>OUMS01000011.1_pt1 | contig 187448 bp, 149 predicted proteins | sample 1691071 | NCBI WGS metagenome assembly OUMS01 (sample SAMEA3914864, study PRJEB12502) | metagenome | biome: forest; material: soil | place: USA | collected 2012-03-12 | depth 0.3 m | reverse complement strand
TGGCGGTGGAGGAGATGGCAGAGCTGGCACAGGCTGCAGGCGGAGGGAGATGGAAGTACGAGGGAGGCAGTAGGATGAGGGCGCGGTACCCGCTGCTGCGTTCGCCGGTGTTTTGGGTGGGGCTGTGGCTGATGGGATTCCTGGCCTGGGCGTGGCGGGATAGCTGGCGCTGGAATCCCGGGGTGCTGTGCGGGAGCTGGGCCTGCGAGAGCGAGTGGGGCGGCGTGGTAGTGCTGCGGGCGAATGGGATGCTCTCGCCGGGGGTGGAGTTCTACCGGAGCCCGAGCATGGCACCGGCTGATGCGGAGGTGTGGCAGCGGCCGTTTTTCCTGAAGTCTGAGGGGGTATTCACGCAGGTGCCGGTGTGGACGCGGAGGGATGAGCTCGCGGGGATGAGGTCGTTCTATGAGTTGTCGCGGCTGGAGCTGAGGCATGAGCCGCTGGGTTACTACCGGGTGTATGTGCCATATTGGCTGCTGATGATGGTGGCGGAGGTGTTGTGGGTGGGGGTGTTGGTTTGGAGGGGGCGGAGATGGAAGAGGTGCCAAGTGATCAGTGAGCAATGAGCAGTGATCGGTGGGAAAGCAGGGGGAGAACATCGAAGGACGAAGTGAACAGGCTTTATGGTGGGATGGGGATCGCTCGTTGGCTTGGGTGGGGAGTGTTTGGTGGTGAGGTGTCCCCTGCCCCTCGCTCACGGCAGCGGGCTGCCTGCGGGAGAGCGGTAGCAGGCTACACGCAGTCCAGGGCCGCTGCGCGGCGGGTGGGTGTTTTGGTGATCGGGGGATGCACCGGCTCACTCACGCTAGCAGAATTTCGTGCGGTGGACTTTCCAGTGAGATCAGCACCACAGCTCTACCGCGGGGCGCAGTGGAGGGTTGTCGGGGGGATTGAGGGCTCGCTCACGGCAACAGGGTTGCACGCAGTCCAAGGCCGCTGCGCGGCGGGCGGAATGGGTGATTCCTCCGTGGAATCACGGCGATGACGGATTGCGATTGGCGGGATGGGCGGGAATCGGGGAGGATGGGGGCGTGAGGGAGACTGCCGCTGATTTGCCGTTGCCGCTGTTGTACGAGTCGCACTGCCATACGTGGCTGTGCAAGCATGCGTACGGGGAGCCGGCGGAGTATGTGGCGGTGGCGCGGGAGAGGAATTTGAAGGGGATCACCTTCACGTGCCATTGTCCGCTGCCGGATGGGAACTCGGCGCATGTGCGGATGGAGCCGGGGCAGTATGCGGATTATCTGGCGATGATCGCGGCGGCGCGGGCGGAGGACATCGATGTGCGGACGGGGATCGAGAGCGATTACTATCCGGGGGTGGAGCCATGGCTGGAGGAGCTGCATGCACGGGTGCCGCTGAGCCACGTGCTGGGATCGGTGCACTATCAGCTGGGGGACTACCGGAAGCGCTACTACACGGGGGATGTGCTGGCTTACCAGAAGCTGTACTATGAGCACCTGGCGATGTCCGCAGAGACAGGGCTATTCGATACGCTGGCGCATCCGGATCTGGTGAAGAATGAGGCGCCGGCGGAGTGGGACTTTGCGCGGCTGCGGGATGATGTGTGCCGGGCCTTGGATCGGATCGCAGCGACGGGGGTGGCGATGGAGCTGAACACGAGCGGGATGTTCAAGAACATCGCGGAGATGAATCCGTCTCTGGCGCAGTTGAAGTTGATGCGGGAGCGCGGGATCCCGGTGGTGCTGGGGGCGGATGCGCACGTGGCGGAGCGCGTGGGGGATGGGTTTGTGGAGGGAATGGGGATTCTACTGGAGGCGGGGTATGAGGAGGTGAGTTATTTTGTGGAGAGGGTGAGGCGGGATGTTTTGATTGGGGAGGCGTTGGCTTCGTTGGGGGCGGTGAGGGTGCTTGCTTGAAGGGATCGAACCGCGGAGGCGCAGAGGTCGCAGAGGAGGACGCTGAGAGGAGATGACAGGTGCCGAGTGATCAGTGAGCAGTGATCAGTGGAGAGGCAGGGAGAATTTCAGATTTGAGATTTCAGATCGCTGGAGGATGAGTTGTTAGAGATCGAGGGCCATGAAGAGGGCGGTGGGGATGGGGTTGTGGATGTAAGGGTCTGTGGGGAGGAAGCCGAGGGAGGTGTAGAGGGTGCGGGCGGGAGTCATGTGGGCGAGGGTATCGAGGAGGATGCGACGGTAGCCGATGGCGCGGGCCTGGCTGATGACGAGTTCGGCAAGGCGGCGGCCGAGGTGGTGGCCGCGGGCGGAGGGGCGCACGTAGAGGCGCTTCATTTCGCAGTCGCCCGGGCTGCCATCGATGGGGCGGAGGGCGATGCAGGCGACGGGGTCGGTGTCATGGAGGCAGGCGAGGTAGAGACGGCCGGCGGGTGGGGCGTATTTGCCGGGGAGGTTTTCGAGTTCGGATTCGAAGTCCTGGAAGGAGAGGTCGATGCCGAGGGTTTCCGAGTATTCGCGGAAGAGGGCGCGGGTGGTTTCGAGGTCGGCGGGGAAGAAGGCAGGGTGGATGTGAGGCATGGGATTTGAGGATTGGATAGAGTGTCGGGTGAGCGGGGGAAAGAAAGGCAGGTGCCGAGTGATCAGTGAGCAGTGATCAGTGGAAGAAGGCGGAGAGGATTGGACGGATTGGACGGATCTTTTTCTTGAGGGCTGTTGGTTGGCACTTGGCACTTCTTCTTTACTTGGAACTTTCCACCTTCGGCGGTGGGGCGGAGCCGATGACGCTGGCGCGGACGCGGCGGAGGTCGCGGCCGAAGGCGAGGGCGAGCTGGGAGCGGGTGAGGCCGAGGGAGAGCATGTAGAGCATGACTTCGCGGCGGGCGCGGACTGCAGGGGCAGTGCGGATGTGGGCGACGATGTGAGCTGGTGGGATGGCGTGGCGGCGGGCGGATTCGATGAGGTAGAGGCGACAGAGCGAACGGATGTGGAGGGAGGGAAGATGGCTGCTGGAGCATGTGGCGGGGCGGTGGCAGGCGCTGCACGGGGCGCTGGCGGATTGGCGGAACCGGCTGGGGAGGTTCGAGCGCTTGGCGGATGAGAATTATTCGGACCGGACGGTGCCGGACCGAGAGAGGAGCGATGCGCCACGGAGGATCTTCGAGCGGCAGAATCATTCGCTGGGGCTGGTGAGCGGGAAGTGCGACCAGGTGTTTGCGCAGGCGAAGGATGATTTGTTCGGGACGCGGCCGTGGTTGTCCGCGACGCCGCAGGGGGCGGAGGATGTGGAGCTGGCGGATCGGATCACGAAGCACAGCCAGTGGAAGTTCGATCAGAGCAATCTGGAGGCGACGCTGGTGGATGCGCTGAAGCTGGCGGTGCATCTGGGGACGGCGTTTCCGAAGTTACGCTGGGTAAGGGAGGAGGAGGATTACGAGGTGACACACGCCGAAGTGCCAAGTGGAGAAGAAGTGCCAAGTGCCAAGGGAAGGCAGAAGAAGAAGTCTGTGTGGCGGACGGTGGAGGTTTATAACAATGTGGAGGCGGCGGTGCTGGATTGGAAGGATGTGGCGTTTGATCCGGTGGCGCCGGAGCTGGATCTGAGGCACACGGATTTCTTGTGCCGCTTCAAGATGGGGTTGCATGACCTGGCGGCGCAGTACGGGATGACGGCGGAGGAGAAGGAGGAGCTGTTAGAGTCGGTGCGGTGTGGCGGGGATGAGTCGGCAAGGGAGCATCGCGGGGAGACGGAGGTCAGGCATGCGGCGGGGACCTGGCAGGATGCGGAGGCGAATCCGGTGGTGTGGCTGGTGGAGGGATTTGTAAGGTGCGATCCTTTCAACACGGGGCGGCCGGTGCGGCTGCATGTGATTTTCAGCCCGGAGCTGCATGCGCTCTTCCGCTGCGATTATCTGGCGAATGTGACGCCGGGTGGGATGCTGCCGGTGTTTCCGGTGCGGTGCTTCAAGGATGCGCGGCGGATCCTGGGGAGGGGCTACTGGGAGCGCTTCGAGGATGCGAATGATGCGGTGGACGGGCTGTACAATGCGACGACGCTGCGGAACCGGAAGGGGGCGGACGTTTTCAAGGGGTATCACCGCGGGGCGCTGGTGAATGAGGGCGAGGGGCAGGATGTGGTGAACCACGCGGAGAAGCTTTTCGAGCTGAAGCCGGACAAGACGATCGACGATCTGTTCCAGTTCAAGGTGATGCCGGATGCGAGCGGGCGGAGCGATGCCCTGCTGCAACAGATGCTGCAGATGACGAACCTGCGGCTGGGGACGAGCAGCGCGAGCCAGGGGAATCTAACAGGGATCCCGGAGAACGACACGGCGACGGGAAGCAAGATCAATGCGGGGCGCGCGGCGCTGCTGGACAAGGCGCAGATCGGGCAGATGACGGCGGATCTGCGGGCGGCGGTGGAATTCGCGGTGCACCTGAACTATGCGAACCTGGAGAAGGATGAGGTCTTCACCTGGGGCGAGCGGTGAAAGGCTGACGCTGAAGCTGCGGACATCCCGGCTGCCATGGCTGCGGCCGGGGACGGTGCAGGTGCGGCTGAGCGGGATCCGCAAGGGCTTCGCGAGCAAGCGATTCCCGACGCGCACGCATGCACAATTCGTGGCGAACGAGGCATTCATCAATTCGGCCTATCCGGCATCTTGAGCATGAGCAGCAGCGGGAGTGCGAAGGAGAGCGGGAGCGTGAGCGAGTCGTCGTCTTCGGCAGGATCGTCCTACGGTATGTCTAGTAGCGATGACAGCGGGAGCAGCAACAGCAGCGGCGCGGGATCGTCCTCGGATGAGCTGCTGGAGAGCAGCAGCGAGAGCGTGTATGTGGTGCCGGGGGATGAGAGCAGTTCGTCGTCTTCCTCGTCATGCTCGTGCCAGTGCGACTTCGAGGTAAGCGGGATCACGCTGACGAGCGCGACGACGGGCTTCTACACGGTGACGAACACGGGCTGCGGGGAGGTGGTAGTCATCGGTCACGGCGGGAATGACCCGCACATGCGGGCAGTGCCATTCCCGCTGGGAGAGGGCGAGAGCATGACGGTGACGATCGAGGCAAGCCAGGACATCCGGCTGACGAGCTTCGAGGTGCTGACGGACTGCAAGACGATTTACTGCTATTGGCCGGATTTTTGATTCACGATTTATGACTTATCCTATCGTTATCCCGCTGCATCATCGCGGGGGAAAGTTCCGGAACAATACGGAGCTGAGGTTCGCCCTGCGTTCGCTGGCGAGGCATTTCAAGGACGATTGCGAGATCGCGATCGTGGGGAGCCGGCTGCCGGAGTGGGCCAAGGGACTGAAGCACATCGAGAGCCGCTCGGGGCTGAAGACCGCGCTGGCGGATGCGGCGAAGGTGTATCCGGAGGGTTTCTTCTGGTGGTACGATGACTTGTGCCTGCTGAAGGATATGACGGGCGAGGAGATGAAGGTGACACCGGCGTGCCGCGGCTGGGGCAAGCCGCGGACGGGCTGGAGCCGGCGGTTGGATGAGATCCGGCAGCGCCTGGTGAAGGAAGGCCGGCCCGTTTGGGATTACTCGCGGCCGCACGGGCCGTATTGGTTCGACCAGGGGATGGTGGAGGAGGGCTTCGCGGATTGGCCGGGGATGGCGGCGAAGTTTCCGTGGGAGAGCTGGATTCTCTCCAAGCGGGATTGGCCGCGGAGGCATGGGGTGGTGAAGCAGTATTATGGGGGGTTTAGGGGCGAACCGGGACTGAATGCGTGCTTTCTGAACTACAATGACAAGGGGAATACCCTGGAGCTGAGAAGGTGGCTGGGGCAGAGGTTTCAGAACGAGTGCGAATGGGAAACTGAGCTCTTGGAGCGGGATGCTTGGAACATGGCCGTTAGCGAGCCTAAAAGGAATATGGCTGTCTCGTTCTGCCTGTTCGGGAACGATCCGAGGTATGTTGCAGGCCTTCTAGACAACGCTCGTCTCGCGCCTAAATATTATCCAGACTGGGAGGTAGTGACCTTCGTCGAGAAGGGGCATGAGATCATCCCTGCTCTTCGCCGAGAGGGCTGCCGGGTAATTGAGAAAGAATCAGAACCCGGCCTACGCGGCACGCTCTGGAGGTTCGAAGCTTTCGCCGACACTACCTATGAGCGTGTCATTTGTAGGGATGCCGATTGCCGTCTTGGCTGGAAAGAGAGAGCCGCTGTGGAGGATTGGATTCGCCAGGATACGATCTTGCACACGATGTGGGACAGAAAACGACGCCGTAGTCGCCACATCTCCGCCGGCATGTTCGGCATGAAGACTGGACTCTTCCCAATTGGCAAAGAGCTCGCTGCATGGGAAGCTACTGGCAAATATGGAGACGACGAGAACTTCTTAAATCAACGGGTTTGGCCAGTGATCTGCGGCAGTTTGACTGCGCATTGTCGTGGGAGACGGGCCGCGGGCGAGATCCCCTTTCCTCCTCATGCTCCCGACGGCTTTTATGTTGGAGAAGTCCATCCTGGAGTCCGGCCGGCTCCAGAGACGGTGCGGATCTACCGAATCTGCCGACCTGAGCTGGCACAGACCGGAGACGTTGTAGTTGCCCCTGTAGTCGGTGCTGGCCATCGGATGGGCAATACCTGCGCACATGTGATGGCTGCATCTCGAGCTCTTGCCGACGGCATTTTTCCCTGCATAGTGCTTGAAGAAGATGCTGCTTGGCTACCAACCGACGGAATCGACTTGAAATCGGTGGATGACTGTTGGCTTTGGATTGGAATCTCGAAGTTCCGTCTCGATAAAAAGGGAACAGGCCGGATAAATATTTCCCCTGTCCTGGCCAACGACGGCGTGTTCGAAATGGGCAACATGTGCGCCACACACGGGATTGCGTTTCTCACTGCCGAAGGGGCTCGACGCATGGCGGAATGCGCAGTCACCGCAGCAGTTCGAAATCTACCTATTGATGTTGGGGTGATCCAGACTTGTCACGAGCGGAAATGGCCGCGGCCGGGACTTATCAGCCCGTGGGTTTACCAGCGGGGACGAAACGAAGGCGCGACGCTTTTCAAGGTCCCAGTGAACGTCGAGACTACTTGACTCGGCTCAGCTTGTATTTTTTCCCGTCCGTCGCCTTGCCTTTTACTTCATCGCTACCAGGCGTCACCTCGAGCTCATCGACCCATTTGCCGGCAACCACTACCACCCGCTTTTTGCCAATGTCGTAGGTCATAGTGAAAGTAGTTTTGCCTCCAAAAAGACCACCCTTGGTGTCCTTGAAGACGAAAATCGAATTGTCCCAATCCCGCTTCCACGTGCCGACGAGGCTGGCCAGCGCGGCCTCTCCCGTCGCATCGACGGCAGCAGAGGCGGCGATGCTACCTCCTGCTTGCGTAATAAGCTTGGCTACCAAATCTGCATCCTTGGTGTTCCCTGAATCGACGAAGCCCTTGTGGAGTCGCTCTAGCTTTGTGAGGTAGGCTTTGTCGGCCTCGGCAATAGAAGCTTTCCGCTCGGCGATGGCTTTTTCCACTTCGGAAGGCAGATCGGCAGCGAACGCGCAAGCACTCAAGAGGAGCTCCGCGAGGACAAGAGTCTTCAGCATGCCCGGATAAATAGCGTGCTCCACCGACCCGGGCCAGCCGTTTTTTGCAGGTTCCGGTGGAGCAATCCCTTGATTGCTTACACGCTTTCGTAGCCGTTTACACGACTCGTCTTTGATCCGACGACGCAATGCGCCCGTTACCGGAATTCCGCGCCTGTGATATTCAGATGATGATGAGCAGCAAACTACGAGATCGGATGAAGGGACGCGAGCACCGGGGGCTCCGCCGACGGGACATGCAGGGGAACTTGATCGACGATGGGACGGGTTCTAGCCAGGCCGGAGCGGGCAATGGCCAAGCTCAAACCACGAGGCGCGAGCACCGGGGGCTCCGCCGACGGGACATGCAGGGGAACTTGATCGACGATGGGACCGGTTCTAGCCAGGCCGGAGCAGGCAATGGCCAGCCTCAAACCACGAAGCGCGAGCATCGGGGACTCCGCAGGCGGGACATGCAGGGGAATTTGATCGACGATGGGACCGGGCAGGGTCCGGCACCGTCTGGAGGTCCTGCAGGACATCCCGCGTCTCCGGCACGGCCTGCGGTTGCGACGACCGGGGGCTCCGGCGCATCGTCACCCGAACCCGCAGGCACCCCGAGCCAGATGCAACCCAACTCACTCGGTGGCGGGCTCTACAGCTGGTATAAGCTGAACCCCAATCCCATGCCAAAGGGCTACTATGCGGAGCAGGGAAAGCCGAAGCCGCCCAGCACTCAGGCCAGCACTCAGGCCGCGGCCAAAACAGCTAGCGCACCTCCCGGCCAATCCACAGCGACGACCAAGACGACCTTCCCTCAAGGCTCCCAATCCCCGGCGGCACCGCGGAAGCAATCGCAGATCAGCAGCCTGACGGGCATGCGCATCGGCGTGGAGCCGTGGCATTCCGACTACAATCCGAATTGGAATGCAGCCTACGAAGCGAAGGCAAGGGCACGCGGACCGGCGGCACCGTGGGAAAGCGGTTCTACGCCGCCACCGAAGCCCGCCGCAGCTCCGCCAGCGACCAAGCTTCGTCAAGCGCCGCTTCCCGTAGGACCGCCCCGGGGCAACGCAAGTGCGGGCGGATTCAGGAAAGCACGCGGGGGAATGAAGTAGCGGCAATGGCTTAACAGGCGCGCCCCCCGGGGCGATGGGCCTTCCCGGGGCTTGCCCCCTCCCCTTCCCCGGATGAGACTCGCGCCGCCCACACATGAGCGAGGATCGCGACGACGCCGAAGACACCACACTCCCCGATGCGCCGCCGCAGGTAAAGCTGCGGCACCGGTGGCAGTACGGCTTGTTCCGGGCGGTGGAGTGGGTGCTGGGGCTCTTTTCCTTGCCCATGGTGGCGCGGGCGGGTGCGGCGCTGGGGCTGGTGGCGCATGCGCTGTCCGCGAAGCACCGGCAGCTGGTGCGGCGGAATTTGCGGATCGCCACGGCGGGGCAAGCGCAGGTGCCGGGCGAGGAAGAGCTGGATCGCCTGGTGAAGGAGACCTTCCGCCGGGCCGGGGCAAATCTGTTAGGCAGCCAGCGCGCGGCGACGATGCGGCCCGCGGACTTGCGTGCGCACCTGGAGCTGGAGGGCTTCGAGCACCTGCTCGTGCCGCTGCGCGCGGGGCGCGGCGTGGTGCTGGTGTGGGGGCACATGGGAAATTGGGAGGTGCTCGCGCAGTTGATCCGTGAGGTGGGCGGGGACATCGAGGGCGGGCCGATCTACCGGCCTCTGGAGAATCCGCTGTTAGATGAGCTGACGGTGCGGCGCCGCACGCAGGAGGGCGCGGTGCTCTTCAGCAAGCATGATGGCTTCAATGGCCCGGCGGCACTGCTGCGGCGCGGCGGTGTGGTGACGGTGATGACCGACCAGCGCGCCGGCGGCCATGGCGAGCTCTGCCCCTTCTTCGGCCGGCTGTCTTCCTGCACGCCGCTGCCCGCGATCCTGGCGCGGCGCACCGGTTCGGCGATGGTCACGCTTTCGATTTCATCGCACCCGCAAAAGGCGGGGCGCTGGGTGCTGCGGATCCGCCCGGTGCCGGAGAAGGCGAAGACGCGCGAGGTGCTGCAGCATCTGGAGATGGCGATGCGCGATAGCTTGCCGGATGTCTTCTGGTTCCACGATCGGTGGCGGGTGGACAAGACGGTGCCGCTCGGTTTCTTCACGAAGGAAGCGCCCGCCGGTCCTGCGGCGAATGCCACGCAGGTCACGCGGATGGCGGCCACGCTGCCGCCGGGAAATCCGGAGGCGGTGGAGGTGCTGGTCGCGCTGTTAGAGTTGCGGCCTGACCTGCGGATCGAGTTGCTGGGCGACTCCCCTGCCCTGCCGGATGATGCGCGGATCATCCACCACTCTAACAAGTCACTGGCCGCTTGCGATGCCACGCATGCCGTGCCGTTGGACTTCGCGCTGCTGCTGGATGGCGATGAGGCGCTGGCTCAGGAGGCGAAGGAGCTGGGCCTGCGCGCGATCGTGGGCATTCAGAAGGGCGGCAAGCCCTGGACGCGCAGCTTCCCCGCGATGCCCGCCACGCGCGAAGCCTGGCGCGAGCTGGCAGTGAAGCTGGTGCTCACCGGAAAGGCCCTGCGCCGATGAAGCCGCTGGAGATCCAGATCCTTTCCGATGGCAAGCCGGGCCATGAGAACCAATCGCTGGGCCTGGCAGAGGCGCTGGGCCGGCTGCGGCCCGTGCATGTGTCGAAGGTGGCGCTGGGTGAGGTGAAGGGTGCGATCGCGCGCTTCCGCAGTGCGTGGCGGCAGAGCGCGGAACTGCCGCTGCCGCAGCTGATCATCGGGGCCGGCCATGCCACACATCCCGCGCTGCTCGCGCTGGGGCGGAAGACCGGCGCGCCCTGCGTGGTGCTGATGAAGCCCAGCCTGCCCTCCGCCTTGTTCGAGCTCTGCCTGGTGCCGGAGCATGATCTCACGGGCAAGCAGGCGCCGGAGCATGTGATTCCCACCCGTGGTGCGCTCAATCGCGTGCCGCCGCCTGCGGATGATCATGCGGCGCGGGAGGACGGGCTGATTTTGTTAGGCGGGCCTTCCTCGGCCTATGGTTGGGATGGCGCGGCGATCACGGCGGCGATCAGGGCAATCGCCGCGCAGGGGAAGCGCCCCTGGCATATCACGGATTCACGCCGCACGCCGGTTGGCACGCTGGAAGCGATCGCCGCGGAGCTGCCGGGCATCGTGCCGCATCCGCACACGGAGACGGGGCGTGATTGGCTGCCGCAGCGGCTCGGCCGGGCGGCGGAGGTGTGGGTCACGGAGGAGAGCATCTCGATGATCTACGAGGCCCTTAGTAGTGGCGCGCATGTGGGGCTGCTGCCGGTGCCGGCGCTGCGGAAGGCGGGACGGGTCGCGCGGGGGATCGCGCGGCTGGCGGCGGAGGGGTATGTCACGCGGTATGAAGATTGGGCGCCGCAGTTTCCGCTGGCCGCGCCGCCGCAGGTGTTGCGGGAGGCGGATCGTTGTGCGGCGATTGTGATGGAGAGGTATTTTGCACGACGGTGAGAGCCGGGTAGATTGGGAGTGGAAAAAAACCCGCGGGCGGCGGCTCCTGTGGCCAACTCTTTTATTTCCCGTGGATTCTCCGGCTTTCCCGCGCCAGGGACCGCGGCCTGTTGCTGGCATTACATCCTTCGTTCTATTCCCGGGCGGGGCTCAGAGTGTAGAGAAGCGCTTGTCATGCCCCCACTCATCCCCCGTCCCGCGGCTGCCGCCGCATTCTCCGCCTTCTTCCTGCTTAGCGCTGTGACCCATGCGGCGCTCCCCTTCGGCCACACCATCAAGAAGAACAATGCCGCGCTGCCCGACTTCAATGCGGCCGGCGTGGTGGTCAGCGATAGCCTGACCGGTGCCTTCTTCTTCGCGGACATGGATTTCCCGGACCCGGCCAGCCCGGGCGATACCTATGGCGTCTCCGGCTTCGGCTACTTCGATGCGACTGCGGCCTTCAAGTGGGCGGCCTATGTGGACTACGGCGTCTCTGGTACTTCAGACACGGGGACCTTCGGCCCGCTGCCCGCCACTCCCACCAAGTACTTCGCCATCTACAATGTCCCCGGCGGCAAGACCCGCGTCGGCGTCGGCACCGGCAGTACCCTGGTGAAGGACTTCGCCGTGGAGTTCACCCACAGCGCCAATCCGAATGACCTGATGACCACGGTCACGGCGCAGAACAAGATCGTGCAGCTGATGGACCAGGGAACCACGCTCTCGCTGGTCGCGCTCAATGCCACCGGCGGTCTGGACATCAGCAAGAACTACGCCAGCACCTCGTTCCTGGCCGCAGGCGGGAGCAACCAGCAGTATGCGGAGGTCTCCCCCATCCCGGACGGCACCGGCTACTACATCACCGTCCAGAATTCCACCACCGCGGTGACGCAGAACTTCGTGGTGATCAAGCTGGACGCCGCGGGCGCGGTCACCTGGTCGAAGAGCTTCACCATGACGGGCACGGCCACTGCCCCGCTCGGCAGCCTGTCCGCGCAGGTAGCTCCGAATGGCACCCTGCTGCTCTCGGTGGGCCAGAGCGATTTCACCACCGGCGCGCAGAAGACGCATGTGATCAAGCTCAATGCGGACGGCACCAAGAATTGGGCGAATACCCTGACAGGCGCAGGCCTGATCCCGAACTTCTTCTCTCCGAATTCCAGCGATATCTGGCTCGGCGGCTCGATGTATAACTTCACCGCCAGCCCGCCGGTGATCCAGGGGGTGGCGGCGCGCCTCAGCAATGCCACCGGCGCGGTCTCCGCGGAATTCCGCCCCACGGGCAGCACCGGGCTCTTCGTGACCGCGGTGAACGCGGATGCCGCCTACTTCAATATCTACAACCCCGACCTGCCGAACCGCTCGCTGATCGCGAAGGTGGCCACGGGATCATCCACCGCCTCGGGTTTCGTCCGCAATGATACGCTCGGCACCGCTTACATCTCCACGCGCGATACCACCGGCTCTCTCTCCTCGGAATTCGATACGGATACCGGGGTGGCCCGCGTGATCGGCTACGACAACAGCTTCCAATCGGTGGTGGCCGTCTGCCCGGACTACGCTTCTTCCGCCATCAGCCTGCAGCCCTCCGCGCTGACATCGGCCGCCCTGGCCGTGACTCCGGCCGCGGCGACCGTGACCGCCAGCGCACGCACGACCACCCTGACCCCGATCACCTCCATCCCGATCCAGGCGCTGGCGCTGAAGATCGATCCCTACCAGGCGGCATCCCCCCCGCTGAACCTGCCGCTCACTACCACGCGCGATGCCTCCGGTCATCTCCTGATCGGCTTCACCTCGAAGGCAGCGACGACTTACTCGCTGCTGTATTCCCCCGACTTGAAGACGGCCTTCAGTCAGGTGCAGACCCTCAGCGGCACCGGTGGCCACGTGGCATTCACGGTCAATATCACCGGTGCCAGGGGCTTCTACAAAGTGAGCGACGGGAGTCCGTAAGCGGGCCTCCGCGCTGGCCTGTGCCAAGCGTGAGAAATGCAATGTCCGCGGTGACAATCTGCCATCTTGGGAATGCGGAATAGCGTCCCAACGAATGGAAATTGGGGGATCTAACGGGTGGAACGGGAAATGCATGGGGGATGGATGGCCCATTCCCTCGGACTCCCCATGGACCGCCGGTCACCCCGGCCTCTGGACCTCCAGTCACTGCATGACTTCATCGGCCGCTTCATGGGCCGGGTCAGTGCCGCGCCGCGCCGCCAGAAAAGAAGATCCGAGTGCGAGATCGGGGATTGGGTCGCGGCGGATGCGGTGCGAGACTGGCCGGTGAAATCGCAGCGCCAGCACTTCCGGCCCGATGGGTCCGACGAGCAATGGACCTTCGTGCGCGGGGTGCGCCGGGAGGCGGAAGGAGAGATGCAGGTGTGGGTGAGGTTTTGAAAACCGGGACGAGGTCGTACCGCCCACGGCTGTCATCCGAAGCGACGGTCCCAACTCCGGCCCTCGCATGTCCAACAAAGGGCGGGCCTCCGGGACCGCACCGCACTGCACCTCACCTCATTCCCCCGCCACGCGCATCTGGGTGCACAGCCACTGCGGCAGGCCATCGATCTCATAGCCGAGGTCCGCGTAGTAGGCGATGAAGCCCTTCTCCGGCTTTGTTAGAGTCGCCATTACCGGCTGCCCTTCCTTCAGTTCGATCGGCTGGGATTCCCAGCGCGCCTTGCGGAAGTCCTTCGTCTCGGAATGCGCCACCCACAGCCGCGCCTGCTGCGGGGCGGGCTCTGCGGTCACGCTGAGCGAGAGGCTGCCATCCGCCTGTGTGTCGTGCTTCCAGCCCAGCTTGGGCAGCGGCTTGCCGCTGAGCTGGTAGCGGATGAAGGCGGAGACATTGTTGATCGCGCGGTCCGCGGTGAGCTTATTCCCCGCGGCATCACGCTCTGTTAGATCGTGCCCGGCATTCGGTGTGTAGGAGATATACTTCTCCCCCGGCAGCGCGTCCCAGTAGAGATTCAGCGCGTCCGTGCTCCAGTAGAGATCGTTGTTCCCCAGCACGATCAGCTTCGGCATGGTGAAGCGCTCGCGGTAGGTCCACGGATCGATCATGGTCCACAGCGCCTGCGCGCGCGGCGTGTCCGGCACCGGCACCAGGCCGCGGCTGGTATAGGGCGAGATCTCCTCACTCGTGCCGCCCAGCGAGCTCTGCTGGTGCGTGATCTGCTCGCGCATGTTCAGCACATCGATCACCATCGGCGTGATCGCCATCACCCGCGGGTCCGTGGCCGCGGTCAGCCAGGTCGTCCAGCCGCGCTTCGAGCCGCCGCCCACGATGAACTTCGTCACCGGCTCCTCCCACTCCTTCTTGCTGAACTCCTGCAGCGAATCCATCGCCTTCACCACGCTTTTCACCATCGGGAAGAGCAGCGGCCACGAGGCATCCCCGGAATCGATGTAGCGCACGAAGGTCTCCGCGATCAGGTTGTCCTCCTTCTTCCCATCGAAGAGCGGCTGGTTCGGGATGCCTAACAGAAGCGCGACGGGTGCCTTGATCTTCCCCGCCAGCAGCGCCGCATACAGCGCCTTCTGCGGGGATGCGCTGCCGCCTTCATTGATGAGAAGCATCTTCCCGGAGGACACCCCCGCGGGCTTCACCACCAGCAGATCGTGGGTCCAGGTGATCCCCTGCCAGACCTGGGAGGTGAGCTTCAGCTGCCACACCTTCGCCCCGCCCAGCTCCTTCATATCCGCCACGGACCACGCGTAGTCCGGCTCCGCCTTCGCCACATACTTGGCCAGATCATCCGGGATCGCGGGTGCTTCCTTGGCCGGTGAGAGCGCCACGGAACCAAGCAACAAGAGTGGTAAAACAAACTTTCCGAGCGAATGCATTCGCCATGCTAACCGACAAGCGCCCGGGCACAAGCGGAGGATTCGGGGCTTGGGCTCCGTCTTGAAATTTGAACAGGAGAAAGGCAGGAGAAAGACAAGGAGGTTTGAAATGAAGTGAAGGACGCCAAGCTCTTCCCTGGCTCCGTTTCCTCTGTTCCCTCCTGTTCAAAGTCCCCCGGCGCACTGGCCTCCGCTTGCCTCTGTCCTCCTTGCCTTTCTCCTGCCTTCCTCCTGTTCAAAATCTCTTCTTCAGCCGCCGCCCGGCCACTCTCTCTCGACAAAGCACCCCCACCCCTTAGCCTTCCTTGCCGCTGCCCTTATCGATTGATTGATGAAAGTCCTGCAAATGATCCCCGAGATGGAGTCCGGCGGCGTCGAGCGCGGCACGCTGGAACTCGCCCGTCACCTCGGCGAGCAGGGGCATGAATCGATCGTCATCTCCGGCGGCGGCCGCATGGTCCCGCAACTGGAGGCCTGCGGCACGCGGCACATCACCCTGCCCGTGGGCCGCAAGCGCATCGGCTCGCTCTTCCTCATTCCGAAGCTGCGCGAACTCTTCGCCAAGGAGAACCCGGACATCCTGCACCTGCGCTCGCGCCTGCCCGCATGGCTCGCGTGGTTCGCCTGGCGCGGCATGGACCCGGAGACACGCCCGCACCTGGTCACCACCGTGCACGGCTTCAACTCCATCAGCCGCTACTCGGAGATCATGACCTGCGGCGAGCGCGTGATCTGCGTTTCAGAAAGCATCCGCGACCACGTCATCGCCCACTACCCGCGCTGCGCGCCGGACAAGCTGCGCGTCGTCCACCGCGGCATCGATCCCGCGGACTACCGCCACGGCTACCGCCCCTCTGCCGATTGGCTCGAGCGCTTCCACCACGAATTCCCGGAGACGCGCGGCAAGCGCCTGCTCACCCTGCCCGGCCGCATCACCCGGCTGAAGGGGCACGAGGACTTCGCCATCATCCTGAAGGAACTGGCTGCGGACCCGGAGATCCACGGCGTCATCGCCGGCGGCGCACATCTACGAAAGGTCTCGTACTTGGACGAGATCCGCACCCTCTTCGCCAAGGAGGGGCTCATGCACCGCGTCACCTTCACCGGCGCGCGGGCGGATCTGCGGGAGATCCTGGCCATCTCCGCCGTGGTCCTCTCGCTCACCACCCAGCCGGAATCCTTCGGCCGCACCACCCTGGAAGCACTCGGCCTGGGCATTCCCGTGGCTGGATACGATCACGGCGGCGTGGGCGAACAGCTCCGCCTGCTCTACCCCGCCGGCTGCCTGGTGCCGAATGATCCGGAGCGCGCCGCACCGGTGATCCGCGGCTTGCTGGATGATCCGCCCGCGGTGCCGGGGGAGCATCCGTTTACCTTGAAGCGAATGCTGGAAGGGACGATGGCGGTGTATGAAGAAATCACCCATCACTAATCCTCCAATCATCTATCGGGCTGCGCTGCGCGGATGAAGGTGACAGATGGCGCCACCGCGCCGGATGACAGGCCCGAACTCCCCCCCGATGATCGCCGCGCAGCGGCCTTGGACTGCGCGCAACCCTGTTGCCGCTTTCGGCAGGCAACCCTGTTGCCGTGAGTGAGGATAGCGCTCACCCGATCACCAAACGATCCCCACTCAAGCCGGCGGGCGGTGCCGATTCACCAAGAAATCCCCGCTGCAAAAGCCGCGGCGCAGCCGCCCTGGAGTGCGGTAGCCTGCTACCGCTTTTACGCAGGCAGCCTGCTGCCGTGAGTGAGGATAGCGCTCACCCGATCACCAAACGATCCCCACTCAAGCCGGCGGGCGATCCTGCTCCACACCGAAGTCCCTCCGCATCCAACAGCGTGAAGTAAGGTCCGCGGACTGCCACGCCCCGGTAAAGGGACGATCATCCGTCCTGCGGCTTTTCCTGACGTGGACTTTTCGGTGAATCAGCATCGCACCCCGACCGTCGGGCACAGTGAAGGATTATCGGGCAGATCGAAGGCTCACTCACGGCAACAAGGTTGCCTGCCGAAAGCGGCAACAGGGTTGCGCGCAGTCCAAGGCGGCTGCGCCGCGGGGTTCCATGCGTGGACTTTTTGGTGATCCAGCATCGCCCGCCGACCGTCGGGCACAGTGAAGGATCATCGGGCGAATCAAGGGCTCACTCACGGCAACAAGGTTGCCTGCCGAAAGCGGCAACAGGCTTGCGCGCAGTCCAAGGCGGCTGCGCCGCGGAGTTTCATGCGTGGACTTTTTGGTGGACCAGCATCGCACGCCTACCGTCGGGCACAGCGAAAGATCATCGGGCGAATCAAGGGCTCGCTCACGGCAGCAGGCTGCCTGCGTAAAAGCGGTAGCAGGCTACCGCACTCCAGGGCGGCTGCGCCGCGGGGGATCAGTCATTCCTGATAGACACATGCTCCTACACCGGCCGCTCCTCGCGGCACTCCGAACTCGACGCAGCCACCACCCGCGGCCAGCTTGCACCATGCGACCTCTCCGCTACTCCATCAATCTCACCCTGGACGGCTGCTGCCATCACGAGACGATCACCCCGGACGAAGAGCTGCACCGGCACGCGGCGGAGAACCTCCAGTGGGCGGATGCGCTGATCTTCGGCCGCGTGACCTATCAGATGATGGAGTCCGCCTTCCGCGGCGGCGTGCTCACGGAAGGCATGCCGGAGTCGATCGCGCCTTTCGCCCGGATCATCGATGCCGCGAAGAAGCACGTCGTCTCGAGCACGCTGGACCACGTGGATTGGAACGCGGAGCTGCTGCGCGGGAACCTGGCAGAAGCGATCCAAGCCCTGAAGCAAGAGCCGGGAAATGGCCTGTTCCTGGGCGGCGTGAAGCTCCCGCGCGCCCTGGCAGAGCTGGGCTTGATCGATGAATACGAGTTCCTCGTGCACCCCGTCATCGCAGGGCACGGGCCCACCTTGTTCGCGGGGCTTCCGAAGCCGATCCAGCTGAAGCTGGTGGACCGCCGGGAGTTTCGATCCGGCGCGGTGGTGCTGAGGTATGAGAGGCAGGGTCAGTGATCTGTCCGCAGTGCACGACCGCCGCGCAGCGGCCTTGGACTGCGTGCAACCCTGTTGCCGCTTTCGGCAGGCAACCCTGTTGCCGTGAGCGAGCCCTTGATTCGCCCGATGATCTTTCACTGTGCCCGACGCTCGGCCTGTGATGCCGATCCTCCTCAAGGTCCCCGCACGGAAGAGCGCAATACGGGTGATTCACCCTTCATCAGCCGTGTGCGTCCGCGTTTGGAGCTGCGATGATGATTCCATCGAAACGTCCACGCTCCTGAATCACGCAGCGCAGCGGCCCTGGAGTGCGGGAGCCTGCTACCGCTTTTGAGCAGGCAGCCCGCTGCCGTGAACGAGGATGGCGCCCACCCGATCACCAAACGATCCCCACCCAAGCCGGCGTGCGATCCTACTCCTCCCCGAGGTCCCCAGCATCTAACAAGATCGGCGGACTACCACGAGATGGTAAAGGGAGGATCACCCGTGCTGCGAGATTCCGTGGCGTGGACCTATCGGTGGATCAGCATCGCCCGCCGGACGTCGGGCGCAGTGAAGGATGATCGGGTGGATCGAAGGCTCGCTCACGGCAACAGGGTTGCACGCAGTCCAAGGCGGCTGCGCCGCGGGCTTTCATGCGGGGACTTTCCGACAACAGGGCGCCCCGCGATCACCCATTCCCAACAAACACATGCTCCCACACCGGCCGTTCCTCCCGGCACTGCGCCACATATCCCTCCCAATCTAACAACTTCGGCCGGTCCCGCTCCTCCCCGCGCGCGATCATCCGCTGCCGCCGCTGCTCCGGCGGGCACCACACGAAGTGCATCACGGGCATCACCCCCAAGCGCCGTTCCAGCCGCTCCGGCCAATCCGCTTCCCCGCCTTCCCGCGTGAAGGGCCCGGCCAGCACCACCGGCACCTGCGGCAGATTCGCCACCGCCAGATCATACATCGCCTCATACACCGCATCGCGATACACGGACTTGTAGGCCGGCGAATCCCGGTCATCCGGATCCATCCCGGCCAGCGCCAGCCCGGCTCGAACCAGCCGCTCCGTCGCCACATCGCTATCGATCAGGCAGGCACCCAGTTCCGCCGCCAGCCGCCGCGCATGCACACTCTTCCCCGCCCCCGCGGGGCCGCTCACGATGTGGCAGGCATGAAGCGTCACGAGTGCAAGCCTGACAAGATGAGCCGCGCGGTCAAATGACGAATGCCGCCCGGCATTCGTCATTCACCACCTCTGCCATCAAATCAATCGATCAGACGCATCGTCAGCGGATAGCGGTAGGGCCTTCCTTCGTTCGCCTTCAGAGCGCCCACGATGGCCAGGATCACCCACGCGATGTGCGCGATAATTGCCACGGGAATCAGGAGAAACCCGACCAGCACCAGCATCAGCACGATCGCCACGACCCACAACACCGCCACCCAGATCGCCCAGGAGATATTGAAGTTGAGCGCCTCCTTCGCCTCTTGCCGGGCGAAGGGCATGGTATCGCCTTTCACCAGATAAACGATCAGCGGTCCCGCGATGTTCCCCACCACCGGGAAGGCCAAACCGCTCAGCGCGGACAAGTGCGCGATCAAGGCCCACATCCTCTCCTCGCTGGAAATGCCGGAGACCGGGGTGACGGACTGGGGCAGCGGATCTGCAGCCGGCGGCGTGTAGGGAGCCGCTGGCGGTGGTGGCGGAACTTCGTTGGGATCGATCATGGCAATGTAGCCCATAGCACGCTTTTCACGCCATGGAAAGGAAACGCCGATTCCAAAACCACCCCGCGTTTCGAGCCGCGGGCCGACATCCCATGAATGCCCGCAGCAGTCCCGGCGTCGAAGCTTGACCGCCTCACCCGGAATCGCTGCCGTGGCAGGAGACAAAGAACGACACAACACAACGGAATATGAAAACCCGCTGGTGGCTCCTCACCCTTATCTTTGTCTTCGCCGCCGGCTGGTTCAGCGGCCGGATGTCCCCATCACCATCATCATCTCCGGAAGCCGGCGCGAACCGGCAGGAAGCCAACACCACGGCCCGCACCATGGCTCCCGCTCCCGCACCGCGCGAGAGCAGCAGCAAGCGTCTGGCGGAGAAGCTCGATCAGGCGGACAGGGCGGAGCTCTCCTCGGTCTTCCGCGAGATCCCCGCCAAGAACCGCGCTGCGGCACTCGATGCCTGGCTGGCAGCCCCCGGCAATCGCGTGCTCGACGAGGCAAAGATGCAGCGCCTCCAGAAAATGTTAGATGCATGGGTCGCCGAGGATCCCGATGCCGCCCTGGCATGGGCCGATGCCCAGAGCGATGCGGCCTTGCGCGATCTGACCACCATCGGCGTGGCCGGTGCCCTGGCCTCCAAGGATCCGAAGCGGGCCTTCGAATGCCTGGCCGCCCATGGCGAATTCAAGACCGGCAGCTTTGACTCCCGCTTCTCCAGCATGATGTCCACGCTCTCCCAGGAGGCCCTGAAGGAAGGCCCCGCCGCGCTCGCGGAGCTGTGGAAGAAATTGCCGGACACCGCGGGCGGCAATGGAGTGCGCTACGGCTTCCACCTGGACTGCCCTCCCGGCACCGACTTCCGCGCCCTACATGAGGCGATGCAAGGCCTGACCGGCTACAACGCCAGGAAGCCGGTCGGCCTCGGCGGCATCTCCGAGGCATGGATCAAACAGGATCCCGACGGGGCGACCGCTTACCTCACGGAGAAGATCGCTGCCAAGGAGAAGGTATCGGAGGCCTGGCAGGAGATGTACTACCAGCAGAAGAATCAAGTGGGTGCCGCTGCCGCCGACCAGTGGGTGTGCGCCATGCTCAAGGATCTGCCCGGCGATGCGCGGGGCAAGTTCCTCATGGACTCCGACTTCATCAGCTCCGATGGCCGTGCTCTCGAATTCGCCCGCAACCCCGAGTTCGCAGGATGGATCAATGATGCCCTTCCCTTCGCCGCCCAGAGTGGCAACTGGGCGATCGAGAGGATCCTCGGCCCCCTGCCCGATGAGCAGAAGATCGAGTATCTCAAAACCCTCCGCGGCACCCCGGCCCTTCAAGCCGTCGATCCGGCCATGAACACGTGGAAGTTCTCGGAAAGCCAGAGAGCGGAGGTGCTTGAGGCGATCAAGGGGAAGTGAACCGCGGCGAAATCGCACGGCGCGGCATGGAGCTTGCGTAGGGAGCAGCGACCTTACTGTCGCTGGCGCCGGTCGGGGAAGCACTCTGGCGGGACACCTTGGAGAAACGGCATGTGTCGCGCCCTGCCCCTTACCCATAAGTCGGGCGATGTTTGTCTTCAGCGCCGGTAGGCGCGTCGGATATTAGCCGGTGGTGGAGGCTTTGCGGAGCCACCGGACAGCCTGCCGAAAAGGATTGCCGTCCCGGAGGGCGGGCGGAAGGGCCGCTTCTACGGGAGATATCGTACTTCCCCGCCTCTCCGGCACGACCACTTGAAAAGCCGGACACACCCCGGCACCTCCCGCTCTCCATAGGGCAATGCCTTCAAGGATTCACCGCAGCGGCGCAGCCGCCCTGGAGTGCGGGAGCCTGCTACCGCTTTCCGGCAGGCAGCCTGCTGCCGTGAAGTCGCGGGACGGGCGGCGTCCACCTGCGGCCCCCGGGAGCGTGGACACTTCTCGGCCTGCCGGTGGCCGCTTGGAATGGGCTCCTTGGCTGCTGGAGGAGAACCGGGGATCGAAGCGGCAAGCCGTGACAGCGACATCCATCCGTAGGCCCGGGGTGATGTCAGCACGACCGGTACCTTCACGGCAGCAGGCTGCCTGCTCAAGAGCGGTAGCAGGCTACCGCACTCCAGGGCGGCTGCGCCGCGATCCGTGGGCTGACTCCGTGCCCCTAAAGGCCAAGAGCGCACAGATCTGTTAGATAAAGATCCCTCCCCAGCCCCAAGCTTCACCGGGAGCTTCCGACTTTTTCTTCACCGCGAAAGGACGCGAAACCCGCGAAATTTGAAGGACAGGAAGGCACCACGAATGAAGACCCAATCCCCGGCAACTCACCTGCCCTTCATTCGCAAGATCGGCTGTTGATTCGTGGTGCCCTCCGGCTGTTCAAATTTCGCGCCCTTTCGCGCCCTTTCGCGCTTTTCGCGGTTAAAACCAAAGCCTCCTTTAACTCCCCGCCTTCCCAATACTCTGCCGCGGCGTGTAGATCGTAGCGAAGACCTCCTGCCGTGGCTCCGCCGGCGCGTTGCCTTCGATCCTCGAGATCAGCAGCTCCGCCGCGCTCTTCGTGATCGCCTTGTAGCGCTGGCGGATCGAGCTGAGCGTGATCGGCAGATAAGAGCACAGCGGCACATCATCCACCCCCACCACGGAGAGATCCCCCGGGATCTGCATGCCCGCCTCCAGCGCCGCACGCATCGCCCCGATCGCTGCCAGATCATTCATCGCCAGCAGCGCCGTCGGGCGCTTCTCGCGACGCTGCCCCAGGAAGCCGGCGAAGGTCTCGCACGCGCTCTCCACCGTGTGGCCCGTGCGCAGGATATCGATGTTCCCGGCCGGTATCCCGCGCGCCGCCAGCATCTCCTGGAAGAGCCGCGGCCGGCTGCCATCCGCCTGGCCCTCCGCCAGCGCGCTCAGGAAGGCGAAGCGCCGGTGGCCCAGGCTGTAGAGCGCATCCACCGCATCGGTTAGACCCTGCGTGAAGTCGGACAACACCGCATCCACCGGGATCGGCTTGTCCGGGATGCCATTGCCCAGCGCCACCACCGGGTGACCGCCCTGCGCCATCTCCGCCAGCTCCGCGCGGAAGACCTCATTGTCGGAAAGCCACAACACGCTGCCATCCACCTCCAGATCCCCCAGGTCCGCCAGCAGGTGCTTCTCCCGCACCAGCGAGGACCGGCAATTCTCCACCAACAGGTCGTAGCCGCGTTCCTCCACCGCCGACTCCAGCTCATCCGCCAGCGTGGAGAAGAAGGGATTCGTGAGATCCTGGATCAGCAGGCCGATGCTGTGATAGCGCCCGGAGCGCAGCGCCCGCGCCGTCTTGGAGGGCCGATAGCCCAGCTCCTTCGCCGCCTGGAAGACGCGCGCCTCCGTGTCCTTCGAGGCCCAGGAATTCGGGCGGCGGTTCAGGATCGTGGAAGCGGTATTCACCGCCACCCCGGCCCGCTCGGCCACGTCCTTCAGACGGATGCGCTTGGTCATGCAGGAAGTTTTCTTATCAGGCGGCGCGGGTGACGGAAGTGTTTCTTCCGCCATCAAATCGGCGCATACCTTCCGCCGCTCACGGCTCGATCTTCACGCCCTCCGCGAAGGGATCCGGCTTCGTGCCCATCATGCGGTCGTAGTGCTCGAAGAAGTCCGTGTAGCTGTATCCCACGCCGCCGTAGATCATCAGGATCCGGTGCCAAGGGATGCCGCGGCTGTAGGGGTAGATTCTTTCGATCCGCGCCTGGAAGCGCTCCATCAGATCGCAGGCGGGACGCTCCTCCGCGCCGGAGTCGCGCTCGAACCAAGAGGCCCCAGAAAGCATCGTCCAGATGTGCTCTGCCGAGACGTCGTTCCCGAAGTAGAGGCCGGGCTTCTCACGGACCGCCTTCGCGGAAAGGAACTCGTGGAGATCAGTGCTGAAACAGGAGCACGGCAGGTCCGGCTCCGGCGGAGCCGGGAAGCGCGAGACATATTCGTGGACCTTCCAGAGGGCCTTTGCCTTGCCCTCCGCCGCGATGAGGAAGCTGAAGAAATGGGCGCTCCTGGGCCAGTAGCAAGGCAGCTTGTAGTCCGCCTTGATGGCCTGCTCGATGGCATCGTAGTCGAAGGGCCGCGGACTATAATCACTGCGGAGTTCGTAGCCCAAATGGTAGTGGTGGAAAAACCACGGGGATGCCTCCGCCAAGTGGGCATCCGGGTCTTCGCAGCAGCGACGCAAGATGTCGAGGTAGATCATTGTCATGGAGCATGTTATGACACCATCGCAAGCACTCCAAAACCGCGATCACGACAGCCCGGAATGATCGGATTTTGAGGGAGATGGATCAATGAAAACCGGAGGATTTTCCGGGGGTTTTGGGGGCCTTTTCCGGAGGCTGGGAGAGAGAGCGAAGACACTTTTTTAACCCGCCTATTTGGGTGTATTCGGGTGAATCTACGGGTGGACAATTGGGCGCATCGATTGCTCCTTCACGGCCTGGAGTCGGCGTCAGCAAGGTGGTCTGCACTGCTTGCCGTGCGGCAAATGGTCCCCGGAGTAAGGCAGCACCCTTCACTCGCTCATTCGCTTAACCGACTGCCATCCATCTTAGACACACCCCGGCGGGAATTCTTGCCATGACTCCCTGCTCCAGATAAGTCTTACAGTCGTTCATCCGCACCCACCTCGCCCCGCCCATGCCAACTGCTCCTTCCCCTGCGGGCATCATCCCGATGCCCGACTTGCTCCGCAGCGCCTTGGAAGAAGGAGGCATCCGGGAAGTGGACCGCTGGTGGCGGGAGGAGCTGGACGATGAGGCGCGGCGGCAGGTGCTGACACTGTGGGGGGAGTGCGGGGACGAGTATTTCGGCTCCGGCCGCGCCGGCGATTTCCCGATGGAGATGCAGGTGCGCGGCCGGCGCGTGAAGCAGGGCGAGGAGCTGGAAACCTACGAGGGCTTCTGGAACGAGCAGTTCTACGACTACCTGGTCAACCACGAGGCCTACTACTTCGAGGAAGAGATGGTCCACGTCTGCACCGCGGAAACGGCCGCACGCCGCGCGATCGGGTCCGGCATCCTGCCAGCGGATTTCCAATGCGGCGTTCCCTCTGCCTCCTGCCCCATCCGCCAGCGCGTGGAGAAGGCGGGGGGCGGCGGGATCCGGCTGAGCGTGTCCTTTGTGCCGAAGGGGCTGGCGGTGAAGCTCAAGGGCTGCCCGTGAAGTCGATGAAGGAGATTTCTCCGGGATTCTCCGGGTTGTAGCGGATCGGGACCTGGCCGCCAGGCTTGAAGGTGCCACGCCAATCAAGGGGCGATATTCCGCTGGTTCCGGTGCGGAAGGCGATGGTCTTCTCGCCCGCCGGGTGCGGGTAGCGGAGGTGGCCGGTGACCGTGATCTCCGTGCTGACGCTTGTGTCATCGGAGGCATCCATCATGACGCCGCGGGCATCCAGGATGATTGCGGTGGCCTTGGGCCATGACTGCACCTTGGCGTGCTCGGCGGCTATGTGGTTTTGGCTCTTCCAGCCAAGCACGATGAGGAGACCCGCGCCGCAGACGACCACCGTGACGATCGCGCAGACCATCGTGTTGAAGCGCAGTTGGAAGCGGAGTTCTTCTCTCCAGCTCATGGTCGCGGGGTGCGGGATCAGGTTGAGGGTGGAGCAGGGCCGGGAATGGCGGCAATTCCAAAGCCGGGCGGCAATTCCAAAGCCGGGCGGGGATTCGAGGGCGCGGCGCGGGCCATCTTGCCAGATTTCGCTTGCAGGTCGGCCCAAAATCGCCAAAAAGCCCGCCCGCCTTCCTACCAGAGGGAGGCGCATTCGCAAGAATGACCCAATCATCATCGGGGTGTGGCGCAGTCTGGTAGCGCGCTTCGTTCGGGACGAAGAGGCCGTGGGTTCGAATCCCGCCACCCCGACCATTTTCAAATGGTCCTGATGATGGCCCGCGCCTCCTATGATGGGGCGTTTGCTCCATCCAGCGCTTCAGCCTGGATGCGTATGCAGGGTGACACGGCTGCCAATAAGGCCGCCATGGGTTCCGGTGTGAGAGCAAGTGCTTCCCCGGTTGCAGTCGGCAAATGATGTCGCTGCGCGAACCTGCGCGTTCGCCCGATACGATCACGGGCGATTTCGTGTGGTCTGCCGCGGCTATCCGGCCCCGGCTGCCATCTACCGGCAGGGAGGATTGATCGGGAAACCAATCAAGAACCGTCACATGGAATCTCAAAATACAACATGGTATCAACTGCTTGAACGATCCGAGGAGCTGGCTGTGCGGCTGGCGCCCCTCATCGGACAAAAGTTCAAATCACGGAAACTGCACAGCCAAATAGTCCACGAGCTTCGCGGTCTCGTCATGAAGCATGCGGAGGGGTTCAGACTGCTGATGAGGAGCGGGAACTTCCCCTGTGCTACACCTCAGCTCCGCATCCAATATGAAGCCGCCGCGAGGCTGGTATGGGTCCGTTTCTCCGCAACGGAGACCGCCGTGACGAAGATGGTCGTGGCACTGACAGAAGAAAATCTGGCGCGAAGCGCCGGGAACTTGCCCATGGCCAAGGAAATGCTGGATCGCCTTGTGGAGAGCACGGGAGTTCCGCGCGTGATCCTCCGGTCCTTGCTCAGGTTCAGCGCTGAAGATCTGAAGGAATCGAACTCAGCTGTCCACAGTGGTCCCCTCGCGATTTTCCGACACCGGGATGGCTATCCGGAGTCTTGGCGGGTGCGGCTCATCCAAGCATCAAACGATCTTCTGATGGCAACCGCGCGTCTTCAGGTAGCCCTGTCTTGCAGCCAGGCACAGCGGGAAGCGCTTGCATTGATCGGGAGGGAGTTTGCGAGCTGCTTGCCGCCGTCCAGAATGGCCGCATGATGGTCTGAATCAAACGGGAGACCCGAGGACATGCAGGTGCCGTGTCTTCGGGTCTCTTCACTGCAGGGACAGATTGGACCGTGAGTTCGACCGCCCGAAAGATCCTAGACTGGTATTGAGTCCGGCCGTGGCATCTGTCAGAAAGCCATCCATGAATCTCATCCGCAAGGCGCTCGCGGTGCGCGAGGTGTTGGCCGAACGCAAGCGGCTGCGGGGCCCTGCGGAACTCCAGTATGCCATCGCCGACCGGATCGGGATGCTGGATGCGGACACTTGGAATGCGCTGACAAAAGGCGCGGGCTTCTTCATGTCGCGCGCTTATCTTCAGGCTCTTGAAGGCGTGCTGCCCGCCAACATCCAGCCTCGCTACGCACTCATATCCGACGCCGCCCAAGGGCCGGTCGCCGCGGTTTGCATGCAGCTCGCCGACATCGGCGTCAGCCAAGTGCGGAAACGAAAGGAGCCCGCGCCGGGACTGCCTTCGTGCGCGGCGCTGGAAAAGCTGGCGGGCAAGGTGAGCCAGCGGGTGCTGACCTGCGGCAACCTGCTGAGCTACGGCCAGCACGGCGTCGCCTTCGCGCCGGATTTCCCGGAGGAAACCATCTGGCATGGCGTGGCGGAAGTTCTCTACCGGGTCCGCACGGCAGACAAGCTGCGCGGCACCACCCACTTCGTCCTGATCAAGGACGTCCACGAGCCCTTCCACAAGGGCGTCTCGTCGCTGGAGAACTTGAGCTACCGCTATGTCGAAACGGAGCCCAACATGGTTCTCGCCATCGATCCCGCGTGGAAATCCCACGACGATTACCTCGCCAGCCTTTCCTCGAAGTACCGTGCCGGGATCCGCAACAATATCTTCAAGCCTATCGAGCAGTCGGGCTGCAGGGTCGGACTCCTTCCGGAAATCGGCGCGCTGCAAGGCCGCATGCACGAGCTCTATCAGGCGGTGCAGAGCAACGCGGACTTCCGGCCCTACGAGCTGAGAGCGGAGTATTTCGCGGCACTCCAGCAGGCCGCCGGCGAGCGCCTGCGCTGCAGCGGGATCTGGAGAGGAGACGAGCTGCTGGGTTTCCTGATCACCCTTGCGGATGGAGAAACCGCCTTCGCCTTTCACATCGGATTCGACCGCCAGGCCGCGGACGGATTGCCGGTCTATCTGCGGCTGCTGCACGCCGGGATCGCCGATGCCATCGCACTGGGGTGCAGGCGGGTTTCCTTCGGCCGCACCGCACTGGAGCCGAAGGCCGCGCTCGGCGCGAAGCCGGAGCCCTTCGGCGTGATGCTCCGTCACCGGCAACCGGTGCTCAACACGCTGATCAAGCGGCTCTTGCTCTGCGTGGAGCATGACGAGGCACCGGAGCGGAATCCCTTCAAGAGCGCGGCGAAGCCCGCTTGATGGCCCCGGCGTTCAGTACGCACTCCCTCCTTGAATCGGCGGCGGTGTTTCTCTAACACTTCAGTATCCCTCTCCACCCTTGGAAAGTCTGAAGCTTAACAGGAAGCGACCCATGAACATCCGAATTCTGAAGCCCGTCACGCTGGCATCGCTGCTCGCTCTTTACTCCTGCTCCGCGCCGGGCGGATCGGACCTGACGCAGAGCCAGACGACCACCCAGGCCAGCTCGATGGCGCAGCCGTCCTTCCACACCAAGGGCTCGCCCACCGGCAAGCCGACCGGGCCGCTCAAGCCGGGCGAATACTGGTGGAATCCGCAGATGTCCCCCGCCGGTCCGGTGGTGGTGCTGGTAAGCCTGCCGCTGCAAACAGCCAGCGTCTACCGCAATGGCATCCTGATCGGCCGCTCCTCCGTCAGCACCGGGGCGAAGGGCCACGAGACACCCGCCGGGGTCTTCACCATCCTCGAGAAAAAACAGACCCACTACTCCGCGACTTACGACAACGCGCCGATGCCGAACATGCAGCGCCTGACCTGGCAGGGCATCGCCATGCACTCCGGGAATCTCCCCGGCTATGCCGCCAGCCACGGCTGCATCCGCATGCCCTATGACTTCTCCACGCTGCTCTACTCCATCACCGCGCGGGGTGCCACGGTGGTGGTGGGCAGTGGCAAGAACCAGCCTTACTTCGCGGCGAATCCCGGCCTGATGCTCGCGCCGAAGGACTTCAACACCGGGATGCTCAAGCCGCTGGCCAAGGGTGAATACGACTGGAGCCCGCAACGCAGCACCAAGGGCCCCATCACCATCATGGTCAGCTCCGCGGATCAATCGATCTATGTCTATCGCAATGGCCAGCCCATCGGCCGCGCGGCGGTGCAAGTGAGTGGCCGGCTGGGTGACCACGTCTTCACCATGCTCGATGGCGTGGGCGGTGGCAGCAGCCCCTTCGCCCCCGGCCGCGCCGCCCGCCGCTGGATGAGTGTCAGCGGCAGCGGCAGCTCGCCCCATGAACTCGCGTCCAAGGTGAACTTCTCTCCCGAGTTCGCGAAGAAGGTCGATGACCTGCTCTCTCCCGGCGCGACCATCGTCGTGACTGACCGGCATGCGACGCGTTCGGCGAATGAGCTGAACATCCTAACGAATTGAGGAGGCCATGGAGTGCGGTGGCAGACCTGCCTCTTACCCACAAGTCGGTCGCGCAAGACCCCGCAAGCGCAACGAGCTAGCGGCCCACCCGGGAACGCGGGGCACCGCCCGGCTTGGACGGTTGGCATGGCGTCTCCGGATCTCCTGATACCTCTGAACAAACGGGAGCTCCCCCTAACAGCCCGGCCCGATACTGCTTTCGAGGTCGAGGCGGGCAAAATCTGAAAACACAGCTTCCACAAAAACAGCCCCCGACCTTCCAAGCCGGGCGGTGCCCCGCGTTCCCGGGTGGGCACCCCATGATCGGACACGAAAGATAAAGGTAGCGAGCAGGTGGCACCACCGCACTCCACCGCACTCCACGGCACGCACTCCGGATCGGGCATCCCGATCAGCCATGCCGGGAAGGCCCAGGAAGTACGACATCCTCCGTAGAAGCAACCCTTCCGCCGGCCCTCCGGGGCGGGAATCCTCGTGGCGGCCTGTCCGGTGGTTCCGCAAAGCCTCCACCACCGGCTAAGTTCCGATGCGCCTCCAGCGCGAAGAACCAGCCAATCCAATCTTGGGGCCTTGGAATCACCAAGCGCCATCCCGCCCCCACCTACTACACTACTCGTAGTTCCAAGAGATCTCATGCTCATACCCCGGGTCCAGCGATAGCAGCTTGAAGGCGAGGATGCTGTGGTCCTTCGCCAGATACTGCGTCACGAAGCGCTTCTCCTCGGCCGTCTCCGGCTGGTCCTTCTTGTAGCGGATGTAGCGGAAGCCGCCGTGCTTCCGGTCCACGGGCATGAGCACCCACTGGGAGAGCTCCGCCGTCTCGGCCTCGATGCTGAAGCCCATGCCGGTGCCCGATTCATTCCCGCGCAGGAAGATGCCGGGCGACTGGATCTCCGTGATCAGATCGATCGGCACTCCGGCCGGAGCCTTGGTCAGATCGAAGACGGCATCCCAGCGATACCTTTTCCCATCCGGCAGCAGGGTCTTCACCACCCGCGCCGGATTCGCCTGGATGGGGAAGCGCACCTCGCCTTCCGCGCCGGCCAGGATCAGGCGCACCGGGAAGGAGGCGGGCCCCTTGAGCTCCGGCAATTTCACCACCGAGACGCGCCGGAACACATAGACCCGGGAGTCCGGATTCACCGTGCCCACCGTGGAGGGATTCCAGGCGCGCAGGTCCGTGATGCGTGAGTCGGACAGCACCTTGAAGCCCGCTAGATCCGGTGCCTTCGCATCGTGCCCTTCTTCCACCGCCACGCCCTTCCATGGCTTCAGCGGCTTCTCGTCCAGCATGCGGTCCAGCTGCGCCAAGTCCGGGCTGCCCTGGGCATAGGACAGCGTGAGATGGTTCAGCCGCACGAAGCGCTTGTAGTAGTGCCAGGAGACCGAGGGCAGGAAGAACATCAGCGGCACGATCACCGGGATGTAGAGGAAGGACACCCAGTCACGCCGGTCGAAGAAACGGCTCCACACGCGCCGGATCGCCGAGGCTTGCAGCGCCCGCGCATCCGCCGTGATCGCCGTCTGTCCGCGCGGCGTGGATGGGGCGGGCGCGGACTTCGCCGCCACGCACTCCGGCTCCCAGGGCGGGCCCTCCGGCAGATCCTGGCCGAAGACCTCCGGGCGGCTCCGGCACACCTTGCGGCACACGCAGTAGCCGTGACGGATCAGGCTGCTGATCTCCAGCGGCGAGAAGCGGTCCAGATCCGTGCGGATGCTCCCCAGGTGCCTCTGGAGTTCCGGATGCAGCGCGCCGGGGTCTTCCTCCGGCTCGATCTTGTCCGTCACGCGCGCGAACACGAACTCGCTGGAGCTCCTGAAGGTCTCGTTCTCGAGTTGCCACACCCGGTTCATGAGAATGTCGCTCGCCCGCAGCGCACTGCGGATGAGTCCCCCGCCCTCCCCCTTCACCACCTGCATCTGGCGGCCCACGTCACTGACCAGCACGCAGTCCAGGCCGCTGTTCAGCCGGGTGAAGCAAGCCTTGCCCGTGGCCTCGCGGAAGGCCGCATCTAACAGATGCCGGTTCAGCCAGAACTGCTCGCCCGCATCGATGTGATGGAGACCGGCCTGGCTCGCCTTCAGAAGCTTGGCCACCGCGGGATCCGCCGGAATGAGCTGGGCGAAGAGCGGCTCGTGCTGGAACTGGTAGTGGCACAGCACCCCGGACAACCGCGCAAGCACTTGGTCCACGCTGTTAGACGGGTGCGACTCGAAGTGCTCCGGATGCCTCAGCGCCTCCTCCAGCACCACCGCCAGGCCATGCAGCGGCGTATCCTCGCCGCAGCGCCCGGCTTCCGCGAGAATCTCCACCAGGCGCCGCAAGACCGTATCCTCCGCGGAGACGCTGGCCGCACGCAGCGCTTCAAAGGTCGCGCGGAGATCGGTGAAGTCGTCTCGCGTCAGCGGCTCCTCGATCAGGATGTTCTGCTCTAGGAAGCGGAACATGCGCACGCCCAGGTTATCGTAGACACCGCCGTCCGTGTAGGCCTGCTTGCCGAAATCGCCATCGGTCATGCCGACATCCGCGCCGGTCAGCTCCAGCGGCGGGAAGAACCCGGGAAAAGCCGAGGACGCGGCCACCGCCATGGACAGCGTGGCCAGGCCGGTATTGAGCGTATCGAGCTGGAAGCGCCCGTGCGGCTGGCGCCGCGCCATCAGCAGTCCATCGCGCCGGAAGGAACACAGGCTGCCCTCGCTGATGTTGGTGGCCAGCACATGCAGCTTCGGCGTCTTGGGCAGCTCGAAGAGGCTCACCTCGCCATAGAGGAACTTGCGGTAGTGGCGCTCCAGCAGGCCGGCGCGGGTCATCTCCCGGCTGGACTTCCCGACCAAGCGCCGCAAGCGGCCCAGGGCCACGCCAAAGGGGAAGCGGCGCAGGATCCGGTTCCGCACATCCAGTTGGATGAAGTTGACGAGCTCTGCCGCCACCTCCTCGAACTCCGCCTCGCTGCCGGTGTAGCGCTTCCAGTGGAGCACCAGATGCGCCGCCATGATGCTGCCCCCGGATACCGAGGTGATATGCGTGACCATCGGCAGCAGCCCGGCGTCCCGCAGGAAGCGGATCAGCCCCAGGTGATAGAGCGTCGCCCGGAAACCACCCCCGGATAGCGCAAGACCGAGTTTTTTCATCTGTGCCACAGCCGTACCCATCACACTGATGATCCGGCCGCGGGGCATCAAGGGCGGGACGGGACCCGGGCATGAGACTTTGGTAGGGGGGACAATAAGCCAGCGAAGGGTGCTGCCTTACCCCGGGGCAAAAAAGGTGGTCCGCACTGCTTGCTGTGCGCCGAATGGTTCCCGGCAGCGAACGGAGATGGGATGCCCCCGGGTGCGGTCCCGCGGAAGCTCACCCGGGGCATGGTGAGCATAGGCCACAGTCGCGGTTTGCCGACACATCCGCAGGTTGGTCCACCGGGAGATGCGGGATGAATGGAAAGCCCGGGCCTGCACTGAGCAGCCGGGAGATGGTGAATCAGAACTCACCCGGGGGCACCGGGTAGCGTCTGCTGCAGGGGATCATTCACCGCACAGCAAGCAGTGCGGACCACCTTTTTGCCCCCCGGTAAAGGCAGCATCCATCGCTCGCTCATTCACTTAACCCATCCGCCGCGCCGGCCCACCGTCAATTGAGCACCAACTCATGGCAATCTGCCGCGAATCGGCTCGGCCACGCGGGCAGAATGCACGGCTGCGGTTTCGGGCTTTCACGGGATATCCCTAGAAAAGGCGGATTTCCAGCCTGCGGAGACCTTGGCCTCTTCCCTGCAAGAAGACAGATAGCCGATTTTCCAAAGAGTCTCCCGCTTTCCACTAACCCTAAATCCCACCACCATGAAACACCACTACCTCATTGCCGCGATGGCAGCAGCCCTGTTCGTCTCCTGCGAGAGAAAGGAAGAGACCACCATCAATCCTGCTCCCGCGCCCGCTACCAAAGAGAAGACGGTGATCGTGACCCCTCCGGCGAGCGGCGGAACTTCCACCGAGAAGAAGACCGAGACCGAAAAAACCGTGAAGCCCGACGGCAGCACCACAGAGAAGAAGGAGACCACCGAGGAGAAGAAGTAAGCGCGGAGACCCGCCAATTCACTTCACTCTAACAGAAGGGCGCTTGATGGGAGTCCGCCCATCAAGCGCTCCTCTCGATGCAGGGGGCAGGAGATGAAGGCACCACGAATCAACAGCCCAATCTTACGAATGAAGATGGGCTCGGGCTTGGTTCCCTTCCCTGCTTCGATTCGTGGGATCGGGCTGTTGATTCGCGGTGCCTCTGAAATTCCGCGGTAAAACAAGAGCCCGAAGCTCTGGGCCCCGCATTGAAACCCCACGCCGAAATTCCAACTGCATCGTTCCGCGAAATTGGCTAGAGAGGTGCATCCACCCGAAAGGCGGAGCAAGCCATGCAAGAGAATGAGCCCCCGGAACAGGCCCAGATCAAGGCGCTGAAGCAGCAGGTGAAGATGCTGCGCATCCTGATGGTGGTGTTCGCCATCGCGATGGGTGTGGCTTTCCTCTCCACCTGGCGCTCGGGCCAAGTGCTGCAGGGGCTCTTGAAAAGGCTTCCCGGTGCCACCACGGCGGAGGAGGCGCCTGACTACGTCTCCGACGAGGCCAGGGAGCAGCTGGCGAAGTCCAAGGCGGTCATCCTCACCGGCTACAAGGATCTCGGCACGCAGTTGCGCCCGGTGGTGAAGGAGATCCTCTGGTTGGCTCCCGGCTCCACCTTCGACTACGCCGTCGGGGATGAACTCGGAATCCCGGTCGATAAAATGCCTAACACGCGCTATGGCGATGGCAACGTGGTCTTCTGCGAGGGAGTCCCCGGCAAGCGCGTGCATGAGACGAGAAGCTTCGCCATCCATGGCGAGGAGATCCCCGCCCTCAAGATGCGCCTGGCGAAGTTCCGTGAGCTCGTGGCCGCGCTGCCGAAGGCAGGAGAAGCCGCCGCACCCGCGGAGGAGAACTCCGCCGAGGAGAACACAGCGGGAAGCTCCGATGATGTCGAGGACGCCCTCCGGACCGCAAAGGCGGTTTTGATCACGGAGAACCAGAACCAGGGCACGAAGCTACGGCCCGTGATCACGGAGATTCTGTGGGTCGCCCCCGGCGCGATCTTCCCCCACAAGGTGGGAGACGAATTCGGCTTCACGATTGAGAAGAAGCCCGGCGTCGGATACGCGGACAGCAATGTGGTCATTTGCGAGGACTTGTCCGGAACGATGATCGCGAAGCAGAACGCCTCCATCTTTTCCGGTGATGTCCCGGCCTTCCACATGCGGCTGGAGAAGTTCCGCAAGCTGGTGGCAGAGCTGCCCAAGGCCGAAGCCAAAGCACCGGCAGACGGGCTCGACGGCGCTCCCGGGCACTGAGGCGCCGATCCGCCAGCCTCAGCTTTTTGCGCCATATCTTGGACATGGGATGGCGAAAACATACCGGTTCCCGCAAGGATGATACAAGAGGCCCGTGCTACTTTCCTCCGTCCCTGGACCCGGAAGCCTCGGGGATACCTATCCTCCAGCTCCGCCGCCTCATGACGGAAACGTCATCCGCGGCAGAGACCATCTCCAAGACTCCAGTCCCGTCCCCCCCCTCCCCGAAAAGCAGATGCATATCGACCCCCGTTTGGATGAGCTCCCCCTGAGCCACGAACTCGCGGAGCCACCTGGAGCCGATACCACCCGCGAAGTGCCCGACCCGCCCGCCGCCGATGCCGAAGACCGCCCCGCTCACCGCAGCCTCCGGCTCCTGCGGGTGCTGATGGATGAGTGAGGTGCTTGTGGAACAGGCAGGGACCGTCGCTCCGCGCGGTCAGGTGGGGAGCATCCACGTTCTTGCCTGCCGTCTCCGACAATCCTCGCGTCCCCGCCTGAGCGCAAGCACGCGGCAGTAAGGCGGCACGGAGCACGATGAGGCACGCCCCAAGCCTGACCGCGCGGAGCGACGGTCCCTGCCACCGCCTCAAGCTCGCGCCATTCGCACGCTCAGGATTCAGGCCAGGACAGCAATGCAGCCCGCACAACCCGCTGGGCAGTCTCCCGCGGGGTGCCACCTTTCGCCTGAACTGCCAGACCCTGGATCAGCGAAATGATCAGGGAGGCAGCATCGTCGCTGGTCATGCCCGGTGGCAACGGAGCCGCCGACTTCGTTTCTTCAAACCTGTCGCGCAGCCGCTGCCTGAAAAGCTCGCGGCCGCGTATGAGCTTCTGCCGGATCGGCTCGGAGTCCGCGGAACCGGCCAGCGAGGTGTTCAGTTCCAGGCAGCCCACGGGATTCACCTTGCCGCCATGCAAGTGAACGATCCCGTCGAGCAGCCGCTCGGCGATGCGCCGCGGCGTGGGCTCCGCAAGCGCTCCATGCCGGAAGTCCAGGAAGTCGCGGTCGTAGCGTTCGACCACCCGCCAGAACAGGGCCTCCTTGCTGCCGAAGGCCTTGTAGAGGCTCGATTTGGTCATGCCCATCGCCTCCATGAGATCGCCCAAGGACGTGCCCTCATAGCCTTTCTCCCAAAACAGCCGGAGAGCGGTCATCAAAACCTCGTCTTCATCAAATCCGCGCGGACGTGCCATGGCTCTTGCTGGTGAGGATCTTTCGGGTGCCCGGCATGACGCCCTTGTCGCGATGATTCCGGCCCACGCCGACAAGGCCGTGAGTTCTACCTCCGGCAGCTAAGCATGACTGTATCGGGCGCGTCCGCAAATTCTCCCGAAAATTTAGTGGACCGATCGGTCCACAATAAGTAACCACGCTGCCAGCCGCAGGACTGCCTCTGCCACGCAAGCGCAGCAGCAGGGGACGAAGCGCACCACTCCTTCAACAACCCGAGAACCCATGAGCAACCCCGTCGTCGAATGCATCCTGAGCCGGACTGCCGCCAAGTACTACGATCCCTCCGCCACCCTGAGCGCTGATCAAATCCGCGAGTTGGTCCGCATCGGCACCACCGCGCCCACGTCCTTCCACATGCAGAACTGGCGCTTCATCGCGGTGAGCACGCCTGAAGCCAAATCCCGCTTGAGTCCGCTTGCGTGGAATCAACCGCCGGTCACCGAGGCCGCCGTCACCTTCATCGTGGTCGGGCAGTTGGCGGATTCCAGTGTGATCCCGCAGCGCCTGGCTCCGGTGGTGGAAGCGGGCATCATGCCGGCGAAGTTGATCCCGGATTGGGAAATCCCGGCGCGCGGTCTGTATGCCGCTTTCCCCCAGCGCCAGCGCGACGAGGCAGTCCGCACCGCCACCTTCGGCGCGGCGGCGATGATCTATGTCGCCCGCTCATGGGGCTTGGGTTCCACGCCGATGATTGGCTTCGATGACGAAGCGGTGCACCGCGAGTTCGGATTGGGAGAGGGCGAAGTGCCGGTCATGCTGCTATCCATAGGCGCGGAACGCCCGGGAAACTGGCGGCAGAAGCCTCGCCGCCCCGTCGCCGAGGTGCTGGAGTTCGTGTGATTCCTGGTGATACCGAACCCTCACCAAGATTGCTATGACCAGAACTGCACTGCCCATGCCGGATCAAGTGCCGGCCGAGTCCAAAGCGACTCTTGATGCCTTCACCAGGAGCCTCGGCTTCACTCCGAATATGATGGCGATCTTCGCGCAGAGCCCCATCGCCTTCAACGCATGGGCCACCCTGCTCGGCTCCCTGGGCAAGACGCTCGACGTGAAGACGCGGGACAGCATCGGCCTGGCCGTCTCCGAGGTGAATGGCTGCAACTACTGCCTGACGGTTCACAGCTTCACCGCCGGACACATGGCCAAGCTGCCGGACGATGAAATCATCCTCGCCAGGAAAGGACACGCTTCCGACCCGAAGCGTGACGCGGCGGTCCAGTTTGCCCGCAGGGTCATCGAAACCCGCGGACAAGTCACCGACACCGATCTGCAAGCCGTGCGTGACGCCGGATACAAGGATGCGAATGTCATGGAAATCATCGCGCTGGTGGCGATGTATTCCCTGACGAACTTTTTCAACAACGTGTTCGATCCAGAGAAGGACTTCCCCCCTGTAGCTCCGGCTGGCTCAATCTGAGCCCCGGAAGCCGCGTGACAAACAACCCATGAGAAAACGACCATGAAAGCAATCGTTGTGACAGACCAGGCGGCGGGCACGGCCGGGATGAAGCTGGTGGATCGGCCTGAGCCGGAGGCTGCGCTGAATGAGGTCCTCGTTCAGGTCCACGCGGCGGGATTCACTTGGGACGAGCTGACCTGGCCCCCGACCTGGACGGATCGCGCCGGCCGTGAGCGGACGCCGTCGATTCCCGGGCATGAACTGGCCGGAGTGGTCACGGCTCTCGGCTACGGCACCACGGGTCTCTCGGTGGGGCAGCGGGTGTTCGGCCTCACGGATTGGTATCGTGATGGCACACTGGCGGAGTTCGTGGCCGTGGAGGCGCGCAATCTCGCGCCCTTGCCGGATGATGTCGACTTCATCGCGGGTGCCAGCCTGGTCATGCCCGGACTCACCGCATGGCAAGGACTCTTCGACCATGGCCGGCTGCGCGCGGGGCAGCGCGTGATCGCCCATGGCGCGGCCGGCGTGGTCGGCTCCATGGTCACCCAACTCGCGCGTGAGGCCGGTGCTTATGTCATCGGGACGGGACGCAGCGCCGACCGGCAGGCGGTGCTCGACTTCGGTGCGCAGGAGTTCGTGGACCTGGAGAAGGACGCCCTCGAAGACATCGCTGCAGTCGATCTGGTGTTCGATGTCATCGGCGGGGACATCGGGAAACGCTCTGCGGCTGTGATCCGTGCGGGAGGAATCCTGGTGACCATCGCCGGGCCCACCGATGCGCGGCCCGCCGGCGGCCAGACCATCGACTTCGTCGTTGAGCCCAATCGCGCCCAACTGAATGAGATCGTCCAGCGGCTGCAGGATGGACGGCTGCGGACCCATATCGGTGCCATCACCTCTCTTGAGGATGCGGTCACCGCGCTCAACCGGAAAGAGCGGCGGAAGGGCAAGACGATCATCCGAGTTCGTCCGTGAGATCTCCCGGGAGGATCCAATGCAAGCATTCGAGATCAAAGCCATCGAGCGCCACGACTTTGATATCTGGCTTCCGCTGTGGCAGGGCTACCAGCGCTTCTACGAAGTGGACATCCCCGAGGCGGTGACGCTCAAGACTTGGGAGCTCCTCTTGGATCCGCTCGAGCCGATGCATGCGATCCTGGCCATGAGGGGCGAAAGGGCAGTGGGACTTGCGCATACCATCTACCATCGATCCACGTGGACGGCAGGAGACTACTGCTATCTCCAGGATCTGTTTGTTGATGCCGGCGCGCGCGGCACGGGCATCGGGCGCGCCCTGATCGAGTCCGTCTATGCAGATGCAAAACATCGCGGAGCCTCCCGCGTGTATTGGTCGACGCATGAAAGCAACCACAAGGCCATGAGGCTTTACGATAGCATCGCCGAGCGTTCGGGTTTCATCCTCTACCGGAAGACGCTCGGCTGATTTCAAAGAACGAACGCCCATGAAGATCGTCGTGATCGGCGGCACCGGCCTGATTGGCTCGAAGACCGTCGCAATTCTGAGCGAAGGTGACCACGAAGTCGTCGCGGCATCGCCCACAAGTGGCGTCAACACTCTAACAGGAGAAGGCCTCCAGGAGGCCATGAGCGGCGCGCAAGTGGTGATCGACGTCTCGAATGTCCCTCCAGCCGACCGGAAGAACGCGCGGGAATTCTTCGAGACTTCCGCCCGGAACCTCGTGGCGGCGGAGACCGCGGCAGGCGTCCGGCACCACGTGATTCTATCCATCGTTGGGGTCGATCGGGTACCGGGCCAGGGCTACTACCTCGCCAAGCTCGCCCAGGAAAAATGGATCGAGGCTTCCGGCATCCCCTACACGATTGTCCGCTCCACCCAGTTTCTGGAATTCCTCGGCGCCATCGCCGATGTGAATACCGACGGAAGCGTCGTAAGGCTTGCACCGGGTCTGGTTCAGCCCATCGCGGCCGACGAAGCCGCAGCATTCGTCGCCGAAATCGCCTCCGCCAGTTCAAGCAACGGAATCATCGAGATCGCCGGACCGGAGCAAGCGCCGCTCGAAGTGATCGTCGCCCGCTATTTGAAGGCCCTGGGAGACCCGCGCGAGGTCGTGCAAGATCCCGGGGCCCGATATTTCGGCGGGCAACTTGAGGAAACCTCGCTCGTGCCCTTGGGCAAAGCGCGCCTCGGCCGCCTCAATCTGGACGAATGGATGGAAAGCGCCCGCCGCGAGCTCAGGAAAGGCACGTAACGGCTCCACTGCCTTTTCTTGGCACTTGGAACTTTTGCCTTTCCTTGGCACTTCGGGCCGTGCGCCTGAAACTCACCCTCGCCTACGACGGCCAAACCCTGGATGGCTGGCAGTCCCAGCCCTCCGGCAACACCGTACAGGACCTGTTAGAAAAGGCCATCGCCGAGACCGCCAAGCAAGCCCTGCGCATCCACGGCTCCGGCCGCACCGATGCCGGCGTGCACGCGCTCGGCCAGGTCGCGCACTTCGATCCCCCGGCGGAGATCAACATGAACCCCTTCAACTGGGTCCCCGCGCTGAATACGAAACTGCCAGCCTGCATCCGCGTGATGGCCTGTGACGAAGTGCCCATCGACTTCCACGCCCGCTACGGCACCACCGGCAAGACCTACCGCTACGACATCTCCACGGAGCCCGTGCTCTCCCCCTTCCGCGCCGGCCGCGCCTGGCACCTGCCGCGCCAGCTCGATCCCTTCACCCTGCGCCAGGCGCTCGACCACTTCACCGGCCGCCACGACTTCGAGGCCTTCGGCGCCAAGCGCGGCTACGAGACCGAGGAGACCAGCTACGTCCGCAGCATCACCGCCATCACCCTGGAGCCCATCGAGTGGGGCTGGCGCCTCCGCTACTCGGGCGATGGCTTCCTCTACAAGATGGTCCGCCTTCTCACCGGCACCGCCATCCAGGCCGCCCAAGGCCGCCTCGGCCTGGAAGCACTCGCCGCCTACCTCGACCAAGCCCCCGGCCTGCCCAAAGGCAAATCCCCCTTCTGCGCCCCGCCGGACGGGCTGTATCTGGAGAGTGTGGACTACGGGGAGAAATGAGGAATTCCGGGCACCGAATGGAGGGCACGAAGTTCGAACCGAGAACATCGGAAGTCCTACAAATTACACGATCAACAGGCCTCGTGGTTCTCCAATGGGCTAAGCTTGAGCAAGCGAGCACGCCCCAAGACTCTTGACAGATTATTCCAAATAGGAATATCATCGGCGAGCGATGAATTGGGAAATTCAAGAGACAGACGACTTCGCTCGCGCCTTCAAAAAGCTGAGCGGCGATCAACAACTGGCTCTTGGCTACAATTTGGAAATTTACCATGAAGCCTTGAATTTTTGCAAAAATCCTCTTCACATTCAGTTGGGATTTCTCCATTCAGAGTCCGCTGGAATGCGTGCAATCGATCAGACAGGAGGCGCATTCCCAGACGGCAGAAAAAGACCTAGAATGGCAGAAATCCGAGCTTACACTTATTCCAATTTGAAATCTCGCACTCTCCACCTATTGTGGATTGGAGGGAAGAAATCCAAGAGGGACCAAAGTGCTGACAACCGAATCGCTGCCGAGCTTCTCCGGAAAATTTTAAACCAGCCGTAGTTTCCCAGAAATACCACCCAAAATGAGCAACAAATTCCAGTCTGTAAGAGAGCTTCTGAAGTCGCATCAGAGCGCTCCTGAGACGGTTCAAAAGTTTGACAACCTCCTCAAGAGCACAGTCGTGGTGCGCGCTCTAATCACGAAGAGAACCAAAGCTGGTCTGACCCAGAAACAGGTAGCGGAATCGATGGGCGTCTCTCAGAGCGCGATTTCAAAGTTTGAGAAATCTAGCGATTGCGAACTGACTCTAGGTGAAATCGCACGGTACTCAGCTGCCGTCGAGGCACCTCTCTCAATCCAAGTTGGGCCTCCGATGAGTTTAGTCCAGAGCGTGAAGAGCCACGCCTTTGCGATGAAAGATGACTTAGAAAGGTTGGCTTTTTTAGCCTGCGAAAACGAAGAGGATTCGGAGCTCGGTAAGAGCGTCGCTCGCTTCTTCGGCGAAGCTGGATTCAACCTGATGGGCTTCCTCGTGGATGCCTTCGATAAGCTACCCGCTAGCGTGATGAAGGCCCAAACACCGGCACTACGCCTTCTACAAAAAGGGCCATGTCCAACCGATGACGGGCCAATAGTTAGAAGGAAAAAGAAAGCGCCCGTGGTCGCTTAGCCTTGGTTGCGCATCCAGTGGTCTTGCGCACCATCCTTTGCAATAGCTGTCCTCTTTTCAGAGGTCAGCTATCGCGTTCTTGCGCTTCCTCCTTTTCGCCCTTCTCCACGCGACCGCTTCACGATTCTTCACTGACGTGCCCTCGGTTCAAAACCGGGGTCGAGTAGTCCCGACATTTCCCCCTCTACGCCCCCCGCTTCCACAGCCACACCGGCCCATCCTCCGGGTGATCCACCATCCCCTGGAAAGCGAAGCCGTTCTTCTCGCAAATCCGCGTGGAGGCATTGCGCTCCGGCAGGGTGTGCGCGATGAGCTCGCTGGCACCGCCGACCTGCTGCGCGATCTGGACCAGCCCGGCCGCGATCGCCGTGCCGTAGCCCTTGTTCTCATAGGGCGGAAAGGTGAACCATGCCAGCTCCGTCTGCCCAGCGGCATCCGGCGCCTCCTTGAAGGCCCCCGTGCCCACCACCATCTGGTCCGGCGTCAGCGCCAGGTAGCCGCACCACGGCGGCGTGGTGCCCAGCGCCAGCGTGCCATTGATGATGTCCATGAGCACCTCGGAGACCTCCGCGTAGTTGTGGCAGCCGAAGTCAAGGTCCGGGGTGATGGGTATGAGTTCCAGGGTCATGGGGGCGGTGCGGCGGGGAAGGAAACCATCTTTACGCCCCCACCGCCCTTGCCAAGGCGCAATTCCGGCCTCGCCGCAGGCGGAGGGGGAGGCCAGTGGTCGGGGGCCGGGGGGTAGGGAAAGGCAGAAAACCATCACGGCGGCAACCCCCACCCCTCTTTCACTTCGATGTTCAATGTTGGACCTTCGATGTTCGATGTTCTCTTCCTGCCCAGCCCCCGACCACCGGCCCCTCCATTCCGCATTTTCCCGGCGCTCCAAACCCCGCATTTGACCTCCTAACACCGGCTTGATAGGCAGCAGCGTTTGCTTGCCGTATTTTCGGCGCCCCCCTTCCTTCACCCTCATCCTCATCACCCCATGAAATCCTTCCGTGCCCTTCTGGGTCTGGTGGCATTCGCCTTCGTCATGGCGCAATCGCAGGTCCAGGCCGCCACCGATATTTTTGCCCGTCTGGTCACCCCGACTGGCGGGGCACCCGCTGCCACCGGCGATAGCGTGAATCCCCAATTCAAGGGCGCGGACGGCTGGTTCGATGTGAGCGAGGTGAGCTACGGGATGCAGAATGACACCACCATCGGCGGCACCGGCGGAGTCGGCGCCGGCAAGGCCACCATCCTGCCGCTGAGCTGCGTGAAGATCCCGAATTCCGCGAGCGCGGCCCTCTTCACGGCCTGCGCGGTCGGCGGCCACTGGGATACCTTGGAAGTCGTTTTCACCAAGACCAACGGCGGCACCGGCAAGTCGGATGCCTACCTGCGCCTGGAGTTCAAGCTGGTCTTCGTGTCCAAGCTGGGAATCAGCGTGTCGGCCGGCGATGATTCGCCGCGGGAAGAAGTGACCCTGCTCTACGCCGCGCAGCGGATCACCTTCTACACCCAGAAGCCCGATGGCACGATGCTCCAGACCGGGCAGTCGGTGTGGAGCTTCACCAAGAACACGGCCACCTTCACGTCCTGATTTCCATTCCCGACCCGGCGGTCATGATCTCGATCACGCGTGCGCGGATTCAGGGTGCCACTGCGGCAGCATCAGCGCTGCTGCTGTGGGCTGCCACGGCGCTGCCGGCGCCGGCAGCGGTGGATGCCTACCTGCTGATCCGCGGGCCGGACGGCAGCGATGTGGATACGGATGCCACGCACTCCTGGGTGGAGCTCTTAGGCTTCGAGCAGGGCACGGAACACCCGGCGGCGATCGGCGGAACAGGCGGCACCGGCGCCACCAAGGCGGAGGCCAAGACCTGCACGCTGATCCTGGCGCAGGACCGCTCCCTGGCGAGCCTGATGGACGCCTGCACGAAGGGCGAGACACGGGATCTGGTCCTGCAGGTGGCGCGCACGGGCGGGCAGCAGATCACCGTGATGACGCAGCTGCACTTCGAGTCCGCATTCATCACCTCCGTGAAGGCGAATCTGAATGCGGAGCAAGTGTCCTTCCGCGTGGGCCTGCAGTATCTCAAGCTGAGCTGGTCGACCACCTGGACAGACACTTCTTCCGCAGGGCTGAAGGCCGCTGACGTGGGATTCGATTTCGCGAAGCAGACGATCTTCGGCGTTTCCTCCACGGTGCCCAAGCCGGGCGACTACGTGGCAGGTGGCGTGAATCCACCGCCCGGCCAGACGGACCCCGATGCGGATGGCGATGGCATGCTCGATGCCTGGGAGACCGCGAATGGCCTGAACCCCGCCGACCCGACGGACGCCGCCCAGGACCGCGACCACGACGGCCGCTCCAACAAGGACGAGTTCATCGCCAACACCAACCCGAACTCCGGCGCCTCCTTCTTCCGCGCCACCGTCCAAGGCCCCGGCACCGCGAATCCCGGCCAAGTCACGCTCACCTGGAACAGCGCGGCCGGAAAGACCTACAAGGTCATGGCCGCCACCGCGCCCGAGGGTCCCTACACTCTGGCCGCTACCGTCACCGGCGTGGCCGGCGAAACGAGCAAGGTGCTGCCAGCTGCCACCGGCCAGTTCTTCAAGATCGTGACCGAATAGGTGCGTCGGGGCAGAAGTGCCAAGTGAAGAAGAAGTGCCAAGTGCCAAGGAAAGGCAGGAAGAAGGCACCCCGCGGCGCAGCCGCCCTGGAGTGCGGTAGCCTGCTACCGCTTTCACGCAGGCAGCCTGCTGCCGTGAGTGAGCCTTGGATTCCCCCGATAATCCTTCACTATCCCCGACGCCCGGCGCGCGATACCGATCTACTGATAAGTCCACCCCATGAAGGCCCGCCGCGCAGCGGCCTTGGACTGCGTGCAACCCTGTTGCCGCTTTCGGCAGGCAACCCTGTTGCCGTGCGCGAGCCCTCGGTTCCCCCGATAATCCCTCACTGTGCCCGACGTCCGGCGCGCGATGCTGATCCACCAGTAAGTCCACGCCACGGAAGGTCGCAGCACGGATGATCATCCCTTTACGGGGTCGTGGCAGTCCGCGGACCTTACTGCACGCTGTTAGATTCGGAGGGACTTCGGGGTGGAGCAGGATCGCCCGCCGGCTTGGGTGGAGATGGTTTGGTGATCGGGTGAGCGCTATCCTCGCTCACGGCAGCAGGCTGCCTGCGTGAAAGCGGTAGCAGGCTACCGTACTCCAGGGCGGCTGCGCCGCGGTCTTTGTCGCGGGGATTTCTTGGTGGATCAAAGTCGCGCGTCGGCTTGGATGGAGATGTAGGGGTGATCGGGTGACCTCCATCCTCGCTCACGGCAACAGGGTTGCCTGCCAAAAGCGGCAACAGGGTTGCACGCAGTCCAAGGCGGCTGCGCCGCGGGAATGCCTTCCCTTGGCACTTGGAACTTTTTCTTCCCTTGGCACTTCAAGCCTTCGGCGCTTCCGCCAGCAGCTTCTTCAAATCCAGCGGCTTCGTCACCATCGCCAGGCTCCCATCTGCCATCCGCGGCCATTCCTCCACCGGGCGATCTCGATAGAGCTCCACGCCATTCTGATCCGGATCGCGGAGATAGAGCGCCTCGCTCACGCCATGGTCCGCCGCACCATCCAGCGGGATGCCCGCCTTCTGCAAGCGCCGCAGCGCATCCGCCAGCGACGCGCGATCGGGATAGAGGATCGCCGTATGATAGAGCCCCGTGCTCCCCGGAGCCGGCGGCCCGCCACCCAGGCTCTCCCACGTATTCAGCCCGATGTGATGATGGTATCCTCCCGCCGAAAGGAATGCCGCCTGCGCACCGAAGCGCTGCATCAACTGGAAACCTAGTACATCGCGATAAAACCCCAGCGCCCGCTCCAGATCGGCGACCTTCAAGTGCACATGTCCAATGCGGACCCCGGGATGGATAACTTCAGCTTGCATGCAAACACCATGCGCTACTCACCCCAAACCGGCCAATGCCGTCTGGTCAGCGTGAGCATGTCTCCGGAGCATGCCGCCGCGCCTCCAGGAAACCCCTCCCGAAAGAATACGGGTTTTCCCCTACGCGCAATTTCTCCGGATTAACCTGCCCTTAATCTTCGCCTGCTAAGGTCTGCCCAATCCGGCACGCCGCCGATGCGATGATATGATGAACAGCGCGACTTCCAGCCCTTTCACCTTCATTGAACCGTCCGAGCTGAACGCCTCGGTCGCCGCCGCCCATGCGCCCGGCCGCCTCGAGCGCGTGCTCTTCGGCTTCGCCGGCCTGCTCTCGCGCATGCGCAATCGCAAGCTCCGGGCCCCCAAGCCCCACCGCGCCCAAGCACTCTACGAGGCCCTACCCCCGCAGCAGGAACTCCCCTTCCCTGTCCAGGCCCGTCCTATCCCGGGTCGCCCCGTTCACCGCGGGTAGACCCACCGGGGGGAAAAACGCCCGGGATGAGTCATCTAGCTGCCCGCTTGGCTCATCCCGGGTGACTTGCGTACGGAGACCGCCGCCAACCTCGTCCGGCCTTTGATTCTCAACCGCGAAATCACGCGAAACCCGCGAAATTTCAAAGACAGGAAAGGCCAAGGGCACCACGAATCAACAGCCCAATCCAACGAATGAAGATGGGCTCAGGGTTACCTCCTTCCGCGCTTTTATTCGTAAGATTGGGCTGTTGATTCGTGGTGCCTCCATCTTCCTCCATGGTTCTCCCGGCTGTTTAAATTTCGCGGGTTTCGCGTCATTTCGCGGTTAAAAATCCCGCCCCTCATACCCCCATCCAAAACGACACCTTCGTCACACAATGGCAGGCTTGCCCGCCCCCTGGGCCCGCGCCAGTATCGCGCCCATCCACCGCGTGCCATCGCCATGAACCTTCACCGCCCCATCGCGCCCCGTAGCGCGGGCAGCACTGGCAGCCTCGTCCTGCTGGTCCTCCTGCTCGCCAGCAGCGCCGCCTCCGCCCACTCGGAGCAAAATGCCGGCGGCGGCTTCGTGGCCGGCTTTGAGCATCCCATCACCGGCCTCGATCACGTCGTGGCCATGGTCGCCGTCGGCCTCTGGGGTGCCTTCCTCGGCAGCCGTGCCACCTGGCTGCTGCCGGTCGTCTTCCCCATGGTCATGGCCGTCGGCGGTGCCCTGGGCGTGGCCGGCGTGCCGATCCCGAAAGAGGTGGTGGAGATCTGCATCGCCGCCTCCGCCATCGTGCTTGGCATCATGGTGGCCGGTAAGCTCAAGCCGCCGATCTGGGTCGCCGCCATCATCGTCGGTTTCTTCGCCATCTTCCACGGCCATGCGCACGGCAGCGAGCTGCCGAACAATGCCAACCCCCTGGCCTACTCCGCCGGCTTCGTCATCGCCACCGGCCTGCTCCACCTCTGCGGCATCGCCTTCGGCCTGCTGGCCAAGTGGCCCTGGGGCCAGTGGGCCGTGCGCAGCGGCGGCGTCATCGTCGCCAGCATCGGCATCTACTACCTTGCGGAGGCGCTCAAGCCGGAAAAGGAAGACGCGGCGGCTCCCCGGCAGGCCGCCATGCTGGAGTCTAACAACTCGTTATCTCCAGGCTGAACCCCGGACCACGCCTTTCTTCTTCTCGTGCCTTCCTTGCCTTCCGTGTCCGTGGTTCCCCTTCTCGCCCACTCCACCGTGGAGGGCCTGGGCGAATTCACCAATGGCCTGATCCACCCGCTCTTCGTCACCGCCCAGGTCCTGCTGCTGATCGCCCTCGGCCTGCTGATCAGCAAGCAGCGCCCCTTCGATCCGCGGAAGCCCTTGCTCGCCTACGCCCTCGCCTGCCTCGCCGGTCTGGCCATCCCGCTGCCACCGGAGCTGCCGAACCTCCCGCCCGTCTACCTGTTAGGCGCGGCCGTCGCCGCCGCCATCGTCCTGGCCGCGGACTGGTCCCTCCTCCCGAAGCTCCGCGTCCCCTTCGCCCTCGCCGCCGGCCTCCTGCTCGGCCTCGACTCCCATCCGGAACATGCCGCCGACCGCATCACCTGGCTGAAGGCCGCGCTCGGCGTCTGGATCGGCCTGAATGTCTGGTTCATGACCGCCGCCTACTACCCCTCCCTCCTCCCGGAGAAAAAGTGGGCCACCTACGCCATCCGCGTCCTCGCCTCCTGGATCATCGCCATCGCCGTCATGGTCCTGGCCTTGTCCTTCCGGAAGGCCCATTAGGAGCGCGGCTTTGCAAGCCGCAAGAGCGGTCCCTCGCAGCTCGCCTCTCCCATCGTGAGGGTGCCCTCGAAACCGCACGCAACACCGAGGGCTGTTCCATTGGGATTTGGAATTTGAAATTTAGAGTTTCAGCTCCGCTGCATGCCCCCATCCGCATCCCGTCCCCCTCCCTCCTTGAGATCCCCCGCTTTTGGGCGACATTGCCGCAATGACGCTCACGATGCCGATCCAAGAAGTCCCCTACAATAGCCCCGACTACCTCGAGATCGTCCGCCTCCGCGATCTCCACCTCCGCCAGCCCATCGGCCTGCGGCTCCACGATGAGGACCGCGTGGGCGAGGACCAGCACCGCCACTTCGCCCTGAAGGACGGCAGCGGTGCCATCTCCGGCGGCCTCATCGCCGTCCCGCTCTCGGTGAATTCCGCCAAGCTCCGCCAGATGTGGATCCTGCCCGAGCTCCGCGGCCAAGGTCACGGCAAGCACCTGTTAGAAACCGTGGAGCGCGCCCTGTGGATGGACGGCTTCCGCCACTTCACCCTCCACGCCCGCCAGAATGCCACCGGCTTCTACGCCGGCTGCGGCTACGAGGTCGTGGGCAGTGTCTTCGTGGAAGTGGGCAAGCCGCACCTCCGCATGGACAAGTACTATTGAGGAAAATCACCAATCACTAATCTTTTAATCATAAATCAGAGTGTGGTGGGAATGGGGCGCTAACGCGTCCGACAGAGCCTTTCCGTAGTGGTGCCGCTTGGAGACCTCGACCCGGCGGCGGCCCCCTCCTCTCTCTTCCACACTTCGATTTATGATTGGAAGATTAGTGATTAGTGATTTCCCGAACCAGCTTGCCAGCCGCCCCCCGACCCTCCATTCTCCCGCCACAAACCCTTGAGCCCTCAAGAGAAGTGGCGGACGTGAACCAACAATTGATCGCAGATCGCCTCGGCATTTCGAGGGCCACGGTCTCGCGCTGCTTTACCAACCATGCGGGCATCTCCCCGGTCACCCGGGCGAAGGTTTTCCAGATCGCCGCGGAGCTGGGCTACGCGCACATGGAGACGCGGACCCGCACGCGCAAGGTCCCGCCCAGCCGCATGGAGCTCTGCGTGCTGATCTGCACCGAGACCAAGGAATACTTCAGCGGCGGCTACGAGAGCCCCGGTGCACAGATCCTGGAAGGCGTGTCTGAATACGCACAGCTTCACGGCGCGCGGATCGAGATGCACCTCATCCCGCCGGATGTCGGCAGCTTCGATCACCCGGAGTTCCAGCGCATCACCGGCCTGGCCAAGCGCAAGGCGAATGGCGTGCTGCTCATCTATCCTTTCCCGGAGCCCGTCGTCGAAGGCCTCGCCGCGCGCTTCCCCTTGGTCTCCTTAGTGGACCAATACGAGCACAACGCGATCGATTGCGTGGACGTGGATCACTACCACGGCGTCTCCACCTTGGTGGATCATCTCTACGAGGCCGGGCACCGCCGCATCGGCTACTACACCCGCAAGTACGCCGTCGCCGCCGGCTGGTCCTTCCGCCGCTACAGCGCCTTCATCGAGAAGATGAGCCGCCTGCAATTGAAGGTGGACCCGCAGGATGTGATCGGCGTCTTCCCGCAGCCCGACGTCGAACTGGAAGAAAGCTTCGACCAAGCCGCGGAGCGCACGAAGGCCGGTGTCACCGCCTGGATCTGCGCCGCCGACCACCAGGCCTACGACCTCATCCTCGGCCTGAAGAAGCGGGACATCCGCGTCCCCACCGACGTCTCCGTCACCGGCTTCGACGGCATCGAGCGCCGCGGGAATAGGCCCGCTCTAACAACCGTGGAGATTCCCTTCCGCGAGATCGGCGCCAGCGGCACCCAGCGCCTCGCCGCGCGCCTCAAGAAGCGCTTCCATCAATCGCAGCACGTCTACATCTCCGGCCGCCTGCGTGAAGGGAACACCGTCGCCCCGCCGCCGTAGGGCAATGGAGTGCCGCTCTCCCGAGCGACATTTCAAGGACTGGCTGACTCCCGTCCGCCCGTGCACCGGAGTGTCGCTCTCCCGAGCGACATTTCTCGTGGAAGCGGACTCCCGTCCGCCAGTCTCCCCGCGGCGCAGCCGCCTTGGACTGCGTGCAACCCTGTTGCCGCTTTCGGCAGGCAACCCTGTTGCCGTGAGTGAGACCTCGATCCATCCGATCACCAGACGATCCCCACCCAAGCTGGCGGGCAATTCCCACCCCACCTCAAGCTCAAAAGCCCCAACCGGGGCGACCGGAGATAGCCCAGGGTCAGCGAGCCCTAGCGAGCGCAACCCTGGGTACCATAGCAAGGTGGACCGTCCCCTGTAGGGGGACCAGGAGTGTGGTGACTCCAAGCGGCAATCCCACCCGCGACCTACCTGCTCCCCTACAGGGAGCGAATCTTGTTAGGCACCGCACCCAGGGTTGCGCTCGCTGAGGCTCGCTGACCCTGGGCTATCAACCTGCCGCCCCTTTGGGGCTCTTGAGCTGAAAACCACTCAATCCCCCACCTTCAAGCGGAAGTACCGGCTCCCCTCCTCCACCGGCACCCTCAACACCACCTCCTCCAAACCACCGCCCAAAGCCGCAACCTGAATATGCTCCGGCACCACCTCCGCCCAATCTTCCAAATCCCCACAAGCCTCCACCCTTAACGACACCTCACCCACCGCCGCCACGCTCCTCCTAAACTTCAAATCCGCAAACCCATCCCCCCTTGCCACCACCAACAAAGGCTCCCGCAACCCCGAAAGCGGATCGCTCCCCAGATACCACTCTAACAAATTCACCACCCGGTCCCCATCCGGATCTTCCCCAACCCCGCCCCCAACCGCAAACCTGCCCGCCCGCCAAGCCTCGTACCCCGGCATCGGCGCAACTACGACACTCACCGTAGCAGCCTTGCTCACCCCACCGTAAGAGGCTCCCAATACCACCGGCCCCGCCGTGGCAGGCGCGGCAAACAAACCCGCAGCACCCACACTCCCCCGGTCCACCGACCACCCCGGCTGAACCAATCCACCCTGCCCCGCCGCATTGAAGGCATAGGCCCTGAACCCCTTCGTCCCACCCGGCGCAAGCGACCAAGTCCCCGGCACAATCTTCAAGGACGAAGGCACCAGCGTGGACACAGACGGAAACCCATAGGCCTCCATCTCCCACAACGAGAACCCGTACGCCGTCGTCCGCGTCAGCCCGCTCATCCGCACATGCCGCGCCGTGACATTCAGCGGAATCTCATCCACCCCCGCATTCCCCTGATCATCCGCATACACCGTCTGCCACGTGCTACCATCCAGCGAGACATCGATCGTGTAGCTCTTCGCCGCCGCCGTCTCCCAGCGCAGCACCACCTTCGTCAGATCATACACTGCCCCCAGGTCCACCTTGATCGATTGGTTATCGATCCCATGCGCCGTCTCCCAGCGCGTGCCGATCACACCGTCCACCGCCTTCGCCGACGTGTTCCCGCCCAGCGAATTCGTGGCCACCGCCGTCTTGCCCAGCGCCAGGTTCTGCAGCGGCGCATGCACGCTCGCCAGCGCCGTGGCACTGCGACCACCCGCAGTGGCTGTTAGAGTCACCAAGCCCGCCGTCCCCGGTGCCGTGAAATTCCCCGCAGCATCCACCGTCCCCGCATCACAGCTCCATCCCACACTCCCCGCCGGCAGCTCCCCGCCATACTGATCAAAAGCCTTCACCGCAAATGCCGCACTCCCACCCACCGGCACATGCACGAACTCCGGCTCCACCGCCAGCGCTGCCAGCACCAGCGGATCGCCGATCCGCAGCGTGTAGCTCCCGCTCACCCCGCCTTGCGTCGCCGTCACCGTCACCTGACCCGTCTTCGCCAGCGCCGTGAACAGCCCATCCGGATGAATCACCCCGCCCGCCGTCGTGCTCAGGGTCAGCGCATTCAAATCCCAAGTCGCTCCATACTGGTCGAAGCCCGTCACACCTACCGCCATGCTCTCCCCCGGCACCAGATGCTTCTTCGGCGCAGTCACCACCATGCTTGTTAGAGCCGCATCCAGATGATGCGCCACTGTCTTCAAGGCCGGCACGCGGAAGCTGCCCACCACATTCCCATTCCGCTTCACCACACAAGTCTGCTCCTGCGCCGTCGGGTTCAGCACCACATAGGTCATCTGCCCGGTGACCGGATGCTTGAAGGCAGTCGAGGTCGGCAGGCTCATCGTCACCTCCCAATCGATGTCCCCCCAGCCCTGCTGCGCGTGGCTGTAGTAGTAAGTCAGCCCGCCCACATCGGAGAACACCGTCTGCGACTCCGCTGCGTTCGTGGAGTCCTTCCACTGCTCCATCTTCGCCGTCACGTAGCCGGGATCGGTGAACATCTTGTAGCCCAGCAGCACGTTCGCCCAGTCCGAGCCCACCTCCGGCTCGGTCACCACGCCATCCGCCGCCGCGGGCTGGCCCTGCTGGTCCGCCAGCATCCGGTCTAACAGACCCTGATACAACGCCGCCGAGCGCTCCTTCGAAAAGCCATCCGCCACATGCTTGAAGGCCGGGCACAGCGGCAGCCACTGGATGCCATAAATGTGCTGCGGCGCGGCGGAGAAGAAAGTCCCGTAGCTGAAGCCATCATTCCACAGGATGCCCACCACATCATGCGTCGCCTTGTAGGCCGCGGGCCAGTTGTCGCCGGAGCGGTTGAACCAATACTCCATCGTCGCATTCGCCTCTGCCTGGTAGCCGAAGGCCCCGGCATCGCGCATCGGCGCGTCATCCAATAGCGCGCCCAGGAAGAACAGCCCGGCCCACGACTGGATCGCCTCCGAGGTCGACTCCTGGTTGTTCCCGCCCGGCGATCCCGTGCCGCCCGCATAGGAGTGACCCATCCACGGATCGAAGGTGCGGAAGAAGGGGAAGTTGCCATCCGTGCGATCCCAGTTCGCATACTCCTTCGCCACCATCTTCAGCATCCCCGCGTAGGGCGCGAGCCACTGCGGGTCATCCATCGCCATCAGCGAGGCAGCATGGATCAGGTAGCCATAGTGGAAATGGTGATCGGTGAATTGATAGGAATAGTAGCTCTCATCAAAGCCCACCAGCGCCTTCCAGCCCGGATAGGCCGCGTAGTAGCGCGAGGTCTCGCCCGGCGTGTAGGTCAGCCAATCCGCCAGCGCCTCCTTCAGCTTCGCCTTCAGCGCCGGGTAGGCCGGGTGATTCAGCTCGCGGGCGAAGAGCATGTACTTGCCCAGGTTCACCAGGCCCTTGCCACCCCAGTAGGTGTCCGTCCCGTAGCTCGCGTTCGCCGCATACTCCGTGATGATCCGGTTCATCACCTCCGGACGGTAGGGCGCGCTCCCTGTTAGATCGCCCGGTGCCGGATAGTGCGGCAGCAGCCCGTGCCAGGGGTAGCTCAGGGAGAAGTGCGTCCCGCGCGCCAGCTTCATCGCCCCGCGCGTGGTCACGTAGGAATAGGGCGTGAGCGTGAAGTCCTTGGAAAGCGTCTCGCGCAGATGGTGCGGCAGGAAGCCCTGGAAGGTATCCCCCGCGGGCGCGCCGGTCGGATTCTCCGTCACCAGGGTCCAACTCGTCGTCAGCTTCGCCCCTTGCGGATCGAAGGCCCACTCCACCTTCGTACTACGCGGGATGTTGAAGGCCACGTCATTGAACTCCGCTAGGCTCGCCCCATCCGGCAGCGCGGAGATCGAGAGCAGGCTGCCATTGAAGGCCAGCACGCCCGCCGCCTGCGTCACCGTCGTGCCCGGCGGGAAGTGCAGGCCGAAGCGCCCGCCATCCATCTCCACCAGCAGCGCGGAAGTTGTGATCGGGAAGCTAGCTACGGCACCCGTAGTAGTCTTGAGCACCGCCGTATTGCTGAATTTGATCTGCGGCGTGGTCCCGGTGAACTCGAACCAGGTGAAGGGCACGCCGTGCGCCAACGTCGCATCGATCCACTGGCCCGGCCCGCCTTCCATCCGCGCCTTCAGTCCCCAGTCCGACCAATCCTGCGGCCGCGCCCCGCTCGCGATGAAGGCATTCCCGCCCACGATGATCGCCGCGCCCTGCTGGATCTGGCTGCCGCTTTCATTGAAGCTCCGCGGATAAGAGACGCGAAAGCCCTCCGCCGCAGTCCGCGTGGTCTGCGGGTAGGACCACAGCGTGCTGTTGAAACGGTTCTGCAAAAGGTCCGTCCACCAGTCATTCGTCGGCACCGGCCGCGTATCGCCGGGCGGCAGATGGTTCGGCGGATTCAGCGCGTAGTTCTGGAAGAAGCCCGGCGTGCCTCCTTCCTGGTAGGGTGGATAGGCCGCATAGCTCCCGCCGCCCACCGCGACCGCGGCGGGCAAGGCCTCCGTCAGCGTCGTGAAATCCAGCTTCACCGCCGCCCCGCTGCCCGCGGCATTCACCGCCTCGATCCACGCGTGCTGCGCCACCCCGGGCTGCAAGCCGGGAACTACGGCAGTCGTCGTATTTCCCGCCACCGTCAGGCTCGGCCCCGCCGGCTTCTGCGTGCCCGTGGAAACGTAGAGCTTGTAGCCCGTCTCGTCATCGAAGCCATCCAGCCACTTGAAAGTCGCACTCGTCGTGTCCGCCGCCGTCACCTCGAACTGCGATGGCGCGGCCAGCGACTGCGGCACGTACGGCACCAGCTCCAGCCAGTTCAGGTTCATGTTGCCCGTGTCGAAGAGCAGCTTCAGCCGGTGCGTCCCCGCCGTCAGCGGCAGCGGCGCGAACCCGATGCTATGCCAAGTCTGCCAGCCATCCGTGTGCGTGAAGTTGAAGACCCCATCCGTCGCCACGCCATCCACCTCCAGGCGCGTCACCTTCGTCCCGCCCACCGCGGAGGCCGCGCGCAGGGTCAGGCGATAGTCTCCCGGCGTGGAGATGGTCACGTCATAAGCCAGCCATTCCCCCGCATCGATCCACCCCACGTTCAAGCCACCGCCCACATCATCGCAGCCCTGCGTCCCCGGTGTCGTCGCATTGTCCTGGAAGGCCGACCATGCCTCCGCCTCGATGCGACCGGGAACCGCCGCGTGCAGAGCGCCCGCGAGGCAGAGGGTGAGTAGGGAAAGGTGTTTCATGAAGCGGAAGTCGGAGATCGGAGATCGGAGATCGGAGATCGGAGGTCGGAGGTCGGAGGTCGGAGGTCAGATGTCGAAGAGAATCGCGGGAAGGTAGCATCTGGCGACGCGACGTCCGCACCTCAAAGAACGGCAAGGCCGTTCCCTACTATAGCCCAGGGTTTGGCCGACCTTAGTCGGCCTACCCTGGGTTCGGGCCGAAGGTTGATTCGACCTCGAAGAGGCTGCCTAGGCCCGGTTCTCACGCGGCGTTTCCGGTGAGGCCGACCCTAGGGAACCCCTTCAGGGTTCGTTCTGTTTTGATGCTTTACCCAGGGTAGTCCGCCCGTCCTCCGTCGCCCTTCGGCCTACGAAGGACAGGCGGACTACCCTGGGCTGTAATAGGGAACGGCCTTGCCGTTCTCAGAGGATGGCGCTGCCGCCCTTGGAAGAACGATCTGCCCTCCTTTGACGACGACGTTGCCGTTCTTTGAAATCTCTATCTGGAAAACGTGAGCCTCACACCTCCCCCGCCGTCTCACCGAGCACCGCGGGCACCGGGACCGCGTGACCCTCGGGTGCCGTCCCACCCCGCCGCTGCGCCAATTCCGCTTCGATCCTGTCCACCTGCGCATCGCTCAACGAATACCAAATCAGCACCACCCCGTTCGCCACCGCGAACACCCCCGGGATCACCGAGAACAAAATCCGCAGCCCCTCCAGCGTCCCTTCCGACTGCACGATATCCGGCTTGAAGCCATACACCGCCAGCAACCACCCCGCCACACCACCGCCGATGCTGATGCCCACCTTCTGCGAAAAGATCGCCGTCGCGAAGGCCATGCCTGTCGTGCGTCGGCCGAACTTCCATTCGCCGTAGTCCGCCACATCCGTGTAGATCGCCCACACCAGCGCTGGCGTCGGCCCGGCCAGGAAATTGCCCACCGCGAAGACCGCCACCATCATCCCATACGCATCCCGAGGGATGAAGAAGAAGGCCAGGGTGACGAAGCCATTCGCCAGGGTCAGCACCATCAGCGACCTCTTCTTCCCGAAGCGCCGCACCAGCCAGGGCGTGAAGGGCATCGCCGCCAGGAAGGCCATGCTGCCGATCGTCAGGAACAAGGACGTGTGATCCAGGAACCACAGGATCGGCTCGTCACTATAGCCACCGAAGTACTTGAAGAAGTGCGGCGTGACCGCCCAGCGCACCGCCGCGCCGGACAGCGTGAGCAGGCCCGCCACCACCATGATCACCCAAGGCCGGTTCTTCAACAGCGAGCCGATGTCCTTCTTGAAATCCGGCTTCTCATGGTGCGGCTTGATCCGCTCCTTCGTCATCAGGAAGGTCATGATGAACAGGACCACCGCCACCACCGAGAAGATCGCCATCGTGATCTTGAAGCCATGCGCCTTGTCGCCACCGCCAAGGATCCGCACCAGCGGGATCACGCCCAAGCCAATCAAGAGCTGACCGCCGAAGGCACCCACGAAGCGATACATCGACAGCGAAGTCCGTTCCTTCGACGAGGGCGTCATCACACCCATCAGCGCGGAGTACGGCACATTGATCGCCGCATAGGCCGTCATCAGCAGGAAGTAGGTCACGTAGGCATAGACGATCTTCGCATTGTCCGACAGATCCGGATTCGCGAAGGCCGCATAACCGATCAAGCCGAAGGGCAAGGCCAGCCAAAGCAAGTAAGGCCGGTAGCTGCCCCAGCGCGTGCGCGTGCGGTCTGCCAGCGCGCCGAGCAGCGGATCGATCAGCGCGTCCCAGAAGCGCGCGAGGATGAACAAGGTGCCCGCGATCTCCGCATTCAGGCCGAACACGTCCGTGTAGTAGAACAACAGGAACATGTTGACCGTCTGGAAGAAGATGTTCGACGCGGCATCGCCGAGGCCGTAGCCCACCTTCTCCATCAGCGGCAGCTTCGCCGGGATCGCTTGCCCCGGGAGGGACGGATCCTTTTCAGGCGTGGGCGTGGCGTAGGGATTTTCCAAGGGTTCGTTTGGGTTTGAGCTTGGGAGCGCCTGCGGGGTCAATGCAGGAGCCATGAAACCGGCAGGTCCACCGTCATGCCCAGGACACGGCGGGTTCGCCCCACCATCTCTGAAGCAAGGGCCGGAGGCAAGAAGCAGCCTTCAATCGTTTGAGTGCTGCCATCGTCAAGACGCAGGCTCAGCGTCGCATCGTTCAAGGAATCGTGGCAACGGTAGGTCACCGGCGTGCCGGCGAAGGTGAAGTGCAGGTTGCGACCCTGCTCATCCTCCGCGAACTCCGCGGCGCGCAAGAGATGCGGGCGGAAGCGGATGCCGCCTTGCTCAAAGCTCACGCCCAGTTCGCCGAGGCGGCACAGGATGCCCTCCTTCACCGAGCCCGTCAGGCCCGGCTGCTGCGCGCCCGCATGCGCCGGGCTGTGCGAATACGCCTCCGCGGGGAAGGCACCATACTGCGCCGCGGTCTTCCGGAAGCCGAGGCCACGCTGGATGGAGTAATAGGATGCGGCCAGGCGGAAGGACAGCGCATCCGGCTCGCCGCGGCGTGCCACGTTCAGCGCCACCTCTTGCGCGGCCAGCATCAGCTTCGCCACCATGTGCCAGTAGATGCAGCCCAGCCCTTCGTAAGCGAACATCGAGCCGCTGCGGCCGGTGAAGAAGCGGTGATGGAAGACGCTTTCGTAGAGTGCCTGCACGGCATCACGGTCCGCGCGGTCCAGCTCGCACTTCATGGCGATGCGGTCCAGCGCGGCGGCCAGCGCATACTCGTTGGTGAGAGTGGGATGAAAGCGGAAACCGCCCGTGGGATCCGGCACCAGGATGCGGTGGTCGCCGTGCTGCAGCATCGCCGCCAGGCAGGGGATCGCCTTCGCCGCGGACTCCGTGACTTTGTTCGAGCGCAGGAAGCCGGGCAGGGTGCGGTCCGGATAGAGCGTGTAGCTCTGGTGCCGCTCGGAGAAGAGCCCGCTCTGTGGCAAGCTCTCTAACAGATCTGCCGCTTCCTCCGGCTCCAGCAACCCGGAGCTCAGGATCGCCACCTGGCCTTCCAGCATCTCCGGCAGGCGGTGCAGGGTCATCGACTCGCCGCTGCGGTCGATCTCCAAGATGTTGTAGGCGTGATAGAGCACATCCTCGCGGCGGTTCTGGCGCAGCGTGTGGCGCAGCGCGGCGGTAGCCTTTTGCAGGAAGGCGAGCAGCACGCTTCCTTCCACCGCTTGCGGCTTGCCCGGGCCCTCGCGATACACGGCCTCGCGGTGCTTCGCCGCGGCTTGTCCAGCAGCCTTCACCAGTTCAAAGCGCGCGGAGCCCGCGATCCCACCTTGAAACCAGCGCTTGTCCGCAAAGAGCCCACCCAAGGTCCGGACCAGCTCCACGAGATGCCCGGAAATCTTCAAGCTCCCCTGCCCTGTGAGAAGCTTCTCCAGGAAGCCGAGGTAGCGCAGCAGGTAACCCGCCGTCACCACCGACAAGCCGCAGCCTGCCAGCGCGTTGTTCGCATCGTTCCACTCCGGGCGCTGCGTGTTCATCCACACGCCGCCGCCGGGGACGAGGTTTGCCAGCTTCACCACTGCGGGCAGCAGGAGCTTCTCGGCCAGGGTCGCGCGGCACAGCTTGCCATTCGCATCGCGCAGCAGCAGGCCATCCGAGCCCATCTCCTCCTTGCGCCGCATCAGTTCGCGGTGCCGCTCGCGGTCGAAACCCACGGTATGCCGCGGATCCTTCAGCAGTTCTTCCCAGCAGCACAGGCGGTAAGGCACATCGGCGAAGACATGGTTCGCGCGGTCCAGGTTCGCGGCTAGGAATTCCGGTCGCACCTCCGCCTGCAGCTCTAACAGCTTGAGCAAATAGACAATCTGGTGATCGCCCCAGTAACCGATGGACGACCACGGATCATCCTCCTCCGGCACTTCCCAGTCCACGCCATCCGAGGAGATGCGGTAGGGATTGAAGCCATCCACCGTGGAGGCATTCACGAACTTCGTGATGAAGGCATCCAGGTACTCCGGATGGCTCCACGCGAGTGCCTCCCAGTTCTGGAAGATGTCGCGCCAGTTGCCTTCGAAGTACTGCACCGGCTCACCCGACTCATCCTTCACGCGGATCGCAAAGCGGTTCCACGGGCGGCTCGGATCGCCGTGGCGACGGCTCAGCACCAGCGGCAGATACTCCACCGCCAGGCGCTCCAAGTCCGCATCGCCCAGCGCGCGGACCTCCGCCAGCCAGCGCTCGCGCGGCATCTGCTCGGGCAGCTGCTTGAGCCAGGAGCGGAAACTCTCACGCAGCGGTGCGTGGTGCTTCGCCAGGTAAGCGGCGAAGTTTGCGGGGCGGATCTTCGCGCCATCCAGCGGCAGGCCGCCGCGCAGGATATTTCCCAGCGTGTTCTGGTAATGATGCAGCGTGGCATCGCGGTCGGCTCCCTGCTGGATGCCATCCGCCGCGGCCACCAGCCGGCGCAGACGCTTGCGCCCGCGCTCGACATCCGCCGCCACCTCCGCATCCAGCCGGCGCGGATCTTCCAATAGACGGCACAGCTCCGCGACTTTCGCCTGCGGCTGGCGCACTTCCGCCACCATCATCCACTCCACCGACTGCCCGCCGCTCAGCTCAAACTCGCGTCCCAGGAAGAAGGCCCCGCGGCTGCCGCGCGTCAGCTTCTCCTGCGCCGGCTCCAGCCCGCGCAGGAAATCCCGCGCGCCATGCCGGGAGAGGAAACTCTGCGCGCCGGGCAAGCCATGGCTCCACACCGTGGTCGCCAGCAGGCACTCTAGCGGGATCGCGCGGTCGATGATCCCCGCGGCGAGGCGATGGATCAGCAAGCGCCCGCCTGCCTCCAGCTCGCTCAGCTTGTAGGCATCCGCCAGGCAGCTGAATTGGTTCTGCATCCGCTGGTCCACGCCCGCGGGCAGGAAATTGTCCAGGCCATCCACCAGCCGCAGCGCCACCGGATGCGGCCCCAGGTTCTCCAAGCGCGCGCGCCTGACGAAGCCGAATTTCTCCGAGCACTGCCAGCGGTACGAGAAACGTAGTAGCAGCACCGTGTGCTCTTCCTCGAAGACCACTTCATCCCCCGTCGTGTTCTTCCGCAGGCGACGCCTCACGCCCGGTGCCGCCAGCGTGCCCGGCCGCATCGGCTCCCACAGCACATTGCCGCACAGGATCGCGGTCCATGGCCCGGTGTTGTTCCAGCTCTCGCCGATCTTGTCCGCGGTCTCGTAGGGAAAGAGCGCATTGTCCGCCGTGCCGCGGCCCGCGCTAAGCGCGCCGTTGCTGGAGAAGAACATCCAGTGGTCATCCGGACTCACGATGTTCAGGAAGAAGGGCTCCATCTCCTCCAGCCCCCCGATCAAAGCGTAGTCCTGCCCACCCTCGCTGCCCCAGCGATTCGCCGGAGGAAAATCGCAGGACAGCGAGGTGGTTGGTTCGGACGAGGGAATCTGCATGAAAGGGGACAGTCTTGGGCGGACGGGAGCACGGGCACGCAGCTTTGCTCCGAGGGTTGGGTGAGGCTGGCATGGGGAAGGATCAGGTAGCAAGCACAATGTTGCATGAAATTGCATTGCAATTCGGCACACCATGGACCCTCTGCCCCCTACCCATCGCGCTGCCGATTCTAGTTCAGTCCTTCGTGCCGGCGGCGCGCCGGATGCGGAGATCCACGCAGATCCCTTCGACGCCCGAGCGCGGGTAGGCCTTCCTCGATGACCTGCAGCAGCGGGCCGCCGGGCCCTTGGCGCTGCTGGACGTGACAGTGGATATCCCTGCATCCCGTGGAGTGCGGTGGCACGACCTGCCCCTTACCCACAAGTCGGGGGACCTTGGTCTTCAGCGCCGGTAGGCGTGTTGGACATTAGTAACGGTGGTGGAGGCCTTGCTGAACCACCGGTAAGCACGGCAAACACCATTGAGCCCGACAGGGGCGATGGAAATGAACGCCGAAAGCACCCAAGTGTTCCGGCATCTGAAGTGACTGTGCCGGGAAGACAAAGGAAGTACGATATCCCTCGTAGAAGCGGCTCTTCCGCCGGCCCTCCGGGGCGACAATCCTTGTAACGGCCTGTCCGGTGGTTCCGCAAAGCCTCCACCACCGTTACTAATTTCCGATGCGCCTCCAGCGCGAAGAGCCGGGCAGTTCACTCGCTTGTGAGTAAGGGGCAGGTCGTGCCACCGCACTCCGCGCCCCCCCGGGACCCCGCATCTATTGGAGAGCCTGGCCACGGAGACGTCTTAGCCAAGCGCCATTCGGGGAATTCCCTTGTAGTATGGGGACCTGAAAGTAAGCACTATAAGCGTGAAGTGGAAGAGACTGCGCACCGGGATCATCACACTCATCCTTTCCGGGATCCTGATCGCATTCGGGGTGGCACTCTTTTCTCCCCTGCCCAAGATCGATGATTCAAAGGTGCATCCCATGTTCCGGGGGATGACGCCCGCGAACTTTGTCGGTGTGACCCATCTCAGCGATGGCGGAACTGCCGAATTGGTCTTCTTGGATTCATCAGGGAACCGCATCGAATTATTTCATCCCCGGCCGCTCGGGGAAGAGAGCGCCTTCCAAGGGCGCCTGTTTATCAATTCCGACTATTCCAAGCCGGGTGCCAACGAGGTCGTGGGATACCCTCACACGGCCTTGAAGGTCGCGGAGATCATGCGGGCCAAAAGAAGAGGATCCTCGGAGGTCGCCTATGAAGTCGCGAGATTGAGCGGAAGGATGAGTGATTGGGCGAGCTTGCTGACGGACCGGATCTTCAAGTGATCTGCCCCCGGAGACGCACGAGGCATTCACTCACCCGCCGCCTTCGCCTCGCTGGCCTCAATCTTCTCCTCCACCTTCTTCGCCGTCCCGCCCTCGATATCGACGGCGACCGTCATCGTCCCTGCGTAGGCTCCTTTGGCCGGCTTCTCCGCATGCGGGCCGGAGACCGTCAGGGTCAGGACATTGCCGTCCCACTTGCTCGGGATGGAATGATAGCTCTCGTAGACGGCGGCTTTGCCATCGCCGGGCTCGGGCAGTTTGAGGTGCACCCAGCCCTTCGTGGTCCGGATGAAGGCGTGGGCCTTCAGGCTCCGGGGATTGCCCACGGCAAAGGCCACCGCATCCGACTTGGCATCCCAGAGCAGGCTGTCCTCCTTGATCTGGGCCGTCTTCTCGCTGTCGTCTGCCTCCAGCGTGAGGAAGAGCTTCCCGGAAGCTCCCTCCAGGCGGACCGTGGCCGGCTTGTCCGCATGATGCTCCACCAGCAGCACCAAGTCGCCCTTCGGCGAGGGATAGCGCGTGAGCTCAGCCTTTTCCGCGGCAAATACCGGACCCGCAAGGAGCAGGGCGCAACAGGCGATCGTGTTTTGGAATGCGTGCATCGCCCAAGATGGCACCGGATCGCCCGGGATCAAATCCGATGACAAAGGTGCCGCCGGTGAGGGGGGCTGAAGTGGACCTAGGAGTTGTAGAGATCCTTGTGCTTCTCGATCGGGAACACCTGCTCATTGTAGGGGCCCGGGTGCTCCTTCTCCCAGAAGATCTCCTGGTGGTCGAAGCTGCCGTCGGGCTTGAGATCCAGCACCAGAAAGACGGGGCTGAAGTGCTCGTAGTCGCCCTCCCACCAACCGCCGCACACCGCGCCGCCGCAGATGTAGGTGACGCGGTCGATGCGGCAGCAGTCCACCATGTGCTGGTGGCCGCTGAGCGCCAGGCGCACCTGGGGAAAGCGATAGAAGAAGGAGCGGAAATTCAAGCCGCCCACCCCGCCGCCGACGCACTGCGCCGTCAATCCCATCATCGGCGCGTGGGTCACGATGCACACCGGTTCCTTGTCCTCCGCCTTGGAGAGTTCCGCGACGAGCCAGCGCCCTTGCTCCGTGTTCTCCGCCAGGCTTGCGCCTTCACCGAAGACGTCGAGCATGATGAATTTCCAGCCGCCCATCTTCCAGGTGTAGTAGCGGTTGGGCATGCCGTAGGCTTCCATCGCCATGGCCTTGGGCGTGGGGCCTGACCAGATGTCGTGATTGCCAATCACGCTGTGGTGCGGGACCGCGACCTTCTCCTGGACCACGGCCTTCCAGCTGTCGAACTGCGCCTTCGCGTTCTCCTCGCTGTTGCCCTGGTCCACGGCGAAGATGTTGTCACCGCCGAAGATGTAGGCGGCGGGCTTGAAGGCATTGGCCTTGTCAAAGGCGCGGCGGACGCGGTCCTGGTAGTGCAGGCGCTCGTTGGAAATGCTGCCACCGCGGTCCTTCTCGTGCGTGTGCGGGCCGGGCAAATGCGAGTCGGTGAAAAAGCAGATGCGGAATGCTCCCGCGGGAGCCGCTGGCAACTCGGGGACCGACACGGTGGCAGGCCCGGCCTCCGCCGTGCGGACCAAGCCGAAGCCGGCGCTGCCGATGAGAGAAGCACCGAGAAACTTCCGGCGCGGCATGGACATGGGATTGGGATCGGAGCTGGGCTTCATGGCTCCAGCATACGCAGCCCGCGCCGCGGATTTCCAATGCTGGCTTGCAACAGATGCGTGCTTTCTTCCCGGTCCGGCTTCTGGCGGCAGCAGCCGTATCCCCAACAGGAATCGAACCTGTATCTTCAGTTTAGGAAACCAATGTTCTATCCGTTGAACTATGGGGACAAAGGCGCGGCGATTCTCCCGACCCGCGACCGCCCTAGCAAGAGGGAAATCGCGGGCGGGGCATCAGGAAGCCTGGAGCCTCTTGTTTCTCCGGATCCGCCACCCGAGCCAACCGGCCCAGGCCAGGAGGAAGGGAAAGAAAACGGCGGCGTCGGGCAGGACAACCGCGTCTCCCCACGAACTCCTTACGAAGGCATCCGGGGTGGTTTGACCGAAGTCAGAAGGGTTGAGACGTGAGAACAAGGGGCCGTCTGCTGTGGTTACGAAGGGCTCCACTGCAAGAAAAGTTCGAGAGCGCCAGCGGGCAACGGCTATGTCCGTCTTCCCCGTGTGGTAGACGCAGCTTGACCAAAGGTTGTGGGAATCCCACGACGCCCAACCCATGAAGACCGAGGTCAGCAGGCCAAACCAAAAGGACTTCCAGCGGTAGAGCGGGCGGGGGCTCATCTGCTTCCTGATAGCTTTTTTGCCCTCAACCGCCAAGCTCGCCGGGTGAAACTCGCCCTCCACCGGTCATTGACCTTTTGGTCCGGGATTCTCCTGATGACATTCATCTGCTGGGCGTGGCGGGATTCCGTCTTCTGGAGCTCTACGCTATACAAAGGCTCGTACAACTTCCATAGCGCCCGCTCCGGAGTGTCAGTATCCTACGTGCCGCCTCCCGGGTCATATGGAGAATGGCGCGGCTACCGCTTCAAGGCTTATCCCGATCCCTTCCCTCCCCAATACCTGCCGCCCGCCCTTTTTCTGAGAGGTGCCGGATTGCCCAGGGGGCCGATTGAGCTGGCCGGAGACGGCTCGGAAGTCGGACCGCCAGAGCACTTGGCCTGGCGGGCGGACATGCAATCGGCCCGCAACCAGAGCGAGCTTCACAAAGTCTCCATGAGGCACAGATCCGTGAAGGACTGGTCACTTTTCATTCCGTATTGGTGCATCCTTCTAACGGTCGCCGCCCCTTGGCTTGGCTTGCTCTTCCGGCGGGCACGCAGGAGAAACAAAAGTGTAGTCACTCCATGAAGCCCTCCCTGCACCGATCTCTAACGCTTTGGTCCGGCTTGCTGGTGACGGCGTTTGTGTGTTGGGCGTGGTGGGACTCGCAGCACCATTGGTTTGTTGGAGGAAACGGCCGGTTCAACCTTTGGCACTTCGGGTCTGGAATCGCAGTGAAACATACACCCTATCCCGGTGGATGGGGATATGCCAGCTATCCCATCCGAAGCGGTTTTGAAAGCCTGACTCCTTCCCCGTTCTTCCATACCTCGGAACAATATTCAGCCGGAGTGCGGCTTGATCCGTCTCATCCGTGGTTTGAAAACGAGTCCGAAGAATTCACTCCCTACCATCCGGGAGTTTGGGTTTGCTACATCCCGTATTGGCTCATTCTCCCTGCCGTGGCCGTCCCTTGGCTTGGGTTGCTCGGGTGGCGCGCGCGCAGGAGAAACAAAAGCATAGTCATTCCATGAAGCTCGCCCTCCACCGCTCCATTGTCTTCTGGTTCGGCCTGCTGGCGATGACGTTTGTCTGCTGGGCCTGGCGGGACTCCATGTCTGGAGCGGTCTACGCGCGGGTTCCTTGTTTCGTGGTCGTCCACTGCGCGGGGGGCTTGATGCTTGAGAACACCGCTGGTGTGGAGTGGAAGTGGGAGCGGGAGATCGACCGGAAGGTCGTGGTGAGATTGGACGACGTGGGTTTCGGTTTCCACACAGCTTCCCCGCGAACTGGAAATGCTTCGCCATGGCCGCCGCTGATGATCGCAACCGGCGGGAAGCGTCCGGCGGTCTTCATCCCGCATTGGCTGATCCTTCTTGCCGTCGCCGCTCTTTGGCTAGGCTTGCTCTTTTGGCGGGTGAGGCGAAGAGCACGCGCCGGGGACGGCAACCCCTAACATCAGGCTCCAAGCCCTTGTTGAATCGCGGCAGGGATAAGCTGCTTGATGATCTCCAAGCTGCCGCGGCCTACGGCGGCCACCAAACGCTTGCCAAGCGGTTCGCGCCCGCTGATTGCGTCTGGAACTGAGTTCAATGCAGCGAGTCCCCGTTCCGTCAGACTCAATCCCTGCCATGATCCCCCAACAAAGCCATGCTCGCATGTGAGGTAATCACTCCGAATCAGCCAGCGAATCGTCTCGAACTGAATCTGCTCGCGAGACGCTCCCCGCTCGGTAGGATAATTGGCTGTGTCAGAATCAGGAGTCCAAACAATGGGGGTAGGAAAATGATCGTAAGCCGCGGCCAAGATCGTTGCAGCCTCAAGCTGAAATGCGTCAGGGTTGCTAATGTTGGGCATAACCGCCGTACTCTGACTGGGCGATCTTTAGCGTTCAAGCCACAACGCCCTATCACCCGCCCTTGAAGAACAGCGCTCGGATGAACGGCGCGATCTTCGCCACCAAATCGCCAAGGTAGCAGACAAGCGACTGCAAAACTGTAACCGCCAACCGGAAGTAGAAACAGAACTCAATCCAGCGCCTCACGCGGGGCGATCCCGTGCGGGCGATCCTTTCGGCGCGGTCGGCTTTAAGGTCTTCAAGGAAGGGTTCATAACATTTGGCTCGAACTAGCCTCGGAACGAGAAAGCCTACAAGGTGAGCAATCCGTTCGGGGTTGTGCGCAATTTCTCGATTTAGTTTCCTCTCCCTGCTCCATTCACTGAACGCGTTAAGAGCCGCCCCGTAGAGTTTGGATTCTTTCCAAATCTCGAAGCACACAGCAGAAATGGTCGTTGCAGCACCTAGGGTGATAACAAAGCGCAAGAAGATCAGCAGTGAGGTCAGGAAGCTCATGCCGCCAGCCCCTTTAAGCGTCCCGAGAAGCGTGCTTATTCCTACTAGACTCATAGAGAGGATGACCTTTCGGAGTCGCCTGCAATCTGCGTCTTCGCTTTGAAGAACTTGCTTTCCAAAATCACGCCAGTCCATAGCGAGCAGTGATGGGGGTGTAAAATTTCACAGCATTGCGAAGCGCCTTAGAGCCTTCGCCCGTTAGTTGGTAGCGGCGCTCCTTGATGCGCTGCCCCTCGACCACCTTCTCGTCATAGCGCCCGGCTACGAACTTGGCGTCTTCAAGGCGGCTCATGATCTGGTAAAAGGCCGGGCCGTTCTTCGAAATTTTCCTTTGCTTCAGTGCTTCCCGCAGTTCCCGACCAGAAAGCTCTTTGGCCCCCAAGGCGTCGAGAACCGCGATCTGAAGGTGTGACAGTTCGGGCACGCTCATCTTGAGTTAGCTAATGCCACGTTAGCTAACGGAGGTCAACAGGAATTACAGCGGCATTTCTTTCGCGTCTTCCTCGTGCGTTGTAGGCCGCTCCGACGGGTGCTCTTCTGGCGGGCGAGGCGGCGCGCGAGATCGGCCGGTCCTTGAGCGTTCAGAGCACTGCCGGACGGGAGTCCGCCCATCCTTGGAAATGTCGCTCGAAGAGCGGCACTCCGCGCATCGCAGCTTGGCACGCCTGTCATGACAAGAATGACGGCGGCAGGGGGAATTGATCTTTAGCCGCGGGCCGGGCTGGTGCGCAGTGGCGGGTGGAGGGCCTCGGGCCACTCCCGCTTTTCTCGTTTGGTTCCATTGTGAGCCATGGGGTCCGGCGTCCGGTGGTTATTGGGTTTTCCGCCGGGCGCCTTTCCCATGTGGAGTGCGGCGGCATGAATGGTCCCTCGCGGGGTGATGCACGCGAAGCTCTACCACTGGGGGAGCGGAGCCACTGGCCCGCAGAAGCAAGCCTGACGCTACACCACACCTTGGGGTCTGCACGGATCGTGCCGTGGCGATGCTGCAGACCCTTTCCGCTGCCCGCAGTTGGCAACCGTTCTGCGGGCCAGTGGCTCCGCGCTCCCGGCGGTAGAGCTCCCCCGTTCGCCCAGCAATTCGGGACCATTCATGCGAAGTTCCCTCGCGCCAGAACAATATAGCCGCATCGATTTCCATACTCTAACAGCCCTCTTCGCCTCAAACCCACCGGGAAAAAGCCGATTCCCGCCACGCCTTTTTCTCCCGCCTTGTGAAACAGGTTTGGCAGGGTTTATCGTTTGACAGCCCCCGGAGAAGCTGGCCTCTCTTGCATTAAATTGCATCACCGTTCCTGACATGAATCTCCTCCGAAATTGTGGACTGATGGGGCTGACATTGACGTCCGCCGCCCTCGCTGCCCCACCGCCCACCGGCAGCATCACGCGCCATGTGTGGACCGGCGTGGGTGGCAGCGACGTAGCGAATCTCACCTCACTCGCCACCTTTCCTAACAGCCCGACGACGACCGGCACGCTCACCAGCTTCCTGGCACCGCAAGACACGGCGGATGACTACGGCCAGCGCGTCTTCGGCTGGGTGCATGCGCCGGTCACGGGGGACTACCGCTTCTACATCCATTCGGACGATAGCAGCGAGCTGTGGCTCAGCACCACGGAGTCGCCGGACGACAAGCGCAAGATCGCGCTGGTGAATGGCTGGGGCCCGGCGGGGAATTGGACGAACTCGGTGGATCAGACCTCCGTGATCATCACGCTGCAGGCCGGCCGCTACTACTACATCGAGGCGCTGCACAAGGAAGGCGGCGGCGGCGATAACCTGGGCGTGGGCTGGACCTATCCGGGGCAGTCGACCATCACTTACATCCCGGGCAGCCGCCTGAGCACCTGGCAAAACATCGCGCCGATCCTGGGCAATGACTATGCCTGGGTGCGGCCCGGGGCCTCCACCTCCATCCGCGTGATGGACAATGACCTGGAGCCGAACGGCAAGGCGACCTTCAACCTGGGCAGCCTGGCGATCGATACGCCGCCCGCGCATGGCACGGCCACGATCGGTGCGAACGGCAAGATCAACTACACGCACACGGATAGCTTCACGGGGATCGACTCCTTCGTGTATCGCATCGCGGACCAGGGCGGCCTGATCTCCACGGCCACGGTGCAGGTGGAGATCACGGATGCGATGCGGCTGCCGCTCGCGGCCTCGCGCATGCCATCCTCGCCGCCACCACAGGCGCTGATGGCGATCAATGCTTTCCCTGCGATCTCCTTCAATGAGCCGCTGGCGATCGTGACGCCGCCGGGCGAGACGAACCGGATCTTCGTGGTGGAGAAGGGCGGGGATATCGAGGTGATCCCGAACCTGGCATCGCCCGCGGCAAGCACCTTCCTGGACTTGAACGGGATCGTGAATGGCCGGGGCACGGAGACCTTCAAGACCGATGGCGAGGCGGGTCTGTTAGGCCTGGCCTTCCACCCGGACTTCGCGAACAACAAGCGCTTCTTCGTTTACTACTCGGTGACCATCGGCGGGGTGATCCACCAGCGCCTGTCGGAGTTCGCGCGCTCTGCGGCGAATCCGAACCTGGCGGATCCCGCCTCCGAGAAGATCTTCCTGCAGATGCCGGATGAGTGGGACAACCACAACGGCGGCTGCCTGCAATTCGGCCCGGACGGCTATCTCTACCTCAGCCTGGGCGACGAGGGCGACCAGAACGATGCCGGCGCGAACACGCAGAAGATCACCAAGGACTTCTGGTCCTCCATGCTGCGGATCGATGTGAACGTGGATCCCGCGAACTACAACGCGAACCCGAACCTGCGGCCGAATGCGCACTCCGCGATCGTGCTGGATCCCGCCTCTAACAACCCGCGCTACAAGGTGCCGGCGGACAATCCCTGGGTGGGTGCTACGACCTTCAACGGTGCGGCGGTCACGCCCACCGCGGTGCGCACGGAGTTCTACGCGGTGGGTCTGCGGAACCCGTGGCGCTATTCCTTCGATGCGCCGACGGGTGACCTGTGGTGCGGCGATGTGGGCGGCGGCAGTTGGGAGGAGATCGACAAGATCGTGAAGGGCGGCAACTACGAGTGGGCCTATCGCGAAGGCATCACCGGGCAGGGTCCGCGCTGGAATGAGCGGCCGGGTAGCTGGACGGGCGGCACGCTGCCGATCTTCGCGTATGGTCACGGCTCCGGTGCGATGCAAGGCAGCTCGGTGACCGGCGGGCTGATCTACCGCGGCACGAAGCTGCCGGCTCTAACAGGCAAATACATCTTCGCCGACTATGGCTCTGGCAATATCTGGTCGATGGACCCCGCAGTGGGCGCTTCCTCCGTCACGCGCTTGACGGGTGAGGGCGGGATCGCGGCCTTCGGCACCGATCCTTCGAATGGCGATGTGCTGATGGCGGACCTCAATGGCCAGGTGCGCCGCCTCGTCTCGCAAGCGGTGGACAGCGGCTTCCCCGCGACTCTAACAGACACGGGCCTCTTCAACGATGTGGCCACGCTCACGCCGGCCACGGGTCTGGTCGAGTATAGCGTGAACCTGCCCTTCTGGTCGGACAATGCGAAGAAGCGCCGCTGGTTCGGCATGCCATCGCTCACGCCGAAGCTGGGCTACAGCCGCGAGGGCGCGTGGACCACGCCGGTGGGCACGGTGTGGGTGAAGCATTTCGACATGGAGATGACGCGCGGCAATCCGGCCACGGCCAAGCGCCTGGAGACCCGTGTGCTGGTACGGAATGCGGAGGGCTCCTACGGTGTGTCCTACCGCTGGAATGCGGCGGGCACGGAGGCCACGCTGGCAGCGGAGGCGGGCGAGGAGTTTGACCTGAACATCACGGTGGGTGGCACGCCCACGGTGCAGCGCTGGCGGATTCCCTCGCGCTCGGAGTGCATGACTTGCCATAGCTCGCAGGCCGGGCACTCGCTGTCCTTCCGCACGCGGCAGTTGAACTTGCCGGGGACCATCGGTTCGCAGAGCGGGAACCTGGTGAAGCTCTTGTCGGATGCCGGTTACCTCGATGGCCTGACAGAAGACGTGGCCACGCTGCCGAAGCATCCGGCGGGCACGGATGAAGCCTACTCGCTGGAGGCACGCGCACGGGCCTGGCTGGAGGTGAATTGCTCCTACTGCCACATGGCGGGCGGCACGGCTCCGGCGAATTTCGATGTGCGCGCGCAGGTGCCTTTGTTCGCGACGAACACGGTGGGCATTGCGCCGACCAGCGGCGCGCTGCATCCGGATGACAAGTTGATCGTGCCGGGGCAGGAAGAGCGCACCGTGCTGATCCATCGCGCCGCGGGGCGGAACAGTTACTCGCGCATGCCCCCGCTGGCGACGAGCGTGGTGGATGCCGCGGGCGTGCAGTTGCTGCAGGACTGGGTGGAATCCATGACGCCGAATCGCCAGGGCCTCGCGGCATGGACCGCGGCGAAACTGGGCGAGCGTCCCGTGGCGGAGCAGGCACCGAATGCGGATCCGGATGGCGATGGCCGCGACAACCAACGGGAGTTCCTCGAGCAGACGGACCCGCTCGCGGCGGATCGTGCCTATGCGCCGGGAGCCACGGTGGTGGGCGCGAACTTGCAGCTCACCTTCCCGCCGCTGCCGGGGCGCGCGCTGATCTTGCAGGGCTCTAACAACCTCGTGGACTGGAGCGACTGGCCGGTGCCGGGGAATGATGGCCTGGAGAAGGCCGGAGTCTGGCAGGTGGAAGTGCCCAAAGGCGGCGGGAACCAGTTCTTCCGGGCGCGGGTGGAGGAGCGGTGAAGTTTGTCAGGAGACGGGCGGCAAGGGTGCCGCCCGTTTTCTTTGAGACGTGAAGTGCGGCCCATTCATGCCACTGCGCTGCAAGTCCCGGCCTCTGCCCGGATCGCTCCAAGTAGCTCCGGGCTATCGGCGGAGATGCGATCCAGGCGTGCGCGGAGCCCCGATCCAGGCGCGCCCAGCGTGTCGTGAAGCTTCGCAATGAACTCACGTTTCTCCGATTCGGAGTAACCCGCGAGAGCCCCCTCCAGTTCATCCAGAAATAGCAGCCCCCGCTCCGCCATGTGCGCGGGGAAGTAGCACTCCATCACGCAAACATCGATCAACTCCTCCATAAAGCGCGCCGCAGCCGCACTATCCGTCCTGTGCGCCTCCTGCACCAAGTCCACCAGCACCGCGATGCGCTGCTGGATCTCCTCCTCCGCCACCACGATGGGAATGCCTTGAATCGGTGCCGAATCCATCTGGAAGTTCAGCCCCTGCATGCTGCCCCGGAATCTCAACCAGTAGTGGACCACCGGGGAATTCAGCACCGCCGACAGATACTTCATGTCCAAGCGCGAGGTCTTGATGACATTGATCGACAGCATCACATAGGCCGGGTCGCCCGTGTAATAGAAGCAAGGCACCGCGCACTTGCGTGGCACGAGGATCTTCCCGCCTTCCCGGAAGAAAGCCTCGTCCCGCGGCCAATGCAGGTGGTAGTAGGCAATCTGGCCCGTCTTATTCTCGCGCCGCTCCTCCATGATCTCACGGAAGCGGGAAAGGTGCCTGATGATTGACGGCGCCTCCTCCGGCTGGATCAGCCCCTTCTTCGTGTAGAGGATGCTCAGGTCCGTCGCCTTGCGGTGATACTTCCCGAAATGGACCGGCTCATACAGCGGCTTGAGGAACTTGCGCTCGGTCCCCTCGATCACCTTCGCTTCTTCGGCATCCAAAACGAAGACCCCCTCCCCCACCTTCACTCCCCGCCGGACTGCATGCGCACCAAGCGTCTTGATGTTCCGTGAATTCACATGGTCCGGATTGGGCACGATCCCTTGGGCAATCTCGGGCCTATCGAGATGGAATGTGCCGCGTTCCTGGATCGCAGCGAGGATCAGCTCCTTGTCACCGGAGTTGAACAAAAGAGGCTTTCCCGCGGAGGACTCGCGATCGATCTCCACCGTGTAAGCCTCAAGATTCGCCTCTTGCATGGGCGTGCCCGAGGCCAGCCTGTCGATGTCCTGCCGCGAAAAGCCCGACGAAGCCCTGGCAATCTCCGCCCGGTAGCACCGCGGCTCACGCTGCTTGACCAGCAGCATCACCATCGTCTGCACGCTCGCGGACTCGAAGTTCATGAAGTCCTGGAAGTCGATGAGCTGCACCAGCATGGACTCCACCATCACCTTGTCCCTCATCTTGGAGGCTCCGGCATTCGTCACCCAATTGTTCGTGGCGATGTAGGAGAGAATGCCTCCGGTCTTCAGCAGGTCCAGGCCGAGCTCCGTGAAGAGATACCACACGTCCATCTTCCCCTGGTAGCAAGGCAGCCCGCGCAGGCCATCGAAGCGGCGCTTGTCGTCGTTCTCCTTGTAGTACGGTGGATTGCCGATGACGATGTCGAAGCCCCCGGCCAGCGCGGGCCCCGGAAGCGGCGGACGCAGCAGCGCATTCGCCGCCACGAAGTTGGTCTCCAGATTCGGCAGCGGGCGGATGCCCGGGCGCTGCTCACAGATGAGCGAGATGAAGAAGCGCAGCTTCGAGATCTCAATGGCGATCGGCTGGAGATCGACGCCGTAGAGGCAGTTCTCCATCAGGTGGAGCTTGCGGGCGTAGTCGCCCTCCTCTTCGGCCTGGCCGGGGGCGAGCTTGCGGAGGACGTGGACGAGCTTTTGCAGCACCCCCATCGGAAAGGCACTGGAGCCGCAGGCGGGATCCAGGATCTTGCAGGCATGGATGGCATCTAACAGGAGGGCGGCCTGGCGTGGATCGAAAGGATGCTCCCGCTCCGTGTAGGCGAAGAGGATGTCCAGTCCCGCGCGCGCATCATCTGCACTCATCCCGCCCTTGCTGAGCACGCCGCACAGGTAGGCCTTCAGCGACTCGTCCACCATGTAGTCCACGATGGGCCGCGGCGTGTAGAAGGAGCCGGTCTGCTTGCGCGCGGTGGCCCGGGTCTCCTCATTGTAGGAGGCGAGCAGGTTCTCGAAAACCCTGCCGAGCAACTCGGGATCCAGCGCTATCTCCCGATCGATGGGCGTGTTCTCGACGATGGTGAACTTGTAGCGGTTGAGGATGGAGACCAGACCCGTGCTGCCATCGGAGAAGAGGCGGTCGGGGACATGCACGCGCTCCTCCCTGTCTTCTTCGCCTTGACCGGGCCGGCCCTTGAGAAAGGAAATGTCCGCGAGATCCATTGGGCTGAAGTGCGCTTCAGGAACGAGGCCCTTCTCCTTCAGGAACCAGAGGAAGATCACCCGCGTGAGCGAGCGGATCAGCGCGGTGGCGCGGCGCTTCCCGGCATTCTCCCCGATGCCTTCAAGGAACTCGACCTGCGGCAGCGCCCAAGAATACCAGCCCGCCAGCTCGCGGTAGAAGCGCTTGTTCAGCAACTCGACATCGAAAATCTCCTCCCACGCAGCCTGCAGCGCATCGAAGCCGCTAACCGGCTTCTGATTCGCAAGCGCAAGCGACTCCAGGATATCCAGATGAGCGCTGTGGGGACTCGATAGGGAAATGCCACTGATGAGCGAGACCTTCTCCAGCGCATCCCGATCCATGCGGAGGCGGTTCATGACCGCGATGGATAGCACCGGGGCATCCGCTGCATCGCGGTGGCGGATGAGAACCATCAGCGGCGTGGGAAAGATCCGGCCAATCTGGCGGGCGATCCCGGTGAGCTTGCCGCGCACGTGGTCCGCGCCCTTCAGGTCGATCGCGCAGAAGAGGTAGTAGCGAAGCAGCTCGATTTGGACGGATGTCTCAACGCTTCCCGCCCCCGACAACTCTTCATCGGTGATCTGGAAAAGGATCTCGGCAGACTTCCACTCCGGGGTCCGGGCCTTGGCTTGATGGAAGCCCTCGGGTTCCGGAACGAAGCTGAGGCCACCGCGAAAGCCGAGCGTCTCTAACAACGCCTTGGCAGCCTCTCCCAGCGGCGCGCTTGCCAGCGCCCTCAAATCAGAGGTGATCAGTTCGCGAGGCTCGGACATGGAGTATCGGGGGCACCGGGATTTCAAGCGCCCGGGGACTCCATGGGAAGCCTGTTCGCGGGAAAATGGACTCCGCAGCGTAGGGCTTTTGGAGTGCGGTGGCTCGACACCGCTTTGGCTTCGGGTTGGTGATTCCACAGCACGCGGCCACGGATTGGCGATGAGTGCGCTTCCCGGTGGGCGCTTCGGTCGCGCTGCGGTATGCGGTCGCGAACCAAGGATCAAGCGTCCTCAAAAGCCAAAGCGGTGTCATGCCACCGCACTCCAAGGGACGCCCCCTCATCCGGCACCATTTCTTCAGGCCGCGCTCGCACTGCCCGACTCCCGCCACTCGCCGGGCGTCATGCCATAGGCTTCCTTGAAGCGGCGGCACAGGTTCTTCGCATTCCGGAAGCCGGTCTCCGCGGCGATGGTCTGCAGCTTGTGCCGGCTGCGACGCAGCAAACCTGCCGCTGCTTCCAAGCGCCGTGCCATGATGTCATCGCTCACGCTCAGGCCGGTCGCCAGCGGATAGAGCCGCTGCAGCGTGCGCACCGAGGTGCCTGCCTCCTTCGCCAGCAGGGAGATCGTGAGCGGCTGGGAGAAATCCTGTCGCACCTTCTGCAGCGCCTTGGAGATGCGTGGTGCCCCACGAGTCGGCACCGCGGTCGATTCACGCGCCGCGATTCCCTTCGGTGCGATCACGCAGCGATGGTCCGCTGGCAAGTCGCCGCACAGGATCCCGTGCATGGTCTCCGCCGCCGCATGCCCCGCCGCCTCCAGATTCATGTGCACGGAGGACACCGGCACCTGCGAGCGCCCATGCACCAGCGCCACGTCCTTCACCCCTAGCACCGCCAGATCTTCCGGCACGCAGAAGCCCAGGTCACGCGCGCAATCGATGAGCTCCACCGCCAGTGCATCATCATCTGTTAGAACGCCGCAGGGCAAAGGCAGGGCCGCGATCTGCCGCTTCAGCCGCTCCCTGGCCGGAGCCACCTGGCAAGAGAAGCCGCGCAGTCCTTCGCTGCGGCACGCCGCCATGAAGCTTTTCCCTAACAGCCCCTCCGCCCCACCCTCGTTCCGGCTGATGAAGCCGAGGTGCGGCAGCTCCAGCGCGAGCAAATGCCGTGCGGCCATCCGCCCCGCCTCGGCGAAATCCAACGTCACCTGCGCCATCCCGGATGCCTCCGCCTCCACCGCTTCATCCAGTATTCCCACCACCGGGCAAGGCAATGTCGCCAGCCACCCCACATCCGGAGCCGAGGCAGTCACCAGCAAAACGCCGTCACAATCCCCCAACCCGCCCTCCGCACCCCGCAAGGAAAACAGCGGCTGCCCCAGCTCCCAATCGAACTCCCGCGCCGCCCGCACCACCCCGGCATGCAACTCCGGGTAATAGCGGTCGAAGACCAGGCCGATCTTCACGCGACGGCTGGCGGCAGGGAAGCGCAGGGCTTCCGCATCAGGGGCATGCTGGCCTTGGGACGAAGGGACAGGTCCGAAATCCATTGGGTTTGCGGCCGTGTGGGTCGGTTCACGGCGCTTGCATTTCTACCCGTTTCCGGGATCGGGAAACACCCGGCCTTTTCCCTAGGATAGGGGCAGCTTATGGAGTGCGGTGGCACGACACCGCTTTGGCTTCGGGTTGGTGACGCTGCGACAAACGGCCACGAATTGGCGGTGGGTGCGCTCTTCGGCGGGCGCTTAGTTACCGCTGCAGGAAACGGCCACGGACTAAAGGACCAAGCGCCCCCGCAGCCAAAGCGGTGTCGTGCCACCGCACTCCACAAGCCGCCCCTTACTCCCCCCGCTTCCCCACAAACTTCATCACCGCCTCCGTGCGTGTCCGCACGTGCAGCTTCCGATAAATATTCGCGAGATGGAAACGCACCGTCGCGCGCGAGAGCTCCATCCGCGTGGCGATCTCCTTGTAGTAGTATCCCTTCGCCAGCAGCGCCAGCGTCTCCGTCTCCCGCTCGGTCAGGTGAAAGTCCTCATGCTCCTCCTTCACCGGCTCGCGGAAGTGCTGCACCACCTTGCGCGCGATCGTACTCGACATTGGCGAACCACCGGCAAGCACATCTTCCAGCGCTTCTAACAGACGCCGCCCGGCATCGCGCTTCAGCACGTAGCCGCAGGCACCCGCGGCCAGCGCGTTGAAGACCCGGTCCTCATCCTCGAACACAGTCACCATGAGGAACTGCGTCTCCGGGCAGCGCGGCTTGAGCTCCCGCACCAGCTCGATCCCGGAGATCCCCGGAAGCTGGATGTCCACCACCACCGCATCCGGCGGTGCCGCGGCGATCGCTTCCAGCGCCGTCTCCGCCCGGGCGTGCGAGCTTGTCACTTGCCAGCAACCGCTCGAAGACAAGGCATCCTCGAAGGTCTCGCGGAGACCGGAGTCATCTTCAACAATGGCGACACGATGCAGCGTGGTGGTCATAAGAAAGAAATCAGGGAAGAGGATAGCGGAACTCCACCTGCGTGCCACGGCCCGCCCTGGATGTAACCGTGCAAGTGCCGCCAAGTTCCGTGAAGCGCGAGTGCATGTTGAGCAGGCCATTGCCCTCCACCGTCTCCGAGGGCTCGAAGCCGCGCCCTTCATCCGCGATCAGCACCACCAGCTCGCCGCCTTCGATGGAGAGTTCCAGCCGCGCCTCGCATGGGCCCGCATGCTTCAGGATATTGTGCAGCGCCTCCTTCACCCCGAGTGCGAAGTGATGCCGCGCATCCGCACTCAAGTGATGCTCCGGCAAGTGATCCGGGATCTCCAGGATGATCCGGCTCTCACCATCGCGGAACAACTCCTGCGCGGTCCGCGAGAGATGCGAGGCCAGATGCTCCAGGCTATCGTTCGAGGGATTCACCGCCCACACCAGCCCGTCCATCGCCTGCACCAGGTCCAGCGCCGCGGACTCTAACAGATCAATCTGGCGCTCCGTCTTCGCCGTATCCGTGGCCGGGATGCCACGCACCTGCCCCGCGCGCAGATTCAACAAGGACACGCGCGTTCCCAGATCATCATGCAGATCACGTGCAATCCTTGCCCGGTCCTGCTCCAGCGCATGCTGCAGCTTGATCGCCGCGAGCTTGCGCCGCGCGCGACGCCGGTAGAGCGCGAACACCCCCATCGCCACGCTCAGCAACAGCGCCGCCACCAGCAGCGGCGCGAACCAAGGGCGCTCCCACAGCGGCCTCTGCACCACCAGCGGGAAGGCCAGCTGCGCGGTGCTGCGCTCGGCCCCGCCGCCCACCGAGATCGCCTGGAAGCGGTACCTCCCGGAAGGCACCTTGAAGTACGTCGCCCGCAGCGAGGTGCCCGGGATCACGTTGTAGGCCTCCTTCCACGTCGCCAGGAAAGTCTCGCCACCCGCCGCAGGCGCCACCGTCAGCGTCTGGCTCGTGCTCCACTCGCCGTTGTCGCGATGCTCCGCATCCACCAGCGTGAGCATGCTGTTAGATGAAAGGTGCGCCAGCCGCGCGATCCCCGGCTCGCTGCCACCGCGCGACCACGCCTTCGGCACGCCCGCCGGCTGATTCAGGCGGTCCCCGGAGCCAATGTTCCCATTCGCGATCAAGTTCCGCTCCGGTGCGCCCGAACGGCACAGCGAGAAGTCATCGATCCCCCAGGTGCCCGTGGTATCCGGCGTGCCGGAAGACATCGAAATCCGGATCTGCCGCGTGCCTTCCGGGATGAACAAGGGCTCGGTCCGCTCTAACAACTGCGAGTGCACGATGCCCCCCTGCCAGCCCGCGCTCGATCCCGTGGCGCTAAAGACCGAGCTGCCCACCACCTCGCCGCGCCCGTCTAACATTTCCCAAGTCAGCGTCATCCCGCGCGCCGTCGCCTTCCACGCATCATCCAGCCCTTCCAGCCGACAGCGCACTGCCAGCGGATCCGCAGAGGCCTCGGGCTCGAAGCTGAAGTCGAAGTCCAGTCGATGCGGCCCCGGATCCAGCTCCAGCGCCGCCCCATTCGCCGGGATGGCCGCCGGCTTGCCCTCCACCAGCACCTGCTGCAGCACGATCACCGCTGCCCGCTCCGCGCCCTCATCCGGCTTCGCCGCTTCCGCCTTGGCCTTCGCCTCCGGGCTCACAAAGCAGAAGTCATGCGGCCGCCGCGCGATGCTGCTGATCCGCACTTCATCGATGCAGCCGGGAAAATTCTCGCCAGGACCGAAGGCATTGATGCGCCCCGTATTCCCGATCGCGAAGTCCCCGAGCTGCCGGTTCAAGTCACTCGCCAGGGTTCCTCGCCCGATCAAGTTCGCCTCCTGCGCCTCCGCACCGATGCGGGTCCAGTAGAGCTTCAAGTTGTTAGACGCGCCCTCCTTGCCATCATAGGTGACGGCCACATGGAACCACTCGCCAGTGCGCAACGCATGCGGGCCCGTCGTCGGAATCGTGGCCAGCGCACCGCCGCTTACCGAAGTGTTAGAGATCGGCAGGAAGGACAGGAAGCCCGGCTTCTCGATGCGGAAGAGGAAGACGCGGTTCAGCCCGTCTTCATCGTCCATGCTCACGATCTCCGCCGCGGGACCGGGTGAATCATCCGGCAGGTGATCCAGCTTCACCAGTGCATCAATGGTGAAGGCGCCGTCCTCTCCCATGATCGCGAAGGGCGGCAGCACGTTATCCTTCGGCCCGGTGGCGAGCTCCGGCCGCGCCAGCAGGATCGGCCCGTAGGGCGTGCCTCCCGGCTCAGCACCCGTGCCCGCCACAAAGGAGAGCGCCGCACCGAATCCCCCCAGCGCCGGCTTGCCCGCCTGCGCACCCTTCAAGAGGCCCAGCAACTCCGTGGGTGCGCCGGCATCATCCTTGAAGGGCGGCTTGGCCTCATCCAGATGCCAGAGATGCAGCGTGTGCTCGTCGCGGGCATTCGGCATCGGCCCCGCTGCTGCCGCCGAAGGCAGCAGCAGGGAGAGGCAAGCAGCCATAGCAATCCCGCGCATCACCCCAGACTAGTGAGAATGGCCCGGGTCAGCGCAAGCACGGACACCCTTGGCACGGCCGGGGAACCGCTTTTGGCGCGAGAGGGGAACGACCTGACGCTGCTGCCGCCGGGGAGAGCTTGTGGAGTGCGGTGGCACGACACCGCTTTGGCTTCGGGTTGGTCACATTGCGACAAACGGCTACGGATTGGAGGAGAGTGCGCTTTCCGGTGGGCACTTCGTTCACGCTGCGGTGAGCGGCCACGAAGGAGAGATGCCAAGCGCCCCGCAGCCAAAGCGGTGTCATGCCACCGCACTCCAAAGGCGCGCCCAAGGAATCGCTTTTGGCGCGAAAGGGTAATCCCGCGCCATTGCGCCGCGCGCTCCGGAACCCGCATGGTCGATGGCCATTGCATGAAAGCCCTCCCCTACTCTTGCCTTCTCCTCACCCTCGGACTTTCGCAAGCTGCCACCCTCACCTGGGACAGCGGCGATACCGGCAACGGCAGCACCATCGATCCCGCCGCGGGCACCTGGGACACCACCGCCGGCAACCTCTCCTGGAACAACGCCGGCACCAACGTCGCATGGACCCAGACCTCTCCCACCGCCGCCTTGAATGCCGCGATCTTCGGCGGCGCGGATGGCACTTACGGCATCACCATCGGTGGCGGGCTGGCCACACAGTCTGTTAGATTCCAGAATTCCGGCTACACCCTTTCCGCGGCCTCCGCGCAGACCATCCGCGTGGGGAATTCCAGCGGCAACAATACCGTGGTCACTGTGGATGCGGGCAAGACCGCCACCATCGGCGCGAATGTCACCGTGCAACAAGCGGGCACCGCCTTCTTCGGCAGCACCGGTGCCACCGCAGGCGGCACCCTCGTCATCGCCAGCGGCGGCATCTACGAGCAAAGCGCCGCGAATACCTGGGCCATGGATGGCAGCGGTAGCCTGGTGCAGGTGAAGGCGGGCGGCATCCTGCGCATGACCAGCGCCAGCAGCCAGTTCGTGGTGGGTGCCACCACCGGCGCGAGCCCCACTCTCTGGGTTGATGGCGGCAGCGTCTCGATCAATGGCACCAGCACGCAGTTCATCCTCGGCAGCGGCACCGGCGACGTCAAAGGCACGCTCACCATGGACGGCGGCAGCGTGAGCATGGCTGCAGGCACCAGCCGTGCGCTCACACTCGGCGGGCAGGCCGGGAACACCGGCACCGTCAACCTCAACGGCGGCACCCTCAGCGTGCGCCAAGTGGTGAAGGGAAACGTCGACGCGACCGCGAACTTCAACTTCAACGGCGGCACCCTGCGCGCCGTCAGCTCCGGCTCCGCCGCCACCTTCATGACCGGACTCACCCGTGCGAACGTCCGCAATGGCGGAGCGTTCGTGGATACGAATGGCTTCAACCTCACCATCGGCCAGGCGCTCGAACACAGCAACATCGGCGGCGACAACGCAAGCGATGGCGGCCTTACGAAGAAGGGCAGCGGCACGCTCACCCTGACCGGCACCAGCACCTACACCGGTGCCACCACTATCCAAGCCGGCACGCTCGCCCTAACAGGCACCGCCTCCATCGACAACAGCTCGAAGATCGACCTCGCCGGCGGCAACCTCGACGTCAGCGGCCTCTCATCCACCTTCCAAGTCAAGGCCGGCCAAGCCCTAACAGGCTCGGGAAACATCACGGGGAACACCACCATCGCCGGCATCCACGCGGTGGGCAGCAGTCCCGGGCTGCAGAGCTTCAGCGCCGGGCTGCAATACCTCGCCAGCGGCACGCTCTCCTGGGACCTCGCGGCAGATACCACATCCAACCGCGGCCTCACCGCGGGCTACGATGCGGTGAATGTCACCGGCGGCACTCTCAGCGTTGCCTCCGGTGCCACCATCAACCTCGTCTTCAACTCCAGCGGCGCGACTACCGATTTCACCAGCATCTTCTGGGACAGCGCCCAGAGCTGGCTCGTCATCGACCTCAGCGGCAGCGGCACCGATGGCGGCGGCAGCTTCACGATCGGCAGCGTCGGCCTCGATGCCAACGGTGCCTCCTCCCTGCCCCAAGGCAGCTTCAGCACCCGCAATGACGGCGGCGATCACTGGGTGGACTGGACCCCCGTGCCGGAGCCCGCCACCGCCCTGTTAGGCTCGCTCGGCCTGCTCGCGCTGCTGCGCCGCCGCAAGGACTGAACGCTTTGCCCACAAACCCTTGAACCCATACCCATGAACCCGAGACTGAACTTCATCACCACCCGCCTCTCCTTGCTGCGCGCCGCCGCTCTCGCGCTCGCCTGCCCTGCATCTGCCGCCACCCTCACCTGGGACAACGGCAATACCGCGAACGGCACCACCATCGATCCCGCCACCGGCACTTGGGATACCACCGCCGGCAATCTCTTCTGGAACAACGCCGGCACCAATGCGGCCTGGACCCAGACCAATGCCACCACTGCCACCAATGCCGCGATCTTCGGCGGAGCGGATGGCAGCTATGCCGTGAGCCTGGGCGCAGCACTCGCCGCGCAGTCGCTGAAGTTCCAGAATTCCGGCTACACCCTCTCCGCGGCCGCCGTGCGCGTGCTGCGCTTGAGTAACTCCGTCTCCGCGGCCTCCGTGCTCGGCGCGGACTCCGGGAAGACCGCCACCATCGGTGCGAATGTCACCGTGCAGCAGGCCGGCACTGCCTTCTTCGGCAGCACCGGCGTCACCGCGGGCGGCACCCTCATCATCGAGAGCGGCGGCGTCTACGAGCAGACCGCCTCTAACACCTGGGCCATGGATGGCACCGGCAGCATCATCCGCGTGAAGACCGGCGGCATCCTGCGCATGACCGGTGCCAGCAGCCAGCTCGTGATCGGCGCCACCACCGGCTCCAATCCGATCCTGCATGTCGATGGCGGCACCGTCTCGCTCAGCGGCGTGAATACGAATTTCCTCATCTCCAGCGGCACCGGCGCGGTGAACGGCAGCCTCACCCTGGACAGCGGCAGCGTGAGCATGCCCGCCGCCACCACCAAGCCCTTCACCCTCGGCTCGCAGAGCGGGAACATTGGCACCGCGAACCTGAATGGCGGCACTCTCGCCGTACGCCAGATCGTGAAAGGCGTGGCCGATGCCGTGGCCACGCTGAACCTGAATGGCGGCAGCATCCGCGCCGTCAGCGCCGCCTCAGGCGCCGCCTTCCTGGATGGCCTGAACACCGCGAACGTGCGCAATGGCGGCGCGATCTTCGATACCAATGGCTTCGACATCACCGTCAACCAGACTCTCTCCCACAGCGCCATCGGCGGGGACAACGCGGTCGATGGCGGCGTGACCAAGAATGGCGCGGGCCGCCTCAATCTCGGCGGCGCCAACACCTACACCGGCCCCACCACGGTGAATGCCGGCACGCTCGCCCCGCTCTCCGGCAGCGCCTTCAGCAGCGGCAGCGTGGTCGTCGCCGGCGGCTCACTGCTGCTCGATACCGCGGACCTCAGCGGCATCGCCGGCGTGGACGTGCAGGCCGCAGGTACGATGGCTATCGTAGGTGACCGCAGCACTTCCGGAACCCTGAGCGCCACCGGCACCATCGACCTGCGTGATACCTTCCAAAATACGCTCTCCGTGAATGGCCCCCTGAGCCTGAATGGCGCGGCGCTCAATCTCGAGCTGCTCACCAGCGGCTCCGACCGCATCGCCGTCGCCGGCGCACTCAGCGGCACCGCCACCATCAATCTCACGCTGGCTGCAGGCGAAACTCTCACGAGCGGCAGTTACACCCTGCTCACCGCGCCCGGCGGCATCTCCCCGGCGAACTTCACCCTGGGCACGCGGCCCACCGGCTTCAATACCTACAGCTTCGCCAGCTCCACACCCACCGCCCTGATCCTCACCGTGGGAGTGGGCGGCACCAAGCCACCGACCGCCTACTGGACCGGCAGGGCAAGCGGCACCGGCAGCCCCGCCGACCCCTCTAACAACTGGGGCTACGGCGCCGGCCTCGCCCCCACCAAGAGCAACTGGGCCACCAATGCCGCGGGCAGCACCGATGCCCTGCAAGTCCCCGGCGAGAACACCGACGTCATCTTCACCGCCGCGAATGCCACCGGCAACGCCGGCCTGCTCGCCACGCAAACGGAGGGTGCCTATCAGATCAAGAGCCTCCTCTTCGACCTGCCCGCCGCCACCGGCATCACCACCACGCAGATCGATACCCATGGCTTCCCGCTCACCATCGGCGGCGCGGGCATCACGCTCGCCACATCCTCGAATGCCGCGGCCACCATCAATGGCACGGGCTCGGTAGCACTTCCGGAAGCCGATACGACTTTCAGGAACAACAACACGCGCCTGCTGACGGTCTCGCCCCCGCTTTCCGCGACGCAGTCGCTCAGCATCCTCACGCTGGAGGGCACGGGCAATGGCGGCATGACCCTCGGCCCGATCAGCAATGGAACCGGCTCGCTCGATCTCGTCATCAGCCATCCCGGCCTGACCACGCTGCAGGGCAACCAGTCCTTCACCGGCCCGACCACACTCGATGAAGGCAAGCTCGTGATCGACAACGCGGCCACCTTCACCAGCCCGATCACGCTGAACGTGGCCGCCGCGGATGCGCTCACACTTGCGCAGACCTCGCAGAACCTCGTGCTCCCCCAAGCCATCACCGGCAGCGGCGGCATCGTGAAAAACGGCGCCGGATCGCTCACGCTGGGCAATGGCAACAACGGCTACGCGGCGGGCACGGCCGTGAATGGCGGCACCGTGCTCCTCAACTCAAGCGCGGGTGCCGGCACCGCCGCAGGGCAGAACTGCACGGTGGGCCAGATGACTCCCACCAACGTCTTCACCGTGAACAACGGCGCGACCGTGGCGATCAATGGCACCGCCCCCTTCGGCAATAGCAACATGGTTCCGGAGTTCACACCCTCCGTCCTCATCAACGCAGGCGGCACTCTAACAGGGAACGCTTTCGTCGCCTTCCTGCCGAACCTCACGCTCAACGGCGGCAGCATCCAAGTAGGGAATGGCAATACCACCGGCGGCTATAACACGAACCTCGGCCTGATCGGCACCGTGATCGTCAGCGGCAGCACGCCAGTTAGCGTCACCACCACCGGCACCGGCGGGAATGCGACTATCAGCCTCGGCGGGAACGCGGCCACTTCCACAGTGACCTTCCAGGTGGCCGATGTCACGGGCGATGCCAGCACCGACTTCACCATCGGCTCGGTGATCCGCAACGTGCTGGCGAATTCCTCCACCCTGGTGAAGACCGGTCCGGGTACCATGCAGCTCACCGCCACGAATACCTACACCGGCAGCACCACGGTGGAAGCCGGTGAGCTCATCCTCGGCACTGCCAGCCTGGCGAATGCCAGTGCTGTTAGTATTGGAGCCACCGCTACCTTGAACCTCACCCATGGCGCGGCGGATACCATCGGCACGCTGACCTTGGGCGGCGTGCAAATGGCTGCGGGCACCTATGTCGCGCAGGGCAGCGCCGCGCCTGGAATCCAGACGCCGCGTCTCAAGGGCAGCGGCAGCCTCGTCGTCACCACCGGCCCCGGCCTCACCTACGACAGCTGGGCTAGCGTGATCCCGAACCCCGATGACCGCGACCGCACGGATGACCCGGACCACGACGGCTTCACGAACCTGCACGAGTTCCTCTTCGGTGGCTCACCCGTCACGGCCAATGGTTCCCTCACGCAAGCCACGCGCTCCGGGAATGACCTCATCCTCCGCTGGCTCCAGCTCACCGGCTCCGGCACCTATGCGCTGAAGGAGAGCGCGAGCCTGTTAGACAATCCCTGGCCCACCAGCGCAGTTGTTCCCACGAATGACGCCGACCAATCCAACGTCCCCACCGGCTACACCCGCCGCATGGCGACCATCCCGGTGAATAGCGCGCGGAAGTTCGTGCGGGTGGAAGGTGCGGAGTGAGCCGGATCTCTCTTTGCCACGGGCAAATGGCAATGAAACAGGCCCGCCGTGGTTACGGGTTACCGCGGCGGGCTATCGACCCGCCGCGTATTCCGCCCATCACCCAAGAGCGCGGATGCCATGCCTGCTCAAACGCCCCAAAGGGGCGGCAGGTAGACAGCCCAGGGTCAGCGAGCCCCAGCGAGCGCAACCCTGGGTTTGATGCCGAAGAGATCCGCCTCCTGTAGGGAGGCCGGGAGGTCACGGATGAGAGAGCCGTCTGGAGTCACCTCACTCCCCACTCCCCTACAGGGTGCATCCATGTTAGACGCCTCAACCCGGGGTTGCGCTCGCTATCGCTCGCTTACCCCGGGCTATCTCCCGATCGCCCCGTTGGGGCTTTTTTGAAGCGCGACTCAGCCCACCCTCCGCCTCCTCCAAGCCAGCACCGGCACCAGCCCTAACAGCAAGAGCGCCGATGGCTCCGGCACCGCACCCACCTTGATCGGCGCGCCCGTGCTCTCATACGCCCAGCCGGTCACACGCCCGCCCGGATTATTCGCCGTCACCTCCAAGCTCACCCAGCCGTAGCACGTGGTCGAGCTACCCTCCGGCACGAACTCAAAAGCGAAGTAAGACTCCACGCCCTCCTTGAACTGATTCGACGCCGGCCCCATGTGCTCACTGGAACCACCGGGCGTGGCCATGAAGATGCGGGACCCATCGATCTCCTCATCCACATCCAGCCGCTGGATCACCGAGGTATTCGTGGGCCCATCCGCCACCGGCTGGAAGGACCCGTTCACCGCAATCACGGACCCACCGAAGAAGGGATTAACATCCCAGCCGGGCACCGTGGTGCTGCTGCCACTGGCACCGGTATCGATGTCGATGTAGACGCCGTCGAAGCTCTCCGGAATGGAGATGTTCAGCGGGCCGCTATAGATCACCGCGCCGCGGGCTTGGCCTGCCGTGAATGCGAGGCCGGCGGCAAGCACGCCTGCCAGGAAGGATGAAGAAATGCTCATGGGAAAGAGGCGTGAAGGGTGGTTCAGGGAACAGCGAATTCGACACGGACGCGGAAGAAGCGGGCCTTCTTCCCATTCGAGAGGAAGAAGGGATAACGCACACTGGCGAGCTCGTAGTCGCCGCTCGGCAGCAGCACGGTGGGCACCGCAGCGGTGGCTTCCCAGGTCGAGAGATCCGCGCTGAATTCCACGAAGTACTTCAGCCCGTCCGTCGCGTAAGAGACCTTGCGCATGAAGAGCACCTTCATGTCCGGGGCCGCAGTCGTATTGGTGATCTCCTGGATCGGCTTGCCGCGCTCGTCCAGCGTCCGCGTGCCGCCCACCACCGGCGCGCTCAGCGGCTGCGGTGAAGACACCTTGGGATCGGTGCCGAAGGCGAACTCCAGCAGGTTCACCACGCCGTCGCCATCGTAGTCGTCATCCACCCCGAGCTTGTCGCCCTCCATCCCGTTCGCAGCGACCCAGGCAAGGTAGGCATTCGCCGTCACCACCACGTTGAACTCGGTGAAGTTGCTCGCCCCCAGCACATCCGTGCCAGTGATGCGCACCGTGTAGTTGCCCGGCGCGGCATTCGGATAAGTCCACTGCCAGGCATCGCCACTGCCGCTGACCTGGCCGAAGGGATTGCCACCGCTGGTCGCCGTGAGCGTCACTGCATCGCCATCCGCATCGGAGAAGCCACCGCTCGCATTGGCCGTGCGGGTCTGCTCCACGCTGACCGTGAGAGGAGAACCCGTCGTCGTGAGCACCGGCGTGGCATTCGTCACGCTGATCGTGCGCGTCACCTGCGGGGCGGGCGAGTAGGTCGCATTGCCGGTTTGGTTGGCCGCCACCGTGACATCACCGGCACCAGTGAAGGTCAGCACATTCGCCGCGATCTGGCCGGGGCCGCTCTGCACGCCGAAGGTCACCGGCAGGCCGCTGGCACCACCGCTCGCGGAGAGCGGCACGGAGGCCGTGTGGCTCACCGGACCCGTCAGATTGAAGGCGATGTCCTGCACCTTGCGCGTCGCGGAGTAGGTGAAGGTCGTCGTCGTCTTGTTGTTAGAGAGGCCGGTGCCGTCATCCGCCGTGATGGTCACGGTGACCGGGCTGGCCGTTGCCGCGGCAGGAGTGAAGGACCAGCTCCAGTTGCCACTGCCAGCGTCGATCACCGTGCCGATATCGGCAGACAGCGTCACCGTCTGGCCCGCATCCGGATCACTGAAGGTGCCGGTGTTGCTGAGCGGATCGGAGACCAGGCCACTCACCGCGGCCAGCCCCACGCCAAGCACCGGCGGGCGGTTGCCCTGATACGGCGTGATCGTCGGATCGCCCGCAGTCGGCGTGTCGGGATCATTCGTGAGCACGTTCGCGAAGTTCGTTCCGGAGACCGTGCCCTGGAAGGAGATCGAATTGCCAATCGCCAGATCCACTTCCGCATTGAAGGTGATCGTCACCGACTTGCCGGCCGGCAGGTCGCCCACCACCAGCGCGGATGTCAGATACTCATCGTGCGAGTGGCCGCTGGGCGTCACGCCGCGAGCGATACCCGCCACTGGCAAGCGCCGCTCGCCGGGGATCAGGTAGCCATACATCAGCTGCCCGCGGGCGCTGTTGTCATAGTTGTCCTCCAGGCCGAGCTGGTGGCCGAGCTCGTGCATCACCGTGCTCAGGAGATCGATGCGGTTCACAGCGAGGCTGCCCGGATTCGCGACCATCCGCCCTTCGCTGGCGAATTCTTCATCGCTCGCGGGCGTCTCATCGATGAACCAACCGGTCGTCGCCGCATCCGCATCCAGCGAGACAAAGCCCGGGCGGCTGGCACCGAGGTGCAGTCCTTGCAGATCCGCCACCGTGACTTGCACCGCGGACAGCAGCTCCTGCTGCACCGGGCTCAAGCCGCTCGCCTGCCAACGCTCGCGCGCCACGGCGGTGATCCCATCAAGCTCGGCTTGGGAAAGATTCATCGTCACCCGGCCCGCCGCGCTCGTGATCGCTTCCTGCACCGGCGCGCTTTCCAGCACCGGCTGCACAGATGCCTGCTCCTGCACTGCGAAGGCAGGATCCAGCATCAGCGGCAGCGAAGGCACCGTGGCGTCCGTGGGCTGCTCGATGGTGGCATTGTTGTTGAAGACCGTCGTGCCCGAGCCGAGAGCAGCGACACCGCCGCCCGAGGGGTTCGCGGTTTGGATATTGCCCGCAGTCACCGCGCCGGTGCCCGCGCCCTTCACATTCACCTGGCCGCCGTTGTTGATGAGATATTCGGTCGGCCCCACGTTCGTCACGGAGTTCGCGGTGTTGCCGTTGACATCGAGATTCATGGTCCCGCCCGCGCGGCTGTCCGCATAGAAAACCGGCGCACCCACCGAGGCATCATCATCCTTCAGCGTGTTGTTCAGCACCGTCGCATTGGTCACGCAGCCGGCGGCTTCCGCGGTGATTTCCACCACGCCGTCGCCGTTGCTGTTGCCGTGGTTGCGTATCAGGTTGCCGCTGACCAGCACGTCCACCTTCTTCGCCACCGCATCGCGCACGCGGATGCGGCTGCCTTCGAAGGCCGAGCGGCGGGACACCGCCTTGGTCTGGCCGATGATGTTGTTGCGCACCACCACGTTCGCCGCGGCGCCATTGACCATCGCACGGCCGCGCACATCCACGGTGAAGGCATCGTCATCCGTGTCGTCGATGGTGTTGCCCTCGATCAGCACGTCGAACTTCGTCGGCGCAGAATCCCCTGCCGCGATGCTTCCTGCATCGCCCGCGGTGACGTTCACGCCGATGCGGCCGGCGCCGTTGTCCAGCGCATCGCCATCCATCGTGTTGCCCGTGAAGCGGAAGGAGCAGGCGGAGGTGCCACGCGCGCTGAGGTTCACGTTCCCCGCGGTGAAGTTCCCCATGTAGAGGTCCTTGAACTGGTTGTCGTGAATGTTGACGTTGCAGGTCGCGCTGCCATCCGCCGCGAAGTCCAGACCGCCGAAGCCGCCGATCTTCGCCGTGGCCGGATTGTTATCCTGGTCGGACTGCACCGCATCCGTGAAGGCGGAGTTCGCCACTTCCACATTCAGCGTGCCGCTGCCGGAGTGGATGATCTGCACGCCCTCGCCATCGGAGAGGTTCTTGAAGCTGCAGCCGTTGAAGATCTTGATTGCACCGGAGACGTTGCCGATGAAGACCGCCTCGAAGCCGTCCGCACCTTCCAGGCCGTTGGCCGCCACATTCTGCATGTCCACGTTATCCAGGCGGACCTGGCTGAAGCTCACCCCGTTGTTGCGCAGGTTGATCCCGCGCTCCTGCTGCCCCACGCTGTCAAAGCCCGCATCGAGCGCGCCTTGGAAGTTGGAGATGGTCGTGTCCTTCACCGACAGTGTGCCAGAGAGGTTCCGCGCGAAGATACCGGCGCTATCCACGGACACCGCATTCCCGGAGCTCAGGCCGATGTCCTGGATCGTCATGTTGGCGATGCTCAGGCTCGCCGAGTTGCGGATATCGATGCCATCGCAGGCCAGGTTGGAAAGCGTGCCGCCATTGATGGTCACGCCGCCGGTCTGGGCCTTGATGAAGATCGCATCGCCATCGCCATCGTTTTCCGGGTAGGCATCGCCATCGCCATCCGTCGTGCCCACGCTCTGGCGCGTGCCGTTGATGGTGGTGGAGGCGAAGGTCACCGGGGCCGTGCCATCCTCGATGCGGATGCCGTAGCCGGAGGCACCGGCAGTGAAGTTCGGCATGGAGACCGCGCCGAAAGTGATCGTGTTCGCGCTATCGCAATCGTCGATGAAGATGCCCGTGCCAAAGCGCGAGCTCACCGTGACACCGGCGAAGGTGATCGCCGCCGGCGAGGTGGCCAACGCGATACCGCCGCCCGCCGCACAAGTGATCGCGGTAGCGCCGCTGACATTCACGCTACCGGAAACGCCCGTGAGCTGCACGCCGTAGCCAGCCGCGGCGACCGTCGTAACGGTGATGCCCGTGGCCGTCAGGTTCGCCGTGCCAGTCTGCAGACGCAGCGCCGAACCACCGGCCGCGGTCAGCGTGCCGAGATCCGCCGTCAGCGTGCCGAAGCCGGTGCCGGTGATGGCGTGGCCATTCGTGCTGGCCACGTTCAGGCCAGAGACCGTGTTGTTCTGTCCCAGCGTCAGCGTGGCTGCGTTGTGGATCAGGGTCGGCTTGGTCCCGGCAGCCACCAGTGTGTGACCATTCACCACCAGCGCAGTGCCACCGCCGATGAGCTTCTGGTCAGTGAGCAAGGTCAGGCCGCCCGCGTAGTTGGTCCCGGAGGAGTAGAGATAGATCACGTCGCCCGCTTCATCCTGGGCCGTGCCGTTGTTGAGCTTGGTCAGCGCATTGAAGGGCGAGCCTGCACTGCCATCGCCATCCGTGGCGGCGGCGGAGTTCACATACCACACCGGCGTGTCCACTTGGATCGTCACCGTCGCCATGCTGGTCAGGCCCTTCGAGTCCTTGATGCGGTAGGTGAAGGTGTCGTTGCCTTCGAAGCCCGGGTTCGGCGTGTAGGTGAAGGTCCCGTTGCTATTGAAGGACACCACGCCATTCGCAGCGGTCGGCGTGAGAGCGGAGTCGAACTGGAAGGTATCGCCCAGGAACTCCTTGTCATTGGCGAAGGCGCTGCCCGCCACCACCACCTCGGGTCCGCTGCCCGCAGGCACACCCACCTTCAGCGGCGTATTGCCCACCGCTTGGTAAACGTCATCCAGCGCCAGCGGCGAGATGTTCTCCGAGCCCGCGATCTGGTGCGTCTTCGTATCCAGGGTACCATCGAAGGACACGCCGGTCGCAGTCGCGTCACCGGTGTTCGAGATCACCGCGCGGTATTCGATCACATCGCCATCGTTCGCCGTGCCGGCCGGGGCACCGTCGGTGGTCAGGGTGTCCTTCAGCGTGGCGCCGATCACCGGCGCCGCTTGGGCAGTGGGGCTCTGGATCAGCGATCCGAGCAGGAAGGGCAGAGCGACGCGGAAGCGGGACTTCATGGGAGTCGGGAAGGGAAAGGGTGAGGAGCGGAAAGAAAAAAAACAGGCTGTCGGCGGACGCGCGGATGCACTAGACCACCCGCGTGATCGACGCAGGCGAGCTAACCCGGGAGTTCTTCGAAGGCAGGATCGGTGAAGTGTTCACGTTGGTGACGCAGCCGGTGGTGGAGTTGAAATTGGCGGAAGTGGTGGCGTGGGGTCCGCAGCTCGGCGATGGCGGGCGGGATCCCTTCAGGCTGGATTTCACCGGCCCGGCAGGCCTGCGCATGCCGCAGCAGATCTACCGCATGAGCCTGGGCTCCGGTGAAGTGATGGAACTGTTCCTGGTGCAGAATGCGGATGGGCGGGACGGTAGCTCCCGCGTCGAAGCGATCTTCTCTTAAATGATCTAACAGGAGCGCCACTCCATGAGCTGATAGACTTCGCTCTCGCCCCGCACGGGCAGAAAGCCGAGCCGCTCGTAGAGCCGGCGCGCCGGGTTGTTGTGCTCCACGTGGATGGAGAGCACGCTGCCTGCATCCGCCGCAGCGGCTTGCAGGACATGCAGGAGTGCGGTGCCGATTCCCCTGCCCCGGAAGTCCGGATGCAAGGTGACATCGACGATCCGGTGCTCGCCGATGCGCGCATCGAGCACGAGGCGTCCGGCATCCACACCGTCGACAGTGATGATCTGCCACTGCGCCGCAGGCCGCTGCTGGCGGTAGTGGGCTGTCTGCGCGCCGAACTGTTGATCGAGGAAGGCATCCTTCTGCTCCCTGCTCCAGCCGGTGACTGCCAGCTCCTCCTCGCGCGTGCTGCCGTAGAGCACCCGCATGAAAGCGAGGTCCCCTTCGGTCGCGGGCCGGAGTTGGTAGTGCGGGAGCTCATCGGTGCTCATTCAATCCTCAGCCGCGCGGCGGGAACACGCCCTGCAGCGCGATGCAGAAGTTCAGCGTGAGATAGGGCATCATGTTATTATGCGGCAGCGTCCCGCCCGTGGGAGCCAGGGCCGTCGGCGCCATCTGCGGCAGATTCGCCACCGGGTCCGAATAAAGATCCGCATCCCCACCCGGCGGCAAATGGCCCAAAGGCGAAGCCAGCGAGTCCGAGCGATCCTGCGAGGCCTCCAGCGTGTGCGTGTGAAAGGGAATCTCCGAGAGCAGCAGCGTCACGTTCGGCGTGCCCGAGGCCTCGCCAAGAAAGCGCTGCGACAAGCCGGGACCATCGCCCTGGCCCATCGCCGCGGAACCTTGCAGGTTCGGCAGCGCGAAGGTCGACTTCCCGTCACCGCCATAGAAGGTGCCGCACAGCGAGAAGAGCGCGGTATTCTGGCTGATGGGCAGCAACTGGCCGTCGCAAAATGCCCAGCCTCTCGGCGGGAAGTTGAACGGGAAGATGCGGATTTCCGCGACAAAGGGATCGGCCATGGGACTTCAGGATTGGGTGGGAAAGATGCCGAAGAGCGAGATGATATAAGTGACCACCAGGAAGGGCTGCAGGTTCTCATGCGGCTGGCTGCCACCCACCGGCGTGATCGCCTGGGCATTCATGTTGACCGGGCTGGAGGCCGGCGCGGTATAGATGGATGCCGCGCAAAACACCTGCCCCACCGGCACCGGGCCCGTGGGCGAATTCGCGGAGCCGAGCATGGCGTGCGTGTGGTTCGGGGTCTGCTGGATGCTCAGCGTGACCTCCTCCACCCCCGCCTTTTCGCCGAGCTGATAGGTCGTGCCGAAGCTGCCGGTGCCTTGGTGAACCGGCACGCGGCCCTGCAGGTCCGGCAGGTTGAAGGTCTCCTGGCCATCGCCGCCATAGGTCGTCCCGATCAAGTTGAACAGGACCTCGTTCTCCGAGATCGGCAGCGTGGCTCCGTTACAAAACGCCCATCCGGCGGGGGCAAAGCTGCCCGCAAACATCCGGATCTCACCCACATAAGGTTGTCCCATGGTCGTATTAGTTTTGGCTCGGGAAGATGCCCTGCAGGGCGATGCAGAAGGTCAGCACCAGGTAGGGCTGGCGGTTCTCGTGTCCCTGGCTGCCGCCGACACTGCTCACCATCTGCGGCGCCATGGCCACCAAGTTGGTCGCGCTGCCGTAGACATTCCCCGCGGCACGGCCGAGAAGCTTGTTGGTCGGGTCATCAGTCACCACGGAAGAGGCGGTGCAGTTCACCATGTGGACGTGCTGGGGCAGCTCGCCCTGCGTCACCGTGTGGAACTCCTGCCCCGCTGACTCACCCAGGGTGAGACCATCGCCCTCGTGCACTGGCACGCGGCCACGCAGGTTCGGCAGCGCAAAGGTCGTCTGGCCATTGCCGCCGTAGGTGGTGCCTAGCAACGCGAAGAGCGCCTGGTTCTGGTTGATGGGAAGGAACTGTCCATTGCACATCGCCCAGCCTTTCGGGGCGAAGTTGAAGGACATGATCCGGATCTCGGAAAGGAATGGATCGGCCATGGTGAGAGGGCGTTGGGAGATTCAGTTCTTCAATCAGGCAGCCGCGCGGGAGATCACCGCCTCGTAGCGCGCCGGGGTGGCCGGTCCGCAGACCGAGCCGAGATAAAGCTCAAGCTCACCGAGCGCGGCATGGCTCAGGCGGAACACGCCATCGTCCGGCAGCGTGCCAGACTCGACCTTGAAGATCATCGAGTAGCCCTCGAAGCGGCGGCCATCGCCGGCCATCTGGACCAGTTCGCCCACTTGGTCGAGGACCAGCTTGCCGCCGTTCTGCACCGTGAAGACCTCGCCGCGATGTCCGGCCATGCGCTCGCGCTCCGCGGAAACGGAAGAGGCGATCGGCGCTGCGGTGGAAGCGGAGATCTCCGGCTGCTCCGAACCCGGGGCCCCTGCCTCCGGCGCTTGGGTCTTGGGAGCAGCGATCCCGCCCGATGCTTGGGCTTGGCGCGCTCCAGTCCGTGGCCAAAACGCGCCGGCCATTCCGGCCAGGCCGCTGACACCAGCCAGCGCAATCAAGCGTCGCCTGACCGGGGAAAAGCCCCCGGTCCCTTGGGATTCGGAATTCATGGAGAGGAGTGAAAGGTGAACGACGGGCCCAAAGAGCCGGTCGGGGTAGGCCGCATCCTCGAATATTCCCTTACACTTCGTCAATCTTAAGTTCCAAGTCGTGCATAATGTAACATAAGCTTCACTTTAAAGTCTGAAATCCCCCCGCAAGCGCAGCGCGCAGCGTAAGGAGCAGCGACCTTATTGTCGCTGACGCCGGTCGGGGAAGCTCTCAAGGCCGCGGATCAGCAAACCTCCTCAAAAGCCCCAAAGGGGCGGCCGGGAGATAGCCCAGGGCAAGCGATAGCGCAGCCCTGGGTTGGGTAGCAGTATGTATTGCCCCCTGAATTGGGGGCCAGGAGTGGGGTGACTCCAGACGGCCCTCTTATCCGCGAACTCCCTGCGCCCTTACAGGGCGCGAATCTTGTTAGACACCGTACCCAGGGTTACGCTCGCTAGGGCTCGCTCACCCTGGGCTATCTCCCGGCCGCCCCCTTGGGGCTTTTGGAATCGGCGTATCCCCTACTCCGCCACCACCCTCACAAACAACTCCCTGCTCCCAGCCAAAGCCCCCGGATCCACCTTCACCGTCACCGTCTCATACGCCGCATCCGCCGGATCCACCACCGCGGACTCCTCCGTCACTGCCACCGGTGCCCACTGGGTCAGGTTGCTGCTAATACGATACTCATAGTAGACACCCCCTGCCCCGTGCATCCGCAGCCTGCGGTGACTGAAGCGGAACACCCCATCCACCGGCTTCACCTGCACCAAGACCGGCGTGGCCCGCTTGCCATCCTTCATCTCCGGATCCGTGCCAAAGGCCCACTCCCCGAAGTTATCCAAGCGGTCCCCATCCGGATCCGCAGCAGCCAAACTCTCCGGCGAACCCTCCGCACCGAACATCGCGCTACGCCATTCCTCGTAGCTCGCGTACGGATACACCTCCTGCGAGATCCAGTCCGCCACCAGCTGCGCGGCCTCCAGATCCGGCACGGATGTTGCCAGCGGCGGCATGCGCGTATACCCATTCGCCCCGGCGATGCGGTTGAAGACGATCGAGTGCGGCACATCCCCTGCCAACACCAGGCGATCCTCCTCATGCAGCGGCGCATCCACCGTGCTGCCATGCAGCAAACCCGTCTCTAACAGCGAAAGGGCAGCCCGCCCATCCCAGTTCCCGCCGCCCGTGCCCCCGGCATGGTGGCAGTAGGCGCAGTTCACATCCAGATACGAGCGCACCCGCGCCTCCAGCGATTGGTCCGTCTCATCCGCCCGGTAGTGCCGCGGCAGGCTCGCCGGGTTTCCGCTGAAGCCCGTGAGGTAGCCCGCCGAATTCAGCGCGCTCAACAGATTCCCCGAGAACGAAGCAATGCTCCCCGGCGCATTCAGCTGCCGCGAATTGAAGGACAGCGCGTGCCCCGCCTCCGGTGTGTGGCAAGTCATGCAGGCCGCGCGCGAGGGAATCTCCCAGGTGATGCTCGTGGGCGCGCCATCCAAAGTGATATTCACCGGCATGCTCACCCCGTTGTCACCGGCCAAGGTCGCATCACTCTGCGTCCCGCCATTCACGTTGTTCCAGCGGTAGGAAATGCCATAGGCCCCCGTCGCGTTCTTCACCAGGAAGCGCGTCTCAAGGCGCCGCCGCGGCGAGTTTGCCACCGGCCTGCGGTCCGTGTAGCTCTGGCCATTGATCGTGCGCGTGAAGCTCTCCCATGCCGTGGGATAGTCGAAGTGCTTCACCCACATCATCCCCGTGGGCAAGGACCACGCACCCTCCGGCGCATAGCCCAGCTTGTCGCTCGTGTTCTGGATCAGGAACCAGCGCTTCTTCTCCGCGCGGTCCGACCAGAAGCGCAGGTTCGGTGTATAAGTGTAGCCACCGGGATTCGGCGTCAGGTCTGTTAGATCCGCGAAGAAGTTCGTGGCCGCCAGCGTCGGCGGCAGCGTGGCGTCATTCGTGCCGATCCGCAGCCGCTTGATCCCGCCGATCCCCTGCGCCGTGCCCGTATTGCCGCGGTCCAGCAGCAGGATCTCCCCGGTCGCCGGATCCGGCAGCAGCCCCACGATCCCGATCTCTCCCGACAGCCGCGTGATCGCCGGCGCGCCAGCGGTCTTTTGCACGCTCCAGATATTCCCGGAGACATAGTCCGCGCAGATGTACTTCCCTGTTAGGGCCGGGATCGCCGTGCCGCGATAGATGAAGCCGCCGATGATGCACTTGCCCGCATAGGAGCCACCACCCTGGTCATAGTACCACAGCGGCGGCGTGAGCGTGGCCGCGGACTCCGGCGCACCATTGAGAAGCTGGCCCGCGCGTTGGCCCGGCAGCACACCTTCGCGCCAGCCCCAGCCACCGTTATCCCCGGGATGGAAGCAATCCACCTCCTCCTCCGCGCTGCGGCCCACATCGCCCACCCAGACTTCGTCCACCTTGTTGTCGCCATTCGTATCCTCCGCGGAGAACTGCCAGGGATTCCGCACCCCCATCACGAAGATCTCCGTGCGTACCTGTGCCGGATTCACCGCCACGCCATTGAAGCTCGTCGCGCCCACCAGCGGATTGTCCGGCGGCACCGCATAGTTCGCCACGCCGCCGGGACGCGGAATCACCAGGTCTGCATCCGTGGTCGCATCCGGCCCGGGATCGGGGTTCGGTGCCAGGCTGCCCGGCTTCTTGTCCACATCGATGCGGATGATGCAGGACCACAGGTTGCGGTCCACGTGCTGCGAGTTGTTGTGGCCATCCTCCTGCGTCCCCTCATCGCCGAAGCTCACGTAGAGATAGCCATCCGGCCCGAACTCGCAGGAGCCGATGCTGTGGATCGAGTCGTCGTCATTCTGCTCGATGATGACCTGCTCATTCCCCGCGGTGTAGGGTGCCGTGGTCTGGCAGGTGAAGCGCGACAGCCGCACCGAGCCCACGCTCGTGTTGTAGGTCACGTAGATGTAGCCGTTCTGCGCCCAGTTCGGATGCGCGGCGATGCCCTTGAAGGCGAGCTCGTTGTTGTCGTGCGTCACCTCCGCGGTGACATCCAGGATCGGCATCTTCACCGGTGCCGTCACATCCGGGATGATGAAGACGCGGCCATCCCCTTCGGACACGAAGAGCTTCTTCGCATCGCCCTTGATCGTGCAGAAGCCGTGCGGTGAATCGAAGGTGATGCCCGGGAAGGCATCCTCCACCATCAGCTCGCCCGCGGGTGCCTGCGCCGGCAGTGAGACGAAGGACGAGTCAAAGCGCGCAGCCGCGGTGAAGTGGATCGTCACCGTGGCGGTATCCGTGAGCACCGTGCCCATGCCCTGCACGCGGTAAGTGAAGCTATCCGTGGCCGGCGTGCCGCTCAGGTGCTGATAGAGGATCGTGCCATCGCTGCTCACCGTCGCCGTGCCGGAAGCGGGCGGCGTGACGATCGCCAGCGAGCCGGGATTGAGCAGGCCGGTGTCATTCGCCAGCACCTTGATGCGCGCCTTGTCGAGGTGATGCATCGTCACGCTGTCATCATTCGCCACCGGCGGGGCATCGTTCAGGTCCGCCCAGTCATAGGCCACGCGCACATTGTCCCACTGCGTCGGGCTGGTGCCAGCGGAGCCCAGGCGGATCGCGGAGGACCAGTTGCTGCTGGTATGCGCATAAGTCGCTATCGGCGTGTTCGCACCCTCACCCGCATCCAGGTCCGGGTTCAGGTACAGCGCCGCCACATTCGCATCGAAGTCCAGCTTGCCCACCAATGTGTACTTCACCCCCGCCACCGGCGCGATGCCGGAGAAGGCGTGCGAGTCGGTATTCAGATCATGGATCGCGAACTCGCGCAGGCCGGAAGCCGGGTTCACCGCACCCGGCACGCCGAAGAGATAGCGCTCCGTGCCGAAGTCGTAGGAGCTCGCGCCGCTCCAGGTCGCGTTCGCGCCGCGCGTCATCTCGAACTTGTAGTAGACCACGTGCGAGTTGAAATTGCCCTCCTCATTCACCGCGCCCGAGCGCTCCTCGGAGCCCGCCTGCGCGCCTTCCGTCGGACCCGCGTATTCGCGCTTCGCCGCACTCTCCTGGGTCAGCAGCGCTCCCCCGCTCACCTGCGGCGCACCGGTCACCGCCGTCCAATCGGAGGTGTTCCCTGTGTGCCCCAGGAAGGCATCGTCCTCCAGCGAGTTGTCCAGGTCGAAGCACAGCCCGCCGTTCTTCCCGGCTATGGGACCATCCGCATACTCGAAGCGCTCGCCGCCCACCAGGCCCGGTGGAAATACCGCACCGGGAAAGCTGTTAGAGTTCACCGGGTTCGTCCCGGCACTCACCTCCGCACCATCGCTGAAGCCGTCATCATCACTGTCGCTATCCTGCGGATCGGTGCCGCGCTGATACTCGGCGAGGTTAGTGAGGCCGTCGCCATCCTTGTCTAACAGTGCATCGTTGGTGCCCACCACCAGTCCGTGCGCCGTCTCCCAGGCATCCGGCATGCCGTCGTCATCCGTATCCGGATCGGTGAAATGGAAATCGCTCCACGAGGTGGCCACCGTGAGATTGTCCCACTGGCAGCTTGCACCGGAACCAAGCCTCACCGCGCTGGACCAATTCGTGCCGTTGTAGACGCCGCCCGCATTGCAGGAGTTCGCACCGCTGGCCTCCGTGTAGAAATCGTCCGCATCCGGGTCCACCCACATGCCGATGAAGTGGCGGTCGAAATCCAGCACGCAGACGATGGTGTGGGTATTCCCATCCGCCACGATCCCCGAATAGTAACTCGCGCCACCGCCGCTGACCTGGCAGCCGAACTCGAGATTGCCCGAGGGCCCCGCACCGGCCGGCACGCCGAAGAACACCCGCTCCGTATTGAAGTCATACGAGCTGGCACCGCTCCAACTGCCGCCCGTGCGCGTCATCTCGACGCGATAAAAGATCCGTCCCACCCCGCGCACCGCGCCGCTGCGCTCGTGGTTATCCTGGCCGTCATTGGCAGCGGTGCCCGTGGCCTCGATCGTGCCGTTGTATTCGCGCAGGGCCGCCGTGTTATTCGTCACCAGCTTGCCGGATGCCACCGCCGGCGCGCCCGTGATGTTGTCCCAGTCCGAGGGGAAGGCGGTCTGCGCCTTGTCGAAGTTATCGTAGTGGAAGCCGCTGCCGCCATTCCGCCCGGCGATCGCGCCATCCGGATAGGCGAAGCCCTCCGATCCGAATTCAATGGCATGCAGGCTGGCGGCAGGGACAAGCAGCAGCAGGGACGAGAGGAGAAGTCTCATGAGGAGCAAGGCAGGTGCAGGGACGAACGCAGGCGCGGCTCACGGTGAGCCCTTGGGTTTTTCGAAAAAGGCCCGCCCTGCGACGCGCAAGGCGGGCCCAACTAGACAAGCGTAAGAACGCGGCTCAGGGCGACGGAATTTCTTCCGCGCGCAAGAAGTACGCCTTCACCGTGCCTGGCGTGACCGGAATCACGAAGGGCTGCGGCGTGGTGCTGTCGAACGTGAAGGGCGGTACCAGCGGCACGAAGCTGCCAACCGTCAGGGTGCTCGAGCTCTTCAGCTCGTAGCTACGCCCCGCCGGGATCCCCGCGGCGTTGATGCTCAGCGTGCCCGCACCGACATTGAGGCCGACGACGGACAGGATCACCGGGTTCGCCGGCTCGCCCGCCAGCTCATTCCACTCGGTCGCCACCACCACATCGTCCCACTCGGTATCACCGGTGCCGGTGGAGGCGATGCGGATGCCCGCGGCCCAGTTGCTATTCCCGTAAACGCGGGTCACGGTCGCGGCATTGGAAGCCTCGGTGCCACCCAGGTTCGGATTCACCCACAGGGTCAACAGGTTGCCCGGGAAGTCGAGCTTGCCCACCACGGTGTAGGTCTGGTCCACATTGATCGGCAGTGCGCCGTTGTCCGTGGTGAAGGCCGCACCCTCGCGGATGCCCCACTGCGGTGTCCCCGCATTATCCACGACGCCGAAGGCCAGGCGCTCCGCGTTGAAGTCATCCGGTCCGATGACGCTGAGCAGCGCCCCGGCACGGCGGGTCATGGTCGCCTTGAAGTAGACGATCTTCCTGCCGTGGGTCGGGTCCTCATTGATCGCACCCATGCGGGCATCGGTCGGTGCAGCGTTCGAGCCTGCGCCCTCAGTCGGGCCATTGAATTCGCGGTAGGCGAAGGTCTCGTGGGTGACCAGGCGCCCGCCTGCCACGGAGGCACTGCCATCCCAATCCGAGGTCCCGGCATGCGTGTGGCCGATGAAGGGCCCGTTGAAGATCCAGTTCTCGTAGTCGAAGTAGGTGCCGCCATTCAGGCCGGTCACACCGCCATCCGCATAGCTGAAGTCATCCGTGCCGATCAGGCCCAGCGGGGCACCGATCGTGTCGTTCGGATCCAGCGGATCGGAAGTGAAGCCGATGTAACCGATCGCCTCGCCACCATCGCTCTGGCCGTCACCATCGGTATCCGCCAGGGTTGGGTTGGTGTGGTAGACGGAGCCTTCCACGCCGTCGTTCAGGCCATCGCCATCGGTATCGGCCTTCAGCGGGTTGGTGCCCGCGGCAGCCTCGCCGGTGCCGTCGCTCAGGCCATCGCCATCGGTGTCTTCCACGCTCGGGTTGGTGCCCGCCTGATACTCGGCCAGGTTCGAGCTGCCATCACCGTCGAAGTCGGCCGCGGCATCGTTGACGTTCTTGTTCAGGCCGTAGAGGTCCTCGAAGTCATCCGGCATGCCATCGCCATCGCTGTCGGATGGCAGGGAACGCAGGCTGTCCCAGGTGGTGCCGGCCACGAGCTTGTCCCAGCCGGTGGCAGCGGTGCCGCCGGAGCCCAGGCGCAGCGCCGTCGCATTCATCTGCGCCGGCGTGGCATTGAAGGTCACGCCGATGGTCGCAGAGCCTTCGGAAGCGTTCAGATTCGGGTTGAGGAACAAGTCGATCCGCGAGGAGGCGAAGTTCAACTTCGCCACCATTGTGTAAGTCGTGCCATCCACCGGGGCCACGCCGGTGAAGGCGCGCAGGCCGCCGTTGGGCTGCTCGACGCCGAACTCACGCACCCCGGAGACCGGGTTCGTCGTGGTCGGCACGCCGATGAACATCCGCTCCGTGCCGAAATCGTAGAGGCTCAGACCGCTCCACGAGGCACCCGCCTGGCGGGTGATGTTCACCTTCAGGTAGAGCACATCGCGTCCGTTCACGCCGGTAGCCGCGGCGTTCTCACGCCAGCCGCCGGCCTTCTCGCCTACCACCGCGGTGGTAGCTGCGGAGCCGCCGTGGAAGGTCCGCTTGATCGAGCCTTCCTGCGTGAGCAGCGAGCCCGCCTGCACCACCGGGGTCCCAGCCACGACAGCCCAAGTGGACTTCAGCGTGGTGTGGCCAGTGAAGGTTTCCACCAGCGCGGAGTTGTCGTAATCCCAGCCCGTGCCATCGCCCAGGCCATTGATCCCGCCGTCCGTGTAGGAATCGAAGAAGTCGAGGCCCACCAGGTCCATGTTGCCATTGGTGTGGGGCTCGCCCGCGGCATTGGTGGGCGAGGTGCCCAGCGCGATTTCCGTGAAGTCGGAAGTGCCGCCGCCATCGCTGTCCGCCAGCACCGGATTGGTGTGCGTGGTGTTCACCTCGGCGTAGTCGTTGATCGCGTCGCCATCCGTGTCCTGCTTGAGCGGGCTGGTGCCGGCCGTCTTCTCCTGGCCGTCGGTCAGGAGGTCACCATCGGTATCGGGATTGTTGGCCAAGGTGCCATCCGTGAACTCGACCAGATTGCCGACGCCGTCGCCATCGGGATCACCCAGCGCGCCCTTCGGGCCGTTCTTGGCTCCGGGCGAGGTCTCGCCGGTGGTGCCATCGTCATGGTCATCCAGGCCATTGGCCAGCTCGTAGGAAGCGGGCATGCCGTCGTTGTCGGCATCCGTGAAGTTCTTCAAGCCCACGTTCACCGGATCGAGCGCCACCTTCAGGTCATCCCAGGTGGTCGTGCCGCCGGCGCTGGAGCCCAGGCGCACCGCGGTGGACCAGTTCGTCGGCGCATAGGCACCGCCCGCGTCCGCGGAGTTCGAGCCATCCGTGGGATCGTAGTAGTCCGCGGCGTTGGGATCCAGCCACAGGCCCACGTAGTGCTTGTCGAAATCCAGCACCGTCACGATCGTGTGCGTGGCGGTATCCGCGGGCGTGGTGGTGTAGTAGTTCTGGCCATTCGCGCTGATGCCCCACTGCAGCACGCCCAGCGGGCCATTGCCACTGGGCACGCCGAAGAAGACACGCTCCGTGCCGAAGTCATAGCTGCTCGCGCCGGTCCAGGTCACGCCGGTGCTGCGGGTCACGGTGAACTTGTAGAAGACCCGGCCCACACCGCGCACTGCGCCGCTGCGCTCGATGTTGTCCGTGCCGTCCACGCCGCCGGTGCCTTCCACCGTGCCGTTGTATTCGCGCTTCGCGCCGCTGTTGTTCGTGGTCAGCGCGTTCCCGGTGATGGTGGGCGTGCCGAAGACGGCATCCCAGTCGGACTGGAAGGCGGTCACCGCCTTGTCAAAATTGTCGTAGTTGAAGCCGGTGCCGCCGGCGAGGTTGGCGATGTTGCCATTGGCATAGGTGAAGGTCTCCGTGCCAACGAGCTGGGCCGCGAGCGGGCCCGTGGCCGCGGCGAATACCGCGGGCAGGATAAGCTTGTACTTCATGGGTTCTCTTTCGGGGATCGGGTTTTTGTGGGTCTAGTCAGGTCGGGGTCGGGTTCTTTGTCTGTTAGACGAAGGGGGGCTTGGCTCAGCGGCGGCGGCGCGCGGTGAGCAGGGCCAGTGGCAGCAGCGCGAGCAGCGCCGTGGAGGGCTCGGGCACGGCATCGGCGAAAGTGGTGCCGACGCGGAAGTTGTCCCAGGTGACCGCAGTGCCGGAGGCGAGGCGCAGGCTGCTGGCCCAGTTGCTGCCGTTGTAGGCCTTCGACACGTCGTAGCTCGCGGCCGTGTCACTGCCGTCCGGGTTCACCCACAGGGCGAGCAGGTCGTTGTCGAAATCCAGCATGCCCACGATGGTGTAGGTCACGCCGGCCTGCACCGGGATGGAGCTGAAGACATCGCTCCCAAAGCCCGGGGCCGCGATGCCGAAGTAGCGCGTGGCACCGGTCTGCCCCGGCATGCCGAAGAAGATGCGCTCCGCACCGAAGTCATAGCTGCTCACGCCGCCCCACTGGTTCTGCCCCTCCGGCAGCATCGCGCCCACGGTGATGGTGGTGGAAAAGAACATCGCGCCATCCGCGCGGAAGGCGCCCTCGCGTTCGTTGCTGCTGCCGCCCACGCCTTCCGTGGCACCGCCATATTCGCGCAGCACGCCGCTGTTGTCCGTGACCAGCGCGGATGAAACGATCTGGGAAGTGCCGAACACATTGTTCCAGTTCGAGGCGGTCTGCGCCGGCGCGCCGGCTTCGTTGGTGCGCTCGTAGTTCCAGCCGGTTCCGCCGCTCTGGCCCACGATCGAGCCATTGGCGTAGTCGAAATTGTCGATGCCGATGACAACGGCGTGGCTGGCGGCAAGCGGGAGGAATCCCAGGCACAGGACGGTCGGGATCAGGGGATACTTCACTAGTCTTCGGGTTTGGGGTGGGTTGTTTTGGGAGGAACCCTTGCCCGCTGGTCCGGCTGGGTTAGAGGCCGGAGAGGGAAGCGCGGGCAATCGCCTCCGGTGGGGATTCCGACGTCCCGGGGAGAAACCCGCCAAAAATTTTCGGGAGATTTCCCGGAGGGGGGGAAAGGTGCGCGGGCGGCTACCCCGCCGCCCGCGCGTTCGCCCAATGTTCCCGGGCAGAAACCCAAGCTGCCGGGTAGACGATGTGTTTGATGAAACGGAGAGTCCTACCTTGGCGGGAGGACTTCCGGGGAGATTCCGATTTTCGCGGAGACTTCCCGCCAAGAAATATGGAGTGCGGCGGCATGACGCCGCTTTGGATTCGGGGGCGCTCGGCTTCTCGCCTTCGTATCCGCTTCCCGCAGCGACACCTGAGCGCTGGCCAAGAAGCGCGCTCACCGCCAATCCGTGGCCGTCGACAGCAGCGACACATCCCCCAGAGCCAAAGCGGCGTCATGCCGCCGCACTCCATATTTCCGCTTGCTTCCCCCTCCCCTGCTCCTTACCCGAGAACATGATGGGAACGACCACCAACCGCCGTGCCGAGATCCGGGCGGACGAGTTCTGCTTCTCTTCCGCCGAGTTGCTGCCGGTCGTCTATGACGAACTCCGGCGCCTGGCCGCCTTCCGCCTGGACCATGCCTCCGCCAGCAAGACCCTGCAGCCCACCGCGCTGGTGCACGAGGCATGGATGCGGCTTTCCGGCACCAACGAAAAACTCTGGCAGAGCAAGGACCACTTCTTCAATGCCGCCGCCCAGGCCATGCGCCGCATCCTGGTGGACCGCGTGCGCGCCCAGACCCGCCAGAAGCGCACCCAGCCGATCCAGAACCTGGATGACGGCGTCTTCGAGGACGACTCACACATCCTCCTGATCCACGACTGCCTGACCAAGCTGGAGAAGATCGACCCCTACTCCGCAAAAGTCGTCCTGCTGAAGTTCTACGGTGGCCTTAGTAGCGAGGAGATCAGCCAGGTCACCGGCCGCAGCGTCCGCTCCGTGGAGCGTCAGTGGATGTTCGCGAAGGCGAAGCTTTATCAACTCATCCAACAGGAACATCAACCGGAGTGAGCCGAAGGAAGGCACCACGAATCAACTTCACAATCCCACGAATGAAGAAGGATTTTAAATCGGCCTCATCCAAGTTCCCATTCGTAAGATTGGGCTGTTGATTCGTGGTGCCTCCTTGCCTTGACCAACCATGACCCAGACTTCAACCGACGGCGAGATCAGCAGTGCCATCATGGAGGTGGCGCTGTCGCTCGATGATCCGGCCACGCGCCAGGTCTTTCTGGAGCGCGTCTTCGGCCAGAGTGGTCCGGCGCGGGAGGAGATGACCCGTCTGTTAGAAGCGGCGGATGGCGCGGCCACCTTCTTCCTGGAAGCGCGTGAGCAGCGCGCCAAGGTCACCGCCACCATCCTCTCCGAGACAAACGCGGGGCCGCCGGTGCCGGTGGTGGTGCGCTTCGCGGATGATGATGGCAGCTTCGACAAACTCGGCCCGTACCGCCTGATCTCCCGTCTCGGCGAGGGCGGCGGCGGCGTGGTCTATGAGGCGGAGCAGGAGCAGCCGATCCGCCGCCGCGTGGCCGTGAAGATCGTAAGGGTGGACATGGCGAATCACAGCGCGCTGGCCCGCTTCGATATCGAACGCCAGGCGCTCGCGCTGATGGATCATCCGAATATCGCCAAAGTCTTCGACACCGGGACCACGCCCTCCGGCCGTCCTTACTTCGCCATGGAGCTGGTTACCGGCGAGCCCATCACCCGCTACTGCAATCGCCACAAGCTGACCTGCGCCGAGCGCCTCGAGCTCTTCGTGCTGGTCTGCAATGCGATCCAGCACGCCCACCAGAAGGGCATCATCCACCGCGATATCAAGCCCTCCAACGTCATCGTCACCCGGCAGGACGGTGCGAACATTCCGAAGATCATCGACTTCGGCATCGCCAAGGCCGCCGGGCCCGGCATCAGCGGCGAGGCGATCACGGCGCATGACCAATTCTTCGGCACGCCCGCCTACATGAGCCCCGAGCAGGTGGCCATGACCGGCATCGATGTGGATACCCGCAGCGACATCTTCAGCCTGGGCGTGCTGCTCTACGAGTTGCTCACCGGCACCACGCCCACCGATCGCGCGGTGGCACCGGAGCATACCATCTCGCAGATCCGCAAGTCCTTGCTGAGCGGCGATACCATGCGGCCATCCGAGCTGCTCGCGAAGCGCCTGCCTGAAGTGATCGGCCCCTTGGCAGAGGAGCGCGGCACCAATCCGGGCGACCTGGTTCGTTTTGTTAGAAGCGACCTTGATTGGATCGTGATGCAGGCGCTGGAGAAGAACCGCATCCGGCGCTATCAGACCGCGAATGGCCTGGCCACGGATGTGCGGCGCTTCCTGGCCCATGAGCCGATCGCCGCGCGGCCACCCTCGAGCATCTACGTGATGGCCAAGTTCATCCGCCGCAACCGCATCGCCTGCGGCGCCGCGCTCATGCTGGTGATCCTGCTCATCGTCGGCTTCGGCACGACCGCCGCGATGTATGAGCGCGAGCGTCTAGCTGCCGCCGAGCAACTCAAGCTGAAGAACGAAGCCCAGGCCGCGCGCGACGTGGAAAGCAGCCTGCGCCGCCAGGCGGATATCCGCTCGAAACTCTCGCGCGCCGCCTTCCTGCTCGACCAGGGCCGGATCGATGAAGCGGATGCCCTGCGCGAAGATTACCCGCTCTCCTCCATCGATCCATCCCTGGAAGCCGCCGCGGTGTTCCGCGCGCTCGGCGACTGGAACTCCTCGAACGGCCGCCGCGACCAAGCGCTGCAGTGCTACGACCTGCTGCGCAAAGCCAGCGCCGAGGACAACCCGCAGAAGACCCTGGGCGGGGATGACCTGATGGCCATGGCCGCCGCCTTCCTCACCGCGGATGAGGCGAAGTACCGCGCGTTCCGCGACGATGCCGTGAGCCGCTACTCGCCAGCGAGCAGCAGACAAAAGGCGGAGCACCTTCTCAAGGTCGTCCTCCTTGTTCCAGCCGATGCCGCCACCCTCGAGCGCCTGCAGAAGGATGTGGTCACGATGGGCGATCCGCGCGGGACCATCTGCCCCGCCTGGGCCTGGGTCTCACTGGCCCTCTATCATCTCCGCTCCGGTGCCTGGGATGAATCGATCAAGGCCTGCGAAATGGGAATGCTGAGTCCGGAGCGCAAGAGCTCCTGCGAGGCCACGCTGCAAGCCATTGCCGCCATGGCCTACGCATCCTCAGGCCAACGCGACCAAGCGGAAACCATCCTCTCCAAGGCCCGCGGCCTGACCGCCGCCTGCGGTGGCAAGGACTTCGAGCGCGGCGTGCCGGTGATGAAAATCTATTGGTTCGACTGGGGCATCGCCCGCCTCCTGATCAACGAAGCCAGCGCGACGATCTACGGCACGTCGAAGTAGCGAGGGCGGAGCCGCTCCGCAGTTCTACGGCTTGCAGCTCAAGGCCGGAATTTCACTTGCGGGAGGCATTGATCGGATTTTCTTGTGCGCACTGCTGCCTGGCCTGACCCGCTGTAAGCTATCCGCATTCACTCCCCTCATGTCCGTTCCCGCTTATACCAGCTTGAACGATGTGCGAGAGGCGATCCGCCTGCGACGCATCATCCGCTTCACCTACCGCAAGAAGCAAATCACGGTCGAACCCTATCTTCTCGGCCGCGCACGCCGGACTCAGGCCTTCGTGATCTATGCGTGGTGCCTCGGCCCGGAGGAAGGCTGGGAGCACTTCCGCTACGCTGAAATGCGAAACCTGGAGTTCCTCGACACCGGCTTCGACGTCATCCGCAGCGGCTTCAATCCCTATGACTCCAAGCTGGCCGGGATTGATACCTGCATCGGGACCAAGCATCCCTGAAAAAGCCACGCGATCCACCGGCAGGCATTGCCAGCCGGTGGACCGCATTGGGGAATCCTTTATTCCTTCTCGACCGCGAACTTGATCGAGGGGATGTGGATCGAGTCGACGATCTTGTAGCTCTTGTCGACAGCCACCACATTGCTACCAGCGATGTAGTAGTGGGTCTCCGCGCGCGGTGCGGGCAGGAGCTTCACCAGCTCCGGCGGGGCCGTCACCAGGTAGCCGCGCTGCTTCTCCGTCACCACCACGCCCGGGGCGACCCGGCTGGTGCGCCACTCACTCGGGATGTCCTTCTCCACGATGGTCACGCCCGGGGGCAGGCCGTAGCGTTCGGTCTTGTACGGCTCGAAGTACTTCACCACCTTGGTCTGCACTTCGGGGTTGAAGGTGGTGGTGGTGGTCTCCGTGGTCGTCTCCGTCTTGCTGCCATCGGCATGCTCGCGGGTCTCGGTGGTTTGCTTCTTCTCGGTCACTTGAGCGCTCAAGGGCCAAGTCATCGCCAGCAGGGCGACGGTGCTTGCTTTCAGGATCGTTTTCATTGGTTTTGTCTCGGTTGTCGCATGCGGGCAAACGCGGGATGCGCTGCTGCAACTGCGGGCGCTTCCACTCGCGCATTCCATGCCAAGCGCCCCGATCGCGCTCCATGGCTGTACCCGCCATGATCGCGGCGCACCAATCGATGCAATGTGCAGAAGACCGCGGTGCAGAATGTACAACCCACCGCCAATCATCTCTCTAACAGAATGACAATCTAACAGAATCGACCCGGACACGACGCAGCCGCGGCCAGGAAGCATCCTGACCACGGCGTCGTTTTCCGGGTTTTGGGTTCGGTCGGTCGGGGGGTGTCGGGGTTCTTGTCCTGGGGTCCAAGCTCGTCGCGCGGGACGTGGCGGCGGGCCCGTGAAGAGGAGATCATTCACTCACGGGCCCACCGCATGTCTCGGGGGGGTGGGGAAAGCGGCGACTGGCAGGAGCACCGGAGGTATTGCAGCTGACGCGCCAAGCCTGCCAAGACCGCCAATCCCCGTCCTTGCAAGGATTCGCATCATGCACTCCAACGCAGCACATGCAGCTTGCGCGGTGCATTAGCGAAATGCAACGACTGGCAATCAACCGCCAAAATCGCGAGGGAAATCTAGGGAGTGAGCGTGCCCTCGATCGAATCGTCCAAGGTCTTCCCGATGAGCGCACCCGCCATGATCTTCAGGCCGGCCACTGCATTCCCATGCTTGGTGTCCCAGTAGTAGCCGCCGGTGGGCTCCACCTCGATCACGGTGATGCGCGGATCCCCGATGCCCCCGGTGAACCATGTCTTGAGGATCGGCTTCCAGAGATCGTGGATCTTGTCAGGGTCGGTGCTGATCGTGGCGCGACCGTGGAGCAGCAGGAAGTCCGAGTGCTTGGAGCCTTGGAAGTGCAGCGTGACCTCCGGATCCGCGTCGATCTCCTGATTCTTGTGGCTATCACTGGCGGACAGGAAAAGCAGGCGGCCGGCGTCGTCGATCTGCAGCACGCTCATCGGCCGGCAGCCGGATGATTCGCTTCCTGCACCGACCTTGGTGGTGAAGAAGCAGGTTTCGGCCTGGTCCACGAGTTCACGGATCTTGGCGATGGCGTCCCCATCTCCCAAGTTGGCGCGATTCTCTTCCGGCTGTTGTTCGTTGATTGAGTCCATGGCGATGTCACTCATCCTTGCACGAGCAATGCCGATCCCGCAGCAGGCCAAAATCCGCTGCGCGGCACGGGAGCTGCAAAATCCGCTGCGCGGCACGGGAGCTGCAAGAGGGAAGCCATGACAAGGACCCAAACATCCGCCGAGTCGAAGGCTCCCAAAGCGCAGCGGGAAACCCCGGAAGACATCCTCAACGAAGAACCGCCGGAGATCGTCGCGGGCATCGATGAAGGCGCGGAAGTCGCGAGCATCGGCGAACGCGAAGCGGTGGCGGATGACTACGAGGCGAACGCGCGCCTAGACGACAACCCGGACGATGGAGGCTACAGCGAAGACTTCTCGGACGAGCAGGACACGGCTGACCGGCCCGACAAGGCGGCCATCTTCGATGAGGAGGGTGACGAGGAAGCAAGCTGAACCGGCGGAAGAACTTGGAGGCACCCCGAATCAACAGCCGATCTAACGAATGAAGAAGGGTGAATTACTCCCTGCCTTTCATTCGTGCGATCGGCTGTTGATTCGTGGTGCCTACATCACCGCCTCCCAGCAATACCTCAGCGTCTTCCCCTTCTTCTCGCCGGCCACATAAGTCCCCACCACGCGAAACACCGATCCCGGCTCACTCTCGTCCTGCGCCAGCATGGCCAAGCGGTCCATTTCGGCAGCTTCCCCGCCGGCGAGCTGGAAGAAGAGGTCCGCATCCAACACCCGGCCATCTTCGGGTCCACCGAAGAATTCGATGCGGGTAATGGGGGAAAGCGGGTGCATGCCTCCATTTTCGCAGAAGTCGTGCCAAGCGCTCTTTTGCACGATGCGCCGGCCCGCTCTGTAGCGCCGAATGCACAGGCTGAAAGCAGGCAGCGCATCGTCGCGCTCTGATGAGAGCGGCTGATGCGCTCATGCATATTGCACCCTGAACGCGTGATTTGCATCACCTCCCGGCTAGGCAAAGAGGAGCACCCAAGCACCCGCCCCGATCCGGTGGCTAGACCCACCGGGCACAGCACAAGCTAGGGCTGCGACATGGATTTACTTAATCCGGCCAATGTCCGCCTTGAAACCTCCAGCCTACGCCGCTCAAGGAAACTTCGAAAAATCGCCTTTCTGGGGACCTACATCCCCCGCCGCTGTGGCATCGCCACCTTCACCGAGGACCTGATGCAGGCGGTCGGCGGTGCCGCGCCGGAGGCCGAACGCGTGGTCATCGCGATGGAAGGTTCTTCTCTCGCCTACCTGCCGCCCGTCGCTCTCACCATCCAGGAGGGGGATGGCAATGAGTATCGCCGCGCCGCGGAATACCTGAATCGCTCCGGCACGGATCTCGTCTGTTTGCAGCATGAGTTCGGCATCTTCGGCGGGCCGGCCGGCAGTTACCTGTTGCCACTGCTGCGCGAGCTGAAGATCCCCGTCGTAACCACCCTGCACAGCATCCTGCGCACGCCGGATATCGCGCAGCGCAAGGTGATGGAGGAATTGATCGCGCGCAGCGCACGGCTGGTGGTGATGGCGCAGCGCGGTGCCGCCATCTTGCGCGAGGTGTACGATGTCGATGCGCGCAAGATCGAGGTGATTCCCCATGGCATCCCGGAGTTCCGTTTCGTGGAGACCACTGCGGCCCAGGCGGCGCTGGGATACAGCGGGCGCAAGGTGCTGCTGACCTTCGGCCTCTTAGGCCCGGGGAAGGGCATTGAGTATGCCATCCGTGCGCTGCCTGCCATCGCGGCACGGCATCCGGAAGTGCTCTACGTGGTGCTGGGTGCCACGCACCCGAACCTGGTGGCGCGCGAGGGCGAGCGCTACCGCCAGAGCTTGCAAGATCTCGCCGCGGAGCTGGGCGTGAGCGCGAACCTCACCTTCGAAGACCGCTTCGTCACGGTGGATGAGCTGAAGCGCTTCATGGCCGCCGCCGACATTTATCTAACACCTTACCCAAATGAAGCGCAGATCACCTCCGGCACCCTGGCGCAGGCCGTTGGCGCCGGTAAGGCGGTGGTCTCCACGCCCTTCTGGCACGCACAGGAGTTGCTGGCCGATGGCGCCGGCATCCTGGTGCCCTCGCGCGATGCCGGAGGGATCGCCTCCGCGGTGAACGGCCTCTTCGACGATCCGGAGGAAATGGAGTTGATGCGCCGCGAGGCCTTCCGCAAGGGCCGCGCCATGGTCTGGCCGCGCGTGGGGGAACTCTATACCACGATCTTCAACAAGGTGATCGCGGAGTACGCCGTGAATGGTCAAGCCGGCGGCTGGCGCAGCCGCAGCCTGCCCGTGCTGAAGCTCGATCACATCGAGCGCATGAGCGATGGCACGGGCATCTTCCAGCACGCGATCTATGAGGTACCGAACTTCCACGAAGGCTACTGCACGGATGACAATGCGCGCGCCTTCCTCCTCGCGCTGCAGGTGGACAAGAAGGAAGAGCGGCCCGCGCTGCGCAAGATGGCGAGCACCTGGCTGGCCTTCCTGGCCGCGGCCTTCAATCCGGCGAACGGACGCTTCCGGAATTTCATGAGCCACAGCCGCACCTGGCTGGAAGAAGCGGGCAGCGAGGACAGCCATGGCCGCGCGCTGTGGGCGCTGGGCATGGGTGCAGCCACCGCCCGCCGCGATGGCATGCGCCTGCTCTGCCTCCACCTCTTCCACGGCGGGCTGGCCGCGGTCGAGTCCTTCACCTCGCCGCGCGCCTGGGCTTTCACGCTGCTGGGCCTGCACGAGTATCTGAAGACCTATCCTGCCGACCTGCAGGCGGCCCGCCTGCGCGGGCTGCTGGTGGACCGGCTGTTAGAGTGCCTCCGCCATAGCAACAGGCCGGATTGGCTGTGGTTCGAGGGCATCCTCTCCTACGACAATGCTCGGCTTTCGCAGGCGCTCATCGCCAGCGGTTCCTGCCTGCCGGACACGCCCGCACTGGAGCTAGGCTTGGCCACGCTCGAATGGCTGATGAAGATCCAGACCGCGGCACCCGGCCACTTCCGCCCGATCGGCAGTGATGGCTTCTACCCGCAGGATGGCGAGCGTGCGGACTTCGACCAGCAGCCGGTCGAAGCGCAGGCCAGCGTCTCCGCGTGCATCGCCGCGTGGCATGCCACCTCCAATCCGCGCTGGCTGCGCGAGGCCGAGCGTGCCTTCGATTGGTTCCTGGGCCGCAATGACCTGGGCCTGCCGCTCCACGATCCAAGTTCCGGTGGCTGCTGCGATGGCCTGGAGATCGACCGGGTGAATGCCAACCAAGGGGCCGAATCGTCGCTCGCTTTCTCCCTGTCGCTGGTGGAGCTCCGCCGTGTGCTGGCCGCCAGCGTGGAACCCGCGAAACAAAACGCCTGAGATGTCGAAAATCCGACTGCGCCGCCATGACTTGAACCTGTTGCCGGAGAGCAACCGGGTGATCATCCGCCCCTTCATCCCGGCAGAGACCCAGCGCATCACCACCATCATCGGCCGCACGCTGGCGCTGAGCGAGGACGAGGTGGTGGAGAAGCTGGCCGAAGTGAAGGGCGAATTCGACGAACGCCACTTCGATATCGATTCGCTGCTGATGGCCCACTTCGACAAGGTGAGCCAGCATGTCTTCACGCAGCGCAATCTCTCGCGCTCGCGGCAGCTGCTGATCGGCGCGCTCTTCTCCGGCGAGTATGCCCTGGAGTCCGCGGCGCTCTTCAATCCTTCGATCGTCCCCCACCCCGACCAGGGCAATCTGGCGGAGGGCGCACTGCGCTTCATCATGAGCCTGCGCGCCACGGGTGAGGGCCACATCTCCTCGATCGAGTTCCGCAGCGGCCAGATCCTGGCGGACGGCGGGATTCATCTCGATCCGGTATCGCGCTTCGTGACGGTGCCGGAGGTCATCACGAACCCGAGCTACCGCAAGGAGAGCTTCGCCACCAAGCTGCACGAGATGGGCTTCGACAACGAGTGGGCCGATGCCGTGCTCGGTGCCCTGGAGGAACACTTCACCCGCAGCGACCTGCGCAAGAGCATCCGCGAGGTGAGGAACGGCACGCGCAATCCCTCGCGTGACCTGCAGCGCACCGTGGAGTGCGCGATGTGGCTGGCAGACTCGAACTACGAGCTGCGCTTCTCCGAGAAGCTGGCCGTGAGCGAGCGCATCATCTTCCCGGTCTCCGCGAATGAGAGCAATGGCATCGAGGACGCGCGCTTCGTGCGCTTCGTGGAGGACGACGGCTCGCAGATCTACTACGCCACCTACACCGCCTACAATGGCCGCGCGATCCTGCCGCAGTTGATCGAGACGCGGGACTTCCTGCACTTCCGCATCCTCACGCTGAACGGTGCCGCGGTGCAGAACAAGGGCATGGCACTCTTCCCGCGGCGGGTGCAGGGGGACTACGTGATGCTCTCCCGCCAGGATGACGAGAACCTCCTGATCATGTTCGCCAACGATCCGCACCACTGGAGCGATCCCCAGGTGCTGCTGCGTCCCGCGGAGATGTGGGAGTGCGTGAAGATCGGCAATTGCGGATCGCCGATCGAGACCGAAGCGGGCTGGCTGGTGCTGACGCATGGCGTGGGGCCGATGCGGAAGTACTGCATCGGGGCCGCTCTGTTAGATCTGGAGGATCCCACGAAGGTGATCGGGAGATTGAAGCGGCCCTTGCTCTCGCCAGAGGGGAATGAGCGCGAGGGCTACGTGCCGAATGTGGTGTATAGCTGCGGCGGCTTGGTCCATGGCAGGACCTTGGTGCTACCCTATGCGATGAGTGACAAGGCCTCGGCGGTGGTGTCGGTGTCGCTGGATGAGTTGTTGGAGGAGTTGAGGGGGAGTGGTGGCGGATAGCCTTTGCAGCGGCGCAGCCGCCCTGGAGTGCGGTAGCCTGCTCTGCCCGTTACCCACAAGTCCAGATGGGGTCCCGTCGATCAATACAGCGAGAACCGCGGACTCAAAAGCCCCAAAGGGGCGGTCGGTTGATAGCCCAGGGTAAGCAAGCGATAGCGCGCGCAACCCTGGGTACTGCACCCAACAGGTCCGGCCCCTGAAGGGGGCCAGGTAGGTCGCGGATGAGAAAGCCGCTTGGAGTCACCCCACCACCGGCCCCCAATTCAGGGGGCAATACAATTTCCTGCCCAAACCCAGGGCTGCGCTATCGCTTGCCCTGGGCTATCAACCGGCCGCCCCTTTGGGCATGCGCGTCAGGTTAAGGCCAAGGAATCCCAGATTTGATTGAAGTTCGCCCGTTTCCTTTTGTCGTAGCAGCAGTATCTGACCAAGGTGCCGAGCATCCGTTCTTGCTCCCCTGTGGCTTCCTCCGGCATTCCGGCCAGCGATCCCGCCATTTGCGGATGGCGCGCCAGATAGTTGGTGAACTTCAACAGGCTCAGTTCGCGGCCATGGCTTTCCCGCACCCGCCTCGCGCACAGTGTATAGAGGCCGTTGGCCCAAGCTGCGATCAGCATCAGCCTTGCCGTCAGCAAGATCCGCAACTGCGTCTCGCACAAGCGGTGGACGGTGGCGAAATCCAGATGGCTCTTCCAGCTTTTGAAGATCACCTCGATGCGCCAGCGCATGCCATAGATGGCAAGGATGGCTTCAAAGGAGGCGTCGGTTGCGGGGATCGTGGTGATGAAAATCGTCCAGTCCATCAGCGCCAGGACCTCCGCGGTGGGAGCGTGTCCCCTCATCTCCTTCTTCGCCCGCATGCGCCGGTTGGCGGCGATTGCCGCGTCGACGGGTGCCGCCACCAGCCGCACCTGCGTGCGTGCGGGAGTGTTGAGCAAAACCTGCATGTCGGCGCGACCGTGGCGCCGGAGGTGATCAAGCAACTCGACGGGCCGGCCGGTGGAGGCATCCAGATAGGTGGTCCGGGCGCTGTGCCGGTAAATGCAATCCGCGCCCGCCTCGACATGCCGCGTGATTTCGCCGTTGGCAAGATAACCGCGGTCGCGCAGCACCAGGTCACCGGCCCGCAGCTCGAGCTCCGGTGCGGCCTTCTGGTCATTCTTGCTGTAAGGATCGATGGAAAAGGCGGTGAAGCGCATCGAGGCGAGGTCATAGACCGCCTGGATCCTCGAGTTGCATGCGCTGGCGTGGCCGTTGGCCACGCCGCTGAAGGATTCCAAGAGGGTCGCCGGCAACTGGAGGACGGTGCTGTCCTGCACCAGGACGCGCAGGTAGCGCCCGGTGGAGTTGGAGTGATCGGCGCAAGCCTTGGCAGCACCGCGCCCCATGACGTGCTCCAGAAGGGCCTGCAAAAAGGCGAGGCATGGCGGGCCCATGCGTTGGGCCATCGACTGCTTGCTCGGGCCGGAGCCGCCGGCGGCATCGATCCCGGCGGAAAGATCGTTGTAGCTGGGTGAGCCGTGAAGGGCCTGGTCACACAGGACGGCAAGGAAGGCCACGGGCGGGATCTTCCTCGGCTTGCGCTTCATGAATCCGGAACCGATGGCCGCGGAAGTGATCGTGGCTTCGTCGAGTTGGGCGGGACACGGCAGGGGCGGGTTGGCAGTCTGGCGGCGGGCGTAGGCAGCGGTCACGTGCGGACCATGCGCCAAATACTATTAACAAACCTTAAGAACCAGCTCGTCAAATGGGTCACAAAATCAAAATCCAAAGGGTGGAACGCGGGACGACCAAATCGTACTACGTGAACATGCCGGCAGCACTGGCCGAAGCAGCGGGGATCGAGAAAGGAGAGGAACTGGAATGGGTGCTGGAAGATCGGAACACCTTTGTGCTGAGACGGGTCAAACCGGCTAAGTCGGTGCTCAAAAAGCCCAAACCTTAACCTGACGCGCATGCCCTTTGGGGCTTTTGAGCAGGCATGTCGTCCGCGCAAGATGCGGGTAACTGGCAGGGCAGGCTCCCGCACTCCAGGGCGGCTGCGCCGCGGCCAGCAACCTACAACCCGAAATACTCCTTCGGCACATGCGTGATCCGGCACGCCAAATCATCCTCTCCCGACGCCACGACGAAATCGTCTCCCCCATCCGCAATCCCCGTGGTAAACACCACCCCCGTCAAATAACTCAGGCTGGCCCACGGCTCTAACAGATCGGGCCGCGGCTCCAGCACCGGGACCTCATCATTCACCTCCAGCACAAGAGTGGGATTCCCCGCATCCAGGAAGGCATGGAAGGTCCGGTAGGTGCCCACCACCGTGCCCGGCTGCACGCCGTGATACAGCACCAGCCAGCCGGAATCTGTTAGAACCGGCGGCGCGCCACCGCCGATGCGCATGACCGAAGATGATCCGCGCCGCGGCCGGATCAGCGGCGTGTCCGCGGGCTTCCAGTGCAGCGCATCCGGCGAGCTCGCCAGGTTGATCGATGGCCCCGGCTCGAAGCCGCTGCCCGGCGGATAGGCGAAATACAAATCGCCCAGCGGGCGGGTGAGCGCATGGAATTTCCCGCCCGGCATGCCCTCGAAGATCAGCATGTCCTTGTTCTGGTGATCCAGGATGATGCCCCGCAGCTCGTAGTTCAGCCCATCCCGGGAGGTGTAGAGCGTGGTGGCGTGCCGCTCCGCGCTCACCGAGCACGTGGTCATGAAATAGATCTCCCCCACCTTCGAGATCCGCGCGTCCTCCACGCCATATTCCTGGTAGCTCTCCGTCGGGGCGATCGCCTTGTCGTAGTGGATCTCGATCAGCTCCTCTCCCTCCTCATCCAGCTCCACCGGCAGCAGCCAGGAGAGCGAGGTCAGTGCCATCACCTTCGAGCTATGGCCGCGCAGGCGGAACTTCCGCGGATCGGTGGCATCCACCGCCGCCAGCTCATACGCATCCACCCCGAAGCCCCGCCGCGGGTCCCAGCGGATGGCGTGGATGGAGTCACCCCGGACCGGCTCCTTCAGCGCCTCGGCGATGCGCACCATCATCAGCAGATTCCCATTCGGCAGTCGTGTCAGCCCGGGGTTGAAAGCACCCAGCACGAAGGTCCCGCCGAGATCTCCGCGGCGCAGCGGCGAGCACTCCAGGTCGATGTCCGGAGGTGCCAGTATGATGCGGTCGCGTTGGAAAATCATCGTGTGTTGTTTGAACCTGCTACAAGCGCCTCGCTCACAGCATGCCAAGTCGCAAGGCCCTCCCGGGGCAGCTCCCGTCACAGGAGCTTGATCATGCCGCGCGGGATGCATGTCGCGCATTGCAGGCGGCAGCGCAAAATCCCGCCAAGGGCACCCTTCAAACGAATGGATGAATGAAGTATCCGCGGCCCGCGTCTCAAGGGCATCATGATCTTCCACCGTGTCATTCCGCTCTTCTTGTCGGCGCTGGCACCCCTGACCGCGGCCCATTTCCCGACCCTGCCGCCTTCGGACCGGGTGCTCAGCACTACCGAAGTGAAGAACTTCTGGATGGACCACCTGCAGAGCCAGCCGCTTACTCCGCCGACGACGCTACTGCATCCCGAGAAGGAGGAGGCCCGACAGCGAGAGATCGCCCGCCGCGACGACCTCATCACCGCGATCCGCGAGGGGCAGCACGACTTGGCCGCGCGCCTGGTGTGCCTGAGCCACAATGTCGAGGCATGGAACCGCCGCGGGGATGACAGCAAGTCCTATGAGGCCGAGCGCCAGCTCCTGGCGGTCCGCGAGCACGTGGCGCGGATCGCGACACTGGAGGCACAGAGGGAGGCCGCCGTCAAACTGGGACAGGCAGCCGACCGCGTGGCGGTGATGGATGCGGAATTGCAGCGGCTGCGGGAGATGCAGGCGAGCTTGGTGGGGGCGTAGGGAGCAGCGACCTTATTGTCGCTGGCACTGGTAGGGGAAGGGGCCCCTGCGGGTGGCCGAAATTCCGCGGCATGTGGAGTGCGGTGGCACGACACCGCTTTGGCTTTGGGTGGGTGATGCTGCAGTCGACGGGCACGGATTGGCGGTGAGCACGCTTCACGGTGGGCACTTCGCTCGCGCTGCGGGAAACGGCCACGAATAGGAAAAAGCAAGCGCCCCCGCAGCCAAAGCGGTGTCGTGCCACCGCACTCCATGGGCCACCCCTTGGATTCAGCTTCCAGGATCGCTTCCCTACCGGTGCCGGGGACAGTAAGGTCCCCGCTCCTTATCGCCCCCTACCACCCCTTCTTCTCCAGTATCCCCGCCACCTCCTCCAGCTTGGAGTAGTCATTCCGCCACGTGGTGTACATGAAGCCCTTCACACCCTTCACCTTCGCCGCGGCATCGAGCCAGGCGGAGACATCGGCGACGGAGCCATCGTAGAAGCCCGCGATCACCTGGGAGTTCCCACGCTTGGCAAAGAACTCCAGGCTCTCCGCACGCTTGCCGAAGTTCCAGTTCATCACCTCCACGCTCGGGTCGAGGCCTTCCCAGGAGCCTTCAAGGCTGCCCTTCACCAGATAGTAATCCTTCACCGCATTGTGGAAGGGGTCGAACATATCGCTCCACACCAGGATCCGGCCACCGGGGACCTTCTCCTTCAGCAGGCTGGTGCAGAAGCGCAGGTTCTTCGCGGCGATGCCACCGGGCGTGAGCTTGCTCTTGAGGCAGGATTCATCCCAGCCGAGCACGCGCCATTCATCGTGCGCCATGAGGTGGGTGTGGGTTTCCCACATCGCAGGGACACGACCGGCCTGATCCCGCAGCAAGGCCTGGAAGGCGGGCTCCTCCACGCAAGCGCAGACCTGGCCATCCTGGATGATGTGGGTGTGGTAGTACGAGGCTTTTAGTACATCCCCGTCCTTCAGGCCCTTGACCTTGATGGCAGGCGGCTGGTGCCATGCGGTGTATTCGCCGTTCCAGGGCTTGGTGCCCATCTCGGGATCGGCGAGCTTCTCGAAGTCCTTGCCCTCCACCAGGGCAGTTCCATCCTCCCGCTTGATCACCAGCGGCGTGCCCGGGCGGCGCAGCAGGTTCACCGGGCCGCACTCCTCGATCTTCGCATCGTCCCACCACAGCGTGCCGCGGTGGCCACCCCAGATGCCGAAGTAGATGCCGACCTCATCGGCCTCCAGGGTGTTGAAGGTCACGTCGTATTGCTTCCAGTCCTGGTCGGCTTCCGCATGGATGGAGGCCCACTGCAGGGACTTGCCGTCCTTGCTGATCGCCTTGATCTCCGGCTGGCCGCCACCGAAGCCCTGGGTCTTGATGCGGGCTGAGACATGATACTGGCGGAAGGGTGCGAGCTTGAGCGGCTTCTGCAGGCGTGCATTTCCATCGGTGGCCGGGGACTTCATCGCGCCGTCTTCCACGACCATGCTGTCATCCAGGAAACCCCAGCCGCTGCGATCCTTCATCTCGCCGCCCGGCAGGGATACCGGTGGATCCGCCACGATGGTAGCCACGCCGCCCTTTACCACAAACTTGGCATCCTTCGCCGGCAGGCCCTCGGCGAGGTTGGGATCATGGAAGAGCGCGTCGTTCGAATAGCCCACCGGGAAGAGGGAAGGCACCAGCTCGATGTGAGCCGCCTTCGCCGCGGCCTTGGTCTTGGCGACGTTCGGTGCGTAGTTGGCAGTGACCGTGGCCAGGCGGCTGAACTTGGAGTCCGCGATCAGAGCGTGGGTGTAGCCCGCTTTCCCCGCGCGCTCGAGGAGCTTCACGACTTCCGCCACTTTCTCATCCGCCTGGAAGTTCGCGGGGATGTAGATCCAGCGTTCTTTCTTTACCTGCGCGGCGGCAGTGAGGGTGAGGCAGAGGAGAAGGGCCAGGGGTTTCATGGGTATGGAAGGAACGGTGAAGAGGCTCGAAGCCTTCCAAGAGATTCCCGTTCCCGGACGATGCTTGCTCCAAAGCCCCAAGGGGGCGGCAGGTAGATAGCCCAGGGTAAGCGAGCCTCAGCGAGCACAACCCTGGGTTCGTTCGCAAAGTGGATTGTCCCCTGTAGGGGGACCGGGAGTGTGGTGACTCCAGACGGCTTTCTCACCCGCGACCCACTGGGCCCCATTCAGGGGCCGGATCTGTTAGGTGCCATACCCAGGGTTGCGCTCGCTGAGGCTCGCTCACCCTGGGCTATCTACTGGCCGCCCCTTTCGGGGCTTTTGAAATGGGTGACTTTCGCCGCGGCCCGATGCTCCCTACAAACGCCAGCGACAGTAAGGTCGCTGCTCCTTACGCCCCTACCGGCGCCAGCGACAATAAGGTCGCTGCTCCTCACTCCCGCTTCCCCAGCTTCAAATCCTTCGCCTTCTCGAAGAACAAATTCAAATCCCCGCCACACTCCGCGAGCAGCTTGTGGAATGCCGGGATGTGCTGCTGATAGGTCGCCAGCGCCACGAGGTGCGCGTTGTTGATGTCCTCCTTCAGCCAGTTCTCCAGGCCGCGGCCGCCCCAGCGGCGGCGCAGCTCGCGGAAGGCGTCTTGCAGCGCCTTGAAGTGCCGCGCCTTCTCGCGGCGCATCTCCTCCACCGGCTTGTTAGAGGCATAGAGCGCCTTCAGGTCCGCGCGAGTCTTGTCGATCTGGGCGTAGAACTGCCCGCGGCGAACCAGGCGCGCCTCGTAGTTCTTCAAGTCCGCCATCCGCCCGCTGTGCCGCAGCCAACGCCGCACGCCTTCCTCCGCCACGGCATTCGCCAGGCTTTCGTTGAAGGTCGTATCGCCATTCCGGAAGAGCCGGCGGTGCGTTAGCTCATGGAAGATCAGCTCCGCGAGATCCACATCCCGGGAGTCCACGAAGGTATTCAGCACCGGATCGTGGAACCACCCCAGCGTGGAGTAAGCATCCGTCCCGCCGCTCTGCACATCGTAGCCCTGCGCCTTCAGCTTCGCGGCCAGTTCGTCCGACTCCTCCTTCTTGAAGAAGCCGCGATAGTCCAGGCTGCCCAGGGTGGGGTACCACCACTTCTTCGGCTCCAGGGAAAACTCCGGCGCGGCATAGAGCGTCCACACCACATAGGAGCGGCCGAGGTCTGCATACTTCCCGTAGCTCTCGTCCCCCGGCAGCGTGAGATACTCGCTGGCGTAGCGCCGGATCTCCTGCACCGATTCGAGCTGCTTCTTCAGCTTCGGCGGCGTGGCCGGATCCGCCATCACCTGCGGGATCGGCCGGCTCTTCTGGAAGATCTCCATCTGTCCGCTCACCGCCTGGCTGTAGAACTGCAGCGTCTGGCAGGACGACATGAGAAACAGGAGCGGCAGCGTGGCCGCGGCTGGAAGGAAGCGTCGCATCAATCCGTCGGTCGATCGCTTCATTTACTGCCACGCATCCCGCCACATCTCCGGATACCAGCGGCCCTCGTCCATCTCGATCAGGTCGAAGTCGGTGAGCGCCGTGCCATCCTCCGGCAAGCCGTATTCGCGGACCATCTGCGGAATGTACTCATCCGTCTCATCGTCCCGCCAGCCGCGTTTGCTCATGAAGCTGTTATAGATCAGGATCTCCTCTGCGGTCAGGCGGCGGCCGCTGCTCTGGCACCACTCCAGCAGCGCCTCGTCCTCCAGGCCTTCCTTCACCTTCGCCACCACATCCGGGTAATTCACCCCCAGGTAGCGGCAGGTCCGGCCATCGAAGCCGGTGCCGAGATACTCGTGATAGTCCGGCGGCAGCTTGCCCGCGGCGTGGACGCGGATCTTCGAGCACATGCGGGCGAAATAAAAGAGGCCGCCCGTCTTCTCGTAGCAGCTGCGGAGTCCTTCGATCTTCATGCGTTTCGGTTGTTAGCGAAGCTGGCGGTAAAAATGCCGAATGTCGAATTTTCGAATGACGAATGAAGTGTGAGGGGAGGTCTGGATGATTCTGGCGACAGCTTCGCCTTCTTTTCGACAAGACATTCGACATTCGGGAATTCGTCATTCGTCATTGCCTTCGATGACCCGCCGCGAATGGCTCGCCCTCTCCCTCGCCTCCGGCAGCACCCTTGCCTGCCGGGAGAAAGCGAAGCCCGTCCCAAGGCTCCATGCCGACCCGAATCCCTCCCCGACGGGCTGGCAGCCGCTCAACGACTCTTGGGAAAGCACCATGGGCGGCACCTGGACCCAGCCGGAGCCCGGGGTCTTCCGCCTCGGCTTCGGGGAGAGCCTCAGCGCGGTGAAGTGGACCGGCCCCGCCCCCACCCTGCCCTTCGAGGTGGAGTGGCAGGCGCGGCGGGTGGATGGGACCGATTTCTTCTCCGCCCTGACCTTCCCCGCCCGGCCGAGCGGCGAGTGCCTGACCTGGGTCGTCGGCGGCTGGGGCGGCGGGCTGGTCGGGATCTCCTCTCTCGATGACCGGGATGCTTCCGAAAACGAGACCGCCCGCCCGATGTCCTTCGAGAAAGGCCGCTGGTATGCCCTGAAGCTCCGCCGTGCGGGGGAGAAGCTTGAGGCTTGGATCGACGGCAGCCTGGTGGTGGATCTGGACACCACGGGCCGGAAGCTTTCCCTGCGCCCCGGCCCGATCAGCGCCTGCGCGCCCTTTGGCCTGGGGACTTGGCAGAGTACCGGTGAATTCAAGCACTTGCGCTGGCGGGCAGCCCCTTAGTTCCCCTACTACGAAGAGATTTGAAACCGCGAATGGACGCGAATTTACGCGAATGAAGACCGGATCGGGGAGCCGTTATCCTGCGATTCCACCGCCCACTCACAGATATCTTCATTTTTCTAAATTCGCGTCCATTCGCGTCCATTCGCGGTTTTGAACTCCCCCGTCCTAGGAGGCCCGGTTCCCGGGGGAGATTCGGCTTGCAAGTCAAGGTATTCCGCCGTATCCCCCCGGCCTCAGATCTTCCGACACGAAGGAGTGGGTCGAAAAACCCGCTCTTTTGCGTCTCTGGATCACAGGACCGCAGATTCAGGACATACGGAGCGCCAAGCGCCGCACTGCCCGCCATGACCAACGACATCGTCGCTCTCATCGATTACTACGAGAAGGAAAAAGGCATCGACCGTGACAAGGTCGTCGCCGCGCTCGAGTACGCCTTCATCTCCGCCTATCGCAAGATGGTCCCGGGGGCCGATGCCATTGAAACCCTGCGTGCAGACGTGAACACGAAGAAGGGCGAGACCCGCATCTTCGCCGTGCTGAACGTGGTGGCGGAGGGCGAGCAGACCGACAAGTTCAACCAGGTGCCGATGGGCACCGCGCTGAAGAAGAACCCGGACGCCCAGCCGGGCGACACCATGGAGTTCAACGTCACGCCGAAGGACTTCGGCCGCATCGCCGTGCAGACGGCCAAGCAGACGATGATGCAGCGCCTCCGCCAGGCGGAGAAGGAGATGATTTACGAGGAGTTCAAGGACCGCGCGGGGGACATCGTCTCCGGCACCGTCCGCCGCTTCGACCGCAGCGACGTGCTGATCGACCTCGGCAAGTTCGAGGGCGTGATGCCCAGCCGCGAGCGCGTCCAGACCGAGGAATACAACATCGGCGACCGCATCCGCGCCTACGTGGTGGCGGTGGAGAACGAAGGCCGCGGCCCGGAGATCATCCTCTCGCGCAGCCACCCGAACTTCGTGCGCCGCCTCTTCGAAGCCGAGGTGAACGAAATCTCCGACCACACCGTGGAGATCCGCGGCATCGCCCGTGAAGCCGGCTACCGCACCAAGGTGGCCGTGTGGAGCACCGACGACAAGGTGGACCCGGTGGGCGCCTGCGTGGGCCTGCGCGGCGCACGTGTGAAGAACATCGTCCGCGAGCTCAACAACGAGAAGGTCGACATCATCCGCTGGAGCGACAATCCCGAGGAATTCGTCCGCGAGGCGCTCAAGCCCGCCGTGCTCCGCTCCATCAATGTGGACACGGAAAACCGCGTGCTCCACGTCACCGTGGATGAGGAAGACCTCAGCAAGGCAATCGGCCGCCGCGGCCAGAATGCCCGCCTTTCCTCCCGCCTGATGGGCTGGGACGTCCAGGTCCGCAAGGACGAGAGCAAGCTGGAGCAGTTCGAGAAGAAGATCGCCGGTGCCGCCCACTCCGTGGGTGCCCTGCTGGGGATCGACGACGACCTGGCCGACAAGCTCTTCCGCGCCGGCGGCATGAGCCTGGAGATGGTGGTGGAAATGCCCGCCGACTACATCGCCAGCAACCTCGAAATTTCCGAGGAGCGGGCACTCGACATCATCGCCCGCGCGAAGGCCAATGCCGCCTCCGCTTGACACGTACACGATCTTACCTCCCCGGAGCCGAATAACCCGCCGCTCCGAAACGCCGACTATATCCCCGCCGAATGGCCAAACAAAGCAGCAGCAGCGACTCTACTCCTCCTAAAAAGCCGAAGGTGCTCGATCTGATCGAGCAACCGAAGGCAGGCACGCGCCGTGACCGGCAGCGGGCAGCTCAAGCAGCGGAAACCGCACCGCCACCGCCGAGCGAGCTTCAGAAGAAGAAGGACAGCGCTCTGGATCTCTTCAGCGATGAAGGGAAGAAGAAGAAGTCCGGCATCAAGAAGACCGAGCAGTCCGGCAAGGCCGTCCTGCCCACGATCTCCAAGCTTCTGGAGGAGGAGGCGCCCGCCAAGCCGGCCGCGCCTGCACCGCCCCCGCCGCCTGCCGAGTCCGTGTCCCCGCCCGCCCCTGTCGCGGCCGAGGAAGCCGCCCCGGAGGACAACGGCAAGACCATTTCCATCAAGCCGCCGATCATCGTCAGCGAGCTGGCCACGCGCATGGGGCTGAAGCCCTTCGTGCTGCTGGCGGACCTGATCAAGCTGCAGGTCTTCGTTGCGCCGCACCAGGCCATCGAGCCGGACGTTGCGGCCCGCGTTTGTGAGACCCACGGCTACGTCTTCGAGCGCGAGAAGCGCGAGAAGGGCGGCGGCGTGCACAAGGTGGAGGAAGTCGTCGTCGAGCCAGTCCGCGAGGAAGAGCCGGAGGAGCTGATGCAGCTCCGTCCGCCGATCGTGACGATCATGGGCCACGTCGACCACGGGAAGACCTCCCTGCTCGACTACATCCGCAAGACCAAGATCACCGCGGGAGAGGCCGGCGGCATCACCCAGCACGTGGCCGCCTACAAGGTGGAGCACGAGGGCAAGCCGATCACCTTCATCGATACCCCGGGCCACGCCATCTTCTCGGACATGCGCGCCCGCGGTGCGGACATCACGGACATCGTGGTGCTCGTCGTGGCGGCCAATGACGGCCTGATGCCGCAGACCTTGGAGGCCATCGAGCACGCCAAGCGGGCCAAGAAGACCATCGTCGTGGCGATCAACAAGATCGACCTGCCGGCTGCCAACGTGATGCGCGTGAAAACGCAGCTCGCGGAGAAGGGCCTGCAGACCACCGACTTCGGCGGAGACACGGAGTTCGCGGAGATTTCCGCCCTCACCGGTGCCGGCATCCCGGCTCTGCTGGAACTCCTGGCCTTGCAGGCCGAGGTGCTCGAACTGAAGGCTAACCCGAAGGGCAATGCCCGCGCCGCCATCATCGAGGCCCGCGTCCAGCCCGGCCGTGGCGCCACCGCATCGGTGATCGTCGAGACCGGTACGCTCAAGACCGGCACGCCTTTCATCTGCGGTCCCTTCGCCGGCAAGGTGAAGAGCCTGATCAACGACCGCGGCGAATCCGTCAAGGAAGCCAGGCCCGGCACCCCGGTCGAAGTCATCGGCTTCGACGAGATGCCGAACGTGGGCGATAGCATGGTCGAGATGGATTCGATCCGCGCGGCGCAGAAGCTGGCGGACGAACGCCAGCTCGAGCTGCGCAACTCGCGCCTGAAGATGACCCAGAAGAGCCGCATGGAGGACATCTTCTCGAATGTCATCCATGGCACCGGTAAGGCCGTGCTCAAGCTGGTGCTGAAGTGCGACGTGCAGGGCTCGGTGGAGGCGATCAAGAACGCGATCGGCGAGATCAAGTCCGACAAGGTCACCACCCAGATCATCATCGCCGCTGCCGGCCCGATCACGGAAGGCGACGTGCAGATGGCCAGCTCCGCGGATGCCACGGTGCTGGGCTTCAACACCAAGGTCGAGGCCAACGCCGTGAAGGCGGTCAAGTCCGAGGGCGTGCAGGTGAAGCTCTACTCGATCGTTTACGAACTGATCGACCAGGTGCGCGAGGCGATGCTCGGCATGCTCGAGCCGCTGACCCGCGAGAACGTCATCGGCCACGCCGAGGTGCGCATGATCTTCAAGCTTTCCAAGTCGAAGGGCCGCGCCGCCGGTTCCTACGTCAAGGATGGCAAGATTCACCGCAAGGCCCACGCCCGCGTCCTGCGCGGCGGTGTGCCGGTCTTCGACGGCAAGATGTCCACGCTCCGCCGCTTCCAGGACGAAGTGGAGGAAGTCAAGTCGGGCATGGAGTGCGGTATCCGCCTGGGCGACTTCAACGAGTACCAGGAAGGCGATATCATCGAGTGTTACACGCTGGAGAAAATACCCCAGACGCTGTAAAAAGGCAGAGACGCAAGACTGGAAGACTCAAGACTCAAGACTTGAGGAAGGCAGAGACTCAAGACTGGAAGACGCAAGACTCAAGACTTGAGATCTTCCCGTCGGTTCTGGCCACTCCCCGTATCGGATTCTCAAGTCTGACGTCTGTCGTCTTCTCATCTTCTGTCTCTCTTTTGCCTTTCTCTTGCGTCTTCAAGTCTTGCGTCTTGCGTCTTCTGATCTTCCTTCTCCCATGAGCCACCGAATCGACCGAGTGAACGAGCTGCTGAAGCGTGAGATCGGCACCGTGGTCCAGAAGGACTACGAGTGGCACGGCGCGCTGGTGACGGTGAGCGCGGTGGAGACCACGCAGGACATCAAGGAGGCGAAGGTCTGGATCAGCGTGCTCGGCGGGCGCGTGGAGAACGTGCTGGAGAAGCTGAACCACGACCACGGCAGCATTCAGAAGAAGATTTCCAAGCGCGTGGTGCTGAAGAGCACGCCCGTGCTGCACTTCCGCCACGACGGCTCCGCCGAGCGCGGGGTGGAGATCGTGAATTTGCTGGATGAGGTGGCGAAGCTGCCGACGGCGAAGGATGCGGAGGATTGAGCCGACGACTGGCGAATGATCGAGCGAAGGGTGCTGCCTTACCGGGGCGGCAAAAAGGTGGTCCGCACCGCTTGCCGTGCGGCGAATGGTTCCCGGCAGCGGACGGAAATCGCGTGCCCCCGGGTGGGGTCTCGCGAGAGGTCACCGCGGCGTGATGAGCATAGGAGAGTCTTCGGTTTGCCGGCACGTCCGCAGATCTCCCCACCGGGAGATGCGGGATAATGGGCGAGCCTGGGCCTGAACTAAGGGGCCGAGTGAGGGTGAATGAGAGCTTACCCGGGGGCACTGGGTAAAGCCCGCTGCCGGGTACCGTTCGCCGCACGGCAAGCGGTGCGGACCACCTTTTCGCCGCCCCGGTAGAGCAGCCCCCTACCCCTCACCCCTGCGGCGCCTCGCGCAGTGTGAGCCGTACCTCCTGCCACTCCTCCCAGCAGCGCTCCGGGTCGATGTCCTTGAAGCCGCGGGCGGCTTCCCTTTCCCGCACATCCTCGGGCACGAGAACCATCGCAGAGCTGTTGTCGCGGATCTCGAGGACTTCATCCTCGGTCAGCGGACTGCCTTTCTCCTGCTCGCGGGCGAACAAGACCCCGACGAGGCTCGGATCGATGAATACGATCAGGCGCTCGCCCCCGCCATCGTCGGCGGGAGCAGGGGCTGATACGGCGGCTTCTCCGTCTTCCTCCACTTGCTCCTCCCCCTGATCCTGGAACTGAAGACGCACCTGCTGCCACTCCTCCCAACAGCGCTCGGGATCGATGTCCTGGTAGCCGCGCCTGTCCTCGACTGCACGGGCTTCCGCCAGGGTCAGGCGTTTCGCCGGAGCATGGTCGCGGATCCCGATGACTTCCTCCTCGGTCAAGGCGCTGCCCTTTTCGCGCTCCCGGCTCAGCAGAGTGGCGACCAGGCTGGGGATGCAGAACACGATGAGCTTTTCCCCATCGCCGGAATTCACGTCGTCGCTGTCGCGGTGCTCAAGCATGGTGGTGAAGATGGATACGTGGATCCAGCCAGCGCAAGCCTGCAGGGAAAGCACACAACAAAGCCGTGCCAGCCCGCTGAACCGGCGGCTCTACCGCCGGGAGCGCGGAGCCACCGGCCCGCAGAAGCAACCCCATGGACAATCATCATCACGCGGTCGAATTGGATAGCGCCGTTGCGATGCTGCTGACCCTTTATGGCAGCGGGCAATCAGGGGCCACTCTGCGGGCCGGTGGCTCCGCGCTCCCAGCGATAGAGCACCAAGCTACGATGAGCATCGTACTTCGTTGCGGCGACCTCACTCCCCTGCCGCACTTCCGAATACCTTCTGCATCGCGGCCTCGGGAAGCTGGAGCTGGTCCATGAGGCTTTCCAGATCCTTGAGCGCGCCGGCGCGGAGAGCGGGATGACTGCCCCGCACGGTCCTCTCCGCGATCGCTTGCAGCGCACTGATCCGCCGTTCCTCCGTGGGCATGGCCTGGAGCAGGCGCAGAGTGGGGCGCTGGCCCGTTTGGACGTAGGGGTACTTCTCCAGTCGCACCGTCAGGGCGATGCCATCGCGCTCGTCCAGATGCGCCATGAGCGCGGCAGCGCGCGCGGTGCTGATCTCGTGGTCCGCCACGCTCTCCGCCGCTTCATCACGCCGCGATCCCTCCACCTGCCCGAGCAGGCCGGCGATCCACTTGCCCGCGGCATCCTCGCCGATCAGAGCGGCGCGCGCATCGAGCGCTCCGCCGAAGGTGCCGGACCAATCGTGCGTGGGGTCCTTCATGCCCCGGACCATCGCCGCACCGGCCGCCTCCGGATCGGCCGCTGCCCATGCGCCGACCAGATCCTTCACCCGATCCCCAAAGCCCCGGCCCGGCTTGATGACTTCCACCGCTTTCACCACCGCGCCGTAGTCGAAGTCCGGGGCATAGCGCGGAACATAGCGGAAGTCCTCGTTCTCCCACTGGCCGAGGCAGGCGATGACATCCGCAGCACTGCGGCCGGCAGCAGCCTTCATCGCAATGAAGCCCAGCGGCAGACCCATGCGCGATCCACCGGCCTCATACGCCGTATACCCCAAACTGGCGGCGACCGGGTCCACCCGGGCCTGAGCCACAAGCAGCAGGGCCCAGGCACCACGGTGATCGCCAGCCTGGGCCCAGTCGATCGCGGCCGCGCCATCGCGGCGTAACAACTCGGTGGCCGCAGCGGCGCGCACATCCGCCATGAGGTGATCCTCCTTGCTGGAAGGCCCATTCCCGTAGTCCGGCTGCGCTAGGCCCGCCAGCATCGCCTGGAGTTCCTCCCGGCTCATCCGCGCGACGGCCTGATCCGGCTCCTCGTGGACTCCCTTCAGCTCCACCCGCCTGAGATAGGAAGCGAAGTCCCGCCGCAGCGCAGGCTCACCCTTCCCCGCCGCGTGCTGCCGGTGCTCCGTGCCCGCCGCGGCGATACCCTTTCCCACTCCAGCGCTCCCTTCATCCGCATGACCCGCCAGCCAGCCACAGAGCATGCCGGCCGCAAGGCAGGCCAGGGAGGCGGTGATCTGATGGGAAATCTTCATCGGGACGGCGGGTCTAACAGTTTCATTTCAGCTTACCGAGGATGCGGCCGATCCGCTCTTCATCCGCCTGCCATGAGACAAGTGTCTTGCGGACTTCCTCGCTGTCCGCGGGAGCAAGCTCCCATCCCTCGCTCCGCACCTTGGCCACTTCCTCCAGTTGGGACTCGAGGATGGCAATCCGTTCGGTCGGATCGCTGCCAGCGCTGACGAAGGGCAGCGCCTGAATCAGTCTGTGGGCTCTCAAGAGTTGCCCGGCCACCGCGAGATTGGCCGTGGACCTCATCCCGGCATCGGGCAGTGCATCGATCAAGGCGCGGCGAGCTTCCGGCTCCGCGTGGAAGCGGGACATGCCGTAGCCGGTGAATAGCTCGCGCTGCTCCTCCAGCGGCAGCTTGCCGAGGGCCGCCCCGGCCTGGCGCGCTTGGTCCACGCCGGCCCACGCCAGACCTTGGAAGAGATAGGTTCCGGTGTCCCGCTTGTTGTCGTGCTCCAGCGCGAGGAGCCCGGGCACCGCGGCACCCACGTCCGCCCGCAGCCAGCCTTCCGCCACGAAGCGGAGAGCCTTCTCCATCTCGAAGCCGGGATAGCCGCCCTTCTGGGACAGTTGCCCCGCCATGAAGGGCGCGCGGACGAAGCCGGCGAAATCGAAGCCCGGCGGGAAATTCAGCCCGGTGTCTGGAAATTCCATGCCGCTCTCCCGCGTCCGGGACACGAGCTCATCCAAGGCCAGTGGACCGCGCATGGCGGCAGACTCCGCGGAGAGTTGCAGCAGCCGGTGATAGCGTTTCCCATCCCCGACGTGGAAGTCCTCCACATTCGCCATCACCCCATCCAGGCATTCCTCGATCCGGTCCTGCGGCCAGTGTGCGGCGATCGCCTCGCACAGGCTCACCCGGGTGGGCCCCTGCGGCAGGCCGCTGAGCCAGGCCCAGGCGGCATCCGGGTCGCGCTTCGTCCATTCCCCGAGCAAGGCCAGCAGCGCAGCGTGGACCGGGCCACCCTCCCGGGAGACGCCGGGATCCGCCAGCCCTTGCTCCAGCGCGGCACGCAGTTCCCCCTGCGACCAATCGGCGAGCTCACGCGCATAGTCGGGATCCCCGTAACCGGTCAGGGGATCGAAACGCGCAGCCAGCTCCTGCGCCCAGCGCTGCAGATCCTGCGCGCTGCGCGGCAACTCACGGCGCGGGGCGCCCTCCGGCGCAGCCGGGCGCGCCGATGCCGCGGCAAGCGGTTCCGTCTGGCCATCAAGCGATGAGGGCAAGAAGCGCCACCCCGCCAGCCCGCCCAGCAGGAAAAGGATCAGGAAACGGGCCGCGGGTGGGACGGACATAAGGAGAGCGCGCTGCTATTCCAGCATTTCATCCGGCATCCGGGAATGCGCCATTCGATATTTCCCCCACCCTTGGCCTGCTTTCCTCACCCCACGCCCCAAACCCGCAAAAATACCCTATCATCCCGTGTCTTGACATTCCTTTTCTAAAAATTTAAGAAATGTGTGCTGTTCACGAACCTTACACATCACACACCCAGTGAAACCTCCTGTCGCCCACACCTTGGGGTTGCTTCTGCTGTTGCCAGCCATGGCAGGCACCCCGACACCCGAGCCACCGAAAACCAACTCCACCGCGCCGGTCCCCATCGGGGAGGTCGGCCTGAGTCCCTATGCCTTCAACGTCCGGCTCTTCACGGCGGATGCCGAAGCCAACGATAAGACCGGAGCCCACCTTGAGGACAAGGATAAGGATACATTCGATTCCGACCTCGCGGAGTTTTCCCTGGGTAGCGGTGTCATCGCCGGCAATCCGAAGCTGATCTTCAGCACCGCCCACATCTTCTACGACCGGGACAAGCTCTGGGTCGCTCCGCCGCTGGTCTTCAGCGCCGTCACCGAGCAGCCGCCGTTTCCCCGCGGCTATTTCCGCTGGAGCGACTATTCGGAGCGTGTGACCGAAGACCTCGCGCAGGGCCAGAATGGCGACCTCCCCTTGTCCAGGGATACCACGCTCCTCTGGGGCTTGACTCCTTTCATCGCAGGGGCGCCGGCGCAGATCGACTTCAACGGCTACAAGAAGCTCAAGGGCAACAAGGTGACCTCGATGCTGACGGGCTTCCCTTTCCAGATTGCCTACACGGACGCGCATGTCGACGGGATGCAGTTGCACGCCACGGCCCCGCAGGTTTCCACTTTCACGGTGGCCGGTTCCAACTACCTGGACGTCACCCATGTCTCCACCGGCTTCGGGAACAATGGCGGCCCGATCTGGGTCCAGGACGGGTCGGGCGACTGGAATGTCGCCGGGGTTCAGACCTTCAGCCGCCCCTCGGAGGCCGGCATCTGCGCCTTCTCCGCCGCCACCAAGACCTTCATGAAGGCCGCCGCCCCGCTGATTGCGGACAAGCGCAAATCCGTCGCCATCAACAAGAGCCTCAGCACCAGCACGGGGCGCTATGTGATGCCGAAGACGAAGAAGATCCCGGACGGCTTGCACCAGTGGACGAAGATCCCTTTCAACGTCAATGTCTTCGAAGACAGCACGGAGACCGAGGTCCTCGCTGTCTCGCTGGACCTCACCATCACCACGCAGCACCGCGGCGACCTGATGGTGGCCGTGCAAGCCCCGAACGGCTTGATCGTGGTGATCGATGACGGCGAGGGCGGACCCGAGGATGACCTGGTCATGAACGACGTATCCGTCAAGGCCAACACCAGCGAGGAATTGTGGAACGAGCTCAAGCCCCAGAAAAGCGGTCTTTGGTCGATCCTGGTGCAGGATCGCCTGAAGGGTGACCCATGCGTGGTCACCCAGGCCGAACTTGAACTCATTGTCGGGAAGCCGAACTGAGCAAGCCCCAACCCAGCTTGATATCTTGAGGATTCCCGCCATCCGGCAGCGCCCCTGGCTGGCCGCGGCCCTCGTGGCCGTGGTGGTCACGGGCGCTTGGTGCCTGCGACCGCAGGCCGCCGCGCCCGCAGACACGGCGGCACCCGGCCAGGCCGCCAAGTCCCCGGCGCGGGAGGCCGCGGCTCCGCGCTCCGCCGGGGAGCGGATGAAGGACGAATGGCTGTCGGTCCTGGCCAGCTGTGGCAAGGACACGAGTCCGGAGGAGCTGCGCCGCCAGCTCGCCGCGCTCAAGTGCCGCTGGCTGCTGGAGGACGATCTGCACGGAGTCGGCCTGATGTGTGCCGGACTGCTCCGCGGCGGGGCGGATGCCAAGACGGGCATCCCCTTCGAGCTGGGTCCCGGTGGCAGACTGGCCGGCTGGCCGACGATGCGGGTCTTCCTGTTAGAGGTGCTTGGCGAGGCCGATCCCGATCTGGCGATGGAGCTGGGACGTGAAGTCCTGGGCTCGACCGGCTCGGCGGAGGAATTCGCCGTGGCGCTGAAGGCGCTCGCCAAGACCAAGGGCGGCCCCTGGCGCGCCCCGGATGCCGAGCTGGAAGCCTACTTTGCCACGCTGCTGCACAAGCCGGAATGGCAGCGCAGCGATGGCCTGGCGCAGGGGCTCGATCTTGCCCGCAATCTGGCGACGCCCGCTGCCACCGCCACGCTGGCGGAGTGGCTGAAGACCGCGCCCCCTGCCCGCGTGGCAGGTCAGATGGCCATCCACGAGACCGCGGTGCTGAATCCCCAGCTGGTGGTCGGGATCATGGCCAACCAGCCTGATCTGCTGGAAGGCAGCGAGCCGGGCCTGCGCTCCAGCTTGATGGCCCGCGCTTCCGTCTCGGACCAGGGGCAGGCGGGGATGGTGGAAGCCTATCTCCACGATCCGGCGGTGCCTGCGGAGGAGAAGCGCGATTTCCTGAAGCTCTACCCCATGCGCAGTGCCACCACCGGCTACCGCCTCTACGGCAGCGCGCCTTCAAGCTACGAACAAGGCGCGGTGGTGCAAGATGACCAGGCGGCCTTGGAAGCGGTCACGCGCTGGAAGACGGATCCGGCGCTCGGCGAGTTCCTGCCGCAGTTGAACAAGCTGGAAGGCCGCCTGCAGACCTGGGTGCGGCAGGCGGGGGAGAAGGAGTAAGAGGGAGGCACCACGAATCAAAACCCAATCGACACGAATCTAGGAGAGGTTCGGAGTCTAGGTTCTCTTCTTATTCGTGCGGATTGGCTGTTGATTCGTGGTGCCTATCTCCTCACTCGAAAAACCCGCGCCGCTGCTCATCCATCTCGCGGCGGTTCTTCTTCGTCGGTCGGCCTTGGTCACCGATCAGGCGGTGGGCGCGGCCCTCGTTCCAGATTTTGCGCTGCTCCAGCACCGCCTCTGGCGTGAGTTCTTCGCAGGCCGCGCGGGCCTCGGGCGCGCCGACGCGTTTTTCGATCAGGCCGAGCACCCGCACGGTGCGCGTGCCGGGGCCTTCCGGGAAGGGCAGCTCCAGGAGCTCGCCACCGCGCAGTTCCGCGGCTGGCTTGAGGATCCGCTCGCCCGCCTTTACCCGGCCCGTTTCGCAGGCCTTGGCGGCCAGGCCGCGGGTCTTGAACAGGCGCACCGCCCACATCCACTTGTCCACGCGCACCGGCTCGCTCATGCGGGTTCTCGCTTCATCTAAGGGAAATGGTGGAGCGGGCCGCGAAGCTGTCGAGAGGGAAAAGATCCGTCGGATCAGACGAATTCGACCGATCTGAAATTTGAGATTTAGAATTTGGAATTTGGAATTTCCCCACCCAGTGCGTCCCTTCCCACATGCCCGCCGCCTACCACCCCGAACTGCTCAGTCCCGCCGGGAACTGGGATTGCGCGCGTGCGGCCGTGGCCGCCGGGGCAGATGCGATTTACTTCGGCATGCCCAAGTTCAATGCGCGGCTGCGGGCGGACAATTTCACGGAGGCGGATCTGCCGGAGCTGATGGCCTTCTTGCACAAGCACGGGGTGAAGGGCTTCGTGGCGATGAACACGCTGATCTTCACCGGTGAGCTGGAGTCCGCGGAGCGGCAGCTGCGCCTGATCGCGGAGGCGGGGGTGGATGCGCTGATCATCCAGGATCTGGGCCTGGCGAAGATGGCGCGGGAGATCGCGCCGCAGGTGGAGCTGCATGCTTCCACGCAGATGACGATCACCTCGCCGGAAGGGCTGCACTTCATCGAGCGGCTCTTCCCGATGGAGCGGGCGGTGCTGGCGCGGGAGCTTTCCGTGAAGGAGATCGAGCGCTTCGGCACGCTGCCCTCCACTCCGCTGGAGGTCTTCGTGCACGGCGCGCTGTGTGTGGCCTACTCCGGGCAGTGCCTGACGAGTGAGTCGCTGGGCCAGCGCTCCGCGAACCGCGGTGAGTGCGCACAGGCCTGCCGCATGCCCTATGAACTGGTGGTGGATGGCGTGACGCGCCGCGACATGGGGGAGGTCCGCTATCTGCTGAGCCCGCAGGACCTGGCCGCGGTGGAGATGATCCCGGATCTGGTGCGCGCGGGCGTGAAGTCATTCAAGATCGAGGGCCGCCTGAAGACGCCGGAGTATGTGGCTGCGGTGACTCGCGTTTATCGCAAGGCGCTGGATGCGGCGCTGGCGGATCTGAATGCGCCGGTCACGGCGGAGGATCGCTATGAGCTGGAGATGATGTTCTCCCGCGGGCTGAGCACCGGCTGGCTGGCGGGCACGAATCATCCTTATCTAACCCATGGGCGCTACGGGAAGAAGCGCGGGCCGCTGCTCGGCAGGATCGCCGCGTGCAACAACACTTGGATCGAACTGGAAGAGCGCACGGAGGTGCCGCTGAAGCCGGGCGATGGCGTGGTCTTCGACGCGGGCGAGAACCGTGACGAGGAGCAGGGCGCGCGGGTGTGGAAGATCGAGGGCTCGCGGATCATCTTCCATCGCACTTTCAGTGGCCTGGACTTCCGCCGTATCCGCCCGGGGCAGACGCTCTACAAGACTTCTGATGAGAAGCTGGAGTCCGACATCCGCCGCTTCTGGCAGAACGCGAAGCTGAAGGAAGTGAAGGAAGGCCTGCACTTCATCGTGAGCGGCAAGCCGGGTGAGCCGCTGCGGATCGAGGCGCGTGGTGCGATGGTGGAGTCGACGATGCCGCTGCAGGCCGCGGCGAAGCATGCGCTGTCCGAGGCGACGCTGCGCGAGCAACTGGGGCGCTTGGGCGATACACCCTTCGAGCTGGAGTCGGTGGACTTCCGCGTGGAGGGCGAGTGCCACATCGGGCTTTCCGAGCTGAACCGGATGCGCCGCGATCTAGTAGCGGCGCTAGACGGCGGGACTGAGGTGCCGAGGCAAGCCGCGACAAGTGCGAGCTATACGGACTTGATGCCGGAAGCCACGCGCCAGGATGCGCCGCCAGAGCTGGCGGTGCTCTGCCGCACGGTGGAGCAGGTGCAGGCCGCGGTCGATCGCGGGATCGGGATCGTCTACTGCGACTTCGAGGACCCGCGGCGCTACAAGGACGCGGTGGCCCGGCGCGACGGGATATCGAAGATCGTGCTCGCCACGCCGCGCATCCTGAAGCCGGGGGAGAATGGCTACCTGAAGCTGATCGAGCGCATGGAGCCGGATGGCATGCTGCTGCGGAACCTGGCCTCACTGGAGTACTATAGGGATCGTACTGACTTGCTCAAGGTGGGCGATTTCTCGCTGAACGTGGCGAACCCGATCACCGCGCGCCAGTTGAAGGAGACAGCGCGGCTCGAGCGCCTGACGGTTTCCTACGATCTGAACATCGGCCAGGTGCTGGAGCTCGTCTCCGCTGCGCCCAGCGAGTGGTTCGAACTGACCCTACACCAGCACATGCCGATGTTTCATATGGAGCACTGCGTGTTCTGCACCTTCCTGAGCAAGGGCACCACCTACAAGGACTGCGGTCGCCCCTGCGAAACCCACGTGGTCCACCTGCGCGACCGCGTGGGCCAGATGCACCGCCTAATGGCGGACGTGGGCTGCCGGAATACTCTCTTCAACGGCCGCGCCCAGACCGGCGCCCGCTTCTACGGCGATCTGCGCAAGGCGGGCCTGGCGAAGTTCCGCATCGAGCTGCTGGATGAGGATGACCTGGGGGCGCTGCGGACGATTAGTGCGTATCAGGATTTCCTCTCAGGGAAGACGGATGCGGAGACGCTGTTCGAGAACGTGAAGGCGTTTGAGAAGCTGGGGGTGACGGAGGGGACTTTGGTTTGACAAGGCACCGACCTTAGCTAAGCTAGCTAGCATGATCCGGGTGAACATGCATGAGGCCAAAAGCCGGCTCTCTGAATTGGTGAAGGCTGTGGAAAGCGGCAAACAGACTGTCGTGCTCTGTCGTGGTGGCGTGGAAGTCGCCGAACTGCGGGGGCGGCCACCCGTGACCAAGAAGAAACGGGTTCTGCGTTTTGATCCGGCGCTCGCACCGGTTCTGGCCCCAGGTTACGACCCGACGGAGCCAGCGTCCGAAGATGAATGGCCCGAGGAATGCCGATGACCCTCCTCCTCGACACTTGCGCATTGATCTGGCTTTCAGCGAACTCACCGGACCTCAGTCCGGCGGTGCGCCGGGCCATGGAGGACCCGGAGAACGATCTTTTGGTCTCTCCGATCACCGTCTTTGAAATTGGTCAGAAGCAGGCCACGGGGAAACTCACGCTGAGCGAACCGATCGACAAGTGGTTCAAGTCCGTGTTCAAAAACAACGATCTTTCCGAAGCGGAATTCTCGTCGGAAATTGCAGCCCGCGCCGCGCTATTGCCTCCCCTTCACAAGGACCCCTTCGATCGTCTGCTCATCGCCACCGCGATGGTTCACGATCTTGTCCTGCTTACTCCTGACGAACACATCCGCCAGTATCCCGGACTGGCAACGATGTGGTAGATGCCTCCTCCATGGACCTCCCCGACGTCATCGAGCACTTCCTTTCCAAACCCGGCGCCGAAGAGACCACGCCTTTCGGCCCGGACGTGCTGGTCTACAAGGTCGGCGGGAAGGTCTTCGCGCTGACCCAGCCGGATGAGTTCCCGTCGAAGATCAACCTGAAGTGTGATCCCGAACGCGCGGTGATCTTGCGCGAGGAGCATGATGCCATCATTCCCGGCTATCACATGAACAAGCGACACTGGAACACATTGACTCTGGGCAAGTCGCTGCCGTCCAAGCTGGTGCGGGAGCTGATCGATCATTCGTACGATCTGGTCGTCGCGTCATTGCCGAAAGCGGAGCGGGCGAAGCTGCGTCTTTGAAAGCATGATCTGGCGTTGCATCCTCCTCCTCACGGCAAGCTGCCAAGCCGCCGAACTCGCGAGCTTGGCCTCACCCGATGGCAGCAATGCGATCACGGTGAACCTGAATGAAGAGGGCGAGCTATCCTATCGCGTGAGCCGCAAGGGACGCGAGGTATTGGGCGAATCGCCACTCGGCCTGAAGCTGGATGGCGATGATTTCTCGCGTGGGCTGAAGCTCAGCCACACGGGTAAGCGCGAGGAGCGGCGCGAGCGCTACGAACTCTTCTCCGGGAGCAAGCCACAGGTCGATCAGCTGCATCACCGGCAAAGCCTGACGCTCGAGAACGACAAGGGTTCCAAGCTGGCGCTCGATCTTGATGCCGGGAATGAAGGCGTGGCCTTCCGCTACCGCTACGAGGTCGGTGCCGCGCAGGCTAGGGTCGAAGAGGAACTGAGCGGCTTTCATCTGCCGCAGGAGGCCAGAGGCTGGATCTCTCCCTACAACTCCTCCAGTTCATCGAGCCCCGCTTATGAGGACTACTACTTCCCCGTGAAGCCGGGCGATCCCCCGCCCTACTCGCGCGGTGGGGCCACGCGCGGTTGGTACTTCCCGGCTCTGTTCGAGACGCCGGGTGGCTGGGCTCTTCTAACAGAGTCGGGCACTGACGGGAGTTACTGCGCCTGTCACCTCGCGGCGGAGTCGAAGGATGGCATCTACCGCATCGCCTTCCCCTTCCCGGATGAAGGGACCCGCCGTGTGCCCTTCCTGGAGGACACCAAGCCGCGGCATTCCGCTTCATGGGGCATGCCCTGGCGTGTGATCGCGCTGGGTGACAAGGCCGCGGACATTCTGAGTTCCACCCTGGTAACGGACCTCGCGCCACCATCGGAAATCAAGGACACATCATGGATCAAGCCGGGCCGTGCCTCGTGGAGCTGGTGGGCCTATCCGGACAAGCAGAATGGCACCGAGCTGTACTCCTCCTACATCAGCGCCGCGGCGAAGATGGGCTGGGAATACTCGCTGCTGGATGCCGGCTGGTGGAAGGCCGATACCAAGGCGTTGGCCGAGCAGGCGCAGCGCGACAAGGTGGGCCTGCTGGTCTGGGCGCATGCGGATGGCTTCTACGATGAACTTCGTAGAAAGGAGCGGCTGGACAGCTACGTCGCGCTCGGAGTGAAGGGCGTGAAGATCGACTTCTGGTGCACCGACCGCCAGCAAGCACTGGCTGCCATGACGGAGACCCTGCGCGATGCCGCGGAGCGCAAATTGATGGTAAACTTCCACGGCTGCACCCTGCCGCGCGGCTGGCAGCGCACCTGGCCGAACTTCATGAGCGCGGAGGCCGTGCTGGGCGAGGAGTCCTACATGTACGACGAGCGCTACCCGGAGAAGGCCGCGGAGCTGAACACGATCCTGCCCTTCACCCGCAACGTCGCGGGACCGATGGATTACACGCCTCTCGGCCTCGCGGAGAAACGCTACAAGCGCAAGACCACCGCGGCGCACGAACTGGCGGCAGCGCTGATCTTCAATTCCGGCATCGTCCACTATGCGGACAAGCCGGAGACCTATGCGGCCTTTCCGTTAGAGGCGCAGCAGGTTTTGAAGGAGGCTCCTGCGCGCTGGGATGAAACACGCTGCCTGATCGGCGAGCCGGGGAAGCTGGTGGTGTTGGCGAGAAAGGCGAAGGATACCTGGTTCATCACGGGGATCAATGGGACTGCGGATGAGCGCGAGCTTGAGCTGGATCTCTCGTCTTACGGGATGAAATCGTGGGATCTGATCGGAGAGGGCAGCGATGCCTTGAACACGCTGGAGGCAAAGGACATTCCCGCGGACGCGAAGTGGACGCACAGGGTTCCGCCTCGTGGGGGATTTGTCCTGCGCGGGAAGGTGGAGTGAATGGTCCTCTACGGCTTGAGGAACGGACAGCTCTGCCGCTGGGAGCGCGGAGCCACCGGCCCGCAGAAGCAAGGGAGGATGTCACTACTGCAGACGGCCCGGATTGCCACGAAAACTCCCGACTTCTCTCTTTCTCGGGCATCAGCATACGCAAGGGAGGATGTCACTACTGCAGACGGCCCGGATTGCCACGAAAACTCCCGACTTCTCTCTTTCTCGGGCATCAGCATACTCCACTTCATGCACAAAGGCTGGCACTCCCGCGGCTATCTTCCCCATCTTGATGCACCCGGCGAGCTTCAAGCGCTGACCTTCCGGCTGCGCGATGCAGTTCCGAGAAAAGTAATCGAAAGATGGCAGCGTGAACTCATGGACAGCCCCGAAACCCAGGGTACCGGAGAGCTAAAGAAGCGCATCGCACGGTACGAAGATGCAGGGCATGGCGAATGCCTGCTAAAAGTTCCTCAGCATGCTGAAGCAATCGAAAGTTGCCTTCTTCGCTCGGACGGCGTGCGATACCGCCTCTTGGAGTGGTGCATCATGCCCAACCACGTCCATGTCCTGATCGCGGCCTTGGAAGGCATGAAGCTGGGCGATATCGTCCGATGCTGGAAGACCTACAGTGCCAGAATGATCAATGCGGCAAGCGGTAGAGCAGGTTCCGTTTGGAACGACGACTATCATGATCGATACATTCGCGACGAGGATCACCTGCATTCGGCGAGATCGTATATCCGGAATAACCCGGTGAAGGCCGGGCTTTGCAAGAAGGCTGAAGACTGGCCGTGGGGTAGCGCGGCAAGGTTGGGCGGAGCCTGATCTGTAGCGGCATCCTCCCGTGCTTCTGCGGGCCGGTGGCTCTGGCCCGCAGAGTGGCCCAAGAAGGTGTGACGTCACTGAAGGCCCCAAAGCATCCTGCCGTGGCGATGCTGCAGACCTTTTTCCGCTGACTGCAGTTGGGAACCATTCTGCGGGCCGGTGGCTCCGCGCTCCCAGCGGTAGAGCGCTCCGGTGTTTCATCACGGATTCCGCCGTATCCGCATGAACCGCTCCGCTGGCATGAACTCCAAGTTATACTGCGAGACAAACCCACTCGCCACACCCAAGGGCAGCTGCCGCGCATGGGAGAAATCCAAGTCAGCGCTGACCTCCGCCGTATAAGAGAGCCCCGGGAAAGAACTGAATCCTACGGCAATCGTCGTAGATCCAGGATTGAAGACCAGCGGCTGGAAGGAAGTCACGTGGAAGCGCGAGTTCGCATCGAGCGGATCGGTCATGCCTGCGATCTCCTCTTCATCCGTCGCACCATCGCCATCGCTATCGCGTGCGGAATCGTTGGTGACCGGGCTGAGTTGGGGATAGGAAGAACCCGGCCCCTCTAACAGATCCGGGATCGTGTCGCCATCCGTCGAGGCCAAGCCAAGCGAGGAGATGGCGACGGCTTCCACCGCGCCCAGATCCGCCAGCGGACCCACTGGCCGCACCCCGCTCCGCTGATCGCTGGCAATGATCGCCGCACCCGCTGCTTCAATCACGGGAGAGCCCGGCAAGGGGAACATCACCGTCGTCTTGCCACCGTAGTTGCCCAAGGGGCTGAGCTTGGGAGACAGAGGAACCGCAGCGGTGCCCACCAGCGGCCCAGCGGGGAATGCGGCCGTCACACCTGCGTTGTTGCCGATCAGGTTCGGCCCGCTCGCCACCAGTGTGCCGCCGGAGTTGCGGATATCGTCCTCTGGATTCGCCGCGTCCGCATTCCCCGCCACGATGCTGCGCTGGAGGTCCAGCGTGGCCGCAGCCTGCACGCGGATCCCGCCGCCGGTGCCGGAACCCGTGTTCCCTGCCACCGTGCAATGCTTCAATTCCATCGAGCCACTGACCAAGGCAATCCCACCCACCGAGTTGCCGCTGCTGCCGGAGTTCCCCGCGATGGTGCAGTTCACCCAGTATGAACTCACCCCGCCCTGCTGCCAGATCCCGCCGCACTGCACGCCGCTGTTCCCGGAGATCGTGCAGCGGGTCAAGGAAGCGCTGCCACCGCCGAGGAAGATCGTCCCGGTGCTGCTGCTGCCATTACCCGCGATTTGGCAATCAAGGGCAGTGAGCTGGCCCAGCGAGGAAATCGCGCTGCCATCACTCCCAGAGCCGCCGCCCAGTTTCAGCGAGTCCAGCGTGAGATCCCCGCCGCTGCCGATGTTGAAGATACGCGAGCTGCCAGCACCGGAGAGCGTGATCCCGCCTGTTAGATCCGCGGCACTCACGCTGAGCCGCTTGGTCACGGGGAGTTCCGCGCTGAGCGTGGTCGTCTGCCCGGCGAGCTGCGGGCTGAAGCGGATGAGTGCGCCTGCCTGGGCATCCGCCATGATCTGGCGCAGCGAGCCGGTGCCGGAGTTCGCCAGCGTGGTGACCACATAGGGTGCGGGGATCGATATCCGGTCGCTGCGGAATTTCTTCCAGTTCGCCGGCAGATCCTTCGATTGGATGCCATTGCCGTAGTAGACCGTGTTGCTGTTATCCACCAGCAGATCGACCACCGGCGCCGTGAGCGGATTCGTGATGCTCACCAGCGCCTCCGGACTGCCGCCGCTTTCGATCGCGATGTCATTCACCCGGGTGGGCAGTAGCAGCGGTGCACTGGCGGGATCCCCATTCCAGCGGAAGAGCTCGAAGCTGAAGCCACCGGCATCCGGCACTGGCCCCGCCAGGATCAGGAAGCCCACGCCCTCGTACTCCGTGATGCTGCGGATCGAGCGGCCGCCGAGGTTCAGGAAGACCGGCGCACCGAAACTCATGGCCCCACTGCCGCTGCCCACCACGCCGCGGAAGTTCGTGACCGGCACGATCAGGGCGCGGCCATTCTGCACCGCAGGCGCAGCGCGCAAGGGCGAGCGGAAGCCAAGCAGCGCACTGCCATTCGCCGCCAGCGCCGCGCCCTCGATGTTGAAGCCCGCCGGATCATTCGCCGTGATGCCATCCGCCGCACCGGCCTGGAAGCCCAGCGCCTTCGCACCCAGGCCATGGCCATTCGCATTGTCCCAGGCGATCAAGGCCGCACGCATCCCATTGTAGGAATGCACGAAGGTGGGAGTGCCGGAGGCGGGATCCACGCAGAAGCTGTAGTGGCGGGTCGGCTCGATGTTGCCATCGCTATCATTGCCATGGGAGCCGAGGTAGTAGATCAGGCCATCCGCGGTGAAGGAGGCCTCAATGTCCATTTCCTTCGCCAAGTTCAGGCTGGCATTCATATCCGCAGAGCCGATCGGCGGGCCGCTGGTGGCAGGCGTGTAGAGGCGGATCACCTGGTCCTCATCACTGCCGGCATACCAGGTATTCGCGACCTTCACCGCGGTGGAACCATCCGAGATGCCGGTATGATACGAGCTAAGCAGCGGCGTGGAGGAGCCGGCGGAGGCCGCGTAGTGGATCAGGTAGTGGTCACTGTTCAGCGATGAATCTGTTAGAACGACATCGATCTCGCTCGTGCCCACACCGGTCGGCACGATCCTCAGTGCCCGGCTGTTTCCGCTGCCGCTGAAGATGAGGTTGCTGTTAGAGACCACGCCCGTATTGCTGCTCGTGGCCGAGATCGTGAAGGGACCCGTGGGTGTCTGGGCATCAGCCAGGGTGAAGGCCACACCGGAAGTGGCCAGCGGATCGGCAGGATCACCGATGACCCCGCTCAGGTAGCCGGCATCATCCGCGGGAACATTAAAGCTGGTGGCAAAAGAGGAATTCACGGTCAGCACCGGTGCATTCCCATTCACCACGGTGAAGACCGTGGCATCCGGCAGCACCGCATCCCAGGAGCCGCTTACATTCATGGTCCAGTTCGCTGCCAGGTTCGCGATCTGCGACTTGTAGGCGGCGAAGCTCGCTTGGTTATCGCGCGCGCCGCTGTAGTGCGCCTCGTCCGTGCTATTCAGCAGGAACAAGGCGGTGCTGCCGGCAGTCAGCCCGGTATTCGCGATGCTCTCCGGCGCGCCGTCATTCTTATTGGTGATCGAGGTCAGGAATGCCGTCGGCTGGCGGACCGCGCTGCCCACGTAGGCATACACCGTCTCCGCCGAATCACTGAGGCCTGTGCCACCGGTCGCGGAGCCGGGCGAGGCCGAGGTGCTGCTATCGAAGTGATCGAGCACCACCACCTTGCCCGCCGCGACGCCACCCGCCGGTGCGGTCCAGGTGACATCCCCTTCCCCGGCGACGAAGGCACCGCCGCCACCGATTGGCAGGCCATTCCACGGGCTATCCGTGAAATAGATCTTCTGCCCGCCGGGGATCGCGGTGAGCGCCACAAAGGCGATCGCATCCCGGTCCGCATTGAAAGTGGTGAAGGCGATGTCACCGGTAACCAAGGCCGCCGCGGGCAGGGGCAGCAGCAGAGGCAAGAGGCCGGCAAGAAGGCGCGGGGGCTTTCTCATCAGAGGTGGGGCGAAGGGGGCGAAATCCGCGGATCCCTGCACGGCCGGAGCCAGCCGCCAAGGTGACGTTTTCGTCACATAGACAGCCGCGGCTGGCGAGAGCAAAACGCGCCCACGCTCCCGACAAACTGCCCGATCCACCGCAGAGGCGCAGAGGTCGCGGAGGGACGCAGAGAGTGGAAAGGGAACCGCCAAGACGCCAAGCGCGCCAAACATTCAGATCTTTGCGAACTTGGCGCCTTGGCGGTTCATCCAATTCCAACTCCGCGATCCCTCTGCGATCTCCGCGACTCTGCGGTAAACCGACCGGCGCCCCACCCAAGCAAATGCCCCCGCAAGGATGGACCTTGCGGGGGCATGCGTGAAAGAGGAGCCAGCGGATCGCTTGCTTACTTATTCTTCTTCGGCTCCGCCGTAGTGGGGGCCGTGATCACCTTGGTCTGCTTCAGGAACATGCGGCTCTCGCGGTAGGTGATCACCGCATCCAGCTCGCGCATGAAGTCCGCACCGAAGAGACCGACGTGGTCGGCCGGCTCGCTGCCCTTGATCATGTCGCAGACCAGGATCTTGCGGTTGTTCATCACGCAGTCACCCATGGTGACCTTCTTGAGCAGGACCTCGGCTGCCGGGGCCTTGCCGCCGATGCCGTAGACCCACTTGTCCATCTCGCCCACCTCGACCTTGTGCTCCTTGGCCGCATCCACGTCCAGGCTCGTGCCATCGGCACCGGTGTCGATCATGTAGGTGACCTTGTCGTCATTGAGCGTGCCATCCACGAAGATGTGGTTGCCACGGCGCTCATACTCGAAGGATTGGTACTGGCGCAGCATCAGCACGTCCTGGAGCGTCAGGCTCTGGCAGTACTTCAGGAAGAGTGCACCGGCCTCGCTCCAGTTCGCCACATACTCGGCATCCGCCGGGACCAGCGTGGCCACCGGGATCTGCTCGGTCTTGCCACCCACCAGCTTCAGCGTGACCACGTTGGTCGTCTTGGTCACGACTTCGCCGCGGTGGGCCTTGTTGTCCTTGGTCTTGAAGATGCGGAAGGACACGGCCTCATCGCCTTCCTCCGCCTTGCCGACACCTTCCACCACCTTCTCGTCCGACTTGTCGGGACGCAGATAGATGCGGCGGTCAGGGTAGGAGATCACGGCATCCAGCTGGGACATGATGTCGGCACCCAGGATCGCGTCTTCCTTCGGCTGCTGGCCGTCCGGCAGGCCATTGGCCAGGTCGGTGGCCAGGATCTTGGCACCCTTGAAGACCGCCTCGCCGAAGGAGATGTTCGGCACGTCGCAGTAGCCTGCGGGAGCGGTGCCGGCCACGCCCTGGATGACCTCGGTCATCGCGCCCACTTCGCAGTTCGACTTCTTGGCGAAGGGGATGTGGATCAGGCTGGTGCCTGCGCCGGTATCGATCAGGAACTTTCCGGGCACGCCGTTGAGCTTGCCATCCATGAAGATGGAGTTGCTCTCGAAGCGGAAGGGGAAGGACTCATAGCCGCGCAGCTCCAGCATCTGGCGGATCGAGAGCGTCTTGCACTGCTGCAGGAAGACGGCCTTGTCCTTGGTCCAGGCTTTCACGTACTCGCGGTCCGCATCGCTGAGCTTGTCCAGCGGCACGGTGGTCTTCTTGCCACCTTTCAGCGACAGGACCACCGAGGTGTCATTCTTGTCCACCACGACGGCCGCGATCGGCTTGCCATCGGGACCGGTGAAGTTGCGGAAGTCGGCTTGGGTGGCTTCCTGCGCTGGAGCCAGCGCGGAGAGGCCAAGAAAGAGCGCTGCGGTCAGCGCGATTGACGATTTCATGATAACGGTAACAGAGAGGGATGATTATTTGAAGGGACCTTCGGTCACGAACAACTTCCAGTCGGCCTCGAAGGCAGCGGCATTCGGGAAGCCGAAGATGCTGGCAATCTCATCCGGCACGGGAATCTGCTTGGAAGATTCGATCCGGCGGATCAGGGCGGCATAGCCGGCCTGGCGGGCCGGGGTGCTCTGCATGTAGTAGGAGAAGGAATACATCACCGCGAGCTGGTTCGGCTTCAGGCTGTCATTGTCCCAGCCGAACATGGTGCCCAGCGAGAGCTTGGTGGTACCCTTCTTGACTTCGCTCTTCAGGGTCTTGGCCCACTCGGAGGCTTCGCCGTAGCCCTTGTTCTCCTTCACGAAGCTATTGTCGGAGCCGGAGGCGGAGACCATCGCGGTCTCCGACTTGCCGGTCAGGGAGATCTCCTTGTAGTAGGCGTGGCCCTTGCTCACCGCGAAGAGGCCCTTCACACCGTAGGAGGCAATATTGCCCATCTGGCGGTCCAGCAGGGTATCCGCAATGCAGTGAACGATGAAGGGACCCATCTCCTTCTTGAAGAGGTGGGCCTGGTCCGGCTTCACGTTGAAGACCGGCGCATCCGGGAAGCAGTTCATCTTCTCCGTCATCTCCGGGGTCAGCTCCACGCCGGCGCCGCTCACGCGCTCCCACAGGGCGGCCAGCCTGGCGGCATCGTCATCCTTGCCGGCCTTCTTGAGCTGGGCCATGTACCACTTGCCCAGGCGGGTGTAGACGTCGGCCTTGCCGACCACCATGATCACCATCTTCTTGTCGCCCCAGTCGCGGCGGAAGTTCATGTGCTGGAAGGCCATGCCGTGCCACATGCGCTCGGCGGTCTCCGCGATCGGCTGCGGGCGCGGCTCACCGGCGGTGGCGATGATGAAGTGCTCGCTCTCCAGGATGTCGTAGTCGCTCTCGCTGTCCGTATCGAAGAGCAGCGGGCTCGGCTTGAGCTTCTTGAAGGTGTTCGTCTCGATCTTGACCTGCTTCTCCGGCTGGCCGGCTTCACCTTCGATCAGGATCTTCGGGTCGGCACCGGCGGTCTCCACCAGGAACTCGCGGTCCGCGATGCTCAGCTCGACCATCGGCAGCACCATTTCCTTGCGGTCCTTGGTGTTGAGCAAGGTCACGGTCTTGCTCTTCTCGTTCTTGTCATCGAAACGGATCAACTCCGCCTCGAGCGAGGTGCCTTTGCGAGAAGTCCAGATGCGTGCTTCCGCGGCGTGAAGCGCGGGAATGACGAGGGAGGCGAGGAGCCCGAGTGTGGTTATCCTTTTCACGAATGTCTTGCTAAACGCTTGGGCACGCGGCTCCAGCTTAAAAATCATAGAAAAACTGCGGATTTCCCGCTGAGCCTCAAGAATAAGCACGTATATTCAGATACTTTGACTTCCCCGGCAATCAGCACGGCTTCACCCCGCACCAGCCCCCGGACCAGGAAACCGAGAGCGGCAGGCCGAAGAGGCCGCTCAGGGTGGGCGCGCTGAGGACGCGGCGCTTCGGCCCGTCCGCCAGGACCCGCCCGCGGTCGAGCAGGATGGCGCGTCCGATTTCGGGTGGTATCTCGCCCGGGTGGTGGGTGACCAGCACCAGCGTGTGCCCGGCCGCCGCCAGCTCCCGCAGCGCCCCGACGAGGCTCAGCGCGGCGGCGAAGTCCAGCGCGGTGGAGGGCTCGTCCAGCACCAGCACCTGGGGATCGTGGACCAGGGCGCGGGCGATGAGGAAGCGCCGCCGTTCCCCGGAGGAGAGGGTGCCGAAATCGCGGTCCGCCAGCGCGGCGATCCCCAGCTTCGCGATCGCCCGCTCCGCCTCCGCCTTCTCCCGGGCGCTGAAGCGCATGTCCCGCGTGCGGCCGAAGGCGCCGCGCAGGGAAGACAGCACCACATCCCGCGCCAGCTCCTCCGGGTGGAAGCGCGCCACGTCCTCCGGCATGACCACGCCGATCCGGTGGCGCAGCTCCTCCAGCGACCACAGGTCCTCGCCAAAGAGCCGGCAGACCGTCCGCGGATCCGCCTCCGGCCGGACCTCCCCGGTCAGCACCTTCAGCAGCGTGCTCTTGCCCGCGCCATTCGGCCCCAGGATGGCGACACTCTCGCCATGGCGCAGGGTCAGGGAAAAGTCCTTCAGCGCGGGTGTGTCCCCACGCCACACCGTGGCATTCGCGATTTCGAGGAAGGGTTCTAGTTCCGGCACGCCGCGATTGCCGGATGGCGTGGAGGGGCATGGCGAGCTTTTTTCCTGGGTTGGAGGGATCGAACCGCAGAGGCGCGGAGGTCGCAGAGGAGATCGCGGAGGAAGGCAGGGGAGTTTGACCGCCAAGACGCCAAGTGCGCCAAGTTTTCAAATCTTTGCGAACTTGGCGTCTTGTCGGTTCGCCCTTCTCCAACTCCGCGATCCCCTCTGCGACCTCTGCGCCTCCGCGGTTCGTTCCTCACACCAATACCGTCACCATCCCGCCCTCATCCACTCCCACTTCGAAGGACTCGACCACGGTGGTCTCGTAGGTGGCCACGCGGACTTGGTTGGGGTTGAAGACGGACCGGCCGGTGAGGATGTCGAACTCCCAGCCGTGCCAGGGGCAGCGCAGGATCTCCCCTTCCCTCGTCCAGCGGTATTCGCCGACTTCCGTGGTCTCCGCGTTCATGCCGGTGACCAGGCCGCGACAGAGCTCCGCGCCTTCGTGCGGGCACAAATTACGAAGAGCATAGTACTTCCCGTGGACATTGAAGACACCGATCGAGCGGCCATCACCGGCATCGATGATGCGGCGCTCGCCGGGCGGGAATTCCGCGGCGGGGCAGATCGTGATGGAGCGCTTCTCGGGCATGGCTGTTGGAGGGATCGAACCGCGGAGGCGCAGAGGTCGCAGAGGGGATCGCGGAGAAAGGCAGGAGATGGGTAACGCTGGCCGCTAGCTTCGTTTTTTCAACCGCAGATGAACGGGATGAACGCAGATGGAAAGGCAGGGATGGTAGAAGCTATCGGTTTGGCAAGCGCTTACCTCCCATCTGCAAATCCAAATCCGGCTGTTATCTGCGTTCATCCTGTGCATCTGCGGTTGAAAATCCAGCCATCCACGGCTCCAAACTCTCCATCCCATTCATCCTATCCATCCCGGTCCTAAATGAGTCGGTAAAGCTCCGCGGCGTTCTTCCAGAAGATCCGCTCTTTCATCTCCGCAGGCAGCTTCTTGGGGAAGGCGCGGTGCGGGGAGTCGTTGTCCCAGTGCGGGTAGTCGCTGGAGAACATCAGGGTGCGCTCGGCATTCATCATGTGCAGCAGCTCTAGCAGCTGGTCGCTGGAGGCGGGCTCCTCCACCGGCTGGGAGGTGAAGCGCACGCGGTCTAACACATATTCGCTGGGCAGGCGGTCGAGCCAGGGGACGGTGGAGCGCAGGCCCTTCCAGTTCTTGTCCAGGCGCCACAGCAGGTGCGGCACCCAGCCGAAGCCGCCTTCCACCATCACGAAGCGCAGCTCCGGGAAATGGCTCATCGCACCGCGGCAGAGCAGGCTGCTGAGCTGCGCCATGAAGTTCTGCGGCAGGTTGGTGTGCCATTCGAGATAACTCGATGGAAAGCCCGCGCTGAAGGCCCCGGCCACGCCCTTGCCCTCCGCACCGGGATGCACGGCCACGGGATAGCCGGCCTCGCAGGCCGCCTCGTAGATCGGCCAGTAGAAGCGGTCGCCCAGCGGGATGCGCGTGGCGCTGGTCATCACGACTTGCACGATGCGCTCCGAGCCCGCGACGCGGCGGATCTCCTTGGCCGCAGCCTCGGGATCCAGCGGGTTCACGATCATGCTGCCCAGGAAGCGCTTGTCCGCGGGGATCCATTTCTCGCGCAGCCAGTCGTTGTGCGCGGTGGCGAGTGCATTGCCGAAGTGCGTGTCCGGCATCACGCCCACGGTCAGGAACTTCGCCTCGATCAGCACCGCGAAGTCCACGCCCCAGGCATTGAGCAGCTGCTCCTGCATCAGCTCCGGCAGGGATCCCGCCGGCTCGCCCTTCGGCCCGCGGGCATCCACGCGCCGCACTCCGGTGGGATGCGGCAAACCCGGTCCGCCGGGTAGCACCAGGCCCAGGGTGCGGAAGTAAGCAGGCAGCCGCGATACGATCTCATCCGCATGCAGCGGCACGCAGTGCACGTCGCAGTCGATCAGGGATAGGCCTGTTTCTTTCTCCGTGGTCTCGCTGCTCATGGCATCAGGAATACTGGCATCCACGCATAGGCCGCCCAGAGCGCAAGGCCCAGGATCACGAGAACGATCCGCAAGGCACCCCTCCCGCACCACAGGGCCAGCCCTATCCCCGCGAGCGCCAGGATGCAGGTCGGAGCTTGGTCCACCAGCATCCTGAGCAGCGAGACGAGGTTGAAGCGTGCACCGGGAGCCCACTCCGCGGGAGCAAGCTCTGCGATCGCCTCCTTCAAGGTCCGGACATTCATCACCAGCCACACGCCGTGCAGGGCATAGAGGAGGATCACGCCAAGGAGCCACCGCTTGCCGGGACGATCATTCACAGGGCCACCGCTTAGCCGGAGTGTAGCCAGCGGTCGAGCCAAAGCGGCGTGCGTGGCTTGGCAGTTCTCGCGGTGCGTAGGGAGCAGCGACCTTATTGTCGCTGGCACCGGTCGGGGAAGCGGCTCCCGGTAATACTCCAGGGACAGCAAGGTCCCCGCTCGAGTGACACTCAGTTAAGGCGTAGCCTCCTGAACTCTTCGTCCCAAGGGGACGGCTCATAATAGCCCGGCACAAGGAACGCAGTGCCGGGTGAGGCAGCGCGAGGGATAGCGCCCCAAAGGGACGCCTTATGCTTCTGGCGGCAAGGGCTAGGATAGGTTGGCAGCCACGCGTAGGGAGCTTTGCTCTTAAAGGAAGACTTTCCGATACACCGGATCTCCCCCGCATGAGGCGTCCCGTTGGGACGCAATCCGTGTGCGAACGAAAACCCGGCACTGCGTTCCTGGTGCCGGGCTATTATAAGCCGTCCCTTTGGGACGAAGAGCAGGCCACTTGGACGAAGTCCGCCGTTTCGTCCCCGCTCCTTATTGATGCCCGGCCTAACGAAATGCCCCCATCCCCGCGAAGAAGTGCCACACCATGAGCACCAGGCCGAGCAGTGGCATCATCAGCGCGCTCCAAGCCAGCTCCTTGGACCGGAACAGCAGGGCACTAAGCGCCATCACCACGCCAGCCAGCAGGGGAACCAAGAACCAGAGCAGGGAAAGAAAGGGCTCCTGCGTCAGTTCCTTCACCGGCAGCGCCAGCCTCGGCAGCCCCGGAAGCACAGAGACGATTCCGGCCGCGAGCGCGACGATGGCCATGACCGCCGCGACTCGCTCCCGGGTGGAAAATGGCGAACTTGGATTCATGGGACTAACGGAAGGAACCCATCCCGCAAAAGCAGAGGAGGACGAAGAACCCGAAAGCGGTCACCGGCATCATCACCGCGCAGACCACCAGATCCTTCGAGCCGGCCAGGCGCGCTGCCGCCAGCAGCCCCAAGCAGGAGACGATCGGCAGGCCGAGCCACAGCGTGATGGCATTCGAGTTCGTATACACCGACGCCGGAATGAAGCCAAACAGCGGACCATGGCCCAAATTCGGGTTCAGGCAAAACAAGACCGGAAGCCAGAAGACCAGCGCCACCATGAAGGAAGCAGTGGCAAGGCCACGGGCCTTACGGCGGCGGGATTGAAGGGAGAGCGGAGAATCGAGATTCATGAGAGTCTGCTTTCGAAAGTGTGAGATGCGGTGAAGCTGCAGCCTAACGGAAGGCCCCCATCCCGGCGCAGAAGCGCAGCACGAAGAGCCCGAGGCCGAGCGGCGGCATGAGCAGCGCGTAGATCGCAAAGGCCTTCACGCGGGTGAACCAGGCCAGCAGCAGCAGCACCGCGAAGACGCCCAGCGGCAGCAGCATCCACACCGGAGGCTGGCCGATGCCCTTCGACATCTCCATGGGCATGTAGCCCAACAGCGGCAACTGGGACTGCGGATCGCCGAACAGCAGCCCGGGACCCCAGAAGATCGCGGCGACGGGGAGTGCCATGGCGGCCAGGCCGCGGGCACTGCCGGGAGTGAATTCCGGCGCGGAGTTGGATTTGTTGGAAGAAGCTTTCATGGGAAGTTCCGAAGCAATCGGATGCCGGAGGATGCCCTGGAATCGACCAATCCTTCAGTCGATACAATAGCATAAAACATCGACTGAATCGATTATTATCATGCCACGCTGGCGGAGAATCCCGGCGAAAGACGCATGGCTCAGAAGCGGTATCCGCCTGAACCCTCCCATCCCACCTTAGCCACACAACCCACGCCATGTCCTCACTCGACCGCCGCCAATTCATCACGCGCACCGGCCTCGCCGCCGGCGGACTCGGACTCGGAGCCCTCGGCTTCCCCGCCATCGTCCGCGGCCAGAACCTGAATAGCAAAATCAACATCGCCTGCATCGGCGTGGGCGGAAAGGGCGATAGCGACGTGAATGACTCCGCGAAGTGCGGCGGCGTGATCGTCGGCCTCTGCGATGTGGACCGCCGCACGCTCGACAAGAAGGGCGCGCAGTATCCGGACGCGAAGAAATTCGCCGACTACCGCGAGATGCTGTCCCAGCTCGGTGCCGGCGTGGATGCGGTCACCATCTCCGGCCCGGACCACATGCACGGCAGTGCCGCGGCGCTGGCCATGGGCATGGGCAAGCATATCTACTGCCAGAAGCCGCTCACGCAGACGGTGTGGGAAGCGCGCGAGCTCAAGCGCTTGGCCAAGGAGAAGAATCTCGCCACCCAGATGGGCAACCAGGGCAGCGCGAACCCCGGCCTGCGCCGCGCGGTGGAAGTCATCCAGGGCGGCGTGATCGGCGCGCCGAAGGAACTCCACGTCTGGAGCAACCGGCCGATTTGGCCGCAGGGCATCGACCGCTCGCCGAAGAGCGATCCCGTGCCGGACTGGCTGAACTGGGATCTCTGGCTTGGCCCCGCCGCCCTGCGCCCCTACGTGGAGGGTGCCTACCACACCTTCGCCTGGCGCGGCTGGACGGACTTCGGCACCGGCGCCCTGGGCGACATGGCCTGCCACACGGTGAACATGCCCTTCCGCGCGCTCAAGCTCGGCTACCCGAATGTGGTCGAGTGCGAGATGGCCTCCCGCATCTACAGCGAGACCTATCCCCTCACCTCCCGCATCCGCTTCGAGTTCCCCGAGCGCGATGGCCTGCCGCCGCTCAAGTTCTGGTGGTACGACGGCGCACCGAATGCCGACTTCAAGCCGCTGCGCCCCTATCCGAACATCGTGAAGGACGTGGTGGCCATGAACGGCAAGCTGCCGGAAAGCGGCTGCCTCATCATCGGCGAGAAGGGCGTGCTCTTCTCCCCGGACGACTACGGCGCGCAATTCCACATCCAGCTCAAGGGTGAGAACAGCTTCACCAAGGGCGAGGACCACCCCGCCGCCAAGGCCATCCCCGAAAGCATCCCCCGCTCCCCCGGCCACAACCAGGAGTGGTTCGACATGATGAAGGGCGGCGCCCCCGCGTATTCGAACTTCGAGATCGCCGGCTACCTGACCGAGATCATTTTGTTAGGCTGCATCGCTCTAAGGGTTGGTGAAGGCGTGCGCATGGACTGGGACGGCCCGAACATGAAGAGCCCGAACTGCCCGGAGGCAGCGAAGTTCGTGAAGAGGAATAACCGGGCGGGGTGGATCTGAGCCTGAAATTGAAGGTTGGATGCCACGACAAGTCCGGATCCTTGGTTGGGTCCGGACTTTCTTTGTAGAGAGCACGATCTAACGTCCCAGTATCTCAAGCACTTTTTCGAACCGTCTGCGGGACTTCTGAAGAATCTCCTCAAATGACCAGAGATGCAAGCCTGCCTGCGCTTGCTTTTCCCTAACAGCCAATACCGAGGGATGGTATTTTCGTCCGACGACATAGGTCACTATTTCAATATTCGGCCTATTGGCCTTCACTATCCCCTCGTACTCAAGAGCCTGCGTCACATGCTCCATCTTTATCACTTCTTTCGGACGCTTGAATTCGAGAATCACAGCTCGGTTCTCGTCCTGAGAACGACAAACTAGGTCAGGCCTAATATCCTCCCTGTCTTTGTAAATTTGATCAAAATGCCCCTCCAGCAGTTTCTTAAGAGGCTTATCCGACGACCAAATCTCCAAACCCTCCTTTACCAACCACAAATTGCTTTCGATCAATTTGTGGAGATCCACTTCCAACGCCGTATCGGAAGCAACCAACTCCTCCAGCCGAGAGATAATGTTAATCTGAGTTTCAATTATACCTGCAACACTATTCAACTGCGAAATCCCCCATTCATTGACTAAACTCGCCAGCTTTTCCGCCTCCTTAATATCCACGGCGATGATAGCATTCATCAACTCTTTCAGGACATTAGATTCATAATAACGGAGAATCCATTCAATTAAGCGGATAGCATCATCATCAGAAGCAGTGTTCAATTTCGCAACGATTCCCTGAACAACCTTTGTAGCTGTTCCTCTAATATGGGGAGGAAGTGCCTCCAACCGCTTTTTGACTTCGGGCGATTCTAGCAAGGTGGTGGTCCTCTTCACGATTTCCTTTGCATCTACACCTTGCACAATTTTCTTAACGAACGCAGCCGCCCATTCGTTGAATTTCTGAACAACCTCAGAATCCTCTAAAAATCCGTCTCTTGAAGTTTTGATGAGATCATGCCTCTGCCCTTCCGGATTTTCAGGATCCAAAAACTCTGCGTTGATCTCCCCTGCAATCTTCTCTGCCGTAAAAAATCCGTGGCTCTTTGTGTCCAACCCGAAAAGCGAGGGATCTTGGACAAGCCTTCCTCTCACTCTCACGGCAAGACCCGGCAGAGACTGCCGAGCATTAGCTATAATGTAAAATCCGGCAACCCTCCCAATTCCTGCAATATCCTCGGCAAAATCGGCCTTCTCCCCATGAATGTCTTCCGAGCTACACTCCACGTCATCAACTTTGATCGTGAATTGGGTACTTACAGGCATCGTCTTGTGCAGATGCCGTCTCACAACGTCCGCCGGGGGAAGATGAAGTCCGTCGCGAAGCTTACAAAGCTCGATAGTTGTGCCATTATCCGCTTCTGTTTCAGAAACGTAAATGTCAAAGTTATGAGAATTCAGTTGCCCAACCTCATCCAAAGAAGCCCGATCGATCGTGATGCTTGACTGCTCTCCGCCCTGCCGCGTCGTCACTCGAATACGCTCGGCAATACCAAATCCCGCAAGCTTGCCAATTCCTTTACTTCCAATAACCAATCGGTTTTTCGAGCTTCGATCCCCCACGCTCCGACGATCCCTTCCTATATAGAGAAACTTCTCTTTAAGCTCTGCGGATGACATGCCCACCCCATCATCGGATATCACAATTGTCGCATTCTCATCCAAGACATCCGGAAGTTTGATTTCAACGCAACTAGCGTCTGCGTCGTAGGCGTTTGCAACCAACTCCCCCAAGCATTTTCTAACGCTGTTGTATGCAGTAATACCCAGGTGATCCAAGATCCGTGGGGAGAACGTGAATACTGCTTGAGTGGTAGCCATCGCTCAAATGCTGATTCAGAGCCGCCCTTGGGGGAAGCGCAATTTGGAATCTCATCTGGACCATCAAGGAGAGACGCCTCGATCGAGGACGAGCCCAATCTCCGTAGCGAGCTGCCATGCCACCTCTCGGGTCACCGAAGGGAAGCACTCCAGGAATTCCGAAAGCGTGTAGTCCCATTCCAAGTAGTCGAACAGCGATTGGACCGGGACGCGCGTACCCCGAAACACCGGCTTTCCGCCCAGCACTTCCGGATCGATGGTCACGATGTCGCTGCTGAGCATTACACAACGATATCGCATAGATATCGCCGAGTAAAGCCTTCGGCCCTTCCAGCAGGGCCGGGGCCTCGGCGACAATGTCACCCCTGCGGCGGTGCCCCGGTCATGCAGCACACGCCCCAGCCGTGCCCGTCCAGATCGATGAAGTCGTGATCGTACATGAAGCCGTGATCGGTGGGCTCGCCGTGGGTGGTGCCGCCGGCGGCGCGGGCGCGGCGGACGATCTCATCCACCTGCTCGCGCGAGTCGAGCTGCAGGGTCAGGAGCATCTCGTTGACCTGGCTGGTGTCCGCGATCCCGCGCGGGGCGAAGTTCCGGAACATCTCATGGCTGAGCAGCATCGCGGTGAGGTTCGGGCCGAGGTCGAAGCACGAGGTGCTTTCACCGCAGAAGGTCGGATTCAGGCTGAAGCCGAGCGCCGTGAAGAAGGCGGTGGAGGCCTGGACGTCCTTCACGGGGAGATTGACGAAGAGCTTCTGGGCGGTGATCGGGGTCGGGGCGGCGGCGGTGGTGCTCATGGTTTTGGGAATGTAGGTTTCACCTTAGCGACGCATGGGGCGGTGCGGAAAGGACAGGGCGGTGAATTTAAATCAGAGGCTCTACCGCTGGGAGCGCGGAACTGAAGCGCAGCGGAAGTGGTCCGCCACTTTGCCAATCTTACTGCGGACAAGCACTGGCCCGCAGAGTGGTCCCCTTGGTATCGCAGAAGGGAAAGGTCTGCGGGATCCTCACGGCGCTTTCTATTCGGCGTGCGAGATGGGTTGTGCCACGAGGGACCGTTCTTGCGGCTTGCAAAGCCGCGCTCCCTGCTCCCTGGAAACGCCGCTGATTTGCTGCGACCTCTTCGAACGCACTACTCTAAGGGACCATTCTGCGGGGCAGAGCCTCCGCGGTCCCGGGGGGCAGGCATTGCTTTGCGCGTTCGGGAGCGGCCGGCCCTTGGAGGTGCCGGGCTGCAAGGGACCGTTCTTGCGGCTTGCAAAGCCGCGCTCCTGACTACGGCTTCACCAGCAGGGTATTCGACACGTCATTCCCGAAGGCCTCGTAGCCGTCGAGCTGCCAGACGACCTTCTTCGTCTTCGGCTCGAGTTCGATCAGGTTCGGCTGGCCGGGGCCGGCGTGGCAGTTGCCGATCACATAGTTCCCGTTCGGCAGGATTTCCAGGGTGGTGACCCAGGCCAGGGTGATGCCGGGCAGGTCGTTCTGCTCGATCTTCCAGACGATCTCCTTCTCCGGGGTAACCTCCAGCACGGAGTGGCCATTGCCGGTGCTGAGCAGCGTGTTGCCGTTCTTCAGGCGCAGCGCGCAGAAGGTGCAGTTGCCGAAAGCCTCGGGGCCGTGGCCGTCCTTCGCTTGCTTGCCGAACATCGGCACGGCGTATTCCCAGACCACCTTGCCCTCGCCATCGTATTCGCGGACGGTGCCGTCGCCTTCCTGGCAGACCAGGTAGTGGCCGTTGTCCAGCTTGCGGGCCAGGCGGGTGTCGCGGTGCGCGTCCGGGTGCTCGCGCTTGAGCGGGATCTCCTTGAGCAGCTTGCCGTCCTTGTCGACCTCGATGATCCGGCCGATGCCGCTCTCCGCGATCATCATCTTGCCATCGCCCAGCGGCTGAAAGGCGTGGACCTCCAGGCGCTTGCCGGCGTTGCCATTGCTCTTGGTGGAGTCGTAGCTCCACACGACTTCTTTCTTCTTCGGGTCGATCGCGCAGACCTCGTGCATGTCCCGCTGGACGTAGACTAGGCCGTCCTTGTCGCGGTGGACGTCGTGGATCGCGCCCCAGGGCATCTCCCAGACGACGTGGCCATCGCTCCACAGGGCGAGCTTGCCCTTGCCCTGGAGCAGGACATCCCGGGCAGCGGCGGGGAGGATGGAGAGGGCGGCGAGGGCGAGGAGCGAGAGCGGCTTCATGGCTTGGGCGGGAGTTTACTGGCGGAAGGTGTTTTTCTTTTCAAACGTTTCTCGGTGAAAGGCGACCCTCTGGTAGCTGCAAATTACTAATTACTAAGCACTAATTTTCAAACCGGAGTGTGTGGGAGAGAGAAAGAAATGGGGAGTCCGGAGACCTCGCATGCGGGATGGATCCTTGGAGGTGCCTTCCTGCGCCAGCCCCTTTCTTCCACACTGACCCGTTTGAAAATTAGTGCTTAGTCATTGGTGCTTCCGTATTTTTGCTTACCCGCTGTTAGGCTACCCGGCTTGACACCCCCCGGCAGCAGGCTACCTTGGAAGTCCTAAACTTTTCTTAAGGAATTCCATGAAGAAAGCCATTTTACCCGCCTTGCTCGTCCTCGCCCTCTCGGCTCCAGCCGCTCTCGCCGCCAACCGGAAGATCGACGGCAAGTTCAACCGCGCGGACATCGACGTGGACCACCGGCTCTCGCCCGTCGAGTTCCAGGCCACGCAGAAGCGACGCATCAGCGTGGCCTACAGCCTCTTCCGCTTCAACAAGGCGGACACGAACCACGACGGCTTCGTGAGCCTCGAGGAATTCCGCATCAGCCGCGGCGGCACCGCAGGCGGCAAGCCGACCAAGATCGACATCTTCCTGCTGGCGGATGCGGACAACGACGACGTGCTGAGCCCCACCGAGTATGTGGACACCCTGCCCTCCGGCTCCTCCTTCCCGAAGGCCCTGAAGGCCTTTGACAAGAAGGACAAGGACAACAGCGGCTTCCTGACTGCCACGGAATACGGCATCCGCAGCGGCAGCCTGCCCTTCGGGTTCTGAGCGGAGGCCGATGGCCCTCTACGATTCCATAGGCAGAGGGTATGCGAAGACCCGCGGCACCGACCCGAGGATTAGCGGCCGGCTTATTGAGCTACTGAAGCTGCCCGCTGGTGCCACCGTGCTGGATGTCGGCGCGGGCACGGGAAAGTATGCCCGGGCGCTTGCCGATCATGGCTTCAGGGTGATCGCACTGGAGCCATCGGAGGTGATGCAGTCCCAAGCCCTGCCGCACGAGCGGGTGCACTTCGTCCCGGCCTCCGCGGAGAGCATGCCGCTGCCTGACGCATCGGCAGACGGTGCCATGGTGGTGCTGGCCTTGCACCACTTCCGGGATCGCAGCGCGGCCTTCGCGGAAATCATGCGCGTGGTAGGCCGGGGGCCGGTAGTGCTCTTCACCTTCGATCCGGCGGCCTTCAGCGGGTTTTGGCTCGCACGCTATTTCCCCGGGATCGGCCGGAGATTCGCGGGATCGGTTGCGCTGGATGAGGTCATCTCCGAACTCCAGAGGGCCGCGCCCGGGAGGACGGTGCTCACCCTGCCCTTTCTGCTGCCGCGGGATCTTCAGGACAAGTTCGGGGCTGCCTCTTGGGGGCAACCGGAAGCCTATCTGGACCCCGAAGTGCGGAATGGCATCTCGGACTTCGCATTGATGCCAGAGGCAGAGGTGCGGGACGGCCTGGAGAGATTGAGGGACGATCTCGCCTCCGGGCAATGGGATCGCGACTACGGCGGACTGCGCACGCTCGATGCCTACGAGGTGGGCTACCATTTCATCGTCGTCGAATCTTGATCAGCGCGCTCCGAAGCGCTCCGCCATCACGCGTGCGCGGTAGTCGAAGATCTGCTCCAGCTTCGGGCGGGCGTAGATGGTATTGGTGAGGTCGCCGATCAGGCCCATGGGCATCATGTAGTGGACGAGGTCGGTGACCTTGACCCCGCCCGGCACGTCCTCGAAGATGTGCCGGTGGTGCCAGAACTTGTAGGGGCCGAAGCGCTGTTCATCGATGAAGGCGCGGCCGTCCTCCACGCCCTTGATCTCCGTGATCCACGGCACCCATAGTAGCGGCGCGAGCTTGATGCGGTAGCCGATGATCTGGCCCTCGTGCATCTTCTCCGCGAGGCAGTGGCGCACGACGAAGCCGACGTCCGGAGGCGTGAGGAAATCGAGGTTCCGCGGGGTGGAGAAGAAGTCCCATGCCTCCGCGCGGGAGACGGGCAGGATTTGTTCGCGCAGGAGGTGGTGGAGCACGGGATTTGAGGCTTAGATGACGCGGGCTTCCGGCGCGACGAGCCTAACATGAGATAATCCACCCGCGACCCTCATTTGCCAAAGCAAGCCAGATGATTCGCCCGGAGTTTGGAGTGCTGCGACATGTCGCAGCTTTGGCGGACAGTGATCCCCTGCCGCAAGGCCGTCCCCGGAGCCGACATGTCGGCTCCGCCACGGCGGGTGCGCGTTTGCGGAGCGTGCGGTGAGCCCTTCGATCTGATAATGCTGCCTTAACCGGGGGCGAAAAGGTGGTCCGCACTGCTTGCTGTGCGGCGAATGGTTCCCGGCAGCGGACGGAGACGGGATGTCCTCGGGTGCGGTTTCGCGATAGGTCACCGGAAGGCGGTGAGCATAGGAGCAGGCTGCGGTCTGCGGGTGCGTCTGGAGATGGGTCGGCGGGAGATGAAGGATGAGAGGTAAGCCTGGGCCCGCACTGAGCGGCCGGGAGAGGGTGAATCAGGATTTACCCGGGGGCACTGGGTAGGGTCCGCTGCCGGGTACCATTCGCCGCACAGCAAGCAGTGCGGACCACCTTTTTCACGGGAGATGCTGAAGCACACCTCGGCCTGCACTGAGCGGCCGGGAGAGAAGGTGAATCAGGATTTACCCGGGGGCACTGGGTAGTGTCCGCTGCTGGGTACCATTCGCCGCACAGAGGGCTGTGCGGACCACCTTTCAGAGGCCACCTTTAGCGACACCTTTCAGCGAACGACGACGCCGCTCTCAGCTGCATCGAGAGAAGCCTCATGCATCTCACCAGCCGACTCGTTGCCATCGCTGACCTCAGACACCACGAGCTCGATCTTCGTGTCCGCGGTGTTGTTCACCAGCTCCGCGTGGATGCCGGCATCGGCTTGAAGCACGAGTCCGCCGAAGCCCCCACCGCCGATCGCGCCATCATAGTCGATCAGCGTGTAAGTGCCCGGCACGATCTTGCCATGCGCGGTGATCTCGATCACGTGGCTATCCACCGCGGTGGCACCGACGCAGAGGCCGCCATTCTCGCTCACGCGGACCGTGTCCGAACCTTCCTCGCCGATCCGGAAGGAAGACACCCGGCCATCAGCCAAGGGCGCGGTGGAGACTATCGAGTCCACCAGCGGGTGAAAGCACTCCACGAGGGGCGGCAAGCTCACATCCGCAGCGGAATCGCTGGCGGGGCCTGCCTCACCGTTGATCACCGCCAGAGCGGCGGAAAAGGTATCCCGCGGGGTCGGCTCCACCCACTCGGGCAATGCCGGGGCCGGCTGCTCTGCGGGTGCCGGAGCGGCTTCCACCAGCGCAGGCGCAGGTTGGGGATTATCCGGGATCCGGGCATGGGAAGCTTCGGGGTGCCGGGTCAACCCGAACACCGCCGCCCAAGACGTCACCAAACACAATAATTTGCGCATATTTTTGACAATTCATACCTTGGGCTTGTCATACCATTGCAGCTCCGGTGCCACCCGCGCCTGAATTTTCGGATATTTTAAGATCCGCCTCGGCCCCGGGGCTACCGGACACGCTTCGCTCTTGGCGATCGTCCGTCCGGGCCTACTTTCCCCGCCGTCATGTCCTCGCCCAAATTGTTCAGCCCCGGCCCGATCGACGTTTCGCCCGAGACCTTCGCGGCGATGTCCCGCACCATGATCGGTCACCGCGGCTCCGAGTTCGAAGCCCTCTACGCCTCGCTCCAGCCCGGCCTGCAGGCCATTTTCGGGACCTCCCGCCCGGTCTTCACTTCCACCTCCTCCGCCTGGGGCGTGATGGAGGGCGCGCTGCGCAACCTGGCCCGCAAGAAGGTCCTCTGCCTCTGCTGCGGCGCCTTCTCGGACAAGTGGCTCGATGTCGCCAAGAAGTGCGGCTTCGAGGCGGACTCCGTGCAGGTCGAGTGGGGCCAGCAGATCGACCCCGAGGCGGTGCGCGCCAAGCTCAATGAAGGCGGCTTCGACACCGTGACCTTCATCCACAGCGAGACCTCTACCGGCGTGCTCAATGACCTGGCCGCCGTGTCCAAGGTGGTGAAGTCCTTTCCAGATACGATGTTCATCGTAGATACCGTCTCCTCCCTCTCCACCGTGCCGGTGGACATGGATGCGAATGGCATCGACGTGATGCTGGCCGGCGTCCAGAAGGCGCTGGCGCTGCCGCCGGGCCTCGCGGTCTTCGCCGTTTCCGAAGCCGGCATGGAGCGCGCCAAGGGCACGCCGAACCGCGGCTACTACTTCGACTTCGTGGAGTTCGCGAAGAACGCCGCGCTCAACAACACGCCCTCCACCCCGGCCATCTCCATCCTCTACGGGCTGCAGTACATCCTCGGCCTGATCGAGAAGGAAGGCCTGGAGGCCCGCTACGCCCGCCATGCGAAGACGAATGCGATGATCCACGCCTGGGGAGCCAAGCGCGGCTTCGAGCACTTCGCGCCGGAAGGCTACCGCTCCACCGCGCTGACCTGTTTCAAGACGCCCGAGGGCTTCGACCTCTCCGGCTTCATCAAGGCGCTCAAGACGAAGCACAACTTCCTGATCAACGGCGGCTACGGCAAGATCAAGGGAACGACCTTCCGCATCTCCAACATGGGCAACGAGACTGAGGCGACCATGCAGGAGCTGATCGATGCGATGGAGGATGTGCTGGGCTGAGCTTCCCGGGCTAACAGACTGCTAGAATTTGAGGAGGGGGACACTCATGTCCCCCTTCTTTCTTGGCCCGCTTGACACCATTCGCGACGGACGAATAGAACTCCGAACCACGACCACGAATGATTCCAAACGCCCGAAAGTCTCTGCGATGCCTGGCTTCGCCGCCGTCGGCCTTTTTGTCACGGGAGTAGCGGGGATTCATCACGCGTATTACAGCGACTCCGGCTTGGGATTGATCGCCGCGGCACTCGCGTTTGGCGTTATCCTGGTGGTCTCGTTTCTTTGAAATCAGGCCGGTGCTTCCGAACGAAACGCGGAGGCGCGGAGGTCGCAGAGGAAATCGCGGAGAAAAGCAGGGCTTGAATCCCCCCCCTCTTCGCGCTGGAGGCGCATCGGATATTAGCCGGTGGTGAAGCGATAGCGGAACCACCGGTTAGCGGCCCAAGGTCATTGAGCCCCGGCAGGGGCGACGGAAATGACGGCCGGACTCACCGTTGTGTTTCCGGGCACCTCCAGCCGCCGTAACGGGGAGGCCACGGATTTACTATATTCACCGTAGAAGCCACCCTTCCGCCGGCCCTCCGGGACGGCAATTCATTTGGCGGCCCAACCGGTGGTTCCGCAAAGCCTCCACCACCGGCTAATCTCCGATGCGCCTGCCGGCGCTAAGAGTCGTTGATACGGACGCTCACACCACCCCGCGAACCCGTGCCTGCGAAAGCAGCTCCGCGGTATTCGTCGCCCCGAACTTCGCCATCACATTCGCGCGGTGGAATTCCACGGTGCGCAGGCCGATGCCGTAGAAGTCCGCGATCTCGCGGCTGGTCTTGCCCGCGATGATCTGGCTGAGCACCTCTTGCTCGCGGCGTGAGAGGATCTTGCCGAGTGCTTCCGCCTTGGCACCTTCACGGCTGATCACCTCGGCGAAGCGCGCGGAGAAGAAGGGGCGGCCATCCGCCACCGCATGCATCGCCTCTTCCAGGCGCTCGGGCTGCGTGTCCTTTTCCATGTAGCCTTCCACCCCGCTTTCGCGCACGCGGGTCAGGGTGAGTGGATCGATCAGCGAGGAAAGCAGCAGCACCCGCGCCTGGGGCCGTGCCTGTCTCGCGGCGCGCGCGAATTCCAGCCCGTCCATGCCGGGCAGTTGCAGATCCACGATCATCAACTCGGGGCGCGTGGTCGCCAGCAGCAGCAGGGCTTCTTCCCCGGAGGCCGCAGAGCCCACGACTTCGAAGCGCGGATGCGGTGCCAGCCAGTTCTCCATGAAGGCGCGGAAGATCCCCTGGTCCTCGACCAAGAGCGTGCGCGTGCGGGGAGGCCTCACGCCTGCGAAGCTAGGTTTCCGCGCGCGGCAGTGTAAACGAAATCTCCGTGCCGCCGCCCTCCACCACGTCATCCTCCAGGCTCGTGCCCAGTGCTTGGGCGATCTCCAGGCACAAGCGCAGGCCCAGTCCGCTACGGGCATTCCCCAGCGGTAGCGGCAGCGCCGGATCCCTCAAGCCGGCGCTCACCGCCTCCGGCAGGCCCGGGCCATCGTCGCGCACGCTGATGCGAACGGAGGAGTCCGCTGCGGTGATCTTCACGCTCACCCGGTGGCGCGCGGACTTCACTGCGTTCGAGACCAGATTCCGCACCAAGGTCTGCGCCAGCACCAGATCCGTCCTCACCCGCACCTCTTCCACCGTCTCTAACAAAAGCTCCACTCCCCGCCCGGTGGCACTGCTGCGGTGCAGCTCCACCATCGGCCTCACCACGCTCTCCGCCGCATGCTCCGTCACCCGGACCGTGCCGGCGCGCAGGCGGGTCCAGAGCAGCACATCCTCCAGCAGCAACAGCAGTGCCTTTCCCGTCTGCGCCACCTCCGTGGCGAAGTCCGGCCTCACCGCGACGGCTTCCTGTTCCGCGGAGAGCGTCAAAGCTGTTAGAGGACTGCGCAGGTCATGGCCCAGCACGGTGAGCATGCGGTCCTTGTCCGCATCCGCCGCCATCAGCTCACGGGTGCGGGATCGCACTTCGTGCTCCAGCTCATCCGCATACGCTTCCTGGATCTGGTGACGCCGCTCCGCCTCCTCCACCGCCAGCGCTTGCGCCGCCAGCTTCTCCCGCTGCAAGCGCGCGAAGCGTTCGCCGAGCGCCAGCGAGAGCAGCATGATCTCCAGCGCGGAGCCCAGCATCACCGCCCGGCAGATGGTCTCCAGCGGCGCATGCCGCAGCAGCACGACCAGCGGCACCAGCCCCGCGAGCAGCAAGCCGGAGAGCAGCACGAAGTAGCGCGCCTGCCAGCCAAGCGCACGCCACACCGCAAGCGCCGCGCCCAGCAGCGCGACATGCGCCAGCGCTCCGATCGCCACGATCAGGCTCAGCAAGTCGACACGACCGGCGAGCACCGCCAGCAGCGCGAATGCGGGCAGCGCACCCAGCAGAGTCGCCGCCCAGCGCACCGTGCGGTCCGCCCGCGGCGCGCGCTCCGGCAGCTCCAGGAAATGCCGCGCAAAGGTCGCGAGGAAGACTCCGCTCAAGGGCAAGGCCATCGCCCCGATAAGCTCCATCCATGGCGACCCCAGTGGCAAGTCCAGCACCCGGACTCCGCTACGGGCCCCGAAGATGTAGAGAATATAAAAGGCCAGGTAGAGGAGGTAGTAGCCCGTGGTGGGGAAGCGCAGGCGCAGCCACACGATGGTGTGGTAAAGCAGGAGCGCCAACAGTGTGCCGAAGTAGAAGCTCTCCGCGATGAGATCCCGCTGCACCGCGGCATGGAAGGCCGGGGCATCCGCCCACCAGGCCGGCTCCAGCCACAGCGCGACCTGATCCTGGCAGTGCAGGTAGATGACCTTGGCCCCCTCCGCTTCCAAGATCACCGGAAAGGCATTCTCCCGCCCGGCGATCGCCTTCTCCGCCACCGGCGCCCATTCACCGGAGACCTGGTGTTGCCAGCCAGCCCCTTGCCCGGCCCGCGAGAAGAAGTCCACGCGATCCGCATAGCGCGAGAGATCCACCAGCACGCCGCTTTGCGGAGTGTTGTTAGGATGATGCAGGGTCACGCGGACCCAAGCGCTGCCCGGCCCGCGCTCCCACACGAAGCCCGGCCGGGTCCATGGCTCCCATAGTCTCTCCGGCTGCGCCGCCACCTCATCCGGCGTCGCGTCCGCCGTCGCATCCCGCAGGACCGCGATCTCCGCGCCGCTCCATCCCACCATGGGCTGCAAGCCGGTCTGCCGCCCCGCGAAGCCCAAGAGCAGCCAGCCGAGCAACAGCGCCGCCAGCCCCAGCAGCAGGGCCGGACTCTGCCAGGAGAATCTGCGGGAAAAGGGCACGCGCGCATTTCGTTAGAGTCGCCCGGCCAAGGCAAGCCCGCCCAAGGGGATGGGTCCCGTACTTCTACGGGGCCTGCGCGGCTTGTGGATTGTCTTCGGTTCGCTTGAATGATAAGGAGTCTTAACCTCTCACTCCTCCTCATGCTCTCCACCCGTGCCCGCTTGCTGGCGCTTGCCTCCCTCGTCTTCCCGGCCTCCACCCTGCACGCCCAGAGTGTGGTGTATAATGACGGGGACAATAACACGAACTCCTACGACACCACGGGCGGCGTTGTCAGCCTGACCGTCGTGCCCGATACCTCCACCGCGCAGGCCAGCCAGAGCGGGGTACTTTTCGGCACCGGCAGGGTGAACAAGACTGGCAGCGGGACTCTTCATCTCAGGGCGCTGAATACCTATCCGGGCCCCACCACCATCACCAACGGCAAGCTCTCGCTCGACACCGTGAATGCCGCGGGGGTCGGCACGATCCGCGGCAATGTCGTGATCATCGCCGGAGCCGCAGGCCTGGAAGCCACCACCACCAACGCCTTCGGCTGGGACAACGGCGTGAAGATCAACCGGATCGAGATGACCAACAGCATGGTCTCCACCACGGCCACCGGCGACCAGGGCTGGGGCATCGATTACGTGTTGAAGGGAAACAGCATCCTGAGCTCGAACAACGCCCACACCAATCCCGCGCTCAATAGCCCTAGCAACCCCTGCTACTTCTCCCTGGGCGGACCGGCGGGAGCCAATTCATCCATCACCGTGGGCGATGGCGTCTTCAGTCCGACAAGCCGCATCCATGGCCGGCTCGATCTCCGCAACGATAATGGCAATGCCGCGGTGACGATCCGCGTCAATACCGACACCAACCCCAACGGGCTCGCCAAGCTCGAGGTGCCGGCATCCATCACCGGCAATGCCGGGATCACCAAGGAGGGATCGGGCATCCTCTATCTGAACGGGATCAATACCTACACCGGGACCACCACACTGAACCAAGGCACCCTCGAAGTGAACAACGCGGGAGCCGACGGCCTGGGCGGCATCCGCTCACCGATCGTGATCAACGGTGGATCGATGAATCTGAATGTGGCCAATGCCCTGGGCTACACCGATGGCCAGAAGGTCGATTCGATCACGGTGAATGGCGGCCGCCTCGCTTCCTTTGCTACCAGCGACCAAGGCTGGGGAATCACCTACAAGCTGAATGGCGGCGAGATCACCACCAGTAGCGGGGCCCTCGGCGGCGGCGATCCGAATGCATTGCCGCGCTTCGCCTTCGGCAACCACACCAGCGTAGAAGTGCCGGACAATGCCTCGCCGCGGATCTCCGGGCGCGTCGACCTGCGCCCCGATGTCAACCCGGACACCGAGCTCAAGGTGGGGACCGGTGGCAACCTGCGGCTCGATGCCGCGTTGACCGGGAGCGGCGGACTTCTCAAGACCGGCGCGGGCAAGGTCACGCTGATCGCGGGCAATACCTTCACCGGCACCACCACCATCTCAGCAGGCAGCGTGGTGGCGAACGGCAGCAGCTTGCCCGGCAATGTGGTGGACAATAGCCAGCTCATCTTCCAGTCCGCCGGTACTTGCCCCGGTGTGATCTCGGGCAGCGGCACAGTGGAGAAGATCGGCACTGGCACGCTGGTCCTCTCCGGGAACAACAGCTTCAGCGGCGGCCTGACGCTGACGGGTGGCACGGTCTCGGTTTCCTCGAATGCGAATCTCGGCGTGGCCGGGGGAACGATCACCTTCGCCGGTGGGGTTCTCAGCACCACCGCGGACCTCACGCTGGCCCGGCCGCTCGTGGCCAATGGGGCCATCGCGCTGGTGCCCACCGCGGGGACCCTCACCCTGACTAGCGTCTTGTCCGGCGGCATGCAGTTGGTGAAGGACGGTGCCGGCACGCTCAAGATCGACTCGGTCAATTCCCACAGCGGCGGCAACTTCCTGAATGGAGGACGCATCATTCTCTCCGGATCTTCCGGCGGGGCCGGTGCCATCCGCGGTACGATCTCTGCGGTCAACGGTTCGGTCCTGGAGGTCACGAACCTCGCCGCAGTGGGGCAAACGACGGGACAGAAGCTGACCAACGTCAACCTCAGTGGCGGCGCGACCTTCCTCAATTCCGCGAACGGCGGGGTCGGCGCGGGAATCACCTTCGCACTGACCAACGGCACGCTGTCCTCGAACAACGGGGTGGCGAACCCGACGGCGGCCTCCTACATCACCTGCAACGCGGCTAACAGCTTTTCGATCGCCGCCGGTCCGGCCTCGATCATTGCCGGGCGTCTCGATCTGCAGACCTCCACGGACTTCAACCTGATCCAAGGGGCCACCCTCAACGTCACGGCAGCCGTGACCGCCGGCAACAATGCCAGCGCCCTCACCAAGCTCGGCCAGGGAACGATGATCCTGGCCGGGCCGAACACCTATGGCGGGACTACCGTGGTCCGCGAAGGTGTCCTGCAAGTGGTCAATCCGCACGGCACCAGCTACGTGGCGGAGCGCAATAGTCAGACCGCCAGCGGTGCCCACATCGAGTTCCGCGGCAGCTCGGTGCCGGGCCGTGCCGACAGCCAGCCCCAGAGCTTCTTTGCCAACAACCTCGGGTATCTCGACTTCTACGATACCGCTTCCGCCGGCTCCGCGAGCTATACCGGCGCCACCAATGCCGGAATCAACTTCAACAACTCCGCCACCGCAGGCTCCGGCAATTTTTCGGTCGGCAGCGGCAGCAATCTCACCTTCTTCAGCGGCACCAGCGCCGGCACCGCCACGATCAATGCGGGTCCCGGATCCCAAGTCGGCTTCAGCGCCACGAGCAGCGGCAGCGGTGCCAAGGTGATTTCCCAGGCGGGCGCGACAGTCGCGGCCTTCGATGGCCCCGGCAGCGTCGGGATCGGTTCGCTCTCCGGCGATGGCAACTTGTCCCTCGGCGTGAACGCGGTGACCCTGGGAGCACTGGGACTCGGTGATGCCTTCACCGGTGTCATCAGCGATAGCGGCTCGCTGGTGAAAACGGGCAACGGCACGCTCACGCTCTCCGGTGCCAGCACCTACAGCGGCGGCACCACTCTCTCCGCCGGCAAGATCATGGCGAATAACGCCAGCGGCTCCGCGCTCGGCACGGGTGCGGTGTCGATCGCGGCAGGCAGCACGCTCGGCGGCAGCGGCAGCATCGGCGGGGCCACCACCTTGCCAAGTGGCGCGCATCTCGCGCCGGGTGCGGCGGTGGGGATGCTGAGGTTCTCCAATGGCCTGGCACTGAATGGCGGGTCCATCCTCGACCTGCAGCTGGGCACTGCCAGCGACTCGGTCCGCGTCTCCGGAGGCACGCTGGCCGGGCCCGCGAGCGGCAAGATCACCGTCAACCTCTCCGATGCCGGCGGCTTCAGCGGCGGCACCTACACGCTTATCGATGCCAGCGGTGCCGCGCTTTCGAATCTCAGCAAGGACTCCTTCATCCTGGGCACCACGATTCCCGGGTACACTTACGTCTTCTCGCAGAGCGGCAGCTTGATCCAGCTCAGCGCCACCTCCACCGATCCCTACGTGGCCTGGTCCAGCATCATCCCGGATCCCGCCCAGCGCGGGCGCTCTGCCGATCCGGACCAGGATGGATTCACCAACCTGGAGGAGTATCTCTTCGGTGGCTCGCCGGTCCTTCCTACTGCCGGGCTGGTGGAAAGCACCAGGACGCCGGAGGGCCTCACGATCCGCTGGCTGCAGCGCAGCAGTGGCGCGACCTATCAGCTCAAGGAGACAGACTTCGCCAGCGCTTGGGCGGCCAGCGCCCTACCTGTGAGCGATGGCGATCCCGGCGGCGTGCCATCCGGCTACACCCGCAAGCAGACGGTGGCGCCCTTCACTGGCGCGGTGCGCTTCTTCCGCATCGAGGCGCAGGAGAACGCGAATTGAGCCGCGGCGGCGTGTATCTTCTAACAGTAGGCGTGTTGGTAACAACACGGAAGCCAGGGTGCGTCCCGCCGTCAGGGACCGCTCCGCATGGTCACCCATGTGACTACGGTTGGTGTGAGGACACCAACAAATCCATTGTAGGCGCGTTCGTGAGAACGCGGAAGCCAGGGTGCGGACCGCCATCAGGGACCGCTCCGCATGGTCACCCATGCGCCTACTGTTAGAGCCTGACCGCGCGGAGCGGCGCTCCCTCCCCCCACCCCGTAGTTGTACGGGTTTTGCCAAGTTGCCCTTTGGCTTCGGATTCATTGAATGATGGGGACTCTTAAACTCCTCACTCCTCCTCTAACATGACCGTCACCCGCACCCACTTGTTGGCCATCGCCGCCCTGGTCAGCCCCGCCACGCCGCTGCACGCGATCCTCTACAATCCGGGCCAGAACAACACGAACTCCTACGATACCAGCGGCGGCAGCATCACCTTGGACGCCCCCGCCGCCGGTGGCGAGGCCACGCAGAGCGGGGTGATCTACGGCAGCGGGGGCATCATCAAATCACAGGCGGGCACCATTCATCTCACCGCCCAGAATACCTACACCGGCCTCACGAACATCCCTTGGGGAACTCTCTCGCTCGACAACCCTAGCAACGGCGGCATCGGCACCATCCGTGGCAATGTGGTCGTGCCCAATGCTCTGGGAGTCCTCCAGACCGGCACCCCGAATGCGCTCGGCTGGATCACCGGGCAAAAGGTCGACAAGATCGATCTGACCGACGGGAAGATGATCAACACGGCCAGTGGCGACCAAGGCTGGGGAGTCACCTACACGATGAAGGGCAATAGCATGATCAGCTCTAACAACGGCCACAATGACCCCAATGCCAATGTCCCCACCGCTCCTTCCCGCTTTTCCTTCGGCGGCCCCGCCGGCGGGAATACCAGCCTGACGGTGGGCGGCGGCAACTATGGAACGGTCGCGAGGGCCTACGGCCGGATCGACCTGCGCTCCGACAATGGCAATACCGCGGCCATCTTCAACATGGGCGTGTTCGGGGACGGAGTGTCGCCCGCTTGGATGGATTGCTACGCGTGCCTCACCGGGGATGCGGGCATCACCAAGACCGGCCCCGGGACCCTGAACCTGTATGGGACCAATACCCACACCGGCGTGACCACGCTGAACCAAGGGGTCATCACCGTGAACAAGTCCGGCCCGGGAGGCACCGGCGGGATCCGCTCGCCGCTCGTGATCAATGGCGGACGCATGGACCTGAACGCGGTGAATGCGCTGGGATACCTCCCCGGCGAGAAGGTGAACACCATCACCGTGAATGCCGGCCTGATCAACTCCACCGCGGCGGGCGACCAAGGCTGGGGCGTGGCCTACACGCTGAATGGCGGCGAGATCCGCACGAACAACGGCACGGCCGATCCGAACACGGCGAGCAAGTTCGCCTGTGGCAACTACACCACCTTCACCGTCCCGGCCGGTGCCGCGCCGCACATCAGCGGGCGCATGGACCTGCGCGATCTGCTGAATCCCAACACCGACATCACGGTGGGAGCGAATGGCAACCTGATCGTGGATGCCGCGGTCACCAACACCGGCGGGATCAGGAAATTCGGCCCGGGCACGCTCACCTTCAACGCCGCGAACACCTTCACCGGCACCCTGACAATTACGGAAGGTGTCGTAGTTGCTGGCGGCTCCAGCATCTCCTGCAATACGGTGAACAACACCCAGCTCATTTTCCAATCGGGCGGAACCAGCCCCGGCGCGATCTCCGGCCCCGGCACGGTCAAGAAGCTCGGTGGCGGGACGGTGGTGCTGACGGGAACGAACACCTACACCGGCGGCACCACGATTGAAACCGGCTCGATCTCGATCGCCTCGAACGCGAATCTCAGCACGGACAATGTCCCCCTCACCCTGGCCGGCGGTGCCTTGACGACTACCGCGGATCTGACTCTCACCCGCCCCGTCAGCATCATCAATGGCACGGGCACCCTCTCCCCTTCCTCCGGCACGCTCACGCTGAATAGCATCATCTCCGGCGCAAATTCACTTCAGAAGACCGGGGCCGGCGTGCTCAAGATCAACTCGATCCAGACCTACACCGGCACCACCACGGTGCAGGAAGGCAAGCTCCTCCTGGCCACTTCCTCCGGCAGCACCGGCGCGATCCGCAGTAGTCTCGTGGCCAACCAAGGCAGCGTCATCGAACTCGCCGATGCCGGAGCACTCGGGCAGAGCGTAGGGACCGATAACGTTTCGCTCTATGGTGCCACCATGACCAACACCAGCGGCAGCGCCATCATGCTCCCCTACTATACGACGCTTGCCGGTGGCACCCTCAGTTCGAACGGCGGAACCTCCAGCCCCACCGCTGCTTCCCGCTTCATTTCCAGAAGGACGATCCTTGCAGCCGGCGGCGCCGTGACCTCGACGATCGCAGGCCGTCTCGAACTCCAGCCCGGCGCTTCCTTCGACGTGAATACCCTCGCCACGCTCAACGTCACGGCCGCGGTCACCTCCGGGGATGATCTCGTGGGAATCGTGAAGGACGGCCTGGGAACCCTGAACCTCCCCGCGCAAAACACCTACAAGGGCGCGACCTGGATCAACCACGGCACGCTGGAAGTAAGCTATCCCCACAGCCCCACCTACTACCTCCACGGCAACAGCCTGGCCGACACTTCCCACATGCATGTCCGCGGCAACGCCGTGGTGAGCAACGGCAGCGGAACTCCCCAAAACCTCTTCCTGGACAACTTCAGCTACATCTATTTCTACGACAACTCCTCCGCCGGTGCTGCCACCTACACCGCCGGGGTGAACAGTATCGTTTCCTTCAACAATGCCGCCACGGCCGGCTCGGGCACCTTCTCGTTCGGCAATGGCTCGACCTTCGGCTTGCAGAACAGTGCCAATGCCGGCGCGGCCACCATCACCTTGCAGGGGGCTGGTAGTGCCTTCGATTCCTTCTCCACCAGCGGTGCCACCGCGAGCGGTGCGAAGGTAATCAACCAGGGAGGTGATGTCCGTGCCTTCGCGCCCCTGTCCATCGGCTCGCTCAAGGGCAGCGGCACCTTGCAGACGGGCAGCTTCAAGGTGACACTCGGTGCGCTGGGACTGGACGATGTTTTTTCCGGCACGACCGATGGCACCGGTTCGCTGGAGAAGACCGGCAGCGGCACGCTCACGCTTTCCGGGGCCAATGTCTACAGCGGCGGCACCACGGTCTCCAGCGGCAAGCTGCTGGCATCTAACAGCAGCGGCTCCGCCCTCGGCACCGGTGCGGTCTCCGTGGCCAGCGGGGCTACACTCGGCGGCAATGGCAGCATCGGCGGAGCCACCACGCTCCAGGGCGGCGCGCACCTCACTCCCGGCAACCCGACCGGGATCTTGAAGTTCACGAACGGGCTCACGCTGAGCGGCGGCTCGATCCTGGACCTGCAACTTGGCTCGCCCGCCACGGATCTCATCCGCGTTTCCGCCGGCACCCTCGCTGGCCCGGCATCCGGCAAGATCACCGTGAACCTCGCCGATGCCGGTGGCTTCACCGCGGGCACCTACACGCTCATCGATGCCAGCGGGGCGAACCTGTCCAACCTCACCGCGGATTCCTTCATCCTCGGCAGCAACCTTGCCGGCTACAACTACTCCTTCGCGATCGCGGGCTCCCTGGTCCAGCTCAGCGTGATCCCCACCGATCCCTACGAGGCCTGGAGCCTGATCATCCCGGATCCCGCCCAGCGCGGCCGCACGGCGGATCCGGACAGCGATGGCTTCACCAATCAGGAGGAGTATCTCTTCGGCACCTCGCCGGTCCTGCCCACTGCCGGGCTGGTGGAAAGCAGCCGCACGCCGGAAGGCTTGCTGATCCGCTGGCTGCAGCGGAATACGGGGGCCAGTTACGAGTTCCAGCAGAGCGATCTCAGCTCCTCCTGGGGGCCGAGCCCGCTGCCGGTCAGCAACGGCGACCCGAGCGGCGTGCCGCAGGACTACAGCCGCAAGCAAGTGCTCGCGCCCTTCGATGCCTGGGTGAAGTTCTTCCGCATCCAGGCCCTGGAGAACTGAATAAGCCCGCCGCGGGGACCGTCCCTGAAGGTAAGCTGGGAGCCGGGCTAAACCCGGCCCCGGCTCCCGACGTAAACCAAGCCGATGAAAATCATCCCGCTCTCGCTCCTGCTTCTCGCCACCGCCCTGCCCGCCTTCTCCGCGGACCCCGCTCCGAACACCCTCACGCCCGAGGAAAAGAAGGACAACTTCAAGCTGCTCTTTGACGGCAAGTCGCTGAAGGGCTGGCACGGCTACAAGCAGAAGGAGCCCGGCGAGCAGTGGAAAGTTGAGGACGGCGCGATCGTCCTGACCCCGGGCAAGGACGGCGACCTGACCAGCGATGACGATTACGGCGACTTCGACTTCCGCTGCCAGTGGAAGATCGCGGACCAGGGGAACTCCGGCATCATGTGGCACGTGACCGAAGACCACGGCGCGGCCTACGAGAGCGGCCCGGAATACCAGATCCTCGATTCCTTCGACAAGCCGGGCCACAAGTACGCCCACGAGACGAAGAAGGGCAACGTGGCCGGGGGCTTCTACGACATCTATCCCGGCAAGCCCGAGTGGTCCAAGCCGGTGGGCGAGTGGAATGAGACCCGCATCGTGATCAAGGGCACCAAGGTCACCCTCTACCTGAATGGCACCGTGACCGCGGATGTGGACACCACCTCCGATGATTTCAAGGCCGCGCTCGACAAGTCCAAGTTCAAGACCTGGCAGTTCTTCAACAAGGCGAAGAAGGGCCACATCGACCTCCAGAACCACGGCGACAAGGTTTCCTTCCGGAATATCCGGATCAAGAAGCTGTGAGGAGGAGCGATCCCTAACACTCTAACAAACGAAGGCCCGCCATCCCGGCGGGCCTTTTTCGTTAGCCGCCCGGCGGCGAAGGCAGGGACCGACCTCCGGGCGGTCAGGCGGGGGGCGGCGCTCATCACCACACGATATCGTCTTACCCCTGCGTGTTTGTGCTCAGACGGGCACGTGATGACCAACGAGTGCGGCAAGGAGGAACGGGGACGTCCCCAACCGGACCGCGCGGAGCGACGGTCCCTGCCCTTGCACGCCAGATGGATACCTCACCGCTCCTTCTCCACCGCCGCGGTCGCCGTGGGCGGTTCGGCCTTCGGCTTCACCAGCACCGCCTTCGGTGCGGATGCCGCTGCCGTCGCTCGCGCGGGCGTGAAAGCGGGCGCAGACGCCTGCTTCACCGCGGGCGTCGCCGCAGTCCGGTTCACATGAGTCATCTCCTGGATCGCGGCCGGAGGAGTCCGTGCCACCACCTTCGCGCCGAGCATCAGCGAGCCGAAGCAAGCCATGGTCCCCGCCAGTGCCAGGCAGGTATTCCAACCCTGCATGACCCAGTGCTTGGGCAGCAGCGCGCGCAAGATCATCACCGCAAGCACGATACCGATCCCCAGCATGGGTGCCGCCAGCAGCGCCATCTTCTCATGCCGGTCCGGGATGATCGGCTCTAACAGACGCGCCAGGCAGGCGAAGCTGCCGGTGCTGCCGATCATCAAAATCAAAAGCCAAGTCACGGACACCTTCGGCCGCAGCAGGTTCATCTGCCCGCCGCGGTTCGAGCGGTTGAGCAGGTCCTGCACGGTCTTGATGCCCAGGCAGGTATTCAGGCGCCGGGCCTCGAAGGAACTCGCCTTCGCTTGGCGGCTGCGGCGCTCCTGCGCCAGCTTGCGGATGCGGATCCGCGCGTAGGCGGCCAGCGCTTCCTGGTGATTGGCGCCATTGGTGGCCAGTGCGGTCGCCCAGGCCGCGGGCTCCAGCTCACCCCGCAGGATTTCCTGGCCCACCCGCTCGGTGATCTCGCGATCCATCTGGCCTTCAGGCGGCACCAGCTTGTGGACCGCGGCGGCGAGGGTCACCATTTTCATGCCCGGCCGGAGCGGAGGGTGGATTCATTCCGGCGCCTGCGCAGGAGCAGGATAGCCGCGGCAGAAAGCACCGACACCGAGGTCGAGGGCTCCGGCACGGCCGACTGGGAGACCTGCGCCCCGCCATCCACCGTCGATTCGAAATGGCTCGCCAGGTAGCCGTCCAGGCTGTTGTTGATCGAGGACTTGCCGGAGCTGGCCTTCACGCCGCCCACTTCCCCGCCGATCACATTGCTGGCGAAGTAGCTCTGCACCTGGTTGGTGCGGCTGCCGACCGCGATCGAGTTGATGATATCCACGCCGGAGGCCAGCGCATCATTGCGGGCCGCCTGGTCTTTGCCCGCGATCGGGATGAGGTCCGTGCCCGCAGCCACCACCTCTACCACCTGCACCGCGCTTTCAAAACCATTCGACGCATTGCCAGTCTCCGTGCCGAAGCGTGTGGTCGCGAAATTCAGCGCCGCACTGATCGAGGGCGAGGTCAGGCTAAGCGGCCGCATGAGGCTGCTCACGATATTCGCGAACTGCTGCGCCTGCGTCGCATTGCCGATGGCCATCCACGGCACGGCCACCGTCTGGGTGAAGCTGCCGCCATAGAAGACCATGGAGACCGCGATCTTCCCGGTGGCTCCGGACTGGATGGAGTCCAGCACCTGCGAACTCGTCATCGCGGACGCATAGCTATCCATCAGCTTGTCGAACTGCTGGTTGTTCATCCCCGTCTGGGTGATGTCGACCAGGAACAGGAGTTCGCTATCCACGGCTGTCGCGTCTGCACGCGGCCCCAATCCTAGAGCTGCGATGCCGAGCGACAACGCGAGCCACGATGGGAGAACCGGCGACAGGACGCGACGTGAGAGTGTCGCATTCTTCATGGGGAGTCTGGGTGGGTGAGAGCGTCGACATAAAAACTAAGACTTGCATAATTGTCAACAAATTTTAAAAATCTAGCATGCTTAACCCAAAAGACGTTTCAAAAATGCCGTGGTCGTCTCGTCTTGCCCTGGGCACCGCCCTGCTGATCGCCGGTTCCTTCGGCGTCGCGGTGGCCGTGCTGGTGCCGCATCAGTCCGGCACCACAGCAGCCGCGCAGCCCGCCCCGCGCAGCGGCGCTGCCCGCGATGGAGCAAGCAAACAGGGTGATACCGCCCCTCTCCCCGCGACGGACGAATTGGTAAAATTCTGTGCCGATCACGTGACCGGCCAGCGCAGCTTCGTGATCTTCAGCCGCGGCACCTGCGTGGTGGTGAATGAGCCCTGCAAGGACCCGCTGGTGGAAGCGAAGAAGTCCCTGGCCGCCTGCGCCGATCCGAATACCCCCTTTGTCCCGGAGCCGACCGCGGAGGGCGACCTGATCGTCAGCTTCAAGGAACCACTCTTCCTCCGCTTCACCCAGGATGAGCTCAAGAAGCTCACTCCCTGGCTGAATGAGATCGCCCCGGCCCTGCTCAGCCCCTCGGAAAGCGTCAGCGCCGGCAAGGACTGGAAGCCGGAAGACAATGCCAAGGTCGGCCTGCTGGCCCGCCGCCGCATGCTGGAAGATGCCACCGACGCCGTGGCCGTCCGCATCGTGAAGGCCAAGACCAAGGAAACGGCCTCGCGATAAGCACCCATCTCAACGAGGTTGCGGAAAGGGGTCCACGCCCAGGGAATAGTCGCCATTCCCGCGCGTGACCCCTTCCGCAACCGTCGGTGGCATTGCGCGACTTCTACCCCGCGGCGCAGCCGCCTTGGACTGCGTGCAACCCTGTTGCCGTGCGCGAGCCATAATTCCTCCCTACCACCGTTCCTTGTGCCCGACGGCAGAGGGGAGATGTGCTCATCACGCACCGTGGAAATGGAGGCAAACCCAAGAGCTTGGTAAGTGGATAGGCGGCCCCGGCTGCCTTTGCTGCGCTTCGAATCTCCCGGCCCTGCAGATCTTCACGGTGGATCAGAATCGCACCTCACTTGGGTGGGCATCCTTTGGTGATCGGGTGAATCCACTGACTCACTCACGGCAGCAGGCTGCCTGCGTGAAAGCGGGAGCAGTCTGCACGCAGTCCAAGGTCGCTGCGCGACGGCTCTACTGGCTCCCCCTTTTACTGCCCGACCATCCAAGTCCGCTGAAGCGGGCGCACCAGCGCCGCCATTCCGCGCTACCCCTTGCTTACGCCTTTTCCCATCGCCACCCTGCGGGCGGATTTGCTAGGCTCCGCTTCGGATGACACCCCGCGTCAAGCAAACGGCCTCGATCACCATCGGAGAGTTTTTCGAGCGTCACGCTGGCGCGCTATCGCTGACCTTGCTCGGCGAGAAGCACGGCTTTGACCGGCCGATCAGCGAGCCCGCGCCGAACCGCCCGGGCCTGGCGCTCGCGGGATTCTTCAGCTACTTCGCGAAGAAGCGCATCCAGGTGCTCGGGAATTCCGAGATCTCCTATCTGAAGAAGCTCACCCCGCAGATGAGCAATGAGCGCTTCCGCCGCATGTGCGAGCGGGATATCCCCGGCATCGTCGTCTCGCGCGGCGCGCAGCTTTCGGAAGAGCACATGCAGATCGCGGCGGAGCACCGCATCCCGGTCTTCGGCACCACGCTGGTGACCATGAAATTCCTGAACGCCGCCACCCTGCGGCTGGAGAATGAATTCGCGCCGAATGTGACCATGCACGGCTGCATGGTGGACCTGCGCGGCATCGGCGTGCTGATCATCGGCAAGAGCGGCGCGGGCAAGAGCGAGACCGCGATCGGCCTGATCGAAAAGGGCGGCGCACTGGTGGCGGATGACATGGTGCGCATCAAGCTGGCGAATGGCGAGCTCACCGCCTCCGCCCCTGCCCTCTCCCGCGGCTACCTGGAGATCCGCGGCATCGGCATCGTGAACGTGGCGAATCTCTACGGCCTCGCCTCGATCCGCCCGGAAAAGCGTCTCGATCTGGTGGTCACCCTCATCGCCTACGCGGACCAGAACGAGATCGACCGCCTGGGCCTGCAGCCGAAGTCCTACGAGATCCTCGGCCAGCAGGTTCCCCACGTGGAAGTCCCCGTCGCCCCCGGTCGCGATACCGCGCGCATGGTGGCCATCGCCGCGCTGGACCAGCAGCTCCGCCGCCTGGGGTATAACATGGCGGATGAGTTCAACCAGCGCCTGCTCCGGCACATGGCGGGAGAGGTCTGAGGAGCAGGGACCTTACTGTCCCTGAGAACGGTCCCCGGCAGCCGTAGTCGCCTAACCGGCGCGAACAACCGTGAGGGCACTGCTTGAGGAGCGATCCCCAAGAGCTGCTTCCCTACCGGTGCCAGCGACAATAAGGTCGCTCCTCCCTATTCCTCCTCGAACTTCCGGCCGATCAGATCGGCCAGCGCCTCAAGGGCGGCATCCGCATCGGAGCCTTCCGCGGCGACGCTGATCACGGAGCCGTGGCCGGCGGCCAGCATCATGAGGCCCATGATGCTCTTGCCGTCCACTTCCTCGCCATCCTTCTCCACGCGCACCTCGGATGAGAAGCGGCTGGCCGTCTTCACAAATTGGGCTGCGGGACGGGCGTGAATGCCGAGTTTGTTCTGAATGGTGAATTCGCGTTGCGCCATCGGCATGAGTTGGTCGGGACGGGCCGGAGGGTAGGGACAGTTCCCGTCTGGTTCCAAGTGGATTTTTTGCCCCCCGAAAAGCAGGTGGAGGGGCCGCCCGCGATTTTTCTTCTTTGAAGCTATCCCGCTCCCCCACAGCATGGGCGCAGGAATGTCCAAAGCCGTGCCGCAGGAAACCGTGCTCCAGGGGACTCCGGTCTCACCCGGGATCGGCATCGGCCCCGTACATGTCGTGGCCCGCGGCTTCTCCGCCCCGGAAGTCTATCACATCGCGGAGGGCGAAATTCCCGCGGAGCAGGAGCGCTTCCGCCTGGCCCTGGAGGAGACCAAGGTCCAGCTCGACGAGCTGCAGCAGAAGATCAAGTCCCTGTCCGGCGAGGAGGAGAGCCGGATTTTCGAGGCCCACCTGATGGTGCTGGAGGACCGCGCCATGCTCGACCGCGTGGCGGAGGCGATCAAGGCCCGCCGCCAGAATGCGGAATTCGCCTTCTACGCGGTGATGCAGCATTTCCTGGAGGCGATGCGCCGGGTGCCGGACCCGTATCTGCGCGAGCGCACCGCGGACCTGGAAGACGTTTGCCAGCGGGTGCTGCGGAATTTCCGCCCGGACGATGGCCCGCGCCACATCGCCCCGGAGGGCAAGCACATCCTCGTCGCCTACGATCTCAATCCCTCGGACACCGCGGCGCTGGACCGGCGCCACGTCGTGGGCTTCGCCACCGAGCTGGGCAGTGTGAACTCGCACTCCGGCATCCTGGCCCGCTCGCTGGGCCTGCCCGCCATCGTGGGGATCGAGGACGCGGTGCTGGACATCCGCACGCTCACCCCGGCGATCCTGGACGGCTACTCCGGCAAGCTGATCCTGAATCCTTCCGAGGAGACCCTGGCCCGCTACCGGGACCTGCAGGAGCGCAAGGAAAAGGTCCGCCGCGACCTGGAATCCCAGCGCGATGCCGCCACCGCCACCACGGACGGCCGGACGATCACCCTTTCCTCCAACATCGAGTTCCTCGACGAGCTGCCGCTGGTGGTGAACAGCGGCGCGAAGGGCGTGGGCCTCTACCGCACCGAATTCCTGCTGCTGGATGGCGAGGAAATGCCGGACGAGCACGAGCAGGCCGTGGCCTACACCAAGCTCGCCACCGCCCTGGCCCCGCACCCGGTGATCATCCGTACCCTGGATGCCGGCGGGGACAAGCTCCCCATCGAGCCGCTCACCGAGCCGGAGCCGAATCCTTTCCTCGGCTGGCGCGGCATCCGCGTCTCCCTGGACCGCCCGGCCATGTTCAAGGAGCAGCTCCGCGCGATCCTGCGCGCCAGCGCCCACGGCAAGCTGGCGGTGATGTTCCCCCTGGTCTCCGGCCTCGGCGAAGTGCGCCGCGCGAAGGATCACCTGAAGGAGTGCATGGATGAACTGGCCGCGCAGGGTGTGCCCTTCGATGCCGAGCTGGAGACCGGCGTGATGATCGAGGTGCCCAGCGCCGCCGTCATTGCGGACCTGATCGCCCCGGAAGTCGATTTCTTCTCCATCGGCACGAATGACCTCATCCAGTACACCGTGGCGGTGGACCGGGTGAACCACCACGTGGCGGACCTCTACCGGCCCACCCACCCTGCCGTCGTCCGCCTGATCAAGCAGACGGTGGATGCCGCCGCGAATGCCGGCATCTGGACCGGGGTCTGCGGTGAAATGGCGGGTGACATCCGGCTGACTCCCCTGCTGTTAGGCTTGGGTGTGGAAGAACTCTCCGTGGGCCCGCACCAGGTCCCGCGCGTCCGCCGCGCCATCCGCGCCCTCAGCCACGCCGAGTGCGCGGACGTGGCCGCGAAGGCGCTGAAGACCGGTATCAGCCAGGAGATCATGGACGCCACCCTGGGCATGGCGAAGCAGTTCTATCCGGAGCTGCTCGACTAAGAGGGGCGTCAAAAGGTGGTCCGCACAGCCCTCTGTGCGGACGAAGCAGTTCTGGTGGCGGCCATTACCGGGTGCCAAAAAGGTGGTCCGCACAGCCCTCTGTGCGGCGAATGGTTCCCGGCAGCAGACAGAGACCCGGTGCCTCCGGGGCAGCCCCAAATCACCCGCCAGGGATTGTGGCCCACCCAGCCCCAACGCAACCGAAGCCGCCCTAACAGCCCCAACCCGGAGCATTCCAACGCCCCAAAGGGGCACCCTACCGTAGCCCGCGGGCATCGCCCCGGGAAAAGGCAGCACGAGAATATCGAGCCCTGAAGGGGCGGGCTAACAGGTGAATTTTGCCCCTCCCATCAGAGCCCCCGTTTCGAATTAGTCCGCCCCTTTCAGGGCTCATCCATCATCGCCGAACGTAACCCGGGGCGTTGCCCGCGGGCTACGATAGGGTGCCCCTTTGGGGCGGAAGAAAACCGCACCCTCCTCAGTCAATATTCAAGTCCGGATTCATCTCCGCCGTTGTCCGCCATTCGATGCCATAGTCTTCCTTGAGAATCCGCTTCAAGATCGTGTCGAACTGGTGAATCCGTCCCAGCTCGCCCCGATCCGGCGACATCTCTTCCTCAGCCCGCTTTGAAGCCTGCTGGATCACGTCCTTGAAGCGCTGCTCCAGCTCCACCTTGTCGTGACGGAACCCTGTGCTTCCCGCCCGGTAGTAGTCGCGAACACCCGCCGAGTCCCAACGGAAGTAGGCCGACACAGCCACCGCGATTAATACGAGGCTTCCCAAGATCAAGGTGATGATACGACGTTTCATTTAATCAACGGATTCCGCGGAATCCCCCGATCCGATTTCGGCATGTTCGGCTCCACGGGCTGTGGTTGTGGCCGCTGCGCTTCACGCTCCGCCTTCTGCTGCTCGAAGCGCTCCACCAGGCCGGTCACGCGCTTCAGGTCCTGCACGATCAAGTCCACCTCCTCGCCGTTCCCCGCCTCTGGCACGAGCGCCTCGTAGCCCTTCTGCACCTTGGCCAGGTCCGGCAGGGTCTTGGCATTGATCTCCTCCGCGATGAGCTGGCGGTGGCGCAGGAAGGCCTTTGCCTCCGGAGCCACGTCCGGGGTCTTCTCCAGCTCCGCGATCCGCGCCTTGATCCGGTCCGGCCACTTGCTGCCGGGGACATTCACGAAAGGCCGCTCGCGGAACTCTAACAGGGCCCGCCACTGGTCCAGCGGTGGCAGCTTGCCGATCTCCCCATTCTCCGCTTCGAGCGCCGTCTCATCCGCGCTGCCGCCATTCCGCAGCGTGAACCATTCCTTCAGGCCCGGCGAGCCCGCCTGCGGGAAGGAGTGCTCCTGCTTGTCCCAGGTCTCCATCCGCGCCGTGACCCCCAGCTTGCCGTAGTAGAGCTTCGCCTTCAGGGAAAAGGGATAGTTCCCATCCAAGCGGCCCACGCCCAGGAAGAGCGGCGTGTCCGGCCGGTAAGCGGCGGGCTTCTCCGAGACCTCATACATGTGCCCGGCCGCCAGGATCACCGCGCCGGCCAGGCTGCGGTCATCCTGGAACATCATGTCCGCCATCCAGCCGCCCAGGCTGAAGCCGGAGATGTAGAGTCGCTTCGGGTCCAGCCCCTTGGTCTTCACGAGCAGGTCGCGGACCTTGTGCATCATCGCCACCTCCGCCTTCACGTTCTCCGGGGTGAAGGTGAAGGTGCCCGGCTTGATGTAGGACATGCCGACCACGATCCAATCCTTCGGTCCGGCCTGCGAGCGGATCATGGTGGTGGTCGGGTGCCCGCCCGTGCCGTGGTAGAAGAACACCGCGGGGTAGGACTTGCCGGCTTCGTAGTTGGAGGGCAGGGAGAGTTCGACCGGGGCGGAGAGGCCTTCGATTTGGATTGGTTCGGCAGGAGCCTGCGCGGAGATGCCGAGGAAGAGGATGGCGATGAGGCGGTGAATCATCAGCTTGAAGGCTGGGGCAAGCCGCGCGGGAGGGCGAGGCGAAAGGTGGTTCAAAAAGGTGGTCCGCACAGCCCTCTGTGCGGTGAAGCAATTATCGTGGCGGACATTGTCAGGTGACCCCGCGAGCGGCATTGATTCTCCCTCCACAAGTTGCTACGTGAAGAAAGCGGTCCCCACAGCCCTGGGGGCGGGACCACATCGCTGGCGCTGAATCGGGACGAGGATGGGTGAATCAACACGGACCCGGGGGCACTTGATCTCCGTCAGCCTCACGAACTGCTTCGCCGCACAGAGGCTGTGCGGACCACCTTTTTGGACGCCTTCGCGAGGCAGCACGGCAGGATGGAGAGACACGCCATAAGCCGGACCGCGCGGAGCGACGGTCCCTGCCTTTCGCACAGAGGCTGTGCGGACCACCTTTTGCCACCCGGTGATATCCGCCGCTGAGAACCGCGCTTGCGGCTTGCAAAGCCGCGCTCCGGACTAGGCCCGCGCCGCATGCGCTTGCAGATCCTCCAGATCCAGGAACTCCAGCGCCGATTCATGCGTGGACTCCAGCACCACCGGCGGGGCCATGCCGGCATCCAGTGCGTCCTTCCAGCGGGTGGCGCAGAGGCACCAGCGATCGCCGGGCTTCAAGCCAGGGAAGTCGAATTCCGGGCGCGGCGTGGAGAGGTCATTCCCCTTCGCTTTCGAGTAGGCCAGGAACTCCTCCGACACCTGCGCGCAGACCACGTGCACTCCCACATCCCCGCGGCCGGTGCGGCAGCAGCCATCGCGGAAGAACCCGGTCATCGGGTCGGTGGAACAGGGTTCCAGCACCCCACCCAAGACGTTTCTGCGCTCCGCGGCCATTCGACCCAATCTAGCGCGATTGCTTGGTTCGTCCAATGCGCACTGGTGACAAAACAAAAGGTCCCGCCGGCGTGATGCCAGCGGGACCGTGGAAAGCTCATCGGGCGATCTCTCAGCCCCCCGTGCGCGGCGGGCGCTTCTTCTGCGGCTCGCTGTCTTCCGGATTCACCTCGCGGCCCTTGGCCTGGCGCATCTGTTGCTGGCGCTGGGCTTCTTCTGCCTTGGCGGCCAGGCGCTCCATCAGCGTCTTGCCACCGCCGCCGGCCTTCGCCTTCAGCTGGGGCTCCGGCAGCTTGTTGGTGATCACCGTCTGGATGATCGAGAACAGGTTCGAGGTCGTCCAGTAGAGTGCCAGCGCGGAGGCGAAGTTGTAGCACATGAACAGGAACATGAAAGGCATGAACCTCATGATCATCATCTGGCTCTTGTCCCCGCCGGTGTTCGGCATCATCGCCATCTGCGCGAAGCTGGTGATGGCCATCAGGATCGGCAGCGGGTTGATCGGAATGCCCGCGATGTGGAACGCCGTATCCGGCTGCGACAGGTCCGTGATCCACCACAAGAAGGGCTGGCCGCGCAGCTCCACCGCGTGCAGCAGCATGGTGTAGAAGCCGAAGAAGATCGGCAGCTGCGCGAACATCGGCAAGCAGCCACCCAGCGGATTGATGCCGTACTTCTTGTACATGCCCATCATCTCCTGGTTCATCTTCGCCGGGTCATCCGGATACTTCTCCTTCAGCTTGTCCATCTCCGGCTTGAGCTTGGCCATCCGCTTCATCGTCCGGTTGGAGCGGTTGTAGAGCGGCCAGATGGCGGTGCGCAGCAGCAGGGTCAGCACGATGACGGCGATACCCCAGGACCACTTGGAGAAGGCGGAGACCTTGGACACCGCGTTGTGCACCCACCACAGCGAGAAGTTCAGGAAGCGGCTGAAGGGGCTGACGAAGCCCGGCGTGTAGTTCATCAGCGAGCCCCACTCGCCTTTGAACTTGTCCTCCATCTTGCGCAGGATGCGGTTCTGCTTCGGGCCGGCGAAAAGCTCGTAGGTGAAGATGCGCGGACCCTCCTTGGGCACCAGCATGCCCGCGGGCAGGCGCAGGCCCGCGCTCGCGGCCTTCAGCGCGCGGCCGTTCGCCACGAGTGCCTGGTCCCGCACGGTGGTCCAGACGAAGGAGCTGTACTCCTTCGGCTCAAGCGGCCGCAGCACGGTGGAGAAGAATTGGTTCGAAACCCCTGCCCACACCGTCTTGTCCAGGGAGCGGGTGATCTGTGTCTGCGCCGGCGAGAACCAGCCCTTGGCGAACTTCGAGACCGAGAGAGCGGTGAAGGTCCCGTCGTCGTTCATCACGGCACCCGCCTGCTCGGCGCGTTCCACGTAATCCAGCGGGGTGGCCGTGCCCAGGAAGACGCTGTAGTTCTCCTGGTTCACCGGGGCCGTGCCGGTGTTCTCCAGCGTGAGCTTGAAGTCCAGCATGTAGGGATCGCCCTCGTTGCCGGTCTCGCGCAGGGTCCAGGTCTTCTGTGCCCAGACGCCGCCGGGAAGCTGGCCGCGGAAGGTCAGCGACTTGCCCTCCACGGAGGCATCCTTCATGTACTCGTATGTCGTGGACTCCGGGCGGTCCGGCGCATCCGCGATCGCGCCCACGGCGTGCAGGCCGTGGCGGTTGAGCTGCACCGGGCCCTCTGCTCCCGGGGTCTTGTTCTTCAGCTCCGCATACTTCAGTCCGCCGCCCACATTGGTGAAGACGAACTTTGACTCGCTGGTCTCCAGCGTGAAGAACTGCTCCGCCACCTCCACCGGCGGCGGCACCTGTGCCAGCCCGCTGCCGGATTGCACCCCGGGTGCGCCGTTGTTATTGTTATTCTCGCTGCCAGCGCCCTCGGTCTTGGGAGGGTTGGCCTTGCGGACCTCTTCCTCCATCGCCTGGCGGGCCTTGAGATCCGCCTCCTGCGCTGCGCGGTTCTTCTGCTGGAAATACAGGTTCATGGCCAGCAGCACGCTGCAGGCGACGACTACGATCCAAGTCTTGCGGTCGTACATGGGGTGTTGGTTCAGGCAGGCAAAAAAATCAAAGTCCCGCGTCAGGCTTTCGGCCCGGCGGGACGGTCGGGTGCGGCACCCGGTTTCGGTGGGACGGGGTCATAACCATGTCCCCCCCATGGATGACAGCGGAAAATCCGGCAGACCCCGAGCCAGGAGCCGCGCAGGGCCCCGTGGGCCTCCACCGCTTGCAGGAAGTAGTTCGAGCAAGTCGGCTGGAAGCGGCACCCGGTATTCGGCCCACCCAGCGCCTTGAGCACGGGGTTCAGGAACTTCTGATAGAAGCGGATGAGGAGGCGGATGACCGTCTTCACAGTAGGGCGGACGAAGGGCTCGGAAGTTTCAAATTCTAAACTCGAAATTCCAAAGGCAGAGGACTTAGCACCGGGGACGGATTCCGCAGGGAGAATTTCCAGCCAGTTTCCTACTCGCCATAGCGGCATGGAGCACGGGGGGGCCAAACTTGGAATTTAGAGTTTGGAATTTGGATCTTCGCCCCGCTTGGCACTTCCTGCCGCGAACAACCCCAGGCGCTTTACCTGCCTGAGCCAGTCTTCCTCCAGTTCGGCGAAGGTGGCGGTGGCGGAGCCAGGGCGCGGGATGGCGACGAGGAGGCGCTGCGGGTCGGCCAGGCGGGCGGCGTGGCGCTGGACGATCGCGCGGAGGCGGCGGCGCAGCAGGTTCCGGTCGTGGGCCTTGCCGATCTTGCGGGTGGTGATGAAACCGACCATCAGGTTCGGCAGCGCGGGATCCGCCAGGGTGCTGACAACAACAAGACGGCCGGCTTTCGCCTGACCGTCTTTGCGCACGCGGAAGAAATCCGCGCGTTTCGTCATGCTGTGCTGCTTCCGCGGGAGGCGCATCGGCCGTAATCCGCCGGGGCAGGCGACAGGAAAAATTACACCCCGTGCTGGGTCGTGTGACGGGCGTATTGCAGCTCGGCACCCTTCGGAATGAGGCGCTTGCGGCCCTTCTGGCGGCGGCGCTTGATGATGTCGCGGCCGGCCTTGGTCGCCATGCGGGCGCGGAATCCGTGCTGGCGCTTGCGGGTGCGCTTGGAAGGCTGGAAGGTGCGTTTCATGGCGGTGCGTCTCGGGAAAAAGCTTTTCGGCTGCCCGCGGCGGGGTGGAACCCTTGTTCCGGCCCGGCGGGGCGCGCACTCTAGGGGCCAGCTACCCCTTGTCAATCCGCCAAATTCCCCGGCGGGCGGAATTTTTATTTTTTTGAAGATGCCCGGGAAATTTCGTGCTGCCCCCCGCCCGGCGTGCCAGCGTCCCGACGTGAGCAAAGGTTCAGGTTCTCCCGAGAGCGCCGTCGCCGTCGCCAACCGGCCCAAGGTCGAGCCCGCGACCATCGAGGACCTGCCCGGCCTGACCGATCTGGTCATGGAGCTGCTGGCGCTGTCCGATGACTTCACGCCGGACCACGACCTTCAGGAAAGGGGCCTGGCCCTGATCCTGGAGCAGCCGAGCCGCGGCCGGATCTTCGTGGTGCGGAATGAGACCCGGATCATCGGCATGGTGAACCTGCTTTTCACCATCTCCACCGCCATGGGCGGATTCGTCGTCCTGATGGAAGACGTGATCGTCCACCCCGCCCACCGCGGCCAGGGCTACGGCACCATGCTGCTCGACAAGGTGATCGAGTTCGCCAAGCAGAAGGACTTCAAGCGGATCACCCTGCTGACCGACAAGATCAGCGCGGAGTCCCAGAATTTCTTCAAGAAGAACGGTTTTGAATACTCCAACATGATCCCCATGCGGCGGATCATCGGCGAGGACGCCTGAGAGGAGAGGGAAAGGAGCGGCCATGGCCACCATACTTCACGGAATGCTCAGTCCCGCGGACGGCATGGCCATGTCGATGGTGGCGATCATCATCCTCAGCCTGGGCATGGTGGCGCTGCTGGTCAGCATCATCCGCCGCAGCGGCCAGCGCGCGGAGACGGAGGTGGAGAAGCTGTTAGACGAACTGCGCAAGGAGGAGGAAGAGGAGGAAGCCAAGCGGCACCCCGCGCCGCCCACCGGACCGGAGAAGAAGCTGGAGCCGTGGGAGAAGAAGGAGGATTGGTGGAGGGAGTGAAGCAGTCCGCACAGACTGTGCAGACGAGCGGTCCCCACTCAAAAGCCCCGAAGCGGGCGGCCGGGAGATAGCCCAGGGCAAGCGATAGCGCAGCCCTGGGTTTGGTCGCAGGATGTATTGCCCCCTGAATTGGGGGCCGGGAGTGTGGTGACTCCAGACGGCTTTCTCATCCGCGAGCTCCTTGCGCCCTTACAGGGCGCGAATCTTGTTAGACACGATACCCAGGGTTGC
>OUMS01000003.1_pt1 | contig 213667 bp, 140 predicted proteins | sample 1691071 | NCBI WGS metagenome assembly OUMS01 (sample SAMEA3914864, study PRJEB12502) | metagenome | biome: forest; material: soil | place: USA | collected 2012-03-12 | depth 0.3 m | reverse complement strand
TCGCCTCTTTGAGGGCGGTCATCGATCAACCCGAAACCATCCGTTCGGTTTGTTCCGCGCCGCGGTTCAATCGGCAGTGATTTTTGGCAATCGGTCTAGAAGGGACTAGAGTGATCTCGCTGCGGATGGCGCGGATGGGCGCGGATCAGAAAGGAAGGCCTGAGTTCGCCCGCGATCTTCTCCTCGAATCTTCATCCGCGCTATCTGCGCCATCCGCGGTCAAAAGTTCCGATTCCGTTCATCCCATCCATCCCGGTCCAAATTCCTCGGGTCCTGCTCCTCCGCGGTTTTCTTGCACTTCGCATGAAATCGGCCGGTTTTGGCCGGGTTTCGAGCCGGAATCGTGCGCTTAGCAATGTTGCAAATTGCAACCATCCCTCCGAAGCGGTAGCATTTTGCACATCCAGACCATCCCGCAAAATCCCGGATTTCGCCCTAGATCGCTGACAACCAATGGCGAACAAGGCGCATAAGCCCCGGCATGGGGACTGTTAGGAGGAACCGGTCATACCGCCCGTCATGGACATCCTCATCGTTGACGACGAACAGTCGATTCGCCTCACCACTTCCCTCGCCCTCGAGTCGGAGGGGCACTACGTTGAAACCGCGGAGGACAGCGTCTCCGCCCTCCGCCGCCTGAAGGAGGAGGACTTCAACCTGGTGTTCCTGGACCTCCGCCTGGGGGATGAGGACGGGCTGAAGGTCCTGCAGGACATCCTGAAGCAGAACGCCCGGCAGCTGGTGACCATCTTCACGGCCCACGCCTCCGTCTCCACCGCGGTAAAGGCCACCCAGCTGGGTGCCTTCGATTACCTTGAGAAGCCCTTCACCCCGGACCAGCTCCGCGCGATCCTAGCGAAGGCCCACAAGGCGATGCAGACTCAAGTGGAGGTGGTGCGGCTCCAGGAAACGGTGCAGGAGCTCAAGAGCGAGGCCAAGACCAACTCGCCACCCCTGCAGTTCCGCTCGGAAGACGAGCGCACTGAGCTGGAACTCGAGACCCTCTTCCGCGCCGCAGCCTCGCCCGCCTCCGTGCTAATCCTCGGGGAGAGCGGCACCGGCAAGAGCGTGATCGCGAAGGAGGTCCACGACCGCAGCCACCTGCGGGACAAGCCTTTCGTGACCGTGAGCTGCCCCAGCCTTTCCAAGGAACTGCTGGAGAGCGTGCTCTTCGGCCACGTGAAGGGCTCCTTCACCGGCGCGATCAAGGATACTTGGGGAAAGGTCCACGTGGCGGAGGGCGGCACGCTCTTCCTGGATGAGATCGGCGAGCTGCCGATGGAGATCCAGCCGAAGCTGCTGCGCCTGCTACAGGAGCGCGAATACGAGCGGTTGGGCGAGAACAAGGTGCGCGAGAGCAACGTGCGCATCATCGCCGCGACGAACCGCGACCTGGCTGCCAACGTGGCGGCACGGACCTTCCGCGAGGACCTCTTCTACCGCCTGAACGTCATCAGCGTGACCGTGCCGCCACTGCGCGAGCGCCGCTCGGATCTGGTGCGCTTTGCGAATGACTACTTGTCCTTCTTCAGCTCGCAGATGGGCCGGAAGATCGATGGCTTTTCCGAAACCGGCCGGCAGGCGCTGCTGCGCCACTCCTGGCCGGGCAACCTGCGCGAACTCCGCAATGCGATCGAGCGCGCCGCGATCCTGGCCCGCGGCTCGAAGATCGAGGCGGAAGACCTGCCGATCCCGGTGGCCGCGGAGGTTCCCGCCGTCGCCGGTGCCAACAGCCCCGTGATCGGCGGCGAATACAGCATCGACCACATTGAGCAGACGCACCTGCGCGAGGTGCTGCGCTGGGCACCCACTCTCCAGGACGCCGCTGCCATTCTCGGCATCGATAAGGCTACCCTATATCGGAAACGCAAACGCTTCGGCATGGACTGACCCCCTCCTCGCCTTTCTCAAACTTCTGAATGTTACGGACCCGGCTGTTCTACGGTCTCGTGACCTTGATCCTCCTTCTGTGGGGAGTCGGGGCGGCGGCGCTTGTGCTGGTGCGGGAGGCCTACCGGAACTCCGAGCGGTCCCTCGAGACAACCTATCCGGCGATCGGGACGGCGCGGATTTTCCCGAAGCTGACAGCCGCAATTGATACCCACTACCTGCCCACGCTTTCGTCGGAACCTCCCTACAAGGACCCGGAGCGTACAGTCTTCGACTTCAACGAAGGCCTTCTGAGCAGCGGAATCAAAGATCTGGGCAACATGCATGCCGACCCGGCATGGATCGAGGTGGTCGGAACCCTGCAGCAGTCGATGCTGAGCTATACCGAGGAGTACGAGCGCCTGCTGGACGGCGAAATCCGGACCCGCACCCAGGCGGACAAGTTCCTCTCGGAGATCGTCCAGCGCTCGGAAAAGGTGGTCCAGAGCGCGGATGCCGTCTTCGTGCTGGCGGACGAGCGGCTGAAGCGCAACGTGGCGACGCAGGGGAAGGCGACGAACAATACGACGTTCATCGTAGTTCTGGTGCTGGTGGGCACGGCCATCGCGGTCTTCATCTACTACCAGCTGGTGCGCCACCTAGTGGATCCGGTGGTGGGCCTGCAGCGCTCGATCGATGAGATCCGCAAGGGCAACTTCGAGCTGACCCTGCCGGAGCCGGGAAACGACAGCGAGTTCCGCGGGGTGGCCGCGGCCTTCAATGACATGGCCGCGGAGCTGCGCCTGCGCCGCGGCGAGACGGACGAGCGCCTGATGCGCACGAACTTAGTGAACCGCGCGATCCTGGAAGCCATCCCCTCCCCGGTCTTCGTGCTGGGGGACGACGGGCGGATCCTGCAGATCAATCCCGCGGCGGAGGCTCTAACAGAAGAGCTGGGCGTGGCCAACCGCCTGCCGGCGAAGATCCAGCGCATCCTGGAAGAGTCCGCGGAGTCCGGCGGCAACCATCTGCCGGACGATCCGCGCGAGGCCCTGCTGTTCCGCATCGGCGACCGCGAACACTACTACCTTCCCCGTATTTTCCGTTTCACCTCGGAGGACGGCGTGCACTCCGGCCGCGCGGTGCTGCTGCACAATGTGACCCGCATCCGCTGGCTGGATGACATGAAGACGAACCTGCTCTCCACCGTGAGCCACGAGATCAAGACGCCGCTCACGGGGATTCGCATGGTGCTGCACCTTCTGTTAGAAGAGCGTTCCGGGAAGCTCTCGCCGATCCAGAAGACGATGGTGTCTTCCGCGAACGATGACTGCGAGCGTCTGTTAGGCACGCTGAATTCCCTGCTCGACCTGTCCCGCGCGGAGGCCGGCACCACGCATCTGGACCGCGTGCCGGTGCGCCTCACCGAGGCGCTGACCCGCTCCGAGCGCTTGTTCTCGCCGAAGGCTTCCGAGCGCAACGTGCGGATCGCGGTGGAAAGCAATGGCGGTCTGCCCGACGTGAGCGCGGACCCAGTGAGGCTGGACGAGGTGATCAACAACCTGGTCTCCAACGCGATCAAGCACAGCCCCACGGGCGGCACGGTGACCCTGCGCACCAGCCAGCCGGACGCCGATCACATGCGCGTCTCCGTGATCGACCAGGGGCCGGGCGTGCCGGAGGAGGCACAGAGCCGGATCTTCGAGCGCTTCTTCCGCGCGCCGGGCCAAGAGACGGACGGCGTCGGCCTGGGGCTCTTCATCTGCCGGGAAATCATGCGGGCCCATGAGGGCCGGATCGGCCTGCGCGAGCGGACCGCAGACCAGACCGAATTCTTCATCGATGTACCCCTTGCCTGACAGCATCGCTGCCGGGCCGGGTGCCCGCTACAAGGTCCTCGTGGTGGATGACGAGCCGACGCTCCGGCTCGGCTTCTCCTACGCGCTGTCCGATCACGACACGGACACGGCCTCGAACGGCGGTGAGGCGCTGGAGAAGCTGGAGACGGCGAACTACGACCTCGCGATCCTGGACCTGCGCATGCCGGACATCGACGGGCTGCGGGTGATCGAGTCCCTGCGCCGCCACGGCAATCTGCTGCCGATCGTGCTGTGCAGCGCGGCGATCACCCCGGCGGCGGCGTTGCGGGCGATCACCGGGCAGGTGGTGGACTTCCTGCTCAAGCCGGTGCAGCCCTCCGAACTGCGGGGCATCGTGCGGCATGTGATGGATCCCGGGGATGATCCCTTTTCCCAAGCGATGGCGCTGGCCCGGCATGGCCGGCACGAGGAGGCGATCCAGCGGCTGCAGGCGGCGGGGGACGAGCACCCCCACATCCAGGCCTGGCTCGGCATCCTGCGCGCGATCCGCGGCGGCAGCCTGGAAGGCGAGGCCGCGGCCTTCGGCAAGCTGGAGCGGGACGGGCTCAGTGCGCTGGCGTATCGGTCGGATTGGTAAAAGGCCGGGAGCGCCAGGCTCTGGCCTGGCCGAAGCAGTTCTTGCAGCCGATGGCAAACCAAGTGCCTCGGAGCGCTCCGACTCATCCTACCGACCCGCCATCCGGGAATGACCGGCACCAACCCGTCTGCGTGGCCACAGCGCTGGCGCTGGTGTCGGGGGTTGAGATGGTAGATCAGAGCGCGCCCGGGGCTCTGGATGAGGCCCGCCGCCAGAACTGCTTCGGCCAGGCGAGAGCCTGGCGCTCCGGCAGTGCGGACCATCCTTTTCACCCCCTTGATCTTCAACGCCTCTTTCCCACCTCTAAAATTTTTATCCGCCTAAACCCCCGATCTTTACGGGATTCGGCAAATGCAGGGTAGTTTTCCGCCCTAACATTTTAGAATTCGCCTCCCTCCTGGTGGCAGGTGGACGCCTCTCCATAGGCGGGAAAAGAAATCGGCACGCTAGGGAGGCCACGCCCGGATTTCTGCGTACTTTCACGATCCCCCGATTTTTCAAGCGCTTGAGAATGGGCGATCCATTGTCAAGACCGTGTGACAAGAAGTTCACAGGGGGTCGTACACCACATCTGGTAGTGTGAATAATTTGTGGATACAATATGGACAGAATCGGCTTGAGCCTTGCTCTCCTTTTGGGCAGCATCTTCCACGCTGTGCCAACGCCGCCCGGCTCACCGAACGGCCCCAAATCACCCTGAAATCTTTGCCCTAGTCGCCTCCCTCATGTCTGCCACGACCACCATCACTCTCGGAGCCCGCACCTTCGTCCTGGACCGCGAAAAGGCCGAGCAGGCCTTCGCCGCAAAAAAGGTCATCAACGGTCGCGAGACCATGTTCTTCAACATCCTCCCGCTGAAGTACCAGTGGGCGTACGATCTGTACAAGACGATGAAGAACAACCACTGGGAGCCGGAGGACATCACCATGCAGAAGGATGTCGAGCAGTGGCGCTCCGATGAGATCACCGACGTGGAGCGGTGGATCATCAAGATGGGGATCGGCTACTTTTCGGCCGCCGAAGGCATCGTCGGCGACAACGTGCTGCACGTGGTCCGCGAGGTGGTGACCGCCCCGGAGCTGAAACTGGTGCTCGGCCGACACGCCCACGAGGAGAACATCCACGCGGATAGCCTCGTGTATATGCTCTCCTCCCTGGGCCTGAACCCGCACGAGTGCGAGGCGATGTTCGAGGACGTCCCCTCGATCACGGCGAAGAATCACTTCGTGGTCTCTAACAGCCGCGCCCTGCGCCGCGACATCGACCTGACCGTCACCGCGAACAAGCAGGCGCTGGCGAAGAACATCTTCATGTTCGGCCAGGTGATGGAGGGCACCCAGTTCTACGGCCTCTTCGGCATGATCCTGAGCCTCTACCGCCAGAACAAGTTCCCGGGCATCGGCTCGATGTTCCGCTACACGCTGCGCGATGAGTCGAACCACATCGAGGTCTTCCGCAACCTGCTGATGGATCTGGTGGATGAAAATCCGGACATCTGGACGGAGGACTTCCGCGAGGATCTCCGCGGCACGATGGCTGAAGGTATCCGCCTCGAGAAGCAGTTCATCCGCGACTGTCTGCCGGTCGCCGGCCTGGGTCTGAACTCGGCCGATTTCGAGACCTACATCGATTACATCGCCGACCGCCGCCTCACTTCCTGCGGCCTCGCGCCGCTCAATGAGTCCGTCACCAACCCGTTCCCGTGGTTGGCTGAGATGATGGACATCAAGAAGGAGACCAACTTCTTCGAAGGCCGCGTCACGGAATACCAGAAGGCCTCCGCGCTTTCGACCGTCGACGACGACGAGCTTTGATTTGCTACGGCGGCTCCTGTCCTAGTCGCCGGCCTTTTTCCTCAGTCGCTTTCTCCTCGTTTCACACCAGTCGCCAAAAACCTCCCGCCTTTCCCTCACCCACTCACACACCGCCATGTATCGCGCCGTCAATCCCGATGAAGACTACATGCTGAAGCAGGTCATCACCGACCGCTTCTCCCTTCCCGTTTCCGACCGCGCCTTCGCTTGGCGCGAGGTGCTGCCCCAGGAACGGCGCAAGCCGATCACGGATATCATCGTCACCCGCGGCAATGAGGACACGCACTTCTCGCTGGAAGACGTGGCCGATGCGATCGGTGAGTCGCTGGCGGACCTGCTCATCTCCCGCCAGCAGGACGAGACCTCGATCTTCTCGGACGTAAACCGCAAGTTCGTCTCGGATGTGGCCCACGCGGTCGCCAATTCGCTGACGAAGTCGCTCGATGAGGGCGGGCGTTTGCGCCTCTCGGAGTCCGATCTATATTTGCTGATCGAAAAGGCACTCCTTGAAAACGAGGCATACGATGTCGCGAAGTCCATGGCCTTCCGTCGCTCGATGGAAAAGACCGGGGCGGTGGACGTTCATGCCGGCCCGCATGCGCTGCCGGTCCGCTTGATCCGCCGCAGCGGCAATGTGGTGCCCTGGTCGGAGACGAAGATCGAGATCGCGGTGCGCAAGGCCTTCCTCGCCATCAAGGAGAATCCCGAGGCGGCGGTGGAGATCGCCAAGGCGGTGACCGAGCGCATCCGCCGCGGTGACCAGTCCTTCGTCCACATCGAGGACGTGCAGGACATGGTGCAGGAGGAGCTGATGCGCCAGGGCCGCTTCAAGGCCGCGGAGCACTACATCTTGTATCGCGCCCAGCGCGCGCGCCTGCGCCAGGAGCAGGAGGACAGCGCGGAGGACCCGAATCAGGAGTTCATGGTCACCGTCTCCACGGAGGACGGGAAGTCCTCCTTCTGGGATGGCACGGAGCTCAAGAAGCGCATCGCCTACGCCTCCACCGGCCTCGACCTGTGCCTGCCGGAAGCCGAGATCGAGCGCGAGCTGCGCCGCTCGGTGGGCTCGGAGATCTCCGAGAAGGACCTCAAGAACACGATCATCCTGAATGCCAAGGCGCTGATCGAGAAGGACGCTGACTTCGCGAAGTTCGCCGGCCGCATCCTGCTCTCCTACATCTACGAGGAAGTGCTCGACTGGAGCATCTCGCGCGATGGCATCCACAAGCTGAAGCAGGCCCACAAGCTCGCCTTCAAGAGCTACCTGAAGCACGGCGTGGCCATCAAGCGCCTCAGCCCGGAACTACTAGACGTCTACGACTTGGACAAGCTGGCCGAAGCCTTCGATCCCACCGCGGACCTGGACTTCGACTACCTCGGCATCCAGACGATGTATGACCGCTACCTCATCGTGGACAAGACCGGCAGCAAGCCGAAGCGCGTGGAGACGCCGCAGTTCTTCTGGATGCGCGTGGCCATGGGCCTGTTCAAACGCGAGGAGAAGGACCGCGAGAGCTGGGTAATCCGCCTCTACAATCTCTACAAGGGCCGCCGCTTCTGCTCCTCCACGCCCACGCTCTTCAACTCGGGCACGCTGCACAGCCAGCTTTCCTCCTGCTACCTCTACAAGGTGGATGACTCGATCGAGAGCATCATGATCCGCGGCATCGCGGAGAATGCCTTCCTCAGCAAGTGGGCCGGCGGCCTCGGCGGATCGTGGACGGCGGTGCGCGGCACCGGCGGCTACATCCAGGGCACCAATGGCGAGTCGCAGGGCATCATCCCCTTCCTCAAGCTGCACAATGACCAGCTCGTGGCCGTGAACCAGGGCGGCAAGCGCCGCGGCTCCGGCTGCGCCTACCTCGAGACCTGGCACAACGACATCGAGGACTTCCTGGAGCTGCGCAAGAACACCGGCGACGAGCGCCGCCGCTGCCACGACATGAACACCGCGAACTGGATTCCGGACCTGTTCATGAAGCGCATGGAGGACCGCGGGATGTGGACCCTCTTCCGCTCGAATGAAGTCCCGGACCTGCACGATCTCTACGGCAAGGCCTTCGAGCAGCGCTACACGGAGTACGAGAAGCTGGCCGCGGAAGGCAAGATCTGGTCCCGCCAGCTGCCGGCGATCGAGCTGTGGAAGACCATGCTCAAGACCATCTTCGAGACCGGTCACCCCTGGATCACCTTCAAGGATCCCTGCAACGTCCGCTCGCCGCAGGACCACTGCGGGGTCATCCACTCCAGCAACCTGTGCACGGAGATCACGCTGAATACCTCGGATGAAGAGACCGCGGTCTGCAACCTCGGCTCGGTGATCCTGGATACCCACGTGACCCGCGATGGCGCGCTGGACCACGAGATGCTGAAGGAGACCATCACCGTGGCCGTCCGCGCCTTGGACAATGTCATCGACATCAACTACTACCCGACGGCTGCCGCCAAGACCGCCAACAGCCGCCACCGGCCGATCGGCCTGGGCGTGATGGGCCTGCAGAATGCGCTCTACAAGCGCGGCCTGGCCTTCGCCTCGGATGCCGCGGTGGAGTTCAATGACGAGTTCATGGAGGCGATCGCCTACTATGCCTATAGTGCTTCCAGCGACCTGGCCGCGGAAGCCGGCACCTACTCCAGCTACAAGGGCTCCAAGTGGGACCGCGGGATCCTCCCCCAGGACACCGTGGACCTGCTGGAAGACGAGCGCGGCCGCAAGATCGACGTGCCGCGCGGCGGCAAGATGGATTGGTCGGTCGTCCGCGAGAAGATCAAGAAGCACGGCATGCGCAACTCGAACGTCCTGGCGATCGCCCCGACCGCCACGATCTCGAACATCATGGGCACCACGCCCTGCATCGAGCCGAACTACAAGAACCTCTACGTGAAGAGCAACCTGGGCGGCGAATTCATCATCCTGAATGCCGAGCTGGTGAAGGACCTCAAGAAGGCCAACCTCTGGAACCAGGAGATGGTCGACGAGCTCAAGTACTTCAAGGGCGAGCTCGAGGACATCGACAGCATCCCGGCGGCGATCAAGCTCAAGCACAAGACCGTCTTCAGCATCGAGCACGAATACATCGTCGATGCCGCCGCCCGCCGCCAGAAGTGGATCGACCAGAGCCAGAGCGTGAACCTCTTCCTGGCGAAGCCGGACATGAAGACCCTGTCGCACATGTATCGCCGCGCTTGGGACAAGGGCCTCAAGACCACCTACTACCTGCGCACCCTGCAAGCGAACGACAGCGAGTCCTTCACTGGCAAGGTCACCAAGGAGATCCGCGGCCTCATGGCCCGGGATGGCGGCGTCAGTACGGAGAAGCCAAGCTACACCGCCGAGGAGAAGATGGCCTGCTCGATCGACGCCATGATGAATGGCGGGACTTGTGAGGCGTGTCAGTGAATAACAAGATTCAAAGCTCCGGCCGTTCCTGTTCCAGCCAATTTGAGCCTCAAGGGCGGCCCTCTGCAGGGCCGCCCTTTTTTAATCTCTCAATAGTTAGAAATTCTCACAGGATGAACTTGGATTGGAGAAATATTAGGTCACTTGCCGGAGACAAAGATAAAGGCTTCGAGGAGTTCTGCACCCAATTGGCCAGGCAGCACGGACCAGATAATTCTAAGTTCATCCGCAATGGAACTCCTGATGCTGGAGTTGAATGCGTTGTTACGACGCCCCAAGGAATGGAATGGGGCTGGCAATCCAAGTATATATTTACATTAGGAAAATCTCAATGGGCCCAACTTGATGAATCTGTTCGATCCGCTCTTGGCGGACATCCCAACCTAGTTAGATACTACATCTGCATTCCTATCGATTTGCCCGATGGACGAAGCGGGGCATCTACAAGCGCAAGACAGAATTGGAGTAGACATACCGACAAATGGAAGAATTGGGGCGAGGAAAAAGGCATGAATGTGGAATTCATCCTATGGGATAGCGCGCACATGCTGCTCGAACTCGCTAGGCCCCAGAACTCGGGGCTAGCTATGTTCTGGTTTGGAAGTCCCGGATGTTTTACCCAAGAGTGGTTTGAAGCCCAAATAACAAAAGCGATCAATTCCGCGGGCCCCCGATACACCCCCGAGATCCATGTTGAGCTCCCTATATCTAAATGCTTCGACGCCTTTGGGAGGACTGATGCAATGGTCGAAAGAGTTGAAGAGACAGGCCGTGAACTCCGGGAAAAGTGTCGCTGGTTATTAAGATGGGACAATTTCGATGACATCCCAAAGTTGGGAGACGTTGCCAGGTCGTTCCAAGCCGATCTAAACGAATTATTCAAATCGTTAGACGAATTTCAAGAACGCCCTTTCGGGACGCAAGGCTTATATGAGCTGCGCCGACTTGTGGAGCTTGTTATTGCAGGACGACAGCCAATAGCATCTTATTTAAAGGAAGTTGGTGAATCTGCCCTGCAACTCCCTGACAAGCCCGATTCTGCACAACAAGATCGCAAACGCCGTCTAGAAAAAATCGACAGTAAAAAGCGCGAGTTGTGGGAAATCACAGAGGTATTATACGATGCAAAAGCATCTTATGAGAAGGAGGCTAAATTTGCTGAAACACAACGGCTTGCAATTATTGGCGAAGCGGGCACGGGAAAAACTCACTTACTTTGTGACCTTGCCAAAGAACGACTCCTAGCGGGACGTCCAACAATTCTCTTGCTAGGTCAAAGTTTCACGACCACGGAGGATCCGGGGCGCCAAGTGCTTTCGCTTCTAGATCTCCCCAACATCTCACTTGGAGATTTTGTGGGTTGTTTGGAAGCCTCCGCTAAGGCAGCGAATTCAAGGGGATTAATTCTGATCGATGCTCTCAACGAGGGATTGGGCAGACAGTTCTGGCCTCAACACCTCAGTGGTTTTATCGAAACAGTCACTAAGTCTCCTTGGCTGGGAGTCGTCGTTTCCGTCCGGACCTGCTATCTCGAAAGTGTCATACCTGAGGAAGTCCGTGCTTCTATGGTATGCACTAGACATACAGGATTTGAGGAGATCCAATACGAAGCCGCAAAGTCCTTCTTCATGTATCACGGCCTTGAGTTCGGTTCTACGCCCGTCTTTTCAAGAGAGTTCTCGAACCCTCTTTTCCTGAAAACATTATGTAAAGGGTTAAAGGACTCAGGCTGCGTTCGACTTCCTAGAGGATTTCATGGAATAACGAAAGTATTTGACCTCTATATCGATGCGACGAACAAGGTTCTATCGGCGCGGCTGAACTATCCTCCTAAACTTTGCCTTGTCAGGCAAGCGCTCCAAGCGTGTGCGCTTGCCATGGCAGAACGAAAGCTCTCCTGGCTTCCACTAAGCCTCGGCAGGGAGGCGGTAGACGCACTCTTACCCAACCGCGAATATTCGCAATCGCTCTACAAGGCACTTCTTGATGAAGGGATTTTGATGGAGGGCCTAACTTGGACTCAAGACGGAATTTCGGAGGATACAGTTTGCATTGCATACGAACGATGGGCAGACCACTTAGTCGCGCGTCAGTTGCTTGATAAATATTTGGATCAAAATAATCCTGCGGGAATCTTCAAACCTGATGGAATATTGACCTTGCGTGGAGAAGACACACTTCTGTCCGCAGGCCTGATTGAAGCTCTGTCGATTCAGCTCCCAGAACGGATAGGGAGGGAACTTTTGTCGCTAGCCCCCTATGCAATCGATCAATGGGGAGTAGGTGATGCATTCCTAAATAGCGTGCTTTGGAGAGACCCACGTGCTTGCACCCATGCCATGAAAGCTCTGATGAATTACTACGAATGGAGCGAAAATTATGCGAGCAACGGAGTGTGGAATACTAGAATAGCTGCTGCGACCATCCCTGGGCACGCTCTCAACATGGAGCATAGCGATCGCTGGCTAAAAGCTACAGCTATGCCGGATCGTGATGCTGACTGGAGTATATCTATACACCGGGAATGGGATCAAGATCAATCAATACGTCATCTCATTGATTGGGCTGGAACTTTGGAAAGGGGGGCGATACTTGAAGATGACGCAATTTGGCTATCTTCTCTTACGCTATCTTGGTGCTTCACCTCTTCTAACCGTATGCTTAGGGATCGGGCTACAAAGGCGGCGATCAATCTACTTGACGGGCGATTGGAATGGGTAACAAAACTCGTGCATCATTTCGCGGACATTGACGACCTTTATGTCTTGGAGCGGATTTTAGCAATTGCTCTAGGCACGACTCTCCGATCAAAGGATGTTCCCGGAATCAAAGGTTTGGCGATTGCGACATATGAAACAGTATTCGCCTCGGGCAGCCCCCACCCTCATATCTTACTACGCGACTATGCTAGAGGAGTAATCGAGCGGGCATCTTATCTTGACTGTGAATTGCCTTTTGACCTCGACCAATGCAAACCACCTTACCGTAGTGAGTGGCCCAACATTCCAACGGACATCGAGATCAAGGCCTTGGAGGAGAGTTGGAAAGAAATTGGCAAATCCAAGCCAGATGAAGAGTGGGCGAAACATAGCATAATTTCATCGGTGTTAGACGGAGACTTTGGGCGCTATGTCATTGGCACCAATTCATGGAATACCAACTGGCTATCGATTCGACTAGAAGAACCTGACTGGAAATCTCCAGACGAACGGATAGAAGAGTTTGTTAATTCTCTCTCTGATCGACAAAAGACGCTATGGGATGAATTCAGCAGCTCCAAGCAGTCTCATGGCTTCACAAGTCCAAGCATTTTGGAATCCACTTGGGGCCGCTCCTTAAACGAGAAGCAAAAAGAAGAACTAAAGAATGAGATCACAGATCGCTTGACCAAAGAAGCAGTTGCTAAGCAAAAATTTCTTTCTTCACTCAGGAACAATAAAAAAGCTCAGATTGAGAATCTGCTTGTTGAGCAAGAAAAATTCGGCTCGAGAAATCCACCTTCTTTTGATCTTCGGTGGATTCAAAGGTATGTAGTTAAGCGCGTGTTTGATCTAGGTTGGACGGTCGAAAGATTTGGAAGGTTTGACCGGAATTACATAAAAGGGTCGGCTAGCCGCTCGCCACATAAAGCTGAACGAATGGGGAAAAAATATCAATGGATTGCCTATCACGAAATAAGTGCATTCGTTGCTGATCATTTCAAATATTTCGAGCAATACGGTTCAGAAGAAGGGTTGAGAAATTATCTTGGACCTTGGCAAGGCTGGTTTAGAAACATCGATCCCACCCACAATTTTAAGAGATTGCCGCTTTGCGGTACTCGTTCCAAACCGTTGCCAGAATGGTGGATTCCATCCCCTTACTCTAACTGGCAAAATGAGAGAACCGGAGCAGACTGGGCTCTAGACATTTCAGACCTTCCTGATCTCTCTGGACTGATTTGTTTAAAAGATAATTCCGACGTTTCGTGGCTGAATGCCTTCGCAAGCTTCAGTTGGAGGCGAAAGCACCGCCCAAGCGAAACCTATGACTCAGTCGAGGATCGGAGCATATGGTTGAAATTGCACGCCTTTCTTGTTAGGGATGTCGACGTATCAAAGCTTGTCGAATGGGGAGCAACCTGCGACTCCGAGCATCGTTGGTTCGATGCATCCATCCCTAGGCATACTAATCTTTTTCTTGGAGAGTATGCTTGGTCGGACGCCGCGCGATTTTTTGAATGTCCCTACTATGCAGATGACGGCTGGAGTAGGCCAGGCAAGTGTCCAGTGGAGGCGCTCTCGGTACCATCTTCTTATCTGGAAGAGTCTGCGGGATTTGATTGTTCTCTAGAGGAGGGATTCCAATTATATTTACCCTGTAGTGAAATCGTTCGAGATTGCGGGTTGGAATGGACCGGCATCGGGTCAGACTTTGCAGATAAGGGCGGACGGATTTTGGCCAAAGATCCGAGCGCGCATGAATATGGGGACAACTGTTTGCTTCTCCGCCGTCCAGAGTTCGCTGAATATCTCAAAAGTAGAGGGTTAAGCATGGTTTGGGCGGTGACTGGCCGCAAATATCGTTCCACTCCTACCCACGATCATCGGGACTATTTCGAGTCGTCATTTAGTGGGGTTCTTGTCCTCAAAGGAGCGGACGTGGAGGGCCAGATTAATTTTAAGCAATCCGGCGGCGGAAAGCTCTTGAATAGTCTGCAGCTGGAAGTCGGTCAGAAGATTTAGTTTCACCACATTCCAAGTGGGTGAGTCACCATCCTTTCGCTTGCCCAGCATCGCCCCCTCGTTCTAAGCCCGCGCGCGATGCTTTCTCACGAACCGATCGAATGGCCGGATGAAGTCGAGGTGCTGGTCGATCGTCTTGAGAGCGAATCGGCCGGGCGGAAACTCAGCCGCGAGGAGCGGGCGCTGATGGATGTCTATGAGACCGTGCCGGTGCTGGAGAGCCAGGATGGCCTCCACGGCTTCTGGCAGAGCGGGGTGAATCACCAGCGGGTGATCCAGTCCTTCGAGCTCATCGGTGCCAGCAGCCTGGTCGATCCGCTCAAGGCCAGCCAGTGGTGCGAGACCCGGCCGGAGGACCGCTACGATTACAGCGAGACGGAGGAGGAATACCTCGCCACGATTGAGGAAGAGCTTTTCGAGGGGATGGATGAGCTGGTGGATCAGGTGCTGGCGTTTATTGAGGAGGAGTTGGGGTAGGAGAAAAAGGGCAGGTGCCGAGTGAGCGGTGATCAGTGATCCGTGGGAGATGGCAGGGACCGTCGCTCCGCGCGGTCAGGCTGGGGACGGCGCTCATCGCCACCAGGTCAGATACCACGCCCGCGTGTTTGTGCTCGGACGGGGACGCGATGAGCATTGGCAGCGGCAGGATGAAGGGGATACGCCCCCCGCCTGACCGCGCGGAGCGACGGTCCCTGCCTTTTGAGGCTGAGGCCCGCTCAGCAGCTGCGGCGGCGGGAAGCGGCGTGGCTTGCGGGTGGGGGCGTTTTTCGATGGGATAGGGTCACAGCCTCACCCTGATTTGATTTTGATTTGATCCGATGAAGACTGCTCTCCTCCTCTTCTTCCTCCTCCCGCTGCTCGCTGGGGCGCCGGCGGCGCTGGGCCAGACGGTGTTCAGCTCGGACTTCGACGGGGCGTCGATCCCGGCGGAGATCAGCGCGGGGACGGCGACGCTGACGGGGGTGCAGCAATTCGCCGGGCTGGGGGCGACGGGCAATGCCTTCGGCGGGAGCTTCCTGCGCAGCCCGACGGCGAACACGGTGAGCCTGCACCTCACCGGCCTGCCAGCGCACACGACGGTGAACGTGGCCTTCCTGCTGGCGGCGATCGATTCGCTGGACGGGACGGGGAGCTATCCTTCCGGCGACTACTTCCATGTGAAGCTGGACGGGGTGACGATCTTCCGGGAGTCGCTGGCGAACGCATCGCCGAGCCAATACCAGAGCTACATCCCGAGCCCGGGGGCGCAGCTGGCGCGGCACCAGGATCTGGGCTTCACCGGGCCGGGCAGCTACTACACGGACAGCGCCTATGACCTGGGCCTGGAGCCGGCGCTGCAGGGCATCCCGCACAGTGCCGCGACCCTGACCCTGGAATTCGTGATCGAAGGCCAAGGCGTGCAGGATCTGAACGATGAGTCCTGGGCGATGGACAACCTGAAGCTGAGCCTGGGCAACGCCGCCCTGCCCCCGGGCCCGCGCCTGAACCCCTTCAAGGTCACCTACCCGAACGGCGCCACACCCTACTTCAGCGGCGTGCTGAGCGGCGCCACGCCACTGGCCAATGCGACGCTACAGGCCTCCACGGATCTGGGCGGGGCGGATGCCTGGGTGGACTTGATCACGCTGCCGGTGAATGCGGGCGGGGCCGTGTCCTTCCTAGACGTGCCGGACCCCTCCGCCGCAGGGGCCCCGCGGAATTTCTACCGGGTGGTGGTGCCGTGAGAGACTGCCCTCCCGAGATGCGCTACAAACTCATCATTTACTGGAGCAAGGATGATCAGGCCTTCCTCGTTGAAGTTCCGGAGCTCTCCGGCTGCATGGCGGACGGCGCGTCCTACGAGGAAGCCGTTGCCAATGCCCAAGCCGCTATGGCGGAGTGGATCGAAACCGCGAAATTGCTCGGCCGCCCTATCCCTGAATCCAAGGGGAAGGTCTCCTACGCTTGAGGCCTTTCTCCTTGAAAAATTAACTTATAGGTTAATACTACCTGTGAAGGCACTCCACTACCAATCCGGCTCCGCCTGCCGGATCTACCTTCTCGCGGAGGGCAACAATTGCCCGGCGGAGCGCTTCCTGATCCAAGCCGCCAACGATCATCCCGAGGAATTCGCGAAGCTGATCAAGCTGCTCGACTACTCCTGCGATCACGGCATCCCGAAGAACAAGGAGAAGGTCAATACCCTCGGCAATGGACTCCTGGAGTTCAAGACCGGCGGTGGCCTACGCCTCGTCTGGTTCTGGGATGCCGGCCGGATTATTCTCTGCACCCATGGCTTCGTGAAGAAGCGCCAGACCACCCCGCCCGGCGAACTCGAAATCGCCGCCAAGTGGAAGAAAGCCTACGAGGCCGCGAAGAAGACCGGCAGCCTGAAGTTCACCGGAGACTCTTGATGAAAGACCCGCTCAAGTCCCTACAAGCCCGCGCCACCGCCGCCCGCTCCACCCAGGCCTACCATGCGGAGGGTGTCTCGCTGCGCTTCACGGAGGACCTGCTGGCCCGCATGGAGGCCCAAGGCATCACCCGCGCCGCCCTTGCGGAGCGGATCGGCAGCACCCCGGCCTACGTCACGAAGATCCTGCGCGGGGACACCAACTTCACTCTCGATACCATGGTGAAGATCGCCCGGGCCTTGGACTGCGAACTCGCAATCGGACTCTCGCCCGCAAAGCCCAAGCTCGAACGCAAGCCGACGGAGAAGGCGATCCCCAAGGCCCGGCCCCTCGTGGCCAGAAGTGCCAAGCGCCCTTGAAGCAAGGGTCAGAAGGTTTGATTTCCCGAAACGCCAAGGTGCGCTATATTTCGCGCCTATGTCCCGCCTCCTTGCCATCGGTCTGGCCACGGCCTGGGCGGGCCTGCCCGCCGCCGGAGCGGCCTTGGAGCTTGGCCGGTCCCCGGTGCTGAGCGCGAGCTTGCCGGCCTCTACGACCTGGCAGGTGGAGCAGCAGGATGCCAGCGGCGGATGGACCGGCACGGGCGTGCTGGTCGGCGGCTCGGGAGCGGCGGTGAGTGTGCGGATGGATGGCTTCCCCGCGGAGGCCGAGTATCGCTTCCAGCGCGTGAGCGGGGGCGCGGGGACTTTGACGCCAGCGCTTTCCTCCGGCTTGGCCTTGGTGGGGGAGCAGCCGGGGGCGGGGCAGGTGCTGATCGAGGGCTCGACGGACTTGAGCGCGACGGGCTGGAGTGACCTGACGCTGCTGTATCCGGATGCGGGCGGGCGCTATGTCCGGGCGATCCGGGAGCCGTTGGGGCCACGGGGATTTTTCCGGTCGAAGCTACCGGTCCTGCCGGTGGGCGATGCCTCGGCAACCTCGCACCTGCCGGTGCCGCCCTACGAGGGCGCCGCGGGATTCGGGGCGGTGTATGATGACATGCCACAGATCTTCAAGGACGGCTTCATCGGCGCGCTGGACCCGGTGGAATACCACCGCAACGGCAATGCCGCGGCGGCGGGCGAGTGCTACGAGATGGCCGGGCCCTTCGGGCGGACAACGGTGATCATCAGCGACACGACGGAAGCACCGGCTGGGACGGTGGAGATCGGGCGCAGCTTCTTCGACCTGGGGCCAAATGCCTTCCAAGTCATGAGCGGAGGCCCATCGACCGGCGGGCTGACCGCGGGGGTGCGCTTGGTGCCCGCGCCGGTGACGGGGAATGTGAAGCTCTACGTGCCCGCGGCGGGATCGAGCATCTACTACACGGAGCTGCGGCCCTACAATTACCGGGCAGGGGTGAAGAGCGTGGAGATCCAGAACAACGGCAGCAGCACTTGGGTGAGCTTGCCGCGGACGGTCTACAACAGCTTCGTCTATCAAGCGGCGGGGGCGGTGCCGCCGCTGGCCTTCCCAGTGAAGGTGCGGGTGACGAGCCGTTTCGACGAGGTGGTGACTTTCCCCTCGATCGCGGCGCTGGCGGATGGCCAGAAGATCAGCGGGCCCGCGCAGTTCACCGTCTTCCCGGAGAGCGCGCTGGCCCCGGTGCCGGAGCGCCGGCTAAGGCCGATCTACCACGATAGCCTGACAAACTTCCCCGGAGAGATGTGGGGCGCCTATCCCTATGGCGGGGCGGCGGTGACGGAGGTCGATCACGGGGTGCCGGCCTATGGCGGCAGCGCGGCGAGCTTGAAGATCGCGGGCTACGGGGCCTTCGCCGGGGTGAACTTCCAGGCTTATCCGGACTTCCCGCGACCGGAGTATGGAGTGCTGAAGCTGGCGATCCGCTCCGCATCGCCCATCGCGGCGGGGCAGCTGGGGGTGTCGATCTTCGGGGCGAATGCTCCGGCGAGTGGGACGATCGCCTATGCGGCGGGGGTGGATCTGCCGGCGATCACGACGGGCTGGCAGCTCATCCAGATCCCGCTGGAGGCCTCGAAGGCGCCGCCGGTCTTGTGGGGCTTCACGCTTTATTCGGGGACAGCGGCCTTGCCGGAGGTGTGGGTGGATGAGGTGGCTTTCGAGAAGCGGTAGATATGGAGTGCGGCGGCTCGACGCCGCTTTCACTTCGGGTGGGTGATGATTCTGCAAACGGCCACGGATTGGCGGTGAGTGCACTCTCCGGTGGGCGCATGGGTGCCGCTGCGGTGGACGGTCACGAATCGGAAAGTCCAAGCGCCCCCGAAGGGAAAGCTGCGTCATGCCGCAGCACTCCATAGGAAGAGAGCGTGTCACCGTTGCTAGGCCCATGGAACTCCCGCCGTAGCATCCCGATTGCCATGAACCGGACCCGCCCCTGCTCCCTCGCCGCCGCGATTGTTGCCTCCTCCTTGCTCGCCATGCCGGTCACACCGGCAGCCCAACCCTTGCCACGCAGCACACCGGAGGCAGAGGGCCTGCCAAGCGGAGCGGTGGCGGAGTTCGTGCAGGCGTTGGACGGCATCCCCACCATGCACAGCGTGATGGTCCTGCGCCATGGCAAGGTGGTCGCAGAGGCATGGTGGAAGCCGGACGGCGATCCGGAGAAGGCTCACATCCTGAACTCCGTGAGCAAGAGCTTCACCTCCACCGCAGTGGGCCTGGCGGTGGCAGAGGGCAAGCTGAGCGTGGACGACAAGGTGCTGAAGTTCTTCCCCAACGATGCACCCCCCGAGCCTTCCGAAAACCTGAAGGCGATGACGGTGAAAAACCTGCTCACCATGAACAGCGGCCACGAGGTGGAGCCAAAGGCACCGAAAGGCGAGACGCCGAGCGTGAAGCAATTCCTGGCCGCGCCGGTAGAGCACGTGCCGGGCACGCATTTCCAATACAACACGATGGGCACCTACACGCTCTCCGCGATCGTGACGAAGGTGACGGGCGAGAAGGTGGTGGACTACCTGCAGCCGCGCTTGTTCACGCCGCTGGGGATCGAGGCACCGCGCTGGGATGCCAGCACGGAGGGCAACTCGCTCGGCGGCTATGGCCTTTACTTGCGCACGGAAGACATCGCGAAGCTGGGCCAGCTCTATCTCCAGAAGGGCAAGTGGAACGACAAGCAGATCATCCCGGAGAGCTGGGTGGCGGAGGCGACCCGCAAGCAGGTGCCAAATGATCCCGGCTCGCACGTGAAGATGGGCAACGATTGGCGGCAGGGCTACGGCTTCCAATTCTGGCAATGCCAGCACGGTGCCTTCCGCGGCGATGGCGCAGGCGGCCAGTTCATCGTGGTCATGCCGGATAAGGACGCGGTGATCGCGATGACCGCCGGCAACGCGAACATGCAGGCCGAGCTGGATGCCATCTGGGATAACATCTTGCCGCAATTCCAAGACAAGGCACTGCCGGAAGACGCCGATGCGCAGGCGAAGCTGAAGGAGATCGCAGGCAAGCTGGAGGTGAAGGAAGCCAAGAAGTGAACCGCCATCACCACGCCGAAGAGCGGAAGCTCATCCTGGCATAGGCCGCTACATGCCAAGAAACCGGGTCATCGGAGGGAGGAGGCCGGGAAAGATGCAGGCTGCGCAAAATCCGGACCCGGGGGCGATTGGAAAACCAAAGGGCGTGATGACGGGATTGACCCGGAAGGCCTATCTCTCTAGTTCTGCCGCCGTCGCTGCCGCGAAGATACCGGTAGCCCTGTCCCCCCCCCTGATCCATGAAAGCGAAATTCCTAGCGATCTTCTGTGTCTGTGCCGCTGCTCTCGGCGCATCCTCCGGCCAGGCAAGCGCCGCCACGATCTACTACAATCACATTTTCTCCGGCACCGCCGCGAGCGGCAGCATCGGGGGTGTGAACTTCACCAATGCCAATTTCACGATCACAGGAACCGTGGATCCCGCGAATCAGGTGCACGTGGTCTTTGAAGACTACTACATCAATCACAGCGTCACGTGGATTGAGATCGAAGGTATCGGAGAGTTTGAGATCACCACCGCTCTGCGGACCTTCATCGCCGGAGACTTCGTGGACATCGTGGGCCTTTCGCGGGCGGGTGAGGAGGGAACCGACCTGCTGGACTCCCAGAGGAACCTGGCCTTTTCGGATTGGCAGCTCGTGTCTCCCCTGGGTCCCGTGAGCTTCAATGGAATCCTCACGCAGTGGAACAATCCGCCGGTCGAGACCTCGGGCGGAGTCCTGATCTTGAATGGCCCCCTGACGAATGCCTCGTTCACCTCGGTGGCGATTCCCGAGCCTTCGAGCTCCTTGCTCGCTCTCTCCTGCGGGGTCTCGCTGCTGTCCCGCCGCCGCGGCCGTTGAGATTTCTTCGCGCTTCAAAAGCGGTGTATGGGGCCTAGCATCCACCCATGCCGCACCGCTTCCGCACCGCCGATGGCAAGGTCTACGGGCCCGGGAACAAGACGCCCTTTGCGGTGAGCTTGCCCGATGGTCAGCAAGCCGAGGTGATCTGGGGCGGCTGCGCGCAGAATGAAAAGCTCGCGTGGTGGCTGCGGAAGCCGGGGCACACCATCTCTCAGTCCGCACAAGAGATCGCGGCCATCGCGATCCAAGCGGAGGACACCGGGGAATTCATCTGGGGCGATGCGCCGCCCGGAGTGCGCCTCATCTGGGTGCTGGAACCGCCGGTAACCTCGAAGGCAGGCACGCGCTACCAACTCGCGAAGATGGTCACGGTGGAAGCCACGCCGGCACAACTCGCCTACTTCCGCGACACGCGCTTCGCCCTCTTCGGGACCTTGGGAACAGATGGGAAGGTCTTGCCAATGGCAGCGCTGAAGCCGCCACCTTCTCCCCCTCCGGCGCAAGGTGAGCTGTTTTGATCCCGCGTGATGGCCAAGGCCGGATATCTTTTCCGCGCTCCGGCAATTGGTTCTGCCTTCGGACCGCGGCGGCCGCTAGAAAGCGGCATGCAGCCCGTTCCCCGCTTCGAAGAACTCGACTACCGGCAAACCGAACTCGGGGATTTGATCCTGCGCAAGCGCACCATCCTCTCGCTCGACAACCTGGAGGTGCACGAGATCATTCTGGGCGATGCCTACTTGATGACGAGCCTGTTCACGGAGGTGGAGCAGGCATTGTCGCGCTTGGGTCTCGCGGCGGCTGAACAGACCTTTCCCGGCGGCACCAGACTGGATGTCGTCGTCGGAGGCCTGGGGCTCGGCTACACCGCCCGCGCCGCACTGGAGCATGCCAGCGTCGCCTCCCTGATCGTGGTGGATTTCCTCAAGCCGGTGATCGAATGGCACGAGCAAGGCTTGGTTCCGCTGGGGGCGGGGCTGAGCGCGGACCCGCGCTGCCGCTTCGCGCACGGGGACTTCTTCAAGCTGGCATGTGCGGATCAAGCGCAGCCCGCCTTCGATCCCGATGACGCCAGCCGCTTGTTTCACGCGGTGCTCCTGGATATCGATCATTCGCCTTCGAATCTCCTGCATGAGCGCAATGCCGCCTTCTATTCCCCGGACGGCCTGCAGCGCTTGGCCGGCAAGCTTCATCCCGGCGGAATATTCGCGCTGTGGTCGGATGATCCACCGGACGAGCGATTCATGGAGTCACTGGGGCAGGTCTTCGCGTCTTGCGAATCGCACATCGTGACCTTCTATAACCCGCTGCGGGAAATTGAATCGGCAAGCACCGTCTACGTAGCGCGGAAGGAAGCGAGGTGATGGGAGCCACGCCATTTGCCTTGCTCCTTTGAGAAGAGATAGGGCTCGCCCTTCAATTTTACTTCGGACCCGCCCAGGAACCTGTTAGCTCGCTACGCCATGGAATCGTTACCCCTCCTCCTGGCCAAACTCTCCCAGCCTCAAGTATCCCAAGCCGCCGCGCAAAGCCCCTTGGAAAAAGAGGTCGTCGCCATCCTCGTAGGCGTGACGGTGGCCCTCGCGGTGACCCTGCTCATCAGTTCCTGGAAGATCTTTCAAAAGGCCGGCAAGCCGGGCTGGCATTCCCTGATTCCATTCTACAATACCTTTGCCTGGGTCGAGATCGTGGGCCGGCCCGCGTGGGTCGCCGCTTTGCTCTTCGTGCCTTGGCTCAATATTCCGGTAGCCATGTACCTCTGCACCGACATCGCGAAATGCTTCGGCAAGAAGACTGGCTTCGCCATCGGCTTGATGTTCCTGCCCTTCATCTTCATCCCGGTTCTCGCCTTCAGCCGTGCGCGCTATCTCGGTCCCGTGGGCGATGACACGAGCCCGACCTCGATCGGGTAGCTGCAATTGCCCCACCGCCTGCCGATTCCCCTGGCAAACTGACTTGACCCATCAGACCAGCCACGGCCAGCTTGGGCGTCATGGGCAAGCTCGCCGACCAACTCCAGGCCAAGTTGCAACCCGGCATGACCATCCCCGGGCCGCTATTACGTCTCTACGAATGGATCGAAGCCAAGGGGGCCTTCATCGAGCGAGACAACGGCATCCGTGTAGCCTGTCTCTTCACGCGCGAGGAGACTGAGACCGAAGGTGGCACCGGGATTGCCTTCTTTGCCGGGGAGGATGACCGGCTTGACCTTTGGTTGGGCAATGACGACCCCGAGGTCCTCAAGCGCCTGTGTGTATTTGCCAAGTCCGGGGGCGACGGTTCGAAGGCCGCGTTCTGGATTGCGGGAGACGGCAGCCAGAAGATCGTGCACCTCGGCTCAGGATCAGGATCGACGCTGGCATGCGTGCTTGCCCACGACGCGGTGGATTTCCTGCGCCTGCTGGCGATCGGCTACGATGAGATCTGCTGGGATGAAAACTTCAATACACCTCCGGAAATCCCGGTGAGGGAGGGCACGCCCGCACGCTTGTTTCAAGAGTGGGTGGAGCAGAGCTTCCAAGCCCGCATTCCCAAGACGGCATCGGAGATCGTCGAGCACCCGGACTCCATGGACGATGACGACCCGAGTGACGAGTTTGCCAGATGGTTGAGTGCAAGCAACGGGTGAGCGCAGCCTTTCACTTCTTCACCGGATTGCGGCCCTTCACCGGGGTCTTGTCGTAACCATCGTCGATTGCCGAGGATTCGACGGGCGATGTTTCCAAGGCAGGCGTCACCAGCGACGACTGCTTCCCGGGAGCGCCCGGTGCCGGCTTGTCGCCCTTGCCATCTGCCGGCGTGGCGGGGGACTTGGCAGCGGCGGATGGACTGATCATGATCGCGTGCTCTTCGAGCTTCACCTCCACCTTGGCTTGGGTCGTGATCTCGCTGAGGATCTCCGCCGCAGTGCGATTCTTGCCGTTCAGGACGATGGTGGCCGGCGTGTTCTGGGGATCCACTTCCTTATAGATCCACTGGAGCTGGATGCGGTCGTTGGTCGACTTCTTCACCTTCTGCGTGAGCAGGAAAATCGCATCGGCCAGTGTCACCTGGTCGACCGTGTAGGTGGGGATGTTCACGCTATCGAGAGGCGTGGCGGTGAGCAGCTTCTTCAGGCTCGGCCCGGCTGGGGGCGCATCCGCGGCAAGAAGGGCTCCGGGCAAGCAGAGCAACAGGATGGCAAGGAACGCTTTCATGATGACATATCACGGGAAGCTCGCAGGCCGCACAAGTGAAAGGGGCTGCGGGTCTGTGAACTTTCGATGAAGCGCCTGCGCGACCCGCGCGAAAGAGGCAAAATTCCAGTGGAGTTTGCCGCCACCCGGCGTACCGCGTGCCGGATGGGGAAGCGCCCTAATCCCGCACCATTATCCACAACGATGGACAACACCAACCAAACAAAACCATGTCACTCAAACTCAAGGACGCGCCCGCGAGCCGCGTCTCTAAGACAACCCGTGATTTCCTCGCGAAGCCCAAGAAGCTGCTAATCGGCGGCGACTGGATCAAGTCCGCGAGCGGCAAGACTTTCGACAGCTTCGAGCCCGCCACCGGCGAAGTGCTGGCCAAGGCGGCCGAGGGCGGAGCGGAAGACATCGACCACGCCGTCGTCGCCGCACGCCGCGCCTTCGATCAAGGCCCTTGGCGCAAGATGACTCCTTCCGACCGCGGCCGGATCATCTGGAAGATCGGCGATCTGATCCTGGAGCACCTCGATGAATTGGCCGAGTTGGAGTCGCTCGACAATGGCAAGCCGCTGGCCGTCGCGAAGGTGGCCGATGTGCCGCTTGCTGCGGACCTCTTCCACTACATGGCCGGCTGGGCCACGAAGGTGGAGGGCAGCACGATTCCCATCACCGTGCCCTACGCCGCGGGCGCGATGTTCCATGCCTATACGCTGCGTGAGCCGATCGGCGTGGTGGGCCAGATCATCCCTTGGAATTTCCCGCTGCTGATGGCCGCGTGGAAGCTCGGCCCCGCACTGGCCACCGGAAACACCATCGTGCTGAAGCCGGCCGAGCAAACACCGCTCTCTGCGATCCGTTTGGCCGAGCTGGCCTTGGAAGCAGGCCTGCCGGAGGGCGTGTTGAATGTCGTCACCGGCTTCGGCGAGACCGCGGGGGCCGCCCTCGCTGCGCATGAAGGTGTGGACAAGATCGCCTTCACCGGCTCCACGGAAGTTGGCAAGATCATCGTAAGGGCCGCCGCGGGGAACCTCAAGAAGGTCACGCTGGAGCTCGGTGGCAAGTCACCGACGATTGTCTTCAAGGACGTGGCGGATGTGGATGCTGCGATCCAGGGTGCAGCCAGTGCGATCTTCTTCAACCATGGCCAGTGCTGCTGCGCTGGCTCACGGCTCTTCGTGCACAAAGAAATCTTTGACCGCGTGGTGGAAGGCGTGGCCGGGGTCGCGGAGAAGATCAAGCTGGGTGCCGGTGTCGATCCGGATACCGAGATGGGCCCGCTGGTGTCTGAGGAACAGCTCAAGCGCGTGACCGGCTACCTGGAATCCGGCAAGAAGGAGGGTGCCAAGGCGCTGACCGGCGGCAAGCGCGTGGGGGATCGCGGCTACTTCGTAGCGCCCACGGTCTTCACGAATGCGAATGCCGGCATGCGGATCGTGAAGGAAGAGATCTTCGGCCCTGTGGTAGTCGCGGAACCCTTCGATGATGTGGAGAAGGTCGTGCAACAGGCGAACCAAACCGACTACGGCCTGGCCGCCAGCGTGTGGACGCGCGATATCAGCAAGGCCCACCGCACCGCCGCGCTGCTGCGTGCCGGCACGGTGTGGGTGAACTGCCACAACATCTTCGACGCCTCCATGCCCTTCGGCGGCTACAAGCAATCCGGCTGGGGCCGCGAGATGGGCCGCGAAGCGCTGGAGCACTACACCGAGACCAAGGCGGTGTGCGTGGCGCTGTAGGTGGCGCGATTCGGAAAGCGGCGGCAGCGATGCCGCCGCTTTGTCATTTCCCGGGATTGCTTCCGCGGCACTTTCCCTTTCCTCTCCCGCCGTGCCCCAGGACATCGAAGCTCCCACCCGCGCCGCCGTGGAAATCGCCACGGCTCACGGCGTCATCCCGGATCGCGGCGAAGTCCTGCAGAACGGCAGCACGCTAGTACTACGTCTATCGGAGACACTGGTCGCCCGCGTGGTGCAGGACCGCGAGGGTCCGCGCCAGGGCACCGCATGGTTCGCGCGGGAGAATGCCGTGGCGCAGCACCTCGCGCAGAACGGCGCTCCGGTGATTCCCATGCATCCGGAGATCCCGCCGGGGCCGCATGAGCACGCGGGCTATCCGGTGAACTTCTGGCAATACGTGCAGCGCGTCGAGGAAGAGCCGGGCACCGAAGCGATCGGCCGCGCGCTGCATCAATGCCACACAGCACTGCGCGCCTTCCCTCACGAACTGCCGGAGCTGGCGATCCTCCACGAGAGCGTGAAGCTGTTAGGCAGCCTCCACCAGCGGCGCTTGTTCCCGGAAGAGATCCTCCACCTCCTGCGGGAGCGCCTGCTCTCTTCCATCGCAGGCCTCTCCCCTCACCCGCGCCAGCCGCTCCATGGGGATGCCCACCTGGGCAATCTCATGCACACCACCATCGGCCTGCTGTGGACCGATTGGGAAGACACCTTCAGCGGACCGGTCGAGTGGGACTTGGCCTCCGTGATCTGGAATGCGCGGGTGCTGGAAGAAGACCACGCCTTCGCCGATGGCATCCTTGATGCCTATCGAGGTGCTGGCGGCAGCATCGATGGCGATGCGATGCACCACGCGATGATCGGCCGCGCGGCGGTGATGACCGCGTGGTATCCCGTGCTCTATCCGGACATGGGCCCGGAGCGGCAGGAGAAGCTCCGGCGGCGCTTGGACTGGCTGCAGACGAGCTGTTAGAGCGCCTCCTTCCCGCCGTGCATAAAGCCCGCCAGGCTGGAATCGACTTGATTTTGCGCGGCTTTCCGGATAGTCCGACAGCCTAAGCCACCAATGAAGTTCCCCCTCAGGACTTGGGTCGCGGTCGTTATCGCATCGGGCATCCTACGCCTGCATGCCGGTGAGCGATTGACCTTGGAAGGCTACGCCACCCAGGCGAGCGGCGGCATCCTGGTCTCCTTGCGCCCCGCGGCCAGCCCGGTCTTCTCCTTCAGCTCAGCTCCGCTGGACCGCTACTTCGTCGCACCCACCCGCGTGCGCTGGGAGATCGAGCCGACCGGCACCTTCACCTTGGCAGGCGTGCCGGAGGCCAAGGCCCTGCGCACCGCTCCGGCTGACTACGCCTGGCCGGCGGGCGAGGAGCTCTCACCCGTGCGCTTCGCCGGTGCGAGCAATGCGATGAACCCCTTCGAGAATCCGCTTGATCCCCTCGGCGTGGCACCCGGCGGTCCAACGGACTATGACCAGGATGGCGTGGCGGATGCAGACGATGCCTTCCCCGGCAATCCCGCGGAGTCCGTGGACACCGATGGCGACGGCATCGGCAACAACGCCGACCCCGACGATGACAACGATGGCATGCCGGATGTCTGGGAGACCGCGAATGGCCTCGACCCGCTGATAGCAGATGCCAGCAGCGATCCGGACCACGACGGCTTCACCAACTTTGAGGAATACGAGGCTAGCACCGCTCCCTTGAGCGGCCTGTCCCGCCTGCAGGTGGCCATCAGCACACCTGCCCCGGGCACGCTCCGCCTGAGCTGGACCGCCATGCCGGGCCGCACCTATTCCGTCTGGCGCTTTTCGAGCTTTCCTTTGAGGCCGGTCGCGGTCGCGCAGGGCATCATCGCTGGTCCGGCAGGTCCCTCCCAAATCATCCGCGATTTTCCAGCGACCGCCGCTTCCGACTTTTACTTCCTGAAGGCAAGCGTCGCCACCGAACCCTAACAAACCACCCTTCCATCCATGAAGCGTCTCCTTCTCCTGGTCGCCGGCAGCCTGCTGGCCCTCTGCCCCGTCCATGCCGCGGAAAGCATCCACATCTTCCTGAAAGGAAAAGTCAGTGGGGACATCAAGGGCGATCTCAGCGATAACTCGATCGAGGGCCTCGCCTATCAGCACGAGATCGTGTCGCCACGCGATCCCGCCAGCGGCCTGCCCACCGGCCGCCGGCAGCACAAGCCCTTCACGATCGTGAAGTCGCTCGATAAGTCCACACCGCTGCTCTACAAGATGCTGGCGACGAACGAAGCAGGAGACGTGAGCTTCAAGTTCTACCGCAAGGACCCGAAGACCGGGCAAACGACCCAGTACTACACCGTCGAGCTGAAGAACGCCACGATCTCCAACATCCGTGACTGGAAGCCGAACACGCGCGATCTGTCCGCGGAACGCGCGGGTGACCTGGAGGAGATCTCCTTCACCTACGAGAAGATCACCTGGACCTACGTGGAAGGCGGCATCACCTTCGAGGACACTTGGGCCGCCAACAACACCTGAGCCTCGCCTATCTCATGCGTCCGGGATTCTTCCTCCTACTCCTCGCAGCCGTCCTTCTAACAGGCGTCCACGCCCAAACGCCGAAGACTCCGGACAAGAAGCCGCCCGCTGCCGATCCGAAGAAGCTCGAGGACATCGCGAAGTTCTCGAAGGTGAACGAGGCCTACCAGGCCGGCCTGCAATTCTTCTCGAAGGGCAAGGGCGACGAGGCCGTGGCCAAGTTCACGGAGGCGCTAGCACTGGTCGATGGCTTCACGGAGGCGCGTTTCGCCCGCGCCCGCACTTATTATGAAATGAAGAAGTCCGAACCTGCCGTGGCGGACTTCACCCGGGTGATCGCCGACAAGCCCGACATGGCGGATGCCTACTACTTCCGTGCCCTGGCGCTATGGAATCTCCACAAGCCCACCGAGGCCCTGGCGGACTTCGACAAGGCGATCAGCAAGGAGCCACGCAACTCCGCCTACCGCGAGAAGCGCGCGCTCCTGCGCGAACAGGAGAAGCAATACGCCGGTGCCCGCGATGACTTGGACATTCTGGTCGCACTGGATCCCCTGAATGCCCCCGCGCTGGAGCAGCGGGCGCGCGTGCACAAGCTGATGGGCGAAAAGGAACTCGCCGAGCAGGACGAAACGTGGGCCGGCAAGATCCGCGACGCCGGCCTTTTTTGATCCCTAAAGCCTAACGAGCGTGCACCCCCCCGGGAGCGCCAGGCACTGCCCGGCTTAGCAGGTCGGTCTGCCTTGGCTAAGGAGCGGGGACCTTACTGTCCCCGGAGCGGTCCCCGAGAGCTGCTTCCCCGACCGGTGTCAGCGACAATAAGGTCGCTGCTCCCTACGCTTACCAGCGGTGCCCGGCGCTCCCGGGAGGGCGTCCACGCTATTGGACACTGAAGATGTAGGTTAGAGGCAGCTTTTGACTCAGCCCAAGTTCACGCCACCTTGAGCGAATGAACCCGGTCACCGACAACGCCGCCCGTCAACGCTTCGAACTCATCGAGGACGGCAAGCTTGCCTTCGCCGACTACCGGCGCGATGGCGATGTCCTCATCCTCCCCCATGTCGAAGCCGATCCCACCCTGCGCGGCAAGGGCGCAGCAGGCCGCCTGATGAGTGGCATGATGGATCTCGTGCGCGAGCGCGGTCTAAAGGTCCGCCCGATCTGCAGCTATGCGGTGGCATGGCTGGAGCGACACCCGGAGCATGCCGACTTGGTGGAGGATTGAAGAGAACGAACCGCGGAGACGCAGAGGTCGCAGAGGGGAGCGCAGAGAATAAAGAGATAGCGACCGGAGCATTGCCTCACTCCATCCTCTGCCTTTCCACTTCGATGTTCGATGTTTCCTCCTGCCTTTCTCCGAGTTCGCCTCCGAGACCTCTGCACCTCCGTGGTTCGTTCCATTTCCCATCAGGCGGCCCGCGTCCCCTTCACCGCCGCGAAGCCCAGCCACACGAAGACCGCGAGCAACAAGGCCTGAGTAATACCGAAAGCCGGTGCCTGCTGGGTGGGTGCCAGTTTGGAAAGATCCGGCACCTTCTGGAAAAGCTGCGCCACCAGCACGAAGGTATTCAGGTACTGGGCGATCACCGCCGTGATCACATAAGTCTTCCGCCAGCTTCCCTCCAGGCGCTTGGCCCACAGCGCGAACATGGCCAGCGCCAGCACCACCGCGGAGATCACGCCAAAGGCAATCGCCGGCGTGAAGCCCTTGAAGGGAAAGAAGAAGCCGGTGACGGAGGTCGCAAGCGTGGCGACAAGGAAGATCCCGGTCCAGGAATGGCGCAGGTTCCCGCCAGGCATAGCCGCCACCACGCCGAAGCCGGCACAGATTCCCAACAGACTGATCAGGACATGGAGCAAGGTGAAGACTTCAGGCATATCCTCCTCTTGGGAGGAACGCCGAGGATCGGACGAGGAAAGGCAGGATTTTTTAAACAGGAGAAAGACAGGAGGAAAGGCAGGAGCTTTGACGGGAGCTTGAAAAGGCCGTCCCTAAGAGGACTGCCCTGGCGAAGCTCCCCTTCTTCACCTCCTTGTCTTTCTCCTGCCTTCCTCCTGTTCAAAAACCCTCGCACCCGATCAAGGGCCAAAGAACACCTTCCACAGCACCAGCCCATGCGCCGGTGCATTCATCCCCGCCACGCGACGGTCCCGGCTCTCCAGCATTTCCTGCACCGCCTCCGCGGGGAAGCGGCCTTCCCCCGCTTGCACCAGAGTGCCCACGATCCCCCGGCACATCTTGTAGAGAAAGCCCGGTGCCTCCAGGATCACCGTGATCTCCGCGCCACGCCGCTTCACCTCGCAGCGCGTCAAGGTGCGCACCGAATCCCCGAGCACCCCGGGCCGCTTGGCCGTGAAGGCGCGGAAGTCGTGGCGGCCGGTGAGCAGCTCCGCCGCCTTGCTCATCGCTGTTAGATCGAGCGGGCGCGGCACATGCCAGGCCTGCGTGCGCAGCAGCGGATTCATCGCCGCGTGGTTCCAGATCCGGTAGCGGTACTGCTTGCCCGTGGCATCGAAGCGCGCGTGGAAGTCCGCCTTCGCCCGCAGCACCGCCAGCACGCGGATGTCCGGCGGCAGCAGCGCATTCAGCGCGAGCGGGAGCTGGCGCGGCGGCATGCGCAGCTCCTCCGCCTCCATTTCGAGGTGCGCCACCATCCCCAGCGCATGCACCCCGGCATCCGTCCGGCTGGAGCCAATCACCTGGGGCGCGGCGGGAAAGAGCTGTGCCAGCGCCGCATGCACCTGGTCCTGCACGCCCAGCCCGGAGCGCTGCGACTGCCAGCCCTGGTAGGCCGTGCCGTCGAAGGCCAGGGTCAGCTTGAACTTCATGCAGAGGGTAGAAGATGTGCCTGCAAGGACAGAATTCCAAGCCGCCTCCCCGGCTACAATAGCAGTCTCCACCGTGTGATGATTTTCCAAGAGGGCTCCCTTGACCGGAGAACCGCTCAGCAATACTCCACAACTTGTGAAAGGCGTGAAGACCCTACTGATCCTCGCCTTGCTGGTTGCCCTGGGGTTCGCAGGTTCATGGGTTCTCCAACGCTTCCGGGAATCACGCGAAGCCTCGGCACGTGCAGCCTGTTTCTTGAATGCAAACAACTGCCAGCAGGCGATGCGTAATTACCAAATCGCGCACGGTCTGGCGCTCGGTGCGCCGGTGGACTGGGACTGGATCTTCGGACCAGATGGCTACCTCAAGAGACCGGTTTGCCCTTCGGGCGGCACCTACACCTTTTCAAAAGGGGTCCCGGACCTGGACGAATTGGCATGCACCTGCAGCCACCCCGGACACTCCCAGCCCCACTATAAGGAATATTAGCCGCCTTGGACAAAGGCTGCCTGCACCTGCCATCCCGACCACGAGGACTGGTAAGCGTCCCGTTAGAATCTGTTAGGTCGAGGCGCCCGGATGATCCACCCGCCGCGACGCCCGCTCCAACCTGCGTATTTTTGCGGAGGCTGCCTAACCGATTCACGCTTAAAGGCCGTTTTTGAGCCTTCCTAACGGGCATTCCTTGAAAAGCCCGGAAGGGATCTTTAAGTTCTGCGCAACTCCTCACCCTCAACTTCCCTTACTGATGGCTCCCCGCGAGAAATGACGAGCGAACTGCTGATCCTGATCACCGAGGCGATCGCCGTTTATTTTCTCGTACTCTGGGCGCACTCCCTGCGGAGCAAGCTGGGACTGGCCCATTTCTATGCCCTGATCGGCAGCCTCACCGCGGTGATGGTGTGGGTCACGGATGCCGGGGTGAAGGTGGAGATCCCCGGAGTGGCCTCCTTCATGGTGGGCTCCACCGTATTCTTCACGGCGCTGCTGTTAGGCGTCTTCGTGGTCTACGTCTTCGATGGACCGCGGGCCACGCGGATTGCCATCTCCACCATCATCGGCGTCTCGATCATGGTGCCCATCATCACCCTGGTGCTGCACTGGCAGCTCCGGCTCTCCGATCCGGATACCACGAACTACTTCCCGCCGCAGGACCTGCGGATCTACGCGGCCTCCATCTTCGCCGCCTTCGCGGACCTGATCTTCCTGGCGATCGCCTGGGAATTCCTGGGCACGCCGAAATTCGAGGTCCGGCTCTGGCTGCGCGCCTTCCTCACCCTGCTGGGCGTGCTGTGGCTGGATGTCATCCTCTTCGCCACCGGCGCCTTCGCGGGCAGCCCGGAGTATTTGCAGATCATGACCGGCACCTTCGTCAGCCGCCTGGTCATCGGCGTCTTCGCCTTCCCCTTCCTCTATTGGTACATCGCCTGGCAGAATGGCCGGAATGGCATGGAGATCGAGCACCGCCCGGTGCTGGCGATCCTGAAGGAAGTGACCCGGGTCCGGCTGGAGCTGAGTCTGGCCCAGCGCGAGATCGAGCGACGCCAGGAAGTGGAGCGCGAAAACGCCTCGCTGATCGGCGAGCTCAAGCAGGCGCTGCAGGAGGTGAAGACGCTGCGCGGCATCCTGCCCACCTGCTCCTACTGCAAGAACATCCGCGACGAGGACGGCCACTGGCAGCAGCTGGAGTCCTACATCCAGCGCCACAGCGAGGCCAAGTTCAGCCACGCCGTGTGTGATGAATGCATGGCCAAGCATCACCCGGAGATCGGGAGTTAGTCGCACCCTGCAAATTCGCATCTTTTTTGGAATAAAACGCCATTGAGTGACGTTTTATCCCCCGATGCGTTTCCTCCATACTGCCCTGACCGCCGCCGCCGCCCTTGCCTGGGGCACGGCCTCCGCCAAGACCTGGGACATCCCGATGGGCGGCAATTCCTATGTGACCAAGGAGGGCTCCCAGGAAGGCGGGAGAGGCGGACGCCGCGGCGGCGGCGGCGGAGGTGGACGCTGGCAGAGCGAGGACACGGTGCAGTCCGTCTATTTCCACGTGGACCGCGCCGGCGAATTCGACCTGGCGCTGAAGGCGAAGGTCCCGCAGGGCGAGTCGAAGCTCCGCGTGACGGTGAACGGCAAGGCCCAGGAGATCGAACTCAAGGGCGGAGACCCGCAGGCACCCGCCTCGCTCGGCAAGATTAAGGTGGAGAAGCCCGGCTACGTGCGCGTGGACCTGCAGGGGCTGAAGAAGTCCGGCGATGTCTTTGCGGAAGTCGAGTCACTCAGCGTCGAGGCGCCGGAGGAAATGGTCCTGAACTACGTGAAGGACAACGAGGGCAACCGCTTCTACTGGGGGCGCCGCGGGCCCTCCGTGCACCTCGGCTACACGCTGCCGAAGGGCGAGCCCGTGGAGTGGTTCTACAACGAGGTCACCGTGCCCGAGGGCAGCGATCCGCTCGGCTCCTACTTCATGTCGAATGGATTCGGGGAAGGCTACTTCGGCATGCAGGTGAATGGCCCGCAGGAGCGCCGCGTGCTCTTCTCCGTCTGGAGCCCCTTCTCGACCGACAAGCCCCAGGAGATCCCGGAAGACCAGCGCATCACCCTGCTCAAGAAGGGCGAGGGCGTGCACGGTGGCGAATTCGGCGGGGAGGGCTCCGGCGGCCAAAGCTACTGGCTCTACCCCTGGAAGGCGGGCAATACCTACCGCTTCCTGAACCGCGTGCACCCGGATGGCCAAGGCTCCACCATCTACACCGCCTGGTTCTACGTGCCGGAGAAGAAGGACTGGCAGCTCATCGCCAGCTTCAAGCGGCCGAAGACCGACAAGCATCTAACAGGCGCGCATTCCTTCCTGGAAAACTTCTCCGACCGCCAGGGCTTCCTCGAGCGCAAGGCCCTCTACGGCAACCAATGGGCCTGCGATGTGAAGGGCGAGTGGCACGAAGTCACCGAAGCCCGCTTCACCGGCGATGACATCGCAAACCGTGGCTACCGCATGGACCGCGCCGGCGGCTCCCGCGGCACCGAGTTCTTCCTGCGCAACGGCGGCTTCTTCGAGGAGTCCGTGAAGCTCAATAGCAGCTTCAAGCGCGAGTCCACCGCAGTGAAGAAGCCGGAGATCGATTTCAAAAAGCTGGAGGGATACGAGTAAGCCGCGCGGTGGGAGATGAATCAGGCCTTCGCGTCAACAGTGGAGCTACTCGCTCGATCGCAACGTCGTCGCCCGAAAAGAAGCGGAACGCACAGTCCAACAAGCGCAGCGATCTCGGGCTCGGGGACAACGGTCCGGTATCCCGGACCACCATTATCGTCCACGACAAAGCCTTCACTGGTGACGGCCTCATATTTGTATTTCACCCACACGATTCCACCCCACGGCTGAGTGAGCTGCCACCAATAGGGCTGGCTTCCCGCATGACCCGTCTCCTTCCAAAGTTGATCGCCTGCATCAAATCCTTCCGAGGGAAAGCTTCCGGCGAAGCTCAAGGTCCAGACCTTGGTGTAGTCCGCGGATTCCAAAGCCTCGGGCGAAGTTGCCCAAGCCGCGCTGATCGTTGCCGAGATGACCGATTGGCCAGGCGCGACAGAGACTACCATTTGCCCACCGGACATCGATGCCCAGTCGCTGCCAAGCACGTAGTTCTGGAAATCGGCTGCAGGGACAACTGCCACAAGTCCTCCGTCGGCAATGCCTACATAAACTTTCGGGTCAAGAATCGTGGCCGCCTTGGCGCACGGCAGCAAAGAAACCGCAGCGGCAAGAACCCGCAGCGGGCGGAAAGGACGGGGGAGGATGTCAATGGTCATGATCAGTGCAAGTTCGCACACGACCCAACAGGAGCCCCAGTGTCCTGGCAAGGAAGGACACAACTGGAGAAGATTCACCCCGGCAGCTTCAGCCGCGTGCCGCCGAAGACGTAGCCACTGTCCCGCCGTTCGAGCAGCCAGATGACGAATATCGCCAGCCAGAGGCCGCCGAATTTCGCGAACATCAGACTGTAGTTCATCGGCGTGCCGTCGGGATTCCCGTCGCAGCCGCAGGCGATGTTCAGGTTGTTCGCCTGGGCGTGGGCCACGCCCACCGCGAAGCCAGCGACCAGCCCGGCCATCCCCCACAGCGCGCCGCGCCGCCACAGGCCGATGATCAGCAGGGCACCGCACACGAGCTCCAGCCAGGGCACGGTGTAGGCCACCACCGCATCCCAAGGCTTGTAGACGATCTTGTAGTTCGCCACCGCCCGCGTGAACTCGCTCAGCCCCTTCACGAAGACCTTCTGGTAGCCGCTCCACACGAAGAACCCGCCCAGCGCCAGGCGCAGGGCCAGCGCCACGTAGGCGGCGGGATCGGGTGACTTTCGGGGCGGCACGGTCGCTTGTTAGCACATATGAACCATCCAGCCAAGCGCGGAGGAAAGCGGAGTTTTCCCGTTTGGTCCGGCAGGCGGATGGCGTAGGATGGCACAATGATCCGCCGCCGCATCGCCTTTTCGCTGTTTGCCGCCCTGGCCCTCCATTTCACGCCCTCCGCCACGGCGGAGCAGGAACAGGGCGAATACCATTGGCAGACCGGCGACGTGGTCTTCCAGAGCACGAATGGCGAGCAGGCGGAGGCGATCCGGAAGGCCACCGGCTCCACCTTCACCCACTGCGGCGTGGTCTTCGAGCAGGGCGGCGAGTGGAAGGTGCTGGAGGCCTCCCAGCCGGTGAAGGTGACCCCCGTGGCGGAATTCCGGAAGCGCAGCCTGCCCGGCACTTTCCAGGTCCGCCGCCTGAAGGAGCCGCTCAGCCCGGAGGGCATCGCGCTCGCCCGCGCCTGGGGCGAGAAGCAGGTGGGCCTGGACTACGACCCGAAATTCCTCTGGGACGACCAGACGCTCTACTGCTCCGAGCTGGTCTGGAAGATCTACAAGCAGGCCGGCGTCGAGCTCTGCCCCACCCGCCACTTCCAGGACTACGCCCTCGAGTCCGCGGAGGTGCAGGCCGTGATCCAGAAGCGCTACGGTTCCGCGGACAAGCTGCCGAAGGAGGAACCCGTGGTCTCTCCCGGCGACATCGCCAAGTCCCCGCTGCTGGAGCTGGTGCCGGAGACGAAGAGCTGACTCCGGGATTTTCAGGGCGGAGGCCGACCTGCTAGCTGGGATGGGATGAGGAACAGGTGGAAGCTGAATTGGTCCGCCGCTCGGAGATCAGGCGGAAGATCGAGCAACGCATCGCCGAAGTTTCCAAAACGGCCACCAACCCTTAGCGCTCCACCGTGAACGACATCGAAGCGCTGGCAAAGGCGATCCGGCTGGAGAAAATCCAGCGGGCGCGCCTCGCCTCTCTCAAGGAGAAATTGCAGGATGGTCCACGCCTTTTCGCACAAGCTTGCGAAGCCATGCGCGCGGGATTGAGAATACTCCACCCGGAGTTCTCGGAAGAGCAAATCGAAGCAGCCGTCTGGAAACGGAACTATCCTGGAATAGAGCCTTCATGAAAACCGGAAGGAAGCTTTCCACCTTTCCCGACGACTTGGGAATTGCATCGCTCTGAGAACGGCAACGCCGTTCCCATTACAGCCCAGGGTTGACGCGGCCTGTCCTTCGCAGCCCGCAGGGCGCAGAAGGACAGGATGGCGGCTACCCTGGGACAAGCGCCAAACCGATTCGAACCCCGAAGCGGGTTCCCTAAATCCGGATTCACCGGAGACTCCCCGCTACAACAGACCCGGCGGTCCCCACGACGAGCCAACCGAACGCCGAAATTGAAGCCACCCTCTCATCGTTCTACTACACCTCCAGTAGCAAGCTCAGGCGCGCCTGGTTCACTTCAATTTTTCTCGCGTCGCACTGTTCTTTCCGCACTGTGTTTACCGCTGCATGAACCGCCGCGCCGTCACCCTCATCCTCCTCGCCATCGGCGCGGCAGCTGCGGGGATCGGGGCACTTGTCCGGAACGGGAGAGATCCCCGTGCAAACTCCACGCTACCCGCCGCGGCCAAATCTCCGCAGCGTGAAGCGGAAAACGGATTCTCCAAAGAAAAAGAGAAAGCGGCACCACTGGCAGTCGATCCTGCCACCCGACGACTCGCCGATGAATTGGTGGAGTTTGCCACGGATTGGCAGAAGCAGCACCCCGGTGCGCAGGGAGAGGAATGGTCGGAAGCCGCGTTCAAGAAACTCTGCGAGTTGGATACCAACAGCCTCCTCGCCTTGGCTTCAATGACTGTGGAGGTTCACTGGGAGCCCAGCTTCGGTGAGTCCTTTCAGCTTCCACCCTTCTTCGGGAACTTTGGAGACACACTGCTGCCCGCCCTGGGTGCGAAAGACTTTGAGAGGGCACGCTCCTTCTCCCTCGCTCAACCGCCACGCACGGAAGAAGACCGGCCGTTCATCTCAGGGGAAAACCTGTTTTGCGGTGACGCCATCGCCGGTCTGCGGAAGGGCCTGATGCGAGTGGATTCCGCGGCCGCATGGGCCCACTATCTCCGCGATGGCCAGGAGAGTAGTCCCTTCTCTTCGGAGTATGATTCCAGTGCACTCATGGTGATCCATGCCAAACAGGATCCCGACGCGGCGTGGCAGTTCATCCTCGATGTCTCCGGGCAGGGCCGCTTGGAGAAAGGCATGCTGGAGGGCTATCTCCGGGCCGCCCCAGAGCGGGATTGGGAGCCCTTGGCTCGAGAACTGGCGGAGCGTCTCCGCCAAACGCCCACGCATGATGACCGGGCCCTCCACCGTCTGCTCGCCGCCGGATGGGCGGAACGCCAGCCGCGGGAGGCACTGGCCTGGTACTTCGCTGAAACGAAGGGACTACCACCAGCCACAAATGACAGTGGGGTGGATCAAACCGAGGCTGAAACCTTCGAGCTCCTCTCCACGATCCCCCGGCTCCCGGCCGCAGTGGAGCGAATGGCGCGCTCGGGCTGCGCTGATCTGGCAGAGTTGGTTATCTCGAATCACTTTTCAAGGGCTGAAGGTTGGGTGAATTTACCGCTCGTCGATAGCATCCCTTTGCTTCCGTCTCCCGGAACGCGAGCTGCTCTTCTGGAGCAAGCCGCCCAAACCATATCCCCGTTGGTAGCTCCTCACAAAGTCGGTTGGACTCCCCGGGAGTTGGACGATGCGCTTGCCAGGCTGACACGCGCCGCGGATCGATCAGAGCTCTCCCCGGAAGAGCGGGAGCGCGTGGATGCCTCCATCCGCGCGCTTGAGGAGCGCCGCCCCTTCGCGCGGAAGGAGCGCTAGGCGAATCCTGGGGTGGGGTCTTTCACACGCCACCGGATAAGGATTGGCGCGCCCCTCCCAATATCTTCTCATCCCCCCGTGAGCGGCCCCGTCGAACTTCTCCAGCAGCTTGTCCGCATTCCTTCCGTCAATCCGGACAATCCCGCCGGCACGGATCAGACCGGTGAGGCGGAGATCGCCGCTTGGCTGAAGGGCTGGCTGGAAGGCATCGGGGCGGAGGTGGTGCTGGAGGAGATCAAGCCGGGCCGCCCGAATCTGATCGCCCGCTTCGCGCCGCGCGACGGACGGCCACGGATCCTGCTCGGGCCGCATCTCGATACGGTGGGCGTGGAGGCCATGACGATCGAGCCCTTCGCCGCGGAGCTGCGCGATGAGCGGGTGTGGGGCCGCGGGACTTCCGATACCAAGGGCCCGATGGCCGCGATGCTGTGGGGGCTGAAGGAGAATGCCGCCACCCTGAAGGACCTGCACGTGGCCGTCGATTTCGTCGCCTTCATGGGCGAGGAGTCGGGGCAATGGGGCTCGAAGGATTTCGCCAAGCACCACGGGCACGACTACTCCTTCGCGATCGTCGGCGAGCCGACTTCGCTGAACATCGTGCACACCACCAAGGGCTCGCTGTGGGCCACGCTGCGTGCCACGGGCAAGGCCGCGCACTCTTCCCAGCCGGAGCGCGGCGAGAATGCGGTGCTGAAGCTGGCACGCGCGATTGATCTGTTAGAGCGTGAACTCGTGCCGAAGCTCGCGGGCTACACGCACCCCGTGCTCGGCCGCTCGACCTTCAATGTCGGCGTGATCCGCGGCGGCTCACGGCCGAACATCGTGCCGGACCTGGCGGAAGCGGAGATCGATATCCGGATCACTCCGGCGCTGCGCGATGCGGGCGGGGCCCTGGCTTTGCTGAAAGCAGAGATCGGCCGGCTCGATTTGCCGCTGGAGATCGTGAAGGCGCACGAAAATCCGCCGATGGAAATTCCCGCGACTCATCCGTGGATCGAGCGCGTCCGTGGTGTGCGCCGGGATTCCAAGCCGGTGGGTGCACCGTGGTTTTCTGATGCCGCGCATCTGGCGAGCGCGGGCTTGCCCTCCGTGTGCATGGGGCCCGGGTCGATTGATCAGGCACATACTTGCGATGAGTTCATCGACGTGGCCGCGCTAGAAGAAGGAGCGGCGTTCTTCACGGCGTTTGTTAGATCGCTGGTGTAATTGGAGAACGGTGGCACGACCTACCCGCTACCCGCAAGTGAGTGAATTGCCCGGTTCTTCGCGCTGGAGGCGCATCGGAAATTAGCCGGTGGTGGAGCGATAGCGGAACCACCGGACAGGCCGCCTGAAGGATTCCCGCCCCGGAGGGCCGGCGGAGGCGCCGCTTCTACGAGCGATACCGTACTTCCTTGGCATTCCCGGCACGGCTACTCCAAATGCCGGACACACTCCGGTGCTTCGGTCCTTCATTTCCGTCGCCCCTGCCGGGGCTCAATCATTTTTGCCATGTCTACCGGTGGTTCCGCAAAGCCTCCACCACCGGCTAATTTCCGATGCGCCTACCGGCGCTGAAGACAAACGTCGTCCAACCTATGGGTACGGAGCAGAACACTACGCCGCACTCCATAGCTTCACCTACCGGCACCAGCGACAACAAGGTGGCTGCTCCATAGCAAAGGCCCCGTCCGCTCATCACGGACAGGGCCTTCGGGGAGGTCTCTGGGGGAAACTCTAAGATCAATTCTCCACGCCATTCATCCGCACCATATTCCGGAGTCCAACAACCGGCACCACCGCCTCCATGCGCACATAGTCCGCGGGCACGCCGGTCTGATCGGCAGCAGCCGCGGGAGTCACCGGACTCGTGGTCCACTCACCGGCCAGGTCCTCATTCTCCTGGAGCGTGTAAGTCGCACCGGCACTCCGCTGGAGCCAGCGCAGCACCATGCCTCCCTGCCCTTGGCTCACGCTCAACAGAAACGCCCCGCTGCCACTCGCCGGTGAGGTGCCGAAGAGGAACTCCTGCCCATTGCTCAGGCCATCCTGATCCGGATCACCGGCACGACTCGTATCGGAGAGACCTGGATAAGTGGCGATCCAGGCATCGTATCCGCCCGGCGGCTGGATGTTGCCGAAGTAAACCACCGGCAACACCTGCTGCACATTCGCCGCGCCGAGGTCGAAAGTCCGGTCCCCGCCGTTCTCATAGCCGCCACCCGGGCCGCCATTGATGAAGAACTTGTAGCCGCCGAAGGACGATCCCGCGAAACCCGCCGCGGCATAGGTCCCGGTGTAGATGCCATCATGATCCGGATCCGCCAGCACCACGCCGGCATTCACATCCCAGCCTTCGAATTGGCCGATCACCCGCACCACGCTGGTGCCCGGCGTGAAGCTCCCCTGGCCGGTCATCACGCTCATGTTCACCTGGAACAAGATCTGCCGTGACTCCGGCGCCACCACCACGGGATCGGGATCGACGCTGTCGTTCAAGCCATCGCCATCCGTGTCCGCATTGTAGGGATCGCTGTTCTTCGTGAACTCCGCCTCGTTGTTCAGGCCATCGCCATCCTGGTCCGCACCCGCGGCCAGGCCATAGGCCGCGAGATAGCTCGCCACATCGGGGAAGGTCACCCGGGTGAAGCTGTGCGCCCGCGTCGCGGTATTGAAGGTGAAGCGGTGAATGCCGCTCGCCGCCACCGTGCGGACGATGTTCCCGCCGCCATTCAGCGCCGCGGTGTTCGCATCCGGCCCGCTGCCCCAGCTCGTGTCCCAAGCACCAATTGCAAACTTCTGCTCGAAGCTGACCTTGGGCGTGGGGAAGCGACAATCCAGCGTCCACTGGAACTGCTGCGCCAGGCCCTGGCCCGCCACGGTCATCGTGTTGGAGGGCACGCTGTCACCCGCGGCATTCCAGTTGCCCGGCGTGTTGAAGCTGCCCGGCACGGTGATCTTCGCGTAGTTGAAGTTGTTCGGGTCGCGCACGTAGTCCTGCGGATCTTCGGGATCGAGCAAGACCTCATCGCCATCGGTCACGCCATCGTTGTCGCTGTCCAGATCCATCGGATTGCTGCCCGTGTGCGTGGCATCCACATAGACTCCTGTTAGATTCTCCACTCCGTCCTTCAGACCGTCCGCATCGGAGTCGTCGAGCGAAGGATCGAGGCCGATGCCGAGGTCAAACTCCTGCTGGTTGGTCAGGCCATCCTGGTCGTAGTCCGTGCCGGGCAGCGCGTCGTTGTCGAAAAGCCCGTAGGTCGCAATCCAGGTCGCGTAGTCCGGGGAGCCGGGCATGGTGAAGGTCCGCGCCGGGTTCGGGCTGCCGCCCACTGCATTCGTGGTGTAGCTACCGTTCCAGTTCGCGGAGGAAGTCGTCGCCGCAGACAGGGCCTCCACCGCCGTGTCTCCGTTGTTGCCACCGCTGGCATAGACATCGAAGGAAAAGACCTCACCCGGTGCCAGGCTCAGCGAACTCACCGTCGTGGTGATCGTCACACTGGTGGCGTCCTTCGTCACCGTGGCGACCTGCGGCCCGCTCCAGGCACCGGAGTAGCTACGCACCTCCGCGCCCATCGTGCCATCCACCCAGCAGCCGATCCAGTGGGTCATGCCGCCGGCCATGCTGATCGGCCTGCCCCAGCCATTCCCGCTGGTCGTGCCGCCCACCCCGGAGCGGATGCCGATCATGTACTTGCCCCAGTTGGTATCCACCGGGCTGCCTTGGAGGTTGATCTTGAAGGCGATATTCGTAGCCGCCGCATCCACGGTCACATCCACGGAGGAGATATCGAGGTGGGGGAAATTTCCGACGGCCACTTCGCCGGTGGCATCGGTATAATGTTGGGTCGTTTGGGCAAGGGCCGCGCCGGAGCCAGCGCATAGCAGCCCCGCCAGGAGGAATCTGGATTTCATGGGTTCGTGGGTTGGTTCGTCTCGGAGTCCGCTTGGTCAGGATGGCAAGATATGGGTAGGGCCATCGCAGGGGTCCGGAATGGGGATGTCTACTCCCGGAGAAGTGGTTTAAAGAATTTCGAGATATACCTCGCGACGAGCCGCAGCCACAGGGTCAGGGCGGCTTTTGATTGAACCGCGAAAAGCGCGAAACCCGCGAAATTTGAACAGCCGGAAGAGGCGGAAAATCCGGCCAAGACCCACTCCTTTTGCCTTTCAAATTTCGAGCCCTTTCGCGTTTTTCGCGGTTAAAAACCCAAGCCCGAAGTCCTTGTTCCGTGCGGTGATTTCAGAGTCCGGCCTTTTCAAGCCGCACCCGCTCACCGACAAGAACGCCGATGCCCGCGACTGCTGCCCGACTCGCCCGTTTCACCGAATCCGTGATCCGCGGCACCACCCGCTTGGCCACCAAGCATGGGGCCATCAACCTCGCGCAGGGCTTCCCCGACTTCAATCCGCCGGAGGAACTGCTCGCCGCACTGGAACGCGCCACCCGCGGGCCGCATCACCAATACGCCACCACCTGGGGCGCGCCGCGCTTCCGTGAGGCGCTGGCCCGCAAGATCAACCGCTTCAGCGGCCTGACCATCGATCCCGACCAGCACCTGGTCGTCACCTGCGGCAGCACGGAGGCGATGATGGTGGCCATGATGACCGCCTGCAATCCGGGCGACAAGGTGATCGTCTTCTCACCTTTCTACGAGAACTACGCTGCCGATGCGATCCTCTCCGGCGCGGAGCCGATCTACGTCGCCCTGCGTCCGCCGGACTTCGCCTTCGACCGCGAGGAACTCGCCCGCGCCTTCGCGCAGAAGCCGAAGGCCATCGTGGTCTGCAATCCTTCCAACCCCACCGGCAAGGTCTTCACGCGCGAGGAGCTGCTCTACATCCTGCAACTCGCGGAGGAGCACGACACCTTCATCATCACGGACGAGCCTTACGAGCACATCGTCTTCGATCCGCACCAGCATGTGCACGTCGCCGCGCTGCCCGGGGCCTTCGAGCGCACCATCGTCTGCAACTCCTTGTCGAAGACCTACTCCATCACCGGCTGGCGCCTCGGCTACGTGCAGGCATCGGCACGGGTGATCGCAGAGGCGCGGAAGGTGCATGACTTCCTCACCGTGGGTGCCGCGGCTCCTCTTCAGGAAGCCGCCGTGGCGGGTCTGGAACTGCCGGACAGCTACTACACAGGCCTGCGCGACCAGTATGCGGCGAAGAAGGACGTCTTCCTCGGCTACCTGCGCCAGCTCGGCCTGCCCTTCACCGAACCGCAAGGCACCTACTTCGTGATGCTCGACATCTCCTCGCTCGGCTTCGCCGATGACAGCGCGGCCTCCGAGTGGCTCATCCAGGAGATCGGCGTAGCGGGCGTGGCCGGGTCCAGCTTCTTCCGCGAGCCGGTGAATCACCTGATCCGCTTCCACTTCGCGAAGGGCGAGGAGACCCTGCGGGCGGCGGGAGAGAAGCTGCTGGCGATCGCGAAGCGTTAGGCTTTCTGTCAATCGCCCGCAAGTTCGCGGCAATGGCGTGGTGGAGTGGATCAGCGGAAGCGTACTAGCTTCCCGGCTGCGGAGACTTTCCCTCCGGCCCCCAGCCAAGCCCATGAAAGCCCAACGTTGCCTGATCCATGTCTGCACCAGCCTCGGTGCCACGACCCTCCTCCTGCCCGCCGCGACCGTGCCTCTCACCGGTGGCGATGCGGGGCAAGGCCTGACCATCGATGCCGCGCACTATCTGAAGGGCGTGAACCTGGGCACCGGCACCGCGCGCACGGTGCAGGGCGCCGTCTTCGCCGGAGCACCCGCCGCGGGCTTCACGGTCACGGGCCTCGGGGGCTTCGCCGGGAATTTCACCGGCACCCTTAGCTTCGGCGCGGGTGAGACCTCCGCGAATGACACTGCGCTCACCGAGTTGGCGCGGACACTCTACTTCGGCGGCGGTGGGATCGATGTCACCATCAGCGCGCTCACGGCGAACGCGCCCTATCAGCTGAGCCTAGTCCAATCCGTGACCACCAGCTTCGGCCCGCGCGAGCAGGCGATCCTGATCAACGGCGCGTGGCAGGAAAATGTGGCGCTGACCCAGGGCAACAACGCAAAGCTCACCACGCTTGTGGCGACGGCGAATGCCAGCGGCCAGATCGCCCTGAGCCTGCGGCCTTCCGCGAGCTACGGCGGCAGTGGGGCGCAGGACGGCGCGGTGCTCAGCGGGATCGCCGTGACCACGCTGCCGAATCCGGACTCAGACAATGACGGGCTGCTGGACGTGTGGGAATACGGCTACTTCCCCGGGGACCTGACCAAGCTCTCCGGCAACGGCGACTTCGATAGCGACGGAGCCACGGACAAGAAGGAGTACGAAGCCTCCACCAATCCCACCGATTCCGACAGTGATGACGACGGACTGAGCGATGGCGCGGAACTCAACCGCCTGGTCGGCGGCGTTCCCGCGCCCACCAATCCGAACTCCAAGGACAGCGATGGCGACGGCCTCTACGACAACGAGGAGACCGGCACCGGCATCTACATCAATGCGCAGAACACCGGCAGCGATCCCCTCTCCCCGGACAGCGATGGCGACGGGGTGAAGGACCAGATCGAGGTTCTGTTAGGCTCGAATCCAAACAACGCCACGAGCCTGCCGACCGGTCATGCCGCAAGCCCGCTGGTGGTGCTGGATGCCACGGCGCTCCCCGCGGGTACGCTCAGCAGCTGGACGAACGCCGGCCTGTTAGGCCGGAGCTTCAATGCAGTCTCCGCCACACCGCCGGAGGTAGTGAGCCTGCAGGGCGTGAAGGGCGTGAAGATCGATGGAACGGGAAGCTCGCTGAGCGGACCGGCGGCACCGAGCATTCTCACCGGTGGCAGATCGCGCACGGTGGAGGCATGGGTTTACAACCCGGCGATCGCAACCGAGGAGACCATCGTTTCCTGGGGCCACCGCGAAGGACCGGATGGAACGAACAGCTCCTTCGTTCACGGCTCGCACGCGACCTACGGTGCCTTCGGCGGCTGGGGTCCGGCGGCGGACGCGGGCTGGGGCACGGTGCCGGCCAAGGCCGGGCGCTGGACCCACGTGGCCTACACCTATGATTCTAACAGCAAGGCCTTCCGCATCTACAATGACGGCGTGCTGGCCACGGAAGAAACCAACGCGCTGAGCACCTGGGCCACGGACCTGGCAGGCAATCCGCTGCCGATCCGCATCGGCGCGCAGAATGGGCCTACCGGCGTGCTGGTGGCCCCGGCGGCCAGCCTGACCATCGCCAAGCTCGTGGTCCACGACTACGCGCTGACCGCCGCCGAACTGCAGAACAACGACAGCGATCTCGATGGCCTGCCGGACTTCTACGAGAACTTCTACGGGCTCAACCCTAACAACGCTGCCGATGCGGCGGCGGATGGCGATGCCGACGGCGTGTCCTCCCTGATCGAATACCGCATGGGCACCAGCCCGGCGTGGAAGAATCCGGATACCGACAACGACGGCCTCTTCGACGAATGGGAGCTGGTGAACTTCCGCGATCCGAATGCCAATCCGCCGGAGACGGATGCGGTGATCCTGGCCAAGTTCTCCGGCAGCGGCGCACTCGATAGCGATCCGGATGGCGATGGCTTCAACAACCGCGAAGAGTTCCTGGGTGGATCGAATCCGAACGATGCGACCTCGCTGCCGACCGACCAGGATGGCGACGGGATGGCGGATGCCTGGGAGATCCAGCACTTCGGTTCGCTCGCGGCGAATCCCTTCGACGACTTCGACCACGATGGGTCCGTGAACTTCGATGAGTTCATGGGCAGCACCGCCGATCCCTCCGACTGGGCGACGGACGCGAGCAACCCGAAGGATGAGCATTCGCAACCCGACACCGACCACAACGGCCTGGGCGATGGCTGGGAATTCAAATATGGCACCGGACCGGGAAGCATCACGCCGCTGGCGAATGACGATGCCGATGGCCTGAACAACCTGGCGGAGTACGCGGCGCTGACCGATCCCGGCAAGGCCGACACGGATGGCGATGGCCTTAACGACGACGTGGAGCTCAATCGCACGCCCGTGGCCACCAACCCGCGCCTGGCGGATAGCGATGGCGATGGACTCAGCGACACGGTCGAAACCGGCACGGGCACCTATGTCAGCCGCGCGAACACCGGCAGCAATCCCACCGCGGTGGACAGCGATGGCGATACTTATGCCGATGCGCTGGAAGTCGCCCGCGGATCGAACCCGAACAGCGCTTCCTCCACGCCTCCGGCTTACGGACTGATGGCACGCTGGACCATGAACGAGAGCTCCGGCACCACGGCGGCGGCCACTCCGGATGCGATCTCCAACGGCAGCTTCGCCAACTTCCAGAGCCTGCCGGTGACGATGGCTTGGGATCCGAGCAAGGGCATCGGCGGCGCGCTCTCACGCAGCGCTGACACCGATCGCGTGGAAGTCGCCGCGATGGATCTGAGCTACGGCTTCACCGTGATGGGCTGGGTGAAGCCCAACGCGGGAACGCAGCCGGCGTGGTTCCGCATGATGACCTCACGCTTCCAGGATGGCTTCTTCCTCGGCCGCGATGGCGCGAGCAACAACTGGAAGTTCATCGTGAACAACAACTTCAACCTCGCCGGTGGCACGATCGCGGCGGATGCCTGGCAACACGTCTGCGGCACCTACGATGGCACTACCGCCCGCCTCTATGTGAATGGCGTGCAGGTCGGCTCCGTGCCGATGATCCCACCCGCGAAGCCGATCCAGCCGATCTACTTCGGCGCAGAAGGCGGGGTGGACCGCGGCTTCACCGGGCTGATGGATGAGTTCAAGATCTACTCCGGGGCCATGCCTGCGGGGGATATCTCCACCCTCTATGCGAGCGAGTCGGCGGCGATCGGGAACCTCTCGCCCTACGACTCTTGGGCGACGGGCTTCGGCCTGAATCCCGCGGGCAATGGTGCCGCGGATCAGGACCCCGATCATGATGGGACGCTGAACGGAGTGGAGTATGCGCTGGGTCTGTCACCGGTGGATAGCGGCTCGGTGTTCGCGGCCTCGCTGACGGGCAAGCCGGCGACGGGCATCACGCTCACCTGGCCGAGCAAGCCGGGCCTGAGCTTCCAAGTCCGCAGCGGCACCGACCTCGGCTCCTTCCCGACGCTGGAGGCGACGGTGCCCGCGGCGGCAGCTCCGGCGACGAGCAGCACTTGGACCTCGGGCCCGCTGGCTCCGGGGACCAAGAGATTCTACCGCGTGGAGTTCACTCCCTGATGTGAAGATTTAACCCCAAGGGTTCGGGGTTCGCACCCTCGCTTCGTTTGGTCACGAAGCGGGGGTGCATGTCTTCCCGCGGCGCAGCCGCCTTGGACTGCGCGCAACCCTGTTGCCGCTTTCACGCAGGCAACCCTGTTGCCGTGCGCGAGCTAGAAGGTCACGTAATCACCCATTCCTGTGCCCGACGGCCGAGGGAAGATGTGGTCTTCACTAATCGTGAAACTGAGGACAAACCCCAGAGCTTGGTGAGCGGATAGATGAGCCTCCCGCTGCCTTTGCTTCGCTTTGAATATCCCAGCCTTGCGGACCTTCACGGTGGATCAACATCGCACCCCGACTCGCTGGACATCGCTTGGTAATCGGGTGAACCCACTGGCTCACTCACGGCAACAAGGTTGCCTGCCAGAAAGCGGCAACAGGGTTGCACGCAGTCCAAGGTCGCTACGCGACGGCTCTGCTGGCGCGCCTTGCCTTCAACCTCAATCCGTCATCTTGATCGGCTTGATCAGGCCCTTGTCATCATACTCGATCTTCTCCACCGCCAGCTTCCGGCCACCGCGGAAAGGAGTCTCCTTCTTCGAAGTCTCCCAGCGGTGATAGACGATGTACCAGTCCCTCGTCCGCGGATCTTCCACAAAGGAATGATGCCCCGGTCCCTGGTGTTTTTCATCGCTCTGCAGGATACAGCCGCGGTACTGCCACGGACCGGTCGGTGATGGAGCGGTGCAGTAGTGGACGGAGTAGGTTGAGTCGTTCCACTTCCCGCTACTATAGGAGAGATAGTAAGTCTTCTCCCGCAGGTGCATGAAGACCCCCTCCGTGAACTTGGGTGGCTGGGCGATCTCCACCTCCTTCTTGAAGGAGACCATGTCCTCCGCCATCTCGAAGACCCGCAGCTTGGCCCCCGCGCTGCCGCCGGCGTAAAACCACGCCTTGCTGCCCTGGGTGGGATCCACGAAGACCATCGGGTCGATCGCCTCGAAGCCATCGCCACCGGTCAGCAGCGCCTTGCCGCTATCGGTGAAGGGCCCGCCGGGGGAGTTGCTTACCGCCACGCCGATCCGGCTGGGAGTGGGGTTCTGCGGGCCGACGGAGTAGTAGAGGTAGAACTTCCCCTTCTTCGTGGCGAGCGCCGGAGCCCAAGCACCATGGTAGGGCGCGCCATCGGCCTTCACCCAGGGCACCTTGTCGAGATCGAGGATGGTGCCCTGCCGCTTCCAGTTCTTCAGATCGGTCGAGCGGTAGGCCGCGAAGATCGGCTGCCGGCTGTGCGGCTCCGTGGGATAAAGCCAGAACTCCCGCCCCACCGCAGCCACGTGGGGATCCGCCCCATCCATCACGGGGTTCGCCGGCAGGGGCAGCGTCAACAGGGAGAGAAGCAGGAGAGCGCGCATCAGCAGAAGGAAGAACCGCGGATGCGGGAAAGAGTCTTGCACGGCGTGCGAATGCAAGACGCTACTGGGTGCGCTGGCTTTAGCCGGCTCGTACCTACCGTCCTGGCCGGCTGAAGCCGGCGCACCCAGTGGCAATCACCGCACCAGCGAAGGCACCAGCGGCCCCGGCTCGCGCAGATGCTCAAGCCTCTCGATCCCCTCCCGCACCTCGCGAAGAAGCTCGCCGAGGTCCAAGCGGAGCCGCTCCCCGGTGTCGGGATCGTTCCACAGCCGCAGCAGGACCCGCTCAAGGCGGCGGTCGCCCCTTTCGCACTCGCGCGGCAGGCCTTCACGGAAGGTCGGGAAACGGCGGCTGACGAGGCTCATCCAGATTTGCTGGAAGCCGGCCTCACGGCTGAAACCAAAGTCCGGGTTCTCCCCATGGTTCTCAATCCACGCGGCGATCCGGTCCGCTTGGGCGTTCCGCTCGATCGCCAGTTGATTGCAGACCTGCGTCAAAATCCGGGATTCGGAAATCGAGGCTGCGTGAAGGTAGGCACTCACCGCGTCCAAGGTGCGCGTCAAGGCGGTCTGGAGAGTGACGGAGGAGGCCTGGGCGGGCAGGCGAAGCTCGTTCATATCCCTCGCGTTTCGCAAGACGCGTGCCGGTTTTAAAAATTCTGCAAGGCCATTGATGCCTCAATATTTCCGCCAAATTTCATGATAGGATTCCGCGGGCGCTCGCGAGCAAACTGCAAATTCCGCTGCATCCTGCATGGCGCTTTGCAACGACTCATGAGCGCTGCTTCTCGATTTCCTCGACCGCCCGCGACCATGCCTCGGCCAGCGTGGGGTGGTAGTGCGGGATCGCGAGATAAGCCGCGGCCGTGAGCTGGAGTTCGATGGCCGCCTGCAGGAGATGTGCCGTTTCCGTCACCAGCGGACCCACCGCGGTAGCGCCCAGCAAGCGCCCGGTCTCCGGATCCGCCAGCACCTTCACGAAGCCGTGGCGCGAGCCGACGATCATGCCCTTCCCATGGTCCGCATAACTCTGGCGGCCCACCAGTACGGGGATCTGCTCCTCCCGCGCCGCCGTCTCCGTGAGCCCGATGCGCACGCACTGCGGCTCGGTGAACCAGGCCTCCATGGCCGAGTGGCGGTTCCACTCTGCCACTGGCGCGAGGTGATCGTGCTTCAGGAGTCGCGCCGCATTCCGCGCCGCCACCTCGCCCTGGATCACCGCCAGATGCACCACCGCCGCCGGGCTGGCGCAATCCCCCGCGGCGAAGACATGCGGCAGCGAAGTCGTGGCCCGCTCATCGATCAGGATCCGGCCCTTCTCCATGGCGATGCCGATCCCCTCCAGCCCGAGCCCAGCCGTGAGCGGAGCGCGGCCGGTGGCGAGCAGAAGCGCCTCTGTCTCCAGCGGCTCGTCGCCGGAATCGAAATCCAGCCGGAAGACCCCGGCCGCATGAGTGACCGAACGGACCCCGGTCTTCTTCAGAAACTGGATTCCCCGCTCGCTGCTCGCCGCCTCCAGCGCGATGGCCAAGTCCGGATCGCTGCTCCCGCCCATGATTCCCTCTCCCCGCGCGATCACCGTGACGCGGCTGCCCAGCCCTTCGAAAAGATGCGCGCACTCCATCCCGATCGCCCCGGCCCCCACCACCACGAGCCGCGCGGGCAGCGAGGGCATCTCCACGACGTCATCGCTGGTCCAGAAGGGCGTGCCATCCAGACCCGGGATCTCCGGCACCGTCGGGCGGGAACCGGTCGCGATCACGAAGGCCTTCGCCTCGTGCGCCGTGAGCGTGCCATCCGCATCCAGAACCTCCACCGCATGGGCAGAGATGAAGCGTGCCCTGCCGCGCAGCAGCGTGTAGCCGCCCTCCTCCATCCCGCGCAGGCGGTCGAGCCGGAAGTCTTCCACCAGCCCCTGCATCCGCTCCCGGAGCCGCTCGATATCCAGCTCCGGCGGTGCGCTGCGGAAGCCGAAGCGGAGGCCATCCCGGGCAATGCGCATCCGGTTGGCCGTCTCGATCAAGGCCTTGGAAGGCATGCAGCCGCGCAGGATGCAGAGCCCGCCCAGCACCGGCGCGGATTCCACCAGCGCGGTCTTCAGGCCGAGCGAAGCCGCGGTCCTGGCAGCGGCGTGGCCGGCACTGCCGCCGCCGATCACCAGCAAGTCAAAGGGGGCCGTTTCGTTCATGGGGAGCTATCAGGCGATCCGGGCTTCTTCACGACGGGTGGTGGCATCGGCGCTGGCCCAGCCGCCTTCCCCGCCACGGGTGAAGGAGAAGGTCTTTGTGATCTCGAAGTTGCCCTCATTGAAGACGAAGCGATCCACCTCGATGGCCTTGCTCCCCGCGCGGATCAGGTGGAAGCCCTGCGGCTCGCCCTGCAGCCGGGTGGAGCACACCGTGGCCGCCTGCGAGACCACGCTCTGCCATTCCCCCTGCGGGCCGGTTGCCGCGAGGTGCGAGCAGTGGAAGTGGCCACAAAGCACAAGGTCCACCCGATGCCGGGCCGTGAGGTCCAGCAGCGCCGGCAGCGGCCGCACCACCGCCCGCTGGTGGTCCTCCGGCGCGATCAGGGGGTGGTGCATCACCAGCACACGGAAGCTCCCCGGCGCGCCGGACAGCCGCTGGTCCGCGCGCTTCAGGTTCGCCACTGACAGCACACCCAAGGACCAATCGATGGAAGTGTTGAAAGCCTTGCTGCTGTTCATGCTGACCACGTTCAGCCCGGGCGCGGTGTGCACCGGTTCCAGCTCCTCCCCGAAGGTCTCGCGGTAGCGCTTGAAGGGCGCAAAGAGCCGGTGCAGCGGCTGGTTCAGCGCCGGGATGTCGTGGTTCCCCGGGATCACCAAGCGCGGGCGCGGCAGGCCCTCCACGAAGGCCCGGGCCTCGATCAACTCCCGGTAGCGGGCGCGCATGGTCAGATCCCCGCTCAGCACGGTCAGGTCCGGGGCCAGTTCCCGGGCCTGAGCCAGGAAGCGGGCAGCCACCGCGGGGTCCGCGGCACCGAAGTGGGGATCAGAGAGGTGAAGGATGCGGATCATGCAGCGGGGTGGGTGCCTCGATCTATCAGCCCGCGTGCCGCCTCCGCCGGGCTCTCAAGCCGCTGAGCGCGAACGGAGAAGGGCAGCAGCAAGGAGGGCAGGACGTGCATGTTGCGGCGGGAAAGCGGTGGCATGTGCAAAATGCAACTCCGTGCGCAAGTTCCCCCGCTGATTGCAAGCTGCAAGGAAAATCCACACCCCTGCGAGGCCCTCAATTTTCACCAAACCTTTCAAGGTCAATGAAATGCATCACATTCCGAATTTTGGTTCAGCGCCTGCGAAAAGAGAAGGCGTTATGAACCCCATCTTCCTACTCAAGAGCAACGTGTGCGCCCTCTCGGGCAAGGCCATGATCGCTTGGCCCGCTTGGGTGATCGCTCTGATCCTCTTCGGCGCTTCGCTCGGCCTGAACTCCTGCGGCACCGCCCGAGGTGCTGCCGATGGTTTCGGCAACGACGTCCAAGCCGCGGGCCGCGGTATGCACAAGGCCGGCGAAAAGATCGAGAACGCGGCGGAGCGGCACTAAGCCGCACCGCGCTTCTCCTCGGAGCAACAAGCCCGCACCGGCCGAAAGGCCGGGCGGGCTTTTGTTAGTTATGGAGCGGTCCTTCAGAGCTGCTTCACCTACCGGGGCCAGCGACAGTAAGGTCGCTGCTCCTCAGTCCAAGAAACTCCGCAGCATCCACGCCGTCTGCTCGTGCTCCTTGAGCAGATCCGTCAGGAAGTCCGCGGTTCCGGCGTCGGTGTCGGCCAAGGCATCCACCGCCTTGCGGAGTTCCCGGGCCGCCGCCTCATGGTCGTCCCGCAGGGCGGCGATCGCGGCGTCACCATTGATCAAGGCACCCGGGACTTCCTTCAGCGTGGCTTGGGCCAGGAACTCCTTCATCGAGCCGGGACTGGGGTAGCCCAGCATCCGGATTCGCTCGGCGGTCTTATCGATCGCCTCTGCCAGCGCCTCGTACTGCTTTTCGAAAAATTCGTGCAGCGTGTGGAAGCGGTGACCGGTCAGGTTCCAGTGGAAGTTTCGGGTCTTCGTGTAGAGAACCTGTTGGTTGGCGAGGATCGCGGAGAGCTGTTTTACCGCGCCCGCGCGCGCCTTGTCGTCCAGGCCGATATGTATCTTTTCGACAGTGGGGGGTATCGTCACAGCGGATCTTGCATTCTTTTTCATAGAGTCACCCATCCTCTTAGCAAAGCGGGTGCCGCCGTGACCCCCTTCTAACAAATCTCTGGAAACCAGTGATCCACGGCGAGACCAGCAATGCAAGCCGAGGACTTTGAAATGCATTTTGCCCGATGGCAGTCTCCCAAGGGCTGTTTGAGGAACAAAGCGTAGATGCCAAGGAAGCCCATTCCTTTAAAACCCATCCCACATCCCAAACCTTTGCTCTTCCGAGCGAAATCCAAACCCGTTTAGGGAACCCAACCCACACCTCCCCACTGGTTCTCCGTCCTCCCGGAGAGCAAGCCCGTCTCCGTTTTTCCGGAGCCTGTACCGGTGGCGGAACCCAATGCCCACGTACGTCCAATGAATACCCAGACCCACAATCCGATCCGACCCTCCGCAACCCGAGCGTCCCTCACGACGACGGCTGCTTACAATGCCCGCTGGTTCGCCAGCCTTCTCGCCGGAACCGCCTTCCTCGGTTCCCCTGCCCTCTTCGCCACCACTTGGGATGGCGATGTCAGCGTCGACTGGAATGACAACAACAACTGGTCCGGCAATGCCGGCACCGGCGGCAGCAACGCGGTCGTGAGCAGCGCGGTCGCACCGCCCTTTATCGCCACCATTTCCGCGAACATCGTGGCCACCCCGGTCGACTTCTTCGTCGGCAGCGGCGCTGGCCAGACCGGCCGGCTCGACCACACCGCGGGCAACGCCGCGACCGGCGGGGGCAACTGGATGTACATCGGCCACAACGGCTCGACCGGCCGCTACAACCTGGCCAATACGGGAACGGTGGGCGCTGGCATCAGCGGCTACGGCACGGGCTCCGGCTCCATGAACGTGGGCGGCCGCCTCTACGTCGGCGGCTACACCGGCTCCGGCGGCAACGGCATCCTCAACATGAACACGACCGGCACGCTTACGGTGCCGGCGGACTTCGAGATCGGCACCAGCACCAGCACTGGCACGGTGAACCTGGAAAGCGGCACGATCGCCGCGGGCAGCTGGTTCGAGGTCGGCAACGGCACGGGCTGCAATGGCACGCTCAACATGACCGGCGGCGCGATCAACAAGACCGGCACCAACAACCTGATCGTGGGCGCGAACGCCTCCACCGGCGTGGCCAACGTGAGCGGCGGCACGATCAACGTGAACAATGAGTTCTGGGTGGCGAACAACGCCAACAGCACCGGCACGCTCAACGTCAGTGGCACTGGCGCGATCATCAATGCGAATGCCTTCGCCATCGGCCGCAATGCCCTGACCACGAACGGCACGGTCAACCTGAGCGGCGGCTCGATCACCAAGAACGGCTCCAACCACTTCTGCATCGGCGGTAGCGGCGTGGATGCCACCGCGGCTCCCGGCAAGGGCACCCTGACCCAGACGGGCGGCGCCCTCACGGTGAACAACGAAATCTGGGTGGGCAACAACACCGCCAGCGTGGGCCTCTACACGCTGAGCGCGGGCACGGTCACCAACGGCAGTTGGGTGGCAGTCGGCCGCAGCGGTGGCACTGGCACCGTGAACATGTCCGGCGGTACCTGGACGAAGAACGGCGCCGGCACCAGCTTCATCGTGGGTGCCAGCGGCCCGGGCACCTTCACCCAGAGCGGTGGTTTGGTGAATGTGACAGCGGGCGATACCTGGATGGGTGAAAACAACACCTGCAACTTCACCCTGAGCGGCACCGGCGAATTCCGCGCGACGTACTTCCAGGTCGCACGCAACACCGGCTCCACGGGCAACGTCAATTTGAACGGTGGCACGCTGAAGGCCAACCAGATCGTCGGCGGTGGCGGCACGGAAAACATCCACTTCAACGGCACGCAGATCGTCGCCACCGGCATCCAGCCGAGCTTCATCAGCGGCATCGGTGCCGGCCAGGCGACGATTGATGGCGGCCACCTGAAGATCGATACCAACAGCTTTGCGGTCACCGTTCCCCAAGACCTGCCCGGCGCGGGTGGCGTGGTGAAGTCCGGCGGCGGCACGCTGACGCTCTCCGGGGCCAATACCTACGCCGGTGCTCGTACCGTCAACGGCGGCAAGCTCGCGATCAACACCTCGGAAACCGGCACCGGTGCCCTGACCGTGGCGGATACCGCAGGCTTCAGCCTGAACACCGCGGCGGCCAACCAAGTCCTGACCGTGGCCAACGCCACCTTCGGCACCACGGGCGCGACCACGCTGGACATGAACCTCGGCAACTTCGCCGGGAACGCGACAGCGGCTCCGCTCAATGTCACCGGCACGCTGACCCTGAACGGCGTCACCACCGTCAACGTGACCGACCAGTTGCCCGCCACTGGCATCATGCCGCTGGTGCGCTTCAACGGAGCGATCGCGGGCACGGGTTCCTTCGCCCTCGGCACCCTGCCGAACGGGGTGGTGGTCAGCCCGGCCGTGGTCAGCGTGGACCCGAACTTCTACGGCCCGGGTCAAGGCTTGGTCTATCTGGATGTGGACAGCGTCTCGCTGCCACGCTGGACGGGTGCCACGAATAGCAATTGGGATACCGTCACGCTCAACTGGTTCGACCAGGTGGCGGCCGTCGCTTCCACCTACGCGGATCCGGCACCGGTGCTCTTCAATGACACCGGCGTGGTCACGCCGAACGTGGTGCTGAATACCACCGTGGCCCCGAGTTCGGTGACCTTCAACAACGCGACCACCGCCTATGACCTGAGCGGCACTGGCAAGATCACCGGCACGACCGGCCTGAGCAAGCAGGGCGCAGCGGCACTGCACATCGCCACCGCGAATGACTACACCGGCGTGACGACCCTGAGCGGCGGCACGCTGAACGCAGACACGCTGGCAAATGGCGGCGTGGCCAGCTCGATCGGTGCGGCCAGCAGCAATGCGGCGAACCTGGTCTTCGCCGGTGGCACGCTGAACTACACCGGCCCGAGCACCACGATCGACCGTGGCTTCACCAACAACGGTGCGGACAACACCGTGAGCAGTGCCCTGAGCATCACCAATGATCTGACGATCAGCGGCACCGTGAACACGGTCTTCGGCAAGCTCGCCAAGCAAGGCGCGGGCACGCTGACCCTGAGCAATCCGGGCGCGAACAACCTGGCGAACGGCTCCAACGCGGCCCCCGGCGCCTTCCGCATCGAGAAGGGCGCACTGGTCCTGAACGGCGGCGGCACCCAGACCAACACCGTGACCGGTGAGTTCTGGGTCGGGTCAAATACCGATGCCGGTGCCACCGTGACGCTGAACAACACCACGCTGAATACCAATACCTGGCTCTCCGTGGGCCGTGGCAATGGCTCGACCGGCCTGGTGTCCACCTTCAGCGCCACTGGCTCCACCATCAACACGGGCAGCGTCTCGCTGGGCTATGCCAACGGCGTGGTCGGCCACCTGGCCACCTCCGCGCTGAACCTGACGGGCTCGACCTTCACCACCGGCACCACCTACGTGTCGGAGAGTGCGGGCTCGACCGCCTCGCTCACGCTGAACAGCTCCACCTACACGGCGGGGCAGTTGATCATCGGTCGCCTGGCGGGTTCGAACGGCACCATGAACATGCACGGTGCCTCGGTCTCCAGCTCCACGGAACTGACGATCGGCCAGGACGGGACCTCGCAGGGTGCACTGGTGATGGACGGGACCTCGACCTTCACGACCGCCAACCGCTTGCTGATCGGCAACGCGGCGGGCGCGAACGGCTCGCTGACCATCGCGGACAGCGCGGTCTTCAACCGCACCGGCAACTACCTCTCCATCGGTGCCAACGGCAACGGCACGGTGACGGTGAAGAACAGCGGCCAGTTCCTGAACGTGGGCGACTTCAACGTCTCTGACGTGGGCGTCTCTCAGGGTGTCCTGAACCTCCAGGACAGCGGCTTGATCACGAGCGGCGGCATCGTCTTCGTGGGCAAGAACGGCGGCACCACCGGCACGGTCAACCAGACCGGCGGCACCTTCAACGCGGCCTCCTGGGTCAGCGTGGGCCGCTACAACACCGCGACCGGCGTGCTGAACGTGAGCGCGGGCGTCTTCAACCAGAACGGCACGGGCCAAGCGCTCTTCGCCGCGGAAGAAGGCACCGGCACCATCAACGTCTCCGGCACCGGTGAGGTGAACGTGAACGGCGTGGCGCTCTACGTCTCCACGATCAACGGCACCAATGCCGGCACCGGCGTGGTGAACCTGAACGGCGGCACCATCACCGCCAAGCAGGTCACCGAGGCAGGTGGCGGCGGCGGCAGCGGCACCTTCAACTTCAACGGCGGCCTGCTCAAGGCCGGCACCGGCGCCAGCGCGACCTTCATGGCCGGGCTGAATGCCGCGAACGTGAAGTCCGGCGGCGCGAACATCGACAGCAACGGCCAGACGATCGCAATCACGCAAGCGCTGCTGGACGGCACGGGTGGCGGCGGCCTGACCAAGAGCGGCACGGGCACGCTGCAGCTGAATGCGGCGAACACCTACACCGGGACCACCACCGTCTCCGCCGGCTCGCTCGGCGGCTCCGGCTCGGTCGCGGGTCCGCTCGCCGTTTCCGCTACCGGCGCAGTGGCTCCGGGCGTGGCGGGTGTCGGGACCTTCACGGCAGGTGCCAGCACCATCACGGGTGAATACACCTGCGATGTGGACGGTGCCACCGCGGACAAGCTGGTGTCGAACGGCACGCTGGCCGTGAGCGCCGGCAAGCTGGCGATCAACCTAATCAACACGCCGACGGCGCCGGCCCTCGTCATCGCGACCTACACCGGGACCACCCCGGCGCCCTTCGCGACGGTGACCGGCCTGCCCGCCGGCTATGCGATCAACTACGCCTACAACGACGGCCTGACCTCAACCAACATCGCCATCGTGCCCTCGGCCACGCCGTACGACACTTGGGCGAGCAGCTTCGGACTCGACCCGCTCACCAATGGAGCCCCGGGTGCCGATGCTGACAACGACGGCCAGATCAACAGCGTGGAATTCGCGCTGGGTGGCTCGCCGATCAGCGGTAGCGACAACGCGAAGATCTATCAGCTCTCCGCGGATGGCAGCTTCGATGGCGATACCACTCCCGAGCTGCTGCTGACCATCGCGGTGCGCACCGGCACGCCGGCCTTCGCTGGCAGCCCGTCGCCCAGCGCGATCAAGGACGGCTACACCTACACGGTGCAGGGTTCGCTGACCTTGGCTGGCTTCACTGATCCGGTGACGCCGGTCGATCCGGTGACCGCCGGTCTGCCCGCCGCCCCGGCCGGGTATGAATACCGGACCTTCAGCCTGAACGGTACCAATGGTCTCTCTGGCACGGGCTTCATGCGCGTGACGGTGACTCCGTGAGGCTGATTGGTTGACTGATTCGTTAGATCATGGGCCCCGGCTGCTTCGTGCGGCCGGGGCCTTTTTGTTAGTGGGTCCGGACTGAATGCACCGGGGTCCGCACTGGGTGCGCCCGTCTCAGCGGGTCCGAATCCGTCGCGCAGCGACCTTGGACTGCGCGCAATCCTATTGCCGCTTTCGGCAGGCAACCCTGTTGCCGTGCGCGAGCCTTAATTCCTCCCTTCACCCTTCACTGCACCCGACGGTAGAGGGGAGCTGCGGTCTTCACCACCCGTGGAAATCGGGGAACACCCAAGAGCCTGGTAAACGGGCAAGTGAACCCCGGCTGCCTGTGCTGCGCTTTGAATCTTATGGCCGTGCAGAACTTGAGGATGAATCAGAATCGCACGCCAGCTTGGGTGGGGATCATTTGATAGTCGGGTGGATTTACAGCTCACTCACGGCAACAGGGTTGCCTGCCGAAAGCGGCAACAGGGTTGCACGCAGTCCAAGGTCGCTGCGCGACGGCTCTACTGGCGCTGAAGACCGGCGCACACCGCCCCTTGTGCAGCCGCCGGAGCAAGTGCAGCTTCCGGCATGGCGGACCCATTGGATGATCTCGTGAAAGGCTTCTCGGACTGGCGCGATACCCCCTTCGCGAAGCGGGCGGCAGGACTGGAGAAAGCGGCCGACCTGTTAGAAGAACGCCAGGAATCCCTCGCCCGCCTCATGGCCCAGGAAATGGGCAAGCCGATCACCCAAGGCAAAGCCGAAGCCGCGAAGTGCGCCACCGCCTGCCGCCACTACGCCGCCCATGGCGAACGGATGCTGGCCCCTGTGGAGCGCGAGAGCGCCACGCTGATCTACCAGCCGCTCGGCCCGGTCCTCGCGATCATGCCCTGGAACTTCCCCCTCTGGCAGGTCTTCCGCTTCGCCGCCCCGGCCTTGATGGCGGGAAACACGATCCTCCTGAAGCATGCCTCAAACGTCCCCGGCTGCGCACGGGAGATCGTGAAGCTGATCGCGGAAGCCTTCGGGCGGGAGGATCTCCTGCAAGCGGTCTTCATCTCCGCCGAGGAAACCACCGCCCTGATCGGTGACCCACGGGTCCGCGCCGTAACCTTCACCGGCAGCACGGAAGCCGGGCGCAAGGTGGCTTCCGCCGCGGGACAGCATTTGAAGAAGTCCGTGTTAGAGCTCGGCGGCAGCGACCCCTACATCGTGCTGGAAGACGCGGACTTGGCGGAAGCCGCAAAGGTTTGCGCAGCGGCACGCATGGTGAACGCCGGCCAGAGCTGCATTGCGGCCAAGCGCTTCCTGGTGGTGGAGGAGATCTACGAACGCTTCCTCGATGCCCTGGCCAAGGAGCTCGCCGAACACGTGCCGGGCGATCCCTTCGACGCGGCCTGCAAGCTGGGCCCGATGGCGCGTGTGGACTTGCGGGATGAGATCCACCGCCAGGTGGAAGACAGCATCGCCGCCGGAGCCCGCCTCATCCTCGGCGGCACGATCCCCGAACTACTAGACGGCCCGTACTACCCCGCCACCCTGCTCGCGGATGTCGCCCCCGGCATGCGGGTCTTCAATGAGGAGACCTTCGGCCCGGTGGCAGCGGTCGTGCCCGTGCACGATGAGTTCGAGGCGATCGACCTCGCGAACCTCACGCCCTTTGGCTTGGGCGGTGCGGTCTTCAGCAAGGACCCGGCAAAGGCCCGGCAAGTCGCCGAGCGAATCGACACAGGCACCGTCGCGATCAACGGCCAAGTCGTCTCCGACCCGCGCTTCCCCTTCGGCGGCGTGAAGGACAGCGGCTGGGGCCGCGAGCTGGGCGAGGAAGGAATCCGCGAGTTCGTGAACCTGAAGACGCTGCGTTGAAGGTGGCAGGGACCGTCGCTCCGCGCGGTCCGGCGGGTGGCGGCGCTTCTCGCCATGGCATGTCGCGCCGCCCCCGCGTGTCTGTGCTCAGGCGGAAACGTAATGAGTATTGGTCACGACAGGAAGAAAGGGAACGCCCCCGCCTGACCGCGCGGAGCGACGGTCCCTGCCTTGCCTTATCACAACGCGCCCTCGTTAATTAAGTTAGGCCATTCGGAACCCCGCATCAAAGCCCGGCCTGCTTCAAGTCCCAACGGGACTTGAGAATGGACATTCGGAAGATGTGGATTCCAACACGGTGGGATGGACTCCGGCCTTCCGACCAGCCATTCTGCGATCGTGCAAGCAGCCGGACAGCCGATAGGAAAATGGTCGAGGCGCACCCGCTTCTCCTCGGCCCACTTCCGGCGCTCGCGGCTCTTCTGGTTGGGGCTCATGGGCATGATCGGGCTGGTCGGGTTGTGGGTCTCCGCCACGCAGGGTGGCTCCTATACCTCCTATACCACGTCCCATGAGATATTCAGCCTTGAGTGCTACGAAGGGGAATTCCGGGTGAGCATGATCGTTTGCAAAGGTCCGGTTCCGATTGGCTCCCCGGCAGGCTGGCATCTCGAAAAACATCCGCATGGGGACGGTCCAGCTCCATTGTTCCGACTTCTTCCGATGCCAGGGATTCATCTCGGTTGGGATTCCGGTCCTGCCGCAACGGGAGGAGGCCTTTCCCTGGCGTACTGGCTGGCGATCCTGGTTTACTCGACCATTTGGACGAGCCTTCTCTACCGGAGGCTTCGCCAGCGCCGGAAGCTCCTCCGCGAAACACCGGAAATCAGCGCAATCGCCTGAAAATCCTTCTTGCCAGATCGAAAAAACGGGGCAGTGTCCGCGCCCCCGCGAAAAAGCGGGCTGTTCGATCCAGGAGACGTGTACGTGTTTTGTCGTGGTTTCCAGGGTCATCCGTCCTTGAACCACTGAACTTGTACCATGGAAACACCTCCATTCTCCGAACTTGGATTGCCGTCTGAATTGCTCGCCGCGATTGAATCCCTCGGCTACGAGCGCCCTTCGCCGATTCAGGCGATGGCCATTCCCGTCGCGCTGACGGGCCGCGACATCCTCGGCCTGTCCCACACCGGCTCCGGCAAGACCGCCGCCTTCACGCTGCCGTTGCTGGCCCGTCTCGATTTCAAGAAGCGCCTGCCGCAGGCGCTGATCCTCTGCCCGACCCGCGAACTCGCGGTGCAGGTCTGCGAGGAAGTCCACCGCCTCGGCTCCAAGCTCGGGCAGCTCCGCGCGATCCCCGTCTACGGCGGTGCGCCGATGGACCGCCAGCTCCGCGCCCTGCGCGATGGCGTGCAAGTCGTGGTCGGCACGCCGGGCCGGGTGATGGATCACCTGCGCCGCGGTTCCTTCGATGTCAGCGAGATCAACACCATCGTGCTCGATGAGGCGGACCGCATGCTCGACCTCGGCTTCCGCGAGGAGATGGAAGAGCTGCTGGCCGCGCTGCCACCGGAGCGCCAGTCGATGTTCTTCTCCGCGACGATGAGCCGCGGGGTCTCGCATCTGATCGGTCGCTTCGGCAAGGACCCGCAGACGATCCAGATCGACCAGAAGGCCAAGACGGTTTCCACGATCGACCAGAGCTACTACGAGGTGCGCGAGCGCTCGAAGGTGGAAGTGCTCTCCCGCTTGCTCGATATCGAGCAGGCCCGCCTCGCGATCATCTTCTGCAATACCAAGCGCTCGGTCGACGAGTGCACGGAATCCCTCTTGGCCCGCGGCTACACCGTGGACCGCCTCCACGGCGACATCACCCAGCAGATGCGCGAGCGGGTGCTGAAGCGCTTCCGCGATGGCACGATCGAACTGCTGGTCGCCACCGACGTGGCGGCGCGCGGCCTGGACGTGGAGAACATCGACGTGGTGTTCAACTACGACCTGCCGCAGGATCCGGAAGACTACGTGCACCGCATCGGCCGCACCGGTCGTGCCGGCCGCAGCGGGCGTGCCGTGAGCTTCGTCTTCGGTCGCGAGATCCACCGCCTGGAAATGATTGAACGCTACACGCGCTCGGTCATCCGCCGCGAGAAGGTGCCCTCCCAAGAGCAAGTCGAAGGCCGCTTGGCCGACATCGCTTTCGAGGAAGTGAAGGAGCGCCTCGAGAAGGGCGAATTCGAATCGCACGAGAGCCAGGCGGACCGTCTGTTAGAGCAAGGGTTCACGCCTACCGACATCGCCAGCGTGCTCTTCACCTTGCTGCGTGAATCGCGTGGCCGCGAGTTCGGCGAGATCGCGGAAGACCGCGAGCCAGTCCGTTCCTCCGCCTCCGGCCCGCGCAACAAGCGCGAGTTCCAGGAGCGCGGCAATGATCGTGGTGGTGATCGCGGGAATTTCCGCGAGCGCGAACCGCGCGAGTTCCAAGAGCGCGGCCCGCGCCGCGAAGGCCCGCACGACAACGCAGACATGGTCCCGCTCTTCTTCTCCCTGGGCAAATTCCACGGCGTGAAAGTCGGCGAGATCATCGGCATGCTCTACGGCGAAGCCGGCCTGCCCGACGGTGCCGTGGGCCACGTGAAGCTCTTCGCCAAGCACAGCTGCATCGACGTCCGCAAGGACTGCGCCGAGCGCCTGATCCAGATCTCCAAGGGCGCGAACCTGCGCGGCAGGAACTTCATCTTGGACTACGATCGGGGACCGAAGGACCGCACGCAGGGATGAGCTGAGTTCGGGGTTGCTTCAGGGCCTTTGAAGGAAGGCGAGGCCGCTTCTCAAAGAACGGCAACGCCGTTCCCTCATAAAGCCCAGGGTTGGTTCCGACCTGTCCTTCGAGCCTATCAAGGCGAAGAAGGGCAGGCCGGAACCAACCCTGGGTAAGCCCGCAAAATCCATTCAACCCTGAAGGGGTTGCCGCGGTCCGCCGCCACCTTCCGGCAACACTCCCCCTAGATGGGACAACCGCTGCAAGCCCTTCGGGGTTGGGAATCTTTTGGCGGGTAACCCCGGGTAGGCCGATTTCCTTCTTCGTCCTGCGGACTACGAAGGAAATCGCCCAACCCGGGGCTTTATGAGGGAACGGCGTTGCCGTTCTTTGAAGGGCTGTCTTGCAGCAAGAAGAACGGGCTGCGCCACGTGATGATGGTGGCCGCCATGCGCAAGGACATAGGGATCGATTGATCAGAAGCAGGGCCGACGCTCACGAGCCCTCGGGAAACTTGGCGCGGGATTCGTCCACCATTCCGACGATGCCATCGATGAGCTGATAGACATCGACGGTCTCGCCGCTCTCGATACGCTTTGAGATCATGGTGAGGGGGAAGAGGATCATCGTGGTGCCCTCTATCTTCAAGGCAGGGTCCCTGCCGTACTGGTCTTCCACGGTGACCCAGTCGTAGCCTTCCCGCTGGATCAAGGCATCACCAAGGGTGATGCCGAGGCTTTGGAGCTTCCAGGTTTCATCGGGTTCGATCCAGCCGTTGGCAAGGATGGCATCCAACAAGCGGAGCTTTTGGTGATACTCCAGGTAGAGATGCCGGCTGTCGGGTTCGAAGTGGCCGCGGACCCAGTCACGCTGCTCTTCAATGCGCGCAAGGTCTTCCTCGGAGGGGGACTCGATTCGTTGCTCCATGGCGGGCGGATTGGGATCCAGCCTTGCTTGAATCCTGCGATGCGCCAATCCGGAATCGGCGGAGATGGATGGAGCCCGGCACCTGAGCTTGCCAGATCATGCCTTTCCGCTTGATTGTGGGCATGCCGGAGCCGAGCCGAATAATTTCCCGTCTCCCGATCTTCGTCGCTCCCGCGCTTGCCCTGGCCTGCACCTCCTGCGGCTCGCTGCGTTCGAACGCAGGCCGCTCCACGGAGGCCCGGCCGCAGGCGAACGACATGATCACCGGCACCAGCCAGCTGGCGGTGAGTACGGTGCGGGCCACCGTGCTGGCCGGGGTACGGCAGCCTTTCACTACCCTGCGCACCGGCGTGGCGGTCATGTGGAACCGGCCGCGCGAGATCGTCAGCGGCAACCTGCCGCTGGACCTCATCAGCGAGCCGCAGCCCGCGGAGATCCCCGGCACGCCGGAGTTCGAGGCCCTGCTGGACCACGAGGGCCTGCCGAAGCGGATGGACGGCAAGGTCTCCTGGCTGGTGGATGGCAGCCGTTTCTTCCCAGAGCTGGAGCGCCAGATCGCGAAGGCGAGCAAGTCGGTGGATGTCCAGGTCTTCATCTACGACAACGACCAGATCGCCGTCCGCTACTCCGACCTGCTGAAGAAAAAGGCGGAGCAGGCGCGGGTGCGCGTGATGTTCGATGACCTGGGCAGCACCACCGCGGGCAACGCCGCACCAGAGACGCCCGCACCCGTGGGCTTCACCCCGCCCGCGGACATCGCCGACTACCTGCGCAAGGACTCCAGGGTGAAGGTCCGCCGCACGCTGAATCCCTGGCTGATCTGCGACCACACCAAGCTCCTGATTTTCGACCGCGAGACGGCCATGCTCGGCGGCATGAACATCGGCCAGGAATACTACTCCGAGTGGCACGACCTGATGATGAAGGTCGAGGGCCCGATCGTCGCCCGCCTGGCCAAGGAGTACAACCGCACCTGGCGGAAGTCGGGCTTCCTGGGGGACTTCGCGCTCTTCAGCAAGCCGGCGCCGCGCAAGGGCCCGGCCCCGGTGGCGGGCCAGATCCCGCTGCGGATGCTGCGCACGGACTCGGCGCGCGGCGAGCGGGACGTCCTGGATGCCAGCCTGCTGGCGATCCGCGCCGCGCGGAAGCGGATCTGGATCGAGAACCCCTACTTCGCCCACGACAAGACGGCGGCTGCGGTGGCCGCCGCGGCACGGCGCGGGGTGGACGTGCGGATCATCCTGCCGGCCAAGGGCGACTCCAGCATCATGGACAATGGCAACCTGGCCACCGCACGCGACTTGATCCGTGCCGGGGCAAAGATCTACCGTTACCCGCGGATGACCCACATGAAGGTGATGATCTGCGACGGCTGGGCCCAGGCGGGCTCCGCGAACCTCGACACCCTGAGCATGCGCATCAACCGCGAGCTGAATATCGCCATGGCGGATCCCGCCGCGGTCCGCGCCTTGGAGCAACAGGTCTTCCAGCCGGATTTCCGCAACTCGCGGCTGATGCCCCTGAGCGAGACCTTTTCCCCTACGGCCCCTCTCGCGGAAGCGGTGGCGGATCAACTTTGAGCGCCCGGCTGCCATGAGAGGAGTTCGTCACGATGCCCTGCGCGGGCTGCTGGAGGCCCAGGGGCCGCTGCTGGGCCTGATCGGTCTGATCTTCGGGATCTACATTTTCCAAGAGCTCAATGGGCCGGGCTGGGACTTTCCCTTCATGGCGGTGCCGGCCCGGGTGGTGGAGGCTTGGGAACACCTGAAGCAGGGCGTCTTCGGCATGGACGAACTGAAGGCCCTGGGGCCGCTGGTGACCTGTGCCTTCCTGCACGGCAGCCCGGAACATGTGATTTATAACATGCTGGCGCTGTGGATCTTCGCAGCCTTGATCGCGGAGCTGATCGGGCACCGCTGGGTTTTCGCCATCTTCTTCATCACCGCCATCACCGCCTCGATCTTCCACACGATGCTGAATGCCGACTCCCCCATCCCCATGCTGGGGGCCTCCGGCGCGGTGATGGGCTTCGAGGGCTTCTACCTCGCCCTGTCGATGCGCTGGCATCTGCCGGCGCCCCACATCTGGCCGATGTCCCGGCCGATCTCGCCGGGGCAGCTGGCGATGGCCGGGGTGATCGGCATCTATTTCGATTTCAGCGCGATCATGCACAAGACCGCAAGCCACACCGCATACGGAGCGCACTTGGGCGGCTTCGTGGGCGGGCTGGTGCTGGCCGCGCTGCTGCCGCTGCGGCCGCGCGGGGCGACTCCCCGGCACGACTGACGAATCTCTCGTTTGAAATGCGTCTGGACGGGCGCGGTATGTGTGTTAGAGAGGGAGTGCTATGAAACTGTTCAGCCTTGTCCCACTGTCCCTCCTCGCGGCGCTGCTTGCGCCCTCGTGCACTTCCGTCGCGCCCGGCTACCAGGCCGCGGGCTACAGCCCGCGCGATGCCTACTACCGCGGCTATGTCGATGGCAGCGGCGACCACTACAGCGGGCGCGCCTATAAGCCGCACGTGAGCGAAGACCGCACGCTACCCAGCGCCCACCGGAATGACTACCTGTGGGGCTACGTCGATGGCTTCAAGCATCTTGGCGGCGGCTATTCCTACGCAAACGGCAGCAAATAAAATCGCTGGCAGTCACCCCCCCTGCCCCGGGTAGAGTCCCGGTGATGATCCTCCCCCCGCACGGAGCCTTGGCTTTGTGGTGTCTGAGCGTCGCCACGGCCACAGCAGGTCTTTACGCTCCCGGTGTTTCTCCCGCCACTGTCCCGTGGCCGGGGGGAGTGGTGCCCTATGTCTTCGATCCCGGGATTCCCGCGGCCAAGCAGGCGATCTACCTGGACGGGCTGCGGGAGTGGGAGCTGGCGGCGAATGTCCACTTCGTGCCGCGCGCGGCCCAAGCCCAGTACGTGCTGTTCAAGTTCGATCCCGCGGGACCGAACCGCGCCTCCGGCAGCAATCCGGTGACGGTGGAGATCAATCACCTGAACCGCAGCCAGATCTGCCATGAGATGGGCCACGCCTTCGGCCTGGAGCACGAGCACCAGCGGGCGGACCGCGATGGCTTCGTGGCGGTGCTGTCGGTCAACATCACGGCGGGGAACGCGGGGCTGTTCGCCATCGTGCCGGGCGCGACGGCGTATGGTGCCTACGATTTCGAGTCGGTGATGCACTACGGGCGCGACACGCTCTCGATCCAGCCGGGGGTGCTGGACACGCTGCAGGCCAAGCCAGGCTACGAGAAATACCAGCGGCGCATGGGCAACTACGTGCTGAGCCCGGGCGACCGCGCGGCGATGGCCAATCTCTACGGGCCGCCCGCGGTGGCACCCTCCGCAGTGGTGACCACCACGGCGGACGGCGGGCCGGGCAGCCTGCGCGCGGCAATGTATTACGTGGCGGATCATCCAGGCACGCCGGTCACTTTCAATATCCCCGGCGGCGGGGCGGGCGGCAGCGTGACGATCCGCCCGCACGCCTGGCTGCCGCCGCTGGCGCAGGATGGCATCCACATCGATGGTGGCACGCAGCCGGGCAGCAATCCGCTGCCGCGGGTGAAGATCGAGGGCACCGAGGTGGTGGCAGAGGAAGGCCAGATCCCGGCGATCTTCTTCCTGGAGGGCCAGTGCGAGGTCAAGTCGCTGGCGATCGCGAATTATCCGTGGTGCGGCATGGCGATGCAGTATGCGGATGCCACCGGCAACACCGTGCGCAGCTGTAGCAGCACGGGCAACGCCTTCCAGGGCATCCTGATCAGCGACGGGGCCAGCGGCAACCTGGTCAGGGACTCCGTGCTCTCCGGAAACCAGCAGTACGGCCTGTGGATCTCCGGCGCGGGAAGTACGGCGAATACCGTACTTCGCTGCCTGATCGGCACGAATGCGGCTGGCACCGCTGCGCAGGGAAATCTCACCGGCGGCTTGATCCTGACCGGAGCCGCCCACGACAACACGGTGGAGGACAACCTGATCTCCGGGAACACCAGCGGCGGCCTCTGGCTGACGGGTGATGGCGTGGATCGGAACCAAGTCCGCGGGAACCTCATCGGCACGAATGCCACGAGTACGGCGGCGATCCCGAATACCTTCGCGGGTGCCTACGTGCTGGACGGTGCTGCGGACAACCTGATCGAAGGGAATGTTTTCTCCGGCAATGCGCAGGAGGGCCTGCGGCTGGCCGGTGCGGGCACCAGCGGGAATCTGGTGCGGGGGAACCTGGCGGGTACCACGGCGGATGGCAGCGGGGCGCTGGCCAATGGTTTCTCGGGGATCAATCTCTATCAGGGAGCGACGGGGAATCTCATCGAGAACAACGTGATGTCCGGCAACGGCACCGTGGGCCTGGCCATCGCCGACGCGGGGACGAGTGGCAACCGCGCCTACGGGAATTTCATCGGAACCAATGCGGAGGGGACTGGCGCGCTGCCGAATGGCTTCGCCGGGGTCTATCTGACCGGCGGCAGCAGCGGTAATTTCCTGGGTGATGGAGCTGGCACCGGCAACTTGATTTCAGGGAATGCCAACGTCGGCATCCTGGTGGCGGGCGCCGGGCCGGGTGGCGACGCGATCCGCAACAACCGGATCGGCCCGGATGCGAATGGCGCGGCCAGCTTCACGAATCAGTCCGATGGCGTGCGGATCGACCCCGGGACCAATGGCACCACGGTGGGTGGCAGTGGCGCGGGCGCGGCGAACGAGATCCGCGGCAATACCGGACGCGGCATCGTGCTTTTCGAGGCTGGCGCAGCGGGGAACAGCTTCCGGCGGAACCTGATCGCAGGGAACGGCGGGGATGGGATCGCGCTCTACAACGGCGCGAATCACGGGATCACGCCCCCGGTGCTGGGCACGGCGGCGCTTGGTCTAACAACCCAAGTCACGGGGAGCTTCTCGGGGACGGCGGCGACAGACTACCGGATCGAGTACTTCTCCTCCGCCACGGCGGGCACGCAGGGCCAGATCTTCCTGGGCGAGAAGCTGGTCACCACGAATGGCAGCGGCGCGGGCAATGCGGACGTGACGCTCACGGCGCGAATCCCGGCGGGGCGCTTCATCACGGCCACGGTCACGGCGGTGGCCGCGGGAGATACTTCCGCCTTCTCGAATGCGGTGGCGGTTACGAGCTCGGACAGCGATGGCGACGGGATGCCGAATGCCTATGAGGACTCCGTGCCGGGGCTGAACAAGACCAATCCCGCGGACGCCACCACGGATCTGGATGGTGACGGGATGAGCAACCGCGATGAGTTCCTGGCAGGGACCGATCCGCGGAACCCTGCCAGCCGCCTGTGGGCCACAGGGCAGTCCACGCCGCAGGGTTTCTCGCTCTCCTTCCCGACGACCCCGGGGACGATCTACCGCGTGGATGAGACAGATGCGCTGCCGGGTACCTGGCTGCCGGCGGCGCTCCATCTGCTAGGCGATGGCAACGTGATGACCCTGGTGCTGCCCGCCGGGGCAGGGCCGGTGCATTTCTTCCGGGTCGTGACGGGAGAGTGAGGGTGGGACCCGGGATTTGAGATTTGAGATTTGAGATTTCAAATTTCAGATCCTGGGAACCGGGCACCTGTCATTGCGCCGGGGTGGCGGTGATGCGGACGAAGCAGCGGGAAGCACCACCGTGAGGGATCGAGGTTCGCACCTCCTCCATTTCGGTTTCGGCGGAATAATCCACGGAGTCCAACCACGCGGGCTCGCCATCGTTCCAGTGGATGAGGTCCTCGGACCACTCGGTGCGATAGACGAGGCCGCTGCGGGCGGAGCTACGGCGCTTGTAGTAGAAATCCTTGTTCGGCAAGAGGGGCTGCAGCACCGCGGAGTTGGAGCGCGGGTTGGTGGGGTCGAGGCCGAAGGCGTATTCGTTTTCGTTGGAGACGCCATCGCCATCCGGGTCCGCGGATGGTGCGGTATCGGTGAAGCCGGGGAAGCCGGCGGCCCAGAAGTCGTAGTCCGGCACGGTGCTGGCGGTGTAGACGAGCTGCAGGGAGAGGCCGTCTTCACTCAACTGCGTGGCCCAGGTGCCGAGGCCCGGGAAATTCATGCTCTGGACCTTCACGGTCGCGGGATCGAAACCGGTGATCGGCGTGCTTGAGGTGACCAGGGTGATGCTCGTATCGAACTCGCCGAACCCGCGGAACCCGTGCCCGCTGGAAAACACGAGGGATACCGGGTCCGCGGGAGTGCCGGTGAACTCCAGGGCTCCCACCTCAGTGAATGGATACTGGGAAAATCCCACACCCACTGGCGGGGTCCAGAATTGGGACTCCTCGATGAAGCTGGAGCCGGGCTGCAGCGTGAGCTTGCCGCCGACATGGAGGCCAGAGGTATCCGGCTTGATCACGCCATCCACTACGACGTCACCTGCAGTGTAGCCACTGCCGGTCAGGGTGCCCGCTTCACGGACATCCACCAGCGGACTGGCGAGGCTGGAGTCGAGTTGGAGAGTGCCGTTGAAGATGGTCGTCTTGCCGGTGTAAGTCTGTTGGTTGATGATCCGCAGTTCCGGAGGCCATGAGCTGCCAGTGGACAAACCGATGCGAACCTCTCCGGTGCCCGAGATCGTGCCTTGGGACGCGCTCCGGCTGGAACCCGCGAAGGTCAGGAAGCCGTCATTCCGGATGAGGCTCTCGCCCTCATCGGGGCCGCCACTGGCTTGAGGTCCCGCGAAACTACCCAGGACGACCGGCGTGCCCGCGGTGACCGTCATGTGGCCGGTCCAGCGGCTGTCGCCCGTCAGAATGAAGCCACGGTCCGGATCGCTCATGCTACCGCTGGCGTCGTGGAAGGTGAGATTTCCCGCACCGCTGAGTTTCCCGTCCAGTATCAGGGACCGGCCGGTGGCAGCCAGCGGGGAGCGGTTGATGATCTTGTTGTCCGGGCCGGCGATGACGATCGCGTTCCGCCAGTACCAGTCGCCATTGATCTGGGCGAGTGAGCCGCTGGAGACGGCATCTCCCAGCGTCACGGTCGCGGATCTGCCGAGGGCGCTGCATTCGTTGCCCTGGGTCTGCAATTCGGAATTCCCGGTGACGAGGATCTGACCATCGAAGTAATACCATGATGGAGTGGTCTGGCCGGTGGTCGCGGGATTCACGGCCAAGGTGCCACCGCCATCGAGCACGAAGTTGCCACTGCCGGAGAGCTGATTGAGCCGCTCGCCTGAAGAGTAGTCCAGGAGGTCACTGCGGTGAATCCGCAGGGTGGCCCCTTCGAGGATCGTTACCGGACCATAGCCTATCTCGCCCGAGCTGCCGCCATCTCCCACGGTGGTGGTCCCCTCCTGCAGGTAGGTGCCGCCGTGGTAGTCCTGCCTGGAGAGCAGGGTGAGCGACGCAGCCCCGCGCTTGAGCAAAGAAGCATTGCCGGTGACCGGGGCTCCGGCGAGCGAGTACGGCAGGGTCTCATTGGAGAAATCGATCACCTGCGGACTCAGCGGGCCGTGGGAATCGTCGACGGTGATTGCGCCGGTGGCGGCATCGTCATCGAAGCGGATCTCCGCGGCGTTCGCAAAGGTGACGGGACTGCCGGGCGGCAACTCCCAGTTCGGAGTCGTTTCATGGTCCCAGGTGGCATCGACCCCGCCGGTCCAAGCAATCTCCGGGCTGCTGTACGCGGGCAGTTGGACGAAAGCGGAGGGCTCCAAGGCTTCGTCGCTGATGCGGTAGCGGGCCTGCAGGCCGGTGAAGCGGTTGCCGGCCGCGGTATGGTTGGCCAGATTCGCATCGCCGCTGCCCAGGTAGATATCCGCGGCCCCGTCACCGATGTCCTGCAGGCTGGCGATCCACTCGTTGCTGCGGGAGGCGATCAGCTTGTAGTCGAAGTAGACGCGGATTTCATCCGACTCGCGGTCCAAGACTACTGCGAGGTGGTGCCAGGCATCATTGCCGATCAGGGCGGAAATATCCTGCAGAACTTGATCGGCGTGCCCGTGGTTATCGGAGAAGTAAGCGGTGAGCAGGCCCTCGTTCTCCGAGATGTACCAGTCGGTGTATTCCTGGGTCTCCGATTGCAGCTGGCCCATCAGGCCATTGTGCGCGTCGAGCTTGCCCTGCCAGTTGACCACGGCCTCGAAGGTGTAGCTCTTGTCCGCGCGCAGGGTGAAGGACGGTGCGGGAGTGCTGCCGGTGAAGGGCGGCGTCCAGCCGGCTTCATCCACGGCCAGGCCATCCCGCAGGACGATGTGGCCGGGCGTCTGGCTGGTATCGATGCCGGCACCCAGGGGCGTGGCGATGACCGGGGCCGGGCCGCCGGTGAAGAAGCCGTGATAATTGTTGCCGGACTTGTCCTGCACGCGCTCGCCCTCCGCGATCCCGCCCGGGGTGCCTATCCGCGGCGAAAAGGTGCTGAAATCGACATCAAGGAGGGTGCCCGCCGGCAAGAGACCGGCACCGAGGATGAACAAGGCCGAGAAGAGGAGGCGTGGCGACATAAGGGTGCAAGGAGTGGAGTGGGAGCCCGATGCGGCGGACAAGGGATCCGCCGGGATTTGGATTTGCATGACCGGGCAAGGCGCCTGGGAGGATGCCTCGCTATCTTTCGGGGGAGCTGTCCGGGAGACGGGGAAATCGCCGCGGCGGTGGTTTACTATCAGGCTTGTCTGACAAGTAAACTTTTCTGTTTCTACCCGGAGGCTCACCGTGGACCGCAGGTGGGTCGATTCACCGCGGAGGCGCAGAGGTCGCAGAGGGATCGCGGAGGAAGGCACCTGCGGTCTCGGACATCCGGAGGAGACGGGAAAATCGCCCCACCCGATCCTCAAGCCTCTGCGTTCCTCCGCGACCTCTGCGACTCTGCGGTGACTTCTTCCGGCTCACTGCTGATTCCGGCCCGCAAGTTATGTTAGCGCCTGACAGTGGCGGTTCAGGTGCTCCTTGCCATGCCGCAGCGGAGCCGCTTGGATCGCGGCATGAGCCTACCCGCCAACCTTGTCACCATCCACCCCTACTTCAAAATCCACGCTGGCAAGCAGGCAGAGGCCGAGGCGGTGATGACGGAGTTCGTGGCGACCACCAAGAGCGAGGACAAGTGCCTCTTCTACGAGTTCACGGTGAACGGCGACGAGGTGTTCTGCCGCGAGGGCTACATCGGCGCGGCGGGGACGCTGGCGCACTTGGAGAATGTGGGCCCGGTCATCGCGAAGATGCTGCAGGTGAGCGACATGACGCGCCTGGAATTCCATGGCCCGGCGGCGGAGCTGGACCAGCTGCGCGAGCCGCTGGCGCATCTGGGAGCCGCGTATTTCGAATTGCGCGGGGGGATTCCGCGCGGCTAAGGCATTCGGGGCCAAGCGTGGCCCGGGTGCATAAGCAATCCGTGGTTTAAAGAAGTGGGCGGAGGGCCCGCGGCGTGCTCTTATGATCGGGCACCGTGGCGCGCTCCCGCGTGCTGCGGCCGGACCCCCACCGGCTCCCCCGATGAATGCCGCTCGAATTCTGCTCTGCGTCCTGCTGGCCTTCGCCGCTTCGTGCTCTGCCGTGGCGGGGCGCATGAAAGCGCTCATCATCGAGGGTGCCAGCAATCACGACTGGGTCCACCGCAAGGAGATCCTGCGCGCGATCATCTCGCGCGATGGCAGCTTCGACGTGGATGTGAGCATCACGCCGGGGGCTGCGAGTGATCCCGGCTGGGCGACTTGGTCGCCAAATTTCGCCGCCTACAATGTGGTGCTTTCCGGCTACAGCAACGGGGCCGGAGGCGAGCCGCGCTGGCCGGCCGCGGTGGAGACGGCCTTCGCGAACTATGTGAACGGCGGCGGTGGCTTCGTGGCTTTTCATGAAGCCTGCGATTCTTTCGCGGGCTGGGACACCTACGGCGACATGCTCGGGCTGCGCTGGAATCCCGCGAGCGCAGGTACGGCAGTCATCGTAAATGCGAACGAATCGCTGCAACTGCTACCGCCCGGGCAAGGGGCCTACACCAGCCACGGGAACCGCGTGAACGTGCTGGTGAAGCGTCTGGGCAATCACCCCATCCATGCCGGCTTGCCCGCATCATGGATGGCGGCGGACTTGGAAGTATGGCGCTACCCTCGCGGCCCGGCCAATAACCTGACGATCCTTTCCTACGCGAAGGATCCCGACACGCAGTTGCAGTTCCCCGTGGAGTGGACGGTGAACTACGGCGCGGGCCGCGTGTATGCCTCCAGCTACGGGCACATCTGGCCGGGCGATACCGAGCCGCCGGGGCTGCGTTGTGCGGCCTTCCAGGAAAACTTGCTGCGGGCCATGAAGTGGTGCGCGGGAGTCAACCCACCGGCCACGGCGCCCTCCGACTTTCCCACGACCACGGCAATCTCGCTACGGGCGCAGGTGGAGGGCGAGAGCGGCTTCGGTGGGCCGAAGCCGGTGGCGGCCTTCTCCAATGGCGTGCTGCCCACGCTATCGATCGTGCCGACCGGGATCTCGGTTACGAAGGCCTTCCCCTCATTGGCATGGGATGCGCCGATCGAGGCCAAGCCATGGCCCGAAGCTCCCGGCCAGCTCATGGTCGCCGAGATGGACGGCCGGATCTACAAGATCGCCGACAACGATGCGACCACGACGAAGACCCAGGTGCTCGATATCCGCGACCGGGTCTGGCACTACAACTGGGACAACAACGACAACGGGACCAAGCATGGCGGGATTCTCTCCGCGGTCTTCCACCCGCAGTTCGGCAAGGGCCAGAGCAAGGACTACCTCTACGTCTACTACACCTACAACGCGAACGACGCCTCCAACGCCAACCCGCCCTTCTACGACCGGCTGGCGCGCTTCACTTGGAATGGCAGCGCCTTCACGCCCGCCAGCGAGCAGCTGCTGATCCACCAGTACGACACGACCAAGGGCCACGAGGGCGGCGGGATGTGCTTCGGCGCGGATGGCTTCCTTTACCTGGCCTTCGGCGATGAGGGCACGGAGAGCGGCGACTCCACGCCCCACACGCAGAAGATCAACGACCGGCCGCGCTCCGGCGTGTGGCGCATGGACGTGGACATGCAGGGCGGCGCGGTCAGCCATGCGATCCGCCGCCAGCCGGCGGGGACCGGCTCCTTCACGCAGAACTACTACATTCCCAGTAGCAATCCATGGCAGGATACCAGCGGCGGCACGCTGGAGGAATTCTACGCGATCGGGCTGCGGGAGCCGCACCGCATGAGCTTCGATGCGGTGAGCGGCAGCTTCTGGATCGGCGATGTGGGGGCCAACAGCCGCGAGGAGGTCGATGCGATGGACGAGCCGGGCCTGAATTTCGAGTGGAACTACAAGGAGGGGAATGCCGCGGGCTTCCGGACCGCGCCGAGCCCGCTGATCGGCACCACGCGGCCACCGATCTATGACTACGAGCACTCGATCGGCTCCTGCATCATCGGCGGGCAGGTCTACCGCGGCACGGCACTGCCGCAGCTGGCGGGCAAGTATCTCTATGGGGACAACGGCACGCAACTGCTCTACGCCTTGAGCTTCGATCCGGTGACCAAGCAGGCGACCTCCGTGCAGCAATTCAGCCAAGGCCGCACGGGCTATCTCTTCAATGGGATCAGCTCGTTTGGTGTCGATTCGCAGGGCGAGCCGCTGCTGCTACAGCTGGCGGGCAGCAATACGGGCACGGCGCAGATTTCGCGGATCAAGCCGGCCGGGCCTCCCAGTGGCGGGACCTGGACCTATCCCCCGCTGCTGTCGCAGACCGGGGTCTTCAGCAACGTGCCGTCCCTGACTCCGGCGGCGAGCATGATCCCCTTCGACGTGAACATGCCCCTGTGGAGCGCGGGAATGCAGAAGAAGCGCTGGGTGATGATCCCGAACGACGGCGTGGCCAACAGCGCGGCCGAGCAGATCACTTACAGCGAGACGGGCGCCTGGCAACTGCCGGTGGGCACGGTCTTCGTGAAGCACTTCGCCCGGCCCGATAACAGCGCGCCCCTGGAGACCCGCCTGCTCGTCCACGGCACCGACGGCTGGGGCGGTGTGACCTACAAGTGGCGCGCCGACGGCAGCGATGCCGATTTGTTAGAGAATGGCGCCAAGGAAACGCTGAGCGTGAACGGGCGGAGCTTCGACTACCTCTACCCCTCCCGCCAGCAGTGCACCCTCTGCCATACCAGCCTGGCGGGGCCGGTGCTGGGTTTCCGCACGCGCCAGCTCAACCGCAGCTTCAGCTATCCGGGAGCGGGCACCGCGAACCAGATCGAGTCGCTGAGCGTGGCCGGATTCATCCCCCAGTCGCTGACGGCGGCCAAGCTGAGCGGCGTGCTCACATCGGCAAGGGCGGATAGCCTTACCGTCTCCGACGAGAGCTGGGTGCGCTCCTATCTCGATAGCAATTGCTCGCACTGTCACCAGCCGGGCGGAAGCTCGCGGGCCTTCTTCGACGCGCGCTTGGTCACCCCGCTGTCCGGCCAGGCGATCATCTGCGGACCGGTGATTGACGGGCTGGGGGCACCGGCCCCGGCGGTGGTCAAGCCGGGGAGTTTCGAAAACTCGGTGATGCTGATGCGGATGAACACGATCGACGAGTGCTGCTCGATGCCGCCGCTCGCCAAGGGCATCGTGGATGACGTGGCGGTGTCCCATGTGGCCGATTGGATCATGGGCATGGATGCGGACTCGTGCACGCGCATCCAGGGTTTCTATGGTTCAGGAACACTCGGGATCAGCGGCAGTCCGCCGGCCGGTGCCACGCCGGACACCTGGCGCTCGAACATCGTGGTGAACGAGGATGCCACCTTCACCAACACGACCGGCGCGCCGCTGACGCTGACGATCGACCGCTTCCTCTTCCATGCAGGCAACACGGGCGACCCCGTGACCCCCTTCGTGGTGAAGGTGAACGGCGACAACAACTTCACCGTGCTGGCGATCGGCACGCCGCGCCTGAACTACGTGATAGGTAGTAATAACCTCTCCTTCTCCGATGGGCCCTCGAAGATCACCCTGGCAGCGGGCCAGACGATCGCGGTCGGCTTCATCGATGCGAACCCGAACGGCAGCGGCGGCAGCCAGCCGGGAATCATCGATTGGGTGAGCGGCAGCACGGAGGTCTGGCACGGCGGCGGCCCTACGGATGCGAATGCCGGCTCCGTGACGCTGGGACAGATGCCGAACTCCGGCGCGCAGCTCGTCACGAACACGACCCGCGACTATCAATTCGCGATCAGCTACATCATTTCGGGCTACGAGATGGGCAATGGGCTGGCGGTGCAGAGTGGTGCCAGTCCGGATGGCGCGAACTCGAACCTGGTGATCAACGAGAGCGATACTTTCACCAATACCACGGGCGTGACCATGACCGTGACGGTGGACGAGTTCCGCTTCCACGCCGGGCGGATCACCGATCCGGTCACGCCCTTCCTGGTGAAGGTGAATGCGGACAATGACTTCACGGTAGTGGCGGTGGGTGCCCCGCGCACGGGCTACGCGCTCGGAAATAACACTTTCCCCTTCTCCAACACACAAGTGCTGCTGGCGCTGGCACCGGGCGAGAAGATCGCGCCCGGCTTCATCGATTACCTGCCCGATGGCAGCGGCGGCACCGGCCAGGGTGTGGTGAACTTCAGCTACGGCGGCGACCAGATCTACTACAGCTACGATACGACCAACGTGGGTAGCATCGTCACCGTGGGGCAGGCACCGATCCCGAAGGGCTACCAGCACACGGACTTCCTGCGGAATTACTTCTTCTCGATCTCGCTGGGATTCGGCGGCAAGGAGGACGAGGACAACGATGGCTTGCCCGACCGTTGGGAGCTGGCCTACGTGGCATCGCTGACCGGCCTGTCCGCCACGGCGGATACGGATCACGACGGCATGAGTGACGCCGCCGAGCACGAGGCCGGCACCGACCCGACGAATGCGGGCAGCATCCTGATCGGCCTGGGCGTGACGAGGAACGGCGAGGACGAGAGCGAGGGTGTGAGTGCCACGCTGAAGACCGTGCCGGGCCGCTACTACAAGGCGGAGATCTCCGCGGATCTGGTGCACTGGACACCTGCGGGAACTTTCCGCGCGGCGAGTTGGCCGGCGACCGAGACCCGCTTCAGCATCCCCGCCGCGGCCCTGCCCGAGGGAGCGCACGCAGGCTGCTTCGCACGCTTCCAGCCTGCCACACCACCGCCCCCTTGACTCCCGCCGCGGTGTGCGGTCCCCTGCGGGCGTCATGAGGCCCGACCTGCACGAGAAGAACCGGCTGTCGTGGAATGCGGCGACGCTGGCGCACAACTCGCACAAGCCGGATCAGGCGGGCTTCCTGCGGAAGGGCGGCAGCACGCTCTATCCGGAGGAACTGGAGCTGCTGGGCGATCTGCGCGGCAAGCGATTGGTTCACCTGCTGTGCAACTCCGGGCAAGACACGCTCTCGCTGGCGGCGCTCGGTGCTGAGGTAACCGGCGTGGATATCAGCGATGAGGCGATCGACTTCGCGCGGTTGCTATCCGCGGAGTCCGGCATCCCGGGAAAGTTCGAGCGCTCGGATGTTTATCCGTGGCTGGAAGCTGCCGCGACATCTTGGGAGCGGCAGTATGACATCGCCTTCTGCTCTTATGGGGCGCAGTGCTGGCTCTCGGATCTTGATCGCTGGATGCAACTGGTGTCCTGCATCCTGAAGCCCGGCGGGCGTTTCGTGTGCGTGGAGTTCCATCCCACGGCAATGATCTTCGACAAGGATTTCAAGGCCGCGTACGACTACAGCATGGCGGAGCCACTGGCGTGGGACGATGGCATTCAGGACTATGTTGCGGATTCCTGCGGCGGGCTGGTGGCCTCCGGAGAAGTGATCCGCACGGCACCTTTCGTGAATCCACATCCTTGCTACGAGTTCCAGCGCGGCATGGGCGAGATCCTGGGGGCGGTGGTGAAGGCCGGATTGATCGTGCGCGAGTTCCGCGAGTATCCTTATTCGAACGGTTGGAAGCCCTTCGGTGAAATGAAGTCCTTGCCCGGGAGACGCTGGACGATGCCGGATGGCCTGCCGAAGATCCCGCTGATGTACGGAATCGTGGCGGAGAAGCTTGGCACCTAACAGGGATGGAGCCGAGTGTTTACTGCCTGCTGTTCGTAGCCGGACTCGCCGGGGGCTTCATCGATGCCATCGCGGGCGGCGGTGGCTTGATCACGGTGCCCGCGCTGATGGCTGTCGGCTTGCCGACGCCGGTCGTGCTGGGAACGAACAAGCTCCAATCGTCTTTCGGGACGAGCATGGCGGTGTGGCGCTACGCCAAGGCGGGGCTGATGAAGACGCCGGGGCTGCCGGTGGCGGTAGTGCTCTCCTTCCTGGCGAGCATGGGCGGAGCGGTGGCGGTGAGTGTGCTGGACAAGGGGCTGCTGAAGCAGCTCGTGCCCTGGATGCTGGCAGCGGTGGCGGTCTACACGGCGCTGAACCGGCGCTTCGGGATCCAGGCGGGAAAGCAGAAGATGGAGCCGGTGGCCTTCGCGATTGTGTTCGGGATCGCGCTGGGATTTTACGATGGGTTCTTCGGGCCGGGGACGGGGTCCTTTTGGACCCTGGCGGTGGCGGCCCTGTTAGGCTTGGAGCTGAAGGGGGCGACCGGGTACACGAAGGCGGCGAACCTGGCGAGCAACCTGGGCTCGCTGTGCATCTTCCTGGCCTACGGGTCGGTGCATTACGGCGCGGCGGCGGCGATGATCGGCGGGCAGTTGGTGGGAGCGCGCTTGGGAGCAGGGATGGTGATCCGCAAGGGCGCGGGCTTGATCCGCCCGGTGTTCTTGATCGTGGTGTTTGCGATGACGATGAAGTTGTTGTGGGAGGCGTGGAGGTAGGACTGGGTGCGCCGACTTTAGTCGGCTCGAATGGTTGAGCGATCCCGGTACACTTATTCGGGCCGACTAAAGTCGGCGCACCCAGTGCTCATCCACCCACTTCACTCGGGAGCCGCACGAGTTCCATGCCTAACAAGCAAACATCATCATCGAAATGGTGGCCGTCGGAATACTGAAGAACGCGGGAGAGCACGAGATCGAGCATGCCTTCCAGGCTCTCACCGCGGCAGTCCGCGGCGGTCTCCATGAGGCGCTTTTCGAGGAAGGGTTCGCCCTCGTCGTTCTCGGCTTCGAGGATGCCGTCGGTGAAGAGCAGGAGACGATTGACGTCCGAGAGCGAGACGGTGCCGGAGGGATAGCTGGCCTTGGCCAAGAGGCCGAGGCCCGGGCCCTTTTCCTTGCGGCTGGCGGCGAGTTGGAGGACTCCGGCCGGGCCGCTGGCAATGGCACCCGGGTGACCGGCACAGGCGTAGCTCAAGGTGCCCGCGGACAAGTCCGCGACAGCGTAGAAGGCGGTGGCGAACATGGTGGTGCCCGCGCGATCGAGGATGGCAGCGAGGCCATTGTTCAGGCCGGTGAGGAAGGCGGTGGGATCGGCCGCGCTAGCGCGTTGCTTTTCTAACAGGCCACGCAGCATGGCAACCACCAGCGCGGAGCGGACGCCGTGGCCCATGACATCGCAGATGAGGAGGCCGGCCTTGTCGTCGGAGATGCGCAGAACCTCGAAGAAGTCACCGGCCAGGCCGGAGATCGGGAGATAGCGGGCACCGAAGCTCAAGGAGGAAGCACCATCGCTGACCTCCGGGAAGCTGGAGCCGGCGAGGGCTTGCTGGATCTCCCGGGCAAGCTGGAGTTCTTCCTCATAGGCGCGGTTGCGGACTTGCAATTCGGCGGCCAGGTCGGTGGCCTCCTGCTTGGCCTTCACCAATTCGGTGACATCGCTGGAGACGCCGAAGGTCCCGCGGACCTCGCCATTGCTATCGATCCAAGGGAACTTGGAAGTGAGCACCCAGGTGTCATCCCCGCCGCGCCAGGTTTCCTTCTCAAGCTTCTCCTTCACGGCCTCGCGGCTCTCCATGATGGAGTTCTCATCCCCTGCGGCTTGCTCGGAATGCTCGGTGGCGAAGAAGTCGCGGTCGTGCTTGCCATTGAGTTCGCCCGGTTCCTTGAGGCCCATCCAATCGGCCATCTGCTGGTTCGCCAGGACGAAGCGCGACTGGCGGTCCTTGAAGTAAACCTGCAGCGGCACGTGGTCGATGAGCATGCGCAGGAGGTGGCGCTCCTCCTCGATCTGCGCCTCCGCCTGCTTGCGCAGCGAGATATCGATCATGGAGCCGGCGATGCGCTTGGCCTCGCCCTCGCGGCTGCGGACCACGGTGCCGCGGATGCGCAGCCAGCGCCAGTGATCGCTGCCGGTCTTCACCCGGCAATCAACGGCGTAGAGCTCCGGGCCCGAGGGGCTCAGGACGTTGCGCAGGGCCTCGGCGAAGCGCGTGCGGTCATCCGGGTGGATGGTCTCGTGGGGTGCCAGGAAAAGGTTCGGCGCATTCGCCAAGCCGCACTCCAGGAACTCCAGGATGCGGCGCGAGTAGTAGATCTCATGGCGGCCGATCCACCAGTCCCAGATCCCCTCGTTCGAGGCGCGCAGGGCCAATACCAAGCGCTCCGCTTCATCGGAGCCTGTACCTCCGCTCGCTGCTTCCGGATGACTCATGGACGGCTATCAGGAAAGCATCACGGTCCCATAGCGGCAATCTGTTTTCCAAGCATGCGTGCGCTGGGCTCCCCTACCCGTCAGGACAGCTTGCTTTCCGGCATTCCCGGTGCAGATTTCCTTTCATGCTGAAGGCTGCCCTCTGCTCCGCGCTTGCCGTCCTGCCGCTCACGCTCAGCGCCGCGGAGGAGCCGCCCGCGGTCGAGACCCCGCCCTGCTGTGCCAACAACAGCCGCGCCGCGGTGATGGAACTCGATCTCTTCACCGATCCGGCCAAGTGGAGCTTCGCTGATGCCAAGGCCTGGAAGTGGACTGGCGAGGGCAAGGACCGGACCCTGCAACTGATCGCCCAGAGCGATGCCAGCACCAAGCCGAAGTACCGCAGCCCCTTCAACCTGGCCTGGCTGGCGGGCAAGGAGTGGAAGGACTTCACCCTGACCGCCGAGCTGCGCCTGACCAAGTTCGACGCCGGGAACAACGACCTGTGCATCGCCTTCGGCCAACCGGAGGAGAACCGTTTCTACTACGCCCACTTGGGCGAGAAGGCGGACGAGCCGCACCACCAGATCCACATCGTGAACCAAGCCGACCGCAAGCCGATCACCACCTACCGCACCGCCGGCACGCCCTGGAAGGAAGGCACCTGGCACCGCGTGAAGATCGTCCGCAACTCCGCCACCGGCGACATCGGCGTGTGGTTCGACGACATGGGCAAGCCGGTCCTCACCGCGCAGGACAAGACCATCGAGTGGTGCCGCATCGGCCTGGGTTCCTTCGACGATCTCGGCGAGTTCCGCGACGTCCGTATCAAGGGGACGGGCCGTTAGGGACCTGAAGTTCCAAATTCTAAATTCCAAGGTCCAACAAAGGCAGAACAGCCCGCGCACGCGCGGTACCGCACGGGAAGGCTGTTCCTTGGAATTTCGAGTTTGGACCTTAGAGTTTCCTACCGGCGGTTCTTCTCCCTCGGCAAGAGCGGGAGGAGGTCGTGGAAGTAGGTCTTGTCCTCGATGTCAGTGTGGACCTTGCCGCCGGGGCCGAAGTACTTCCACTCGTGGCAGCCGTAGCAGATCTGGAGGACGCGTTGCTTGCCGCCCTTCGACCAGACCAGGGCGTAGTCCGGGTGGAAGCCGGCGCAGGTGGTCTTGATCGCCTGGGCCTCGTGGGAGGCGGAGCGCTTGTAGAGGGTGAGAACCTTGTCCGCGGTGCCGGCGGGGAGCTCGGCGGGCTGGGCATGGAACTTGAAGCCCTCGAACTCGACCCAGCCACCCTTCTTGACCTGGCTTTCGTAGCGCGACTTCTCCGCGACGGGATGGGCCAGGCCCTTGTAAATTTTGACGTTGTCGCTGGTCGCGGACTGGTTGATGTCGATCTCCGCACCCCACTGCGAACGCATTTCGGTCGGCCGCATCGGCTCGCCGCCCTTCCAACAGGTCTGGGTGGAGCAGGAGGCCAGGAGGAAAAGGAGCGGGAGCGACGCGAGCAGTTTCATTTCGGAAAAAATGCTAACACCCTGCGGGCGAGTGTCACGCGGAGGAATTGGAGGTCTCGCCGCCAGCTTCGGGGCGGAAGGCACGGAGCTTCTCCAAAGTTTCTGGCCGGATGCCGATCTGGTACCAGCCGTTCCCTGCATCGTAGACATACCTACGATTCCACCGCAGCCAGGGAAAGAAGCTCATCATCACGAAAAAGCCCGCTACCACAGGCCATCCGTCCAATCTACCGGTCAGCCAGGACACGATCCCCATGGTCCCAAGGGCTGCGGCCAGCCCCATAACCTGAAGGCGGAAAAGGGCCCCAAACAGGGCGACCTTGTATCTTCTCACTCCTTGGCGAGTCTCGGAGGAGGTAAGGTGAATCCTCCGCGCGCGCCCGAAGCGCAGCGGGCTATGCATGGTCAGCTGCTGTGCGACGACCCAATCCCGTGAAATCCTGCGCCGCTCGTCGTCACCGTGGTGACCCAAAATACAAACATCCGGCAAGGAAGCTCCATCCCGAACGAACAGGCACCCCTGCTGAATCATCCACAGTTTCGGCGTCTCAGCCGGTGCTAGGTCCGCTGCGGGAGGGCGGTAGGGATCGGCTTCCATTCGGCTTGCCCATTCAAGCTTGTCGGAAGCCGGCAGTCGAAAGGCAAAACGCGATTCGCGGGCACCTATGATGCCTTGTTAGATGGTGCCGCACTGGAGCCTCCGGGTATCCCGGGCTGGAGATCCCGCAGCCGCCGGATCGCCGCGGGATGCACGTTCCTGATTTCATACCAGCCATCGGCATCCACAGGTCCAGTCTGCAGCTCTCTCGGCAAGAGCCAGAGCGGGACCACCCCGCCGACTACCATGAGGCAGAAGCAGACGGAAGCGCCCACCTTTGTGGCCGGGTCATCGCCCCTCAGCACCAGCGCTCCAAAGATGCTGGCCGCGATTCCCAAGAGCGGACCGCCCGCCAGCATACACCATCCCTTCACAAGCGCAGGCCTGCCCTGGAAGAAGGTAATGCGCTCGGCCGGGACGGGGTGGCCGGTTAGAGTAGAGGCCGCGAAGGGCAGGAGCGTGCGGGAGCCGGGCAATCCCGCAGCACCATTCCTCACGCAAACCTCGGGCAGCACGGCACCGGGACGCGCAAGCAGCTTGCCGCCCTCCACCCGCCAGAGGATCTCAACGCTGCCAGGGGCTTCAGGCTGCGGCGAGCGGTCTGCCAAGGGCGGAGCGTAGGGATTGTCCACGGATCGATCAGACAGATCGGACGAATCAGGCGGATCTATTTCCCGAGATGGAGGATCTTTTCGAGGATGGCCAGGTAGTCCTCGAAGGCCTTCCGGCCGGTCGGGGTGAGCTTGTAGAGCGTCTGCGGGCGGCCATCGCCGGTGAGCTTCTCACCCTCGATGTAGCCGGCCTGTTCCAGGGTGCGGAGGTGGGTGATGAGGTTGCCATCGCTCATCTCCAGCTCGACCTTCAGGTCCTGAAAGGGCCACGGCTCCACGCGCGAGGCCAGCAGCGTCATGATGCCGAGCCGCGCTTTCTCGTGGATGGTCTTGTCGAGCTTGGAAAAATCGATCATGCGCCCGGCCGGTCGCGCGGTGTGGTGATGACGATGGCGGCTCCGTAGAGCAAGTGGAAGCCTCCGAATGTGGCAGCCATCAATCCGGAGGCCCCGAAGCGGCTCACAAAGTGAAAAGCGGACTCGATGGAGGTGCTGCAGGCGAAGCCGGCCAGGCCCGCCACGAGGAAGGCGCTGCCAAGCCAGATCATGGAGCGCGGTGCGAACTCGCGGATGGCCAGCAGGGCCAGGCCATAGTGGAGCACCCAAAAGGAAGCGGCCATATACTCCGCATTCAGATCGCCCGGCTTGCGCCCGCCGTACTTCAGCGCGACGAGCCCCAGGAAGCCGCCAGCAAGGAGCGAAGGCATGGCCCCTCGCAGGGCGACCTTCAGGCCGTGCGACCAGACCGGCCGTTCGTTCAAGCGCGAGAGGCGCAGCAGCTGCCAGACCGCGAAGATGAGCGCCACGGCCAGGCCGATCAGCCAGACGGAGCCCCAGGCACTGCCCACCTTGCCCTCCGAGATCCAGCCGGCGGCCAGCGCCATGGCCCCGCCTAACAAGGCCGCCTCCCCGGAGAGCGCGCGGAAGATCGTCGCGCGCTCCATCATCGTCCGGATCACCCGCAGCTGCTCGGCGGCTTCCTCATGGGTCGTCATGCCCAAGAGCTTTGCGAAGCAAAGCTCGGCATGCCAAGCGGGAAATGCAAATTCCAAACTCTAAACTCCAAATTCCAAGGGGAGGCACCTTGGGTCGCAGGCTTTGGGGTGGTGCGAGCTTGAAGTGCCAAGTATTGCAGAAGTTCCAAGTGCCAAGGAACAGCCAACAGCTTCTCGTGCGGTAATCTGCAACGCTCTTCCTGCCTTTGTTGGCACTTGGAACTTCTGCAATACTTGGCACTTCGGGCCTGCCCCGCCTGGGAGCACCCGATCCAAGATGCCTTCCCTTGGAATTTGGAGTTTAGAGCTTGGAGTTTCGCTCCGCTCACACCAGCCCGTCCTTCTTCGCCTGCTTCCAGTAGGCGTACTCGGAGCGGTTGAAGTCGACGTACTCCGGGGACAGGTCGCTGGAGTACATGATGTAGCCAGCGTCGCCCTGATTCAGGTGGATGTCGATGCGGAACTCGGGCTGGGCGGCGATGTCCCGGAGCTCGTCCATGGCGGTGGGCGCCTGCAGGCCGCCGAGGCAGGCGGGCTTGCCATCGTAGAAGATGTCCACCAGCTCCTCACGGATGCGGGCGCGGGAGTAGCCGACGGCGTGGAGGACGCGGCCCCAGTTCGGGTCGCCGCCATTCCAAGAGGACTTCACCAAGGCGGACTTGCAGACGGCCTCCGCGACCAGCTTGGCATCCGAGTAGGTGCGGGCACCGTGGACTTCCACGGTGACGAAGCGAGTGACGCGCTCGCCATCGCGCACGACGGCTTGGGCCAGCTCTAGCATGACCCAGGAGAGGGCGCTGCGGAACTGGCGGCAGAGGGAGCTATTCCGGCGGATCGGCGGCATGCCGGAGCGGCCATTCGCCAGGACCAGCACGGTGTCGTTGGTGCTGGTGTCACCATCGATGGTGATGCGGTTGAAGGTTTCCTCCACGCCCTCCAGCACGCCCTTGCGCAGCACGTGGCTGGGCACGTTCGCATCCGTGGTGATGAAGCAGAGCATGGTCGCCATGTTCGGCGAGATCATGCCCGCGCCCTTCACGCAGCCGCCGATGCGGACACGGTGGCCGCCGAGATCGAAGGAGATGGCGAGCTCCTTGTGATGGGTATCGCTGGTGATGATCGCCTTAGCCACGTCCGTGCCGCGATTGGCATTGAGGCCCTCGATGAGTTCATCATAGCGTGGCTCGATGCGGACCATGGGCATGGGCAGGCCAATCACGCCGGTGGAGCAGACGCCCACCTCGCCTTGCTTCAGGCCGAGCGGCTTGGCCACGCCGCTGCACATCGACTTGGCATCGTGGATGCCCTGCACGCCTGTGCAGGCATTGGCATTCCCGCTATTGGCGATGATCGCACGCAGGTCGCCCTGGCGCAGATGGGCCTGGGAGAGCTTCACCGGGGCGGCCTTCACACGGTTTGTGGTGAAGGTGCCAGCGGAGCTGCAGGGATGGTCCGAGTAGATCAGCGCGAGGTCGAGGCGCTGGGCCGCGGGATTCTTGATCCCGCAGGAAATGGCCGAGCAGCGATAGCCGCGCGGCGCTCCGACGCCGCCTTTGATCCGGGTGACGGGAAAATCCATGTCTGGGTTTGCAAGGGTGGGACGCGCAGGCTGTACGAATCTCAGGCCGATTGCAACCCGGCTGTCTCGCCGAGGCCGAAGATAATATTGAAGGACTGCACGGCCTGTGAGCCCGCGCCCTTGCCCAGGTTATCCTCGGCACTGGTCAGGATGACCCGGCCGGTGCGCGCATCGTGGTGCCAGCCGATGTCGATGAAGTTGGTGCGGGTGACGTTCTTGGTATCCGCGCAGACGCCCGGGCCGAGGAGGCGGACGAAAGGGGCATCCGCATAGGCAGCCTCCAATGCGGCACCAATTTCAGACAAGCCAGCGCCAGTCTTCAGCTTCGCGGTGATGGTGCTGGCGATGCCGGAATTCACCGGGATGAGGTGCGGGATGAAGGTGATGGTGACCTTCTCCCCTGCGGCCAAGGAGAGCTCTTGCTCGATCTCCGAGAGGTGGCGGTGCTTCGGGATGCCGTAGGCGCGGGCGCTTTCATTGCACTCGCAGAAGAGCAGGGTGAGATCCGCCTTCCGCCCCGCGCCGCTCACGCCGCTCATGGAGTTGGCAATGATCGTTTCGTGCTCGATCAGGCCAGCCTTCAGCAAGGGGATGAGGGGCAGTAGGATGCTGGTGGGATAGCAGCCGGGAGAGGCGATGAGGTCCGCGGCCTGGATCTCCGCGGCGCGGACTTCCGGCAGGCCGTAGACCGCGCGGGAGAGCAGATCTGGCGCAGGGTGCGGGTGATCGTAGAATTCCTGGTAGACCGCGGCATCGTGGAGGCGGAAGTCCGCGCTCAAGTCGATGACCTTCAGACCCCGCTCCAGCAGGGCGCGGGCGATCTCCGCGGCGACGCCGTGCGGTAGCGCCAGGAAGGCGGCCTGCGCGCCGGTGGCGGCGATGGCATCCGGATCCGGCTCGATGAAGGGCAGATCCGCCCCCGGCAGCTTGCGGAAGCGTGGGAAGACGGCGGACAGCGGCTTCCCTGCCTCCTGGCGGGAAGTCGCGGCGACGAGTTCGACATTCGGGTGCACGAGCAGCAGGCGGAGCAGCTCCTGCCCCGTGTATCCGCTCGCTCCCACGATCGCTGTCTTGATCCGCTCGTTCGTCATGGCGGGCGGAAAATGCACGATTTTCAGGGCTTGCCAACCGGGATTTGGGGTGATTGTCTGCCCGCCCGTCGCCGCATGCCCGCATGCAGAAGGTAAACGGGCTGTAGCGCAGTCTGGTAGCGCACCTGCCTGGGGGGCAGGGGGTCGTGGGTTCGAATCCCGCCAGCCCGACCATCATTGATGGTCAACTGCTTGTGTGGTTAGGACCTCCCGCCACGGTCTTTTTGGCAACAATCCGGCAACAATCCGAAGTCGCTCAGAATCAGGGATCGCCGAGATTAGAGAGAACCGCGTCCCTGGGCACAAGTCTATCGATAGCCTGCTTCCCTGACCTGTTTGCCTTGCCGGGCGCACGGCCAGTTTGCCGGGTCAGCGTTACCGCTTCGCTGTCCATCATGCCGGGCAGGTAACCCGGTTGGCATCCATTCGCTGCCTATGGCCAAGGTACGGCTAAAAGATCTCTAAAACTGGCTTTCGCAGCTTTGTCCGCTTTATGGCTCAAGATGCCGCGTTCGCAGGCTTCACCCTTTTGAGTTGAAACGAACTCAGACATTGCCGCGTGCCCATGAGGCATATGCTTCATAGCCATCGCACTGGATCGTGCAGGCGGCGGGGCCGGAAGGACCGAAGAGCGCGGCGACACCTACAGCATCGCGCCCGGCGCGCCAGTGATGGAAGACGCTGCCGCCGGGGATATTGGAGGCCCACAGGTAGCCGGCCTGCGCCTTTCCGCTGCCAGGCTCAAGGTAGTCGATGGGCGTCTCGTCAAACTGCCGGTAGCCGCTTCGCCAGTGCTCGTGCTGGATCGCACGATAGACGGATGACAGCCAATCTGCTCCCAACGCCGCCCAATCGCGAGTGTCTTGCAGTGGAAGCTCACTCCCTGCCGGGCGACGATCTCCGCCTGCCGGTAATAGGGCAGGTGGCAAGCGAAGCGGTTGCCGATGATTTCGGCGATCAGCCCCGGCGTGGCGATCCGGCGATCCGGCGATCCGGCGGTCCTGCAGGGATGGCGGCAAGGGGGCGATCACCGGCTTGGCCAGCAGGTCGCCCTTGCGGACGTATTTACCGCGGACCAGGCGGATGCGCCGGAATTCGCCACGCTTGTAGTCGAGCGGCTCGCGCACTTCCTCGCCGATGCGCCGCCATTGCTCCGGGTTTGCCAGCACCTCTGGCGGATCGAGGACCTGCTCGGTGACAGGCAGGTGTTCCGGGATGCGGGGCGGGCGGGATTTGCCCCGATGTTGCCCACGGCCCCCAGGGTCCTCAGCCGCCGGTCCGGGGTCTGCGGGATCGGCGGCCGGCGCTTTTTTGGCGGTTGGAAGAGTTCGAGCTCCGCGGGGTCGAGTTGCTCGCTGCTCTTCCCGAAGATCCTGCGGCAAAGCGCGTCAACGGTCTGGTTGAGCACGACGATCTCCGCTTCGCGACCTCGTCGATCCATCGCTGCCGTTCCTCGTCGCCCATCTACGGCAAATACCGTAGCAAACGGCATGCCCTTTCGCTCCGCATCAGGGCAGCTCATACCATGGGCGCTTGCAGCCGTCGCGCATATCGATGCCATCAAGCAGGAAGGCAAGCGCGGTGGAACTGAGCCGCAGCTTGCCGTCGCGGATGTCGGTTCCCTTCGGCCATGAGAATGGCCCGCGCTCCAGCCGCTTTGCCAAAACCCATAAGCCGCTTCCATCGAAATACAGGAGCTTCAGCAAGGTCCTGCGCTTGTTGGTGAAGGCAAAGACAGCGCCCCCCTTCGGGTCTTCCTTGAGCTTGCCCGTCACCGCGTCGTGGAGGCCATGGAACGACTTGCGCATGTCGCAGGGCTCCACCGCGACAAAGACTTGAGGCTGCCGGAAAAGTTCAGCATGGCCGGGACAGCTCGCGGATCAGCTCTACGGCCAGCGGCACCTGGGCAATCCCGCTGACGGCGAGCCTCGTGCCGTCCGGCAAGCACACTTCCAATGCCGGGGATGCTTCCGGCGGCGGGCAGAGGTCCTCGCAGGAGACCTCGGCGAGCAGGAGCGCTTTTGCGGGCGGCCCGGCAGCAACGAGACTCGAACCTGGCCTGGCGGCCTTGCGTCTCTACTGAATCCAGCCGGTGAAGCTGGTGTACTTGATCCCGTGCTGCGCGGCGAAGCCGCTGACGGTCTGGCCGCTGCTTTCAAAGGCTTCCAGCAGAACCCGGCGCTGCTCCTTGGTGAAGCGCAGCCGCCCGAGTTCGTCCGTCCTGATCAATCCCGTCTCCCGATCCATAGGTGTCGGATATCCGACACCGAGGACCGGCCACCGCCAAGAATCTACGGACGGTGCTACGGACCACGCTTACGCTGCCCGGGATGAAAGCCGACGAACTCGACCCCTTGCTGCCGGCGAACAGGCAGCCCGCGGGCCAAGCCGAGGCCCCGGCGCAAACGCCGGGTTGAGGCCGGTGCCCGACAACGGGTTCCCGGTGGAGCGCTTACGCTATGCCGTCAGGCCTTTCCACAAGGCTTATCCTACCAAAGGCTGGATCAAGATCTTCCCAAACTTGTTCGCCATGATCGCTGGTGCCCAGAACCGGCTCCTGCCGATATGCGGGCCGTGATAACTCGCACACCGTGCCAAATGCGCCCTCGTCAAAGAACACCTATTGTGACGAATTGATGTTTTGAATGGTTGCTAACAGCATCCGAGAATTCCACCGGACTCATCGAAAAACCGAATATTTTGGAATTAAATTTAAGAATCTCAGCTATTTCCTCCTTGCCTATTTTGACCCCACTCAGGTTATCAAGGCATATAAAATCCGCCTCACAAATAGAAGGACACAATCCACGAGATACCGGCTTCAAATAAGCAAATTCATCTCTGATCCGATCGACGACATCTTTTGCTCGCTCCTTCAAAAAACCAATATCCACCAGGATATCGAACAACTGCAAATCATTCTTGACCGTATCGCAAATCCATAATTCAGGTGGCCCCAAGGTCACGGCTGAAACCTTATTCCCAAAATAGTCAACTTCAAAAGATCTATTTTCAATCCTCTGTGCTGTTCTAAATAAAAGCTTCCCCTCGTCGTGAAAAATGCGTATATTTTTCCTTACAAATAAATCAACCTGAGAGCAATCGGATAGATATGCTCTCCTAAGAATGGAACCCGAATGAAGATTAACAACCTCAAATTGGAGACCACTTTCAAGAACCACGGTATCACTAGGGGACATATTTAATATTAGGGGCTAAATGTGGCTGCTGTTTTTGATATCCTACAGCGCCGGCATCCTCGGAGAAATAAATGAAATAACTAAGATTGCACTTTTTGGCAACCCTCGCTTGGCGTTCGAATTGAGCAACATCCCGATTATAAATATTTCGCTGAACTGGAGAGAATCGTGACTGATCCAGTCCCGACCACCGGCGCCCTGTCTTCGCTTCGATCACTCCCTTGACTGGGCCCGGAAAGGGATATCCCCCGTCATATCTAGCTGTATCGCCGTCTGGCGCTTGGACAACTAATTCATAATCAGGCTTAAACAATTTGTTTGTATATTCATCATGAGGGGGATACCCCCCCAGCTTTTGACTATCCCAGGTAAATTTGCATTTCGTTTTCTTATCCTCAGACTCGCACTGTTTCTTAAAAATCCTGGAACTTTTAATCACCGTCTCAACTAACATCCGATGTTCTTCAACCGTCTCATCGGTAACGGGGAAATCTAGTTTGGCCGACATGTTTCTGATGGCCTGTTCCCCATAGGGGAACCCCCTCTGCGTGAAAATCGAATAAGGCTCCGGTATCCCCCAATTTTGAGCTTGAGCGCGCTGCATATCCGCTTCAAGAATCATATAAGAAAGAATAAATCCCGCTCCTATCCCAACACCTCTTCCAAGTGACGAAATTCCCCTAACAGCTTCAGGAATAACAACCTCATTTGGCACAACAATCTCGACCGGTGCCACCGCCTCCGGCGCTGGAGCCACAACCGGTGCTTCACACGTGGTTTTTAAGCCAAGCGGATCGACATTATTAATTCCGCTATTTTCTGCAAAAACAGACAAGTTTAGCCCTCCCTCCTCTTCCAACGGATCTCTACTTTGCCAATTTCCCAACACGGGATCGTAGAATCTGTATCCGTAGTAGTACGCTCCTGTAAGCCAATCTTGGGGTTTCGTCGAAAACCGGAATTCAAAGCTTTCAGCAGCGTAGTCCATGGTCGGCGCAGTGACTCGAAGAATATTTCCGAAGGCATCATATTCCCAGTGCGCAACCACGTAGTCCGGCCCATTGACCAATTCGGTGACATTTCCATTCCCGTCATACATTGGATATCGGCTAATCCAATTTTCTCCCGAATCAATGCTGCTACACCACAGTAGCATACCTCCAATTCCCCCCGCCCCCTGCTGGCTTCGACTAAGGTCGAGCCCCCAGACATACTCATTCCGCTCGCCCTCCGAGTCACTGTATGACTCAATCCGGTTCCAGCCATTGTAGACATATCGGTAACCCCAAAAGTAAGACCATTCAACTGAATCCCACCAATAAGAAACATAACCTCCGAGACGACTCAAATAGTCATAGCGGTATTCATTTCTAGCACTCATGTCTTTCGCTGTGACAGAAATCATCCGGTTCTCTCCGTCCCATTCATATAAAAAATTCGCATCCTCCACCAAGTTGCCGTCAGCATCATAAACCGGATTCACGGTACCGGCACTGGTCACGATCGAGCCATACTGATTAAGAGGATTGGCACCTGGCGTGGACGTGGAACCGCCTTGGGCATAGTAGTGAGTTTCGCTGCCACTCCCAGAGGATGTGCTTCCCGCTATGGACAGGGTACGGTTTCCCATGGCATCATACGCATAGCAACGATCATCACCGGTGCCGCCGGCAGCACTAGAATCCTCCACAATCAACTGACCCTTAGAATCATAACGCCAAACAATACCCGCATTGAGGGTATTGTCGGGATCGCAGTGTTCAACACCGGTTCGCTGCCCCAAAGCATTAAGTTCATATGAATGCACTGAACCCACCCCAAGTACAGTTCTATTAGAAATTGCAATTAGACCATTCCTATCCTCTTCATAAGTCTTCGTTAGACTATAGGCGGATCCCTCCAAGCTAAATGGGAGCAGGGATTGTTTGGCGGTGCCACTACCGTCAAAAGCAGTATGCACTCCCGTGCCTTGTTCGTATTGATAGCCGTAAGTGAAAACCTCAGGTAGGGGCGGAGTGGCTGCGCTTGGGTCTCGCGCGTAGCTTACCGAAGAAAAACGCCCGGCGCTGTCGTAGCTGTAGATCACTTCACTTATCGCGTCAGGCACAGGCGCTTCCGAACCTTGCAACGGAGTGCCGAATAGATAGCCCACGTCTCGCAGAATACCGTCCCGCTTATGAGTTATCAGTCTAGGTGAGACAGGCTCGTCGTCCTGAGTTTCAGTTAATATCCCTAGGTCGTTGGGATCATAGGTGTATGTGAAGTGCTGTTCACCTCCTCGCAAAACCGAAATGACTCGCCCTAAGGCATCAAAATTGTATTCTATGTCTGGAGTTTTGATGTCATTCCCTCCGCATTCCCCGTCGTCATCACCCTCCGTCTCAAAGTAGCGCTGAGCTTTCAGTCGACCGCCCTTATCGTAGTCGTAGCGGGTATGCAGGCCTCGGGCCCAAGTTCGCGACTTTGGCCGACCCGCCGCGGTGTAGGAATATTTCGCACCCGGGTCAGGGGAACTACCCGCGTCGTTCCCGTCCGGATAGAACTTTTGCTCAAGATGTCCATTAACATCATAAGTCCAGCTAGTGATGGCCTCTGACGTGCCGTAGGTCGTCATCGTGGCCATTCGGTTGGCGTAGTCGTAAGTGTAACTTGCCCGATAACTCGCCCCATTCACTTCCTTGACCGAACCATCCGGATAGTGGCTAGTGTTCACCACGTTAGTAAAGTCCGTGCCGCCGGGGTTGGGGGTGTCTGGGCAATCCACAGAGGTGGTACGTCCAAAGTGATCGTAGCTATACTTCGACGTGCGTCCGCCCGCGTCGGTCACCGACTGAACCTCATCACGGTAGCCTGGATTCGTTGAATCGCGATTTGTAGTCACGGTGCCAGTGCGGGAATCGGTGGTAGTCGTCCGGCGCCCGAGGATGTCATGTCCATAGGCAGTGCCGGCTACGAAGCCGCTGGTTGCTACCGCCATAATATTCGCGGGCGCACTACCCGGCGGGGTAGAGCCCGAAGCCCACAAGGTCTCGGCCACTAGGCAATCATTGTCAAAGTAGCTACGTGAAATCGTGTCGTCCTTGTTGTATGTAGTAACAGTCCAATCTCCGTCCACACCCAAGGTGCGCACAGTATGAGATACTCCTAAGCCCGAGCCCGTTTCGGGAAATGCTCGATGCCAGTACTCAAGCCCATTGGGCGTGACATCGTCGTAGGAGGTTATAACCCATCCACCTTCTCCAGGTTTACATATTTTACGCGTCGTTCTAATTAGCGACACCCCATTCACAACGACGGGTTTGGTCTCGACAAAACTGACAGGGTCCGAGCCCTCGTCGATATCACCGTCACGATTAAAATCCAGACCTTCCTTTATTTTCTCCCGCATCTCGTTGTATACAAACAGCCTCACTACTCCATCAGCATCAACGGTCCTAGATAACAGATTATCGGTGTAAAAGCACTTAGTTTCTCCTTCGCCAAAGCCCGACGAGGATGAGACGCGACCCAATGCGTTAACCCGTTGAATCGATTCTTCTTTCTGCGTGGTCCCATCAAGCTTATAGGTCCTGGTCGTTAGAAGGGGGGCAAAATCACCGTCGCCAGTTACGTCGAAAGACTCATATGCATAGACGTGACGAAGGTTCACACCAAGATTTCCGGTAGTCTGGTAGGACTTCCCATCACAAAAATAGTCTGTACGCTCATGCCCTGCCACCGAATCAACCACTGGAACCTCGCGTTCTACGCGCTTGCCAATCCCCGTGGGCAGCATCGCCGGATTGGGAGTCGCGCCCGCCGAGTTGCGGTACGTAGTAGTTGTGAGGGCAGGAACAAGAGTTCCATCCTGAGGAGAGCGGGAGCGCGTCCATTGTTTATTGCCCACTAGGTTACGTTCCGAATTCCCAATCTCTAAATTCGAATACGAACCTGCAGATCGCTTGGTCCGCACCACCAGTCCGTCATACGTCGTGCTGTAGGTGATACCATGATTAGCCGAACTAGTTCGGCGGCCCAAATCATCGTAATCGTAGCTTGTCACAGTCCCATCCCTATTAGTGAAAGATGACAAGCCACAGCAGCTATAGACATATGACTCGCTCCAAAGTGGGTCGCCGTGGCTATCCAAAAAGTAATCGATCTGCTCAGGCCTCCCCACCCCATCAGTCGTCGACACCGTGGCGTATTCTAGATCAATGCCACTTACAATGTCCATAACCTGCCGCAAAATTATCACCCCGTTGCGGTCCACAATCACGGTGGTTTGGGTTCCGTCAGTCACCACCCCAGAGACCATCTTTCCGACTTTGTGGACGATAGTTAGCTCCCAACTCCAGGTAGGCGATCCGGAGCCGCTACGGGTGAATTGCACCGTCTCACCATAGGGCCGATTGTCTTCAGGGAGGTGATACTGAGGCTTCCCGCCACGGTCCGAACCGAAATCGTAGACCCTCCCGCTCGTGTCGACCATTCCCTCGGTACCGTTGTAGGTAGCCAGATTGAATCCGGGTCCTCCAGTGCCACTGGTCCAGCTCAGTTCACTGCTTTCCAGCGTCGCCGAGCCCGTCTGTTTCTTCCAGACGATCGAAGTGCCGTCACCCTTAGTAGAGGTAGTCTCCGCCATCGCCGAACTCCCGTTGAGTGGCGGCAGATTCTTGGTCTTCGTATACCTGCTAGTACCCGGATTGTAGGAATAGTTGGTTGAAGCCTCGTAGCCATCCGGTCGGACAAAGTACTTCAGCAAGCCGCGTCCATTGGTGGACGTCCCGCCGTCGCTCGGCTCGTTGCCGTCGTAATATTCCCACTTGGTAACCAGAGGGTCGGCCAAGCCACCAGCGGAGTCAAAGACCTCAAGCTTAGTCTTCTTCCAGCCGAAACTGTAGCGAGTGAATGTCTGCCGGAAGTCCGACACCAGCACTTCCGAACCGCCTGCTGTCTTCTCGAAATGCCTCGTTCGCAGTTTCCTCAGTGTTGCTAAGCTTCCGTCATCCTCGCGCACCAGTTCTTCTCGGCGAAGGCCGCTGCCACTGATCAATTCCCACTTGGCGGGAGCCCCCCCCCCTGCCGGCGTGAAGCGCCAAACGGTGGCGATGCTCTTGCCGGAATAAGTTGAAGTCCGGGTCAGCTCTCTCGTTCCGGTTTGTTCGAATACCGTGGTCCGGTACGGCGACGATGAACTCGCCTCAGATTTAGTTTTCCATTGCTTGAGGGTTACCTTGTGGATGACTCCGGAAACAACCTCGTCGACGACCGTGGTATAGGCGCTCGCCGTCTCCACGGCCTGAAGCACATGCGTGACCGGATCCCTCTCAATCTCAGCATCACCGTTGCCGTGGACCATAATCATTTCCGCCGTAAGACCGGCCTCCGGCGTCCAGATTGCGTCCAGCGTCGTGCGGGAATCCCCATTGGCCGAGCTGCCAGCCGGCTGAGCCATCGAAAAGCTACCTTTCCCACCATTATCGTCGTCCGCCCCCGTAGTGGAGGTTGCCCGGATATTGTCGCCGGGCTGTTTCTCCGGTTGTGGCGTGGTGGTCAAATTGCAGCTAGTACATGAATCCGTAGATGAGCCACAACTTCCGGTGGACCCTCCGTCCTCGCCGTCATCCTCGTCCGATCCACTCACCGTTTCCGAACTGAAGCTCCCGCTATCAGGTGGCCATGCCAATGTGTTGCTTACAGATGCGCTTGCACCTATAAAACATGGACCATCTCGGCCTGTGAGCTTCGTATCCGGCACGATGACCCGCTGGTCCACCACCACCCCACTTGGGTCTATGAAGACCAAATTGAAGGGCGCGACGAATTGGATGAAATTGATGGCATGGGCGTCATTAACCAAGCTGGTGAAGCTGTGCATCAGCGTCCCGTTGCTATCCACAAGGTTTACGCTTACCGTCCCAGTATAAGTGTGGGTAACGTTGATCTTCAGCTTGATTTGCCCAGTTCTGTCCGGGTTCATGATATAAGAATTCCGGTGCGGGAGCGGCTGCACCGGGTCCATGGGATCCCCGGCCGGGCCAACTTGTTCGATCTTGTAGCTGGTAATCCCCGGTACCGACGGCGGCGGATTTTCAGGTTCGTCCGCGCGCGCCAGCGAGACCACGAAAAGGGCTAAGATGTAGACAAGCCTGAGTGGTTTGATACTCATAAGTAGGAAAACGGTTTAACCAAATTGGAAAAAGTCATTGCGCCTTCGGAGCTTTCACAGCGGTCGCCCCTCGCACGGCTCTGCTTAGGCGGGGATCCTCCACCTCCAGGCTGGAGAGCGCCTTGAGATCGGTAGCATCACCGATTTCGCCTAGCGCACTAATTGCGGCCATGCGCACCAAGGTGTGCTCCCTGGTGTTGCGCGCAATATCGAGTAAGGGTGCGCGGCTCGACGAGAGCCGGCGATCCCCAGCCACCCGCGACGCCGTCATCCGCGATCGAATGGTATCTGGCGACGGCGCCTCCTTGAGAATATTGCTTACCAAGGGCGCCAAATCGGCGTCCGCCACTTTGTAGCGGGAATCAGATGATTTGGACGCGTTGTCCGGAGCCCCAGCAGGCGTGCCGAGCAGATGCAACGAAAGTAAGGCAGATGCCGCTAACACGCGGTCTTTCTCCACCAACTCGCGAAAGGTCCCTTCCACCAGCGCCCGCAAGGAGCCAGCGTTACCGGCCCGGTCCCAAAGCTGTCGCAGGTGTTGCATGGCGTAGTCGCGAACCACCTCATCACGCTTTTGATCGCGAGCGATAGTCGCGAGCACTCGGGCGAAACGCTCGCGGATACCCTCTTGATGTTGGAGGACACAGGAAATCGCATGGACATAGGCGGAATGCCAGCCGGCATCCACTGCTGGCGGTCGACGCTCCAGTAACGCCGCCAGCAACGCCTCGCATTCTGTCTCCGAAAGGCCGTTGTCATCCGTCATGCCACGAAGCACATCCAGTCGTTCGCTGTCAGACATTGGATCGCGAAGTCCCAGCGCGTTTGCCAGCTCTGGCCGAATCCAATCATCCCCTCGCGGACTCGCTTCCTGCAGCGAAATGTTCTTCAACGCCGGCAGAAGAGGCTTGGAAGGACCATCCACAGGGCGGTGGCCAAACAGCCAAACTGAAACTCCCGCAGAGACAAGCATCAGGCCGAGAGGCCAACGTGCCAGGAGCTTTTTGGTATTTGATTCAGACATGGCTTAGCGAAAGATCCCTCCGGTTCGCACCTACCGACATCACTCCTATTCTCCTGCTTCAGTCTCATCGGAAGCTGAAGTCTCGCCAGCCCCCCCCTCGTCTTCGTATGCCCGGATCCAGTGGCAAATATAGGGAATCCCTTCGCCAGGGGCCTTATACATCGTGATCCGCGCCACTCCGTTCTCATCGAAGTCAGCGGCGGTCAGATGATAGCGGCTCGATCCATTGGCAAATACGGCGTCGGTGACGTAGAAGCTAAGCCAAACGGACAGGTCCGCCGGGATCTTGCCCTCGACCATGAAGAGCACCTCGATCACCCGCGTTCCGTCAGGCAGCACACTGACCTGCCGCGCACCACCTGACTCCGTGGAACCGATGATACGGAATGCGTTCACTGCGGTGACGGCAGAAATGGGACCGCCCGGCGAGAGGCGGGCTAGAACACGAGGCTCACCGGTTTGTCCCGCCGGATATTTCGCAAGGAAACGCCGGGAGCCCGACGAAGCGGACTCCTGCTCCTCGAGTTGCAAGGGCTGGTCCTGCTCCACAAACATGCCAAGCGGGAGGCCCTCAAGCTTCCAAACGCGCTCCGAACCGGCCGCAACACTGAAGGGGGTTCCAAAGTCCGCCGCCATCACTTCGATCCGCATGGAGGCCGAGAGCGACTCGGCACCGGTGAGTGTGGAGGCAAGAAGGGTGAATTTTCCAGGCTCGCTGAAGGTGAAAACGCGCGGCTCCGCGCCTGAACCGTCGCCAAGCAAGTTCCCCTGGAGAGTCCAGCTAACTTGAGTCGAACGGCCATCGGTTCCCGATGGGATGGCCACCATCTTCAGGGAATCGCCAACACGAACTTTCAGGACATCGCCAGCGTCGAAGATGTTTGTTTCTGACCAGCGAACGCTCCGCGTCTCCTCAAACGCTCCACCCTCGAAGGATACCTTGAATGGAGTTTCCCGATCAGGATCTAAGGCAAGGTTGGCGAACCAGTGACCGGAGAGCGCTTCCTTAGCGTTCACTGTGGTTTCCCCTTTGCTCACGGCAACCGTTGAGGGAACCCGCGCGGCTCCTTCCAAGCAGATTGGTGAAACCGCGCTCTCTGCTGTAGCAAGGTCGATCCGATTGCTCTTGCGGAACAGGCCTTCGATCCAGTCAGCCAAGCCATTTCCATTCAGGTCCTCTCCCTCGTGCTTGTAGATTGAAACACCGAGAATCTCCAGACCCACCTCCGAATGAACATTGCGGTTGTCGATCGTAACCGTGTGCACCCCCGGTTCCAACCAAGGGGTAAGCCACCGCGGCGAGCTTTCCAGCCCTGTCACCGTGCTTCTCCCGAGTTCAGCACCGTCAAGCCGTACGATCACCGGAACGGGATACAGATAATCACCCACCGTCCGGGCAATCGCTGACAGCTCCACGAGATAGACACCCGGAGCGTCAAGATTGAAGGTCAAATCGACCGCCTGCTGCCGCCCCGAGGAGTAGAGGGTCTCCTGCGGAGACAGGCTCCAAGAACCTCGCGTACTTTGAAAGCGGCCCAAGCGAACATCAGAGAGCTTTACCGGAGGGGACGCATCCCGGCGAGTCGGGTCTGAGCCATACACCTTCGTTTCATCATAGTCCCCTACTCCATCTCCGTCGGAGTCAACATTGCAGGGATTAGTTCCAAGAAGAAACTCCTCACGATTGGACAAGCCATCTCCATCGTAGTCTCCGGCCTCGCCCTGCTTCCCTCGATCCTTAAGCCCGTTATCCCCGGGATCCAACCCAAGCTGGCGTTCCCAAGAGTCCGGCAGGTAGTCGTCATCTGCGTCGTCGGGATCGCCAGGATGAGATGCAAGAGCCGAAGCATCCACTAAAGCTCGTTCGGACCAAGTTTTTGAACCCGGGCCTTTTTTTTGCCACCCAATGCTAACGTGATCGGTGCCATTGCCGTCCTTGTGCAGAACCTCGATGAAATATTCGCGGCCTTGTTGCAATTCGATAACCTCTGATTCCTGAGTGGGATATTTGTCCCACTCCTGTGGCTTGGTAAAGGCGGGAGCTTCCGCCTTCTGCCAACTTGCCGGGGCCACTGAGGCGATCAGACGCTTTTGGAACTTTCGATCGTCCGACGAAAGCCACAGCTCACAATGATCGTCACCCGCAACAAAAAAGCGGTAACTACCGGTGCTCGGAGCCTTTACGCTGCCGCGAAGCCGGCTAACAAACCAATCGGTGGTATTTTCTTCGCCCAAAGCTCCATCGGACATTGTGACCATCGACGGGGGCCGGAGCAAAGCCCCGTCTTCCCGCGCTTTAGCCAGCGACTGACCCGGAACATTGAACCACCATTCGCGGGTAAGAGCCCCTGCGATCTTCTCACCCTTGAGCGGATCGGTACCGTTCTGGAATTCAAGCCAGTTGGGAATGCCATCCCGGTCCGGATCTCCGTGTTCGCTAAACCGGATTTTTTTTCGCAATTCTTCCGGCAGAGTCTGAAAGGTCTGACTAGCTCCTAGCCCTGCCGCCAACTCCCCACGGGCTGCGTTCTTGCCAAGCCCTGGCGAACGCAGGAACTGGGGGGCAACGACGGAGAACGACTGCTCCCCTTCTTTTCGCCATCCCAGCGAAGCCCAGCCAGGACTTCCCGAGTCCTTATGGAGGACCTCGACGTAGTATGACTCTCCCGCCTGCAATGCAATGGGGACCGAAACCTGCGAAGCTGTCTCCTCCCACTGCCCCGGACCGGGCTTGCGCCAGCGGTCGCTAAAAGCAACCCGGCGCTTGCCGCCGGTTCCGGCGTTCCCTGAAAGCCAAAGCTCGACTGAGTTGTCCCCAGATATCGCGAACTCATAGTTGCCGCCTTCGCTTGGAACGATGAATCCACTAAGGCGCCCGCCGAAATTGCCACAGGTCAGGATCGGAGTTGCGGCCGAGTGGAGGAAGATTGCGGTGTCCGGGTCACCTGAGAAGCTCGGTGAACGGACGAGGTCGGCAACCTCGCTACCTTCCAGACCGTACCAACCCTCCCAAAGCAGGAAGCCAGCTGCCGGGTTCCCGTCCATCGGGTCGGTCCCTGCCAGGTATTCGTCAAAGTTCACCACGCCATCGTGGTCTGGATCTCCCCAAGAGTCCGGCTCGGGGCAACCGACAAGACCGGTCTGCTCCTGCCATGTATCCGGAAGGCCATCCCCGTCCGCGTCTGTTGCAGTGGGAACCCAAGGACGGAGTGCAGACGGAGGGATTTGGGAAGTCTCCTTTTCGGCGTCAAAGCGCCAACGCAACGCAAAGTGATCATCCCCGGAGCGCTCCTTGTAGAAGGCGTCAAAGTAGTAGGTTCGTCCCTGCTCGACTTGAATCGGCTCTGCCCTCTGGCTGCTCATCCGATGAGCCTCGCGCGGCGAGGTATAGCCATAGCGTCCGTCGCCGGCGATCCATGCAACGCGTTTCCGGGCAAAAGGATCCGGCCCCGGTGAGAGCCACAATTCGGAATTATCGTCGGAGGAGAGGACCAACTGCATCTTGCCCGTGCGAGGCGGCACGATGTAGCCCCGAATCCTCACCCCGAACTCCCGCCCGTCATTCGATGGGGGCTCAAGCGAAGGCGTCAATCCTTTGGATATCGCAGGACCACGAAACGCTGGAGACAGTGTGAGGCTCCGCACAGAATTGCCTGGCACCCCGTCCCATCTCTCGTAAAGGGCCGCTTGCGCTTGTCCCGCTCCGCTCTCCGGAATCGGCAGCAACCAACTCATATCGTGCTTGCGCTGGTCGTTCTCCGGAACGGCCCCACCATCGACCTCCTGACCTCGCACAGGAGCCAAGCCCCCGACCGCCGATGCGGCCACAAGTAGGACAAGCCCAAGAGAGACGTTCAACTCCCGAAGAGGAGAAGCGCCTCCCATCCCTTTGCGCCAAAGAAGCGAAAGTAACATATCGTTCTCTTCATCCGAAGTCTCAGAAGAGGTCAAGTAAAACGATGATATATTCTCTTCACGAAGAATTCACAGATCAGTGCATTCGCCGAAAAGATGACAACTCCTCCTTCAATGAAACGGTCGACTCCAGAAGTAGCTTGGTCGTCCGGCGGTAAATTCGGCAAACCTGCGGAAAATCGCCATTTTGCGATTCCACTCAAGTTCGCGCTCTTCGCCGTGCTGGCATAGGAAGAGCGCAGAAGGTGTTGAGATCGCTTTGACTGACCTCGAGGAGAATTTCCCACTCGCAATCGGAGTGTCGGAGCTTGTCTAGGAGCCTGACAGCTCCGGAGCGCGACCATAGGATAGCGGTGGAGCCCCGAGCACCAACCAGCCGCGCCAAGTGAGGGGTGTGGGCCAGTAGTCCACCCGTATGAGAAGAGACGTGAAGGTAGAGAAGGTCCCAGCAAGCAGGCAGCTCACTCGTTGCAAGATTGATCAGTTCGATCGCATTCCTCGCCAAGATGCAGTCCTCCTGAATGATCAAAGCAGCGCTGGCATCGCCTGAAAGAAAGTCGTCAAGGGCTTTGAGCAACGCCCGCTTCGCGGCCACTGCCTCCCGGACGTAATCGCCCCTGAGGTTCGCAATGTTGCCATATGCTTCCATTCCCCTCATCTCGGCCCAATGGATCTCTCCAGCCTCAGGCATCACCTTTGGCAATCTCTTGAAGAGCCAACCGGTCCTTTGAGTGGCGTACAACGAAGCTCGCTCCGAAGCCGCAAGATCTGGAGCAAGGAGATAGGCGCAGGAACCAAGATCGGAAATCCTTCCAACTTGTTGCTGATCTGCGGCTTCGGTTCTTGACCCGTGTTTGAGCAAGCTGAAGTCAGGCCCACTTTCGATGACCTCAACATTAGACTGGTCGCTTTCATTTAACGACGCACCCTGTGGGCCCAGAACCAGCTGTAGTGCGTTGGGTGCCAACCAACCGTAAACCGATGAAGCCCCCCTCCTGAGATCCGGGCCACCACTTTCTCCGGCTGAGATTACCAAGAGGTCGATCCGTTCCTCGCAGATCCCAGAGAGGTCGAAGAACGGCAGAGTTGGATCAACGGGAGCATGGAGAAAGTGTCCCCCAATCCCAGGCTCTGCCGTCTTCAACTGCATGAGGACTTCGGGATCTTGGTGGATCAAACAAATCGCCGATTTCGGAAGCAGCTTGGGAAGATGGGCGGCAGCGCGAGCAGAACCTAAAATCAGGATGGAGGGGCCACCTTGATGCCTGCCTATCAGCCTTTCCTTGAGGATCTGCTCCAACCGCGGATCCAGAGCGGAGGTATCCGGCATCTCGGACATGCCGTATCCCGATGGAAATGGAGGTAGATCGTCGCTCTGCCGCTTTGAAAAGTAGGCGTCCTCATTTGGCGACAAGCCCGCACTGTTAGCGGGGGCGAAGCGAAGCACTGAAGGATGCGGCCCGCCGGTCGGCCACTGAGATCGCTTTAGGCGGGCCTCGGCGGCATATCCGGCGTTTTTTATTGCGTTTATATCAGAAAAATTTCGAGGCCCTTGGAGCACGATCGAATCACATGCTGCGATTTTGTCGTTCCACTCTTCCAAGACCGCCCCCGGAGTCATCCTTACCAGCTCCGCCAAGACAAATGTCGCGGAGTTACCGACAATCTCGAGATCTGGGAATGGAGGGGGCAATTCCGGTGGCTCCCACGATTCGAGAGGCCGGGGAGGAAGCATTGTGACCTTCCATCCGCGCACTAGCAGTCCACGGGTTATGTTGCCGTCGTCAGCCCCGACCTCGATCGCAAGAGGCTTTTCCCAGATTCCCTCGCGGAGCATTTCCCACGTCGCATTCTCCGCCTCCCAAAGATCCGGACGCCAGACATCGGTGCCGCGGTGCCACGGCTTACGCGCGCCCGTCCAATGAATCACCCCGTGGGGCACGCCATTGACCCACCTGATGCCGTCCTGAAGCGCTTCGCCGATCCGGGGGATTTTCTTGGACCGCTCGTCCAAAGTGTCCCAGCGCGGGACCAAATTCCACTTCTTGTCCACTCCTTTGACCCTGCCACCAGTAGCGGCGCTAAGCGATATCTGCTCGTCTTGGCCGATCATCTCGTGTGCTTCAAGTATCCGCTCCCAGGTTCCCTCCCTTCTCATGGCGGCAAGGTTGAGCATCGGTCCCATGTAGAAGTAGGGATGGTCCTCGCAATGCACCAGCGTTTCCGGAAGCCCTCCCCTCCTCTTCATCTGGAGCCCCAAGGTGTTGCCCGGGCCAAACAAGCGGCCCATCAGGAGATTGCCCTCAAAATCCTCCCGAAAGTACGGTGCCAAGTCGCATAGTGCCAGCATGTCGTGATCCATGACCAGCACCCGGTCCCACTCTCTTTCCTCGTCGATGATGCGCAGGCGGTCGAAAACCGCATCCGGAACATGCCCGGGATAGCTTCCGGTTGCTGCCGCATCCGTCCGTATAAATTCGGCCGAAAACCTTCCGCACCCAAAGGAGGGAACAAAGAAGCCCCGGGTGTAGACACGTACCGCGACCGCTTCACGAGTTCTCCGCAGAACGCTGGCAACAACCGTCGCGTTCCTTGAAAAGCCTTTGGCGTCGGTAGAAAGGACGATTCGGATCACGTTCGGACCTTCTTCTGCCGTGGCATCTGCCCAAGGAAAACCCCGCGACTTCTTGGCTTAATAGTAGAGGTCGGGAGCCTCGGTGGTCACAAGTGTCGTCTCCTCCGGCGTCGAGTCATCGGTCGGCGGCAAAGTGGTCTCATGTGTCGTGTCGTCGTTCGTGGTATCGTCCTTGGTTGAGGCCAAGCCACCGCCGCTGGCCCGAATCAGGCTGCTAAAAAGAAGCGGCTGGGCAATTGCTATGGACGCTACAATCGTCTTCTTGACGAACCTTCGGCGCGGTTCCGGTGAAAGCTCCTCGCTCATATTGATAACCCTTTTCTAGCCGGAGATTGACACGACCGGGGGTATGCGTGGCAAGTAATTTCAAAGTGAGCTGGTCAGATATATTTCCTGTGATGGATGATGGGTTGGTAGCGGAATACGAATCATCCGCGACAGAGGAAGATCTGGCTCGTTACGAGGAGTGGTTTGGGGTGGCTGCCGTTCATCCGGCACGGTTCGGAGATCAGGGTGGGGCAGAAAATGAAGCATTGTCCGGCCGGAAGTTCGAGATCGTGAGCGCCACTTTATTCTGGAAGCATGTGCATCCGGCGGATCCCGACCTTCCGGTGCCAACACGCCGACGGATGGTCGATGCACGGCGGCTCGGCCTGGTCAAACGCTTCTCGCCTTGGTCAAGTTATGTGGAGCCTCTGCTCCTGTGGACGCGGGAGGCCGTAGGTTCCAATCCAGGGGTCACCTTCCGACTCTACCTGGGCTCCGATTTGGGCTTTTTGGTCGACGAGTTGACTGCAGTCGGCTGGGAGGTCCATCTCATGAAAAGCCCTTCGATCCGATATTGCCCCGGAGGTTTCTGGCGCTTCCTCGCCTTGGAAGAACCTGCGGCGCTTGTATCGGTAATCGACACAGACCGCATGGGCGAGGTCTCCCACGAGATCCGGCGGACCAGGGCTATGGCCCAAGCGGGCCTCGGCCTGTGGAGAGTCCCCGGTTACTACAACTCCGACCTTGCGCGTCAGGTCCGATACAGGCCGATTTTGGGTGGGCACTTCGGCGCGCAAGGCGGGATTCCAGTGCGCAAGCTGATCGAGGCGTTCCTCTGGCACTCAGAGCGCGGCAGCCTCCGCAAGACGGCCTTTATCCCAGGCGTCGGCGAGAGGCCGATCCAATTCGCGAAGTGGCCTGGATATGGATTCGACGAATGGTTTCAACTGGTGGCCCTGTATCCCTGGTTGGTACATCGTGGAACGCTCACCTTCATCCCTAGCGATGCAAGGTCCCTTCTCCTTCCCGCCGACTTGGAGTATGCCCTGTGGGCTAACCCGCGAAGCGAGTCGATTTACTTCTGACTGCATTCATCGCGGTTCGGCCATGCCAATGGGAAACTACTACCTGCTGAACGCCCGCCGTGGCTGGGCCTGCGTCTGCGTCTCCAAGAACGCCTGCACTTCCCTCAAGAAGGCCGCACTTGTGGATGCCGGGATCGCGGCAGACGACAAGGCTGCGATCCACGACGGCATCGGCTATTGCGATTTATCCCCTTTCCTGCGGCCGGTCTCGAGTGGCAAACCGCCGGGATATGCGAGCTTCGCGGTCTGGCGCGATCCGGTGGAACGCTTCCTGAGCACTTACGTTCACTTCGCCATCGACCGAAGTTATCAGAGGAACTTCGCGACAGTCGCGGACTTGGACCTCGACGGATGGATCGCATACACCGAGTCAATGCTTTCGGGCCTGCCCATGGATCACGACGAGCACCTGCGGCGCCAATCGGACTACTATTCCCCGCAAGACGTAGACCTCATCCTTCCGATTTGGGCACTCAATCGGTATTTCGCAGATCAAGGATGGGGCCAACTGGCGCGGATCAACGCGAGCAGTTGCTGCTACGATGCTAGTTCATCTCAACGAGAGCGCATCCGACGCCTGTACGAGCAGGACTACGCACTCGTCACTTCAGGGCTTTGGACGCTTCGAGAATGAGGCTCTCCATGGAGTAGAAACCGGAGGGCAAACGTTCGGGCCGGTCTAGGTCCGCGAGTGACGGCACACAGCCAACGCCGGTCTTGCAGCGCACTGGACTGGAGAAGCCTGCCGTTTCGAGTGCATCCGCGAGAGTACTCTCGTCGTGAAGGAACTTGTGCCCCCAAGCCCTCATCTGGTGATTCACAACGAAGGCGGGGTCGTATCCTGGAGATTGGGGAATGAAGTGGTCGGACGCCCAACGGATGTAATCCGCACCAGCGTTGTCGGGAAAGCAAAGAAGCCTTGCGAGGAAGGCCAAATCGAAGGTGACGACCCGCAGTATCCCACCTGGTGCCAGCACGCGATACAGCTCCCCCAGAAGCGCGACTCCGGCCGAATAGTCTGAGCGTTCCAGCACGCCCTCCACCCATGCCATCCGGATACTCCCGTCGCGGAGGGGCAGCGACATGCCGCACTCCCAGCCACTTGGGAAGCATTCCGGCTTGCCGAGATCGAGCCACCCTTCGCGGGGCCGCAATGAGGTGCTGCAAAGCCGTATGCCCAAAACGTCGCGGCCCTCGCCCCCAGCTTGGGCCGCCGACCTAGTCAGGGTTCTCCGGACCACGTCGGCATATCCCCAGCGCCGCGCAAACTTCTCCGCGGATGCCCGATCCCGCCGGATTCCTGAACCGGTGTTTTCCTCACTGCACTTTTGCCTCAAGAGTTTACTGGCTCCCACTTTGGCTCCGGCCTGGCGCAAACGCAGGAAGAAGTCGGCTCTCCCAAAAACTTCGGACAAATCCTCGTCCCAGCAATAGCGCAGCAAGAAGTCCTTTCTCGCTATGAACAAACCCATTGTGGCGTCGCAACGCATTATCTCTTCTTCAACCGCTTCCTCGTCAAGCCACAGAATCGTGCCCGAGGCGTCGAAGCGGAAACCTTGGGCACCGACCAAATCCCACCCTTCGCCCAATAGCTGCAAGCATCTTCTGATACCGTTAGCCTCGCTCTCGATGCTACAATCGCCTCCGACCATCATCACGTATTCCGTTCCAGCAGCGGCGACGCCCTGGTTGAGGCACGCGCTGATGCCAGAGCCCTCCGGCAAGTTTGCCAAGGCGATCCCGCTTGCGGATTGGACCAAACTTGCGGCGAGAGGATCGTCTGCAACGACGATTACTTGGCACTCCTTCAGGACGATCCGAAACCCATCCGAGCTTAAGGTCAGGCTGCCTGCGTCCCCAGAGACGCTGGCTACCGCGGTCAGATTGCTGAGCCGGGCTTCTTTCTTAGAGCTAGTGGCGGCAACGAAGCTGCTGGAGTAATGGGCGGCCGGACCGCGAGACAGAGATTCTACCCGTGCAACCTTCCACGTTTCAATCTCCGCCGCGAATTGGCCAATCCTCTTCAACATTTCTGGCAGACTGACCCGGACAAGTCGTTCCCTGGACTCCTCCACCTGCTCCGGAAGTCCGTCCTTCTCTGCTTGGCGAATCCGGTCGGCAATTTCGCCTGCGGAGAGCCCATGACAATCAACCACGGCTTCAGTCTTAAACCATTGTCCAAAGCCCCTGTCCCCTGCGTACAAAGGCACCGCTCCGGAAACCAGCGAGTCGAAGAGCTTTTCGGTGAGATAACCGTCCTCAAGCTCGTTCTCGAAGCAAAGGTTGAAGCGGAAGCGAGAGAGAAAATCGTATTTGCCGCGCACAGTCGAAGGCACTTCCCAGCACCGCACCTTTGCACCCGATGCAAAGGCTCCCCGCAGTCCCCCAGACACAGCAAGAGGAAACCACTTGGCCAGCTTCCGAGCCAAATCCAGCCGCTCGGCAGCAAGACCACCGCTTGCCCCAAGATTCCGAGCTACAAACGCAATGCCTTCCTCTCTCTTCCGTCGTGCTGGCCTCCATGAGCCAAGGCGGCACCAATAGTCATAAAAGTGCGGCAGATGGAAAGCGCGGGGATGATCCACTTTCGGAGTTCCTATAAACCACCCCGCCGCACCCTGGGCTTTGCCCTTGGACCAGTGCAACCAGTCGTTCTTAATCTCGACACGGGCATTCTCACCGCTGACAACGAGGTCGTGCACCTCGCCACGAAGACCCCTCCCCCAGACACTCGTAACTGATATCGGCAGGCGGGCAAGCGGCGCATAAATCGGCAAGCGGGGATCAAACGAATTCCAGAATCCCTCGAACGACGCCGCGCATTCGAGAAGGTGCCACCCTTCTCCGGCGTATCCGTCGCCCGTTCGTTGAAGCTCCACCGCTGGAACGTCGTCCGGTATCAGGACCAGATACTCCCCACCCGCCCGCAGCTCCCATATTCCCGAACCGCCACAGTTCCTTCCGGAATATCTTCCGTAACCGAACAGACGCAGGTTCCCACCTCCATAAGGAGACGAAGCGAGATAGTTGGCGAGTGGCATCTTTGGTTGGCTATTCGAATAGACGATCTATGAGGGGCCGCCAAGAATTTGAATCGAGCTACGCCCGCGGCTCCAAAATCGACACGCTCCTTGGAGAGGGCCGCTGATTCCTATACGTGATTCCCTTCTACATGGATGCTGGACACGCCGGTTGTCCGGATTTTTCGGAAGCTCCCCAAGAATCCCTCACGTCGATCATACAACTCCATCATCCATGAACGGTTGTTCGATACTGGCAATTTGGAAGAGAAGGAGTAGAGATCGTTACGCCAAGCGAAGGCAAAATTGATTTCACAGCTTCGCCGTGCTTGTCGCGCTTCTCTTTCAGCTCAGCAGCCACCCCGTTGGCCAGTTCCCTAGTCTTGTAGAAATAGCGCTCGCGCTTCCCGATTTCGGTAAATCTGGCGGGAACGTTCAACCGCCATCCGTCAGGGGTAAGCTTCGGTAGAAACGTGGTGCGGTTGGCCACGGAGAAAATCCTGCCTTATCCTGCCCTGAAGAATCGAGAAATTCCCGAAATGCAGAAGATGGCGAAAATCGAAAACTTACTAGCAACGTGTTATGATTGGATTATCTGCCTGGGGGGCAGGGGGTCGTGGGTTCGAATCCCGCCAGCCCGACCACCGCCGCCGAAGGCGGAAGGGCCAAGTTAAGAGGAAGTTCCAAGTGCCAAAGAAAGGCAGAAGGAGCCGGTCAGAGCTTGATGCCCACTTGTCGCACTTGGCCCTTGGAGTCCTCGCCGACGATTTTGTCCGGGGCTTTTCCTCCGTTGGCTTTTTCGATCTCTTCCAAGGTTAGATCGAGGCTCTGCACTTCGCTGTCCTTGTAGGCGAGGAAGCCGTTCACGTCGCCGTCCTGATAGAAGCCGAGCCAACGGATTCCGGCGGGGGCGGTGACGTGGAGCTTCTGCGTGGCGGAATCCCATTTCAGGTCCGGGCCTTTTGCGGGTGGCGCCTCCTGCGGCTTGTCCAACTCGAACCACGGGCTCCAGCGCAGAAAGGTGGCGCTCACCGGTGCAAACCAGGCTTCCTGCCCGGGCTTGAAGGTTCCCAGCGGACGATCCGGCCACGGCTCGGAGAGGGTGAAGAAGCGGTTAAAGCGGTCGAAGCCGCGGGTCATGATGCAGCGCGGGTCCTTGCAATGCGGCAGGCCGAAGGTGTGACCCATCTCGTGCAAGGTGGCGCCGATGGTGGTGGAAGCGACCGCCCAGTAAGTGCCCCTGCCGGCGCTATCCTCATGCACGTTCGTGGGGTCCACCTTCCGCGAATCGGAGAAGCCGGGCAGCGTGCCCGGGATGCTCTCCGGCCAGCAGAACATCGAGGCGCTGCCGAAGAGCCCGAGATTCCCGCCGCCGAGGGCGGTGTGCGCGAGCATCTTCCCGGTCTTGGGATCCTTCCGGGTGAAGGACATCAGGACGATGTTCTTCGCCTTCGGATCGGGCATGGTCTTGTTGAGGAAGTCCCCGATGTCGCGCCACAGTTTCTGGTCATCGGTGTACTTGCGATACTCGTCTCCGCTGAGCGGTGCCTTCACCGTGTGGACGATGGGCTGGCCATCCTGATCCGTTTCCAAGCGGAAGGTCCGCCGCCCGAGGCCCAACTCCTGCATGCGCTCCGCGGTGAAGCACTGCATGAGCAAGGCCGCGGTGGAGAGCCTCTGGGCATAGGTCTGCGGCACGCTCGCATCCGGCACCGCGAAGGTGGAATCGCCATCGCTACCGGTGAGCCAGATGAGCCGCACGTGCTGCTCCGTGGTCATCGGGCGATAGACGAGCTTCAGCTTCGTGGTGTCGTCCGGCTTGGAACCGCGGATCTCCAAATGGTTCTCTCCGGGCCGTAGTTCGACCAGTGCCTTGAAGCGCTCGCCAGCCACGCTGCCGGTGCTGTCCTTCGGCTCGGCTCCTTCAGTCGATCGGTGGACCTCCAGCTTGTCCGTTCCGGCCTCTACCAGCCCGCGCAAGAGCACCACGGGGTAGCGGACCTCATCGCCGTCGCTGAAGTTCTCGACCTTCGGCGCGGCGCAGGCCGCAGGCCCGGCAAGCATCCATGATAGCAAGCAACAAACGAGCGCCGACGCTTCTCTCATGCAGTGTGGAATATCTTCACCGCCCGGCCTTGCAATCCGTTTCCCGTTTCATTCCAGGGTGACCTCATTTTGAATGTGCTTGAGCCGCACATGTGGCTGCTGCGGCTCGCAGCAGGCCGTGGGGGTGGCGACTCGCCACCCGCACTTCCCTCGCATGCGGCGAGCCGCCGCATTCACGGCCTGCCGCGAGCCGCGGCAGCCACCTTCAAAAGCGAGCACTTTCAAAATCGGCACCGCACCTCACTTGCACAATGCAAGGCCTCTCAGGACGTGGAGTGGGCCAAGCGGTCCGCCGCCGCGCCCAAGGCAAAGGGTACGAATGCATTACAGCGACGACCCCGGGCCGGGAGTTATAGGCCGCGGCCAGGACAGTTATTGAAAAATTGATGAAGTTCCCGCTGCGAGTTGACATCCTCTCTTTATTGCGGCTTTTCCAGCACTCATTCTCCGGTTTCCGGCTCCTCACCCTACGTGCTCATGCTTCAGCGTCTCCTTGCTCCTCTGCTTCTTGGTCTCCTCTCGTGTAACGCCTTGGGCGTTGATCTGTCTGCCTCCGGCGGGCAGTGGACCCAGTATAAGCCGGCCACGCCGCCCTCGCCGGTCAATACGCTGCAGTTGGTTAGCCGTGGCGATGAGATCCAGGTGAAGGGAAGTTATCGTTTGAAGGTGAACGTGGCGACGGGCGTGGTGGATCAGGCTCCGCGCGCGGGTTTCGATCCCATGACGGACTTCGTCATGCTGGATGGGGAGGGCCCGATGTTCTGGACGCGCTCCTATGCGGATTCCTCCGGACCGATCTCCGTGCGGGATTGGTCGAGCGGGGCGGTGACCGGCACGGCCAGCTACCCGCAGGGCGTGGTCTTCTCGAAGCTACTCCTGGACTCGCAAGGCGTGGTCTACTACGGCGGCGGGAAGATCGCCACGACGGGGTTCAATGGCGAGAACCTGCAGATCGCGGACACGCAGAGCACCGCGAGTTCCCCGGCGCTCGCCGCCAGCGGTGACTGGATCGTGGTGTCTTACCAGGCTCCGGGCCCCTCGCAGTTCCGGACCGAGGTCTATGACCGCCACACGCTGGCCTTCAAGACCGGGATCACGGCTTCCGGGAGCCTGCTGGGCGTGCAGGGCAATCTCTCGGCCAGCCTGAGTGGCAATTCCATCGTCCTCCGGCAGCTGCCGGGCTTGGCCCTTCTCTCCAGCACTCCGCTGCAGCAACAGAATGGCACCCTCTTCGACTTCAAGATGGTGGAGGGCGGGATGTGGACCTTCGAGCAGGCCTCGAATCTCTTCGCACGGGAGTTCCGCTACTTCGATCTGAGCAACCCCGCCCAACCGGCAGCGGGCAACCGGCTGACGCCACCGGACTACAATTCGTACGTCGGTGACCCTAACCAGAAGATGCAGGCGGGCCCCGGCTATCTGGCATTCGGCGCGGATGACAAGTCGCTGTGGGTCTGGAAGCGCGGCGGCAGCGGACCGGTGGCAAAGATCGTGCCGACCAGCACGGCGCGCGAAGGCGAACCCGCCAGCTTCAAGGTGCAGCTCTCAAGTCCCGCAGCAGCGGCAGCGCAAGTGCAGGTGAGTGCCCAGAGCGCGAGCGCGGTGGAAGGCCAGGATTTCGCCGCATTCTCCACCACGGTGACCATCGCCGCCGGGTCCAGCGAGAGTGCACTGCAGTACGTCACGACACTGGCGGACACGACTCTGGAGGCGAACGAGTCCTTCATCCTGGCCAGCGGCACGACCAGTGGCTGCGTGGTGGAGCAGACGAAGGTGCCGGTGACGATCGCCGGCAATGGCTTCAACGTGGCGGTGCACCCGAAGCTCCTGAAGAACGGGAGCTTCCTCCTGCAGAGCGTGTGCGGCATCTCTGGCAACTATCTGGTGGGCTCGGGCTACAATGTCCCGCAAATGGGAACCGACTACGGGCACACGGTCGCGGTGGACGTTACCACCGGGGCGGTGGCGGGCGAACTGCCCGGAACGCTGGTCTCCACCAGCGCGGACAACTTCCAGGTGCTGGACGGGATTCTCTTCCGCAACTCGCTTGATCTGGCCTCCGCCTGGCAGGTGCCAGGCTTCCAGGCAATCGCGACCAATGTCTCGCCGGGCGGCAGGTTGCTCGGGCCGATCAATGCCCAGCACATGCTGGTGAAGAAATCAGAGCCCGCCCGCCTGGTGGTTGCGAAGATCAGCGATGGCTCGGAGGTGGCGACGCGTACGCTGGGCAGCAGCGAATCCAGCGCGCTGATCGCGCCGCAGATGGAGGGAATGACGGGACCCGCCGTGGTGCTGCTGGACAGCGGCGTGAGCCCGGAGGGCGAGCCCATCGTGCTCTTCCAGATCCTGAACCCGGCCACGCTGCAGGTAGTGCGCTCCTTCTCCTGGCCGGACTACCATCCGCAGCTCGGCACGCTGCTGAAGTTGCAGGCGGTGTCCGGAAGGCATGCGGTCTTCAAAGGAAGTTACGCCATCTCCGCAGTGGACACGCTGACCGGCGAGGTGCGCTGGACGGTGCCCACTACTCAGCAAACCGGCTTCACCGTGGAAGCGGCCATCAGCGGTGATGTCCTGGTGATGCGGGGCGTGACCCTGAACGACGGGCTCAGCGGACTCGAACGCTTCCGCTGCTTCGACCTGAAGACAGGGGCGCTGCTGGAGAACCCGACTTTTGAGGAGCTCGCGGGCTCACCTTTCTTCGGGGTGCTGAAGACCCTGGTGCAGCCGACACCAACTGGCTTCTTCGTCGCCAACGGACGCCAGGCGGCGAGCGTGAACATCAGCCCGACCCGCCCGAATGTGGAGCTGCTCGTCGCGCCCTTCGAAGACAACCGCACGGGCGAGCTGGAGATCGTGGCGAAGGAGAACTTCAGCGGCAGCCACAGCCTGGCGATCGATGAGTATGCAGAGGTGCTGGAGAACTTGGGCACGGACGCTCGCCTCTTCGGCACGCTGCCGCAGCAGGTCAATTTCACCGCAGCGGGCACGACCCTGCCGCTGGATTGCCGGCGCCCGGCGAATGGCGTGGAGACGGTGCGGGTGCGCGCCATGTCCAGCTCCAGCGCGACGGCAGGTGCGACCGCAGGCTTCGGCAAGACCACGGTAACGGCCCACGTGGATCCGCTGGTCGAGAGTCCTTTCTTCACCGGCGCTCCCGTGCGAAGCACCCATGCGACCCAGGTGGCCGCGGCTGGCAATCTCTTGGCGGTGGGCTATTCCTTCGAGCCGGATTCCAACGGCTACCCGACCGGAGTGGTCGATCTCTACGACAAGAGCAGCGGGGCCTTCCTCCGCTCGATCCAGGCACCGTCAGGCGTGACCAAGATGTACTTCGGGGCCTCCCTGGCGATCACCGGCAACCGCGTCGTCATCGCCGCTCCCAGAAACCGTGATAACTACTCCTTGCCGGGCAGGGTTTTCGTCTTCGATGCGACGACCGGTGGCATGGTCAGTGAGCTTAAGCTGAAGAAGACGCTGACCTTCGGCGCATCGCTCGCGGCGAATGATTCGTGGATTGCGGTGGGCGCGCCGGGAGCCTTCCGCACGCTGCCGTTTACAGGAATCGGCAATCGCAAGCCCATCCCGGGCACCGTGGCGGTCTTCGATGCAAAGACCTTCAAGCTGCGCTACAAGGCCACGACCAAGGGCGAGATGCTGGGGTGGGCGGTAGCGCTGGACGGGGATACCTTGTTCGCGGGCGCGCCGCTGGCCTCGCTGAAGCTGCCGGTGGCCGCCGAGTATGCGGGCATCGTGCGCCCCTATTCCCTGCCGAAGGGCAAGGCAAAGGGCAAGGCACTGCCCATCCTGGGTGCCCTGCACCCCGTGAAGGATGGCCACTTCGGCCAGAAGGTCGCGGCCAGCAGCACCTTGCTGGCGGTGCATTCCTCGCCCGCCGCGGATGGCAAGGAAGCCGTGCAGGTTCATCCCCGCGAGAATCTGAAACTCGGCGCCATCTTCGGCGTGCCGGGAGCGGATATCGAGGAAGGCTCGCTGCACGTAACGGATACCCACATCATCGCCGGTGGCTGGGGCGAGCCGCTGCGGATCTTCGATCTGGATGACCAGCGGCCGGAGGCAAGCTACTCGCTCACCGGCACTGCGCAGGACGTGGCCACGGATGCAGCCTACTTCTACTGGGCGGACACCCAGCCGCACCGTGCTCTGCTGCCCGCAGCCTCCAGTGCGCGAGCACTGGCATTCGGTGGAGACGACGCGGACTTGAACCATGATGGCCGCACGGATGCGATCGACAGTCTCTTGCAGCAGCGCGGTGCCAAGGGCATGCCCGTGAAGATCGAGGCGGGAGATGCTCGGCAATTCCGCTTCGCACTGGATGCAGACATCCCGGAAGGCACGAAGGTGAGCCTTGAGCACTCCACCAATCTCACGCACTGGTCCCCGCTGCTGGCATGGGATGGTGAGACCAAGCGCTGGCGCGATGCCAGTGACCGGGCGATCGGTGAGGCCGGAGCAGAAACGTGGCTGCACGACTGGCAGGCACCCGGGGCCAAGGTCTTCTTCCGCACGCGGGTGGAGATGGCGGTGGAGTGAGGAAAAGCATTCCGGGCATTGACCTCTGCCAAGATGGTCTATGCTTGGGCACCCGCCATGCAGCTCCCCCAGAAGGCCCTCGTCCAACAGCTCACGGAACACAGCCAAGCGCTGGCCCTGCCCGATGGCCGGCGTGTCGGCCAGCCGGGGCATGAGGTGGCGCGGGAGTATTTGCGCGGGCAGATGGAGCGGATCGGGCTGCAGCCGTTTGAGGGCAGTTCCTTTGAGCTGCCCTACGAGCGGGATCATCCGAATCACGGGGAGCTTCAGGCATTCACCAATCTCGTCGGTATCATCCCCGGCCGCGACCGCAGCCTGCCGCCGATCCTGTTAGGCGCGCACTACGATAGCGTCATCGATGCGCCCTGCGTGGATGACAATGCGACTTCCGTGGCGCACAATCTCCTGCTGGCGGATCATTTCGTGAAGGAGCCCTTGGAGCGCGATTTGATCATCGCCTTCTTCGATGCGGAGGAGCCGCCTTTCTTCCTCGGGGAGTGCATGGGCTCGCGCCGCTTCTGTGAGGACTATTGCGGCGAGATCGACTTCGCGGCAGTGATCGTGACGGACCTGGTGGGCCACGATGCGACGGACGGCGGCCTACCGATCCCGGGGCCGGTGAAGACGCTGCTACCTCATCTCAAGAACCTCATCGGAGTGATGGGGGCCGAGAGCGACGGGACCTTCCCTGCGATCGTAGAGGCGGCGGCGAATGAGGCGAGCGAGCTGCGGGTGCTCTCCGTGTTGCATCGCTACGTGGGCCCGATGTCGGATCACGCTGCCTTTGCGGCGGCGGGCCAGCCCTTCCTCTTCCTGAGTTGCGGAATGGGCAGGCACTACCACACGCCGCAGGACACCATGGAGTGGATCAACTTCGAGAAGCTGGCCCACACCACCCGCTTCATCGCAGACATCGTCTTGCGCATCGACCGGACACCGGCGGATGCCAGTCACCGGCGCTTCGATCCCTTCGCTACCGATGTGCGGATGCTGAAGAAGGCCCTGGGGCCGATGGCGAGCGTGGGCCTGCGCGCGCTGGGGATCAAGATCCCCGAGTCCCGCGAAGAGCTGGACGATTTCCTGGGCAACCTGGTGGTGGGGCGCATGTTGGGCTGAGGCGGCGGTCCGCCGGGTTGACTCCCAGGCGCGGCGTGCTAGCACTCGTTTCTTGCGGCTTCTGCCGTCGTGGCACCCCAGCTCTTGCAGGATATGAAAGCACTTCTCGTCTGCGCCCTCCTCACCGCATCCCTCAAGGCCGAGCCCGCCCACTGGGAAGTGGTCAGCGCCACCGCCAGCATGAAGGAACCGGCCTCCGCGACATGGACCTTCACCCTGCGGAACGTGTCCGGCCGGGCCCTGGAGATAGGTGAACATTGGTCGGACAAGGGCAAGGCCTCCGCCAACGTCTGCATGATTGGGCCAGAAGACAGCCCATTCGCACCGAAGATGGGTGTACCGGGATGGATCAACACGCTGATTTCCGAGCCCTGTCACCAGCCGTGGACGCGACTTAAGGTGGAGGCGGGAGAAACGGTGACGGCCGTGATGCCGCGGATGGGAGACAAGGACCAGCTGGGCCTGGTGATCATCGAGGGCAAGGAGAGAGTCATGGTGGCCGAGCTCTCGAAGGTGAAAATCGAAGGCGAGAAGAAGGCCGCTGAAGAGCCCGCGAAGAAGTGAGGGGCAATCGCTCCTTACGGTAGCGCGGTGGATGCCTATCTCCACGAGCATGCCGTGGAATGGAAGCCGTGAAACCGATACTCACTCCGCCCCCGCGCCGAGCAGGATCTCGCTGACCTTGCCGTCCTTGAAGCTGAAGATCAGGCCGCCGTAGATGGTGCCTGCCACGAAGCTGTCCTCTTCCTTCTTCCCCTTCTCCGCCGGCTCCGGCTTGGGATCTCCGGGCTTCGCCGGACCTTCGCCCGGGACCTTTTCCTGGACGTCGCCATAGGCCTTCTGCACCTCCGCACGCGTGCTCCCGATCTTGATCCCGCGGCCGGTGGCGAGTTCGCAGCCCTTGCCAGCGGTGACCATGAGCACCTTCTTCGGGCCATCCTTCTTTTCGGAGCTCATCTTCACACTCACACCCAGCGCGGGGTATTTCCATTCTTCCACCCACTCACCGATCGCCTCCCACATCTCCGCCTTGCCCTTCGACTTCGGCTCGCCGTAGAGCTTGATCAGGTCGGCGGCCTTCTGTTCGTGGCGGATCTTGCCGATGGATTCCGCAGCGAGCAGCTTGAAGTCGCCCGCCGGATCCTCCGCAGTCTCGGTTTTCTTAGCCTCGGCGGGAGCCTTGTCCTTTTCGGCAGCGTGGCTCAAGGAGGCAGCCAGAAAGGCGATCAAGAGGAAGCAGGAAGACCGTTTCATAAGAGATATAAGACACCCTGTGAGCCCCGGATCAAAGGGGAAACATGACCGGAAGCGGGGGACTTTCCGGTTGTCCCTGCATGCTCGCCGCTCTATCCCATTTGGCCCATGGTCCGCGTTTTGCTTTTCTCCGCCTGCCTGCTCGGCAGCTCATTCGCCGATACCTTCATCAATCCCATCGCGGAAGGCGCGGACCCTTGTGTGATCCGGCATGGCGACAAGTACCTCTGGTGCCAGTCCGCGGGGAACCAGGGCGTGGTCATCTGGGTCTCCGACCGGCTGACTTCGCTGGGCACTCCGCATGTGGTGTGGCAGGCGCCGGAGACGGGACCTTACTCGAAGGAGGTGTGGGCGCCGGAGCTGCAGTTCATCGGCGGGAAGTTTTACATCTATGTGGCGGCATCCGACGGGAAGAATGCGAATCACTTGGCCTATGCGCTGGAGTCGGAGGGTGCGGATCCCTTGGGGCCCTACAAGATTCACGGGCCCTTCGCGACGGGCGATGGCGCGGATGGCAAGTCGCCGAACATCTGGGCGATCGACATGATGAGCTTCGAGGTCGGCGGCAAACGCTACGCGGTGTGGTCCGGCTGGGACAAGCCGGGCAGCGACCAGCAGTACCTCTACATCGCGCCGATGAAGTCACCGGTGGAGTTCGCCGGGCCGCGGGTGCGGATCGCGGAGAATGACAGCTACCTGTGGGAGCGCACGGAGGAGAAGGAAGGCACGCGCGGTCTGGCAGAGGGGCCGCAGATCCTGCAGAACGATGGCCGCACTTTCCTGATCTACTCCACGGCCGCCTCCTGGCTGGCCACCTACAAGCTCGGGCTGCTGGAGCTGACGGGGCAGGAACCGCTGGACCCCGCATCCTGGAAGAAGCATCCGGAGCCGGTCTTCCAATCGACGGACCAGACCTTCGGCACCGGCCATGGCGGCTTCGTGAAGAGCCCGGATGGCAAGGAGTGGTGGCAAGTCTTTCACGCGAAGCGCGAGCGCAAGGCGAACTGGCTGCGCTCGATCTACGTACAGCCTTTCACCTTCAAGGACGGCTTCCCGGATTTTGGAAAGCCGGTGGCACCGGGCTCATCGATCGAGCGGCCTGCCGGTGAGAAGCTGCCTTCTCCCAAGCTGCCGCTCGCGGTGAGCTTCAAGGGTGCGCAGGATCTGGATGGCTTCTCTTACTACGGGCACCAGCAGTTTCTGGCCACTGGCAAGAATGGGGTGGCGCTCGGTATAGAGCCCAAGGATCCGGTGAATGCCTACCGCAGCGGTGAGAAGCTGGTGCTGGATGGCAGGGAGTTCACGGACTTTACGGCAAGCACGCGGCTCAGCTTCGTGAAGGGTGATCGGGATGCGGGTATCTTGTTCCGTGTGACGGAACCGTCGGTGGGCTACGATGCCCAGCGCGGTTACTTCGCGGGGATTGTTCCAGCTACGAAGCTTGTCGTACTTGGGAAAACGGATGGGAGCGGGTGGAAAGAGATCGCTCGCGCACCCATCAATGCCGACACAAGCAAGCCTCTAGACTTCAGCGTCACCGCGAAGGGCGCGGAGATCACCCTCAAGCTCGATGGCAAGGCGGTCCTCAGCGCAAAGGATGATACCTATGCCAAGGGCAGCTTGGGCCTCCGCGTGGTGGATACCCATGTCCGCTTCGAGGGTCTGGATGTGAAAGCAGAGTAAGCGGCTTGTGGAATGCGCGGGCACGACCTGCCCCTTACCCACATCTTTCGATGACCTAGTCGCGGGAAGCTCTACCGCTGGGGGCGCGGAGCCACTGGCCCGCAGAGTGGTCCCCGCCGCGGTCCGCCGCAACGGTCCGCATCGTCGCCACGGCAGTATCCGTTCAGACACTAGGGTGTAGTGTAGCGTGAGGGTTGCTTCTGCGGGCCAGTGGCTCCGCGCCCCCAGTGGTAGAGCCGTCCGTTCGCCAAGCACTTCGGGGACCATTCATGAAGCGCAAGATGGGGGTAACGGGCAGGCCGTGCCACCGCACTCCATGGGACGCCCTCCAATTCGCGGCGTCCGTACAAACGACGACCCGGCCCTCAAATGGACCGGGTCGCCTGTCTTCAAATCAAAGGCTCTTCAAATACGCCGTGATGTCCGCCACGCTCTGCGCCGTGAGGCCCAGCAGCGAGGGGGGATACATCAGCGACTTCTCCATCTTCTTCATGCTGGCGATGCGGGACTTGGCGATCGTCTGCATCTGGCCACCCATGCACTTGATGATCACCGGATCGCTGTCGCTGAGCACCATGCCCGTGATCGTGAGACCGTCCTTGGTCTTGATCTCCGTGCCATCGAAGCCGTGTGACACATCGGCGGAGGGCTCGGCGATGGCGGTGATGATCACCTCGGCAGGCTGCTGCTTGCCGAAGCTGCTGAGGTCCGGACCGAAGTCCGTGCCAGCCTCGCCGATATGGTGGCACATGTAGCAGGCTGCCACCGCTGCCTTGCCGCGCGCCACGTCGCCCTTAAGCTTCGCGATCTCCGCGACCGGCGGGAGCTTCGCAGCGTTCGCGGGCTCGGCGGGCATCTCCACCGCCACCAGCTTCGCATTCGCCGGATCCTGGCCTTTTGCCTTGAGGATGCCGTCCACATTGTAGGGCTTCCAGAGATTGCCCTTGCGGTTGTTCACCCACCAATTCGCCAGATCCTTGTGGACGAAGCCATTGGTGCCCGCGAGCTCGATCATCGCCGTGGCAGCGGCAGCGCTGTTGGTGAAGCCGAGCTCAGTCAGCCCGAGCTTCGACTGCTCCGCACTGACCTTCGGCGAAAGCACGCGGGCCTTCAGGTCGGCCACGGCTTGGGCCGGGTGCAAGCGCCACGCGATCCACGCGAAGGCATCCGTCCACGCATCCGGTTCCGCGGTCACCTTGCTACGGAGAGCCTCGTACACCGCAGCCTCCTTGCCCGAGCAACCGAGACCGAAGGCCTCAAGATAGGCGCGATCCTTGCCATCGAACTTCCCGGCGATTGTCACCAGGTGAGGCAGCGCCTTGTCCGCGGGGACATCGCGCAGCGCGAGCGCAATCTCGCGCCGGACCATCGGCGAAGGATCCGCCGCCATCTTCTCCGCAAGCTTCACGACATCCGCACCGGCGGCACGCGCGGCACGGCAGGCCACGAGACGCGTCCGCGCATTGTCGGAGCCCAGCAGATCCGCGGCGGTCTTCTCACCGGCGGGACCCATCTGCGCCAGCAGCCACACGGCACGGGCGGCGATGTAGGGATTCGCATCCTTCAGCAGTGCGGCCACCGCCGGCACGGCCTTCTCCCCTTGGGCCTTGAGGCGCACGAAGCCACTGTTGCGGACATTCACCGCCGGGCTCTTGAGCGCCGCGATCTGGCCCTCGGTCGTTTCGAGGTCGATCTTCGGGACCACCGGCTTGAAGCCCTTCGGCGCGATCCGGTAGATGGTGCCCGAGCCGCTCTTGTCCATGGTGCCGTGGCCGCCCACGCGCGGGTCAAACCAGTCCGCCACGTAGAGCGCGCCATCCGGCCCCACCGCCACATCCGCCGGGCGGAAGCGCGTCTTGAGCTCGTCGTTGGGTTTGCCGCCCTGGAAGTCGGAGCCCGCGAATTCCTTCTCCTTGTTCGAGGTCAGGAAGTCGATGCGCTCGAGCTTGAAGCCCGCGCCATCCGGCACCGGCAGGTAGCCATAAACCACGTTCTTGCCCGCCTCGCAGGCGAGCAGCAGGCCCTGCCACTTGCCGCCCAGCGCGCCATTCTCATAGAAGGCCACACCGGTGGGCGAGCCGCCGCCATAGACATCGCCGGAGGGCATGGTGCCCGGGTCTTCCTGGCGCCACTCGGCGGTCGGCACATCCTGGCCGGGACGCTTGTCCGCGCCCCACGAGCGCTGGCCATCCGCAGAGGAGAAGCCGGCATTGCCACCTTCCATCACCTCGGCCACGCGGCAGGCCGGCGGGTCGTCGTTGTCGCTCTGGAACATGTCGCCGAAGGAGGTCAGCGCCTGCTCATAGGAGTTCCGGTAGTTGTGACCCACGATCCGGGCATTCGTGCCATCCGGGTTCATGCGCACGGAGAAGCCGCCCACCCAGACATTGCCATCGTCGCTGGGATCACCCGCGACCGAGCGCGTATCCGAATACCAGGTGCCGCCACCGCTCTGGTAGTAGCTGCTGCCGACGCGGAAGGTCTTGCCCGACTTGTCCGTGAAGATGCCGCCGCAGTTGCCGTTGTTGAAGTTCCAACTGCCATCCGGGCCGGCCGTCACGCTGTGCAGCGAGTGGTCGTGCTGGCGGGCATTGAAGCCCGTCAGCAGCACCTCGCGCTTGTCCACCGCGGGGTCGAATTTCCGGTCACCGTTCACATCCGTGTAGACGATCAGGTCGGGCGGCTGGGAGACCACGATCTTGTTCCCCAGCACCGCGACCCCGAGTGGTGACTCCAGGTTCTTGTCCTGGGTGAAGACCTCCGAGCTGTCCGCCTGCCCGTCCGCGTCCGTATCGGAAAGGACCACGATGCGGTCACCCGCCGGCCGTGTGCCCGCGGCGGAGCGGTAGTTCACACCCTCCGCCACATACAGGCGGCCCTCCGCGTCGAAGTCGATGTTCGTCGGGTTCTGCAGCATCGGCGTGGTCGCCCATACCGTGACCTCCAGGTTGGAGTCCGGCGTGCTGAACATCTGCTCCGGCACCAGCGTGTCGCCACCATCGTCACTGGCTGCGGGCGGTGCTTGGGTGTAGACGGCGAACTTCACATCGGAGGACTGGGTCTTGCCTCCCTGGAACATCCCGCCGTCATCGATGCCTACCTTGGCTGTGAAGCCGCGGACGTTTTCCGGCAGCTTGTAAACGATCACCGAGGAGGCGTGCGTGCCGATCCCCTTCTCGTAGGTCTTCTTGTCGATCAGCAGCGGCTTGCCATCGACATTCTTTCCGACCTGGGGAGTGCCCCAGCCTGCCGTCGCGGAAGTCCAGGCCAGCTCCGTTAGATCCTTGGAAGTGCCGTCCTTGAAGTAGATCTTCGGCTCGATCCAGTTCGACCAGTCGAAGCCCATGTCGCCATTGTCGGAGACCACCAGATACAGTTCCTTCGCGTCTTCGATCCGTGCCTTCAACTCATGCAGGCGCGGCGTCTTCGAGTTCATGGACGGGCTCTCCGCGACCGGCTTAACGGCAGCGGCAGCGGCACCTTTGCCAGCGCCTGGCTTGCGGCCGCCGTTCAGGAACTTCTGCGGCCCGCTCTGCGGGAAGGCGGCCTCGCGGTCGGTCTGCACCGGCGCGGTCGGGATCTGCTTGAACTCACCGGCCTGCACCAGCTTGAGGTTGGCCTTCTGGCCCTTGTCATCGAGGTTCGCATTCAGCTCTTCCTCGGTCAGTGGCTTGGACTTCACCCCGTCTGCCGGGACTTCCATGCCCGCGGTCCAGACGATCGCGTTGAGCACCACCTTGCGGAAGCCATCCACCGACCAATTCCGGTGATAGTGGCCGCCGGAGAAGCCCACGCCGCGCCCGCCGTCCGGCCGCTGGATCCCCCACATCAGCGTCTGCTTCTTGCCCAGGCCCTCGACGCCGTACTGGTTCCACAGGTTGATATAGCGCTTCATCCGCTGGCGGTCGGGCGTGGCGGTGACGAGGTCAAACACCTTCGCCCGATCCTCCATGAAGCGGATGTTGTAGTAGAATTCATCATAGGCCTCGACCAGCGAGCCGACCCCGCGGGAGACCGGATGATTCGGCAGTGTCTGGAGATCCGCCACCCAGTGCGGGTTGACCGAGAAGTCCGTCTCGAAGGCCCCGCCGATCCACGGGCGGTAGTACTTGTCGGCCTCGCTCTTCTCGGGGTGCACGGCGTAGTGCATGAACATCAGGCCCGTGCCGGCCTTGGCCATCTTGTCGACCTTCTCCCAGCCCTTGCTGACCACGCTGGTGCCATCCGCGTAGATGACGAGCGCCTTGGCCCCGTCCAGCACGGACTCGTCCGCAGGCCAGCCGCTGTAGACCTCCGCCTTCACGTCCAGGCCGCTTTCATTCAGCGCCTTGGCCAGCAGCATGCAGCCGGCGCGGAATTCGTGCTCGCCCGGCCCGTGGCTGCGACCGCCGGCAAGGAACACGATTTTTTCGACGGCCCCGGCGTGCGCGATCAACAGCACACCAGTGGCGAGGAGGCGGGCAAAGCCCCGCGTGGGTTTTGGGATTCTCATGTCAGGTCAGTCGGTCAGTCAGAAAGCGGATGGGGCAGCGCGGCGGCGCAAGGGCACATTCTAAATCGCCCGCCAACGCTGTCTCTTTCATCAAAAAATCCTAGAAGACACGGCGCCATCCGCCAATCTACCTGTTGCGATAGTAAAGCAGGGTCCCCGGGCGCAGGTGCGGTGCCCGCTTTCCGCCCCATCCACCTGCATGTTTGCGACATCAGGCGGCCAGAACATACACCCCGCCAGCCTTACTTCGCCGGATTGTGAAGAATCGGCTCTTGCTTCGGTCTATGGCGGGATCGGCGCTGGACCTTGATCACCGGGAAGGCTTTCCAAGGCAGCGCTGGGACTGGTATGATTTCAGTCCCCGGTAACGCTCTGTCATGAAGCCATCTGCCATCCTCGCGCTCGCCCTTGGTCTTGCGGCCCTGCATCCGCTCCCTGCCACTGCCCAGGCGAAGCACCGCTTCGAGATCGGGGAGAAGGACCTGCTGCTGGATGGCCAGCGGCTGCAGATCCGCTGCGGCGAGCTGCACTTCGCGCGCGTGCCGAAGGAGTACTGGCGGCAGCGCCTGCAGCTGTGCAAGGCGATGGGGCTGAATACCGTCTGCGCGTATCTGTTCTGGAACCTGCATGAGTTCGAGAAGGGCAAGTATGATTGGGCGGGCCAGGCGGATGCGGCGGAGTTCTGCAAGCTCGCGCAGGAGGAAGGGCTGTGGGTGATCCTGCGGCCCGGACCCTATGCCTGCGCGGAGTGGGATGGCGGCGGGCTGCCGTGGTGGCTGCTGAAGAAGCCGGACATCGCGCTGCGCTCGCGGGATGCGGACTTCATGGCCGCGAGCAAGGCATGGCTAACAGAAGTGGGCCGCGTGCTGGGACCGCTGCAAGTCACGAAGGGCGGGCCGATCCTGATGGCGCAGGTGGAGAACGAGTACGGCTTCTACGGCAAGGATGTGGAATACATGGGTGCGATGCGCCAGGCGATGGTCGATGCGGGCTTCGACATCCCGCTCTTCGCCTGCAACCCGACCGGCAACCTGGCAAACGGCAAGCGCGACGATCTCTTCAATGTGGTGAACTTCGGCAGCGATCCGGCGACCGGCTTCAAGAAGCTGCGCGAGGTGCAGCCGAAGGGCCCGCTGATGTGCGGCGAATTCTATCCGGGATGGTTCGACACGTGGGGCGCGCCGCATCACCTGGGCAAGACGGATGCCTACCTGAAGGATCTGGAATACATGCTGAAGGAAGGTGCTTCCTTCAGCATCTACATGGCGCACGGCGGGACCAGCTTCGGCATGTGGGCGGGCGCGGACCGGCCCTTCAAGCCGGACACCAGCAGCTACGACTACGACGCGCCGATCAGCGAGGCGGGATGGATCGGCGAGAAGTTCGAGCGCACCCGGCAGCTGATGTCGCGCTACCTGCTGCCGGGGGAGAAGCTCTCCGATCCACCTGCACCGCTACCAGTGGTGGAGGTGCCAGCCTTCAAGTTTACGGAGACGGCGCCGATCTTCGCCAATCTCCCACAGGCGATCCAGGACAGCGCGCCGCGGTCCATGGAAGCCTACGACCAGGGTCACGGCTGCGCGGTGTATCGTACGATGCTTCCCGTAGGTCAGGCGGCAAAGCTGCAGCTCGATGAGGTGCACGACTTCGCCTGGGTCTTCCTCGACGGGAAGGAGATCGGCGTGATGGACCGCCGTGCCCGGCGCTTCTCCGTGAATCTGCCGGAGCGCAAGGCGGCGGCGCGGCTCGACATCTTGGTGGAGGCGATGGGCCATGTGAACTTCGGCACGGAGATCCATGACCGGAAGGGAATCCAAGGCAAGGTGCAGCTGGTGGAAGGGGCGAAGGCCAGTGAACTAAAAGGCGGGTGGGAAGCCTTCCCGCTCAAGCTCGATGCTCCCCTACTCTCTTCCCTGAAGTGGCAGCCCGCCGCCAAGGATGAAGCGGGACCGAAGTTCTGGCGCGGCAGCTTCCAGCTCGTGAAGGCGGCGGACACTTTCCTGGACCTCCGCAGTTGGGGGAAGGGTGTGGTCTGGGTGAATGGTCATTGCCTCGCGCGCTTCTGGAACATCGGGCCGACGCAGACGGCTTATTTGCCCGGCGCCTGGCTGAAGGCGGGTGCGAATGAGGTCATCGCGCTTGATCTAACAGGACCGCGCGCGCCGGTGATGGCAGGGCTGGCCAAGCCGATCCTCGATGAGCTTCATCCCGAGTTGGACTTCGCTGCGAAGGGCACGAAGAAGAGCACGCTGGATCTCGGCAATCATCCGGCGGATTTCAGTGCGAGCTTCAAGGCGGGCAGCGAGGTCCAAGAGGTGAAGTTCGCGAAGCCGCTGGAGGGCTCGCAGTTCGTGCTGGAGGCCTTGAACGCGCATGATGGCAAGCCCTACGCGGCTATCGCTGAATTGGATTTGCTCGATCCATCCGGCAACTCGATCTCGCACGCGAGTTGGAGCATCGCCTACGTGGATAGCGAAGAGCTGGTGGGTGAGGACGGCTCCGCCTCGAATGCGATCAATGGCCAGACGGCGGACTTCTGGCATAGCGAGTGGAAGACGAACTCCCCGCCCTATCCGCACCGGCTGGTGATCGATCTCGGCGCGAAGACGGTGATCGGCGGCTTCCGCTACACCCCGCGGACCGGGAACAATCCGGGGCGGATCAAGGACTACCGGGTGTATGTTGGGAGTGGGTTTGTGAAAGCGGCACCGTGATAGCCGTAAGGAGCAGCGACCTTACTGTCGCTGGCACTGGTAGGCGAAGCAGCTCTCAGGGACTGCTCTCGGGGACAATAAGGGCCCCACTCGAATCATGCTCGATTAAGGCGCGGCCTGCAGAACTCTTCGTCCCAACGGGACGGCTTATAATAGCCCGGCACGATAGTGCCGGGTGGGGTGAGGGAGTGGATTGCGTCCCAAAGGGACGCCTCATGCAGGGAAAATCTCGCGTATCGGAAAGTCTTCCCAAAAGCGCAAAGCTCCCATCTCATGGCTTCCTACCCACCCTAGACCTCGCCGCCAGAAGCATAAAGCGTCCCTTCAGGACGCGATCCTGCCGCTAACCCTACCTGGCACTATCGTGCCAGGCTATTATAAGCCGTCCCTTTGGGACGAAGAGTAAGCCATTTGGACGAAATCCACCTCAACCGAGTGCCATCCGTCCCCGCTCCTTATCCCAGTTGCGCCATTCAAAATTCCCGCCCAACATTCAGGGATGATGAGGCTCCTTACACTCGCCACCCTGCTGCTCTCCGCATCCCCCGCCCTTGCCCAGGATGCAGCACTCGACGCCATCCCGGAGCTGGACGCGAAGCTGAACGGCTATCCTTATCCTTTCCAAATCCTCGAGTTCCGCTTCCAAGAGCAAGGCCAGGCGCTGACCATGGTCTACATGGACCTCAAGCCGGTGAGCGCGCCTATTGGCACGACCGCCCTGCTGCTCCACGGGAAAAACTTCTCCGGCGCCTACTGGGAACGCACCGCGAGGGAACTCTCCAGACGCGGCTACCGCGTGGTGATGCCGGACCAGATCGGCTTCGGCAAGTCGAGCAAGCCGACCAGCATCCAATACAGCTTCCAGATGATGGCGGCGCAGACCAAGGCGCTGTTAGATCACTTGCAGATCGAAAAGGCGGAAGTGGTCGGCCACTCGATGGGCGGCATGCTCGCCGCCCGCTTCGCGCTCATGTATCCCGCGGCCACCGAGAAGCTGGTGCTGGTCAACCCTCTCGGCCTAGAGGACTGGAAGCGCAAGGTCCCCTACCAGAGCATCGATGCCGCCACGGGCGCGGAGCTGAAGAAAGTGCCGCAGGACGTGAAGGAATACATGCGCAGCGTCTACTTCGACGGGCAGTGGAAGGACGAGTACAATGAGCTACTCACCATCCAAGCCGGCTGGCTCAAGGGTCCTGACAAGTCCCACATGGCGCGCGTGACGGCGCTCACCTCGGACATGGTGATGACCCAGCCGGTCCTCTACGAATTCCCCGACATCAAGGCACCCACGCTGCTCATCATCGGCGAGCGGGACCGCACCGCGATCGGCAAGAACCTCGTGTCGAAGGAAGTCGCCGCCACGATGGGACAGTACCAGGAACTCGGAAAAGCCGCCGCACAGGCGATCCCGAATGCGAAGCTGGTGCCGCTGCCGGGGATCGGCCACGTGCCGCAAGTCGAAGCCTTCGATGACTATCTGAAGGCGCTGACGGATTTCCTTTGAGCGGCCCGCGCCCTTGCTAGACTCCCTGCCGGTGAAGGTATCTCCCAAGGCTCGCTTCGAAGTCGTCCCCCAGGCGGCGCAGGAGGCGTATCTGTTCCGGGAGTTCTACCTGGAGAAGTTCCCGATCGGCTGGCACTTCCACCCGGAGATCGAACTCACGCTGATCCTGGAGAGCAGTGGCCGCCGCTGGGTGGGCGATCACGTGACCAACTACGCGCCCGGCGACCTGGTCCTGATCGGGCCGAACGTGCCGCACTACTGGATGAACGACGTGGTCGCGGGAAGCATGGCACACTCGCTGGTGATCCAGTTCCGCGATGACCGATTCGGCGATGAGTTCTTCCGCCTCACCGAGCTGGAGCCGGTGGTCGCGCTGCTCAAGCGTTCGCGCCGCGGCATCCGCTTCACGGGAGCCGGCCGTGACCGCGCCGCGCAGGCGATGCAGCTGCTGCTCCATGGTGGCGGCGGCTTGCAGCGCGTGCTGGATCTCTTCTCGATCCTCGGCGGTCTCGCGGAAGTGGAGGCAGAGGACTACGAACTGCTCTCCAGCCCCGACTTCATGCCGAAGCTGGATGGCGAGAGCGTCTCGCGCGTGGACAAGATCTACGAGTACATCGCGCGCCGCTCCGCGAGTGACTTCAACCACACCGAGCTCGCGAATCTGCTTGGCACCAGCCCCTCGGGGCTCTCGCACTACTTCAAGCGCACAGTGGGCTGCACGCTCAGCGCTTTCGTGGCGGAGGTGCGAGTGGGCCAGGCATGCCGGCAGTTGATCCTCACGGACAAGCCGGTGTCGGAGATCGCCTTCGCCAGCGGCTTCGAGACGCTCTCGAATTTCAATGCGTGGTTCCGCCGGCTACGCGGAGCCAGTCCACGGGAGTTCCGGGATTCCCACAGGAGGGGTGAGTGACCCATGGAGAACCACGGAACACACGGAATACACGGAAGGTAGATCGTTTTATTGAATACCTTACGGCGCTCATCCCGGCTGAATGGCACATCCGGCTCAGCTCGATCGCTTTCCGTGTGTTCCGTGTATTCCGTGGTTTTTATTTCTAGTTCTTCAGCTCACAACTTGTCGCCCGGCTTCAGGTCGACCGCCGCCAGCTTCGAGTTCATGTAAAAGGGCACGGAGGAATGCTCGTGGATGATCTTCCAGGTATCCGCCGTCCTGCGCAGGCAAAGCGTATCGCGGAACCACAAGTCGCCTTGCTCTCCCGTCCGTGCCCTGCCGGTGAGATGATTCAAGCTGTGGCAGAAGGCGAGGTCTTCGCTGGTGCTGACTTCCAGCTCGCTCACCTCATAGCCCAGCGGTCCCTCGAAGCTGTTGAACCATTCCTTCAAAGCCTCGCTGCCGAAGGCGGTCGCGCCCGCCCACTTCAAGGGCGGCGCGAGGATGAACTGCACGATGTCATCCGCCTGCGTTTCCAGCACGCCGTCGACGTTCTTGTTCCGGAAGGCAGCGGCGCGGTCATGCACGAGCTTGCGGACCGCGGTTTCGGTGGAGAGTTGGACGAGATCCATCCGCCACCGTAACCGCGATTCGGGAGAGCGCCCGGAAAATCCATCAGGCAATCGCCGCGGCCTGCTCCCGCAGACGGGCATACACCGGACACTCCGGAGCGATCTCGCGGACCTCCGTCACCATGCCGCTCTTCAACAAGGGCGAGCTTCCGGCGATCGCCACCGCTTCGTCATCACTCTCCAGCCGGATGATCAGATAGCCGGCCACCGCCTCCTTCGATTCTGCGAAGGGCCCGTCCAAGACCGCCACGGAACCATTCCGCACCATCACCGATTTCCCGCCCTCCATCAGCGGCATGCCACCCACCACGATCCCCCGCTTCACCAGCGAATCGAACCAGGCCGTGACCTCGTCCATGACCTTCATCGTTTCCTCCGGCGTCAGCCCCTCATCCCACATCCCGTGGCGGAACAGGAACATGAATTGCTTCGGCTCGGCTTGCGGGTTCTCCGCGGAGCCCACGGGATGGTGGTTCTTGATTGGCATGGCTGTAGGCTGTTAGAAATTCTAAATCTCAAATTCCAAATCCCAAGGCAGCCGTCTGAAATCCCAGATTTGAAATTTCAGATCTCAGATCGGCTGTTCAAATTTCGCGTCTTTCCCGCGTCCTTTCGCGGTTAAATCTTACTCTCCCCCACCCTTGCGGCAGGAAGCACTCTCAAGGCTTCGGCGCCGCTTCAGAGACGGCCTTCATCTGCGCCAATCCCTTCTCGAAATCGCCGCCCACCTGCTTGTCCATGTTGATGAAGAGGCAGAAAGCCTTTCCCATGAAGCCGTTCTTCCCGGACATGGTCCAGGTCACCTTGGTGCCGGAGCCCTCGGGTGCGAAGGTGAAGAGCGTATCGCTCGTCGATTCCATCGGCTTGATGAAGTCCAACTTGATCTTCACCAGCTCCGCCGGCTTGCTATCGGTGATCTCCATCTTCCCTTCCCCCACCTCCTTGTTCCCGACCCAGTGATACTTCGCACCGGTGCCGGAGGGCGGGCCCTCGATGGTCTTCGTCATCGAGGGGTCCATCTTCTCCCACGGCGACCACGCCTCCCACTTGTGGAAGTCGTTCACATTGCCGAACACTGTGGCCGGTGCCGCGTTGATCGTAGCCGAGCGCTCGATCTTGAAGTCCGCCGGACGCGTGGCGATCACCACGAGCAGGATTGCGATGACCACAAGGAGACCTATGAGGATTTTCTTGAACATGGCGGGGGAAGGGTTGGTTTGATTGGAGCTGTTAGACCGATGCCGTTCAGGGCACCACATTGATCATCCAGGCCACGCCGAAGCGGTCGATGAGCATGCCGAAGCAGGGCGACCAGAAGGTCTTGGTCAGCGGCATGGTGATCTGGCCGCCGTCCTTCAGCCCGTCGAAGATCTTGTTCGCTTCCGCTTCCGTGGCGGGATTGAGCGACAGCGAGATGCCCTCGAACTTCGGCGCCGCTCCCGGCTCACGGCACTGGCCGTCGGAGAGCATCATCACGCCATCGCCCACCTTCAGGCTGGCGTGCATGATCTTGTCAGCCGGCGGCTTCGGCCCTTCGCCGCAATCACCCTGATCCGGCATCTCACCGAAGCGCATCATCATTTGCACCTCCGCGCCGATGGCCTTCTTGTAGAATTCAATCGCTTCTTCGCAACGGCCGTTGAAGCCCCAGAGGTATGGTTCGACTTTCATGGATTGTGGTTTGAGGAGTGGTTTGGTTCGGATGTCGTCAGGTTTCAGGGAAACGACGAAGGAGTAGCGCCATTCAGGACAGCCCCTGCGCAAATTCCCGGAAAATTTATTCTCTCAGGCCTGCACGATGGTGGTGAAGCCACCGTAGGCCATCTTCTTGCAATCGAAGGGCGCGTTCCCGGGCGTACACATTTCGCTGATGCGCGGGTCGGCCATCACCTTTGCGTTCACCTCATCGCGATGCTCGCGGGAGCGGTAGGTGATGTAGGCGAAGACCACGGTCTCATCCGGCCCGGCATTGGCCAGAGTGGGAAAGGGCAGGACGTCCTTCACGTCCAAGTCCTCGCCGATGCACTCGCGGTATTCCAGAGCGCCGTATTCCTTCCAGATCTTGGAGGCATTCTCGGCGATCGCCTTGTATTCCTCCAGCTTGTCCTTGCGCAGTGGCAGGACGAATCCATCGACGTAAACTGACATGGTTCTACTTGGGTTGTTAGATGGTTGGAAATTCAGGACTCCTTGCAGCAGGACTTCGCCGTGGCTTCCTCATAGCGGTCGTGATAGCGCAGCCAGTCCGGCTCATCCCGGCGGCCCAGCGGCGTGAGATCGAGGTAGTGGATGGCACCCAGCGGCCCCTCCAGGCCGCGGCTGTAGGTGGAGTAGGTGTGATAGACCTTCCCCTCCTCATCCTTGATGAAAACGCTCAGGCCCGGCAGCTCCTCATGCGGATAGGGACTCGTGCCGTAGTTGTAGCCGCTCTTCCCGTCCTTGATCTCCTCCGGCGTGAAGGTGACGCCGTAGTCGTAGTTGAACTTCGAGCCGTGGGACGAATACCAATCGAAGCCCCAGCCCATCCGCTGCTTGAAGGGCGCGATCTCCTTCCACGGCGCGTGGGATACCGCCACGATCATCACATCGTGGTGCCGCAGGTGCTGCAGCGGGCCCTCGATATGGTCGGCCTGATAGGAGCAACCCGGGCAGGCCTCCGTGTTGCCCGGCTTGAACATCAAGTGGTGCAGGACCAACTGGCTCCGCCCTTGGAACAGGTCCGCCAGCCGCAGCTTCCCCTGCGGACCTTCGAAAACGTAGTCCTCGTCCACCCTCACCCATGGCAGCTCGCGACGCTTGGCGCTCAAGGCATCGCGCTCCCGCGTCAGCTTCTTCTCCTCCACCAGCAGCGCCTTGCGCGCCGCCAGCCACTCCTCCCGCGATACGACGAGATGCCCTGCCTGCCTGGTGTCTTCAACGGTTTGCGTGCTCATAATAGCTGCCCTTTGAAGCAAGACGAACGAAGCGCCCCTTTCTGGACACTTTCCGGAAAAAATCTCCGCACGCTCCACCGCGATCCCCTTCCCTGCAAGGAAAGATCATTCCATCCGGCCTCCCCGTAGGCCTTTGGGCGTCACGGGATTGTCACACTTCCTCGAACCTTCCGGCCTCGCGGTTCTTCCGCACCTTGCCCGCCGGGAAGATCGTCCCGTTCATGGCCAGATACACGCCCTCCGGCAGCGATTGCACCGCGCCCAGGGCCAGGCCCAAGTTGAAGATCGCATCCGTCACCCGGAAGCGCGCCGGGGCCAGCGCCCCAGTTAGAACGATCGTCTTGCCCGGGATGCCCATCAGCGCCTCCGCCGTCACGCTCATCGTGTCGGTGCCGTGGGTAATCAGGATCCGCTGCTCCGGGGCCTCCTCACAGGCCACGCGGATCGTCTGCCGGTCGGCATCGTCCATCTCCAGGCTGTCCTTGCGCAGCAGCGGCAGCAGCCGCCACTCCAGCGCCACGGAGGATTCCCGGAAGACATGCGGCACCGTCGGCTCGCCGATCTCGTATTCCGAGGAGGCGTCGAAGTAGACCTTGTCGATGGTGCCGCCGGTGGTGAGGACGAGAAGCATGCGGGGGAGAAGTTCCAAATTCTAAATCCCAAGTTCCAAGTTCCAAATTGGGAATCTGAGGGTGGGGCCGATTTCCTTTACAGAGCGGGCCGCCGCCAGCATGGATTTCCGGTGATGGCTTTTCCCCGTGCCGCCGCGCTCCTGCTCGCCTGCTTTCTTGCCGGAGAGCCGTGCAGCCGCGCCCTTGCGCAGGAGGCCCAGCCCGCGGAAAAGAAGGAGGAATCCTACATCCCGAAGGACCTGGACGATGCCGTCCGCGTGCTCACGGAACGATTCGACGAGGCGGACAAGGAGAAGATCCGCAAGGGCGAGATCAAGTCCCACGACCTTTTCCGCGTGCCCGGCATGGCGCTGAGGAATGAATGGCATCTGCGGGGGGAATCGCGGCTCAGGAACTACTTCGCGGAGAACAGCCTGACGAACGCCGACGTGATCTGCGGCTGCATTCTGGAGGCCTTCTGCCGCAGCCTGCGGGGCGAGAAATACGACCTGCTCGCGCTCATGAGAGAGCAGTCGGATGTCATGCCACTTTACTACCTGCCGGTGGAGAAGAACGGGCAGCCCATGTCCGACCGGCAGCAGGTCGTCATCTACAGCCGCTACGACTACGACGACGCGAAGCGGGTAACGCGGACCATGCTGGTGTGGCACCCGGATGACGCGAAGGTCCGGCTTTTCCAAGGCAAGGCCGAGCCACACGAGGCCACTGCGGAGGAAATCGCCCGCCTCAGGAAGGACAAGGAGAACTGGAAATACACCGCGGAAGAAGTGGCGACCTTGAATCGTCTGCAGAAGTTGAGCCCGGCCGAGCGAGCCAAGGCGCTGGCCAAGATCGAGAAGACTAGCCGGGATTCTTACAAATTCGACGTGATGCCGAAGTCCGGAGACTGAGGGCGAGCCACTCGCTTCTGAAAGAAGCAAGTCCTCGAAATGCCGCTCGCAGAGCGGCACTCCTAGGCCCGCGGCAGGAAGAACCCGCGCTGCTTCTCCGAGATCGGCAGGCCGAGCTTCTCCATCACCTCCAGCATGTCTTCCCACACGCGGCGCTTGTCCTGGGCGCCGGAGTTGTTGTGGAGCAGGTAGGCCGGGTGGTAGGTCACGCGGACCGGGATGCCGGCGAACTCGTGCCAGCCCCCGCGCATCGCACCGACCGATCCGGTCAGGCCTAACAAGCCCTCCGCCGCGGTGCCGCCGAGCGCGACGATGCAGCGCGGCTTCACGATCTCCACCTCCGCCTTCACGAAGGAAATGCAGGACGCCATCTCCTCCAGGGTCGGCTTGCGGTTGTTCGTGGTCTGTCCGGACATGCCGGGGCGGAACTTCACGATGTTCGAAATGTAGACCGACTCCCGCGCCATGCCCATGGCCTTCAGGATCTCGTTGAGCTTCTGGCCCGCCGCGCCCACGAAGGGCTCGCGCTGCTGCTCCTCCTGATAGCCCGGGGCCTCGCCCACCAGCATGAGGTCCGCCTCCGGATTTCCCGTGGAGAAAACCATCGTGCCACGCAGGGTGCCCAGACGCTTGGCCGGCTCCCAGTTCTCCGCCTGCTTCGCTAGCGCCGCGATCCGCTGGGCCGCGCTGCCATCTGCCGGGGCCTCGATCACCGGGGCCGGGGCGGCCACGGGTGCGGGCCGGGCCGGGGCCTCGTCCAGCTCGATCATCCGCGGCGCGGGCTCCCTTGCTGCGGCCGGGGCCGGGGCGGGCTTCGCCGTAGGGCCGGCCTTGGCCCGCCGGTGCAGCTCGCGGAGCAGTGCCTTCGCCTCTTCATCGAGGTGAACGGTCTTCACCCCGCGCGCCTCTTCGCCGCGCAAAAACTCGATCAAGGCTTCGGCCGCTCCGCTCACGCCTGCGAGGCTAGGAAAGTGCCCGGCACCATGCAAATGCTATTGCCCGGTAGCGGTCTTCTTCTCCGCGGCTGCCTTCTTTTCAGACGCCTTTTTCGCGGCAGCCTCCTTCTCTGCGGCTTCCTTCTCCTCCTTGGCCAGCTCCGTGGCGTCGCACCAGGGCCGTGCCCATTCGGGAGTGTCCTCCAGGGAGTCGCTTCCCGGGCATTCGGCCAAAAGCTTGCCGCTCGCGATCTCGAATTTCTGCATCCACGCAGGGCCGTGAGCCGCGCTGGAACGAATGACAACGCTCTTCCCTTTGTCGGCGAAGCCCCAATCGCGGATGAAAACGCCTCCTGAAAAGGTCTTCTTCTCCTTGGCGGCGGTTACCACGACCAGCTTGCTGTTCATCCACTCGCCGGCGTAGGAACTCCATTCCTTCGCCTCCGTCCAGCCGCGCATGCCGCTCTTATCCCCGAGAAACCGGGAGGAGTGCTTCCCCGGCTTGACCTCTTCTGCCCCAACCATGCCCAGCAGCGGGACCACGAGCAGCAGGGACACAAGGAAGGGGAGATGCATGATTGCCAGATAGAATAGCAACTCCGGCTACCGTCGGCAAAGCGGAAGCCCGCCTTCACGGGGAATTCACGATTTGGAAAGCTGACCCCCCGCTTGTAATTGACCCCACCCGCCTTTCTCCCCCATCGTGCCATCGCGACCAACGACTTCGCTCGCTCATCCATGTTCCGCCGCATCGCCAATCTGTTCAAAGGCTTCATCGGGCTCTTCATCGGAGGACTCGAAAAGAAAAACCCCGAGGCCCTGCTCGAAGTGGAGAAGGAAAACCTGCGCAAGCAGATCAGCGAGTTCAACGCCGGCCTGGCCGCCCACGCCGGCCTCGTCGAGCGGCTGATGAGCCAGGTCCGCAAACTCAACAACGAGGAGAACGAGCTGAAGGCCCGGACCAAGGCCCTGCTCCAGGCCGGCCAGCGCGAAGCCGCGGCCGAAGCCGCCCTCCGCTACAAGAGCACCGACCAGGAGCACGCCGAGCTCAACGCCCAGCTTGAGAGTGCCGAGGCCCGCTACAAGGAACTCGTCCGCGCCCGCGACGTGGCCGTGAAGGCCGCCCGCGACAAGATCGAGAGCCTGCGCCGCGGTATCGATGACATGAAGGTCCAGAAGGCCATGGCCGAGCTCAACGAGATGGCTGCCGGCATGGTCGGCAACATCGGCGGCGCTGGCGATACCCTCAACCGCCTCGAAGAGATGGTGGAAGACGAGCGCAGCAAGGCCGCCGGCCGCGCCCGCGTGGCCCGCGACAGCGTGGACCTGAGCGGCACCGCCATCAAGGAAGCCGAGCAAAAGGCCATGGCCGACATGGCGCTGGCCGACTTCGCCGCTGCCGAGGGCATCGAGCTCAAGCCGACGGAAGCCACCGCCACCCCGGAGGCACCACCTGCTCAGGGCACCATGGGACCAGTCAGCCAGTGAGTGGCCTGGCATGATCCGCGATTTCGCGCCGCCATCTTCCGTGGCGTTTCCGGAATTCCGCCTTTCATTGTTCACCTCGCATGAACCCTGAACTTCCCGCTGCCCTCACCGGCACCGACCTGAGCCTCAGCCAGAGCACAAGCCCCCGGCTTCCCGCTCCCTACCGCGGTGCCGAGCGCTGGTACTCCGCGCCGAACCTGTGGCGGAAGATCTCCAAGTATGCCTTCATCGCCGGCCGCAAGACCGTGCTCACGGCCCTCACGCTCTACCACTGCCTGCGCGATAGCGACACCCCGGCCTGGGCTCGCGGCGTGATCGTCGGCGCGCTTGGATACTTGATCCTGCCCATCGACCTGGTGCCGGACATCATCCCGGGTGCTGGCTACAGCGACGACTGGGCCGCGCTGGTGGCCGCACTTGGAACGGTGGCCACTTACGTGAAGGACATGCACAAGGTGAAGGCCGCCGCGCAGACGGAGAAGATCTTCGGGTTGAAGGGTCATTGAGTCCGCTTCAGAGAACGGTAAAGCCCGTTCCCAACTGGGGTTGGGTTCCGCCCAAGGTGCGGCGCAGCCGCTTTCGGAGTGCGCGCGAGCATCGCCGCTTTTTGGGCGCGGCCACGCAGCTAAACGCGATACGAGTTCTCAGGGGATCATCCCCCAATGCGACCAAGGGTGGGGTTGCCCTTTGACCTTCGGTGCCCTGTGCAGAGCGGACACTCTTGTCCGCCAGTGGAGCCTCCGCCTCATGGAAAGGCGGACAAGAGTGCCCGCTCTCCACAGGACCGAAGGGGAACACCTTTCCCTGAAACTTCACGGCGATCTACGGGTCCACGCGCTCACCACACAGGGTGAGGGCTGACCGGCCCAGAACTAGAGCGGCGATCAGGCCCGGAGACCCGCCCAAAAAGCGGCGATGCTCGCGCGCACTCCGAAAGCGGCTGCGCCGCACCTTGGGTAGGACCTTCACGAAAATAAAAGCTAACAGATGCCACCTCCCGTCCGCTAAGGTTGAGTTCAAGCTTTTGTACCAAGCAAGTGGGTTTGCAGGATACAGGCAGCGAGAAACAAAGTTGAGTGCTCTAGTGCTTCAGCACTGCCTCAAGGTGCTCCTGATTCCGAAAAGGATTCTCGGGATCGAAATGAAAGTCGGGAATCAGCCGCCTCGCGGTATCCTCCGGCTTGTCGTGTTCCGCCAGCAGCACGATGCGATGTTCTTCCCGGATCATGCGCCATGAGGTGCTGTAGAGACTGAGGCTCGGATCCTCTATCGCCGGAAGATCCGTCAGAATGCCGGGCGTCCCGAGCTTCAGCAAATCGCCGGCGATTTCAAAATTCCCCGTCAAGCAGCGCCGATTGTCACCGCCCGCGTCCGAATTGAACCAGTAGTAGTAGCGGTCGCCCTTGATCGCGATGATCGCGCACATGTAAAGGTTCCATCCCGAGGATATCACCCACACTCCATCGAAGTAATCGGGATAAGGCGGCGAGGGCGGCCTCACCTGGACCGGAACACCGGGAGAAGCAGCGACGGGCTTGGGTCGATCACATGAGGCCAAAGCCAAAGCCAAGACCGCGGCGATTCGGAGGAAGTTCACGTGGCGAAACATAAAGAGCGGCGACATCGCTGTCGCCGCTCTTTTTCAGAACCTAGCAAGAGGGTATAGGAATGTCCTCACTTCCCCGCTTCCGGATGCGCTTGCAGGTAGGCATCCACATCCGCGGTCACCACCAGCTGGCCGTGCATGATCGCCCAGTGACCGGGGAAGGTGCAGACGAACTCATACACGCCCTCCTTGGTCGGCGCGGTTAGAGAGAGCGTCTCCTTCTGCCCCGGCTCGATCAGCTTGGTGGCACCGATCACGCGCGCGTCCTTGTCCGGCACGTAGGCACGGCCCTGGCTGTCGAGCTTGTCCGGCGGGCTGGCCTGCACGGATTCCGCCACGGCCTGCAGGGTGCCCGGCTGCACGAAGACGAGGTTGTGCGGCATGGCATCCGGGTTCTCGAAGATCACCTGGAAGGGCTTGCCCGCTTCCACCACCAGTCGCGTGGTATCGAAGCGCAACTGCTCGCGCACCGACTTCACCACGAAGGAATTCACGCGCAGATCCTTCAGCACCTTGCGCGCCGCGGTGGCGCGTGCCGCCGGCATCAGGCCGGTCAGGTCATTCGCCACCTGCACCACCTCGATGTAGTCCTGCGAGGTGCGGCCCTCCGCAGGCACCTTCTTGGCCCAGTTCACGAGACCGGCGGCAGCGGGATCCGCGAGATCCGCGGTCCACGCGGTGCGCGGCAGCTGTGCGATGCCACGGGCGGCGGCCACCACCTGCTGGTCACGGCGGATCAGATCCACCAGACCGGCGAAGACCTTGTCCGGTTCCTTGCCGATACTGGTCAGCGCCCGCACCGTGGCATGATAGAGATCCGCTCCGGGATCACCCGTCACCTCGATCCGGCTGCTCAGCTTCGGCGCCGGGATGCCCGTGCGCTTGAAGATTTCGCGGTGGTTCGCATCCAGCACGGTGAGCGTGAAACGATCGAGACGCTCCTCGTAGCCCGCGCGGTTCCACACCGCCACGGCGGACACCGCTTGGTCGGTCTTCAGGTCGACTTCCCACCACGGGTTGTTCTCGCCTTCGTTGGTGTGCGTCTGCGTGCCGGACTCGAAGCCCGCATCGGTCTTGCCATCGATCGCGCGCTGCGCCACGCCGCCGTAGGCGGTGCTCGATTGCTTGGCCGTGCCGCTGATGGCGACGTTCACGTCATTCGCGAAGACCTGCACCTCCGCCAGCGTGAGTGTGCCGCGCCGCGGCAGCTCGATCCGGACGTAACGCGCCTTCCCGCCCTTGCCGCTTTCAAGCTCGGCCGCCACTGCGGGCGGCATCTTGGTCACCAATGGTAAGACCTTGTCGAAGGCCGTGGCCCGCAGCGCCGGGTCCGGCACCAATGGCAAGGCTTCCAGGAAATCGGTCAGCGCTTCCGCGGACTTCACTGCTTCCGCCCAAGAGGACTCGATGCTGCCATCCACCGTGATCAGCGCCGCGAGTGCGCTCTGCCGCACCACCTCCGCATTGCCCTTCGCCGCGAGCGGCTCGAGCTTCGCACGCGCCGCCTTCAACTCGGCCGCGGGCTGCATGAGGAGCAAGCGGCACAAGTCCGCCGCCGCACCGCTGCCGCTCTTCGCCACCGGCGCGAGCACGCCCAACAGCGTATCGAGCACCGGCCCGTTCTTCAGCTTCGCCAGCTCCGCCAACGCCTCGCTGCGCTGCGCCATCGGCACATCCGCACGGGTCAGCATCGCCGTCAGCGTCACCGGGGACTTCGGCAGCTTCGCCAGGTCCGCGCCGCTCACCGAGCCCATGATGTAGTCGATCCCTGCGGGATTATCCGCGGCCAGCGCCTTGCCCTGCGAGATCGCGGCCTGCCACCACGGCGTGAGCTGCCGCATGGTCTCCTTCAGCGTGTAGCCGATGTAGTAATCCGCGGGCTGCTTCAGCGCGGTGAGCGCCGCATCCGCCGCTTCCCACTCGCGGAAGTAGCTGGCCACGCGCACCGCCTCCAGGCGCACGCGCGGTGCCTCGTCATTCGCCGCCACCTTCAGCAGAGCCAGCGCATCCGGCACGCGGTCACGCCAGTAACCCATCACGCGCACCGCCTGGGCACGCGCCCGCGGCTCCGGCGACTTCAGCTCACGCTTCAGCAGCTCCAGGTCCACTACGTTGTGCCACTGGTGCACCCACAGTGCTTCCAGCATCTGGTGTTCGAAGTCCTTGTCCTTCGGATCGAGCGTCTTGATCCAGTCGTCCACGCCGTGGATCACTTCCTTCGAGTCGTGCTTGCCGAGTTCGATCTTCGCGCGCATCCGCACATTGTCCTCCGGCTCCTTCAGCAGCTCTAACAGCTTGGCGATCGGCTCGCCGTCGATCTTCTTCGGCACCAGCAGCGGGCGACCTTCGTAGGTGATGCGGTAGAGGCGGCCGTGCTGGTGGTCGCGGTTCGGGTCGCGCAGGTGGTGCTGCAAGTGACCGATCAGCATCTGCGACCAGTCCATGAAGTAGAGCGAGCCATCCGGTGCCACCGTGATGCCGGAGGGACGGAAGTTCGGGTTCTTCGCGATGTCCGTGGTGATCAGGTTATCCAGGGTCTCGCCCTTCACGCCCGAGCCATCCTCCGACATCTTCGCGCGGAAGATCCCCTGGATGCTGATCACGTTCGTGTTCAGGAACTCGCCCTGCCAATCATCCGGGAAATGCCGGCTGCTCAGGATGGCCGTGCCCGGGCAGGGCCGCGAGGGCCGGTCCCAGAAACGCTGCATGCCGGGGTGCGCACCTGTGTCCAGATGACCGCTCATCGCCGGGCCGAAGTAGTTGTCGTTCCCCGTCGCGTCCGTGATCAGGTCATTACCCCAGTAGTCGAAAACGCGGCCGTGCGGGTTCGCGAAGCCATAGGGCGCGTGGCGCATGAACTTCCCGGTGTTCGGCTCATAGCGGTAGATGCCGCCGTCCTGGTTGCGCACCGGTCCGTTGAAGGTCTCCACGTTGCTGCGGTGGAAGACGCCATCGCTCAGGTACACCGCACCGCCCGGCTCCAGGCACATCGAGTTCGTCTCGTGGTGCGAGTCCGCTGCATCCAAGCCGTGCAGCACGCGCTCCTTCACGTCCGCCTTGCCGTCGTCATCGCTGTCGCGCAGGTAGACCAGGTCCGGTGATTGCATCACCAGCACGCCGTCCTTGTAGAACTGGAAGCCGGTCGGGCAGTTCAGCCCGTCCGCGAAGACCGTGGTCTTCGCCACCTTGCCGGTCTTCGGATCGAGGTCGAGCACCAGCAGCTTGTCGAAGTTCGTGGTGGTCGGCGTGGTCTCCGGATAAGTCGGCCAAGCGGAGATCCACAAGCGGCCCTTCGTGTCGAAGGCCATCTGCACCGGATTGATCAGCTCGGGAATCGTCATCTCGGAGGCGATCAGCTCCACCTTGCAATGCGGCGGCAGCTTCAGGTACTTGATCGCTTCCTCCGGATCCATGTAGGGGATCTCGTCCTTGCGGTTCGGCGGCACCAGGTTCACCGCCGGCAGGTTGTCGTCCACCACCTTCAGGTCGCCGCCCTTGGCCACGGCCCACACCCGCTTGTCGCGGTTCGCGACCTTCACGTCGCGCTGCGCCATCTCCTCGCCCAGCGTCTTCGCATTCGTGACGCCCTCATACGCGATCCGCGAGCGGTCGCCGTAGATGTTGTATTGGTCGACGGTGCGGTAGCGGTGGTGCCACTCGTTGTTCTTGTCCAAGATGGCAGTGCGCAGCTTGCCGATGATCGGGTCATCCAGCGAGGGCGGCTCCTTGCCGAAGAGCGCGCGGAACTGCACCGGCGCGAGCTGGCGGTCGCCCTCTTCTGTTAGATGAATGCCATTGATCGTGAGCGGAGACCCCGCCTTCGCGAACATCTCCTTCGATGGCGTGAAGAGATCCACGAAGGGCACGCCCTTGGCCTTCGCCACTTCCGCCATCGCCTTGGTGTAGAGCTCCAGGTTCGCATTGTTCGCGGCACCATCGGAGAAGTTCGGATCCTTCAGATCCTCCTGTGCGATCGGCGAGAAGAGCACCAAGCGCGGCGCGCTCTGACCATTGTACTTCGCGCCCTTCTGAGTATCGAGGTACTTGCCCAGGTCCGCCTTGAACTTGTCCAGGCCATCCGGCCCGTGGAAGGATTCGTTGAAGCCCCAGTAGGCGAAGATCACATCCGCGCCGAAGTCCGTGCCTGCCTTGTAGATCACATTGGCCTCGCCCTGCTTGGTGGAGTCGCCCTTCTTCATGCCCAGGAACCACTCCGTGGGCGGCACATCCGCGGAGCGTGGCTTCACGGCCACCTCATCCGCGGAAAAGCCCAGATTCCGCACCGTGAGGTCCAGGTCCGGGTAGGCGCGGTGGATAAAAGTCTCCAGCCAGGCGGCATGCTGCTGGCGATCCGCCAGGCCGCTGCCCACGATCGCGATATGGTCGCCCTTCTGGAGCTGGACCAGCGGCTCCGCCACCGCGGCGCTGAGGGCGCAGACCATCACAGCGATGGCCCGGCTTGGGAAGCCTGGGAAATAAGTTCGGTTTGAGGTCATCATGGCATCGTGGGTCGAACGAGTTTTACAAAACAAATGAATCCATGGCGCTCACTCCGGTAAGCTCACACCATGGGCCCGCGCTACGGCCTGCGGATCTGCGTTTCTTTCGGATTTTGTGGACTTCTGTGCAAGTGGGGACAAGCCGGGTCGCATGAATATTTCACTCAGGAATCGCGTCTTCCGGGGGTATTCTCCCGGCGTTCGCCACTTTCGTCACTTTGTCATGATCCGGTCTGCTTTCGTCGCGCTCGCCGCGCTTTCCCTGTCACTTTCCCCGCTACGTGCCGCCGTGGGCATCGATATGGAGGCCTTCGGCAAGAGCCTCGGCGGCTGGTCGGCCAAGAGCAAGAGCGCCTGCGACTACGAGCTCTCCGGCTCCAGCTACCGCACCTACAAGCCGGAGATCACCCCGACCCCGGAAGGCGGCGTCTTCGCCTCCATCCGCATCGACCACCTGCGCGGCTGGCTCGCCAGCGATGACCACGCCGTGCTGGAAATCACCATCGGCAAGGACGGCTCGATCGTCTCCGCGCAATCGACCCTCGCGCTCCAGGGCCAGACCATCGCCAGCGATGTGATCCGCAGCGGCGGCAACGTGGTGGGAGCCGCCCCGGTGGTGGGCGGTGCCTTGAAAGTCGGCACAGACTTGACCGCCGACCTTTCCTCGAAGCTCCTGCGCGAGAAGATCGTTGAGCCCGGGCGGGTGAATTTTCCCGCGGCGGTAAGGCACAACTACAATTTGCTCTTCCAGGCGATCCGGACGGAGGGAGTGGTGCAAGCGGCGGTGACGGCTGTGACGCCTGTGGGTCCACCGGCTCCGGCTGCTCCTGCACCGGCAGCTCCCGCGGCACCTGCCACACCGGCAGCACCGGTCCCTGCGCCTGCCGTTCCGACTCCCCCAGCAGACGGCACCAAAGCGGCCCCGCTCGAAGTCAAAGGTGCCGCCACCGGCCAGACCCAGCCGCTGAAGAAGTAGCGGAGCGAAGGCAAGCCCCTTGCCTCGATAAGGCTGGATTGGCTCCCGGAGGGACCACAGCGGGTAGCCAGTCCTGCTCTCTCTCCCGGAGGGAGACCAGCGAGTAGCCGGGGGTCGAGCGCGATAGCGCGAAAACCCCCGGTCCGGTCATAGCAGGTATTGAATCCCGGAGGGATTCCAGCGGGGCGGGATGCAACAGGTCCGTCCCGCATCTCTCTCTTCCCCGCAACATCGAGGCGTGTTAGAGAGCAAACCATGCCCTCCACCCATACCAGCCTTCACTACCACATCATCTTCTCGACCAAACATCGCGAACCGTGGATCGATGCCGCATGGCGGGAAGATCTGCATCGCTACCTCGGCGGAATTATCCGCGGGCTTGGTGGTGTTTCGGAGGGAATCGGCGGTGTGGCGGATCACTTACACATCCTCGTCTCGCTCAAGGCAACCCATTGCCTCGCGGATTTCATGCGGGAATTGAAACGCTCCTCATCGATCTGGGTCTCGGAACACATCGGGTTTCGCGATTTCGGATGGCAAGATGGCTACGCTGCTTTCACGGTGAGCGCATCGGCGAAGCCGAAGGTGCAGGACTACATCTCCAACCAAGAAGCTCACCATCGCAAGAAGAGCTTTCGCGAGGAATTAATCGATCTCCTCAAGAAGAGCGGCGTGAAATACGACGAGCGATACCTCGATTGAAATCACCTCGGGAAACGGGAATCGTTCCTCAGCTTCACGCCCCGCTGGAGCCCCTGCCAGGGCTCAATACCTCTCTCCTGCCCACCGGGGGTTTTCGCGCTATCGCGCTCGACCCCCGGCTACTCGATGTACTCCCTCCGGGAGCTTGAAGCCTGATGCCCTGCGCAGACTCCGCGGCCATCTTCAGCATGGCACCAAATCGCCACGCGACAAAAAAAGCGGACGGGCGTCACCACCCGTCCGCTTGAGTCTTCACTCACTCAGAGCTCACGGCTTCACCCGGTAGAAGCGCTTCGGTGCAACTTCCGGATCGATCACCAGCGGGCTGGTCGCGGTAGGAAGGTCCGTCCACGGCGGCAGCAGGGTGTCCGAGTACTGCAGGGTCCCCGCCGGCCAGGTGAGGGTCCGCAGGTTCGGCACCGCGTTGCTCACTTGCACGGAATCGATCTCCCAGCCCTGCGGGCTCAGGTTCCCGGAGGTATTCGCATCCGTGGCGCAAATGAAGCGCACCTGCAACTGGCTACCGATGGTGCCGTTCCCCAGCGAGCAAGTGCTCGTGATGAAGTTCGGATGACCGGTGGAATCCTGCACGAAGGCCTCCGAACCTTTGAGCACGGTGTCGGAGTCGGCGCGGACCGCACCGTTGTAGCCATTCGTCGTGAAGGAGCTGCCAGGCACCCGGGTGAAGGCACCACCATTGAAGCTCACCTCCACCGCCCCGCCATCCCAGAAGTCCGGCTCGAAGCTGTAGCGATGGCTGAAGGTGAGGATGATCGGACCGTTCTGCGTGATCGAGTAGACCGCGCTGCCAAGGTAGGTGGTGTTATCCACCCCACCCTGGCTCGCCTGGCCATTGCTGCGCCAGGAGCTGCCGGTATAGACCCAGTCCGCTTCCGCTGAGACCGACGTGGCTTGCGAGAAGCCACCGCCACCCGAGCTGAAGGTCTCCACACCGCCCGGGGGCAGCGGGGTCGGCGTGATGGTCACCCCGAAGGAAGTGCCCGTCTTGGCCAGCACCAGCGAGGTGTTCGAGACGATGCTCAGCGAGTAGGTCGCAGGCAGGCCGGTCACACTCGGCAGCGGCCCGCTGATCGTGCCACCGGAGCAGGCCGCGATCGTGTAGGACGGAGCCGTCACGCCACCAGCAAGGGTGCTGAAGGCGATCTGCGCACCGGCCTGCAGGGTCAGGTTCCCGTTCACCTGCAGCTTGTCCGCCGCCGCACCATTGATCTCGCACTGATAAGTCCCGCCCAAGGTGGCACCCGCCACCGTGAAGGTATCCGCGGAGGCCGAGGCACCCGGACGCAGCAGCGCGCCGCTCTGGATGACCAGAGGCCCCGCGAGCGAGCCCGTGCCTTCCAGCGTGCCCTGCGAGACCTGCAAGGTCCCGGTGTAGCTGTGGGCGATGCCATTCGCCAGGCGCAGCGTGCCGGCACCGGTCTTGTTGATCGAGCTGGCCACGGTCTCCGCGGCGGCTGCATCCGTCGGTTCCAGTTCCGCGCTGATGATCAGGTCCGCCGTCGGGCCGGTCACCACGTCGGGCACGTTGAAGACGTGGACCGCCGGGGCCGTCGTGGGCACCGTCTTGGTGGCCAGCAGCGAGATCCCGGAGTTCCCGGCATCCGCACCGCCGCCTAGGCTGATGGTGGAAGTTCCCGTGCCACCCACGGTGAGGTCACCGTTGAGCTGGAAGCTCTCGCCATTGTAGGCCGAGCCGCTGCCGGAGTAGCTCAGGACCACCTGCCCCTGGTTCAGGGTCAGGTTCCGGATATGGGCATGGCTCTGTCCGCCGGGGATGGCCGCGCTGCCGCCGGAACTGACTTCCAGGACACCGCCGTTCAGCGTGATGTCGTCCGAGTTGATCGGCCCGCCGGGAATCGCGTTCACCCCGCGGACTTCCATGATCCCGCCGGTGGCCACGCTGATCGCCGCATTCGCCGCGGTGCGGTTCGAGTTCTGGTTGCCGTCGAAGGCGACGCGCCCGCCGTTGATCGCGATGGTCTTGCCCGCGGAGTTGGTGGTGTTCACCACCGTCGTGCCATTGCGGTTGAAGGTCTCCGTGCTGCCGGTCGAGAGGCTGGCAGGCGTGATCGCTCCGGTGACGCTCAGATCCCCGGTGCCGGTCACGGACAGGGAAGCCGCGGCCGCCAGCTTGGTCGGCGCATCGTAGACCGTGCCCGCGCCTTGGTTGATCTGCAGCAAGCCGCCCGTCGCGTTCACCTTGGTGATTTGCGAGAGCGCACCGCTGGTGCCATTCCCCACGCGCAGGGTGCCCGCGCTCAGCACGAGGTCATCCACGAACACGGAGAAGTTCCCCAGCTCCAGCACACCGCTGCCGGCCTTCGTGAAGATCGCGCCGGTGGCACCGCCGATGGTCCACTGGTCGCCGGTCACGGTGTAGTCCGTGTTGTTGTTGAACTTCACCGACTGGGGCGTGACGTCCTGCTGCACTGCCACGGTCTTGGTGCCCGCGGTATCGTCGAAGAGCACGCCGAAGTCATCGGTGTAGTTCGTCGGCGTGTTCCCGGCGAGGGGCTTCCAGTTCTGTGAACCGTTGATATCCCACTTGCCGGGATTCACCGCCGCGGTGCCGGTCCAGCGCAGCACGGGGGACACGAAGACATCCGTGGGATCGCTGCTCACATTACCGGAGCCATTCGTCACCACCACCGTGTACTGGTAGGGGACGAAGGGAGAGGTGTTCAGCACCGCGGAGTTCACCGTGTAGGTGGCTCCAGTCGCGCCCGGGATCGGGCTGCCGTCCTTGCTCCACTGGTAGGTGAAGGGCGGCGAGCCGGTCACATCGATCGACAGCGTGTAGGGGTCGCCCTCCGAAACGAAGGCGGACGGGGTGACCTTCGGGGTAGTCTCCACCAGGCCAGGGCCGGTATTGCTCAGCGCAGCGGCGTAGAGCTGCTGCACGCGGCCCGGGGTGACGGCGTGGTCGAAGATCGCCACCTCATCGATCTTGCCGCGGAAGAAGTCGCCCGAGGCATTGAAGATGCCGCCGCCACCGATGTTGAAGTTGAAGGCGGAGCTGCCGTAGTTCGCCACACTGGAGGCCACGGTCTTCGCCAGCGTGCCATTGATGTAGAGCTGCACGTTCGAGCCGTCCGCCACATAGGTGATGAAGCCCCATTGGTCATCCGCGAAGGGATAGGGGGAATCTGTCAGGATCTGGCCCGAAGCGGAGCTCCAGGCTTCAATCTGCGTGCCGTTGCCCGCATCCCCGAATTCTAACAGGTCGTTCTGGCCGAAGTAGCCGCCGCGGGTCGACTGGGTGGCCCCGCGCTTCACCCAACCCATCACCGTGAAGGCCGCGCGGTTGTTCAGGAGCTGCTGGTTGCTGGTCACCCAGGCATTCGCATCCGCTAGGCTCAGGCAGGGATTGTTCGCCCCGAAGCCGCCGAAGCCCGAGGCGGGCGAGGGACCGTCCGTGGTATCCTGCGCCTGCGAGCTGTAAGAGCCGTCCGCCGTGTTGCCGAGCGAGCCCAGGTTATCCGCCACCGGGGGAGTGCGCAGCGTGTACGCTGCCTCATCCAAGCGCCAGTAGGCCAATGGCGAGTCCGCCTGCACATGGGCCGCGTAGCCGGCGGGATTGCTGGTCCGCTGGTTGAAGCGCGCCTGGATGCGCGATGCGGAGAGGGCTGTGTTGAAGAAGGCCACCTCATCCACGGACCCGTCGAAGGTCCGGTTCGGCGCGGAGGTCGCACCGATCACGAGGGGCGCGTTGTCATTCGCCTCGTAGCCATTGGTGACTGCCCCGCTCACGGCTTGGACCCCATTCACGTACAGGGTCATCGTGCCATTGGTTCCACCCGAGTAGGTCAACGCGAGATGCTGCCACTGCCCGGGCGTGACGGTTCCCCCGTCAAGGGAGGTGACGACGGTGGCTCCCGTCTTGTTCCCGATCCGGATTTCCCAGGTCGCGGAGTTCTGATAGATCAGGTAGCCCGCACGGCCGGTGGTGAAGCTCATCGAGTTCACCGGGGACAGCAGCGTGGAGGTATCCCGGCTCGGCAGGACCCAGCACTCCACGGTGAAGGGATTCGTCCCGGTTTGGGACGGGTTCAGCGCGGCGTTGTTCGGGATCGTGATTCCCCCGGTGTAGTCGATCGAGGTCGGTGTGGTGTTGTCCACGAAGGCCACGGCCGTGTTCCCGGCGATAGCCCCGGCCACGCCGCGGGTGAAGGCGAGCTGGTAGCTGCCATTGGCCGCCGCACCCAGGCTGCCGCTGTTGATCGCGGGGCTGGGCGGCGGATCGACGCTGTTGACCCCGTCGCTGAACCGATAATAGGCGATCGGGTTCTCGCTCAGGATCTCGGACTGGTAGTCAGCGCGAGCCGCCGGAACCAGGATGGCGGTGGCTGCCGCGCTGGCGAGGAGTGCCCGGTATGCGCCCCGGGAGGGCGGGAGGAACAAGGTGAGGCCGTTCATTTGGTGTGTTTGGTTTTTATGGGCGGCTGAGAGTCCCGCCCTAAACACCGGCCATTCACATCAGATTTAATCGCATGAAGATGATGCATGCGATTATTCCATCTAATGAATCAGGCCAATATTCACCGTAAACACTTACAAAAGACGCTTTTAGGGACAAGGAGCGTTTTTGAGGGGCCTGTCCGACAACCTGCGACCAAATGGCCATAGAAGGCGGTTTCCAGCCCAAAAAGGGAATTTTGTAATACCCGAATGGGTAGGCCCAAAAGGGCAGTGGCAGGGACCGTCGCTCCGCGCGGTCCGGCTTGGGGCGTCCACCTTTCTTCCCGCCGTGGCCGGTACTCGTCACGTCCTCGTCTGAGCACAAGCACGCACGAGCGAGGCGACACGAGATGGTGAAGAGACACGCCCCCAGCCGGACCGCGCGGAGCGACGGTCCCTGCCTTTTAGCGCCCCGTGCCGGACAACTGCCGCCGGATCTCCGCCACCAGCGCCTGCAGCTCACCCGTGAGCTTCGAGTCCTTCTCCCGCGGATCGAAGCGCAACCGGTGATGCAGGCTGAGCGCCTGCCCCAGCAGCGCCGGATTCGCCAGCCGCGGGGCCAGCGGGGTCAGATAAGTGCCTAGCGGCGTGCCCTCCGGCCGTGAGCCGAGGATGCGCCGTGCCGCCTTCTCCAGGCTGGCCAGCGGCGTAATCACCACGGTCCCGCCAGCAGCCTTCCGCCGGGCCGCTTCCATGCGCTGCCGCGAGCGCCACAAGCGCCGCAGGATGAAAATCATGCCGATCCCCACCGGGGCCAGCAGGCAGAAGGTGAGAATGGTCATGTGGCCGGGCTTGTCCCGCCACGCCAGCATGTCCTCACGCGTGGTCTTGAACCAGTCCTGGAGGCCTTGGAAGGGGCCCGTCCGCGGCGTCTCCATCCCGGTCCAGTCAGAGGGCGTAAGATCGACGTCCAGCCAGCGCTGGCTCTCCTCGTCCCACGCCCGGCACCAGGCATGGGCATGGGTGCCGCGCACCACCATCTCCCCGGTCTTCTTGTCGCCCGCCTCCACCACCGCGAAGCCGCAGGCATAGCGCGTGGGCACCCCGGCCTCCCGCAGCAGCAGCGCGCTGGCCGTGGCGAAGAACTCGCAGTGCCCGGTCCGCGCCTGCTCCAGGAAGATCCCGATCAGCGTGGCCTTCTCCTTCCCCACCGCGTTCCTCACATAGGCCGCCACGGAGGGGTCTTCCGCCTTCCAGTCCGAGACCTTGTCCGGCATCTGGTTGTAGCGGGTGTAGCGGAAGTTCCGCGCGAAGAAGAACCGCAGCTTGTCGATCTTCTCCTCCGTGGTGCCTTCGTAGAGCTCCAGTTCATCCGCGATGCGCTGGATGGCCGGAAGCTCTGCCAGGGGAATCACCGTGTCCGGTTGGTAGGGCCTCACTTCCTCCACCGGCTTGCCGCTCACCGCATCCTTCCGGGCCCGCGAATCGAAGCTGGTCCACGGTGCCCGCGAGCTCTCAAAGTCCCCGCCCCACAGGATCGTCGCATCGCAAATCGGCTGCGAGGGCTGCACCCGGAAGGTCCCGAAGGAGTTCCGCTGGAAGCCATCGAAAACGAACTTGGTGGTGCTGGCCACCTCCGCTGGCAGGGGCAGGAGGGTAAAGCTATCCTGATCCCCCAGCGCGCCGCGCATGCGGAAGCGCCAGCGCTCGGGATCGATCGCCGGCTTCGTGTTCGGCAGTTGGGGCGGGCAAACGTAGAAGCCGGTGTACTGGTTGTTGATATCCAGCGGATTCGGCTCGTACTTGATCGGGTCTTCAGCGAAGTCCTCGCTCATCGGCGTCTGTTTGCCCGGGAGGTCCGCCGCCCAAGTCGTGCCCTGGAACTGGTTGTAGGAGGCCAGCCGCAGCAGGCGCGGCAACGGCCCCTGCACCGGATACAGGCGCCACTGGATATCCGGCGATTGCTTGAGCCGGCCGCGCTCACCCAGCGAGGTGCGCCGTTCCGTGGCAGAGTCCCCCGAGCCACCGCCGCCCCGTCCCATCGCCCGGCCATACAGGGCGGCTAGGCCCTGCTGCCCGCCGATCCCGATCAGCGCCGAAACCAGCAGCGCGAGCACCGTGGCCCCGCTCACCGCCCGCCAGCCCTTGCCATGCCGCGCCACCACCGCCCAACCGATCAGGCCGACCATGCAGGGGAAGAACCAGGGCTTGTTATCCGCGGAGACCTTCACGCTGCCCAGGCTGGCCGCCAGCAGGATCGCGCAGAAATAGACGTTATCGAAATTGAAGCGGACCTCCCGGAAGGGCAGCCCGTACTTCTCCGCATGCTCCCGCCGCCGCCGGATCATCACCGAGAAGATGCCCAGGGAAAGGGAGTCCTCCTTCCCATAGGTCTGCACGAACTGTAGCGGCAGCAGCAGCACCGGCAGCCAGGTGAAGACCCGTGCCATGGTGGTGGCCCGGTACTCCGGCTGGATGCTCTCCAGGATCATCGAGACCGTCAGGAAGAGCACCGAGAGCCGCCAGGCCAGCAGCGCCGCCCGCTCGCCGAAATCCCAGCGCAGCCGCGACCACCCCGCGCCCCCCACCAGCAGCGCCAGCCCCAGCGCGACCGGAATCCGGTCCGTGAGCATGCTGCCCCAGAAGAGGAGCGAACAGGCGATCAGCAATGGAGGGAGACGCGACACGGGTGGGTTAAGTTCCAAATTCTAAATTCCAAGGTCCAAGAAAGGCAAACAGCCGATGCACCCGCGGTGCCGGTTCGATGGGCTGTTCATTGAAATTTCGAGTTTGGAATTTAGAGTTTCACCATCGGGCTATAGCCGACCGGAAAGCCGCATCAAGTCGGCGGCTAGCGCCGCACCACTGCGGACGTAGTGGACCCTCGGGGCGGGCGCGGGCCGTTCGCGGCAGATGACTACGGCGGAGGTCTCGATGCCGGCGCGGTTCAGGCGGTGGAGGAGCTGGGCGCGGGCCGGGGACCAGCCGGCGAAGACGCAGAGGCAGCCGGCCAGGTCTTCCGAGTGGCGCTGGACCAGCTTGGCCAGGGAATCGAAGTCCTCCTTCGGCGAGTTCTCCACGCCGGCCAGTACCTCGAGCAGGGTCTCCGCCCGGGCGATCCCCTGCCCCGCAGTGACCACCCGTTCATGGCCGGCGATGAACATGAGGTCGATCAGCGCTTCGGAGGTATCCACCGCGACCACGAAGGAGGCGGCGACCGATACGGCGTCCTCGAAGAGATCCTCGTCCCCCGGCGCTGGGAAGGTGTCCAGGATCAGGCCGTGGCGCGGGAAGAACGTGTCTTCCAGCTCCTTCACCACCGGCTTGCCGGTGCGCGCCCAGGTCTTCCAGTGGATCAGGCGCAGCGGGTCGCCGGGCTGGTAGTCGCGCAGGCCGGTGAACTCACCGGTGGCCCCGGCGTGCCGCGCCGTCGCCTCGCCACCCGGCTGGAAGCGCGCGCTGCCTGGCAGCTCGAAGCGCGGCAGCGGGTAGCGCCGCGGCAGCACTGCCAAGCTCGCGGACGGTGCCTCGACCCGGCGGCAGCGCTGGAGCAGCCCCAGCGGGTCTGGCAGCACCAGCCGCAGGTCATCCATGCGGATCAGCCCGCGCCGCTGCGGCACGATCGGGATGGCCACCTTCAGATGGCGGCCGCCGCGGATTCTCTCCACCACCCCGCTGCGCCCGCCCTCGAAGAGCCGGCGCATCTCGCAAAGCCAGTGCCAGCGGTACCAGGCCAGCGCCCGGTCATAGACATTCCGTTCGCCCTCACCCGGCTCGCGGCTGCCCAAGAACAAGGCCTCGGAGGGCCGCGGGTCCGGAGTGATCTCCATCAGCTCGAAGCGCCGCAGGTCCTGCTTCCGCAAGTTCCGTAGGGTCACGTGGTAGGTGAAGGGCAGCCCGGCAGTGGCATGCGCCGGCAGCTCACGGGTGGCCTCCACCTTGTAGCGGCGGAAGAGGAGTGCCAGCCCCGCCACCAGCAGCATCCCCACCGTCAGCGAGAAGCTCTGGAACATCGGCCGCTCCGGACTCCCCAAGGCCGCGCCCGCCGCGATCACCACCAGGATCATCACCCCCATGCCCGCCGGGCGCACCCGCAGGCGGAAGTAGTGGCCCAGCGCCGTGCCGCTCGAATAGATCCAGTACTGGTGTCCGCGGAAATAATCCGCCAGCCAGGTCTCCTTCCCCTTCCCCTCGCGATCGCGCCGCGCCTCTTCCGGCGGCGGCTGCTTCTTTTTCTTCCCCTTTCCTGAACCCTTGGCCGGCATTTCTCGCTTTCCCGCAAACTCGCCCGCCCCCGCGCGGACGCCAAGGGAAAAGGTGGGCCGCACCTCTTCGTCCCAAGGGGACGGCTTATAATAGCCTGGCACGATAGTGCCAGGTCAGGCCCGCCTGAGAGTTGCGTCCCAACGGGACGCCTTATGCTTCTGGCGGCGTGGGTTCAGGTTCGGCTCGAAGAAAGGGAATCGTGGCCCTGCGGTTTGGGTAAACTTTCCAATTCACAAAACCAACCCCGCATGAGGCGTCCCTGTGGGACGCAATCCCTGCGGACGGCCAACCCGGCACGTCGTTCCTCGTGCCGGGCTGGTATGAGTCGTCCCCTTGGGACGGAGAGAAGGCCCCCCACCTCACTGCGTGATCACCCGTCCGAAGACCTTGCTGCGCGCCGCGGGCAGAGTGATCGTTGCGGTCATCTTGAAGTTCCCTCCGGAGACCGACTGGGAACCCCACACAACGCCCGTGCTCGACCAGGTCCCCAGGGTGTCCGACCACTGCGCCTGCACCGAGCCTTCCGGGAAGGCCCCGGCGCGGGTGAAGGTCAGGGTGAACTGGGTGGCATTGAGGCGAGTGATCTTGAGATCGCCTTGGTCCTGCGCGTTCGGATTCAGGCCATACATGAACTCCAGCAGGTTCACGTTGCCGTCCTTGTCCGGGTCCGCGTTCATGCCCCAGACCGTGGCTTCCAGTGCCGGGTTCCCCAATTGGCCGGCCGTGAACTTGCCGGCCGCCCAGGTGGCGTAGGCGCTGGCCAGGGTTCCTGCGGGCGTTTCCACGTTGATGTGGAAGAGATTGGAGTTCACCTGCGAGCCCAGCGGATTGGTCGCCGTCAGGATCAGATCGTAGTTCCCGCGGTTCGCCGCCACCGGCGTGCCGGAGAAGACCCCCGTCGCCGGATTGAAGGAGAGCCAGCCGGCACCCGGCAGCGGATTCCCGTCCGAAAGCTTCACCGACCAGGTCAGCGAACCCGGGTAGATCGGATCGTCGAAGGTCGCGGCGTTCACCGTGAACTGGAAGGCGATGTCCTGCTTCGCCAACTGATCCGGAACCTGCAGCGTGAGACGCGGACCCAGGTCATACTGGAATTGATAGGCGCGCGCGCTGCCGGCATTCAGGGCACCGGGCCCGTTCACGCCATCATCCGAGGCACTGCAGATGCCGGTGAAGCCATCCATCGCCACCGCGTGACCGAAGCTGTCGATGGCCGTGGTCGGGACCGAGGGCTGGAAGCGGTCAATCTGCGTCCACGCCGGGCTGCCGGTGCTGCGGCGGCGGTAGACTTCCGCATAGCCGCGCTTGTCCGTGGCGTTGTTGGAGTCGGAGCCGGGGCAGCCGATCATCAGCAGCTCGCCCGCGATGCCCACGGAGTAGCCGAAGTTGGTGTTCGGCACGCCGCCACCCGGGGTGATCTTCTGGACCAGGCCCCACGCGTTGGCGCCGCCCTGGTTGCGTTCGAAGATGCGCGCGCCGCCAGCCTTGAAGGTGCCGATTGGCGAGCCACCGGAGTAGACACCCAGCGCCAGGCGATCCCCGGAAAGATCCACGGAGAAGCCGAAGCCCGCGTAGTTCGTGCCGTCCACATCGGTGAACTCGTCGAGCCGCTTGAGCTCGGTCCAGGTGCCGGTCGAGTTCGGGCGGGTGTAGATGTAGGCCGCGCCGTAGTTCCAATTGGTGCTGGAGCCACCGGCAGCATTCGCGCCGGGCGAGCCGATGACCGCGGTGTTTCCTTCCAGGGTCACCGCGCCGCCATACATCTCACTGTCACCGGCCTGGCCGGTGGCGCGGTTGTCAGCGGCCACCAGGATCTGCTGCTGGGTCCAGGAAGTCCCGTTGTTGGTGGAGCCGAACATGAAGGCCCGGCCGGAACGCGGCGCACCGGCGAGGCTGGCATTCGGCGAGCCGACCAGGATCGTGAGATTGCTGATCGCCACCGCGGAGCCGAAGCCGTCGTTATTCCCGGCCACGCTCGGCACGATCTTGGCCATCTGGATCCAGGAATTCGGGTTCACCGCATCGCGCCGGAAGACATAGGCCGCACCGCCGTTGGTCGAGACGGCATCGGCACCCGGGGCACCGATCACCATCAGGTTGCCGTCGATCGCCACCGACTCACCGAAGCGGTCACCCGCCACCGAATCGCTGCCGTTAAGCTGGATGACCTGGCCCCATGGCAGGCCCGTGCCCGCATCGCGCTCGTAGACGTAGACGCGGCCCACATCGGCCACCGTGCTATCGCGCGCCGGGGAGCCGACGACCATGGTATTCCCACTGAGGGCCACCGAGCTGCCGAAGTTCGCGGCGGCCTGGCTGGCATCGGTGCCGTTCACGGCGAGCGGCAGGAGCTTGTCCACCTCACCGTGCAGGACGATCACCGTGGTGGCGGAACTGACCACCGGCGCGGCGAAGCCATCGTTCACGCTGAGGGTGAGGGTCACGTTCTCTGGTGTGGTCGGCGTGACGCGCGTGCCCGGGGTGGGCGTGAAGACCAGGCCGCGCAGTGCCGCTGCCGAGGCCGCGGGCGTGCCGGTGAAGACGTAGATGCCGCTGCTTGGCGTGGTCTGGGTGAAGCCGCCAAGGTTCGTGAAGCCGCCCTTGATCGCATTGTCCAGGCTGACGGTCACGGTCTGCGACTGCACGCCGAGGTTGTCGACGTCGGTGATGTTGGCACCGGCGAAGGGACGGATCGAAGAGAACTCATACATCTTCTGCCCGCCCACCAGGCCGGTGATCACCGGCAGATCGTTGACCGGCGTGACCGTGGTCGTGGCAGTCACCACCACCGGGCTGGTCACGAAGCCATCGTCCATGCTGGCGGAGAAGATCGTGTCTTCGGTCGTGCCCACCGGGATCCGGTTGATCACCGGGGTGAAGGTCAGCGCGCGGAGCGCCGCGGTCACCTGGGCGGCCGTGCCCTGGAAGCGGAGCACGCCCGGCGAGACGATGGTGAAGCCGCCACCCACCACACCACGGCTGACCGGGTAGGTGAGGGTGAGGGTCACCAGCTGCTGGCGCTGTTCGTCGAACTCGACCACCGTGGCATTCGCGAAGGGCTGCACGATGCCGGTATCCAGCACGGCGCGCGGATCGGCATTCAGGAGCTGCGGCGGATCATTCACGCCGGTCACGGTGATCGAGGCCACAGCAGTGTCGCGGTCGTTGCCCTGCGGCATCACGGTCACGTTGGCGATCCCCGGGTAGGTGCAGCCGCCGTCATCCGCCACCCAGTAGGTGATGGCCGCCTTGCCCTGGAAGTTGGAGGCAGGCGTGAAGGTCACGGTGTCACCGGTCACGGCCACGGTTCCGGCAGCTACTGGATCCACCGTAGGTGCCTTCACCGGGGTGAGGGTGAAGTCCGCCTGGGCCGCCGCCTGGGTGCCCGGGAAGGCGGTGCGCAGGATGCCGTCGTTCGCGGTCACGTCCAGCGACACCGGCCCGCCGCCGGCGAGCACGGTGTAGATGTCATCGCTCACGCTGATGTCGCCCACGCGCACGGTGACCTCGGCGAAGCCGGTGCCGCCTAGGCCATCCGAGACGCGGTAGGTGAAGCGCACGCTGCCGACGAAGCCCGGCTGCGGCACGTAGATCAGGTTGCTACCCACGATCTGGACCGCACCACCACCGGCGGCGCGGCGCAGCTGGGTGGCCGGGAAGCCATCTTCCAGCAGCAGGCGGTTGAGCACGATCAGCTGCTCGCCGGTCGCACCGGCAGTGATGAGCGCCTGGGTCTCTGCACGCAGCGTGACCCCGGCGAAGCGGGCGACATCGTAGATCGAGGTCGCGGACTTCGCGATCGCATTGAACTCCGTGACCAGGGCCACGCGGCGGTCGACATCGGAGGCACCCGCATTCGAGAAGACGGTGCGGGAGGCCGGGGCGAAGCGCGACCAGAGATACTGCGTGAGCGGCGTGGCCTGCGCGGAGAGCGTGACGCAGAGCGGGGCCGGATCCAGGAAGTCACCGGTCACGAAGGGCGAGCAGACATTCGAGGTCGGCACCGTCACGTCCGTGATGATCCAGTCCGCGGCGCTGGCGGGCAGCACGCTGTCATTCGCCAGCACCGGCAGCAGGGTGCCGAGCGAGTCACTGCGCACCGCGAAGGAATCGTAGTTGGTCTCCAGGTTGCGGCTGCCCACGCGGTCCAGCACCGTGATGCGGACCACCGCCGCGGCGCGGCTGGCACCACCGGAGGAGATCTCATAGGTGAAGGTCTCCACGTAGGGGTAGACGGTGTTGGCCGGGTTCGGCGTGTAGTTCAGCGCGGCGCCGTTCTCGATGATGTCCAGGGTGCCGCGGTTCGCCGGGTTGCCCAGGTTCGCGGGATCCGTGGTGGTGGCCAGGATCGTCAGCTGCTGGCCGGCATCCGGGACCACGCGGTCGTTGTCGAGCACGGCCAGGCGGTTGGAAGAGCTTCCGCGGAAGGCGAAGTACTCGTCCTCACCCGCGACCATCTCGCCATCGGTGGAGCGCACGGTCACGCGGGCCGTGTCGCTGCTATCGCCATCAGTGACGGTGCAGGTGAAGGTCTCGGTGCCACTGAAGCCCGGGGCCGGGGTGTAGAGCAGGGTCTTGAAGTCCTCGCTGATCTCCACCGTGCCGCCTTGGTCCGGGGCATTCGGGCCGGTGCCGATCGCCGCCACGGAGAGCTCGCCGGGGAGATCGGAGATCCGCAGGTCATTCGCCAGGATCGGCAGGATGTTCTTCTGGCTGTCCGTCTGCACGGTGTAGAAGTCGCTGCTGGCGCGGATGCCATTCGCGATCACTACTACAGTCACCGTACCCGTGGCCGTGCGGCCGCTGGCATCACTGATCGTGTAGGTGAAGTTCTGCTGGCCGGTGGCACCCACCGCGGGATCGAAGCTCAGCGAGAGGTTGCCCGCGCTGATGCTCATCTGGCCCAGGGCCACGGAAGTCGGGGTGACGTTGGTGATCGTCACCGCGCCCGCACCGGCATTCAGCACGTGGTCATTCGCCAGCACGTCCAGCACGGTCGGGCCGTCGTCGGTGCTCTTGGTCGCGTCGTCGAAGTGGACGCTGAAGATGTCGGTGTTGGTGGTCAGGTAGCCGACCTTCACGGTGACCAGCGCGGTGCCGGTGCCGCCGAAGCCATCGATGGCGGTGTAGGAGAAGGTGTCCGTCCCCAGGTAGCCGGCAGGCGCGCTGTAAGACAGCGCGGCGCCATTGACGATCTCGACCGTGCCGTGGGCCGGGGTGGTGACGGAGTTGATCGTGAGCGCATCACCGGTGCCGGGCAGGATGTTGTCGTTCTCCAGCACGTTCAGCGTGACCTGACTGCTGCCGAGCGCCACGCCGAAGGAGTCCGCGCGGACGTTGAGCGTGCCCACCCGGTTCTCCACTACTACGGTTACCGTAGCGGTGGCCGTGGCCGTGCCGCCACCGGACATGGTGTAGGCGAAGGTCTCCGTGTAGGGGAAGGTGACCGCGGATGCGGAAGGCGTATAGCGGATGCTGCCGCTCTCGACCACCGCGGTGCCGGACTTGTCCGGAGCGGTGGAGACGGAGACCAGCGTGAGCGGATCACCCGTGGCCGGGATGATGCTGTCATTCGCCAGCACGTTCAGCAGCGGGGCCTGGCCGGCGGCCACCGTGAAGCGGTCCGCATTCGCGCGCAGGTTGCCATTCAGGCGGTCGATGGTGACGCGGGCGGTGACCAGCGCGGTGTCCCGGTTCCCCAGGTCATCCTCGATGGTGTAGGTGAAGACCTCATCCCCCACGAAGCCGATCTCCGGCGTGTAGATCAGGGTCTGGTCGCCGTTCATCGCCACCGTGCCACCGGCGCTCGGCGGGCCCACGGCGATGATGTGGCGGCTGGTGGCCACGCCATCCAGGCTGGTGTCGTTGTCCAGCACGTTCAGCTCGATCGCGCTGCGGTCCGCCTCGACGCGGTAGATGTCGTCATTCGCGAAGAGGAAGCTGCCGTCCAGCAGGGTGTAGGTGAAGCTGTCCGTGTAGGTCTGCCCCTGGGCCAGGCCCTGAAGGGTGAAGGCCGGGCCACCGGTCGGGCCGGGGAAGACCGAGCCGGTCGGGTCATACTGGAAGTTGCTGGCCAGAACCTTCCAGCTGCCACCCAGGCCGGAGAAGGCGGGGTCAAAGGTCACCGGCACCGAGAAGCTGTTCGCATCGATGCGGGTGGCCACATACTGGCCGGTGAGCGCGCCGCTGGAAGGCAGCATCACTTCCTGACCGGTCTGCAGGCCGTGGTTCTGGGAAGTCACCACCGTGGCACCCGGGCTACCTGCGGCAAAGCCATCGATGGTCCCGCTGCGCTGCTGGAGCGTGATGTTCACCTTCGCGCCAGCCACCGTGGTCGGAGCACTCGCCACCGGCAGCATGAACTTGCGGTTGTCCGGCAGATGCTTGTTCTGGTCGATCTCGACGTCGTTCAGGAGCAGGCCCGGAGGCGTGACGTTGAGCTGGGCCTTCTCGTTCGTGGTGAGCGAGGGGTCGTTGATGGCATCGGGCTTGTCATTGCGGCCTTCCACCAGCACCGCCACCAGGGCGCTCACGGGAGCGATGCCGTCCGTGACGTTGACGTTGAAGGTATCGATCACCCGTTCCTTGAAGGCGAGCGCCTGGAGCTTCGGCGCGGCGGTCGGGTTGTAGGTCAGGGTCAGGCCATCCGGGCTGAGGCTGATCGCCGCGCCTTCGCGGCTGGTGTTCTGGCCGGCACCGATCTGCAGGCGGAGCACGTTGCTGCGGTCCACATCGCCATCGTTGGCGAGCAGGCTGGAGCTCGGCAGGGCCAGGGAGGCATCCTCATGGGTCCAGGCGACCGCCGGGATCAGCACCACGTCACCGCTGGCACCACCCGGCGGGCGGATGGCCACGTTCAGGTTGCCATTGCCCGCACCACCGGCAGGCAGCACGTAGAGGACTTCGGAACCCTTGGTGAAGTCCGGCAGGGTCTGACCGGCGGGCACGAGCGGAGTGAGCACCGCGAGGCCCGGCGGATCATTCACCGGCACCGGCGCGTCATTCACGCCGCTGACCGTCACGGTGATCTGCGCCAGAGAGATGGCCCCGGCATTGTCCGCCACGGCGTAGTAGAAGGTGTCCGCCGCAGTCTCGCCGAGGGCCAGGCCATCGAGATAGGTCGAGGGGCGCGGGTTGTAGACGATGTTCGTCTGGGCGCGATTGGCGCGGATCTCCAGCGTGACGGCGGCACCGCGGACACTTGTGGTGGTGAGGCGGTTCGCGTCATTCAGGATGGTCCACAGGCCCTTCGCCGCAGCGTTGTCCACGTAGGTCACCGGGATGGTGAAGGTGTCCGGACCGGTGACGGTCACGGTCTGGTAGCCATTGTAGGAAGTGTGGCCCCCGTAACCGGAAATCAGGATCGTGGTGCCGGTGGTCAGGCCGTGCGCGGGCACGGTGACGGTCACCGGGGAGGTGCCCGGCGTGCCGCTGTAGTTGGTGACCGGCGCGGCCTGGCAAACACCCACCACCTTCAGCTGCGTGAAGGGCTTGTCATTGGTGTCCGGGTCATTGTCGTTCGCGAGGATGCCAGTGGTGGCAAACTGCCGCGGCGCGGGGTAGAGCGCGTCCGTATCCAGCGCGCTGCCGCTGCCCGGATCACCGAGGATGCGGAGCACGGTTTCTTCATTGGTCGCCACCGAGTCGTTGGCCGGTGCGGGCGGGTCGTTGCGGCCGAGCACTTCGACCTGGACCAGGGCTTCATCCCGGTCCGTGGTCATGCGGGATTCCACCGCTTGCCAACGGCCGCGGCCAGCCGGCGGCGGATCGCCCGCGAAGGCCTTGGCGATGGTGAAGCCGGCGTCATCCGAAGCCGTGACGGCGAAGCTGCCATTGTAGCCCGCCGTGCTGGAATCGCTGATGATCACGAGCTCACCCACGGCGAGGCGGTTGGCGGGAGCGCCCACCACCGTGTGGCCGGCACCGCCATCCGCGAAGGAAGCGATATCGCCCGCACCCACATCCAGGATCGTGTAGGCGAAGGTATCCGTGACGCGCGCACCAGCGGGCAGCGAATTGAAGGCCGCACGCGGATCGTAGCTCAGCGCGGTGCCACGCAGCGGCAGGCCGGCGGGCGTGATGGTCACCAGGGCATTGCCGCTGGTGGTCAGGGTGGACTTGTTGGTCAGCGGCGGGTTGACCGAAAGCCCGGTATTCAGGTCGACGGCGAAGAGCTTGTCCGAGCCATCGGCATCCAGGTCGTTCGCCAGCACATTGAGCGTGGAGACTTCGTCCTCGGTGACTTCAAAGAGGTCCGCCACGGCGATCGGATAGGCATTCGCCTCGCCGAAGGGCGTGCCCGCGGTATCCGCACCCGGGGAGGTCTTGGCACCGGTGGCACTCATGATCACCCCACCATTCGGCGGGGCCTGGACCAAGCCGTGCGGCACGAAGGCTGCACCCTGGAACTGCGGCGCGAGGGTCAGCGAGTGGAGATCGAAATCGAGCGTGGCCGCGGGTGAAGCGGAGTTCACGAAGACGCCATTGTAGTTAACAGCCTCCACCACCTTGGCACCATCGACCGTGGGCGCGCGCAGCTCGATGCGGCCGCGCAGGTTGAGATCCAAGTTCACGCTGAGCGCCGCGATCGAAGGCAGCTCGACCGGCGTGTTCGCATTCGCGGGCGTGAGCGCGGTGTCCGCGATGATGATGCCGAAGCCCGGGCGCACCAGGTCACCAGGAGGGAAGACGTGGCGCTTCAGGCCATCGATCCAGACTTCGAAGTTGCTGAGGTCGACGGCTCCCTGGTCGCGCGGGTTGAAGAACTCGATGAACTGCGGGTTCGGCGAGGTCTGGGAGGCGAAGATCTCGTGGATGATGATCTTGCCCAGCGCATCCGCATCCACCGCACCGCTGTCCACGCTGCCATTCCGCAGCACGCCGCGCTGGTCGACCATCGCCTGGCCGGCGATGGCGGCACCCACGGCCGGGCTGTCCGCAAGCAGGCGGTAACCGCGGGTCGGGCCTTCAAGCGTGCCGATCAGGCCAAGCTTGGGATCGATGTTGCGCTTGTCGGTCGCGTGGTTCAGCAGGGTCGCCAGCTGGGGCACGCCGCCTTGAATGAGAGTGGTGGTGCTGTTGTCCCGGCAGATATTCCCGCCCTGGGAGAGGAAGGCACCGCCGCCGGCCACCTGCAGGTTGCGGGCGGAGACGTCGGCAAAGACGTTGTTGGTGACGATCACCCGGGTGTTCGAGACATTGCTGTGAACCGAGCTGCCCATGTTCGCGGCATCACTGTTCCCGGAGAAGGTGCAGTGCGTGATCTTGGGCTGGAAGAGGTGGTTCGGCGTGTAGTTCTCCACGTAGATAGCGCCGCCGCCGAAACCGGTGGACGCGGCCTGCGCGTTCCCGGAGAAGGTGCTGTTCACGAAGCTGCAGTCCGCATCCGTGTAGAGCGAGATCGCACCACCGCCGAGACCGGCGGAGGATTGCAGCGAGTTCCCTTCGAAGAGGCAGCGGTCGACCGTCAGCGAGCCCTGGTCCACGTCGATGGCACCGCCCCATTGGCTGGCCAGGCAGTTCGTGATCGTGCAGTCCTCGATGGTCAGGCTACCGGCCGCCATGGAGGGATCCGGGCGGCCGATGTAAATGGCACCACCGGTGATGCCGAAGCCGCGTGCCAGCTTCAGGCCCTTCATCTGGACCCCGGCGGAGATGCGGAAGAGCTGGACGTCGCCCGTGTCGGTCGAGCCGTTGCCATTCGAGTCGCCGGTGATCGTGAGCTTGTCCGCACCGGGACCGCGGAAGCTGAGGTGCTTGTCCAGCACCAGCGGGCCGCGGGCCTTGCTCAGGCGGATGACCGCCGGGTAGCTCGGCAGGGCGAAGGTGATGACGTCGTTGTTCTTCGCGAAGGAGATCGCGTGGCGCAGGGTGCCGGGCACCGTGGGATCATCCAGCACGCTGGTGACCAGGAAATTCCGGGTGTCGCTGACCAGCACGATCGGCAGCACGCGGCTGGTGAGGTTCAGCGCGGAGTCGCTGGCGGTGATGGTGAAGTCGGTGCGGCCCGGCTGGCCCGGCGGAAAGATGTAGGTCGCGCTAGGCACGAACTGCAGGGCGCGGATCGCGGTCTGCGCGGCCGAGGTGAGACCGGTGAAGGTGAAGGTGCCCGCCGGGGACTCCTGGAAGTTGTTCGGCGCGGTGCCCAGGTTTTGCAGGGTCCCCTTGGCCGTGTTGTCGATCTTCACGGTGACCACCACTTGGCCGTCATCGGTGATGCCCACCTTCTCGAAGGGTTTGGCCACGGGGACCGGGTCGATGAGGGCCGGGGTGGAGCTCGGCGGGAAGGTGCCGGCACCGCTGCCGTTCACCTTGTTCCAGGTCACGTCCGGCGCGCCGTTGATCGCGGTGACTTCGATCCGGGTCTGGCTGTTGTCCCGGGTGACGCTGCCGTCATCCACCGTGATCTTGATCGTCGCGGTTTCGCTCTGGTTGAGGGGGATGCGGCCGGCGGTGGGGCGGAAGCCGACCTTGCGCAGCGCGGTGGTGACCACGTCGGCAGTGCCGGTGATCTGGTTCAGGGCATTGAAGTCGGAGGTGACGTAGCTGCCCTTCGCGGCATCGTCCAGAGTCAGGGTCACGGTCAGGGACTGGCCTTGGTCGGCGTCGGTGATGACGACGGTGGAGAAGGGGAAGACCGGCGGGATGGCCGGATCATCCGTGGTGCGGATCACCTCCGCGGCCACCCCGGTGATTTGCGGCGGGTCATTCGTGAAGGTGATGGCCAGCGGCAGGAAGCTGCGCACCACCGCCGCGCCATTCGGGCCGGAGAGGTGGACGTCCGAGACGCTCACGGAGAAGTTCGCGCTCTGGTTGGAGGACTGCGAAAAGGTCTGGAAGCGCACGGCGGCGACTGCTGCCGCGATGCCCGAGGCGTCGCCGGTCATCGGGTTGCTCGGCAGGATCAGGGTGCCGCGGGCGGTCACGTCGGTCTCCGTGAGCGTGGCGGAGAAGGTGTCGCCTGGATCCGGATCGCTTACAGTAATGCGGAAGGGCGTGGCCTCCCCGCTGTCCGGCACGCTGGCGCTGGCCAGCGAGACGCTGACGACCGGCGAGTCATTGACCGATTCGTAATAGACCGAGCCATTGATCGGCGTGGCGGAGAGCGCCGTGGTGTCGCTCGCTTCCACCTTCACGGCGAAGTTGTAGACGCCCACCGCCCGGGCATTCGGCGTCGGCGTGAAGGTGATGGAGCGCAGGCGGGTCTGGGCCGTCGCGGGGCTCTGGTTGGTCAGGGTGTAAGTGTGGTTCCCGCCGCTGGTGCCGACCACGAAGGAATTCGGCACGTCAAGGGTGCCGTAGTCCTCTGCCGCGATGGGGATGGTGACGACGACGTTCACGTTGTCGCCATCGGGCTCGGTGAGAGTGAGCGCGCCGAAGGGATCGCCCGCCGCGGGGGTGGAAGCCTCCGAGGCGATGCTGTCCGGAAAGGGCGCCGCCAAGGTGCCCTTGAGGGAGCCGCCGAGCGAGGGTGGATCCGGAACGGGGGTGACCGTGATGGTGAAGGTCTGAATGGGCGATTCGTCATCGCCACCGTTGGCGGTGCCGCCGTCATCCGCGATCTTCACCGAGACGGTGGCGGAGCCATTCTTGTTAGGAGCCGGAGTGAAGGTGAGGGCACCGGAGGCGCTGACCGCGGGCCCCGCGGAGAAGAGACTATTGTTGTTGTTGGTAACAACGAAATGAACCGTCTGGCCGCCCTCTTGCGGACCGGCGGTGATGGCGGTGGCCCAGGCGGCGGCGTAGGCACCGGAGTCTTCCAGGACGGTGACATCCGGACCGTCGTTGAAGGACGGCTCGTCATTCACCCCGGTGACGCTGAAGTTCACGGAGACATTGGTACTGGAGTCCTGGCCACCGGCGACGGCCCGCACCTTGAATGCCTCGACCGAGGAACCGAAGGTATCCGGCGGCGGGGTCCACTTCAGGGTCTGGCCGGAAGTCACGATGTCATCCGGGCTCACCACGGCGTTGCCCGGGTCACGGCGCAGCACGCCGTTGATGATCTTGATACGGAGCGAAATGGTATCGTTCTCCGCGTCGAAGGCATTCGAGGCCCCGATGATCGTGTCGACGCTCACCGAGGTAGTGGCGTCCTCAAGGCCGCCCGTGAGCGGGTTGACGGAAGAGAGCGTCGGCGCGGTCGCTGAGGCAGAACCCGCGAAGGCTAAGCCGAAGCATGCGGTAAGCAGCGGGAGGAGGCGGAAGGGCGAGTCCATGTGCTAGGAGGAAAAGGGATCAGCGCTCAGCGGGAAGCGGACGAAGAACGGGCGGCACCGGGGAAAGCCGGCGGGGCGGAAGGTTGCGGGACCGGGGTTTCAGGAACCGGCAGCTTCACCTGGCGGGCGGCTTCCGGATTCTGCGTGACCTTGGCGGCCGCCAGGGCGTCCGCGAGAAAATGCTCTTCAAGCGCGCGGCGCTTGTCGGTGAGAAGCCCCTGCTTCAGGCGCTCGGCGATCTCTTCGAAGGGCCGGGCACCACCGGGGCGCGCATCGGTCTTCATGATCACATACAAGCCGCTGGCATCCTCGATGATGCCGCTGCGGGCCTTCAGCTCCAGGGCGCGGCCGGCCTTGATGACTTCCGCGGGCCAGCGGGTCTCCGCGGCATCGGTCTCGATCCAGCCGATGTCACCGCCGCGGTAGCGGCTGGTCTGGTCGTCCGAGTATTCGGAAGCCACGGTGCCGAAGCCGGAAGCGGCCGGTCCCCTGCCCCCTTCCGCGGGCGCGGCGGCGGCGGCGGCCAGACCTGCCTCCATGCGCTGGCGGGTCTCGGCCTTGCGGGCCTCCGTGCTCTGCACGGGCAGTGCTTGGAAGAGCATGGAGAAACGATCCATCCCCTTGCGCGAGAACTCGGCCTTGCGCACTTCATAGGACGCGCGGACTTCCTCGTCCGTCACGTCGACCTTGGCCACGGCGTCCTCCAAATCGCGCTCGCGCAAGCGGGTGATCAGCACGCTCTCCAGGCGGCGGCGGGTATCCACATCCTTCTCCAGGCCGGCGGCACGCGCACGCTCGACCAGCGCGAGCCGCTGGACCATTTCGTTCAGCAGCACATCCGCAGCGGGCACCGCCTGGTGGTTCGCCTTCCGCCACTCCGCTTCCTCACGCAGGTCCGTGGCCGTGATGTTGCGCCCGCCGACGACCGCGAGGGCCGGTTCAGATGACGCAGGGGCGCTGGTGCTGCTGCTCTTGTCGTTGCACTGGGTCAGGGCGCCGGTGGCAGCTGCCAGACAGAACAAGGAAACGAGGCGACGATGCATGGATGGATGAGTCGGAAGGAGGCAGTTACTGCTCGCCGGGCATGACCACGCGGACGCGCATCACTGCCTTGTTGGCTTCGGAAATCGGACGGACCGCGCGGTAGACGGCGGCGGAAGGATCGTTCGGCGAGACCTGTGAGGTGATGTCCTCCACCACGCCGGGGCCTTCGCTCCAGTTCAGCAGGTCATTCGAGTATTGGACCCGGTAGCTGGCATCGCTGATGCCCGGCTTGCGGCGGAAGCTCAGGGTCATGCGGTCGCCGGAGATCGCGGGCTTCGGCAGACGCGCCATGGTGGCCGGGTCGGTCGGGCGTGCGGGATTGACCGCGAAGCCGTAGTTCACCAGCAGCTCGTCACTGCCAGTCGCGGGCAGGCCGTTCTCCGCCAGCCAGCCGGCGTAGGTGAGCTTCTTGGGCACGACCACCAGGTTCGCCACCGGTGCGGGCAGCGCGTAGGCGGGGTCCGCCTTCAGGGTCATCTTGATGGTCTTGGCCTCGGCGCTGCCGAAGTTCACCGTCGGCTTGGGCGTGAACTCGATCAGGCGCGTGGACTGGTTCGCGGCGAGCGTGAGGTAGGGCGTAACCGTGTTGTAGTCCACGCCATTGGCCGCGGTGCCGGTGAGCGTGAACTGCACGAAGACCTCCGGCGCGAGCAGGCCGCCGCGGCGCAGCAGCACTGCTGCCGGCGAGCCATCCGCCACGCCTGCCAGGCCATCGATCACTTCGAGGCTCAGCTGCGGCTTGAGATCCTCGATCGCGATCTGCGCGGTCGTCGCGGCACCCAAGGTGTAGGTGGAAGAACTGGCGAGCGAGATGTAGACCACTTCATTGAACTCCACCTGCGCATCCACATAAGGCAGCACTGCGATCTTCATCACGGACTGGCCGGCGGGGAAAACGATGGTGGTCGGGATCTGTTGGTAGTCCACGCCATTGGTCGCATTCCCCGTGAGCGAGAAGCCGACGACCAGGTCGCTGGCCGTGCTGCCCTCGCGGGTGATGGTGAACTCACCCGCGGTCGGGCCGTTCTCGCTAGCCTGCGCGGTGGCGGCCACGGTCAGGCGCGGCGGCAGGCCGATCGCGCCGCTTTCGATGTTCCCTGCGTAGTGCAGGGTGGCGAGGTCCTCCGGCTGCAGTGTGGAACCCTGCAGGCGGATGGAGAGATCGGTGAAGGTGCGGGTCCCGGCCACGGAGACATCCAGGAAGGCATCGCTGCCGCTGCGGCGGATCCGCAGGTAGTCGCTCAGCAGGCTGGAGCTGCCGTGCAGCAGGCCGCTGACATCGATGACGTCGCCCTGGGCCGGGGTGAAGTCGGTGATGGTATCCACGGCGGTGGAAGCATCCGTGAAGATGAAGGTGTCCGCAGCGGCACCGCCGGTCAGGGTATCGGCACCGTCATCGCCATAGAGGAAGTCCGCGGCGTAACCGCCGGTGAGGACATCCGCGGAAGGTCCGCCCAGCAGGATGTGGGGGCGCTCTTCACGGTAGTTCGTCTTGTAAGTCTGATAGGCCGCCGCGCTCAGGCCCGCGCTGGGGGCAGAGATGCGGTGCGGGCCGGTGGCTGCGCCGAAGTCTGCGACCAGGTGGCCGTGCTCACGCGCCAGGCGGTGGGATTCGTAGCGCAGGCTTTCCACGGCAGTCACCGCGGGCAGCTCCGGATTCGAATCGAAGAGGCGGACCGCCACTTCACCGCGGGATTCCCCGTGCTGGGGATTCTCATCCCGCACGCCGACCTGGAAGGAACCGGTCTCGACACCATCCGCCTGCACGAAGGCGAGACGGCCCGCCATCACATCGGCGCGGGTGAAGGTATCGCCCACGGCCAGGGTGCGGCTGGTGGTCTGCGGCAGTGCGGCGGCATTCCGCAGCATGAGCTGTCCACCCTCCGGCAGCGAGTAGAGCGTGAAGCTGAGCTGCGCCGGCGTGCTGTCGCTATCCGCGACTTCCAGCGGCACCAGCGAGGTGGAGCCTGAGTAGGCGAGCACCTCCGTGGTCAGCAGCCGCGGCTTCACCGGATCGGCGGAAGGATCGTTGCCCGCCAGGAACTCCGCGAGGTTGTTCATGCCGTTGCCATTGCGGTCGGCCAAGGCATCGGACCCGTTCTGCTTGTCCAGGCCGTAGAGGTCTTCCCACCAGTCCGGCATGCCATCGCCATCCGTATCCAGCGCGCTGGTATCCACTTCCAGGTCCAGGCGCAGGGCACTGGCACGGGTGAGCTGGTCGACATCAAAGGCGGAAGTCGAGGGCGGCAGGATCTGCGCCGGGCTGCCATTGAGCGTGATGCCCATGTGGAAGGCCGTCGCCAGCGTGGTGCCCAGCGGGATATTGCCCCCCACCGGTGTCTGGCCCAGCATCACCGCCTGGTGCGGGATGCGCAGCAGGTAGGAATACTCGCCACCGCCAAGCGCATCCACATCCCCGGTGAGCTGGAGCAAGGTGCCGTCCGGCTTGCGGATGGTCCAGTGCAGCGCGCCCTGGGTGATGAGTTGTTCCGCGTTCGGATTGCGGCGGTTCAGGATGCGCCCGTAAACCAGGGTTTCAGGCTCGCCGATGAAGGCCGCGCCGTCGGCAAGCGGCGCCATCAGGCAGGCAAGCGCCGCGGCGGCCATCCATGCGGAGGAGGAGGAATTCCGGGAGATCATGAGAATCGGGGCGGAGGTTCGTTCAAAGGTGGGTGCAGCAGTTCAGGCTCGCGTCATCCGGTCGCTTCAGTTGCCGCTCTGGCCGTAGGAGTCGAAGATCATCTTGATGTCGGAGACCTGGTCGACGAAGCGGTCCAGGCCGACGTTCGGGTCCGCATTGAGCGTGGCCCCCGGGATGATGAGCAGCCACTCGGTGTTCCAGATGGAGCGGCCCAGCAGGCGGGTATCCATGGTCGGCTCCTCCGCGCTGTCGGGATAGGCGCGGAAGTCGGCGAAGCGGCGGTTGTCACCCAGCTTGCCGTTCAAGGCATCCAGCAGCGGGATGTAGCCGCTCTGCTGGAGCTGCGCGCCGGTCGCGGCGAAGGGCACCGGGATCGTCTGCTCCACGACCTTCCAGGTCCGGATGTCATCCGGGCTGTCCGTGCGGGACACGCGCATGATATCCATGCCCGCAGGGACGAAGTAGACCCGCGGCGAGGCGGCGAGACCGCCGAGCAGGTCGTCGCTGTTGTAACCGTCGAAGGTCACGCCCATGCCGAAGATCTTCGTGGCGTAGTGGCTGGCACTGTAGGAGTGGTCACCCCCGGCCAGCGGCTTGCCGAAGAAGTTCTTCCCGGAACTGATGTCCGAGGAGAAGCGTAGCACGATCCCCGGCTGCGGCACCGGCTGGCCCGCCGAATTGCTGGCAGCGGCGAAGGGGCGGCAGTTCTCGCGGAACTCCCGGACTTGCCAGAGGTCCGGCACGCGGGCCTTCTGGAGTTCCGCCTTCCACGCCGAGTCCGAGTCCTCTCCCGGTGTCGGGAAGTCATCGGGCTGGGTTTCACCGGAGTCGAGGATGCGCATGGACTCGCGGCGGAAGGAGATCTCGCCGATCTCGCGCTGCTCGTTGTTCAGGCCCAGCTCGCCGCGCAGCACCTCGTGGTTCAGGTTCAGCTTGTTGAGCGCCTTGTTCAGGTCGTCGAGGCTGCGCGACTTGATGATCTCACCGAAGGCACTGGCCGGGGAGGCCGGGTCGGTCAGCGCGAAGTTCGTCTCGTAGTCATAGGCCGTGGCCGCCAGGTAAGCATAGCGCGCGGCGAGATCGAAGGAGCTGCGGTAGGTCTGCAGCGCGTGGTTCCGGGACACGCGGAAGGTCATGTCCTGGTAGCGGTTGCGCTGGACCTGCGCGGCCACCCGCTTGTTGAAGGCGGCGCGCTCGTCCACCAGACGTCCGCCCTGGTCGAGCAGGGTCCGGTACTGGTCGGACAAGGCCTGCAGCGCCTGGATCTCCTTGAACACCGCGATCCGCAGCACCGGCTCGTCACCGGCCTTGTCCTCGATGTCCTTGAGCCACTCGCGGATCTGGAGCTTCCGGTCGTCTGCCGCCTTGGCCAGGTTCACCTCGTTCTCCGCCACATCCAGCGAGATCTGGGTCGCCGCCTTGACGATCTTCAGCGTGTCGTCGATAGCGTTGAAGCCCGCCGTCGCGGCAGTGAAGGAGAGGCCGACACCGGCACGGGCGGCGGAGAGCGCGTCACCCGGTGATACCGCGAGACCGCCGGTCGGCAGGTTGAGCGGGATCGCCGAGGCCACATCCTTCTCCACGTTGTAGGTGACTTCCTTCGCGGTGTTCGCGATCTCGATGCCGGTCTCGATTGCGAGCAGCACGCTGTTGATGATCGTCTTGGCGCGGGAGAAGTCCTCATCGCGGCCCTGGTTCTTGTTACTGACCACCAAGCGGGAGTCGACCAAGCGCAAGAGGCGGACGATCTCTCCGGACAAGGCGTCCCAGGCACCGATCGCCTTCGCGACTTCGGCCTCCTGCTGGACCATCTGGTTGATGACATTCTGCAGTTCACCCGTGGCAGGACGTGCTCCCCAGGTCGTGGGTGCCTGGAAGGTGTAGCCCGCCGCGGTGATCGGCATGGAGCCCACCAGACCGGTCAGCTCCACCTTCGGGTGGCTCAGGTCGGTGTAGTTCACCGCGAACAGGCCGGAGGTGGTGTTCGAGGCGTAGCTCAGCGAATTCGTCGCACTCGCGAAGGTGGAGTCGAAGATGTTGCGGATGGTCGCATTGTCGATCTTCTGCGAGTTCAGGGTCGCATCCAGGGTGGTGTAGGCGTCGTAGAGAGAGCCGCCGTTCAATTGGCCGGTGCTGCTGAAGGTGGCAAAGGAAGCCGATGGTCCGGGGACCGTGTCCTTGTTCACCGCACGCACGGGCACATACATGTAGAGGCCCAGGTCGGGACCATCGTAACCGGCGGGATACAGCTTGCCGGGTCCGACGGTGCCCGGGTAGGGCTTGCCGAAGATCTGGATCAGCTGGTTCCGGTAGGAGAGGTCTTCCTGGAAGGTGGAATTGCGGAAGTCCGCCTCGCTGTTGCCCACCTGGCGGAGCATGTTGCTCTTCTCGTTGGCGTTGTCCCACACCGCGGTCGCGTTATCGATCATGCCGGCAGCACGCACCAGGATCTGGTCGAAGTGCGAGCGGCGGTCACCGCCCGAGGAGTTGTCGATGAAGGCGGGCTCGAGATCGAAGACCTGTGCGCCGCGCGCCAGGCCCAGCGGATTGTAGCCCTTGTCGGCTTGGTCCAGGGTGCTCTGGACCGCGTTCATGTTCGCGGAGATCACCGCGATGTCATCATTGGTGGTGCGGTCGACCTTGCGCACGCCTTCCAGCGTGGTGTTCGGGTGCACGGCCGGGAGCAGCGCATTCGCCGTCACCCAGTCGAAGTAGGCACCCTGGCCGGCACGGCGGCCCCACTCATCCACGCCCCAGGCGCGGTCGGGGTTCGAGTCGGTGTAGCCCTGCCACTGGGCCTTCGGGTCCGCCACGTATTTGTCGCGGTAGGTCAGGGACACGATCTCCGCACCGGCCTTGGCCTTGGCGGCGGCAGTGGCGGCGAACTTCCGCTCGTCGAAGAAGTCGACCGAGATGACGATGTCCTGCAGGTTGTAGCTTTCCGAGCGCGAGACCCAGTTGAAGGACGGGTGACGCAGCAGTTCGTACTGGTTGCGCAGGGCGGTGAGGTAGTGGCCCCAGGCATCGCCGTGGCCCTGCGGGAACATCAGCATCGCATCATCTTCGTCGATGAAGCCGTCGGCATTGACGTCAGTGATGTTGTAGTTCGTGGCGTAGGCTGCCTCGCCCTCACCCTTGGTGAAGTTCCAGAACAGGCGGTTGTAGACCGGGCGGGCGTAGAAGTCATCCACCCCGCGCAGCAGGTCGAGCTCTTCCTCGATCGGGGAAGCCACCTCATTCTCGAAGGCATAGACCGAAGTCGAGACACTGCCGGGATCCACCGTGTCACTGCCGACGCCGATGGTCGGGTCCAGCGAGTCGGTGTAGGCTTCGTTGCCAAGCAGCGTGTAGAAGTCCGAGATGCGGGTGGAGGCGAGCTGCAGCGCATTCGAGATCGCCGGCGTGGAGACCGGCTGCGAGAGATCGATGCTCAGGCTCTTGCCGCGGTTCAGGACCGTCTCGTAGAGCTCGATCAGGCCGACGTTCTCGATGACGTTCTTGTCCGGGTTGAGCGCGACCGGGCCTTCATAGCGGGCACCGAACTCCGCGATCATGCTGCTGACCGTGGCCGGCGCATCGCCCTCGAAGTCGCGGATGCGGGCTTCATAGGGATTGACGGCATCGAGCACGCGCTTGATCCAGCCTTGGGCAAGTTGGGCGCGGAAGTCGGGGTAGCCATCGAGGTCTGCATCCACGAAAGGCTGGGAGTTGCCGGCACCGGCCCAGGTGAAGTTCACGCCCTTGCGGCCATCGGGCTGGGTGCCCTTCCAGTTGGTGCCGCTGGCATTGTCCCGCGCGTGGCGGTAGCGGACGAACCACCAGCTGTCCGCGAGCAAGGCCTCGGGCGCGTTCGGGTTGCCCTTCAGGGTCATCTGGTAGCGGCCGCGGCCGGAATTGCCGGAGGGATCCGGGAAGACCTTCCAGGGATTCGGCTGGCCGGCCGGGATCAGGTCCGGCGGCGGCACGTTCAGGCTGCCGTCATCCGGGCGGTACCACCACTCGAAGATCAGGTCGTCGGCATTCGCGCCGAAGTCACCGGTCGAGCGGAGCACGACGTTCTCATCGAAGACGTTGTCGGAAAGGATGGTCTTGATCGAGCCGCGGTAGCGCTCGCGGCGGTCCACCTTGATGATGTGCGGGGTGATCGGGGAGCCGCCCGTCGAAGGGTCGTTGTTCTCCACCACGGTCACCCAGCTTTCATCCGGATACTTCACGCCCGTGGAGATCTCCGCCAGCGGGTCCAGGAAGTTGGCATTCGGCACCAAGGCCAGGCCGGGGCCGAAGGCGCGCATCGGCGTGGGCGTGGAGGGCGTGGCGTATTGAATGTTGCCCAGGGAGTCCTTCGCGATGGCACCCTGCGGGGTGTAGAGCGGCAGGCGCATCAGGCCGGTCAGGTAATCACCGGGGGTGCCAGGCACGCTCTCGGGATTGCGGCTCGTGTTGTAGAGCGAGGTCACGGCGGTGACCCAGGCGGTGCGGGCGGAAGAACCGGTCGCGACCAGGCCGAGGATCGCATCGCGCTCGCTCGCCGTCATGATGTTCGGCTCCAGGACATAGACCTGTGGCGGGGAGGCGGTCAGGGTGTCATCGCCGATCGCCTTGTCATTGAGCAGACCGTTGAACTCGAGCTTGCCGGTCAGCGAGTCGTAGCGCAGGCGGCGCTGGAGCGAGGCGGGCAGTTCATTGAAGAGATACTTGCCGGCCTTCACCGTGGTGCGGCCGCTGGCGGGCTGCAGCTCGGAGGGGAAGGCGGTCGTGGCCAGGGTCGCGCTGCGCGTGTCGAGCGCCTGCACCACGCGGGCGGTCCACTTGGTCTTGAGCAGGTCCGGCACGGCCTCGGAATTCAGCGAGTCGAACACGACTTCCGCGGAGGCGAAGGCGAGCAGCTGCGGCAGGCCCGGGGTCTCGGCCGTCGTAGGGACGCCATCGTGGACGATGGTCTTGGTCGGGTGGTCGGCGTGGTATTCACCACCGGAGAAGGTCAGCGTTTCGCCGGCCTTGAGGATCGCGGGGTTCTCCGGCCACTCGGACTTGTAGATCACCTTGGTGGGCAGGTGCACCGGCAGGAACTGGGAGCTCTGCGGGGCACGCACTGCATCCGGCAGGAAGGCCACCGAATCCCCGGTGAGCGGGACCTTCGGAGTACGGGTGCTATCGTAGGTGGCGGTATAGGTGGCACCGCTCTTGTTCACCTTCACCGGCGGCACGGTCAGGTCCGCGGGCCAGTAGAAGTCCGGAGCCAGCGGGTAGTAGAAGGAGACATTGAACCAAGCCTTGTCACCGCCGGAGATGGACCAGTACGAGCCGCGCCAGTCTTCCCAGTAAGCTTCCTGGGTGAAGAAGTTGTTGCCGAAGGTCTCGGGTGCCGGGCTGGCACCGATCGCCACGCCGAGCGGGTAGAAGGGAATCACCGGCTCGCCCGCCTCCATCTTCACGAAGGGCTGGGTCTTCAGGTTCGTGGTGGTGGCCGTGAAGTTGTTCGCGAAGCGGTAGTTCGGCGTGTCCCCGGTGGCGCTTTCCTTGCGGACCGAGTAGAGGTTCATCTTCACCTCGTCCGCGGCCACGTCGAAGAACTGCACCAGCACGAAGGGATCCGAGGTGTAGCGCCCGGTGCCGGTGGTGATGTTCGGGTTGGAGTTGTTCAGGTCACCGGTGCGCAGGGCATAGGCCGCAGGCGGGCGCGGCGAGACATCCGAGAAGCGCAGCGAGGGAGCCATCAGCGCGTGCTCCTCGTTCGGGTTGTAGCCGGGCGAATTGAAGTCTGGCTGGTTGTAGATCTGCACCGCTTGCAGGCGGGAAGGATCGTAGGTCGTCGCCTGCGGCACGTCACCGATCGCCGGGGCCACGATCTGGTCCTGGTTGGTGCGGCTCTTCCCCTCGCTGCCGTACTGGCTGGCGATGATGATCTGCGGCACCGAAGCGGCATCCGGCCAAGTCGGACGATAGATCCGCGAGACGTAGGGCCACATCAGCGAGTCATTGCGGCGCGGGTCATCATACCAGACCACGATCGGCAGCTCGTTGTTCGGCACGCCGGGGTGGGCATTCACCGGGATCACCGGGCCAGGCAGCGCCGACTTGTTCAGCACCACCAGGGAGGAGCTGTCGGCGCGCAGCTGCGCCATGTCATAGATGTCACGCGCGGCCAGGCCGTTGAGCTTGCTCGCATCGTAGATGAAGGGATTGTAGCGCGCCTTGCCCTTCAGATCGAGGACGTAGCCGGTGCCGAGGCCCGCCTTGTCCACGCTGGGATCCAGGATCTTGGAACCCACGGGGACCGGCTTCGGCACGGCGGCCAGATTGGTATCCCAGGGGCGGGTATCGACCACGCGCACCTGCAGGAACTCGCGCGGCTGGCCGCGGCCCACGCGCTGGAGCTGCGTGAACAGCAGCACCGACATGCCCGGCTGCTGCGTGGTGAAGAGCTTGTTCGCATCCACGCTGGCACCGGCAGTGCTGTACTTGATCGACTTGAAGCTGAAGTCATCGTCCGGGTCCGGATCGAGCGCGACCGGGGGCGTGCCCTGGATGTGCGGGTAGTGGCCGCGGATCTGGCGGTCGGAATCGAAGGGCAGGGTCGCGACCACGCGGACTTCCACGGCTTGGTCGGAGTCCGTGCCGGGCTTCCAAGGCACGGTGAAGCGCCCCGGGATGGTGGGGAACAAACGGCCGCTGACGGGATCCCACTCGGCCATCAGGTCCGGGCCGGGGGTGACGCCGCCCGCCACCACGGCGCTCGGATCCGGCACCGCATTGATGATCGGCTCCGGCTTGCGGGTGAACATCGTGGCGTAGTCCGGATAGTCTTCGAAGACGTGCTTGCCGATGACCACGTTCACGATGATCGCCCCGGCGCCGTAGCGCCACAGGGTGCGCACCGGGCGCTGCAGGTTCGGGATGTCGTAGCCACGGTAGCCGGCCGGGGTGTTAGGGGCCCAGGCTGCCACGGCACCGCCATTGACCACCGTGGGTCCGCCGCTGGTGGGCAGGCCGGAGGCGGGATCGATCTCGCCGATGGCGGAGAAGTAGTAACCGTCACCATTGACCCACCCGGTCAGGGACAGCCCGTTCACGCCGGGCTCGACGCCGGCAGCCACGACCTTCACGTGGGCACCCGGGTCGAACCATGCCACGCCGTCCTGCACGCTGCGCTCCACGGAGTTCCCGGCGGAATTCACTTCATAGATCTTGGCGAGCCCGCTGCGTGCCGGATCGTCCGTGCTCACCTTCACGCCGTACTGGATCTGCCAGGAGTAGGTGATGCCGCCGGGGCCATACATCGTGAAGGCCGGCTTGATCTGCTGGCGCGGCTCCACCGTGGTGAAGTCGAAATTCTTGGTATAGGTGATGTCCCGCCACTTGCCCTTCGCCACCGGATTGCCAGTGGCCGCGCCCGGGAATGCCACCGGGATCTTGAAGGTGGTGGCGCTCACCTTGGTGATCGTGAAGGTGCCGTTGTACGGCGCATAGGCACTGCCGGTGAGCTCGATCTGGTTGCCGGTCTCCAGGTTGTGCGCGTTGACGCCGTTCGTCACCAGGGTCTCGTTCGGGGAGCCGGAGACCACGCCGTATTGGGTGATGGTGCCTTCCTTGGTGGCGCGGATGTCCACCCCGCCGACGCCGATGCGGGCATTGTTCTGCGCCTGGCTCACCAGGCTATTCGGCGGACCGTAGGCTCGGTAGCCCTTCACCACGTAGCGCAGGTCCAAGCCCGGGTGGCTGAAAGAATCCACCGAGAACCCATCGATCTGGATGACCGGCTGGGTGCCGCGCAGGACCCACTGCTTGCTCACCGGCGGGTTCGGATTGCCCGCGGCATCCGAGGCCAGCGGTCCGGCCCATGGCTTGCCGGCCAGGATCTCCTGGCTCTGGGTCTTGCTGAAGTCCTGGCGGATGGACAGCGCGTAGTAGTGCTGCCAGCGCAGCTGCACGTCCGTATCCCCGGTGATCTCGAAGTCGTAGTTGGTCGGGTCCGCGGTCTGGGCCACGTTGTTCACCGACATGCCGTTCGCCACGAAGCGCTCTTCCGCCTGGTTGTTGATCGCGTCCGGATCGAGAGCCGCACTGGCGGTCAGATACTGGGAGTTGATGTCCTTGTAGACTTCCTTGGGCGAGCTGATCTGGATGCGGTCGCCGTGGGCCACTTCCAGGTTCACGGAGTCCACGTTCTCGGCGACCGTCTCCGAGTCCCGCTTGATGGTGAGCGCCTTCACCGCATCACCGCCTTCCACGCCACTGGAGACGTGGAGCCAGCGGCTCGGGCCGCGGAAGGTGTAGACGGAGGGAGTCTCCGGCAGGGTGCGGGAGGCGCTGGCAGTGCCGGCGTAAACGGTGGCCACGGAGTTCGAGGCGCCGCCGTTGTTGAAGAAGACGTTGGCGTAGTTCTCGATGGTGTCCGGCGGCGAGGCATCCTGGTCGACATCGACCTGCACGGCGATGGTCTTGCCCGGGCCGAAGCCGGTGGTCGTGACGGAAAGCAGGTCGCTGCGGCCACCCGGCAGGGGCGAGTTCTTGACGATGCCACCGCCCGGAGGAGCCGTCATCGCCGTGGTATTGCCATCGAAGTTCTTGGAGGTGTTACCGATGCTGAACTCGAAGCGCGTGATCTCCAGCGTGGGCGAGTTGTTCGTGACGTAGATCGTCGGCGTGTTGGCATCACCATCGATCCGCACGGTGAAGAGCAGGTCGGCGGGATTGGCCGCAGCGGTGGCGACGAGACCAAGGGCAGTCAAGGCACCAGCTGCCAAAGCGCGGAGGCTCGGAAGGAGATTCATGGGAGTGAAAGCAAGCAGGAGTGAAAACCGGAAGATCAGCGGCCGTTGAGCGTGTCGATCTGACTCACGCGGTGAAGCTGGAAGATACCGCGGACTTTCAAGCCGGTGTCCTTGTCGGGACCGAGCGGCTTGTGGAGACCGAAGATCTCCTCATCGTAGATGCCGGAAATACTATCCACGCCGTAGGGACCGCCGGCATTCGCCTGCGGATCCACCGGTGAGAAGGCCAGCTTCACATTGCGCGTGATGTCGAAGCCCACGGTGTGGTCCGGGTGGCGGCGGTGGCGGAAGGGATTCGTCGGATGAGTGGCGGGCAGCACGAGCTGCGCGGCCAGGCCGGAGCCTTCCGGTCCGAACTGCCCGCTCATGCGCACCTGCGGCAGCAGCGCACGGGTGGCCGCGGCCTGCGCCGGGGCCAGTGCGGTGAGGGCAGCCGCCAAGGCCTTGTCGCGGATGGACGTCGGCGTGGCGAGCAGGTTGGCCTTCTCCTGCAGCGCGGCCGTGGCCGCAGCCGTGGCGGCATTCACGACGCCACTGGTGAATTCAGCGGTGTGGACGAAGGAGTTGTAATCGATCGAAGGCCCGGAAGTCGGCCCGGGGTAGCGCGGCAGCACGGAAGTCAGCAGCTCGACGGCGGACTTGGCGACCGAGTCCGCGAGCGGCGCGTCCTGCGTGGCGGCGGAGAGCACCATCGCATTCAAGAGCTGCTCCACGGCATCCGGCGCGCGGTTGTCGCTGTAGGAGGTCACCTTGGAGTTTGCGGCGGAAGTGCGGGCCTGGCTCACCGTCGCAACCGCATCGAGCGCGGCGCGGATGGCGGCGGTCTTGCGCCACTTGCCACCGGTGGCGGGGACCCAGGAGCCTTTCGCCACGGGATTGCCGGTGGCAGGATCCCAAGGCAGCGGGATGGTGAAGGAGTTGTCATCCACCACGGTCACCACCTGCTCACCATTGTAAGCGGCATTCCCGGAGCCGGAGATGAGGATGCGGTCATCGCTGGCCAGGCCATGGCCCGGGGCGGTGATCTTCACCGGCAGCACGGCAGGCGGCGTGAACTTCGCGATCGGCACCGGGATCTCCCAAGTGCCCTTCTCCGTGGGATTGCCAGCGAAGGCGAGAGGGATCGAGAAGGAATTATCATCGATGCGCGTGATGGTCTTCACGCCATTGTAGGCCGCCTGGCTGGAGCCGCGGATCAGGATGCTGCTGCCGTTGTTCAGGCCGTGGTTCGGCGCGGTGATCTTCACGCCCGCGGAGCCATTGTCCGTGCCGGTGTAGGCGGTGATATCACCGGAGCGCATGGCCCAGGTCCCGCGCACCGCCGGATCGGATTCAAAGGGCAGATCGACGCTGAAATGATTCGCATCGATCACGGTGACCAGCTGCTTGCCGTCGTAGGAAGCCAGCGAATCGTGGATGGTGATCCAGTCCCCGGTGTGCAGGCCGTGGCCGGGAGTTTCAATGGTCAGCGGCGCGACATTCTGCTGGGCCGCGTAGCCGCCGATGGCACCGCCCGCGCGGTAAGCCACCGCGATGCGGAAGCGGTCATTGTCCACGCGCACCACCTTCTGGATGCCATTGTAAGCGGAAACGGCAGCACCCAGGATGGCCACTTCATCCCCGCTCTGCAGGCCGTGGGCCGTGGAGGTCAGCGTGGTGGTGCTGCCGCCATCCGAACTCTGGAAGCTGCTGATCGCGACCGGCGCGATGCCGGTGGCGGTATTCGCGGCGGCGATCGCGGCATTGGTGATCATGTCACCTAACAGCTCGCCGGCCAGGAAGCCGTCGTACGCCGGTGTCGCCTCGGCGAAGGCCGCGGCGGTATTCAGCGCGATCTGTTCCTTCTGCGCCTGGGTGGCAGTCGGCGGCAGGGTGGCCAAGGCCGCTTGGATGGCAGCGATCATCTCGACGCCGCGGGTATCCTTGTAGAAGGAACCGTCGCGCAGGGTAGTGGCCGCCTGGAGAGCGTTGTTCAGCGTGGTGGCGTTGCCGTTCGCGATCTCGCGGACCTTCGCGGCATTCAGGCTGTTCTGGAGGAAGGTATTGAAGGCGGCTGCGGCATCCGCCTGGGTGAGCACCGGGTTGGCCGCGCTGATGGCGGCGGACCTCACGCTATCCTGGGTGGCATTGTTCGCGGCGGCAGCGGTGGCCGCGGCAGTGGCAGCCTTGTTCGCGATCTCATTGACCGCCGCGGCAGCCTTCCCATCACCGAAATCGAAAGCCACGCTGGAGATCCGCGTGGCCGCTTGTGGAGGGAAGGAACCGTAGAGCCGCTCATCCGTGACCAACGAGATATCGCTCTCCGACTGTTGGACGCCGGGCTTCCGGGCCAGGATGGCCACTTGCTTGAGGAGGCTCACGTGGCCGGCGGCATCCACATGCAGGATCAGGCGGAGATTCGCCGCGTCGGAGGTGGGAGTCGGCACCTTCGGGTCGGGGGCGCGCGGGATGTTGTTCGCATCCAGTGGCACGGCCACCTCATTGACGGCACCCAGGTTCACCTCTCCCACCCACAAGCCGCGATAAGGGCTGGATTGAGAGAAGGCCAGGCCCGGGGACGCGACGAACGCGCAACACGCAAGAACCGGGAAGGGACGAAAGAACTTCGGCTTCATGAGGAGGACGGGCAACAGAGAGACAGGCGGAGATCGAGAGACAGACGGACAACAGAGGCGAACCCGCGGCCAGGAAGCCACGGGCTGGGATCGGTCAATCAACTAGTCGCTGGCGCCGTCACGGAATCCGTTGACGGGCACCCAGGCTTCCGTCCCGAGGTCAGTCGTGACCTTCAGGAGCGAGCCCTGCTTGGATTTGAGCAATTCAGAAGAACGGACCTGCATCGGCACGGCGATCGCCTTGCCACCCTCGAGCGGCGGGAAATCCTGCTGCCAGGCACTGGCAGGCATCGCTGCCGGGGAGGTACCCACGGGCTTTTCCGCGGCTCCCAAGGTCTTGACTACGAAGGACAAAGGCAGCGCCGGCCCATTCTTGGGTTGGACCTGCTCGACCAGCGGGGTGAGCGGATGCGTGAGGGTATTGCGGAAGATCATCTGGTCCGCGCCGGTCCCTAACAGGAGGCCGGTGTGCGAGACGGTATCGATGCCGAGCGGCCCTTGGTAATCGGAGGAACCCTTGGTGTAGATCCAGAAGGCCTCATTCGCGCGCATGGTCTCTGCCGCGGGATTGATCACCTTCTTCCAGCGGCCATCCGACAGGCGGTAGATCGCCTGGCCGGTGTGGGCCGGGGAGCCTGCGAAGAACTCGGCAAAGGTCGGGCCGCCCACGGCGCGCACGCCGAAGCCGACGAAGTTATAGGCGTCCGGACGCCAGGAGATCGCGGGCATCAGCGCATCGCCCGTGGCCTTCCACGTGCAAGCGGACTTCGCGTGGATGAGATAGGCGTGGTTGCCGAGGATACCATCCAGTGATTTCAGGAAGGCCTCCGGCTTGCCCGGCGCATACCACACGCCCCAGCCTTGGGCCTTCAGCAAATCCACCGAAGGATCGGTGACAAATTGGTTCGAGACCGGGTTTTCGAACAAGCCGGCCACGGTGTCCACCGGCAGCCCGGCGAAGACTTTTTCCGGCTCGGACTCGGTGGGTTCGACCGCGAGATAGACCGCGTTCCAACCCGCGGAGAGTGCGATCTCTTGCACCCTCTGGTGCCCTGCCACCGCGCCAGCTTTCGCCTCGATTGCCGCGCCGCCCAACAAGGCCAACGCGAGCGAAAATTGGGTAATGCAGGGGAGGGAATTCCGCATGGGGGTCGGATAGCTAAACCAAACCTAGATTAAAAGGAAATTTGACTTCTCGATTTTGTAACATGGCGTGGAACCTGTTCCACTCACCCGCCAGGCCTAGAGGCAAAGGGATCCGTCCGAATTTGCGGGTGTGAAAATAATTACCCGCGATGTCACAACGGCTCAGTCATTCTGGCAGCTCGATTCGCAAACGAGATCTCCATCCGGTTTTTTAAAAAAACAACCAAGGACGGATCGTAAGGCCCGCTGTCTCAAGGCGACGAACTACTAGGTTTATCGTTTGATCTTGAGCCAGGGCCCGGCCAAGACGGAAAGGAAGTCCATGAGCACCAGAGCGAAGGCCAAGCTTCCGCTGATCTTGAAATGGCTCGGCTCGCTGCTGGGAGTCTTGATCCTCTTGTGGGTCGCCAATCGGATCTACCTCGATGTGGCAGAGAAGAGGTGCAAGGAAGACGGAGAGAAAGTCGTTCGCTGGATCGAGTCGGAAAGAATGCGCTCCGGATCACTACCAAGCTCGATCGGTATCCCCACCCGCTTTGAGTGGCACTATCATGCAGGCGACGGCGCCTACCACCTGAGAACGAAGAACTACTATGCCTATCGTTTGCTCTTGAGCTACGACTCGCCAAGGGAAACCTGGATGATCTCGAACTACTGAACCGGTGAACACATCGCGTGTCCTGATTCACTTGGTTCAAGGCGGCGTGCAGCGATAGAAGCGCCGCGCGGGCAAAGGGATCGAGTCCGTGAAGCTGAACTCACCCAGACCACTCGCCGTCGTGGTCGCACGATCCACCCAGGAACCGGGAGCCAAGGTCTCGGATGATTGGACGCGGTAGTTCATGCCGGCGATCCCGGTGAAGGAGATCTTCCACGCGCCGCCCGTGAGCGATTCGATCTTCGCGGTCTCCTTCCCCGGGATGACGGTGACAGTCACGGTGCCCGTGGCAGTGCCGCCATGACCATCGGTGATCGCGTAGGTGAAGCTGTCTCCGCCGGTGTAGCCGGCAGTCGGGGTGTAGTAGAGACGGCCCGCGGAGATACTCACCGTGCCGTGCGCCGCGCCACCGGTGGAGAGGATGATGAGGTCGTCACCATCCACATCCGTATCGTTTGCAATCAGGACCTTGGTTCCAACATTGGTAGACTGGGCGGCGTAGCGGAAGATGGTGTCGTCGACGGCGACGGGGCTGCTGTTGGCCGCATCGATCGTGAGCGTGGTGCTGCGGAGATTGGTTGAGGCCGCGTTCAAGGTCATGGCCGGATTTCCCGCCGCGCCATCGTTGACCTGCCAGGTGATGGTGCGGCTGCGATTGTTCCCGGAGTTCGTGGGGTTGTTGCTGTTCGCGAAGAGCTGCACTTTCCCGAGAGCCTGCTGGTAGTGAGTAAGCGTATCGTAGCCGGTGAGGGTCAGCTTTTGGTTGCCGCTACCATCGGTCACGCGGGCCACCGTGATGGAGGTGCCAGTGATGAGCCCGCTGTTCCGGTGGGTCGCTCCATCGAGGACAAAGAGATCATCCCCGCTGCCGGTGAAGCTGCCACTGATCGCCACGGTGGCGCTTGCCAGGTAGCCGCCATCGATGTCGTTGATCGTAGGATCTGCGGCCAGCAGGAAGACCGGCGTGCTCTGCTGCAGGGCATGGGTGGTCGTGCCGGTGATGGAGAGGGTGGCGAAAGCATCGAAGGCCATGCCCTGGATGTTCGCAGCCACATTGGTGAAGGCCGGGCTGGGCGTGATCGTTCTCACCCATGTCGCCGCGGTCCCCGCGAGATCGAGTTGGAAGACATAGATCACGTCGTCCGTGCTGATCGAGTCGCTCTCCTCGGACTCGATGTAGAGCTGGCGCTGGCTTTGATCGAAAACCATGTCGCCCGGGTAGATATGGGAACCCGCGGGCAAGCCGCTCAAGGTCACCTCGGTGGCGGTGGCATTGCTCGCCCCCTGCGGCACCACCCAGAGCTTGTTCTGTGCGGCATTGTAGCCCGATGCCGCGCCGAAGGCATGCTGTGATTCGGTGGTGAAGTAGACTTGGTCGGTGGTGGGATCCACCTCCACATCGATGATGTAGCCGCCCGAGCCAGAGTCCGGGAACTGCGCCGAACTCACCATCTGCGTGATGATCTGAGTGCCCACTTGCATCCGGTAGAGCCCCATCTCCGGGACACCGGCCAACCACTCGGTAAAGTAGAGAGTATTCGTTGAGGGATCGATATCGAAGTCCCGGACATCCAGGACATCGTAGCCGTTGGATGACGGCTTGTTGTCCGAAGCGGCTGTGACCATGAAGCCGAGGTCCGTGAGCACTCCGGTCAGCGGATTGTAGGAATACACCCGGATGCCGGTGTTGTTCGCCACCAGCCCACTCCCATCCTGCCAGGTGGTGTAGATCCTCTTGTTGATGGGATCGACATGGAGTGCGTTGACAATAACCGTGTTGGGGAAATCCACCACCACCGTGGAGGCCGCCGCGCCGCCGATCGGCCCCCTGACCAGGAACGCGTTGTCTCCCGTGCTGCCATTCACGATCGCGAAATAGAATCCCGCCGCCGTATCCAGGCCCAGGTCCCGGGGAAAGGCGGTGACCAAGTCCACCGTGGGGCTATTGTCGGTATTCACCGTCTGGGCCCCGCCGTCATTGTTGAGGTAGGCGATCCGGGCGTCGGTGGGATTTCCTTCCCCTGCCCACCAAAGCTGGCCCGTGGGCGCGGCGACCGAGGGATGGGCCGCCAGTCCCCAGAGGGCCAAGGCGTTGAGGAAAAAGCGGAAGCAAGGCTTCGCTCCTGGCAACAGGCCGCGGGCGCTGGTGTTCATGGACGGAGGAGTGGGTGCAGCAGCAAGGGTGCGCCGCCGCGCCGCTAGAGCAATCGGGGCGCTCAGGAACCAGCCTCGATGCGCGCGGGCGCTGCGACAGGGTGATCGGACCGGAAAGGCCCTCGGGAACACCTTGGACCTATCGTTAGATCCGCTGAAATGTCGACTTCAAAATCAAGGGTCCCGGACCACGCACGAGTCCCGTCTCACCACATGCCCTGCTCTAACAACTGCTTCGTCGCCGCCTCCGCCCAGCCCCGGTTCGCCGCGGGGGAGGCGGGGGAAGGATGCAGGACGCGGCCGAGCTTGGCCTGGCTACCCGTGCGGGCCGCCGCTTCCCGCAAGCGCTCCTCCGCGTAGCCGCCCACGCCGATCAGCCACTCCGGCTGCAGCACCGCGATGGACTCCGCGAGGTGATCCAGGCAGGCCTCATCCACCGCCACCATCTCCGGCGCGGGGAGCTTGTCGGGCGTGAGGTTCGCGCCGGTTTCGCTCATCCACACCAGCGGGCAGTAGTTGAGGACGAAGTGGTCCTTGAAGAAGTTCTCCGCCTTCCCGAAGCGCTCCGCGAAGAGCCCCCAGAGCCCCGCCCGCTGACCTCCGACTTCGTGCAGGCGAAGCCGACGACCGGTCGCTTCGGGTGCTCGCGCTCCGGCTTGCCGACCGACGAGGAGATCCCCATCCAGTCCCGCACCGCCGCCACCTCGCCGAAGGGCACGCCGGTCTGCGCCATGCCGAAGGGCCCAAGTTGCGTTCCCGTTTTGCACAATCGAGCTAACCGTCTCGAACCCAGTGGCTCCCGTCCTGGTCGCGAATCCCAAATGCCACGGGGAGCACGTCCGCAGGCGTCGCCGGGAGCTGGGCTGGACGCAAAAGAGGACCGCAGCCGAGCTGGGTGTATCAGAGGACACGCTGAGGGACTGGGAGCAGGGAAGGATGGAGCCGAAGGGCGCGAGGCTCCCCCGCATCGCGGCCTTCCTCGGATACCAGCCCGACACGGACCGCTTCGACGCGGCGGGGCTGATCGGACGGATACTCGGCCGCTTGGGGACCACGATTCGGCAGTTGGCCGCTGAGACCGGCATCTGCGCCGACACGCTGGCCAACCTAGGGAAGGGCCGCTATCAACCCTCGCGGCGGACCTACGAGAAGCTCAAGGCCCTCGCCGCCGCGCCCAGCACCTGAGACCATCCGATGCCCGCAAAGCAAAGCACTGCAGACAAGCTCGTCGAGGCCGCAGCCATCCTGCGCGACGAGGTCGACCGCCTCTCGTTCGGAGATCCGGTAACCCACGTCTACAACCCGCTGCACTACGCGTGGGACGCCCATGAGGAATATCTCCGGAGGTTCGGCGACTCGCGGAAGAGGATCGTCTTCCTCGGGATGAACCCGGGACCGTGGGGCATGACGCAGGTCGGAATCCCCTTCGGGGAGGTGGCGGCGGTCCGCGACTGGATGGGAATCGAGAGGGAGGTCGGCAGACCGGACAATGAGCACCCGAAACGGCCTGTGCAGGGCTTCGCCTGCACCAAGTCCGAGGTCAGCGGGCGGCGCTTGTGGGGGCTCTTCGCGGAGCGCTTCGGGAAGGCGGAGGACTTCTTCGCTGACCACCTCGTCCTCAACTACTGCCCTCTCGTCTTTATGGAGGAGTCCGGTCGCAACCGGACGCCAGACAAGCTGCCTGCCGCCGAGCAGGCCCTACTGGGGGAGGCCTGCGACACGCACCTCCGGAGCGCGCTGGCCGCCCTCAATCCCGAATGGGCCATCGGGGTCGGCAAGTATGCGGAGGGATGCCTCCTCCAGTCGTTGTCGCCGGGAGTCAGGATCGGAACGATCCTGCACCCGTCTCCAGCCTCCCCGATCGCCAACCGGGACTGGGCGGGAACGGCGACGACACAGCTCATCCGCTTGGGCGTTTGGCCCGCCTGACGAACACACGATGGCCCCTGGCCTCAGTGCGCCGGGGCTGCGGTCCCCTTCCCCTTGCTCTCTCCTGTCACTGGTGGAGGGCCGACCTCCATCTCGGGCTCTTTGACTTCAAATACCTTCTGGTTCACTTGCTTCAGCCAGGCCGCATCCACCTTCGGCACTCGGTCATAGGTCATCAGCCCGTTGACTTCGGTTTCAACGTCCGTGGTCTGGGTATAGACCGCTGCTGAGATTCCCTGCTGTCGCAGAAGCGCGAGTTGTTCGATTGATGCCTGGTAGCGCGCCTTCCAGTCATCCAGCGAGCGGGCGAGCCCGCCGTAGCCCCACGGCTTCTGCGTCTGCGGATCGACGCGATAGTGGCCCTCGACCGCCAGGCCGTGACCACCCATCTCGCCGATCACCTTGACCATGTCGCGGAAGCGCTCGTCGCGCATGGGAAACCCGGGCTCCGGGTAGTGATGCTCCGAAGCGATGTCCCCCACGGGCCAGAAGTTCCCGCCGGAGGCCAGGCAGAGCAGGCGCGTGGGATCATACTCGGCGGCCATCTTCCCGATCTCCATGGATTGGTGCTGGCCCCAGGCTTCGTTAAAGGGGCACCAGATGAGGATGCTCGGGTGATTGCGCAGATGGTCCACCATCCGCTTGTACTCCAGCACCCACTGCTCGTGGGCCTCCGCCGGCCAGACGCCATCCTGCGGATCGGGCCTCAGGCGCGTCCAGGGAGGCGTGTGCCCCGGGATCTTGGTTTCCGCGCCGTAGCCGGAGCTGACCTGGTCCTGCCAGACGGCGATGCCAAGTTTGTCGCAGTAGTAGTAGTAGCGGTCCGGCTCCACCTTCACGTGCTTGCGCACCATGTTGAAGCCCGCCGCCTTCAGGAACTGCAGGTCCGCGAGCATGGCCTCATCCGAAGGTGGGGTGAGGAGCCCGTCCGGCCACCAGCCCTGGTCAAGGGTGCCGAAGAGGAAACACGGCTTGCCATTGACGGTCAGGCGCATGTTCCCGGCGGCGTCACGGGCCTTGCCGACACTGCGGATCGCGGCATAGGAGCCGACGGAATCGATCACTTGGCCCTTGCTGTCCAAGAGTTCGACCTTCAGGTCGTAGAGATAAGGATTCCCGGGGAACCATAACTTCGGCTCTTTGAAAGAAATCGTCACCGGGCCGGACCCCTCCGCGGTGACCGGCGGCTGGTCGGGTCCAGAGGCGGTTACTCGCAATTTCTCTCCGCCATTTCCCTTTCCTTGAAGTATTCCTTCAATCTTAACACTCCCCGCCGCAACGTCCGACTCAATTTTAAGGTCGCGTATATAACGCTCTGGAACCCGCTCAAGCCAAACTGTTTGCCATATACCCGAGGTATTATCATACCAAATTCCGTGGGACCGTAACGACTGCTTCCCATGAAGTTGAAAGTCGCTCATTCCGTCTTCAACCTTTATGACAAGCTCGTTGTCATCTTCTTTAATAAAAGAAGTCACATCGAACGAAAAAGAGGTAAAGCCTCCTTTATGAGAGCCTACATATTTACCATTGAGTAAAACATCACACGCATGGTCGACAGCTTCAAAATGGAGAATGACCCTACTATTGGGAACGGAATTAATTGCGATGTGCCTCTTATACCAGAAATATTCCACGGGAGCCGGAGGGCCACCTACTGGGGACGCTTTTGCCTCCGATGCGAAAGGGACAAGAATCCTATCCGAACACTTCACTAAAGACTGCTCGCCTTCGGCACACCTTCCGAAGTCCCAAGCCCCATTTAGACAAATCCACTCTTCTCGGACCATTCCGGGTCGAGGGTATCCAAAACCCTTTATGTCTTGCGCGTCTCCCCTCCCGTCATGCAACGAACCAAAAAGGATTGAGGGGGACGAAAAAATAACAATCAAGAATTTTAAATGAGCCATATAATTTAGTGGCGAACGCGCCGAAAGAGATTATCATTTTTGAGACAACACCGCCGAACAAAGACGAAGCAAAAGGTCATCGTCACTCTCATTAGCGTTTCCCACACTAATTTCGACCGGTTTATACGGGCCAAGATCCTCAAGTGCGCTGGCCCGAAGACGATAGATGCGCCCAGCAAATAACTCACCTCGACTTGTTTCAATTAACGTATCAGTATTTCCTCCGCGATTAATTTGGGATATTATATTTCTCTCCCATGCCTCGCTGTCGATTAAAATCACCGGCCCCACAGCCTCACTTCTAAATCTAATCACACCAAAAAGCCAGCGTTCTCGCCAAAAACGAAAACCAAGATAACAATGATATTTCTCTCCGTGAAATATCACTTCTACGGAATTATACCGATTCCGCATTTGGTCTCTTTTATGAACAGTCGTTCCGCAAATCGCCGCGCAAGCGATAAAACCAATAATCCAATATTTATTCCGAGAATGCATCATAATATGGTTCGCGGATAAGCGGTGTTGCACCACCTGGATTGGAGTGAATCCAAGTGCCATAGATAGTCCATTCTGTCGCGTCGCCAGAACTGCCCTTCTCCGCATCGGAAACCCGGTAACTTGGGACTGGAATGTTAAACATATTGACCGACTTTTGACCGTCTGCACAGATCGTCAAACCAGCGTAAATAGCTTCGAAGGAGGGATTGTTACGATCTGCAATCGCCTCAAGCGCAGAGTCAGACCACACTACTCCAGCTGCAATAGCCAGACCCGTAGCTGCTACCGTCGCTGGAGCAGCGACCGCCGCCCCAGTCGCCATGACAGCAGCGGCCGCATTGGCTGCCAAAGAACTATCATAATGCGCGGTCGATTTAGGCGGATGAATCAGTTGATAGAATCTATAACATTGCACGCAATAGTCGCGAGTGCTCTCACCGGCATTCGTGTCTCTATACGCAAGGTATTTCAATTTAGCTCCTTTCCTCTTATAGAATATCCCACTAACCATCGCTCCACCTGAACTCCCATCAACGGTATAAAATCCTTCAGGAACCCCCATGAAGTCTTTAATCCCCTTCTCGTTTTCATATTGATGAGGAATACCCTTGGCGACGGTATGAATATTCCATTTAGCACTGTATGTCCCAAGCTCCTCTGTGCCACCCTTGTATCTAGTGCCCGCCTCACCCCAAAAAATCCAAGCCTCACTCTTCACAGCACCCCCATCCTCTCCGCCCATATATCCCGGTATACCATCCTCAAGCCCCAAGTAATCAAAGGTATTCAATGTGTTATTTCGGAGCATAGCTTGCAAATTTCTACCCCCAACCTCTCCAGCAGGATCTCTTGAAATCCATTTTCCGAGAAGTCCATCATAATATCGGAATCCATAATAATACAATCCTGTCTCCGCATCTTGCATCTTGGAGGAAAACCCGAAAGTATTTGGAGGGGTGCCTTCCGCTATCAAGCTGTTACCGAATGCATCATATTCCATGCGACAAACTGGAGCCGATCCGGTGCTGGAGGCCCATCCCACTATGTTGCCGTTGCCGTCATAGGATGCTCGGTAAACGCTAGCTCCACTCATATGCTGGAGAAGTCCTCCGACCCCACCGGCTCCCTCCACTGTATTGCTGAGATCAAGTCCCCATACAAAATGACCTGTGCTACTAAAAATAGGGCTCGTTTCAGAGCTAGCCGAATATTCGGCAATAGGATTCCAACCTTCGTAAAGCCAGCGTCGACTTGAGGAGAAAACGGGGGAAGACGAAGTTCCGCCTTCCCATACCGTCTTCGCAATCCGCCGGCCCTGCCAGTCATAGACAAACTTCAGCCGGGTGAAGGGCTGGCCCGCGGTGGTGGCGGCGCTGGTGGTCTGCATCTGGATCAGGCGATTCTCCGCGTCCCAAACATACTCCCAATGACCGTCGTTCAAGAGGTTTCCGTCGTCATCGTAAGTCGGGGAGATGGAAGCCTTGGCGTACCAGAAATGGCGGGTGGTCCCGGCCGATCCGCTGGGCTTGGTTTCCACGGCCTGCCACTGGGGGGCGCTGGCATTTCCAGCCTTGAGGACGCTGGTGTAGAGCTCGGCGCTTCCCGGGCGGTTCACGGTCTGCGAGACCGTATCGGCCAGAACTTGCACGGTCGTTGCCGCAGGGGCCCGTCCGATCGCGGTCCTCTCCGCATAGCCGGTGGTGCTCCCCTGCGGGGTCGTCACGGTGCCGTACTGATTGAGCTGGTTCGGCGTGTAGCCGTGGTTACCCAAGACGGGTGAGGTGCTGGTCAGACGGTTGCCGATCCCGTCATAGGTGAATTCCGAGCGGAGTTCAGGAATCTCGGTGCCACCGGAATTCTTCCTCACCGCGAGCGTCACCTGCGAGCGGTCGTCGTAGTTGTACTCCCAGGACGAACCGTCCTGGAAGGTCGCCTTGTTGCGGCGGCCGACCGAATCGTAATCGTACGACCACATGGAGATCGGAGCAACGAGCGTAGAGCCGTTCATGCGATCCGAGCGGATCCCGATCAGGCGCCCGGTGACATCCGTCGCGCGGGATTCCTTGAACCACGCGGTATTGGTGCTTATAGACTTGCTCTCGATGGTGGAGACGACCGCAGAATCCGTCTTGTAGGTGTAGAGGTGCTTGTTGATTCCGTCGCTCACGGAATCGAGGCGCCCCACGGTGTCATAGGTGTAGTCGATCCCCCATGCCGGGTAACCCGCCAGGATGGTGGTCTCATCGTAGCCGGTGGATTGGCCGGCGGCATTGACCGGGGAGTAGTCGATTCCCCGCTCCGGGAGGAGGGCATGATCATTCGAATAGTAGCGGCGGTCGAGCGTGCCCTTTCCCGGCTGATAGCTGAAAATCTCGGTACCGAGCCCCGTCTGTTCGATCGCACGGGGCCGGCCAAGACGGTCGTAATTCGACAGGGTGACATCAGGCGTCACTCCGCCGTCCGAGCTGTAGTCCACGTCGGTGAGGCTGCCGTAGTAGTCGTATGAAAAGGTCGTGACCGCGCCGCGGGCCCAAGTCCGCGTGGCGAGCTTGCCGGTGGTGGTGTAGGTGAAGCTCACTTCCTTGCCGGCGGCATCGCGTTTCGAGAGCAGAAGGCCGGTGGAGGCTTCGTAGTTCCAGCGGGTTTCGTCCGCGGTGGTCGCATCGCGCCAGGTGAACATCTTCCACTGCTTGCCGTACTCGTCATACTGGTAGGTGACCTTCGAGGCGGCCGTACCGGCGATCTCGGTGGTTTCCCCGCGGGAGGAATAGGCGTAGGTGACGGTCTTCCCGGCCGGGTCCCAGACGGTGGAGAGCTTGCCTGCCGAGGGATGGAGCGGGCCATAGTAGTCGAACTTGGTGACCTTCCCGTACTGGTCCACCGTGGAGCCGACCTGGCCATCGGGGCGGTAGAAGGTCCTCTGCAGCTCACCCGTGGGGGTGGTTTGTGAGAATCTGGCGGCCAAGACCGTCGTATCCCAAAACCGTCGCCGTGGAGGTCAGGAAGCTGCCCTGCGCGACCAGCAAGCCGTTGAAGGTGACTGAGACGGCGTCAACCGTCGAAGCCGTGCTGTCCGCAGTGACCGTGCGGGTCTTATTCGACGAGTTGATGACAGCCGTGGTCGTGATCGTCTCCCCCGCCGGTTTGATCAAGATCGTCTTCTCCGCCAAGCCGGAGCCCGGCACGCCATGGAGGCAGCGCTTCCTCACCGTCGTGATGGCGGAGCTGGTATCCGAGTTATCATCGTAGGTCTTTTCGACCGACACCTGCCACCAGAAACCGCCCGAGGATTCATAGTAATCCTGGGCTGAAGCGACGCGGTCGTCGCTGCTGGAAGGAGCCAGGCCGCCGCCATTCACATCGTAGCCGCTGTAGGTGAGGGAGGAGCCTGCGGTGGGTCTCTCGATCGAAACGGGTGACATCGTATATGGCACGCTGAAAGTCCGGCTGACCAAGCGTTCGGTGGCTTGGGAGTAGGTCGAGGTCGCGTAGGCATTCGTGTAGGTCACCCAACCGGAGGCCTGCGGCTTGGGCGTGGAGATGGAAATCGTCCGGCCTGCCCAATCAGCCACCGTGACGATCGAGCGCGTGGAGGAAGTGAGATCGCCGACGCTGCGCGTGGTTTCGATCAGGCCACCTGTCAAAACCGTGTAGCCATAGACCTCATCCACCACGGCGCTGCCGGTGATGGAAGCCGTCCGCCCGTCCAGATACCCGGACACCAATCGCGTGGGGCCGCCTGGCAAGGTGGTCAAGGTATCGCGGCCTCCGTTCGGATACGTGGTCACCGTGACCGCCCCGACGGGGTCGTATTCGCGGATGGTGCGCCCGGCCAAATCTTCAACCATCACGGTGCTGACCGCAAGCCCGCCACCGGACTGCGTGGTGGTGGTGGTCCTGCCGACATAGGCGTATGAGGTCACACGGTCCGGCTGCGCGGGGTATGAGCCGAGGGCCGCGGCACCCTCCGTGGTGACGCTCACGACGCGACCGATGCCGTCGGTCTCGGTAGTGGTCTTGATCCCTTCCTCATTCCACTCTTCGGTAGTGGTACCGGAGACTTGGAGTGTCCGCGACACCTGACGACCATCGTGATACTCCTTCACTTCTTTTAGGGACCCGTCCGGCCAATCGGTATATTCCCACGTGGAAACTGTCGCCTTGCTCCACGAGTAGACGTATCCGGTATAGACAGTCCCAATCCAGAGTTCCCGCCGTAGCACTCGACCGTTAAGATCTTCGATCTCAACCACCTTTGCCGCCTCGTTCGAGACGGGGAGCGTGAAGTCGCGCACCTTGAGGCTGATCGAGCAAATGAAGTCCCCCGTGTCCGAATATGGATCACTATCGGCCGTGAAAACACCCGTGCTGGAATTGAAACTTCCTCGCATGTAGCCGGTGATGGTCCCGTCGCCCGAGGGATCAAGGGAAGCCATCGTGCGCCCCGTCCAAAGATGCCCGGGATTGTCCGATGTGTTATAGGAAACTGAAGTCTGACGCAGAGAGCCGGATGAAGAAGTAGACGAGGCGTAGACATTCCTCGTGTTGTCGTCCACGTGGTAGTTGGCAATGCCACGCCAAGTCGCATTGAGGCCATTGTATTGCAGGAAATTGAGGTAAGTCGACGTCGGGGCGACCGCGGAGCTCTGCCATCCGCGGATGGTCACGGACCCGCCGGGGGACTTGCTGCTTGTACTCACCACTTGCTCTCCCTTGGTCTCTTCACCGGAGACGATCTGGTAGGTGTAGTCCGTCGATACGGAATCCGTAGCTGAGGCGCCGACGGGCGAAGCGGGAGTACTCTTCCAAGGCTCCAAAGTCCGCTTGAGAAGCCCGATCTGCGTGGACCTCACACCGCTTTCGCTCCCCTGCCAGTAGGAATAGGACTCCCATGAGCCGTCCGGGCGCACAACAGAGGCCGGCTTGCCGATGAAATCCGGGTCGGGAGTCCAGGTGGTGGTGAGCGACGAGCTGCCATCAATGCCGATGCTCTCCGAGACGGTCATCAGATCGCTGTCCAGCAATACGACGTTGGTTCCCTCCCAGCCCGTGACGACCTGATAGAGTTCGCTGCGTTCGGTCCGCGAATAGGCTACGCCATTCCGCTTGACGCTTTCGAGCGTGTGGCGGTACCAGCGGCTATTCTCACTGTCGTAGGTGAAGGTGAAATAGTAATCGGTGGCCTCGATGCCTTCCTCGACCACCCGATAGGCATTGTCGCCGAGCGAAAGGACCTCCCGCGTGGACGTGGTGCCGTTCGCCCCCTGGCGGACAACCCGGATCCCGCCCAGATGGTCGAGCGCGGCCGCGACCGGGGTGTAAGTGACAGTCCAACCGGGATTTTGGCCCGAGTGGATCGCCGAGGGAATCCAATTGGCGTAGTCATCGGGATCAAAATCGAATTGATCCGGCTGATAGAACTTGATGCTGAAACCTCCGCCCGAAACCGTCTGCACGTCGTAGAGCCCGGCGGGTGTCACCACTTGCCGGGGATGGTTCGAGCCGTCCTTCAGCAGGTGGAATTCTTCCGTGGAAGTTTCCAGATCCGATACAGTGAGATTCGCGAGGCTCACCGCGGAAGGACTGATCGTGCTGGTGAATCCGAAGCTGCCCGCATCAAAGCCCCGGCTTTCCACTCCCCCGCTGATCGGAATGTCGCTTTCATAGAACGGCGGATCTATGATCGAGGGCTGACCTCCTGAATTGGGCGACGAAATCGTGTCTGACTCTGGAATTGATGGTGCATTGACACCGCTTTCTTCGTGGCTCGGATCTTTCACCTGCCCGCCGACTTTGGACTCGTCCCTTTTGCGGGCCCGCATTTTAAAGGGGATTTCACGTCCAGCAGGCACATAGTAGTTGAAAGTTGCGGTATCGACCTCATGCCAATCTGTCTTACCGGTCAGGTCGGGGTCGTCCGACTTGAACTCGATGGTAAGACCGCATCGATTGGCGTACTCAAACAGGGCGGTGAGTTGAACACCCATACAGCCTGAAGAAGGGTAGTCCGTGGAGACCCCGGTCGGGGTCACCGACAGGGTGCCACCATAGATCGTGTTCTGTTTGATCCTTACCGACCTGATAGTCGTCGCCGCCGCGCCGACTTCGCCACTCGGAGGCTCGTATGGAAGCGGACCCCCGTTGTTTGGCGACGAGGCCGCAGACGTGCCCGCAAAGGTAATCCTCGCCTCGCCGGTGGTACCCTTGATCAGATTTGCCTCGGCACGGAATTTCACCTTCACCTTTCCCACGCCGCAGGCACAGTCGGCCCACGCGCTGCTCGCGCCGGCCAGCGCGGTCAAAAATGAAACCGCGAAAGCGGTCCAATACCTCGGATTCCGGAAGGTGGGTCGCACCGGCGATGATTGCATGGCTGGGTTTGAGGCGGTTTAAGAGAGTTCGTTTTCGAAAGGGAATAAAAGCGTGGCATGTTTGCGGTGGCGGTCACCACCACCCGTCCATGCTCCCGGGCTTCATCGCACCGGCGACCAAATGAGGATCGCGGAGGCAGTGCCTGTGGAAATGAAGTCCGGACTGGTGGGATTCGAATCCACGCCGTCCGCGATTCCGTCATGGTCGGTATCGGCATTGAAGGGATTGAGCCCGTTCGCGATCTCGTAGGAGTCGGAGAGGCCATCACCGTCCGCGTCGCCGGAACCGGCGATTCCCGTGGCACCCACGACTGACAAGGAGCCCCAGTATTTGATCTCCACCCAATCCGGCAGCCCATCTGCATCGTAGTCGTAGGGGGTCCTGAGATGAACGGTGCGCGGGGCTGAATACACACCCAGCCCGTCGACACCAATCTCATCAATCTGGAAGTCGCCCCATGTTCTCGGGAAGTAGGAGTATGCGTAGTTAGCGAGGTTGTCCTCATCCAGATAAATGCCGCGCGAGTAGAAGAACACTCGTTCCAAGGCGGCATCTCCCAAGGTGAAGCTCCCGGCGATCGCCTGGCCGCTCCCGAGAGGGACAACTGTAGCATCAGCAGGAGTCATCGTCAGGGAAGGCGCAGGATGGAGACGATTGATCCCAAGCACCGGCTCAAGTGTTCGCCGATAGAACATAGCGCCGTCCGCAAGCGAGCCATAATATGAAGAACCCCAACCGAGAACCGCCCCATCCTGCTTAATCGCGAAGCTTGCATTATAGCCGCACGCAACCGCGGTAACTCCCGCGACCCGCGTGGTCTGGACCGGGGACGAGCGGATCGTCGTGGTGCCATCTCCGACCTGACCCGAGCCATTGTAGCCCCAGGCCTTCACCGTCCCGTCATCTAGAAGAGCCAAGATATGCCCGTCCGTGCTTGCAGAAATGTCCTTGGCATTTGAGATCCCCGAGACCTGAGTCGGCACGTGGTATCCGTTGATAGAGCCCCAAGCCCAGACGGTCCCGTCCGACTTCACGGCAAGACTGTAGTAGTCACCCGCGGCAATGGCCACGACAGAACCGAAACTCGCGATCATTGCTCCGCCCTCCCCATAAGTGGTGCCATCCCCAAGCTGGCCGTTGGTGTTGTCACCCCACGTCCACACGTGGCCATCACCGTCCAAAGCCATGGAGAAATTCGAGCCGGCGCACACCTTGCGAACATTCGATAAAGACGATACCTGCACCGGACTCTCCTCAGCATCATCCGAAGATCCTGCACCCATCTGACCGTAGGAGTTGTCGCCCCACGCCCAAACGGTGCCATCTCCTTTAACGGCCACGGCATGGGATTCTCCCGCAGCAACTTGAGTGACGCCGCCCAGACCGGTCACGGCCGCCGGGGTATCGTGGTTGGTGAAGGTGCCGTCCCCGAGTTGGCCTGAATAGTTCATGCCCCAAGCGAAGACACTGCCGTCCGCCTTGCGTGCCAAGGAAAATGAAGTCCCGGCGCAGACTTGAGTTACTCCGCTTAGAGAGTCAACTAACTCAGGACGCCCAGCCGAGGGAGCGTGTCCCAGGCTCTGCCTGTCATCCCCCCAAGACAAAACAGAACCGTCAGATCGTGCCGCCAAGCTAAGCACATCAGTGCCTGAAATCGACACCACATCGGACAGCAATGGCATGTTTTCAGCGACGGTGTGCGTGTATACGTTTCCACTTCCAAGCTCCCCGTAAACGTCCCAGCCGGAGGACCATACGCTGCCATCAATGCCTACCGCAGTGGTCATTTCATATCCCGCCGCCACTCCCTCGATCTTCTGATCTGTCGTCACTCTTACCGGCTGCGAACTATTGGTCGCGGTTCCGTCGCCAAAATTCCCCCAAATATTCGATCCGCAGGCCCACATGGAGCCATCTTCCTGGAGAATCACTGTATGATCGGTCCCCGCTGCCATTCCAACCACATTGCTGACGTTCATTACGGTGACAGGGGAACTACGGTCCGTGGTTGTGCCATCGCCAAGATTTCCCCGATTGTTATACCCCCAAGCTTGCGCAGTACCGTTTGACAAACTGGCCAAAGCAAATTTGCAGCCAGCCGCGACATCAACAACGCTCCCACTGAGCCCGGAAACCGAGCCCGGCGTGTTGCGACTGCTGGGGGTGGTCGACCCTATTCCCAGCTGCCCGAAGCCATTTTCTCCCCACGATTTCAAGGTCCCACCGGTAAGCAGAGCCAGAGAGAAAAAGTCCCCTGCGGCGACCTTTGCAACTCCCGACGAAAGGCCCGACACCGCGACCGGACGGTTGCGCTGGGTGCTTGTGCCATCGCCGAGCTGTCCTGAGCCATTATTACCCCAGCCTACCGCGCTGCCGCCGCTAATAACCGCGAGGGAATGAAGGTCCCCGGCGCTGATCGAAATCGCGTTACTGAGATAGCCAGAGCCGGAAATCGCAACCACCTTCACGGGCACGTTGCTGGCAGTTGTGGTGTTATTTCCCAGCTGACCTGCTCCGTTCTGGCCCCAACTCCAGACCTGGCCGGAGCTGTCGCGCGCCAAGCAGTGGTTCGCCCCGCACTCCACCTCCACTACATTGGTCATGCCGGTGCTTTGGCTCACTTGCACAGGAACACTCCTCGAGGTGAAGGTCCCATCACCAAGCTGACCGGAGGAGTTGTTTCCCCAAGCCCAGACTGTTCCATCACTTTTAAGCAGGGCCACATGAAAGTTTCCCGCGGAGATGGCCCCCTGTACCGCCGAAAGGGCGAGAGAGGGCGACGCCAGCGCTACCGCGACAACCGCTTGGCCTAGAAGGCGGATTATCCGCTTGGAAATCAGAGTTAAGCTCATACCAAAGCTTGTTTTTCAGTTGGGAGGCCTTGTTGGATCAGTCCCGGCCACGAATTCGTCCCGGTTGGTCACGCCGTCGCCATCCGAGTCATCGCGTCCCGAGTAGTCACGGATGTTGCCGAAGTAGTGCAGTTCCCACTCGTCTGAGAGGTCGTCTCCGTCGAGGTCCTTGTCGCTCCACGTTTCCGCGGATGCATAGACCGAAAGACCGAAAATTAGGGCGATGAAGGACATAACCTTTCGCGCAGGGGTGGATTTCATCTGGGTTGAAACGAGACCGTGGATTGCTTTGGATGGGCTGTCTCACAAGATACAATTAGGCGCGGGGCTCAAGTAAAAAAGAGGATGTTCCGAAATTGAAACATCGCCAGCACCGCGAACGGCAATCGAGAATTCAGCCGGCCTACTTGGATGAGTAGCCGGCTGTTGATCAACTTCGTGCGCGCAGCAACGCCATAACACACTCAGCGTGGCCCGTTCCGCCGGGAACGAAGAAGACCTCTTCCAAGCCCATCTGCCGGGCAAGAACAGCCCGCAGCGGATCACCTGCGAATAGTTCCGACCCTGGCGCGGCTCCCGCGAGCCTCTCCGCGGGATAGACCACCTGCGAGAGGTCCAGCCCCTTCGGATAGCGCCAAATCGGCTGACCCTCTGGAGGATGATCTGCTGGCCATCGCCCGGCGTAGCCCAAGAGTTCTCCGGAGGCATTGCGGATCGGGAAGCAGATCCTTCCCGCCATCGTACCCCTTGAACAGAAACCGAGGCCGAACTCCTCCACCGTCTCCGGCAGCAGGCCGACCTCCGCGAACCACGGATGTTCCGCATCGAGCTTCAGCTCAAAGGTCAGCGGCCGGTTGGGCTGCGGAGGAGACTCCCCGGCCTGCCGCTCGGAAGCCGATTCCCCCGGTTGCGTATCCGCTTCAGTGGTCTCCGTGCCGACTTCCGTCCTCGCCTCGACTTCGCCTGGCGCGGCATCCCCCGCTGGCGGCGGAGACACAGCCTTTGCTGGAGCCTTCGGCGGGAACTTACGCTCGGTTGCAGACCGCTTGCCCGCTCGGCCGCCCTTGGCGGGCTGGGAAGTCTCCACCCCGAACCACTCCGCCACTTTCAGGGCAGCGTCGCGGACGGAGCACTCCTCCTTCAAAGCGACGAAGTCGAGCATGTTGCCGCCTGCTTTGCAGGAGAAGCAGTGGAAGCAACTCTTCGCCGGAGTCACTCTGAACGAGGTCTCCATGATCCGGCGCGCGAGAGCCCGGGCCGCCTCTGCGATTTGACACCAATATGTTCCCGCCGAGCCTAGCGATACAATGATCGACGCAGCTTACATATTCCTGATTACTTCAACCGCTCTTTTGATGGGGAATGAGTTTTCCATCGCGTTCTTCATTCATCCGTCTCTATCGAAGACGGATCACGAGCGTCACATTCCTGCAATCCAAGTATTTGCCAGGCTGTTTGGCAGGGTGATGCCCTTCTGGATGGCCGGAACCCTGCTTCTTCATCTCGTCCTGTCATGGGTCACGTGGACAGCTCACCACAGCGCAGCGTTGTTTACTCTCTACGCAGCATTTGCTTGGGTTTGCATCGTTGTTTTCAGCGTCGCCTTGCCCGTTCCCATCAACAATCGCGTCGGCCTCTGGAATCCCTCGGATTTGCCGCCCAATTGGGAATCGGAGAGGAAGCTGTGGGATAGATATAATTCGATACGAGTCGTGGTAATCGGCGTGGCTTTCGTCCTTCTCCTCCTTGCTTACAGAAATGCGGCCTGACGATGCGCTGCAGCCATTGCCCGGCCGCGCCTTCTCAAACCGCCGTCTTCCCAATTACGTGCGAAAGGGGACGTGTGCGAAGCGGGCTTCCAAGGAGCGGGCTTCAACCAAGGGCATCACCCCTTCAATGCTTGCTTTGCTCGGCAACGAAATCCCTCGCCGCCTGGCGCGAGGTCACCTTCGCTCCACCGGGGTAGAGCCAAAACACGTCCTCTTCATGGGGAGTCCGCTCCTCCATCAGCAAAGTCCCATTGGCGTTTTCTTTGAGCTGGCACCTCGAAACCGTGATGCTTTTTCCGTCCTCAAGATTTATGGAAAGAACGTCCGATTCCGGCTTTCCGAACCAAGAATCAAGCAATGCGACACTACTTCTCGCCCGGCTGTTGCACGAGCTCAGCAGGAGACCGAAGACCAGAACTAACAGCTTGTTTGCCGGATTCATAAACCATTGGCGGTTTCATTTGGTTCGGCCAGAAACCGGAGTGGCAAGATTCCATTATCAGGTCGCCGGCGTTTTGCGAGCCTTGGTTTCGAGCCTCGGTTCGTGGTCTTCACGTCACTCGCTCTCGAAACCAAAAGTGAACGGGGTCAGTAGAAGTTCTCGCATTTTAACATGATGAGTCGATCGCGCTAGCTCCCTTGGGTGGTTGCCGATCTGCATCTGCCGCTTCGGCTCCGGCTTCGCGGTATTTCCGGATGGCGTGCCAAGGGATGTTGAGGGGTTTGGAACCGTCAGGGACGTTTTCAAGCCGGATGAAGGCACCATACCGCGGCTCTCCCGCCCCGATGATCTCCCCTTTCAGTCCACGATAGGGCTTCCTCATGATCTCGACCAAGTCACCGGCTTGGAAGGGTGCTCCATTGATCCGCTCCCGCATGCGGTAGATCGGTGGCAAGAGGCAGGATCCGAGCACCAGGGATGCAAGGTAGGCGATCACGGATAAGAGCAAGATCGCCACCCCAAGGACCAAGGACGAAAGCGAGATGCCAAGGATGGCGAATGTCGACAGGAGCTGAAGGATGAATCCAATCGTTACCCCAGCAACGATCCCGCCAATCCACAGCTTCGCCAGCCAGTCTTCCGCGAAAAGCGTTTGAAGTCTGCCAGGCTTCATCTTGAGTGGGGTCGTCGCGATTGGCCTTATTGGTCCACCAGCACGGGAACGAAAGGCCAGCGAGGTCCGCCGATGGGCACTTCGATGACCACGGGCTTTCCTTTCGACACATCATTCTCCCGGATCTTCTGGTAACGGGGCAGGATCTCCTTGGCATTGATGGACCAGAGCCGCTTGGGCTCAGAGCTGTTCTCCAGGGTAAACTTCTCAAGGTCCTTCACGAGGGATTCGGACTTCACCTGAAAGGTCAAATCCACGGAGGAATAGATCGCTCCATTCGCCTTGTATTCGCGGTCGTTGGGAAACTCTTCAGCCGACTCAGGGGATATTTTCTCCCCGTCGATGGTTAGAATCCAGTTGGCAGCGCTGATCCCGATCTGTTGCGGCTTCAGTTTCGTACAAACGACAGTGATCTTGAACCTGGCATGGCCCGGCTTTATGTCCCTGAGAGTCTTGGTCAGGGGCTCCAGGATATAGATATATTCAGGATAGAACTGCGGGGATTCCATCCACCGGAGGTCCATGCCCATCTGCTTGGTTTTCTCTTCCCCCAAGTCCGAGTTGGTCTTGTTGTAGGCCTCCATCTTTTGGATCACTTCTTCCGGCGGCATCTTCAAGCTGGCACCACCCGCGGCTGCCGTGCTTCCCGAGCTTGTCCCTCCCACAGGAGCCGTGCGCTGGCAGGCGGCAGTCAGGAGAAGCCCGGCCAAGGCCAGCGCGCGAAACAGACTTCGGGCGATTCCCTGAGTGACCCAGGTCGACGAGGTTCTGATGGCTTCTGCAAAGAGCGTCTGGAGTTTGGTGGGCTTCATCTTGGGTGGGCCTATCGCGACGGACCTTACTGGTCCACCAGCACGGGAACGAAGGGCCAGCGTGGGATGCCGATGTTCTGTTCAAAGACCACGGGCTCTCCTTTCGCGACACACGCCTCCCGGATTTTCTGGTAGCGGGGCAGGATCTCCTTGGCATTGATGGACCAGAGCCGCTTGGGATCAGAGGTGTTTTCCAAGGTGAACTTCTCAAGGTCCTTCGCGAGCAATTCGGGCTTCACCTCGAATTGCAAGTGAAGGTAGGCGTACAGATCACCGTTTTGCTTGTACTCCGCATCCTCGTCGTGAAACTCCTGCGTCGACACAGGAGTGATTTTCTCTCCGTCGATGGTCAGGATCCAATTTGCAGGGGTGATCCCAATCAGCGGCTCCTTCAACTTCGTGCGAGTGACAGTGATCTTGACGCTGGCGTAGCCCGGCTTGATGCCTTGGAGATTTTTGGTCAAGGGTTCCGCGATATTGATCGTTCGAGGATAGAATTGCGGGGATTCCATCCAGCGGAGGTCCGCAGCCATCTGCTTGATTTTCGCTACCCGGGTGCTCCCGCCGCCATCGTCGTAAGCCTCCATCTTCTTGATCACCTCCTCCGGCGTCATCTTCAAGCCGGAGCCACCCGCGGCAGCTGCGCCGCCAGCTCCTGTCCCTCCAGGGGAGGCCGTGCGTTGGCAAGCGGCAGACAGCAGGAGCCCGGCCAAGGCCAGAGCCTGCGTGAAACGGGTCGGGGAGGCTCTCATGACTTTAGCTCTAGTGGTTCCCGGCGTTTTTGCGAGGCTTGGTTTGCGATCTCTGACTGGCTTCTGGAAAGAAGCCAGTCCTTGAAATGTCGCTCGGAGAGCGGCACTCCTGCACCGAAAGGATAGGTCCCGATGATCCGGATGGCCAATCGGGCCCGATTTCGCGTAGTGTCTATGGGTAGATCTTCCAAAGGGCATCCTCTGGTGCACCGCTCATCCCCGGTTCCATTCAAAAAACTTCTCCACTACCATGCGAATCCTGAGCCTTCTTGCCGTCCTCACCATCGCCACGCTCGCCACCGCTTCATCCAAAGAGATGCAGAAGCCCGCGGCCCACACCCAGGGTGTGGCCGTGGACAAGCCAACCGGGGACCTGAAGCCGGGCGAGTACTGGTGGGCTCCGCAGCTTTCCCCGAAGGGCCCGCTGATGGTGCTGGTGAGCATCCCGAAGCAGATGATGCACGTCTACCGCAATGGCATCCTGATCGGCCGCTCGACGGTGAGCACCGGGGCCAAGGGGCATGAGACTCCTGGCGGAGTCTTCAGCATCCTGGAAAAGCAGCAGAGCCACCGCTCCAGCAGCTACAACAATGCGCCGATGCCAAACATGCAGCGGCTGACCTGGAGTGGGATCGCGATGCACTCCGGCAACCTGCCGGGCCAGCCGGCGAGCCATGGCTGCGTGCGCCTGCCCTTTGATTTCTCGAAGCTGCTCTTCGCCGCGACGCAGAAGGGCGGCACGGTGGTGATCGGCGATGGCAAGATCCCCACGCCCTATCTGGCGGCGAACCCCGGCCTGCTGCTGGCGCCGAAGGACTTCACACCGGAGATGCTGAAGAAGCTGGATAACGGCCAGTACGAGTGGAAGCCGGAGCGCAGCCCGAGCGGCCCGATCACCATCGTGGTCAGCGCGGCGGACAAGGCGATCTATGTCTATCGCGATGGCAATCCGATCGGCCGCGCGGCGGTGGAGGTCAGCGGCTGGACCGCGCTGGGCGAGCACGTCTTTTCGCTGATGGATGGCCGGTCCGACAAGCCGAGCCGCTTCGTGCCGGGCCGCAATGCACGCATCTGGATGGCCATGGAAACGGGCAAGGCGATGTTCACCGATCCGGACACGGTGAGCAGCCGCCTGCACTTCAGCCCGGAATTCGCGGCAAAGGTGGATGATGTCCTGACGCCGGGGACGACGGTGATCGTGACGGACCGGCCGGTGGTGAGGAAGCCGACAACGGAGGCGCCTTATTTTGAGGCGATGCAGTGAGGGGCGCTGGGGTGGATCAGCATCGCACCCCGGCTTTGTTGGCCATCCTTTGGTGAAAGGGTGGCCGCACTCCTCGCTCACGGCAACAGGGTTGCCTGCCGAAAGCGGCAACAGGGTTGCACGCAGTCCAAGGCGGCTGCGCCGCGGTTAAGAGACACGCTTCCGCCGGATCAGGCCGGCTCCGGCTGCGGCGCCTAACAGAAGCGCGGAGGCCGGCTCCGGCACGGCGGTGAGCTGGAGGGAGAGCGTGCTGGTCGGCGGCGGGGCGGAGCCGAGGGAGACGACCTGCCATTCATCGCCGGGGTCGCGCAGGTAGAAGCGGCTGGGGTCGGTGGCCGCACCGGTGGGGGCGAGGGCGGCGGCGTTTTCCAGCTTGGGGCCGAAGGCTCCGCCGTCGCTGTAGTTGCTCACGTTCGTGAACTGCAGGGACCAGAAGATATCATCCGGCACCACGGTGTTGATGTTCGCGAAGAGGAGTTGGTTCAGGTTCAGGTTATTCGCACCATCCCCTTCCAGTGAGAAGAGCACCGGGCCGGAACTCCACAGCGGCGTGAGCGCCGGCTGGAAGGCGGCCAGATCCCCGGGAATGGTGCCCGGCTGGCCGGCGAAGTCCGGGAATTGCGTGGGCACCGCGGCGTAAAAGGACAGGGTGACCGTGGCCTGCCGCGCGATGTTCGAGTAGAGCGTGATCACCGCATCATCCAGCAGCCGATCACTGCCCGCGAGGTGGGCGGAGTCCGCATACTCGATGCCCTGATTGATGGTCAGGTAGGTGAAGCTCCCGCCGGTCTCACCGGGGAGATCATACACCAGGCTCTGTGCCCCGGCGGGCAAGCTCGCGGCGAAGGCGAGCGCCGCCACAGCCACGGCGGGGAGAAAGGGGGATTTCATGAGTCGGGGGGAACCCTGTCTTAGTAGCAGATGGGCAGAGGCTGCGTCGATGCCTGTTTGATTCGGATGGTCTGACATTTTCAGGGCAGGGACCGAGCTCCGGGCGGTCAGGCGGGGGGCATCCACCCCTCTCTCCACCTTTGCCGATACTCATTGCGTCCCCGTCTGGGCACGAACACGCGGGGGTTGTGCGTGAAGCAATGGCAATGAGCGCCGCCCCCCGCCTGACCGCCCGGAGGTCGGTCCCTGCCTACCTCATCCCCCAAGCCCCGCGCTTGGCCTTCTTCGCCTCGCGCTCCAGGTCGCGGAGTTGGGCCTGGCGCTGGTTGGCCTGCGTCCCATCGGGCATGTCCGCGGGCTTGGTGTAGATGCGCACCAGCCCCTCCCGCACCAGGGTCTCTTCCAGAAATGGCCCGCCCGGAGGCAGGATAAAGGCATGGTAGCGCTGATCCCCGTAGGGATCCTCCCAGTGGGTGTAGAGGGTGAAGCTGGCATCCCCAAGCAGCTCCTGCACCCGCGCCTTCGCCCTCTTGCCGACCTGCACCGCCTGCTCATCCGTGATGCCGAACGCTTGAGCCTGGTGGCGGATGCGATCGTGGTTGTCATCCCCGTCGGCATAGGTCCGGAAATCGCTCTCCGGGCAATCGACGAAGTAGAGCCGGAATTGCTCCACGCGGCCGTCCGGCAAGCGCACCCGGAAGCTATCGCCATCGTTCTGGCGGTTCTCTTCGTAGCGGCAGCCACTATAGGTCTCGTAGGCTCCGGTACGGGTCACAGCGGCGGGAGGAGAAGGCGGAGTTGATGATGGAGATGACGACGATGATGTCTTGGGCCGGCCGGACTCCCCTGCCCACTTGGCCCCGCCCTTGTGATCCTGATCCTTGGGCTTGCCGAAGAACCAGGACGCAACCGCGAAGACCAGCAGCAGCACCAAGCGAATGCCCTGGATGGAGCGCCGTGCTGCCATGGCTCAGAGTCCCTTAAAGCCCTGGTACTCCTGGTAGGTGCCGATCGGCATGGCCACCTTCGAAAACTCCCGGTTGAGGCGGCGGTACTTGTTGATGAAATCGGTGGGGATGGCCCAGTTGGTCCAGTCCTTGGCCACGCTTTCGCGCTGCATGCCGATGTTCAGGTTGTGGCGGATCTCGAAGTGGAGGGGCGCCGCATACATCCCGTGATTGTTCCCGATGGTGCCGATTTGCTGGCCGCGCTTCACGATCTGGCTCACGCGCACGCCAATCTCATTCAAATGCCCGTAGAGCGCATCGCAGAACTTCACCTGCCCCGTGGCGGGATCGCGGTAGGCATAGCGGATGATGACCACATTCCCCCAGCCCTGGTGGACATCGTAGGCCCAGGTCACCACGCCATCGCCGATGCTACAGACCGGCGCGCCCATGTCGGAATCGCCACCGCCCTTGCCATTCCAGTCCTCGCCGAAGTGGATCGGCGCGGAGAGGCGCACGCCGCGGGCCTTGTAAAAGCCATTCCCATCCGGCTTGCCGACCGGGAAGTCGAAGCCGTCCGTGAGGGCCACGCGCGCGGTTTTGTCCTGCGCCCAAGCCGGGCAGGCCACGAAGGCCAGCAGCGCGGCAAGGAGGACCAGGATCTTGGGTTTTCGCGGTGATCCGCTCACCCGGCAAGTGCAAGGCCGGGGGCGGCCCCGGGCAAGCCAAAAGCGCGCCGCTCAGGACCCATTGATGTTGTGGAAGTTGACGGCAATCATGACCGCCCCGGCGATAGCCGCGGCGATCCGATACCAGCCGAAAACCCCCAGGCCGCGGCGGTTCAAGTAGCCCACCATCCACTTCACCGCGAGCGCCGCGGAGACCGTGGCGGCCACCACGCCGATGATCAAGGGGACCGCCCCGTAGGTGTCCCACATCAGCTTCGTGCCACCCAGCTTGTGGCCGTATTTCTCGGCCTCGGCATGCAGGGCCATCTGCGTCTCGTAGCCCGGGATTTTGGCCCACTTTTCGTCGAGGTGGACGCCCCAGATCGCCTTTTTCACGGTGGCCGCGCCCAAGGTCAGCAGGCCGAGCAGGAAGGAAAATTCGACCGCGGCGCTCAGGCGCAGGCCGAGCAGCAGGCCGCCGAGGATGGTCATCAAGCTCCGGGAGGTGCCCGGCCACATCGCCACGCACTGCATGAAGCCGATCATGACGGCCATCTTCAGGGTCATCTCCGCGAGTTCCACGCCCCTGCTGCCACCGCCCTTTTTCATCCAGCGGTCCACGGCCAGGATCGCCAGGCCGCCGGTGAACCAGGCGAGTGCGACCCACTGGAATTGGAACAGGTATTTCTCGATCTTGTCATTCAGCGCCAGGCCGATGACCGCGGCGGGCAGGAAGCCGGCCAGCAGCAGGAAGATGAGATTCAACCCCTCCTTGTCCTTGCCCAGCAGGCCCAGGATCATCTGGCGCACCCGCGGCCAGTAGAGCCCCAGCACCGCCAGGATGGCCCCGCCTTGCACGCAGATGGCGAAGCAGTTCGCCGCTTCCTTGAGCTTCACCGCTTGGAAGGGATCGGCATCTGTACCGATGCCCATGATCTTCTGCGCCACGATCAAGTGGCCGGTGGAGCTGACGGGAAGGTATTCCGTGATCCCTTCGATCACGCCGAGGACGAGAGCCTGCCACCAATTCATGAGGGAATGCGAAGCGCGGCGAGACCTTGGAGATGAATATCAGGACCGGCAAGGGATTTACGGTTGCTTCATCGCCCGATGCAAAGGAAGGTCAGGGCGTCCCCATTTTCTGAATCCGCAGCATGAAGCGACGCTACCTGTGGCTTGTCCGGCGCGCCTACCGCGCGCTGCGGCACCCGCGTCTGCGGCACCGGGAGTGGTGGCAGGACGCGACCCAAGCGCTATTCGAGCGGCGGCTGTGGATGCCCTGCCGGGATACGGTGGCCACCGGTCTGTCCATCGGCATGTTCTTCGCGGTCATGCCGCTGCCGCTGCAGATGCTCTTCGCGGGGATCGTGGCGATGCGCTTCCACTCGAATGTGCCGCTGGCGATGGCGGCCTGCTGGCTGAGCAATCCGCTGACAAACCTCTTCATCTTCGCGGCGCAGTACTGGCTGGGCTCCAAGTTCGCCGCGGCCTTGGGCCTGCAATTGCCGGACATCGCCTGGTTCAAAAACTTCCTGCACTGGGTGAACGATTCGGAGTGGTTCAAGGTGCCGATCCCCCAGACGATCCTGCATGGAAATGCCGGGGACTTCTTCCTGGGCACCCTGATCTCCGGGATCCTGCTGGCGGCGCTCACCTATCCGCTGGTGCACCTTTTCTCCGCGCTGATGCCGCATCACCTGCCAGTGCGGACGCACCGCACGACCAAGGTCTCCGCCTTCATGCGCAAGATCAAGGCCCAGCGGGAAGCGCGCAAGGCAGCGAAGAAGGCTCTGCAGGAACCCCGGGCCTGAGGGTCGCCCTCACGAGCTTCTCCGGCGCTTCTTGCGGGCGGGGTATTTCTCGATGAGGGAGAGCACGCGGCGTTCGTGGGCCTTCAGCTTCGCGCTTTCGTCGGCACGGCGGAGGCGCGGTGGCTTGGCCTGCATCACGCGGTGGAGATCGCCCGTGCGGTAAGCGCGCAGGATGCCGGGGTGGATGTAGTACTTCCGGCAGGTGGCGGGCGTGTGATTGAGCGCTTCCGCGGTGGAGCGGATGGCGGCGACTTCGGCGCGCTTGCAGGCGGCCTCGGATTCGGGCGGTGGCTCCTTCCCGAGCTCCAGCGCGCAGAGCAGGGTGGCGCGCCAGGTGCGGAATTGCTTCGCGGTGAAGTCGCCGCCGCCGGCTTCCTTGAGCCAGGCATTCACATCGGTGGTGCCGATGTCGTGCAAGCTGCCGCTTTCGTCTTCATGGCGGAAGAGGCGCTGGCCGGGTAGATCCTGGAGCTCGGAGATGAGGGTAGAGATCCGGGCATCGCGGATCTGCGCTTCGTGCTCCTTGCCGGACTTGCCCTTGAAGCGCAGCACCCACTCGCCATCCTGCTCGCTGAGGTGCCGGGAGAGGAGTGAAGAAAGGCCGAAGCTGCGGTTCTCTTTCGCGTAGCGGTGGTTCCCGATGCGGAAGCCGGTGCTATCCAACAGGGCCACGATCCCGGCGACGATGCGGTCGAGGTTCAAGGATTCACCGGCCAGCGCGGCACGCACGCGGCGGCGGATCCGTGGCAGCGCCATGGCGAATGCGGGGAGGGACTCGAACTTGCGGTCGCCGGTGAGGAGATGCCACTCGGGGTGATAGCGGTACTGCTTGCGCCCGCGTTGGTCGAGGCCGGTGGCTTGGAGGTGGCCGTTGGGAAGGAGGCAGATCCAGACGGATTCGTACGCCGGCGGGATAACCAGTGAGGCGATGCGCTTTCTTTCCGCGGCACTGTGCAGCACGCCCCCATGCGGCGTGAGATAGCTGAAGCCCCGGCCACTGCGGCGGCGCTTGTAGCCGGGCATCGCGTCGTGGGTGAAGACCAAGTCGTGGGCGCGGAGGAGTTGAGGTGGGACCGCTGGCAGCGTTTCAGTCATGGGTTTCACGCCGCTTCTTTTTGCAGGTGGTGTACCAATGCACCGCCGCGCAGCGGCCTTGGACTGCGTGCAACCCTGTTGCCGCTTTCGGCAGGCAACCCTGTTGCCGTGCGTGAGGATGGCGGTCACCCGATCACCAACGGATGCCCACCCAAGCCAGCGCGCGATGCCGGTTCACCCCAGAGCCTTAACAGCCCGGGGAAGCATCACAGAATCCACGAACACACGGGATAGCCTCAATCCCCCGCGTCACCGGTTCTCCATTCACCGCTTTACCTGCTCTTCCCTCACCGCGGACGCCTGCAGTGGGTGAATGGGGCATCACCCGTTGTGCGGCTTTCCTTGGGGGATCTTGTGGGTGAATCACAATCGCTCGCCGCACATCGGGAGCAGGGAAGGGTGGTCGGGTGGACCGTGGGCTCACTCACGGCAACAGGGTTGCCTGCCGAAAGCGGCAACAGGGTTGCACGCAGTCCAAGGCGGCTGCGCCGCGTTAGAGGCCTAACTTCTTGAGTAGTGCTTTGGAGATCGACTGCGGCGCAATGCTCTTCCAATCGCCCGGCATCTTGAAGGGCTCGCGCATGGTGAAGCCCTTCGCATCGAGCTTCGCAAGGTCTGCCCAATCGAGCGGTGTGGATACCGGTGCACCGTCACGCGCGCGCAATCCCCAGGGCGCAATGCAAGTTGAGCCGCGGCCATTGCGCAACCAGTCGATGAAGATCTTCCCTTCACGCTTCGCCTTGCTCGCAGTGATGATGAAGCGCCGCGGATTGTGCTCTGCGACCGCGGCGGCCACGGCCTTGGCAAAGGGCTTCAGCGTGGCCCAATCGTGAGCGCGCTTGAGATAAAGCATGACGTGCAGACCCTTGCCGCCGGAGGTCTTCACCTGGGATTCGAGCCCCTGGCTGGATAGGAAGTCGCGCAGGAGGAAGGCGGCCCCTTTCACTTCATCCCACGGCACCGACTTGTCCGGATCCAGATCCCAGATCAGTACATCCGGCTTGTCCACATTCGCCAGGGGTGCACCCCAAGGATGGATCTCCAGCACGCCGAATTGGATCAGGCCGATCAGCCCCTCCACCGAGCCGATGTGGATGACCTCGGTGCCATCGTCCAAGGTCTTCATCTTCACCTTCGGCGGGACGTGGTCCTTGAAGCTCTTCTGGAAAAAGGTGCTGCCGCCGATCCCATCCGGCGCGCGCAGCAAGGCCAAGGGCCGGTCCTCAATGAAGGGCAGCATCAGGTCCGCCACTCGCTCGTAGTAACGCGCGACTTCCAGCTTCGGAATCCCATCCGCGGGAAAGACGATGCGCTCCGGGTGCGTGATCTCGATTCCGCAAACCATCGCCTCCTCCTTGCCGACGGATGCCTGTTCCACGGCATCAAGATGTACCTCTTTCGCCGCCTTGTCCTCCCGCAATGAAATGAAACTGCCCTGGCGGATCGAGCCATCGCGGGTGATCTCCGCGAATTCAATCTCCGCCACGAGTTCCGGGCGGATCCAGTGGATGCCGCGCTCGCCTTCAAAAGGCGCTCGCTCGCTCTTCAGCTTCTCCATCTGCTTGAGCAGGGCGCGGCGCTTGTCCTCGCTGAAGCCGGTGCCGACCTTGCCACGCGGCACGAGCTTCCCGTTCTCGTAGGAACCTAGTACCAGCGCGCCGAAGGCGGGGCAGGAATTGCGCGGCGGCGTGTAGCCACAGATCACGAACTCCTGGCGCGGCCGGCATTTCGACTTCACCCAATCGCGCCGGCTCTCCGGGAAATAGCGCGCATCCGCATGCTTGCTGATGATGCCTTCCAGGCCGAGCTTGCAGGCTTGGAGGAAAAGGTCTTCGCCCTCATCCGCCGACCATGTCTCCGAGCGGCGCACGGAGCTTTTGCTGTCCGGCACGACTTTCGCGAGATGCTCCAAGCGCTGTCGCAAGGGCAGGTCGCGCAGGTTCTTGCCATCCAGGTTGAGGATGTCGAAGGCGACGAAGATGATCTCCTCGCCCTTGCCCTTGAGCGCTTCCTGCAAGCCGCCGAAGCTGGTGCGGCCCTTCTTGTCATAGACCACGGCCTCGCCATCCAGGACGAAGTCACCGCCCTTGAGCTTCTCCAAATGCTTGGACAAGGCCGCGAACTTGTCCGTCCAATCGAGCTGCTTGCGGGTGAAGAGCTGCACCTTCCCCTTGTGCCGCACCGCGATCAAACGATAACCATCGTACTTCAGTTCGTGCAGCCATTCCTTGCCCTGTGGCACGGTCGCCACGGGCCGCGCGAGCTGCGGCGCGATGAAGCCGACGGCCTCCTGCTCCGGCTCGGGGATGGTACCGGTGGGATGCGTCGCGGGGTCGAGCTTGCGCAGCAGCCAGTTCGGCTCCTCCTTCATCCGCGCCAGCAGGTAGGGGCCGTCGAGGCGCTTGCCGTGCATGATGAACTTGAACTTGCCCTTGGCGAAGTCGCGCTTCCAGTGCTTGTCCAGCGGCTCCCACTCACCCTTGTCCCAGATCTTCACGGTGCCCGCGCCGTAGTTGCCCTTCGGGATCTCGCCCTCAAAGCCGCCGTAGTCGAGCGGGTGATCCTCCACATGCACCGCGAGGCGCTTGGCATTGGTGTCCTCCGGAATCCCCTTCGGCACCGCCCAGCTCACCAGCACGCCATCCATCTCCAGGCGGAAGTCGAAGTGATGCGAGCGCGCGTGATGCTCCTGCACCACGAAGCTGAAGCCGCTGCCCTTGCCGCGCTTCGGCGGTGGTTCGGGCGTGGCCTTGAAGTTGCGCTTGCCACGGTACTTCTCAAGCGGAGCGGCGCGCGGCTTTTTTGGCGGCGGACTTTTTGGCGGCATGTTTCGTGGCTTTCTTGGCGGCCTTCTTGGCCGCGGGTTTCGCATCCTTCGCGGCGCTCTTCTTGGCGGCCGCAGGCTTCTTGCTGCCGATGCTTTGTTCGAGGTAGGCCGCAAGATCCACCACCTTGCCGTTGCGGCTCGACGGTTCTTCCTCATCGCCTTCCTTCACATCCTCGACCGAATCGCCGGCGCGGATCTTCTTCTCCACGTAATCCATCAAGGCCTCGCGGTACTCGTCGTGATACTTCTTCGGGTTCCACTTCTCGCTCATCTCGCTGATCAAGCGTTCGGCAAGCTGCAGCTCGCGGGTGGAGGGCTTTCCTTCCTTGTCGTCGGAGGAAGGCAGTTCGAGCTTGGAAGAGGCTTTGATCTCCTGCGGGAAGCGCAGGAGCATCAGGACCAGCGCGTCATCCCGCACGAACATGGCGGAGAGATACTCGCGGGTGCGGATCACCACGCGGGAGATGCCCGCCTTGCCGGATTCGCGCAACGCCTCGCGCAGGAGGGCATAGGCCTTGCGCCCGCGCTTCTCCGGTTCGAGGTAGTAGGGCTTGTCGAAGAGCAGTGGATCGATCTCCTGGAGCTTCACGAACTCCGTGATCTCGATGGTCTTGGTGAGCTTCGGCTGCACGCCTTCGAGCTCCTTGTCGGAGAGGAGGATGAACTGACCCTCCTCATGCTCATAACCGCGGACCATGCGATCCCAAGGCACCTCGTCACCGGTGTCGGCATTCACGCGCTCGTAGCGGATGCGCGCGTGGTTCTTGCTGTCCACCATGTGGAGCTGGATGTCGGGGCGCGACTCGGCGCCCGTCAGGCCGACGGGGATGTTTACCAAGCCAAAGGCGATGGAGCCTTTCCAAATGGAGCGGGCCATGAGCGTGTAATTGCAAAAGTTGTGCCGTGCCGCCGAAGCCTTGGAATGCAAGGGATCGCGGGGATGAAGAATGCGAGAGCGTTGCAATCTGCGCCGATGGCTTCGCAAAGCGCATAAAAAGGCGTGACCCCTTTCGCGGCGACAGCCGCTTTCGGAGTGCGGCGGGAATCGCCGCTTTTCGGGAGCGTGTGGGGTTTACTCTGGCGTTGTAGTTCTAGGGAGGTGTCCGGTTGGGTGCGTGAGGGTCCACGGTACTCATAGGGTGATTCAGCACCTCTCGTGACCTTCGGGGGGAACTTTCCGAGAACTTGAGTGGCGCTTCTCTGGGAGACCTCGCCCAAAAAGCGGCGATTCCCGCCGCACTCCGAAAGCGGCTGTCGCCGCGATGGGGGTCACGCAATAAGGGGAGCGTCGGGTGCGCCCGGGGACCACGCCTCCCGTGACCTTGGGGAAACTTTCCGAAAACTTGAGCGGCGCTTCTCAGCGAGACCTCGCCCAACAAGCGGCGATTTCCCGCCGCACTCCGAAAGCGGCTGTCGCCGCGATGGGGTCACGCAATAACAAGAGCGGCGGGGGGGGCCCCC